>Ga0268256_1000020_pt1 | contig 557873 bp, 537 predicted proteins | sample AgamicAtAmrz_FD_200247 | JGI IMG/M metagenome (GOLD analysis project Ga0268256, IMG submission 200247) | Agave microbial communities from Guanajuato, Mexico - At.Am.rz (v2) (version 3) | ecosystem: Host-associated > Plants > Roots > Rhizosphere | place: Guanajato, Mexico | collected 2012-06-07 | reverse complement strand
TGGTCTCGGTCTTACGATCTGGGGCGTCTACGGGTGGTGGAAGAGCAAGCAGACGGTGGAACAGGCATGATCTGGGCACTCATCCCCAGCTGGCTCAAGATCGCCGCTGGTGGGCTTCTCTGCGTCGTTCTGCTGGCTTCTGGCTCCTACTGGCTTGGAAAGCGCGAAGGCCGCTCACAGGCGGCTACGGAAGCCCTGGCTAAAACAGTCGAAGTCCTCCAATCAAGGAACGAAACCAATGTGGAAATCACTTCTTCCGCTGCTGCTGAGCTGTGCGCTCATTACGGGCTGCCAGACGAAGAACACCTCGAATGTGTGCGCCGGGTGGAGCAAGCTTCAGCCGACGCTCGAAACAGCAGTGAAGATCACGATGGACGATAGGCAGTTCGCCAACCAGGTGGCGAGCCATAACGCGCACGGCGTGAAACAGAAATGCTGGTAACCCAGAAAAGGCTGTATTTCGATGCTGATCAAGACTGTGACGGATATCATCACCACCAACAGCGCTGGCCAGACTATAGAATCCTTGCCGGTTCGGGAGGTGACGACTGGAGAGACTGACATCGTCGGGCGCCCTGTTGACGTCCCGACTGTCTCCGAAAGCCCGGTTGGGGCTCCGGCGCGGTTCGTCGCAGGCAAATCCGTTCTGAATAGTGCTGGCCAGCTTGTGGACACGTTACCTGTCAAATTTGGGCCGGTTTCTGCTCCATCATCTGCATTTGACTTCCTGAAGAATACGTTTGGCGTGTCCGTCTACAAGAAAAACGGCGGGGTGATATCGCACGATTACGATGATACAAAATCCATCCCGGTCGCTACTGGCGTCACATATTATGTAAAACCAGGTGGAAACGACAACGCGGCCGGGACATCCCCTGCAACAGCCTTCGCCACACTGGCCCGTGCAATGAACCTCGTCATGTTCGGAGGCAGCAACCTTCAAACGCAGGTTCACAAGATCATCGTGGATACCAGTGCCGGTGACATCATCTACACAGGGACGCCCGAAGGTCTTCAGGCCTTGACTTGTCGCAAGTCGGTAGTGATCCAGCCAACCGGACCGGGACGCGTGATATCCGCGACAACGGTTGGTGGAGTGGCGGCATTCACTTGGACGGTTACGGCCAACCCGCCAATCTATTCCGCGGCTTGCTCTGCTGCGCCCGGTTACGTCATAGACCTATCGCGTATTGTTGCAGGATCGCCGGCAAACAAGCCGGAGTATGACCCCCTTACGCTGGGCACATCAGCTACGACGCTGACGGCCGGCCAGTATTTCTACGATCTGGCCACCACCACGCTGTATGTCCGCACCGCTGATGGGCGTGCGCCTGACAACAAGATCATTCCGACAAGCACGACGGCCAATGCTTTTGTCTGGGGTCCGCAACTATCCGGCCAAGTCTTCTGGGCGAAAGGTGTTGACTTCGTCGGCGGCTATCAGATGCAGGTGGATTACCAGTTCATGGCTGACATCACTGGTAAGGCATGGCTGAACGATTGCACCTTCCAAGGCTCGGGTCTGGATGGCTTCGTAATGACCCGCCAAGGCTCGGCGCTGCTCAGCAAGTGCGGTTCCTACAATACGACCGGAGACGGCTTCAGCGCCTATGCCGGCGCTGGCGGTAACACGCTCAGCGTATCATGGAAGGCCGAACTTGACTGCCGCGCCCGCAGGAATGGCAATAGCGCGAGCTTGGCCAATAATGCCTCCACGGGGCATGACGCCTCCATAACCGCAGTGGTGAACGCGGACTATGATCTCTCTCAGGATCGTCTCGTCCATTACGTCTATGCGGCTCTGGCTTGGATCATCGGCGGAACTCTCGGGCGGTCGGCTCGGGCCACCGGCAGCACATCAAGAACGCTGATGATCAATCAGGGCGCATCTGGCCGCGTCCCTTCCATCTGGGTTGATAGCGTCACATTCAATGGCCATTCGGAAATCGATGTGGAAGCGGCGGGCTATGGCCAAATCCTTTTCAAAGGATCGATCCCGGCAGGGCTCACGACCACCACGAACACCAACGGCGTGATCGGCACGTACTAACTCCCCCTCGACCTATGGCCGGGGCTTTCTTTTACTCGCATGCAGGCTGGGATAATGGCAGGAAACCAAGATATGAGCAGCAACGGCTTCGATCCGATGGCTCAGTATGCCCGATTATCCGAGCGTGTTGAGAATCAGGGCAAGGATATTGTCGATCTCCGGTCGAACATGAACACCGGGTTCCAGACGATCAACACCAGCATTTCGCAGTTGTCGAATGAGCTTCGGAACTCGAGCAAGACGCAGTGGCCGGTTATCTGGGCGGCGGCCGGCGTCTGCTTTACCGTTCTCGCGACCGGCGGGGCGTTCTTCTACAACAGCCTCAGCAAGGGGCAGGATCGGCTTGACCTGATCGTGGCGAAGAATGCGGAGACAACGCAATCCGCGATTACTGCCGTAGTCGACAAGATGGTGACGCAGAAGGAAATGGAATGGCGCACCGCGCGAGGCGCAGAGGATCGGGCCCGGATGGAATCGTCCGTTAAAGAGGTAAGGGAGGCCCAAGTCCCCCGCGCCGAGCTCGAAAGGGTGTGGACCAGCCAAGCGAACACCGATTCAGACCAGCAACGCCAGATTGATGAGCTGAAGCAAGCTCAGACGAGCGTATACGGCGCCAGAGATGTGATCCTAGACCTTCGCCAGCGGGTAGACCGCATGGAGCGTGAGAAGGCCTCACCGGGAAGCTGAGGCCGCAGATCGCGTAAAGCCTACAGGAGGCAACCCAGCCTCTTGCCTCAACAGGTCATAGTGCTCTTCCACCTTGCGTGCCGCCTCGTGCACGTCTCGCGCATAGCCTCCCTGTGGAAGCACATTGACCCTGATGCGCCTTGAATGCCCTCCATCCCACTTGTAGGTGCCGCGCATCGGGCCTGTCTCTTGCTCAGAGATTCGGCCGACTATCTCCCCCTCGACAATGCATACGAAGTCGTTGAGCAGTTCGCCGTTCAGGCGCTTCTCTCCGGGCCACGTCCTTAGCCATTCATGTCTGCGTTGGTATTTCTCATCATCGCGCACGGGCTTTCCCTCCGGTGACAGAGTTTTGTTTTCCCTTGATGTCTTGATGCGCGCCGCCCAGCGCTGGTGCTGATTATGGGATAGGTGGGGAGGGAGTCAACGAATCAATGAGAACGTTTCGTGATTCTCGTGTGCCGAATTTGTGCCGTATGTGCCAACCCGTACCGGAATCGTTCTGCATTTACCTGCAAGGATAAGAGAGCGGGGCCAATCGAATATTTTCTGAAAAATCTCACAAAGCCCTTGATCCGGTAATGGTTTGCCCGTATCAGGCGCTTACCGGAGAGGTGGCCGAGTGGTCGAAGGCGCTCCCCTGCTAAGGGAGTATACGTCAAAAGCGTATCGTGGGTTCGAATCCCATCCTCTCCGCCATTCATTCCTTTAGAACCCACCGACAACGATTGATAATCCTTGGCGTGCGAATCGCAAGTTGTTGCCTCGATTCTCTTTAAATTGCATAGGCGTAATTGCTGCGGGCCTGTTCAGGCCCGGTTAAGCCCGAACGCGGGAATTTAGCGGTTTGGGAACTAAGGACTCCTATGTGCGTTTGAGTCCGCTATCGGGAGCTAAAATCATGAAGCTATTAAACGCAGCAATCTGTCTAGTGTCTCTGGGAGTTCTGGCCGGATGTGTCGACGAGCCGGGTTACCGTTCTGGAGGATATTATAATACGACTGGTGTGTATTATCGATCGTATGACCGCGACCGCTACTACCGGGACTACGACCGCCGTCACTGGGGTGACCGCAGGGAATGGCGCGACCAACGCGATCGCAGGGACTGGCGCGACCGCAACCGGAGTCAAACCGATTGGCGGGATCGGGGACAGCCACGTATGGAGCCAGGGACGGGAAGTCGCCGGGACACGGGAAAGGCACCGGTCATCTTGCCAAATGGTCGCGCGATTTACCCCGACTAAAAACGTCATCACCGCCGGTAGCCCTGGAGGGCACCGCGGAATGTAAGACAGTGGCGCTCTCCATTTAGGAGAGCGGCTGCGGATGATCACGGCTTAACTCGATGGGTACATTTTAGTCGGTTTTAATCGGCTCGGGCGCGCAGGAATCATCGTGTGTGCGCCGTCGGGTCCCACCCGTTGCCTGACACCATGTGGCGAGCTTTTACTGATACATATCCAAAAATCGTGATTAGGATTGGCCGATTAAGTGTGATTCATGGTCGGCTGGATGTCGCGAGAATACGTGTCTGTCTGCCAGATATCGCAGAGCACGGCAGCCTGTTGGGCACTTTGTCGCATATTCAACGTCTAGAGATAAAACACTGGAGCCGCGTCGCCCATTCTGTGGCCGCGTAGACTGTCGCGCAAGAATTTGCACGCCGTGTTCTGACGAATCATTACAAGACATCGCTCGCCTCATCACCTCTTTCCCTATGATTGTTTGGCTCCCATACGACGCCGGAGGCGGGAGGACGCGGAATAGAGCAAAAAAATCCATGCGGCTTTGCCTGCTTAGCAAGGGTTCTCTAAAAACGCCATTAGATGAGAAACAACCTACCGGTTGCCCTAACCAACGGATTCTCAACGGAAATCTTAACGTATCGTAAAGTTTATGCAGGCCCGCGCAGGGCTGTGTGTTGTTTCCGCAACAAACCGAAATGAAGCATGTACGTAAATGCTATTTATCGAATGTTGGCGATTGCAAGCGACGAAACCTTTTGTATTTTCACCACCAGAAGCGAGGCGGTGGATCGTTTGGCTTCTAAGAACACGGGAATGGGGCAGGGAATGCTGTCCTTCAGCGAAAAAACCCAGACCCACTTAAAAACTTTGACTGGAGGTCAACCATGAACATCAAGAGCCTTCTGATCGGCTCCGCTGCGGCTCTCGCAGCAGTATCCGGCGCTCACGCTGCCGACGCTATCGTCGCTGCTGAGCCTGAGCCCCTGGAATACGTTCGCGTTTGCGACGCTTTCGGCACCGGCTTCTTCTACATCCCCGGCACCGAAACCTGCCTGAAGTTCGACGGTTACATCCGTTTCCAGACCGACTTCGGCCGTAACAAGTCCGGCACGTCTGACTGGGATTCCTTCACCCGCGCTCAGTTCAACATCGACACCCGTACCGACACCGAGCTTGGCGCTCTGCGTGGCTACATCGGTTTCCGTGGCGACGCTGACAACGACACGAGCCGCAGCGTCAATGTTGACCAGGCTTTCATCGAACTCGGCGGCCTGAAGGTTGGTTACTACTACAACTGGTGGGATGATGGTCTCTCCGGCGAAACCGATATCCTTTCTTCGAACGACACCCGTCTGAACGCCATCCGTTACACCTACGATGCTGGCTCGTTCTACGTTGGCGTTGCAGTTGAAGAACTGGAAGCTCCGCTCGACGCACGTTCGAACCTCGGCGTCCTGAAGGGCGGCTTCATCGAAGGCCCGAACAACGTTGGTATCAGCGGTATCATCGGCGCCAAGTTCGGCGGCGTAAACGCTAACCTGCTTGGCGGCTACGACACCGACCAGGAAAACGGTGCGATCCGTGCAATCGTCACGGCTGACATCGGTCCGGGCACTCTTGGCCTCTCCGGCGTATGGGCTTCCGGCGCCAACGCTTACTACGAAGAGTCTGAGTGGGCAGTTGCTGCTGAATACGCCATCAAGGCAACTGACAAGCTGACCATCACCCCCGGCTTCCAGTACTTTGGTACGGTTGATATCGGCGCTGACAACGACTTCGTTGGCGATCGTGACGCATGGCGCGCTGGCCTGACGGTTGATTACAAGATCACCCAGGGTCTCTCCACGAAGATTGCTGTTAACTACCAGGACGTCGACGGCACCGAAGGTGTTAACGGCGGTGGCGACCAGTGGACCGGTTTCGTTCGCCTTCAGCGTTCGTTCTAATCTGATCTGACATTGTCAGTGATGGAGACCCCGGCAGAAATGCCGGGGTTTTTCATTTGGATAGGCGCTTTAGCCGGCTATGAGGCAAGGGCGGGAACCGCACGAGGCAAACTTCGGCGCTTTGCTGAAACACCCAATGTGACTTGCATTGATTCGCCATCAAGGAATTCAAATTTACTTCTGAGGCTGATTCTCCAAGGAAGAGAGTGCTGATCCTCGCTCGCGCCCGCGCCTTTGGCCAATTTCTCATGACCTTGTTGTGTCAGAATTTTGGAGAAATGCGTCGCTTCATGTTGTCGGTTTGGTCGGACTCTTCGTTAAGTAACTGAAAAGCATAGTTTATTAACTCATTTTTAACAAACAGCTCCCCGTCGGTTAGAATTGTAGCTATTTCGCAACAATGAGAAACTAAGGACACCTTACTGTCTTCCTTCTGTCATGATTGCGATTGCCTGTCCGGCCGGTTTTGGCTCTAATCATCCTCATAAGCGGCACGCATTTCAGAAGTGCTTCCCACCCGCTGCTTAGAAGATTAAGTTTGACTGGAGGTCAACCATGAACATCAAGAGCCTTCTCATCGGCTCCGCTGCGGCCCTCGCAGCAGTATCCGGCGCTCATGCTGCCGACGCTATCGTCGCTGCTGAGCCCGAGCCCCTGGAATATGTTCGCGTTTGCGACGCTTTCGGCACCGGCTTCTTCTACATCCCCGGCACCGAAACCTGCCTGAAGTTCGGCGGTTACATCCGTTTCCAGACGGACTTCGGTCGCAACCAGTCCGGTACGTCTGACTGGGATTCTTTCACTCGCGCTCAGTTTGAAATCGACACCCGCACCGACACTGAACTCGGCGCTCTGCGCGGCTTCATTGGTTTCCGCGGTCAGGCTGACAACGACACCAACCGTGGCGTCAATGTTGACCAGGCTTTCATCGAACTCGGCGGCCTGAAGGTCGGTTACATGTACACCTGGTGGGATGACGATCTCTCCGGCGAAACCGACATCCTCTCTTCGAACACGACTCGTTCGAACGCTCTGCGTTACACCTACGATGCCGGCTCCTTCTATGCAGGTATCTCGGTTGAGGAATTGGAAACCGCACTTGACAGCGTTTCGAACCTCGGCGTTGCTAAGGGTGGCTTCATCGAAGGCCCGAACAACGTTGGTATCAGCGGTATCATCGGCGCCAAGTTCGGTGCGGTTAGCGCAAACCTGCTTGGTTCCTATGACACCGACCAGGAAAATGGTGCGATCCGTGCAATCGTCACGGCTGACATCGGTCCGGGTACTTTCGGCCTTTCCGGCGCATGGGCTTCCGGTGCAAACTCTTACTACGAAGAGTCTGAGTGGACCGTTGCTGCTGAATACGCCATCAAGGCAACCGACAAGTTGACCATCACCCCCGGTGCACAGTACTTCGGTACGGTTGATATCGGCGCTGACAACGACTTCGTCGGCGATCGCGACGCTTGGCGCGCTGGTGTAACGCTTGACTACCAGATCACGCAGGGCCTTGCTACGAAGGTTGCTGTTAACTACCAGGACGTTGACGGCACCGAAGGTGTTGACAGCGGCGCTGGTGATCAGTGGACCGGTTTCGTTCGCCTTCAGCGTTCGTTCTAATCTGATCTGACATTGTCAGTGATGGAGACCCCGGCAGAAATGCCGGGGTTTTTCTTTTGGAAGACCGGATGGGACTGTAAGTCGTCGGGCATCGCGTGTGCTTTGAAGCATCGACCAGCCCACCTGTCGCTCATCTGTCCAAGCCGTCGGTGTCATCCCTGGGCTTGCCCCAGTGATCCAATCACGTCGCATGAAATCTGAACGCTGCAGATGCTCGGAACGGGCCCGAGCATGACGCAAGGAACCTTAGGCTTCACAGTGGTCAGAAGCGCTCGCCGGCAGGTGCTTGAATGCGCCGCTCGTCGGCTAGGGAAACCGCCTTTACCCGGAGCGCCCATGGCGCAGATCATCAACGATATCGGCCTGTTGCCCGAGCCTCGTCTTGTAGACCTGATAATTTTCCATCACCCGCTGCACGTAGTTGCGTGTTTCGGGGAACGGGATGCGCTCGATCCAGTCGACCACCTCATCGATAGGCTTGCCGCGCGGGTCGCCATAACGGGCGATCCATTCCGGCACACGTTTCGGGCCGGCATTATAGGCGATGAAGGTGAGGATGTAGGAGCCGCCGAAGCTGTCGATCTGCTCGCCGAGATAATGGGCCCCGAGCGTGGCGTTATAGCCCGCATCGCTGGTCAGCATCGCCTGCGTGTAGGGCAGGCCGTGGCGGCCGGCCACGCCCTTGGCGGTTCCCGGCAGCAGTTGCAGCAGGCCGCGGGCATTGGCGGCGGAGACGGCGGCGGGGTTGAAGGCGCTTTCCTGCCGGGCGATCGCATAGGCAAGCGCCTTTCCGGAGCCGGCAATATTGGCGCTGGCGGGAATGACGCCGAGCGGATAGGCGAGTGCGGCCGCATCGATACCGCGGCTGAAGGCCGTCTTGCCGATCTGCAGCGAGACCTGATGATTACCGTTGCCCTCAGCCCGCGCCGCCAGAATGGCAAGCTCGCCGGGACTGTCGAGCTGTTCGGCCAGCGACCTGTAAAGGCTGTCGGCGCGCCAGCCATAACCTGCCGCCTCCAGGCGGTCTATGGCGCGCACGGCTTCGCGGCCGGCAAAGCGTTCTCGGTCGCCATTGCTCGGGCTGGGATAGGTCACGTTCAGCGTCTTCGTGCCGATCCGTGCAGCGGCAAGCTGGCCGTAAAACGTACCGGGATGGGCTGCCGCCTTTGCAAAGAAGTCGCGTGCATCGCCGGGTCCTCCGGCTTCGGCCGCCCTTCCGAGCCAGTAATAGGCGCGGGAGGCTGAAAGTGGCCGGTTTGATGTCTGGAGCAGGGCGTTGAAATGACGCGAAGCCGTGGCCGGGTCGCGCATCGCCCGCAGAGCATACCAGCCGGCATGAAACTCGGCATCGGCGACATCCACCGCTGATGTGGCATTGTGATTGGCGACGATACGATAGGCTTCAGCAAAATCGCCGAGATCGGCGAGGCCGCGCGCGATGATTCGCCGCTCGTTCCACCATTCGCCGGGATTGACCAGCTTGGTAGTATCCTTCGGCGCCTGCCGCAGAAGAGCCGCCGCTTCCGGATATTTCTGCTGGTTGCGCAGGTTCTCCACGCGCGCGAAAAGGAACGCGGGATCATCGCGCCAGCCGGCATCCACCTTGCCGAGCAGGGCGCCGGCATTGGCGGAACGCTGCAGCACAGCCGCCCAGGCATTGTAAAGGGACTGCGCTTTGCCGAGTTCGCCGAAACGTTTCGCCTGGCTGATGCGGCTGCGATACATCAGATAATCCATGCGCGCCTTGTGGTCCGCGGCCGTCAGATAGGCAGGAAAGGCGGCCAGCACGCGGTCTTCCATATCCTTGTCCATGCCTTCGCTCACCCACAGCTGGCGAATGAGTCGCTGCGAATCCACGACCTTGCCGGAGGCGGCCAGCGCCTTGGCGAGAACCACCGTGCCCTCCGCCGTTTCTGGCTTGCTGCCGCCGAATGCAGCAAGCACCTGCTGTGCCGGCGGGTCCTCGCGATAAAGCGCTTTTTCGGAATTGGCCCGCAAAGTCGCGGCGCCCGGCCAGCCGGCGAGTTCGCGCTGTGCTGCGGCGATTTCGGCTGAAGGCACATCCTTCTGGCCCGAAACGGCGATTGCCCATGTGAGGATGTGACGGTCCAGACTGCCGGTCGGCATGGCGTTGCGCAGCGCGATGGCCCGCGCCGCATCGCGCCCGGAAAGCGCGTCGAGGCCTGCCTTCAGCTGGCTCGCATCATCGGGCCGGTTAAGGCGGGGAATGGCGCCGGTAACCTCTGGCGAAGCGGGCATGAAAGCGGGAACGGTGGGCGCATCCGGCTTCACATAGGGAAGCGGCGCGACGCCCTCGGGCAGCGGCCCGGCCAGCGCGTTCCACACGGTTGCGGCAAGGCCCGCCGCCATCAATCCCCAGACTGTTTTTTTCATGCCGTTCTTCATCGTGTAACGGAGTTGCCGACTTTCTTCTAATATCGCTACATTGCAGCGGGATTGCCGAAAAAAGGTCTGATCTCCCGCCTGTAAATCTTGGGATTTCAGGCTTAATGAAATGTTAAGCGCGACCCTGCAATTCAATCAACTTTTATTCACCGGCCCGCGAGCAATGTCGCTTTTCGCTATGTGCATTTAACGCTTGCAGATCACGGCCCGAACACTGTCACACTTCCGACAATTTCGGACAAAATACGCTGCCTTTGCGCTTGTCGGCGCCAAGGGCTGGCACTAATGTGTGCCGGTTTTAACCATCGAATGCGGCCGAAGCATGAACCGGCTCGGCGCCAGGAGCTTTGCATGTTCAAGGGATCAATTCCCGCCCTCATTACCCCGTTCACGGACAATGGCGCCGTGGACGAAAAGGCTTTCGCCGCCCATGTGGAATGGCAGATCGCCGAAGGCAGTAACGGACTTGTGCCGGTGGGCACGACGGGGGAATCCCCGACGCTTTCCCACGACGAGCACAAACGTGTCGTTGAACTGTGCATCGAGGTTGCGGCGAAACGGGTTCCGGTCATTGCGGGTGCAGGCTCCAACAATACCGATGAAGCGATCGAGCTGGCCCTGCATGCGCAGGAAGCGGGTGCGGATGCGCTGCTGGTGGTTACCCCCTATTACAACAAGCCGACCCAGAAGGGCCTGTTCGCCCATTTCTCCGCCGTCGCGGAAGCGGTGAAGCTGCCCATCGTCATCTACAATATTCCGCCGCGCTCGGTGGTGGATATGTTGCCGGAAACCATGGGCGCCCTGGTCAAGGCCCATAAGAACATCGTTGGCGTCAAGGACGCGACGGGCAAGATCGACCGCGTTTCCGAACAGCGCATTTCCTGCGGCAAGGATTTCGTCCAGCTCTCGGGTGAAGACGGTACCGCTCTCGGCTTCAACGCCCATGGCGGTGTCGGCTGCATTTCCGTGACGGCCAACGTGGCACCGCGCCTCTGTTCGGAATTCCAGGCGGCGATGCTTGCCGGCGATTATGCCAAGGCGCTGGAGTACCAGGATCGCCTGATGCCGCTGCATAAGGCCATCTTCATGGAGCCAGGCGTCTGCGGCACAAAATATGCGCTGTCGAAGACGCGCGGCGGCAACCGCCGTGTGCGTTCGCCCTTGATGAGCACGCTGGAACCGGCAACCGAAGCAGCCATCGATGCGGCGCTGAAGCATGCCGGCCTGATGAACTGAGACAGGTCTGAAAAGCCGGAAGGCGCGCAATGGACCGCTTCGCAGCAGAAGCCGTCCCGCGCGCCTTTTCTTTTCGTGGCGACGATACTAAATAGAGGTTCGAAAACCGCTCTCGGCGGCAGGCCGAAGGCGCAATAAGAAAAACAAGGGATTGAAATATCATGGCCCCCAAAGGCAGCCAGCGCGTGGTGAACAAGATCGTTGCGGAAAACCGCAAGGCCCGTTTCAACTACGAAATCGTCGACACCTATGAGGCAGGACTGGTGCTGACCGGCACCGAGGTCAAGTCGCTGCGCGAAGGCAAGGCGAACATTGCCGAATCCTACGCGTCGGACGAGGGCGATGAAATCTGGCTCATTAATTCCCACCTGCCGGAATATCTGCAGGCCAACCGTTTCAACCATGAGCCGCGCCGCCGCCGCAAGCTGCTCCTGAGCAAGCGCGAGATCAACCGCCTGCGCGCCGGCATCAACCGCGAAGGCATGACGCTGGTGCCGCTCAAGATCTACTTCAACGACAGGGGCCGTGCGAAGCTGGAACTGGCGCTCGCCAAGGGCAAGAAGCTGCACGACAAGCGCGAGACGGAGAAGGAACGCGACTGGAACCGGCAGAAGTCGCGGTTGTTGAAGGGTGGGGCGGCCTAAGTTCGCCGCCTTTCGCAGCATGCTCCTCCGTCATGCCGGACTTGATCCGGCATCCAGTCGCAGCGCGTCTGCGCTGTGAGAAGAGCCCTTTCAGCCCAAGGACTTGGGCTGGCTGGATCCCGGCTCAAGGCCGGGATGACGGGAGTTTGTTACTGTCCGCTGCGCCCGTCACGCCGCCCGGTACGTCCGCTCCACATGCGCCTTCGTCGTCGAAACGCTGAACCGGCTGACAAGCGCCGCGAGGTTGGCGCTGACATCGCTCAGATTGTGCGTGGCGGCATTGGTCTCTTCCACCATTGCCGCATTCTTCTGCGTCAGATTGTCCATGCTGTTGATCGCCGCACTGATTTCCTGAATGCCGACGGATTGTTCCTGCGCCGCCTTGGTGAGCGAGGTGATGTGATCCTTGATGTGATCGACCTTGCTGCCGATCGTATTCAGGGATTCACCCGTTTTGTTCACCAGCGAAACGCCCTGCATCACATCCTCGGATGACTTGGCGATCAGTGTCTTGATTTCCTTTGCGGCGGTGGCGGAGCGTTGCGCCAGCTCACGTACTTCCTGGGCGACGACGGCGAAACCCTTGCCAGCCTCGCCGGCGCGCGCGGCTTCCACGCCGGCGTTCAACGCCAATAGATTGGTCTGGAACGAAATCTCATCGATGACGGAAATAATCTGGGTGATCTTCTGCGACGAGTCCTCGATGGCGCCCATCGCTTTCACCGCATCCGTCACCACATTGCGAGAGCGTGCTGCTTCGATGGCCGAACTTTCGACGATGGCCTTGGCCTCTTCGGAACGTTGCGCCGACAATCTGGAAATGGTGGTGATTTCCTCAACGGCTGCGGCGGTTTCCTCAAGCGCGGCCGCCTGCTGCTCCGTCCGGCGGGCCATGTCATCGGTGGCGGAGGTGAGCTCGCGCGTATTGCCGGAAATCTTGTTCGCTTCCTCCACGATCTGGGCGAAGGCACCGGCGAGATTGCCGACAGCGGTGTTGAAATTGGCGATCAGCCCTTCGAATTGCGGCGCGGTCTTTTCGTTGATGCTGGAGGTGAGGTCGCCGTTGGCCAGCCGGTCGAGGGCACTGTTGAGGAGCGTGAGAATATGGTCCTGCTCCTTCTTCATCTGCGCCTGTTCGGCCTCTACCTTATGCCGCTCGGCGGCGAGCACGTCGAGATAGACGGAAATCGAATAGTCCATGTCCAGAAGGGCGGCCTTGATGGTAGCGGACAAGGCGTCCTTCACCTTCCTGGCCTTCTTCTCCATGAATAGGCCCTTCAACTCCGACTCGATCAGGGCCTTGACGATGCCGTCAAGCATCAGCGCATAACCGCCAATGTACCATCGCGGCTCCAGCCCCAGTCTGGCATGGGTGCGGCCGATCGCGGTCACGGCATCTGTATAGTCCGCGTTGAATGTACCGGAGGCGATCCTCGTCCAGTGTTTGAGCTGCATGCCCTTGGCGTGCTGCACATGTGCGTCATTGGCAAAGAACTTCGCCGTCTCCGGCACCGAGCGCACTTTCGCATAGAAGCGGTCCAGCGACGCATCGAGAGAGCCGGTGATGACACCCTTCATGTCTGAGAGATTCTGTCGCTGCTCGTGGCCGAGCCCCAGAAAATTCAGTCTTTCTTCGAGCTGTCGGTCGGTTTTTTCTTGGCCATGCATGTCTAGTCATCCTGCTTTGGCACCCAAATCATGTCGTTGGTGCCGTTACTTGATTTAGACACGTCTAAAATTAACCAAGATATAATTTCCCCCGGCCGGATTTGACGGTTGTTAATTTCAGCGGGAATTTTTCCCTGCAGATAGGGGGGTAAACAAAAACGCGCCAGTCTTTGAGACGGACGCGTTCTTGAAATATCGGTGATTGCGAAATCGGGATCAGACCGTCTCGGGGCCTTCCGCGTGCCGGGCAGGGCGCTCATTCGGATCGCGTCCGATTTCGGCTTTCAGCGTCATCAGGTCGATGAAGTGATCGGCCTGGCGGCGCAGGTCGTCGGCGATCATCGCGGGCTGGGTGGCCATGGTGGAAACCACGGAAACCTTGCGGCCCTTGCGCTGCAGCGCGTCCACCAGCGTGGTGAAATCGCCGTCGCCGGAAAACAGCACCAGGTGATCGACCGTTTCGGACTGCTCCATGGCGTCGACCGCCAGTTCGATATCCATGTTACCCTTGATCTTGCGGCGGCCGAGCGCGTCGGTAAATTCCTTCGCCGGCTTCGTCACGACCTTGTAACCGTTATAGTCTAGCCAGTCGATCAGCGGGCGGATCGAGGAATATTCCTGATCTTCGATCAGGGCCGTGTAATAATAGGCGCGCAGCAGATAGCCGCGCTTTTGAAACGCCTTCAGAAGCTTGCGGTAGTCGATATCGAATCCCAGGCTTTTCGATGCTGCATAAAGATTGGCTCCATCTATGAAGAGCGCAATTTTCTCCCGTGGATCGAACATTCCATCCCATTCCTTTTTTTGGAAAGGCCATTATCTGGCTTTTATATCCGGTCGATAGCGCTAAATATCATGTCGTATCAACGCGCTTTGCGTACCGCCGTTGCGTTTTAAGTAAGCTACCTTCCCCCTTATTCCAAGACAATTCTTCTAGACATTTTGTTCATCAGGCGCCAAACATCGAGGATAAGGTGCCAAAAGACGCCAAAGACAGGAAAAACTTGAATTCCGCGGCCAATGGCTGTATCGGAAGCTGGAAAGCTTCGTCGCGAGAAATTCCAGGTGTTTTCCGCACGGCACGAAGCGCAGATTCAATAGGTTAGAGCAACCCTTGTGCATCCTGAAGACCGCACGGCGCTCTGATCCACGACATTACGACCCGCAAAGGACAGGCAATGGCCCGCGTCACAGTTGAAGATTGCATTGATAAAGTAGACAACCGTTTCGAGCTGGTGCTTCTCGCCAGCCACCGTGCGCGCCAGATTTCTCAGGGCTCTTCCATCACGGTTGACCGCGATAATGACAAGAACCCCGTCGTTGCGCTGCGTGAAATCGCCGACGAGACGCTGTCTCCCGACGATCTGAAGGAAGACCTCATCCATTCGCTGCAGAAGCACGTGGAAGTGGACGAGCCCGAGCCCGATCCGGTCACGCTTGCCGCCGCCGCTGCCGACAGCGAAGAAGACGACCAGCCGGAAACTGTCACCTTCGACCAGATGTCGGAAGAAGAACTGCTGGCCGGTATCGAAGGCCTTGTGCCGCCGGAAAAAAATGACGATTATTGATCCGGTTTTATGACGCCTTTGGCAGGCGGCGGTTACCGTCTGTCAATAGTTGCCGTCATAATCTGATCCTTATTGATGCAGCATTGTGCGCCGACCCCAAGGTTGGCGCGCTTTCTTTTTGTGGAATATCGCATGATGCGGCAATACGAACTCGTTGAGCGGGTTCAAAAATATAAACCGGATGCGAATGAGGCCCTGCTGAACAAGGCCTATGTTTACGCGATGCAGAAACACGGCCAGCAGAAGCGGGCCAATGGCGACCCCTACATCTCGCATCCGCTGGAAGTTGCCGCAATCCTCACCGAAATGCATCTCGACGAATCGACCATCGCGGTGGCGTTGCTGCACGATACGATCGAGGACACCACCGCAACTCGCGCTGAAATCGACGAATTATTCGGCGAAGACATCGGCCGGCTGGTGGAAGGGCTGACCAAGCTCAAGAAGCTTGATCTCGTCACCCGCAAGGCGAAACAGGCGGAGAACCTGCGCAAGCTGCTGCTCGCCATTTCCGATGACGTGCGCGTCCTCCTGGTGAAGCTCGCCGATCGCCTGCACAACATGCGTACCATGGAATACATGCCGGCAGACAAGCGCAGCCGCATTTCCGAAGAAACCATGGAAATCTATGCGCCGCTCGCCGGCCGCATGGGCATGCAGGACATGCGCGACGAACTGGAGGACCTGTCCTTCCGTTATCTCAATCCTGAAGCCTATGAGACGGTGACAAACCGTTTGCAGGAACTGGAAACGCGCAATGAAGGCCTCATCAAGAAGATCGAGGACGAGCTGCGTGAATTGCTCGTGGCGAACGGCCTCATCGGCGCGGGCGTCAAGGGCCGGCAGAAAAAGCCTTATTCGGTGTTTCGCAAGATGCAGTCGAAGTCGCTCTCTTTCGAGCAGCTGTCTGACGTCTACGGTTTCCGCATTCTGGTCGACGACATTCCCTCCTGCTATCGGGCGCTCGGCATCGTGCACACACGCTGGCGTGTGGTGCCGGGCCGCTTCAAGGATTACATCTCCACGCCGAAGCAGAACGACTATCGCTCCATCCACACCACCATCGTTGGCCCGTCGCGCCAGCGTATCGAGCTGCAGATCCGCACCAAGCGCATGCATGAGATCGCCGAATTCGGTATTGCCGCCCACGCGCTCTACAAGGATGGCGAAAACGGGGAGGGCGATCTGCTTTCGCCGGAAAGCAACGCCTATTCCTGGCTGCGCCACACCATCGAATCGCTGGCGGAAGGCGACAGCCCGGAAGAATTCCTTGAGCATACCAAGCTGGAACTCTTTCAGGATCAGGTGTTCTGCTTCACGCCCAAGGGCAAGCTCATTGCCCTGCCGCGCGGCGCGACTCCCATCGATTTTGCCTATGCGGTGCACACCAATATCGGCGACACCACCGTTGGCGCCAAGATCAACGGCCGGATCATGCCGCTCGTCACCCGGCTGAACAATGGCGACGAGGTGGAGATCATCCGCTCCGGCGTGCAGGTGCCGCCCGCCGCATGGGAAGAGGTAGTGGTGACGGGCAAGGCACGCTCGGCCATCCGCCGCGCCACCCGTATGGCCATCCGCAAACAATATTCCGGCCTTGGTTATCGCATTCTCGAGCGCACCTTCGAACGCGCCGGCAAGGCCTTCTCCAAGGAGGCGCTGAAGCCGGTCCTGCATCGGCTGGCGCAGAAGGATGTCGAGGACGCCATCGCGGCTGTCGGCCGTGGCGAGGTTTCCTCGCTCGATGTGCTGCGCGCGGTATTCCCGGATTATCAGGACGAGCGCGTGACGGTGAAGATGACCGGTGACGACGGCTGGTTCAACATGCGCAGCGCCTCGGGCATGGTCTTCAAGATACCGGGCAAGTCCCGTTCGGCGCTGGAGGATGACGGTGCGGCCGAAATGCTCGACGGGCCTGACCCGCTGCCCATTCGTGGCCTTTCCGGCAATGTCGATGTGCATTTCGGGCCGGCCGGCGCCGTTCCGGGGGACCGCATCGTCGGCATCATGGAAAAGGGCAAGGGCATTACCATCTATCCAATCCAGGCGCCGGCGCTTCAGCGCTTCGACGACGAGCCGGAACGCTGGATCGATGTGCGGTGGGATCTGGACGAAGCGAACAAGTCGCGCTTCATGGCGCGGGTGATGATCAATGCGTTGAACGAGCCGGGCACGCTCGCCTCAGTCGCGCAGTCGATCGCAACGCTCGACGTCAATATTCGCGGGCTGAACATGGTCCGCATCGGTACCGACTTCTCCGAGTTGGCGCTGGACGTGGAAGTCTGGGATCTCAGGCAGCTGAACCAGCTTCTGTCGCAGCTCAAGGATCTGGATTGCGTCTCCACGGTCACGCGTGCCTTTGATTGAGGCATTTTTGATGCCTTTGAGATAGCGGAAGGCCGCTGTTATGCGTTCTGCGCATGGCAGCGGCCTTTTCCTGTCTCTGGTGGTTAATGCGGTTTGCGACTATTTTCCTCTCAGAAATTGAAGAGAAGGAGACGCGGCGTGCCGGTGGATGAACACCGATGAGAAACGCCAGTTCCAAACCGAAAGGACCGAAAATCATGTTTACTCCGCTTCGTAAGATCGCCCGCGCCGTTCGTGGCAAGACCACCCAGGAACGCGAATTCGAATATCTCAGCGGCTCGGTATCGAATGTCGACCTCGAGTTCCGTCAGCGCGAAATCGACCGCGGCCTGTTCCGCCGGTAATGCGCTCAGCGCATGGCAGCCAGTCGCCATGCGTATGGACACGGAAAGCGCGGCGGTAATGGCCTGTGTTTTCCTGTGCACCGCAAGCCCAGGAGATACGCGCCTCAGCGCGTCTCCTCCATGCCGCTGTCCAGTGTGACTGATCGGGTATGCTGCATCTGCAATGATCAGCGTGGGATAACCGGGCAAAAGTTCTTTGTTGCCTACCACGCTCTTGGCTCGGCCGGGGTGATGAAATAGACTGCCCCCATGCCGTTTCGCCGCCGTGAACCCGTTGGTTTTTCAGAGAAGATTCGCGACCTCTTCTGGCCGCGAACGGGTTTTTCCCGTTCCCTGCGCTACATGAAGTTGCGCCTGCTCAGGCTTTCCGCCTCTCCCCATTCCATTGCCGCCGGTGTCGCCATCGGTGTGGGTGTGGCGTGGATGCCGTTTCTCGGTGTTCACATCATCATTGCCATGGCGCTCGGTTTCCTCATGCGCGTCAACCTCGTGGCGGCGGCACTCGGTACGACGTTCGCCAATCCGCTGACATTTCCTTTCATCTGGGCCTCCACCTGGGAGCTGGGACATGTCATTCTCGGGCGAAAGACGTCGGAAAGTGCTGCGCATGTGGATTTCGTGGCGCTGTTTAGCCATCTTGAATTCCGGCAGATATGGACGCCGGTACTGGAACCCATGACCATTGGTGCGGTTCCGCCCGCCATCATCAGCGCGGTCATCGCCTATATCGCCGTTTATGGGCTCATCAACGGTTTTCAGCGCCGCAAGATGGAAAATCTCGCGCATCGCGCCGCCAACAAGAATGCTTCTCTGGAGATGTTGAAATGATCATTGGATTGGGAAGCGACCTGATAGACATCCGGCGCGTTGAAAAATCGATCGAGCGCTTCGGCGAGCGTTTCACCCATCGGTGTTTCACCGATATCGAGCGCGCCAAATCCGATGGCCGCAAGAACCGCGCCGCATCCTATGCCAAGCGTTTCGCCGCCAAGGAGGCCTGTTCCAAGGCGCTTGGCACCGGCCTTGCGAACGGCGTTTTCTGGAAGGACATGGGCGTCGTCAACCTTCCGGGCGGCAAGCCCACCATGGTGCTGACAAACGGGGCAGGGGAGCGACTGGCGGCCATGCTGCCCGCAGGCCATCGCGCCAATATTCACCTGACGATCACGGATGACCACCCTTACGCTCAGGCATTTGTGATCATCGAGGCGCTTCCCGTGATCGATTGAGGCCTGGGGGCACCGTTGGGCGCGCTCTATTTGCACCGCTGTCACAGAAGCGCTTCCCTTCGGGCTGGAAAGGTTCTAGAGAAGTCGCAGAAATATGAAAGCGTTGCGGGCCGCGTGAAACAGCATCACCCGCCCCAGGCGCGATAAGCAACGGCCCGTCAGCTTCTTGGATCGAAGAAGCCGGGAAACAATCAGGCAGGTCTTTAAGTGTCGGAAAAAGCGGAAAAGAAGCAGAACGCCCTTTGGGAGAACGTCAAGGTCATCATTCAGGCGCTGCTGCTGGCGATGGTCATCCGCACCGTGCTGTTTCAGCCCTTCACCATCCCGTCGGGCTCGATGATGCCGACGCTGCTGGTCGGCGACTATCTTTTCGTCAACAAGTTCTCCTACGGCTATTCTAAATATTCGCTGCCTTTCTCGCCGAACCTGTTTTCGGGCCGCATTCTGGAATTCAGCAAGCCGAAGCGCGGCGATGTCGTGGTCTTCCGCCTGCCGCCCAATCCTGAAGTGGATTACATCAAGCGTCTGGTCGGCCTGCCGGGCGACCGAATTCAGGTCACGAACGGCGTGCTGTTCATCAACGGCCAGCCGGTGCCCAAGCAGCCCGACGGCACCTTCACGTCGGATTATCGCGCCGATCCGGGCGCCAACGTACCGGTTTTCCGCGAAACGCTTGACAATGGCGTTACCTACGACACGCTCGATCAGTCGCCCGACTCGCGCGGCGACAACACCCGCGAATTCGTGGTCCCCGAAGGCCATTATTTCATGATGGGCGACAACAGAGACAATTCGCTGGATAGCCGCTTCGATGTCGGTTTCGTGCCGGAAGAAAACCTAATTGGCCGCGCCAGCGTCATCTTCTTCTCTTTGGGCAACGACACGCCGTTCAGCCGCATTTGGGAATGGCCGGCCAACATGCGTTGGGACCGCCTGTTCAAGGTTGTGGGATGAGCAAGACCAAGCCGCTTTCCGCGGACGAGATTTCCCGTCTGGAAGCGTTGATCGGATATGAGTTCAAGGAAAAGGCCCGGCTCGACCGGGCCTTGACCCATGCCAGCGCGCGCTCCGCTGCGGCGGGCAATTACGAGCGTCTGGAGTTTCTGGGCGACCGCGTTCTGGGTCTCTGCGTTGCAGAGCTTCTGTTCTCCATCTTCCGCAATGCGTCCGAAGGTGAGCTTTCGGTGCGTTTGAACCAACTGGTCAGCGCCGAATCCTGCGCGTCGATCGCTGACGAGATGGGCCTGCACAATTTCATCCGCACCGGATCCGACGTCAAGAAACTCACCGGCAAGGCGATGCTGAACGTGCGCGCCGATGTCGTCGAAAGCCTGATTGCCACCATCTATCTGGATGGCGGCCTCGATGCGTCGCGCAAATTCATTCTGAAATATTGGCAGGGCCGTGCCACGAGCGTGGATGCCGGACGGCGTGACGCGAAAACGGAACTGCAGGAATGGGCGCACGCAAAGTTTGCGGTCACCCCATCTTACCGGGTTGACGATCGCTCCGGACCGGATCACGATCCCCGCTTTACGGTGACTGTCGAAATTCCCGGCGTAAAGCCGGAAACCGGCGTCGAGCGTTCCAAGCGCGCGGCCGAGCAGGTGGCGGCAACCAGATTGCTGGAACGCGAAGGCGTCTGGCAGAAAAGCTCTACCTGAAACTGAGCTGACCGGCGACGGCAGCTGACTATCAAGCGCATGGCGAGCCCTCTGGCCGCATGTTGAATACCTCTGACCTTGAATGGATATCATGACCGATCACGAAAACCCCGCCTCGACAGGCGAAGACAATGCCCTTCCGACCCGCTCCGGCTTCGTTGCCCTCATTGGCCCTACAAATGCCGGTAAGTCGACGCTGGTAAACCGGCTGGTGGGCGCCAAGGTTTCCATCGTCAGCCACAAGGTGCAGACGACGCGTGCGGTCATGCGCGGCATCGCCATTCACGACAACGCGCAGATCGTGTTCATGGACACGCCCGGTATCTTCAAGCCGCGCCGTCGGCTGGACCGCGCCATGGTCACCTCCGCCTGGGGCGGCGCGAAGGACGCTGATCTCATTCTTCTTTTGATCGACAGCGAGCGCGGCCTGAAGGGCGACGCTGAGGCGATTCTCGAAGGCCTGAAGGACGTCCCCCAGAAGAAAATCCTCTGCCTCAACAAGATCGACCAGGTAAAGCGCGAAGACCTCCTGAAGCTCGCCGCAGCCGCCAATGAGACGGTCGCCTTCGACCGCACCTTCATGATCTCGGCGACCAATGGCTCCGGTTGTGAAGACCTGATGAACTATCTGGCCGCCGAATTGCCGGAAGGCCCATGGTATTATCCGGAAGACCAGATCTCCGACCTGCCCATGCGCCAGCTTGCCGCCGAAATCACCCGCGAAAAGCTGTTCCTGCGCCTGCACCAGGAACTGCCCTATGCCTCGCATGTCGAGACGGAAAAGTGGGAAGAGCGCAAGGATGGCTCGGTGCGCATCGAGCAGGTGATCTATGTCGAGCGCGACAGCCAGAAAAAGATTGCGCTCGGCAAGAACGGCGATGCCATCAAGGCGATCTCCACCGCCTCGCGCAAGGAACTCTCGGAAATCCTCGAACAGCCGGTGCATCTCTTCCTGTTCGTCAAGGTGCGCGAGAACTGGGGCGACGACCCGGAGCGTTTCCGCGAAATGGGGCTGGAATTCCCGCGAGGCTGAAAGCGCGTCATTCCCGCGTTTCTGTGAGGATACAGAAACGCGGTGGGAGGAGCGCGATGTCTTTGTTCCCGGCAGGGAACCGAATATCCTTGGAACGGGTTGTTCCAAAAACAATTGGGCGCAACCTTTTTTCATGATGGATAATCATGTCACCCAAAAAACCGAACGGGATTTCCACCACCCCCTGCCAGCAATGCCCGCTGCGCGATCTACCGCATTTCAGGGACTTTTCTTCTTCGGAACTGGATTTCGTGTCCCGTTTCAAGACGGGGGAATTGGCGGTGGAGAGCGGCTCCGTCATCCTGATGGAAGGCTCACACAGCGCTCACCTCTACACGGTTCTTGCGGGCTGGGCATTTCGCTACAAGACTTTGGAGGACGGCCGGCGGCAGATCCTGAATTACGTGATGCCGGGCGACCTCGTCGGCCTGCAGGGCACGGTGATGGGGGAGATGCAGCACTCGGTTGAGGCCTTGTCGCCGGTCACGCTGTGCGTCTTTGAGCGATCGCGCCTCAACAATCTCTTTACCGACCACCCGACGCTTGCCTATGATCTGACATGGATTGCGGCGAGCGAAGAGCGCATGCTCGACAGTCATCTGCTCAGCATCGGCCGGCGCACGGCGCTTGAGCGCGCGGCCTACCTTATCGCTTTCCTTTACAGCAGGGCGAAAGCAGTCGCGCTGCTGCAGGGCGAGGCGACGATTCCTGTCACCCAGCAGCACGTGGCCGATACGCTCGGCCTCTCCATCGTCCACACCAACAAGACGCTGAGAAAGCTCGTCGATCGCGGGCTTATCCGCTGGACGGACAAGGGCTGTCTGGTGCTGGATGACGCCGGACTGGCGCAAGTTGCGGGCTGGGAAAGCGACGGCAAGCGGCAGAGACCGTTTATCTGATCTTCCGACATGTCTTTTTTAAATGACGGGCGAGCCGCAATTTGCGACTGCTCCCATGATATCTCACTGGAGAATCGTTTCGAAGACGACGGCTTCGAGCCTGACGGCTCTCTTTGTTAGGAAGAAAAATATGGTGCCACAACGGGTTATCATCGTTGAGGATGAATATCTGGTGGCGCTCGATGTTGAGGCGGTTCTCCAGTCGATGGGTGTGGAGACCGTTATCATCGCCACGACGCTTGCGCAGGCGAGGAAGGCTCTCGAAGAGGATGGCGCCGATTGCGTGCTTCTCGATGTCAGCCTTTCTGACGGTAAAAGTTATGATTTTGCACGCCACTTGCGGTCTGCGTCCATTCCTTTCGGTTTTGTCAGCGGTTACGGCGACACGACCGGATTCCCCGAAGATCTCCTGCATGCGCCCTTGCTCGGCAAGCCTTTCGGAGAAAATGAAATCACCGATTTCGTCCTCCGCCTCGTCGATGCGGCGCGTGTTACCGTAAAAGAATAACGTTTCGCCGCCGGATCGGTTATGATCGGGCTTGAATCGAAATTCGGACAGGTTTCATGCAGTGGCAGGATGAGGCGATCATTCTCGGCGTAAAGCGTCATGGCGAGACGAGTGTCATCGCCGAGGTGATGACCCGCACACGCGGCCGCCATCTCGGCATGGTGCGCTCCGGGCGCTCCCGCAGCATGCAGCCGGTGCTGCAGGCGGGAAACCGGGTAGACGTCGTCTGGCGCGCGCGCCTTGACGATCATCTCGGAGAATACCGCATCGAGCCCCTGCAACTGCGCGCGGCGCAATTGATGGAAACGGCCACCGCCGTATACGGCGTCCAGGCCATGGGCGCGCTGCTGAGGCTTTTGCCGGAGCGCGATCCGCACCCGCATCTTTATCAGGCGCTCGATATCATTCTCGATAATCTCCACGAACCGGCCGATGCAGGCGAACTTTTCGTGCGCTTCGAGTTGGCGGTGCTGAATGATCTCGGTTTCGGGCTTGATCTTACCGAATGTGCGGCGACGGGGCTGCGCAACGATCTCATCTATGTCTCGCCGAAAACGGGAAGGGCGGTTTGCCGCACGGCGGGAGCGCCTTATGCGGACCGGATGCTGTCGCTTCCGGCTTTTCTCGGCGAAGGCCAGTCGAAAGCCGCTGATCCCGAGAGCCTTGCGGCAGCTTTTCGCCTGACCGCCCATTTTCTCAACCGCCATGTCTACGATCCGCGCGGGCTCAATGAAAACGCCGCCCGCGACGGTTTCGTGCAGGCGGCGCTGAAGGCTTTGGAGCGCAGGGGATCGCCGCCCGCACTGGACAGGGCCGGTTAGTTCCGGGCCATCGCTATTGGGCGAAGGCCGGCCGTGGGGCGGGGCGTTCTTCAATTGGCCAGTGCACGACGGCCGCAAAAATCCCCATGCCGACGCCAAGCCACCAGACGAGGTCGTAAGAACCGAACCTGTCATAAAGAAAGCCGCCCAGCCAGACGCCAAGGAACGAGCCAATCTGGTGGGTGAGGAACACGACGCCGCCGAGCATGCCGAGATGGCGCGTGCCGAACATGATGGCCACCAGCGCATTTGTGGGCGGCACGGTGGAGAGCCAGAGTATGCCCATGACGGAAGCAAAGAGAATGACTGAAAGCGGCGATTGCGGCAAAAGCAGAAAGGCAGTCACGACCACGGAACGGGCAATATAGATATAAGCCAGGAAATAGGGCTTGGAATAACGCTGTGCGATGACGCCGGCGGCCAGCGATCCGATGATGTTGAAGAAGCCGATGAGCGCCATGGCAATCACCGCGTAGCGTGGTTCGATACCGATATCGCCGAGATAGGCCGGGAAATGCGCGGTGATGAAGGCCACCTGAAAACCACAGACGAAGAAGCCCGTCGTCAGCAGCAGATAGCTCTTGTGGCCAAGCGCTTCCTTCAGCGCTTCGCCCGCGGTCTGCTGGAACTGCGCCTGCGACTGGGTGCCGGAGGATGAGTTTCCGCGCATGAAAAAGGCGAGCAGCGGCACCAGCATCATCATGGCGGCGAGCCAGACGAGACTATCCGACCAGCCATAGGTGGAAATCAGCCCCTGGCTGATAGGTGCAAACAGGAACATGCCTGCCGAACCCGCCGCCGTGCCGATACCAAAGGCGAATGAACGCTGCTGCGGCGTGACATGGCGGGCGAAGGCGGAAAGGATGACGCTGAAGGACCCTGCGGCAATGCCAAGCCCCACGAGAACGCCGCCGCCGAAATGCAGCCAGAAGGGCGATGTGCCGAAGGACATGCAGATGAGGCCCGTCGCATAAAGAAAGCCCGAGAGCACGAGCACGCGGCCCGTACCGAACTTATCGGCGATGGCGCCGAAGAAGGGTTGGCCGAGACCCCAGAAGAGGTTCTGCAGCGCCATGGCAAGACCGAAGGTTGAACGATCCCAGCCGGTATCGGCCAGCATCGGCAACTGGAAAAAGCCCATGGCGGAGCGGGGGCCGAACGTCATGACCGCAATCAGCGACCCGGCTGCGATAATCAGCCAGGGCATGCTCTGGCGAGTGGCTTGCGACATGAATATTCCCCCCTCGCAGCGCCCGCCTCTGAAAGAAGCGCAAAGCATGCCGCGGATTCCACAATGGTGGGATGAATATTATCTTTTGTCAGCCGGCCCCACTAGCGACTTTTCTTGACGGCCATTATTCATGCGATTGATGGAATGCGGCCTAAGAGGCGACGATGAAACAGAATATCTACGACGATCCCGGGTTTTTCGAGCGCTACAGCGCCATGCCGCGTTCCGTGCAAGGTCTGCGTCAGGCCGGTGAGTGGCACGAATTGCGCGCCATGCTGCCCCCGCTGAAAGACAAGTCCTTTCTCGACCTCGGTTGCGGTTTCGGCTGGCATTGCCGCTTTGCCGCGGAGCAGGGCGCACGCCATGTCGTCGGCGTCGATCTCTCGGAGAACATGTTGCGCCGCGCCGCAGAGATCAATGGTGGGTCCGGCATCGAATATCGCCGCGCCGCTATCGAAGACATCGATTTTCCGCCGCAGAGTTTCGATGTGGTGCTGAGTTCCCTTGCCCTGCATTACGTCCGCGATCTCGGCGTGGCATTCGCAAGGATTTTCGCCGTGCTGAGGTCGGGCGGCGATTTCATTTTTTCCATCGAGCATCCCGTTTTTACGGCGCTGGAAAAACAGGACTGGTTTTACGGCGAGGATGGCGAAATCCTGCACTGGCCACTCGACAACTACCAGAACGAGGGCGTGCGCCACTCCAACTGGATGGCGGACGATGTGGTAAAATATCACCGCACCGTGTCAGCTATCGTCAACGGCCTCCTGTCCGCTGGTTTCACCCTGACGCGTCTGGCGGAACCACGTCCGGATCCGGCTTTGATGGCCGAGCGCCCGGAGCTGAAGCATGAAGACCGCCGCCCGATCTTTTTGATCGTCGGTGTGAAGAAGTCGTGACATGACCCGTGCGTTGTATCGCCGGGTTGCACAAAGGTTGAGATCGGGGCGTCAGGCTCGAAGCTTGCCTTGTTCATAGTGCTCCGTCCCTCCTCATCTGTGTGCTTGTCACAGAGATCCAGCCAGCCCAAGTCTTTGGGCTGAGGGATTGTTTCGCCGCGCAGACGCGCATCGGCTGGATTCCTGTGACAAGCACAGAAATGAGGGGAGCGAGGGTTTGACGACAGGTTAAAGCGCTGCCTGATGCCCAGAGGATTCCGTTTGAACCGGACTGACTTAGCGCCTCTTGATCGCCCAGCCTTCGGGCCTTTCCTCGATCACCTTTGCGACGTCGCCGACAGACAGCCTGCCTTCACCGCGCGGCGTCACGTTCCAGCCGAACAGCGGGCCGGGCACGCGCCGGTCTGCGGACATACGGATGCGGCCCATGGCCTTCATGGGAGAGGGCACATCGCGGGAGCCGGTCGTCTGGTCCTGCGTGGTCATGATACAGCGGGCGCAGGGTTTGACGAGATCGAAGCGAATGCCGCCGATCTCGATGGCCGCCCACCCGTCTTCCGCCCATGGTTCGTCCGTCTCAAGCACGATATTGGGCCGGAACCGCTCCATGCCAACGTCGTCTTCGCCATTTTCGCGCATGTTGTCGTTCAGCGCGGCAAGCGAGGCGGTAGTGGTGACAAGGATCTGGTAGCCGTCGGCAAAGGTGACGGGCGTTTCATTGCCTGTCCACTCGAGGCTCGCGATGCGTTTGGAAGCGTTATCGAAAAAGGCGAGCTTCACTTCGCGTCCGAGCCATGCCGAGAGCGTGTCATTGGTCACAGCGTCGGCCATATTGGCGCTGACTATCGATTTCCATACCGCCACATCCATGCGCTCGCCGGATGGTCTTGCGACGATCTCGCCATGCTGGTCGCGCGAAAGCAACATGCCCCCGTCCTCGTGCCGCGCCAGAACCGTGGCAATGGCAGGCAATTCACGCTGGGTGATGAAGTGGCCCGACGGGTCCACAAGCATGGCGCGACGGTCACCCGGCAGACCCTCGGCCGACACGGCGCTGTCCGGGAGGGAAATGCCGCGCGCGCTTTTCAGCGGGTAGATATTAAGCTCTGTCACACGCATCATGCTTCCTCATATTTCATCGAGAAACAGGTCCAGCACCTGTTTCAGCCGCTCATGGCGGGCTCTGGCCATCTGCCTGCCGGTCTCTGTGCGAAAACCATCTGCCAGCTTGAACAGCTTGGTCTCGAAATGGTCGATGGCAAAAGCGCGGTCATCAAGCGGCCGTTCCTTCGCCAAGGGGTCGACCGGATCGTAAAGTGCCGAGCCCATGCGTCCGGCAATATAAAAGCAGCGCGCCGCGCCCACCATGCCTATGGCATCCAGCCTGTCGGCATCCTGAAGGATTTTCGCTTCCAGTGTCTGCGGTTCGATATTGGCGGAAAAGCTGTGGGTGATGATCGCATGCGTGGCGGCGTCGATATCCTGCTTCTTCCAGCCGAGGCCGGCCAGAATGCCTGAAGCCTTTTCTGCCGCCAGCCGTGATGCCTGTGCCCGCAAGGGCGAGTTTTTCTCCACGGCCACACAATCATGCAGCAGCACGCTGGCCGCCAGCACGGTGCCATCGCCGCCTTCACCCGCATGGATGCGCATGGCATTGCGGAAGACGCGGTGAATATGGGCCAGATCATGCGAGCCGTCGCCCGCATCGGCGGCGTGCGGGATCAACTCCTGCGCAAGCGCCGCATGGGGCGCGAAAGCCTCCGCCGCGATCATGCCTGCGGCTTCCGGGTGAGGATTTTCTGGTAGAACAGGCCGATGCCGATGAGCACCGCGCCGAGCCCGATGAAGGACAGCGCCCGGAGCACGCCTTCGAGGTTGCTCATGTCGATCAGGAAGGCTTTGGCAACCGAGATCAGCACGAAGGCGGCCGATGCCAGACGCAGGCTGCGGGCATTAAAGCGCGAGCCAAGCACGAGCAGCAGGACGCCGATCAGCAGCCAGACCACCGAATAGCTGTAGGTCTCGCCCTGCATAAAGCCCTTCCAGTCAGCAATATTCTCGCCCTGCCAGAAACGGCGCACCGAAAGCGTGGCCCAGGCAAAACCGAGCGCTGCTCCCGCCACCGCCAGCATGCTGACATAGGGCGGCGGACGTTTTCCGCGCGCGTAATAGGCGAGGCCGCCATAAGCGAATGCCGGCAAAAGGTAACCGATCAGCAGCAGGTTGAGGACCGGGATGCGGCCGGTATTCTCGCCGGTGAAATAGGGGTTGAGCGTGAAGAAATGCATCGTCAGCACGTTGATGACGGCGATGACGCCGGCGATCATCGAGCCGTAACGGAAGACGGGGCTGGGGCTTTTCAAATCCAGCGTCATCAGGACACCGGAGAAGCCGATGGTCAGCAGCGTGTAGATCGACTGCTCGCCGAGCGTCGGCACATTGCTGTCGAGCGTACCGCCATTCATTGCGTGGCGAACGAGGATGGCCACGGCCAGAAGTCCCATGACGCCGGCGATGGCCTGCAGGAAGTTCTTGATCCGCATGCCCGGCCAGTCGCGCAACAACCACGCGGAGACGATGGCCAGCAAGGCAGGGATGCCATAGCCCGGCAGCAGCGCGTTGAAGACCGGCGTCGTGCCGAGATTTTGCGGCCCGACGATTGTCGGCTCCCAGGCGATCCGGCCAAGAACGGCAACACTTGCGACAGCCATGACCCAAGGCAGTATATCCCAGTTGCGGTAGCGGCTCGCCAGCACGTAAAGGAAGCCGATGACGGACAGCAGCACTGTCGTCGCGAGCCCTTCCGTCAGCGTGTGCAGGCAGACCGCGAAGGCGGCGAAGGAGCCGAGCACAAGGATGTTCAGCGGCTTGCGATAGGCCTCACTGTTGCGCCGGTGCAGCCATTCAGCACCGGCAAGCAGCACGAAGCCAAGGCCGAGACCATAGGCCGCGTGCAGCCAGTCGCGGCCGAGATTGCCATATTCGACGAAGCTCGCCGTCGCGAGCCAGACAGGGAACAGGGCGGCAATGCCAGCCCAGAGCTGGGCGAAATCCGCATCTTCTGCGCCCTTGCGTTTCAGGAAGGAAAAGGCGCACAGCACGAAGATAGCCCCAAGGCCGAGCGCCATGGCAATTTCCGCAGCGTAGCCTGTGCCCACGGGCGGAAGCGTCACGCCGGTATCATTCACGAGACCAATAAAATCGATGCCACGCCGCGACATGAGCGACACCGCAGACTGCGCGCCGAGCGCGGCGATGATCGCCGGCCAGACGGCATAGTGACGGGCAGCACCGAGTGCTGCAAGAGCTGCAATAAGCGCTGAAACGATGAGCGCCGGGTGAGTATCGACGCTGCCTTCGGCAAAGAGGAAGCCGATGGCCGGCAGGATCACCGCCATCGATACGGTGAGGTTGAGGGCGAGCGACGGGCGCAGCAAAAGCCGCATGATGCGAATCGCGCGCCGCTCGGGAGCTGCCGTTTCGGCAGTTTCCCGAGGCGTGGTGTCGTACTGTTTTCCGGGCCAAAGGAAGATCGTGCCAGCGAGCATAATGAGCAGGGCAAGAGTCGGCGGTTCGGCACTGATTGCATCCGAAAAGCCGATATATCCGAGAGCCCAGAGGCCAAGTCCGGCATTGGCAAGCGACGGGACCACCGTCCAGCCCTGCCGGCGCGCCGCTGCCGCGGTTGCGAGCCAAGAGACGGTGAGGAAGACGAAGAGCGCCCAGATATTCGGCGTTTCGGTGGAAATCAGCGCCGGCGTCAGCATCGAACCTAGAAGTCCGAGACCGGCGAGCGCCTGTCCGTGCAACAACGACAGGCCGATGGTGGCGAAGGCGACGAGGCCGAGCAGGATAAAGGCGGTGCCGGGGCCGATATAGTCGTAGATGCCATAAGCCGCATAAACCACACCGAACAGCGTCAATGCGCCGGCCGCAGTGAGCACACCCGGTATCATGGCGTTGGAGTAGGTGGTGGCGATGCCTGGCACCGCCTTGCGGCGGATCGCTTCACCGGCAAGCCCGAGAAAGAGGCCGAAAATGGCGGCGAGCGACAGCCTGACCGCCGGGCTGAGCAGGCCTGATTCGATCGAATATTTGACGAGGAAAATGCCGCCGAGCGCCAGCGCCAGCCCGCCCGCCCAAACCGCCCAGCGCGCGCCGAGCAGGCTTTCGAAGCTTTCTTTCGCTGCCGGGGCAGACGCGGTATCAGAAGCCGCCACGGATACGGCATCGGCTAGTGGCGCAGCGGAAGCGTCTTCGCGCGCCACGTCTTGATCCGCCGCAGCGGTGCTGGCTTCTGAACGCTCGAAGGCGTCTTCATCCCGGATGCCCGCTGGTTCCAGCGCCGTTTGGCCTTCCGTCTCTGCTGCGAAATCAGTCTTTTCGGCGGTTTCTGTGTTTTCCGCCAGTGCCGCAGCAGGAGCGGCCACGCCCGCCGCCATCAGCCGCTTGAGGCTGTGAACCTCCCGTTCGAGCGACTTAATGCGGCTTGAATTGCGGATGCTTGCGACCAGCGTGTAGATGAAGGCCGCGACAAGGGCGAGGATAAACAGCGGGATTTCCAAACGGACTCTCCAATTATGAAGCTGTTTTTAAAGCCCTTTTGGTGAATTTATGCAAGGCCCGGTTGATGAGGTTGTGGGTAACGGGGGAGCGAGCGCTCGCATCCGCTTCTTCTCCCCGAGGGGAGAAGTCTGCGGCAGTGGGATGAGGGGGCGAGGGTAGAAATAAACTGAGAGCTTGCCCCCTCAACCGACCCTTCAGACCACTTTCTCCCCTCGGCGAGAAGAAATGGGCGGCATCCGCTCGCCTCATGCGCATCCCCCGAAAATCAGGGAACATACGCCAGCCAGCGCCGCGCCACTTCGATATCCGTGAGCCCGAGTTCGTGCCCATCTTCCAGCGTTTCCACCTCAACCCTTGCGCCGTTTGCCGCAAGCCTGTCCCGCAACACGCTCGCCCCGTCGCGGTATTTGTCGCGTTCTCCCGCAACAAGCAGGAAGCTGCGGCCGGAAAGATCACTTTCCGGCCATGTTTCGAGAACAGGCATTGGGCGGTACAGCAGGGCGTCCCCGGCAAGCTCCGGATAAAGCGCGGCAAAGGCCGCATAGAAGTTTGCCCCATTGGAATGGCCGATAAACCGCAGTTTCGAACGATCGAGCCCATAGGAGCGGATTGCCCCTTCCACGAATGCGGCGAAGGCTTCCGCTTCCGAGACGATATCCTTCTGGTCGAAGCTGAAATCGGGATAACGCCGGAACCACCGGGCAATCCCTTCTTCCGTACTGCGGCCGCGGACGCCGAGAAGCGTCGCGCCCGGTGCTGCCCGGTGCGCCAGCGGCATCAGGCTTGTTTCACTTCCGCCGGAACCGTGCAGCAGAATCATGGTGCTGCCATCAGGCTCTTCGGGCGTGTAGAAACGGTGTACGAAGGGCAGGTCGCGATAGACGATGCGCTCTTCGCCAGGCATCGCAAATTGCGGCAGGGCGACACGCACATCCGCCTCATCCTTCATGAAGAGCGGCGGGATGAACAGTTTTTCGCCGAGCGATTCCAGCGGTTCGTCCACCGTCATACCCGGCCCGTCGGTCGCCATTTCGATCAATACCCCGCCCGGTTCGCGGACGTAGAGCGAATGGAAATATTTACGGTCATGGGCGTTGGTGGTGCTGGAATTCAGTGATTTCAGCCCGGTTAGAACCGAGTTCAACTCATCCATGTCTTTTGCGCGGAAGGCTATGTGATCAACCGTGCCGGTGCCCGGCGCGCTGGACCAGAAGCCCGTGGCGTCGCGCACATCGATAATGTCGCCGCTATCGGAAACGAGCCGGCGAATTGCGCCCGTCTGGCTTACCTGCCTGTATCCGAAGTGTTTTTCGAGAAAAGCCACGGTTTCTTCCGGCACTTCGCTCAGCACGGTTGCACCGTAGATGCGGCGAATGGCGTCCTCTTCGGAAATGTCTTTCGTCATGCGCGGCGTGGCGTCGTCAAAGGCCTGAGTGCCGACCAGCTTGACGATCAGGCCGTCAGGGTCTTTCAGCCGAATGACGGGCTCGCCGAATTCGTCGGAGGGACCTTCCGCCCGGATGCCGAATCTCAGCGCCCGCGTCAGCCAGAAGCCGATGGCGGCAGGATCGATCGCCACGGAAATTTCCAGCGTCTGGCCGTAACCCACGCGGCCTTGGCCACCGTCCTCCCACACCAGAAAAGTCAGCAGGGAACCGGGCGAGGCGATATCATCGCCATAGAGCAGATGAAGCTGCATGGCGTCTTCGAAGCCCGCCGTGCGTTTGGCCAGCCGCAAGCCCAGAAAGCCGGCGTAAAAATCCACATTCGCCTGCACCTTTCGGGTGATCATCGTGATGTGGTGTATGCCCAGTGCAGAATTCATCTTGCCCCCGCTGTAGCCGCCTGCTGTTCGTGGCCTATTTGTCTCACGCTGCCCCTGATCCGCAACCCCGGCAAATGAGAACGCTGTGTTCTCTGCGTGAACGATACTGCTCTCGCTTCGTTGCATGCGCGATGGGCAGAATGCCGGCTTTTTGCCTGGCTCGCGAATAATTGTGCATATAAAATAAGCATACAAAATAACGGCTATTTTGTATGCAATTTTATCTTGCCTTGGAGGTCGGAATTGGGTCTTATGCAACCAATCCAACAAAACCATCAGGGGGAACAGATGATTTTAACGCGCAGGTTGTTGACCAGAGCTCTGGCCATTACCGCCATCGGTGTATCCGCCGGCTTTTCGCTGCCAGCGGGGGAGGCGCGGGCAGAAACGCCGGTGAAATTCACGCTCGACTGGAAGTTCGAAGGTCCGGCCGCCGGTTTCCTGCTGGCACTCGACAAGGGGTACTTCAAGGCCGAGGGCCTCGACGTCACCATCGACAGCGGCAACGGCTCGGTCGAAGCCATTCCGCGTGTCGCGACCGGCGCCTACCAGATGGGTTTCGGCGACATCAACTCGGTGATGAAATTCCTCGATGAGGATCCAAGCCAGAAGGTCAAGGCCGTCTATATGGTTTATGAGCGGCCCACTTTCGCCGTTGTTGGCCGCAAGTCGCTTGGCGTCACCGGCGATCCGAAATCGCTGGAAGGCAAGAAGCTCGGCGCGCCGCCGCCGGATGGCGCTTTTGCGCAATGGCCGGCTTTCAAGCAGGTCGCCGGTCTCGATGACGGCAAGATCAAGATCGAATCGATCGGTTTCCCGGTGCGTGAGCCGATGCTCGCCAAGGGTGATGTCGATGCGGTTTTCGGTTTTGCCTTTTCGGTGATCCTCAATCTCAAGAAGCAGGGCATCGGTGACGATGATATCTCGACCATTCTGATGGCCGAGCACGGCTTGAATCTCTATGGCAATGCAGTGCTGGTAAACACTGATTTCGCTGAGAAAAACCCTGAAGCGGTGAAAGGTTTCCTGAAAGCGCTGGCGAAGGGTTTTGCTGATTCCGTCAAGAACCCCGAAGAGGGCGTGGCTGCTGTTCTCAAGCGCAACGAAACGCTCGACAGTGCCATCGAACTCGAACGCCTGAACATGGCCAACAGCATGAACATCAAGACGCCCTATGTGGTGGAAAACGGTATGGGCGGCGTCGAGCCAAGCCGGCTTGCCGCCTCGCTGGAGACGCTCAAGGTGTCCATGGGCCTGAAGGGCAACGTCAAGGCGGAGCAGGTGTTCGACGCGACCTACCTGCCGGCCAAGGCAGAACGCATGCTTCCCTGATGGGTAAAATGAGCGGGTGCCGCAGGTTTCTTCTCCCCGCCGGGGAGAAGTCCGCGGTAGCGGGATGAGGGAGCAAGCTCTCGGTCTACCGCTGACGTTTCCCCCCTCATCCGACCCTTCGGGCCACCTTCTCCCCCCTCGGGGAGAAGAAACAAGCGGCAACGCCGGGTATGGCCGGCAGCCTAGGGAATTGCGGCGGGAGTAACGAAGGCCATAAGCGCCCGTTCCAGCCTGAAAATGGGGATCGCGATGTCACATCTCGTGGAAATAGATAATGTCGACATGCGCTACGGCGGGTCGGCCGGCACGCTGGCCGTCTCCGGCTTGAACCTGACGGTCGACAAGGGTGAATTCGCGGCCGTGGTCGGCCCGTCTGGCTGCGGTAAGTCGACCCTGATGAAACTGGTGACGGGGCTGCATATTCCGCAGAAGGGCAATGTCATCGTCGCCGGACGGCAGGTCACGGAGCCGGTTTCCATTGTCGGCATGGCGTTTCAGAACCCGACGATGCTGCCCTGGCGCACGACGCTCGAAAATATCCTGCTGCCACTGGAGATCGTCGAAAAACATCGCCGTCGCCTGCGCGCCCACAAGGCGGAATATGTTGCGAAAGCCGAGCGCCTTCTGGAAATCGTCGGCCTGAAAGGTTTTGGCTCGAAGTATCCGTGGCAGCTTTCCGGCGGCATGCAGCAGCGCGCCAATCTTTGCCGTGCGCTGATTCACGAACCGGAACTGCTGATGCTGGACGAACCTTTCGGTGCGCTCGATGCTTTCACCCGCGAGGAATTGTGGTGCGTCATACGCGACCTGCACGCCGCGCAGCGCGTCACTATCATCCTGGTGACCCACGATCTGCGCGAGGCGACATTTCTGGCCGACAAGATTTTCGTGATGAGTGCGAGGCCGGGCCGGGTGCTCGCCGAACACCGCGTGCCATTTGCACGCCCGCGCCAGCTCGACATCATGTATGACAAGGGTTTTAACGACATGGTGCAGGAACTGCATGGCGAAATCGCGCAGGCGAGGGTGGCGGCATGAGCGCGATCGTGGAAAGCACCGTGGCGGCCGAACCGCCGAAGCCGCTGATCGCCCGCGTCAACTGGGTGAAAGCCGCTCCCTGGCTTTATACGCTGGCGCTCTTCGTGGTGTGGGAACTGCTCGTCCATGCGCTGAAAATGCCGCCCACGATCCTGCCATCCCCGGTAAGGGTGGGCCAGGCCATCATGCAATATTGGTCGCCGATCTGGAAAAACTCGCTGCAGACGCTTTATACGACGACACTGGGCTTTGCCCTTGCCGTGGTCGCCGGTCTTGCTATTGGCCTGTTCATTGGCTGGTCGAAAACCATCTATGCCGGGCTTTATCCGCTGATGATCGGTTTCAACGCCATCCCCAAGGTGGCGCTGGTGCCCATCCTCGTCATCTGGTTCGGCATCGGCACGGTTCCCGCCGTTCTGACCGCCTTTTTGATCTCCTTCTTCCCGATCGTCGTTAATGTGGCGACCGGGCTTGCCACCATTGAGCCGGAAACCGAATACGTGCTGCGGGCACTCGGTGCCAAGAAGATGGACATCATGTTGAAGGTCGGTATTCCGCGGTCCATGCCCTATTTCTTCGGCTCGCTCAAAATCGCCATCACGCTCGCCTTCGTCGGCTCGGTCGTCTCGGAAACCGTCGCCTCCAATTATGGCCTCGGCAACATGATGAGTTCGGCGCAGAGCCAGTTCAATGTGCCGCTGGTCTTTGCCGGCCTGCTGATGCTCGCGGTGGAAGGCATCGCCATGTATGCCATCATGGCCTGGCTCGAAAAGCGCATGACGGGCTGGGCGCATCGCTCCACCATGGGGCAGTGAGTCTTTCTTTTCCCCGCCGGGGAGACGGTGGCCCGAAGGGCCAGATCAGGGGGCGAAGGCAGAGATATGCGGAGAGCTTGCCCCCTCAACCCGCTGCCGCGACCTTCTCCCCGGCGGGGAGAAGGCGAAAGACTTGCTTGCTCGGCATTCCTCACGCTCCGGAAAGCCGCGAGCCTGCTATAGCTCAATGCGCCGCCATTTCCTTGACGATATCGGCGCCGTCCATCAGGAACGGATAATACGTTGGCCAATTGGTCACTTCGTCCAGCAATGCCTTGCGGTCGTTGCCCCAATAGAGATGGTAATGGCCCGCCTTGACCGGGGCGATGGAGTGATCGCTGAACTGGATGAATTGCGGTGCGGCCTCATCGCCGCCGGTTTTCTTGAAGATGTAGCGGACCCCACGATTGCCCTTCTTGTAGGTCAGGATTTCGTGGCCGTCGCTGACATAGGTGCCTTCAGCGGGTTTGCCATCTTTATAAAACGCCACGCTGTCGCTCTTGATGACGATACGGTTCACGTCGGTCTTGTAGCCGACCTCGTAATAGGCGCGGTATTCGGCGGCCGTCTTGTCGCCATGAGCCGCCTTTTCCGCCATGACGGGATCGAGCGAGCCGTTCAGCAGGTAGGGATAAACGGATTGCCAGTCGCCTTCCCAATCGGAAAGTGTGCGTGGTTTCACCTGGGCATCCTCGAAATAACCCTTGTAGATCTGCTTTTCAGCTTCGGTCATCTGATGGCCGTGATCGTGCCCGTGCTCATGGCTGTGGGCTGCGGATTTGTCGCCACCGGCAGCCATTGCCGTGGTCGCCGCCAACAGCATGGAACCAAGTGCGACAGCGCCGGTGAGGCGGGTGATTGTCTTCTGCATTGTTTCGGCTCTCTCCTAAGGCAAGTTACGTAATAACATTACGTATGAAGCTATAGAGATCGCATCAGCCGGATGCAAGTGCGCTACAGGGCGAGGCAGCGAAAAAGCGCGACGGCTCTTGCAGCCATCGCGCTTGCAGCAAAATGGGGGTGACGTCTCAGGCCGGCTGTGCGCTCACTTCCGCCTTACGCTCGTCGAACGCGAGTTTCATCGCTTTCGTCACATCGCGGGTCGTCGCGAAATAGCTGTCGCTACGCACCCAGTAACGCAACTTGACGGTGGCGCTGTCGGCGCTCACAGAATCGACAAAGGTGACAGGGGCTGGGTCAAGCAGCACCCGGCTTTCCGAGCGTACGACATTCATCAGCATGTCCTGCGCAGCGGCGAGATTCTCATCGTTTTTCACCGTCAGGCTCAATTCGTGACGGCGAGAAGGAAAGCGGCTGAAATTGGTGATCGGCACGTTCCAGAGCGTCGAGTTGGGCGCCAGACGGTAAAGGCCGTCGCTGGTCTTCAGCTCGGTCGCAAACAGCCCGATCTCGATGATCGTCCCGCTGACGCTGCTGGTTTCGATATATTCCCCGACCCGGAAGGGACGCAGCACCAGCAGCATGATGCCGGCGGCAATGTTCTGCAGCGTTCCCTGCAGCGCGAGGCCAATGGCAAGACCGGCGGCGCCGAGGGCCGCCAGAATGGAGGCCGTCTGCACCCCGAATTGGCCCAGCACCATCACGATGACGAGAATGAGGACGACATAACGAATGGCGCCCGCGAAGAATCCGGCGAGCGTCGCATCGAAGCCGCGAATGCGCGACAGGCCCTGAAAGGCCCAGCGTTGAAGAAAGGCAGCGGCCAGCCAGCCGACGATTAACAGCAGAAGTGCACCGATCACCGAAAAGGAATATTGCACCGCCAGTGCGCTCGCCTGTCTTACGGCCGCTTGCGATGCGACAATGATATCCGTTGCCTGTTGTTCCATGAATCGTCCCGTGATTTTATTTGCGTTCAGGGTTGGTAACGACTGCGTTCCGAAGGGGTTCCGCCAAAAGGGTTGTCAACTGCGAAGTGGCAGCACGAAAGGCACATTGCCATCTGTGTCCGCGCCCCTGCCAATCGCCTTGATAGCCGCCTCCAGACGACCCTTCCGGCCGAGCAGCCGGTCGCCGATGGCGATGATGCGGGCATTCGGAGTGGCATAGGGCGAGGCGGCGCGCAGACGCAGCGCAAGTTCAGTCTCATCCTGATCAGGGTAAAGACTGAGCGCGGCGATGACGGCAGCCGCAGGCGAGCGCGAAACGCCCATCCAGCAATGGATAAGCAACGGGGCCGTCTGATCCCATTCATGCGCGAACTCGATGAGCTTCAGCACATGCGCATCGTCAGGGGCGATAAGATTGCCGGTGCCCTTGAAGGAGATGTCGTTCATCGCAAGCGTCAGATGCCGTTCGGCGGCAATGACCGCGGGGCGGTGAAATGTCTGCTCCCTGGCGATCAATGTCACCATTTCCCGGGCCTTGTGCTTCACGGCCATTTCCGCGATCCGTCCGAGCGGTGAAACCACGATGGCCGTCATTTGGCACCCCCGGGGTTCGTCCCGCGCATGGCCTCGATGGCCTCAAAACGCTGGATGAACAGCTTTTGCGCTTCCGTGGAGGGAAGCGGCGTGATGTCGAACATGTCGCGGGTAATACCGCGTGGCAGGCCGAAAAATTTTTGCGCCTCGGCCGTGGAAAAACCGGCAAGCTCCGTCGCCTCGAAAAAGGCGGCGACCGTGTCGGCCTTCTTGATGCGGTCCTTCAACTCGCGCGATGCATGCGGCGGCAGGCCGAAGCGCAGATGCACGGCGGCCTCAAGCCGCTTTTCTACAGTCTTGTAACCGCCGCCGACCACGGATTTGAACGGAGAGATCATGTCGCCGATCACATATTCCGGCGCATCGTGCAGAAGCGCCATCTGCATTTCATCGGCGGTCGCGGCCGTGCACATGCGGCAGAAGATCGTCTCGACGATGAGGCAGTGCTGAGCGACTGAAAAGGCGTGGTCGCCACGCGTCTGGCCGTTCCAGCGGGCAACGCGGGCAAGCCCATGGGCAATATCGGCGATTTCCACGTCGAGCGGCGAAGGGTCGAGCAGATCGAGCCGCCGTCCGGACAGCATGCGCTGCCAGGCGCGCGGGCCTTTGACGGAGGCCACCTCTATTCCTCCGCCTGTGCCGCCGGATCGGCCGCCGGGAAGGAAAGACCGCTCCAGGCGGGCAGGGCAACGGCGACGGGAACAGTTTCCGCGAGAAGCGGCGTGCCGGACGCGAGCGCCGCGGCAATGCGGTCGATGCGCGCGATGGCGAGTGCCTTGTTGCCGCAGACGGTGCCGAGCGTACCGACGGATTTGCCCTGTGCGGTAATGTCCACGCCGCTGCCGGGGAGGGCGTCCTGCGCTGAAACAAGGACAACACGCCGCCTTGCCGTACCGCGATGTTTCATGCGCGATACAACTTCCTGGCCGACAAAGCAGCCCTTCTTGAATGACACCCCGTCGTTCACATCCATCAGCACGTCATGCGGAAAAGCATCCTGCAGCGCATAGTCGCGGCCAGCTTCGGCAATGCCGTATTCGACACGCAGCACATCATAGACGGCTGCGTCGCCAGCGGCAGTTGCGCCCGGAATGCGGAATAGATCGAGACCCGCCTTGGCGAAACGGCCGTCCCTTAACGCAGGCTGAGGTGCCTGTTCCTCCCAGAAAACGCTCACACCTTCGGCGGCTTCCGCTTTCAGATCGACGGGAGCGCGCAGCTTGTACATCGTCAGGCGGCGCAACAGCGCTTCCTGTTCGGAAGCGGTGATCTCGATGAGATAGTCCGTTCCGTCGCGCGCGATGAGGAAATCGAACAGGATCTTGCCCTGAGGGGTCAGAAGGGCGCAGGCGCGGGCTTCCCCTTCAGGCAGATGCTCCACATCGGTGGTAATGAGATTGTTCAGAAACTCCTCGGCGCCGGTGCCGGAAACCCGGATCAGGCGGCGGTCGGCAAGAAAAGCGGAAGGCATGGCGTCACCGTTCGGTTCGTCGAGACTATGCGTCTGGGCAACAGCACATGTACCGGTGCCGGACGCTCATTCCGCACAGTTAGGATTTTTGCAAAAGAACGGCAAGCGCCGGGATAGGATCAATCGCCGGCGGTAAAGAACTTCCACTTGCCATCAGGCGAGATGCCGATGCGATAGAAGCTGTAATTGCCGTATTCCTGCATATCCGCAAGGTCGCCGGCAGTGATGATGCGCAGCAGTTCCACTTTTTCCGGCGGTGTCAGCGTATTGAGCGGCTTTCCGGCGAAATAGGGGAAAACATAGGCTTCGTCCGGCGTGCCGGCATCAATATGGGCGTAACCGGTCGACAGGAGGTCGATGATGATCGCCAGCACTTCCAGCCCGTCGGTATCTCCTGAATAGCTTTTCAGTGCTGCGATCGGGTCTTCGCCGTCATTGCCGTCGATACGGAACTCTTTCTGGCCGGCAGCGATGAATGGCCGCAACTTTTCAATATCGCCCGTCGCTGCCGCGTCGATGATCTGTTGGCGCAGCTTGCGTACGGCTTCCGGTGCCTTGGAAATATCGTGTTCGATGACCACTGACATTTCGGGGGTATTGTCCGGCTTGGACGATTGCTGGTTCGTCTGCGCGGCAGATCGGTCGACCAGAGGGTCGGGCAGGGGAATGCCTTCCGAATCGCCCTCGATTTCGTCCGGCTCGGCGGGCGCGGTCTGCTCAGGCTGTTCGCCCTTCTGAGCCTGTGGCTCGCCTTCGTTGTTCTGGGCCGGCTTCAGCTCGGAAAGCGCAAAGGCTTGGCCCGGCAGGCCAATCGACCCGGCGGTCAGAGCGAGCACGATGGATAGCAGGGCGGAAGAGCGCAAAAGCCCCTTGCTCAGGCAAGACATGATAGACCCCGGCTTTACTGTATCACCCGCTGCGGAGAAAATTCGCCTTGAAGCATGCGCTGACGCAGCGATTCCAGCATTGCTTCCGCGCCAGCCTCGCCGTGGATCCGGATGGTTTCGCGCATGGCCAGAGCGATTGCAGCATCGGCGATGATCTCCGGCTCGATGCCGTCGGCCATGCCGTCAGCCCATGCCTCGTTCTGGTGTTCCAGAGCGACCTGCATCTTTTCATGCACGATCATATCGTCGATTTCGTTACGGCTTGTCTGCATTTTTCATCCTCGACAGGGCGGGCAAGTCCTTACCACCCTGTTAACAACACTAGCAGCCTTTTATCAAAACGGCACGGGCTGCGGCGAAAAGAGGTTAATAATCCTCTAATTTCCGAACCTGGACGCGATTTCCTGAGCGAGTGTTGCCCCTTCGTTACGGTAGTTCTCTTCTGCCATGATGGCGGCGCGTGTGCAACTGGTGTGAATGGCCGCAAAGGAGCGGTATCCACGGTTGAATGCAGCCGTCATGCGCTGACGTCGTTCAGGTTCGTTGGCCGTGTCCGCAGCCAGAAGGTCGCCCATCGATTTGCGCCAGTCCTCCGGTCCGGAAGAAGGGCACAGCGTTCTCAGATATTGCACCGCACCCAATATTTCCGACAGCCGTGCCAGCTTGTCGTCATAGGGCGCGGGTTTGGGAGGTGCCGTGTCCGCAGGACGTGCCTCGGATGCTGCCTTGGAAGGCTGCGCGTAAACGGCGCCGTTTTGCCCGGTCGGCAGCATGGTCAGGAAAAGAGACAGGAAAATGGTTGGTCGTATCAAAATTTTATTCTGCCCCACACATACTCGTGAACATCCGGCGGGCGGACGGGTCTAGATAATCGCGATTCTGCCCTGCTGGCAATCATGCTAGCAGCCGCTCGGCGCATTCCACCACGCTTTCCGGGGCCGGCATTCGGCGGATTTCCGCAAGCGTGTACCAGCCTGCGTCCGCTGCGTCATCGCCGACGGTCACAAGCGGATCGGCATCCGTTTCCACGGTGAAGACGGAGAGCAAAAAATGGCTCGTCAGGGTCCCATTTGCATCGTGCGAGGGAAGATCGTAGGTCGCGAAAAGTTGCGGATCGCGTGCGACAATGCCGGTTTCCTCGTGCAGTTCACGTAGCGCCGTCTCGGCCGGCGTTTCGCCTTCCTCGGCCCGGCCGCCGGGAAAGGCGAACATGTCCTTCGACGGGGGATTGATGCGGCGCACGAGCAAAAGCCGGTCGCCATTTCTGACGATGGTGGAGGAGGCGAGGCGGGGCTTGATACGAACGGTCATGTAAGGTTTCGCGTGTCTCGGTCGGACGGTCTGGAAAAATCGATTCCGGTTTCTGCGCCGATGTTATAGTCCAGAATCGGTTCGATTGTGCAGGCAGAAGACGGTGGAATGAAGATCTATCTTATCTATGCGTTGGCGGCTCTTGCCGAAATTGCCGGCTGTTTTTCCTTCTGGGCCTGGCTGAAACTTGGCAGAACGGCGTGGATATTGTTGCCGGGCATGTTGTCGCTGGCCGCTTTTGCCTGGCTCCTGACGGTGGTGCCAGCGGAGGCCGCAGGCAGGGCGTATGCCGCTTATGGCGGCATCTATATCGCCGCTTCCCTTTTGTGGCTCTGGGGGGTCGAGGGCCACGCGCCGGACAAATGGGATATCGCCGGCGGTGCCGTTTGTCTCGCAGGGGCCACCATCATCCTGTTCGGGCCGCGGGGTTGAGGAGAAACATATGTGCGGACGTTTCGTCCTGAAAGCGACGCCGGAAGAGATTGCCGATTATCTTGACCTGATCGGGCTAGAGGATTTCCCCGCCCGCTTCAATATCGCGCCCACGCAGCCGATATTGATTGTCATGGAGGGTGAACGGCAGGAGCGCGGCAGCAACCTGCCCAATCGCCGGGCAGTGCTGGTTCGGTGGGGTTTCCTGCCCGGATGGGTCAAGGACCCGAAGGATTTTCCGCTGCTCATCAACGCGCGTTCGGAAACGGCAATCGGCAAGGCCTCCTTCCGCGCCGCCATGCGCCATCGCCGTGTGCTCGTGCCTGCGACCGGCTTTTATGAATGGCGACGTCCGCCGAAGGAAGAGGGCGGCAAACCCCAGCCCTATTTCATTCGCCCGAAGAAAGGCGGCATCGTCGCCTTCGCCGGTCTCATGGAGACATGGTCTTCGGCCGATGGTTCGGAGGTCGATACCGGCGTTATCCTCACCACGGCCGCCAATGCCGCCATCGGGCGCATTCACGACCGCGTGCCCGTTGTCATCGCGCCTGAGGATTTCAGCCGTTGGCTCGATTGCAAGACCCAGGAACCACGCGAGGTCGCCGATCTGATGCGGCCGGTTCAGGATGATTTCTTTGAGATGATTCCCGTCTCGGACAAGGTCAACAAGGTCGCCAATGTCGGCGCCGATCTCATCGAGCCAGTGCCGGAAAGCGTGCCGCTGGCAAAGATCAAACCGGCGAAGGACGAGGGGCAGATGTCGCTGTTTTGACGTCTTTGCGCAGCGTGTGAGGCTGGTTATCTAAGCTCTGACATTGCCGCCAATTCTTCTCCCCGAGGGGGAGAAGGTGGCCGAAGGGTCGGATGAGGGGGCTACGGCAGAGATATACGGTGGGCTTGCCCCTCATCCCGCTGCCACGGGCTTCTCCCCGGCGGGGAGAAGAAACAAGCCTCATCCGCTGGCTCCCCATGCCTCAGTTCCGGAAGAAACTCAGCCGTTCCGCCCGATCTTCTGCAAACCTTCCTGGATCATGATATCGGAATAGACGCGGTTGCGGCCGTTCGCCTTGGCGAGATAGAGCAGCTGATCGGCGGCATTCAACTGGTTGTCGAAGGGCTCGCCCTTCTCGATCTCTACGACGCCGAGCGAGATCGTCAGTGCGAGGCTGCTGCCGCTCAATTGTCGGCCGCTTTTTTCCACATGGGCGCGCAATTCTTCGCAGAACGCATAGGCGGCGTGGGCATCCAGGCCACGCAGGAAGACCGCGAATTCCTCGCCGCCCAGACGGGCGGGGATATGGCGGTGCGCGTCGCACTTGTCGTGCAGAAGCTCCGCCAGCTTTTTTAGAGCCCGGTCGCCCGCATCGTGCCCCAGCGTGTCGTTGATCTTCTTGAAGTGATCGATGTCGAGGATGGCGACGGCGCCATTTTCGTCATTGTCATTGATAACGTCCATGAGCGCACGGGTGCGCTCGAAAAAGGAGCGGCGGTTTGGCAAGCCTGTCAGATGATCGCGCTCGGCCAGTTCGCGCAGGCGCTTGAGCTGTTTCAGCGTTTCTATGTTGTTGTCGATACGGCACTGCAACTCTTCCGGCACGAAGGGGCGATAGACGAAATCCGACGCGCCCGCCTTCAGGAAGCTTGCTGAAAGCAGCCGGTCCGTGGAGGATGATATGCCGATCACGCGCAGATCCTCCGAGGAGCGGCTGTCGCGAATGCGGCGCGTAAGTTCGTAACCGTCCATATCGGGCATGTGATAATCGGTGATGACGAGCTGGATGGACGGGTCCTGCGCCAGGATTTCCAGCGCGCGATTGCCCGAATGCGCCTCGCTGACCTTGAAGTTCTGCCGTTCCAGAATTTCCACGAGGCCGGAGCGCGCGGTCCGCGCATCATCGACCACCAGAACGGAAAACTGTCTGTTGGTCAGAATCCTGTCGACAGTTTTGACCACCGCGTCGACGGTGCGGTGACCGTCCTTGACGATATAGTCGATGATCTTCTTCTCGGCATAACGCTTGCGGGCCTCCTCATCCACTGTCGCGGTGAAGACGATGGCGGGCACTTTGCGTTCGGAGAGCAGCGCCAGAATTTCACCCTTCGGAGCGTCGGGAAGATTGAGACCCGTCAGCGCCAGCGTGAAATCATGAGCGCGCAGCAGGGTATCGGCCGCGGCCATGCTGTCGCAGTGGATCACCTCGGCCTGCGTCTCTTCCGAAAGGCGCGTCTTCAGCAGCATGGACAGAGCAACGGAATCTTCAATCAGAAGGATTTTATCCTGCATGCCGCCCAAGCCCCCCATGGCCGTCTTCATGATGTCTCCACGAAACTTCATTCTTTCGCCACCGCACGTCACGGTATTGAAAATCTTGGTAACCGCAGAGGAATGAATCTCTAAAGTAGAAAATTTGTAATTTCTCAGTAATTGATGCGAGACTGTCCGTACAGTCGTCTCGTGGAAGTCGAATACTTTAGCATGGTTTTGTTGCAGTCACGTTACACTATAACGGATCGGCTCCATGGTCCTGGCCGGAATGGCGCATGACGGTAGCAAAAGAAAACGGCGCCATTCATAGCGCCGTGTTGTGCTCGGTTATCCCGGATTGACCGTCTTCGGTCAGCTGACCTATCAGGCGCCGACCTGTCCGATTTAAGAAAAATCGTTTATTTTCAAGCGGTTTTGGCTGCGGGCTTGCGCTTCAACATCAGCGCTGCGGCCGCGACGGCCTTCAGTCCGAGCGGGCGGTAGTGGCTTTTGAGGTCCGGCTTTGCCTGCGGCTGTGCCTTCGTCTCGTTCGTCATTTTCTCTCTCCACAATTCACGCCAAACGCCGTTGCGATGCGTGTGAGCCCCTTCTTTCGCGGCTAATCTTGACGGATTCGAGGCGGAAAACGCGAAGCCGGCCGTTCAGGGTGCGACATTTTGCGCCACGGCGCAGATAGGTGAAGCAAGAAAAATGATACCTGCGGTTTTAAATGCTGCGATCGAGGCCATTGCCGCCATTTCCGTCGTCATGCGCGTCCTCTTCGATCGTAAGCGTACCGTAGCGGCGGTGCCAGAGCCGCGCGCTGATGGGAATGAAGACGAGATAGGCGGCAACGGTGAGAACCAGCACCTCCCAGGTGAAGCTCATCAGCATGGCCACATAGAGAACGACGACGAGGATCATCGGCAGCACGAGATCGCGGCGGATACGGCTTGTGCCTGATTTTCCCGACCAGACCGGGAGGCGGCTGATAAGGAGATAACCGATCAGCACGGTATAGGCGGCAGCGACATAAGCGAATGGCTTGTCCGGCTCGACGCCGAGGAAGCCGAGATAGACCGGCAGCAGCACCAGCATGGCACCCATCGGGGCAGGGACGCCGACAAAAAACTCGTTCTGCCATGGCGCCTTGACCGGCCGTTCGATCATCACGTTGAAGCGCGCCAGGCGCAGACCCGCGGCGATGACATAGATGAGGGCGGCGATCCAGCCGATCGACCGCGCCTGATCGAGAAGATAGGCATAGACCACCAGCGCGGGCGCGACACCGAAATTGACGATATCGGCCAGACTATCCATCTGTTCGCCGAATTTGGACGTCGCTTTCATCATGCGGGCGATGCGCCCGTCTATGCCGTCGAGGAAGGCCGCGAGCAGCACCATGCCAACGGCGAGTTCGAAACGCCCTTCGATGGCCAGCCGCACGCCGCTGAGGCCGGCGCAGATGGCCAGAACGGTGATGAGATTGGGAACAAGCAGGCGAAAGGGAATTTCTCTCAGGCGCGGCCCGCGGCCGCTATCCTTTCTGCCCTCATGTTTTCCGTTCTGCGGCGGTTCGGCGATCGGCGTTTCCATGGCGCATGTCTTTCCTGATCGTCATCAGCCGCGGCGGCTGAGGAGCGGACCCTTGGCGGAACCGAACTCTGCCAGCACGGTCTCGCCGGCGATTGCCGTCTGACCCACGGATACACGCGGCTGGAAGCCTTCCGGGAGGAAGATGTCAAGGCGCGAGCCGAAGCGGATAAGGCCGAAACGCTCGCCGGCATCGACGGGCTCGTTTGGCTTGACCCAGCAGACGATGCGCCGAGCGACCATGCCGGCGATCTGCACCACGCCGACCTTGCCATGCGACGTTTCGATGACGAGGCCGTTGCGCTCATTGTCCTCGGAAGCCTTGTCCACCTCGGCATTGAGAAACAGGCCGGGACGGTAGGCAACATTGACGATGCGGCCGCGGACCGGCGAACGGTTCACGTGGCAGTTGAAGACGTTCATGAACACCGAGATACGCACCATCGGCTCCTTGCCCAGCTCCAGTTCCAGCGGCGGGATGACGGTCTGTACGGCGGAAACCCTGCCATCGGCGGGGCTGATGATCAGGTCGTCATCCTGCGGCGTCACGCGCTCGGGATCGCGGAAGAAATAGGCGCACCAGGCCGTCAGCACCAGGCCGACCCAGAACAGCGGTTCGGCGATCCAGCCGAGCACCAGCGATGCCACGAAGAAAGCGGCTACGAAGACATAACCTTCCTTGTGGATCGGTACGATGGTGTTGCGAATGGTGTCGAACAGATTCATATGGTTCCTTGCTCCGGTTTTGTCTGTCGCGTCTATATGTGGTCGTGATACGACATGATCCATACGGACGTGCGACAAATTTTGCCTAGCTGGTTACAGCCAAACGGACCGCCCGGCAATGGTCCCCTTGCCATGCGGGGGCCGTTATCAGGCGTTTATGCGCCTCAATGCGCTGGTTCGCCACGGTCCACGACACCGAGATCGTCGGTTTCGCGAACATGGCGCAGCATCTCTTCGGCCCGGATAGCTTCGCGCTGGCGGCTCCACATCGAGGCGTAAAGACCGTTCTGGGCCATCAGGGATGTGTGCGTGCCGCGCTCCGCGATCAGCCCTTCCTTCAGCACGATGATTTCATCTGCGCCGATCACCGTCGAGAGCCGGTGGGCGATGACCAGTGTGGTGCGGTTTTTCGAAACGATATCAAGCGCGCTCTGGATTTCCTGCTCCGTATGCGTATCGAGCGCCGAGGTCGCCTCGTCGAGGATCAGGATCGGCGGTGCCTTGAGGATCGTCCGGGCAATCGCCACACGCTGCTTTTCGCCACCGGAGAGCTTCAGCCCGCGCTCCCCGACCATGGTGGCGTAGCCATCCGGAAGCTTTCCGATGAAGGCGCTGATCTGGGCTGCATCCGCTGCCGCCGTGATGTCTTCGTCATTCGCCGAAGGGCGACCGTAACGGATATTGTAGGCCAGTGTATCGTTGAACAGCACCGTATCCTGCGGAACCATGCCGATGACGGAACGGAGGCTCTTTTGCGTCACGTCGCGGACATCCTGCCCGTCAATCGTGATCGCCCCTTCCTGGATATCGTAGAAACGGTAGAGCAGCCGCGAGATCGTTGATTTTCCTGCACCCGAAGGCCCGACAATGGCAACTGTCTTGCCCGCCGGCACGTCGAAGGAAATGCCCTTCAGGATCGGTCTCTCGGCATCATAGGCAAAATGCACGTCGCGGAACGAGATCGCGCCGGGACCGGCGGCGAGCGGCGTCGCACCCGGCCTGTCGGTAACCTCGGCTTCCACTTCCAGAAGCTCGAACATCTGCTCGATATCGGCGAGGCCCTGGCGGATTTCGCGATAGACGAAACCGATGAAATTGAGCGGCACGGAAAGCTGCAGCAAAAGTGCATTGATGAAGACGAAATCACCGATCGTCTGTTCGCCGCGCTGCACGGCAAGCGCCGACATCACCATCATGACGGTGGAGCCAAGGCCGAAAATTACACCCTGGCCGAAGTTCAGCCAGCCGAGTGAGGTCCAGATCGAGATCGCCGATTTTTCGTAACGCGCCATTGCGACATCGAAGCGCTGCGCCTCCATCTCTTCATTGCCGAAATATTTGACGGTCTCGAAATTCAGCAGCGAGTCGATTGCCTTGGTATTGGCATCGGTGTCGCTGTCGTTCATCGCGCGGCGGATGGAGATTCGCCAGTTGCTGGCCCGGACAGTGAACCAGATATAGGCCCAGACGGTGATGACCGTGACGAGAACGTAGGAAAAGCCGTAGGACGCCCAGAAGATGATTGCCGTCAGCAGGAATTCGATGAAGGTCGGTGCGGTGTTGAGGATGGTGAAGCGGACAATGGTCTCGATGCCCTTGGTGCCACGCTCGATAACCCGCGAGAGCCCGCCGGTCTTGCGCTCCAGATGGAAGCGCAGCGAAAGCCGGTGCATGTGTACGAATGTTCTGTAGGCCAGCTGGCGGACCGCGTGCTGACCGACGCTGGCGAAAAGCGAATCGCGCAGCTGGTTAAGCCCGACCTGTATCAGCCGCGTCAGATTATAGGCGATGACAAGGGCGACCGCGCCCAGCAGGAAGGCCGGGACCAGCCCCGCCATATCGAGCCTGCCATTCAGCGCGTCCGTCGCCCATTTGAAGAAATAGGGGACGGAGATGAGGACCAGCTTGGCGACAACAAGGTATACGGTGGCCCAGACCACCCGCATCTTCAGATCCCACCGCCCCTCCGGCCACATATATGGCCAGAGATTGATCAGCGTCTGTGTGGGATTGCTGGAATCCGCAGAAATGGTTTTTTTCTTCGTGGCCATCATACTCTCCGGGCACTGCCGGAAGCCGACAGCATGACGGCGGCTTTGGTCAAGCCGCCGCGCGCGTCACAGATAGGATCGTTGCGGATTTACCGCAACGGTTCAGTTGCTCAAGAGCCACCTTTCAGCCGCTTGCGGTGAAGTTCTTCCGCATTCGGCAGGGCCTCTTTCGGCACGCCGAAAATCTGGCCGGGCTCGATCAGGTCAGGGTTTTTGATCTGGTCCTCATTGGCGAGATAGATCGTGGTATAACGGACGCCCTGGCCATAGACGCGGCGCGAAATCTGCCACAGCGTGTCACCACGGCGGATGATGACGCTGTTCTGGCTTTCGGCCAGCGGCGCCTGCTCGAAGGTCTGCGGACCGGCTGGCGCCTGTGGCGTGGGAGCGGGCGGCGCGGTGATGTGGAGTTCGGCAAGCCTGCTGGCCAGCGAAGCCAGCCCCTTGCCGATTGCCGCCACGTCATTCGGCCAGGCTTCGACCGATGTCAGCAGCTGGCGCGCCTTGGCGGCGATGTCGCCGGCGAAGGCTGTGAAGTCCGGCTCGGTGGCTGCCGCGGTGCGGAACTCCGAAAGCGATTTCAGCGCGATCACCAAGGCGGAGCGGCCGGCAATTGCCTGATCGAGCGCCGGTGTCGCCTGGTCCCTATAGAGATTGGAGAGGATGCCGAAGGCCTTGGCGACATCGGTGCGCAGCTTTTCGAAAGCGGCGCGGTCGCTTGCCGTGCTCTGGTTTTCGGCCGGCGCTGCAGTCGTGGCCGCTGACGAAGAACCAGACGGCGTCTGCATCGCGACGGTTGCCTGGTCGGTCTGCGGCCTTTCGAACGGAACGCGCACGCGCACTTTCGCGGTGCCGTCGGCATTCAGCTCCTCGACGGTGATGATGTGGCTGCCAACGGCGAGATCAACGTCGCCTTCGATGACAAAATGCCCGGAGGCTTCCGTCGTGGCCTTGCCGATTTCCCTGTCATCGACCAGCGCGCGAACCGTCGAACCGGCGGGCGCGGAACCCGCGACGAAAATCTTCGATCCCTCGAACTCGACGGCAGTGACCTGGACGCTCGACGTCAACGGAGCGGCGGCAGCGGCCGCGCCGGCAAGCGGTACGGAGGCCGCATTGGCGTTGGTCGCAGCCGTTGCCGCAGGCTGTTGTGATGGCGTTTGCGGCTGAAGCGCCGGAGGGGCCGCCTCCGGCATGGCGAGGACCCGGCTTGCCTTGCCGGGCTTTGAAACCATGGCCAGAAGCTCGCCGGCCTTGCCTTCCGGAACGGAAACCGTCGCCACTTCCTCAGACTGCGTCGCCTTGCCGGCGGTATCGGTCGAACGCAGCACCAGTTCATGGTCGCCGGGCGGCAGGGGATTGTCGAAAACGGCTGCGAAATCGCCGGAGCCGTCGATCGTTGTCTGGGCGACGACCTTGCCGTTGCTCAGGATTTCAAGTTTCGCACCCGGCTGCGCCTTGCCGGCAACAACCGCCGAACCATCAGGCTCGACGCGCAGGACGTCGAAAGTCGGCGCGCCGGAAGAGGTCTGCGCGGCATCGGCTGGCGCCGCCGCCGGCTTCGCCGCTTCGGGCGCGCCATCGTCGGTGCCGGCGAAGACGCCCGCGAGACGACGCACCTGCGCCGCCGCTGCCGCCGCATTGTCAGGCAGGCCGCGCAGGAAGGCCGTGGTGCGCTCGGCGGCGGTGCGGGCTGTGGTGATGAGCCGCGACGTCGTTTCATCCAGCGACTCGGGAATTTCGATATTCGTCAGTTCCTTGAGCGAGGTCTCGACCTTCTTGCGCGCCGCTGCGAAATCGGCGTCGGAGGGAACCTTGCTGTCGGCGAAAAGCGTGGTCAGATCCTTGATCGACTGTGTGGCGGAAGCCGCCAGACGGCCGACCTTGTCGGCGATATTGGCGGTTTCTTCTGCCGCATCGGACAGGATGTCGCCCGCCTTGTCGGCGCCCATTTCCACGCTGTTCTTCACGGCGTTGCCCGCCTCGTTGATGGCGTCGCCGATCGGCTTGCCGTCGTTTGAAATCCGCGGCAGGACGAAAAAGATCATGAGCAGGGATGCAATCCCCAACACGATCAGCGCCAGCAAACCGGCTTTATTGTTTTTCATCCTGGGTGCTCCGGATAATTCAAGCTTTTCACACGAGTTGAGATTGCTAGCGTCTTACCTAGCGCCAGACAAGCGGTGAGTGGCCAAAAGGCCATATTTGCAAGGGATTTCCCAAATTTTCTTGACGTGCCGCATCGCACATAGTTCCTTCCCTTCATGACGGACAAAGATACAGCGATTCGATCCATCTGCGTTTATTGCGGCTCCCAGCCCGGACGTGATCCCGCCCACATGGAAGCAGGCCGTGCGCTTGGGAAATCCATTGCCGAAAACGGCATTCGCCTGGTTTATGGTGGCGGCACCAAGGGCATCATGGGCGCAGTTGCCAGCGGCGTTCTTTCCAATGGCGGCGAAGTGACGGGCATCATACCGGAATTTCTGGTCGATATGGAGGCAACACGCCATTCTCTCGGACAATTGAACGAGCTTGTCATCACAAAGGACATGCACGAGCGCAAACACATGATGTTCGAGCGCTCGGATGCTTTCGTCACCCTGCCGGGCGGTGTCGGCACGCTGGAAGAGATCGTGGAGATCATGACCTGGGCGCAGCTCGGCCGTCACGCGAAGCCAATGGTCTTCGCCAATATCAACGGTTTCTGGAACCCGATGCTGGAACTCGTGCAACATATGCGTGACCAGGGCTTCATCCACCGTGCGCATCTTCTCAACCCGCTCATCATTGACGAGGTGAAGGATATCGTCCCCGCCATCATCGACCGCGCGCTGGCGCAGCAGAACCCTGAAGGCGACCCTTCGGTGATTTCGCGCCTGTAGGCCCGGCGATTGTTAACGGCCGCTCAGGCGGCTCGTTACAATTTTAAATGTATATTAATATAGATTTAACGGCGGCATCCTTCCGCCCGTCCTTTTCGTGGCCCGGCGACTGATCCTGTGTCACCGTTTCCCAGGCGTTGGTTATCGCGGAATTTTGCTCCGCCGCCTCGGGTGGGTGTCATCGGCAATGATTGCTTTCGTGATGCGGCTGAAGAGCCGGACGCATTTCATTATCAAGAGAAACCCACTGCGGGGCAGGGAGGTCGTGTTCGGTTCGGTCGCCCGCCGCCGGGCGGAGGCAAAGACGCGGCTTGCGATCGTCATCGCCGTCTTCATTGCGATATATGGCGTTGCCGCGGCGCGCCTCGTTCAATATGGGCTCGCCGAACCCGTTTCCACCGCATGGATCAATTCCGGCGTCAACGCCATCGCCTCACGGCCTGACATCGTCGACCGCAACGGCACGCTTCTGGCGACCGATCTCAACATGGTATCGCTTTATGCGGATCCGCGCAGGATCGTCGATCCGGACGAGGTGGTGGAAAAACTCGCGACCGTCATTCCCAATCTGGATTGGCGCGAGACGCATCGTAGATTGCGTTCGGATACAGGCTTCCAGTGGTTGCGACGCCAGCTGACACCGCGGCAGCAGGCGGATATTCTCAATCTCGGCATACCGGGTATCGGTTTCCGCCCGGAAAAACGGCGGTTTTATCCGGGCGGCCCAACCGCTTCGCATATTATCGGCCACGTCAATGTCGACAATCAGGGTCTCGCTGGCATGGAGCGTTACCTGGACCAGCAGGGGCTGGCCGATCTGCGCGCTGTGGGTCTTGCCAGCGGCACGCCACTGGAACCGGTGCGGCTGTCCATCGATCTCAGGGTACAAAACATCGTTCGCGACGTGGTCGTGAAGGCGAAAAGTGCCTATCAGGCCGAAGCCGCCGGTTCGGTGATCCTCGATGTGGAGACGGGCGAAGTGCTGGCCATGGCTTCCGTCCCGGATTACGATCCGAACGAACCTTCCCGCACCCTCGCTGATGGCAGCGTCGACAAGGAGTATGAAAAAGGCTGGTTCAACAGGATGAGCAACGCCACCTTCGAGATGGGCTCCACATTCAAGAGCTTCACGCTCGCCATGGGTCTGGATGCCGGGGCGATTACGCTCAATTCGGTGGTGGATGCGTCGCGGCCGATCCGCATGGGCGGCTTCACCATCAGGGATTTCAAGGGAAGAAACCGGCCGCTCTCCATTCCGGAAGTGTTTCAATTTTCATCGAATATCGGCACGGCGGCGGTGGCCGACAGGGTCGGTGTCGAGGGCCATCAACAATTCCTGACGAAGCTTGGTCTGCTGACCAGAATGGACACGGAAATGCCCGGCGTTGCCACGCCGACCCAGCCGAGAAACTGGAAGAAGATCAATTCCGTCACCATCTCCTTCGGCCATGGCGTTGCTACCACTCCGTTGCAGACGGCGGTGGCCGCTGCAGCCCTTATCAATGGCGGAAGCCTGATCTCTCCGACCTTCCTGCCGCGTTCGAAAGAGGCTGCGGCATCGCTCGCGCGCAGCGTCATCAACGACAGGACGAGCGCCGACATGCGTTACCTCTTCAACTGGAACGGCATCAAGGGTTCCGGCCGTGGCGCACAGGTGGAGGGGTTTCATGTCGGCGGCAAGACGGGGACGGCAGACAAGGTGATCAATGGCCGTTACGCCAAGGACATCAATTTCAACGCCTTCGTGGCCGGTTTTCCCATGCACAAGCCGAAATATGTCGTGCTGACCATGATCGATGCGCCAAGGACCGGCGTGAACGGCGGCCGCACGGCAGCCTCGACAGCGGCCCCCATGACGCGCGAGATCATCGCCCAGACGGCGGGCCTCCTCGGTGTCAAGCCGCGCTTCGGCTATGAGGGAAACCCGCAATTGCTGGTGGATTACTGACGCCTGGCTACCTCACTCCTGTCTCAGGGAGCAGGAGTGAGAAAGGATTTGGTCATCGCTTGAGCCGCAGCAGGCTTGAGCCGGTGTAGATCGCAAGCGCCACCCAGATCATTGCGAAAGCCGCCAGACGCACCATGTCGAACGGTTCCTTGAAGACGAAAATGGCTATCAGGAAGATCATCGTCGGCGCGATATATTGCATGATGCCGATGGTGGAGAGCTTCAGCAGTTTCGCACCATTGCCATAGAGAATGAGGGGAACGGCGGTGATGAGGCCGCTTGCCGCCAGAAGCCAGGTATCGGCGGAATTGCCGCCCATGAAATGCGCCTGTCCGCTGAACGCAAGCCAGATCATGACCAGCACGGCGGGAATAGACAGCAGCATGACTTCCAGCAGGAAGCCCTGCGTCGCGCCTATGGGCAGGGTTTTGCGGAAAAAGGCGTAAAAGCCCCAGGAAACGGTGAGCGCGATGGAAACCCACGGCAGGCTGCCCGCATGCCAGGTGAGGATGGCCACCGCAACCGCCACGAGGCTGATGGCGGCGATCTGCGCCGGATAGAGTTTTTCCTTCAGCAGTACGGCACCGAGGAAGATGCTGAACAGCGGATTGATGAAATAGCCGAGCGCGGCATCAAGTGCGCGGCCCGCGCCGATCGACCAGATGTAGACGCCCCAGTTGATACTGATGAGCGCAGCCGTAAGACTCGCCATCGCAAGCATCTTCGGACTTCTCAGCGCCGTACGGATTTCAGCCGTGCGCCCGAGCACGATCAGCACCACCGCTGCGATCGGCACCGACCAGACGACGCGATGCACGATGACCTCGATCGGTGAAATATGTGCAACCGCCTTCATGTAGAAGGGCAGGAAACCCCACAAAAGATATGCGGAAAGCGCGAAAGCAAAACCGCGCGCGCTGTCGCCGCCCTCTTGGGCTGGAAGCGTTTTGTCGAGTGCCATGGGAGTACCGCCAATTGTTCGGATGGCGTTTTATAACGGATCGGCACAATGGCGGCCAATTCATTTCCGTGAAGGGTTCATGAGAAAAACTGCATGAATAAAAGGCGCTTTGCCTTTCAAACGTGCTGATCAGCGCCGGGTAAATGATTCCCGCAGGAAACCCCTGCGTGAATCATCATCTTATCCTGCCGCTACAACGTGCTGAAATAAATACTATTTCCCGGCAAAACGGTCGTTAGCGCGGATCAGTTGATCGAGAATGCCGGGCTCGCTCATCGCATGTCCCGCGGCCTCGATAATGTGGAAATCCGCGTCCGGCCAGGCCTTGGCCAGCTGCCAGGCATATTTCAGCGGGCAGGGCATGTCGTAACGTCCATGCACGATGACACCGGGAATATTCCTGAGCTTGCCGGCATCGCGCAGCAATTGTCCTTCCTCAAGCCAGCCGCCATTAACGAAGAAGTGGTTTTCGATGCGGGCGAAGGCAATCGCGTATTTGTCTTCACCGAAATCCTCGACGCGGTCGGGATCGGTGACGAGTGCAATGGTCGCGCCCTCCCATTGGCTCCATGCTTTCGCGCATTCCAGCTTCTTCGTTTCGTCAGTGCCTGTGAGATAGCGATTATAGGCCTGCATCATCTCGCCGCGTTCGGATTCGGGAATGGGTGCGATGAATTTTTCCCATTGATCCGGATAGATTTCAGAGACGCCGAACTGGTAGTACCAGTCGAGTTCCGGCCGGGTGACGGTGTAGATACCGCGCAGGACCAGTTCGCTGACGCGGTCCGGATGGGTTTCGGCATAGGCGAGCGCCAGCGTCGAACCCCAGGAGCCGCCGAACACCAGCCATTTCTCGAAGCCGCAGAGTTCACGCAGCCGTTCAATATCGGCAACCAGATGCCATGTGGTGTTGGCTTTGAGTTCCGCGTGTGGCGTGGAGCGACCGCAGCCGCGCTGATCGAACAGGATGACATCGTAAAGATCGGGATCGAATACCCGGCGATGGGTGGGATTCACTCCGCCGCCTGGGCCCCCGTGCAGGAAGACCGCCGGCTTAGCGCCGCGTGTGCCCACCCGCTCCCAATAGATCGTGTGGCCGTCACCCACGTCGAGCATGCCGGTCTCGAAGGGTTCGATCTCTGGATAAAAGCCGCGCAGTTCTTCAGTCATGTTTTATCGTTCCTCAGGCGGCCATTCGGCCGTGTCATGATCCGGATGTTGGTAGGAGGTGATCTCGGCCTCATCGACGCCCTGTTCGACTGCCGGTTTGGCGAAGAGTTGCTCGATCCACGGCATACGCTTGTGGATGTTCACCTGCACCTGCGGCTCTATCTTCTCGGGATGGTCGAAAGCGCCGATCGCGATCTCCACGCCGCCGGGATAATGATAGGTCAGCGGTGTGCCGCACTTGTTGCAGAAACCGCGATGGATTTTCTGCGACGAGCGGAAGAGGGCAGGCTGGCCGCGTGTCCAGGTCAGATGTGCCTGATCGGCAGTCACAAGTGCGCCAAAGAAATTGCCGAAATGTTTCTGGCACATGCGGCAGTGGCAGATGGAGGCCCTGCCGAGCTTGCCCGCATGGAACCGTACGGCGCCGCACTGGCAGCCGCCGGAAAAACCCGTTTCGCTCATTGTCTGTTCTCCGGTGGCCAGTTTTCGGTGTCGTGGTCGGGGTGCTGATAGGAAACGAGATTGGCAAGGTAGTCCACCTGCGTCAGGTCGTCCTCGGTCGCAACGGCGGGCAGGGTGTGGAGGTTGTCGACAAAACCGATCTTCCGTTCCACGCCCCACTGGATGGTTGGCGGCAGCGCGGCGGGATCGTCGAAGGCGCCGGCCGCCACCGCAATGCCATCCGGAGCCTCATAGGTTAGCGGCGTGCCGCATTCGAGGCAAAAGCCGCGCTTCACGACGCTGGAGGACTGGAAGCGTTTCGGCTCGCCGCGCGTCCATGTGAACTCCACATTGCGAACTGAAACCAGTGGCGCGTAATAAGCCCCGAAAGCCTTCTGGCACATGCGGCAATGGCAGATGGAACTGTCTTTCAGGTCGCCAGTGGCGCGAAAACGGACCGCGCCGCATTGGCATCCGCCGGTATATGTCGTCATCTTCGGTCCTCCCGGATCGTTCTGATAATGTGGAGACAGACATTATCTAAGTCTGTGAGGACGTCATGGTTCCAGAAGCGGAGGATGGTCCAGCCGTCTTTTTCAAGCCGCACGGTTCTTTCATGATCGTAGTGTAATGCTGCCTCGGATGTATGTTGAGAGCCATCGATCTCGATAATAAGTCGATGATCGGAACAGGCGAAATCGACGATAAAACCGGCAATCGGCATTTGTCTACGGAAACTCAAGCCTTCCAGGCGATGGGCGCGAATTGCGTTCCAGAGTTTCAGCTCGGCATCCGTCATTACTTTCCGCATTTGCTTCGCGTATTTGCGATGCATTGGGTCTACATCTGCATGCGGCATGATCTGGCTCGCCGTTTAGTGCCTCGCCTTAGATTGGTTGAGGGAACTTAAAATCGCAAGCGTATTGTGGTGGGCGAGGATACCCCCCTCTGCCCTGCCGGGCATCTCCCCCACAAGGAGGGAGATCGGCATGACGCGCCTGCGTCGCTCCATTTCGACCGAAGAGAAATGCGGGGCCTAACAACGAGTCGATCTCCCCACCTGTGGGGGAGATGCCCGGCAGGGCAGAGGGGGGTAAACCGCAAGCCGCAGCCTCAAGCGCTGGACGCAAGCCCTACCGCTTCAACTCCCAGGTCGTCGTCCGCTCGCCGGTCTCCTTGTCCTTGCCATCCTTCAACTGAATGCCCTTCTCCGAAAGCTCATCGCGCAACCGATCAGCCTCTGCAAAGTTCTTCGCCTTCAGCATCTCCAGACGCAATTCCACCAGAGCGTTGACCGCCGAAACGATGGCCTCGTCCATTTCAGTTGTCTTCGGCAGCACGCCCAAGAGGGCAGCACTCGCCGCGAAGGCCGGCAGCTTGGATGGGTTCACATTGGCCGCGTGTGCCGATGCATGCAGCGCCTGCACGGCCGCAACGGTGTTGAGATCGTCGGCAAGCGCCTCGAGCACGGTTTCATCCGGCGCGGCATCGGAGGCTTCCGCCGCCGGCCATTTGGCGAGCAGGCGTTCGGCCTCTTCCAGACGCTTTACCGAAAAATCGATCGGCTCTCTATAATGCGTCATCAGCATCGCAAGACGCAGAACCTCGCCCGGCCATTTCCGGCCGCCGAATTTCTCCGTGTGCAGCAATTCATAGATCGTCACGAAGTTGCCCTCGGACTTCGACATCTTGCGGCCTTCCACCTGCACAAAGCCGTTATGCATCCACACGTTCGCCATGACATGCGTGCCGTGCGCGCAACGGGACTGGGCGATTTCGTTCTCGTGATGTGGGAAGATGAGGTCGAGCCCGCCGCCGTGAATGTCGAAAACGTCACCGAGGTAGCGGCCGGACATAGCCGAGCATTCGATATGCCAGCCGGGACGGCCGCGGCCCCAAGGGCTTTCCCAGCCGGGCTCGTTGTGGGAGGAAAGCTTCCACAGCACGAAATCGCCGGGGTTCTTCTTGTGGGCATCCACCGCCACGCGCGCGCCCGCCTGCTGCTCGTCCAGCGGACGCTTCGAAAGCTGCCCGTAATCCGCCATGGAGCGAGTGTCGAACAAGACCTCGCCACCGGCCGCATAGGCGTGGCCGCGTGCGATCAGTTTCTCGATGATGTCGATCATCTGTGCGATATTGTCGGTCGCGCGCGGTTCGACACTTGGCTGAAGGCAGCCCAGCGCCGCGACGTCCGCATGGAACTGGTCAGCCGTCTTTTCCGTCACGGCGTGGATGGCATCGTTGAGCGGCAGATGCGGATAGTCCCGCAGCGCCCGCGCATTGATCTTGTCATCAACGTCAGTGATGTTGCGGGCATAGGTGACGTGATTTTCGCCATAGACATGGCGCAGCAGCCGGAAGAGAACATCGAACACGATGACGGGTCGCGCGTTGCCGATATGGGCGAAATCATAGACCGTCGGGCCGCAGACATACATGCGCACGTTTTCAGGATCGATGGGCGCAAATTCCGCCTTTTCGCGGGTCAGCGTGTTGTAAAGTTTCAGGCGCAAGGACATGCGGCAATTCCCTAGAGGCAGTCAGTTGTCCTGACCGGGCCGTTTGTCTGTAAGACCTTGCGGGAGACGAAAACGAGCCGGCCGGTGGCGAACCAGCAAAATTATTTCAGCAGCAGGTGCAGATCGTCGTTTTCATGACTTGCGTTATGGCGCGGCGGTCATGCGCGGTCAAGCGTTTCTCTCGTGACGTTGGCTGACCCGCCGACCGGCATCACTCCGGCGGACGGTAATCCACGAACCGGTTTTCCCGGACCAGGAAGAGCTTGCCGGTCTCTTTGAGATCGGGCGAAGCAAGCGGCAGGATGGCTGCGGCTACCTCTGACGGATGCGGCACGGTGGCGGGATCTTCGCCGGGCATGGCCTGCGCGCGCATTGCCGTGCGCGTGGCGCCGGGATTGATGCTGTTGACGCGAAGCGCGCTCTTCTGCGTCTCCGCCGCCCAGGTGCGGGCAAGTGCTTCCACAGCTGCCTTGGAGGTGGAGTAGACGCCCCAGAAGGGACGACAGCTATGAGCGGCACCCGAGGACAGGATCAATGCCCGACCGGCGTCAGATTTGAGAAGCAGCGGCTCGACCGAGCGGATCAGCCGCCAGGTGGCGGTGACGTTGATGGTCATGACCCTTTCGAAAACCTTTGCCTCGATATGGCCGACCGGCGAGATGACGCCGAGGACACCGGCATTGGCGACCAGAATATCCAGCTTGCCCCAGCGCTCGTAGATATTGGCGCCCAGCGCATCGATGGCTTTCATGTCGGAGAGATCGAAGGGAACCAGCGTCGCGGTGCCGCCGACGGCCTTGATGGCGTCGTCCAGTTCCTCAAGGCCGCCCACCGTGCGGGCGCAGGCGATGACATGCGCGCCGGCCTTGGCGAGTTCCAGCGCGGTGAAATAGCCGATGCCGCGCGACGCGCCGGTGACGAGAGCGATGCGGCCCTTGAGATCGATAGTCATGGTCTCCCCCGAAATGATTGCGCTTCCTTGTACGAAGCCGCAGCCGCCTGCTGCAAGCAATTAAATTGCCGCAGCTCGCGGGCTGATAAAAGGCAAGAAAAAAGCGGCCACCGGAGACCGGTGGCCGCTTGTTCTTTCGGGATTATCAGCCGTTGCTGGCCAGCATGGAAATCTTGCTGCCCATCGCCTCGCCGTTTTTGTCGAGGAGGCGGGTCGGATAATCGCCGGTGAAATAGTGGTCGGTGAACTGCGGCCGCGCCTGATTGCGGTTTTCACCGCCCACCGCGCGATAAAGCCCGTCGATCGACAGGAACGCCAGCGAATCGGCGCCGATATATTTCGCCATCGCCTCGACATCCGCATACTGGTTCGCCAGCAGCTTGTCGGCATCAGGTGTGTCGATGCCGTAGAAATCCGGATGGAAGATCATCGGGCTGGCAACGCGGATATGCACTTCCTTGGCGCCGGCCTCGCGGATCATCTGCACGATCTTGACCGAGGTCGTGCCGCGCACGATGGAATCATCCACCAGCACCACGCGCTTGCCTTCGATCATCGCCCGATTGGCGGAATGCTTGAGCTTGACACCGAAGGCGCGGATCTGCTGGGTCGGCTCGATGAAGGTGCGGCCGACATAATGGTTGCGGATGATACCGTATTCGAAGGGAATGCCGCTCTCCTGCGCAAAACCGAGCGCTGCGGGCGTGCCGCCATCGGGAACGGGCACCACCACATCGGCTTCGAGCGGTGCTTCCTTGGCAAGGTTCATGCCCATGTTCTTGCGCGTCGTGTAGACGTTGCGGCCGCCGACGACGGAATCGGGACGGGCGAAATAGACATATTCGAACAGGCAGAGACGCTCCGGCTGCGGTTTCGAGGGCTTGCGCGCATCGATGGTGATCGAACCGTCAGGCTGGATCTCGCAGATGATGACTTCGCCGTTTTCAACGTCGCGCACGAATTTCGCGCCGATGATATCGAGAGCACAGGTCTCCGAGCAGAAGATAGGCTTGCCGTCCAGCTCGCCCATGACCAGCGGGCGGATACCGATCGGGTCACGCGCGGCAATCAGCTTGGTGCGGGTCATCGCCAGCATCGAGTAACCGCCTTCCATCTGCCTGATGGCATCGATGAAACGGTCGGCGGTGGAGGCATGACGGGAGCGCGCGATGAGGTGCAGCACCACTTCGGTATCCGAGGTCGACTGACAGATGGCGCCCGTCGCGATGATCTGGCGGCGCAGCGTCAGGCCGTTGGTGAAGTTGCCGTTATGGGCAATCGAAATACCGCCTTCTTCCAGTTCGGCAAACAGCGGCTGTACGTTGCGCATCGCCACTTCGCCGGTGGTGGAATAACGGGTGTGGCCGATGGCGATGGAGCCGGGCAGGCGGGCAAGCGTTGCAGGATCGGTATAATGATCGCCGACGAGGCCCATATGGCGTTCCTGATGGAAGCGCTTGCCATCGAAGGAGACGATGCCGGCTGCTTCCTGGCCGCGATGCTGCAGGGCATGCAGGCCAAGCGCGGTCAGCGCCGAGGCGTCGGCATGGCCGAGAATGCCGAAAACGCCGCATTCTTCATGCAGCGTATCGCCGTCGATCTCTTCCTTGAAAGTGGTCCCATGGAATGTGGAATGCGAAAGCGGCTCAATCATCCGGCTTGCCCTTGCTCTCTACCGAGAAAAAAGAAAGACCTCGCCGGCGAGTATCTCTCCCGGTCGGTCCGTCTGTGTCGTGCTTGATATTTAGCACAAATAGCGCGCCTTGCATGCATTGCAAGACGCGACACTGTGTCAATTATTCGTTGCCGGCGGATTTGTTGCCGGCACATCTTCGGCAGGCGCCTGCGTGGTCGTCTGTTCCTGCGGTTTTCCAAGGATGCGAGCGCGAATCTGCGGCTCGATATCGTCAGGCAGAACCGCCTCCAGCTTGCCCACCAGCCCGTCGAGGAAGGGCTTGGACTTCGCCTGCGTCACCCATTCCGGCTGCGTCTTCACATCCACCAGCCAGTTCCAGAAGGCGACCGCAACCACTAGAAGCAGAATGCCGCGCGCCGCGCCGAACAGGAATCCGAGCGTACGGTCCAGTGCGCCGATGCGGCTGTCGATGATGAAATCGGCAATGCGCGAGGTGATGAAGGAAATCACGATCAGCGAGACGAGGAAAACGACGCCTGCGGAACCGGCAATGGCGATCTTGTCGTCATCGGTATAGTTGCGCGCATAGGGCAGCAGGACCGGATAAAGATAATAGGCGGCGGCGACCGAACCGGCCCAGCTCGCAATCGACAGGATTTCGCGGGAAAAACCGCGGACCATCGCGAGAATGGCGGAGAAAAGAACAACGGCGATGACGATGCCGTCGAAAATTGTAATGGGCATATACCAACTCCGGAGGTGCGACGCCCTGTCAGGCGCTGCCTTGCCAATTTTGCGATCCTCTTACACCACTGTTTCCTTTGGCGAAAGGATCAATATTCGTCGTCCTCAACCTGTTTGAACCGGTTGCCGGAGCCGGCGATGCGGGCCACGAGGTCCGGAAGGCTTTCGATTTCCGTCCAGCGCCCCTTGCCGCCTTTCGGCAATTCAGCCGAAGCAGAAGGCAGAAGTGCGGCGGAAAAGCCGAGTTTTTCAGCTTCTTTCAATCGCTGGCCCGTGTGCGAGACCGGGCGCACCGCGCCCGACAGGCTGATTTCGCCGAAATAGACGCAATCGGCGGGGAGGGCAAGACCGGCAAGCGAGGAAACCAGCGCAGAAGCAATAGCCATATCGGCGGCCGGTTCAGAAATCCGGTAGCCGCCGGCGACGTTGAGATAGACATCGTGCTGACCGAGCTTCACGCCGCAATGGGCCTCCAGTACCGCGAGAATCATGGCGAGTCGCGACGAATCCCAGCCGACCACCGCGCGGCGCGGTGTGCCGAGCGAGGTTGGCGCGACCAGCGCCTGCACTTCAACGAGCACGGGGCGTGTGCCCTCGATGCCTGCAAAAACCGCAGCGCCCGGTGATTTTTCGTTGCGTTCTCCCAGAAACAGTTCGGATGGATTGGACACTTCCCTGAGGCCGCGATCCGACATTTCGAACACGCCGATTTCATCGGTCGGCCCGAAGCGGTTCTTGACGGTTCGAAGAATGCGGTAATGGTGGCCGCGGTCACCTTCGAAATAAAGGACGGCATCGACCATGTGCTCCACCACGCGCGGGCCGGCGATCTGGCCTTCCTTGGTGACATGGCCGACAAGCACCATGGTCGCGCCCGTCTGCTTGGCGAAACGGATCATCGCCTGCACGCCGGTGCGCACCTGTGTCACCGTGCCGGGGGCGGAATCGGCGGTATCGCTCCACAATGTCTGGATGGAATCGATGATGACGAGATCGGGCCGCTTGCCTTCGGAAATCGTCGCCAGAATATCCTCGACATTGGTTTCCGCCGCCAGAAGCACATCGGTTTCCGCAGCCCCCAGACGTTGCGCACGCAGACGCACCTGCGCCACCGCCTCTTCGCCGGAGACATAGATGATGCGATGGCCGCGCCGCGAAAGGGCGGCGGCCGCCTGCATGAGGAGCGTCGATTTGCCGATACCGGGATCCCCACCGATCAGAACGGCCGAACCGCGCACGAAACCGCCGCCGGTCGCCCGATCAAGTTCGCTGATGCCGGTCGGGATGCGGGGGGCTTCTTCGATTTCACCTGATAGTGAGGTGAGTGTGACTGGCCGGCCCTTCTTGGGAGCCTTGCCCGGGCCGGATCCGATGCCGCCCATCGGGTCTTCCTCGACGATGGTATTCCACTCGCCGCAGCCTTCGCATTTTCCCGCCCATCGGGTATGAACCGTGCCGCAGTTCTGGCACACGAATTGAGTCTTGGCTTTGGCCATCTATGTCAGTTTTCTTCTTGTTTGAAATGATCTGCGGAGATGTCTTGGTGGCCGTGGAGGACGCGCAGGACCGTAAGCTCATTCTCGTTGACGCGGAAGAAAATCACGCGGTCCCGATAGGCAATGCTGCGAAGCCCTGTTCCATAGCTGCTTCGTGAGACGCCGGACAGGCCGAGCGCCGCTAGCGATTCGACCTTGTCAAAAATTTCAAGCGCGAGACGGTCGGCCGCGGCCGGATTTTCCACTGCGATATAGGCGTGATCTTCAGCGACGTCCTGCCTTGCCCGCGTGGTCCAGATAACGGTCCGGATATTAATGATCGGTCCCCGTTTTTCGTTGCGCGGACAGGTTCTTGATGTCGCTCAGGAAAGCATCTCGCGACCGATAGCTGTGAACACGGCCAGCGTCAGCATCATCAATTCCTTCCTGCAGCAGCAGCTTGAGTGCCGCTTTCTTTCCCTCATCGCTGCCCAGCAAACGAAGTCCAGCAGAAATCACTGCATCCGCATCGCTATAGACGCCAGCTGCCACCTGCTCCTCGATGAACTTCTCGTCCTGCTCGCTCAAATGGATTTCGGGCATTTCGATCTCCTTTTGTTCTCTTTTAACACAGGTCGCGTGAGCTTTCCAAGCGCTAAAGGCGCGTCTCAATCATCCGCCATCAGATATTGCCGCTCATATCGCAGACCAAGTCCTGTCAACATCTCATAGCCGATCGTTCCTGCCGCCCGTGCAGTCTCGTCTACGGGCACACTGGGACCGAAAAGCTCGACATAGTCTCCGGTTCGAATGGCATTGGCCGGAACATCCGTCACGTCGAAGATGGTGAGGTCCATGGTGACGCGGCCAGCAACCGGCACCTTGTGGCCGTTGACGACACCGTATGCGCCGCCATGGCCCATTTCGCGCAGCGGAATGCCGGAACCGGACAGCGAACGCTGGTATCCGTCCGCGTAACCGACAGTCGCGATGGCGAGGCGGCTTGCGCGTTTCAGCAGAAAGGTGCCGCCATAACTGACGGTCTGGCCTTCGCCCGCATCGCGGATCTGGATGATGCGCGCTTCGGCTTTGGCGACCGGCCGCATGGGACTTGCAACGTCGTTGACCGCCTCTCCGCCATAGAGCGCTATGCCGGGACGGGTAAGGTCGAAATGATAATCCGGGCCGAGAAAGATACCGGCGGAAGCCGAGAGGCTCGATTCGATACCTTCGAAAGCAGTGCTAACCATCCGGAATGATTCGAGCTGAGCCCTGTTCATCGGCGAGGAGGGCGTGTCGGCACAGGCGAGATGGGAAAGCACCAGAACCGGGTCAAAACTTGCCGGCCGGGTCACGTCGTCGGCCAGAAACAGCGCATCGTCGAGCGGCAGTCCGAGACGGTTGAAGCCGGTGTCCACATGCAGTGCGCAGGGGTGATCACCACGCTCGGCCACCGTCGCCATCCAGAAGGAAAGCTGCTCCTCGGAGGCAAGAACCGGCACCAGATCATTGTCGAAGACCTGCCGTTCCTGGCCCTGCCAGATGCCTGACAGGACGAAGATGCGTGCTTCAGGTGCATAGGAACGCAGGGTCTCACCCTCGGCAACCGTTGCCACGAAGAAGTCGCGCGCGCCGGCATGGTAGAGCGCTGCGCCGCAATCCTCGATGCCGAGGCCATAGGCATCAGCCTTCACGACGGCCGCTGTCCGCGCCTTACCGGAGCGTCTCCTCATGTCCCGCCAATTATCGGCCAGCGCACCGAGATCGACGGTCAGCCGCAGTGGCGCGTGTTCGAAAGCGTCGGTTTCGGTTTCAGCGAATGTATCCTCGAAGTCGTCTGTCATGCCATGCGTCCGGTTGATTTTGGAACCGACCAGACCCTAGCACTTTTGTTCAAGACGGTAAGGATCGAATGCTCTAAACTTCGCTCATGCACAATGTTTCGCAGGAACAGGCCCTCGATTTCATGCCCGTCGCCACGACGGAAACCACGCGTTTCTGGCGAGACGAACGTTTTGGCGGCATGGAATGCCTGAGTGCTACGTTTCTCACCCATGAATATTCGCCTCACGCCCATGACACGTTTTCGATAGGCGCCATCGAAAGTGGCTCGCAGATTTCCACCATTCAGGGCACTACCGAACAGACGGGGCCGGGGCATCTCTATCTCATCAATCCCGACGAGATTCACGATGGTGCACCAGGCGGCGGCGGTTACCGTTACCGGATGATCTATCCCGACACCGCACTGCTGCGCGATATCATCGAGGATGTGACAGGCAGGGCCTTCCACGGTACGCCTTCATTCCCGAAGTTTCTGCCGCGCGATCCGCAGATGGCGGCCGCCTTTCAGATGGCGCACCGGCGTCTGGAGGAGAAATCCGGTGCCCTCGAGGCGGATGAGGGCATGTTCTCGGTTCTCGCCGCCCTTTTCGGCAGGCATGGCAGCGCCATTATTCTGCCGGTCGAAACGCGCGAGAAAACGGCGGTTTACACCGCCCGCGACTACCTTTCCGACAATTACGAGACCGATATCGGCCTTGAGGAACTGGCTTCCATTGCCGGTCTCAGCCGCGCACACCTTATCCGTGCTTTCAGGAAAGAGTTCTACATCACCCCGCACGCCTATCTGACCGACGTGCGCATCCGCAGGGCGCGTCGGCTTCTGCGCGCCGGCGAGATGCCGGCCGAGGTGGCGGCGATGTGCGGTTTTGCGGACCAGGCGCATTTCACCCGCCATTTCAAGGCGCGCACCGGCATTACCCCGGGCCAGTTTCGCATGGGGTGATGCCGGCACACGCATTCCTGTGTGACGTCACTTTCGTACAAGACCGGTGGATGTCTTACGCGTAATCGCTCTCCTGAAAGGGAGAAAGCGATGTCAATATGGGACAAAAGGACGGAATTCGTCGCGGGATTACGGGCCGCCGCGCCATTGCTCGTGGCCATGGTGCCGATCGGCGTCGTGTTTGGCGCGGTCGCCATCGGCAAGGGCCTGTCGCCGCTCGAAGCCTCGCTGATGTCGCTGCTGGTCTTCGCCGGCGGCTCGCAATTCGTGGCGATGGACTTATGGACCCATCCGGCTAGCTGGAGCGCGCTCGGCTTTGCGGCGCTGCTCGTCAATCTGCGCCACGTGCTGATGAGCGCTTCCATCGCCGGCAAGCTGGACGATTTCCGGGGCTGGCGGAAATATGCGGCCATGCTGGTGCTGACGGATGAATCCTGGGCGTTGTCGGAGTTTCGTGTCATCGCCGGCAGGCTGACGGCGGGTTTCTTCACCGGCGCTGCATTGTCGATCTATATCGTCTGGAACCTGGCCACCCTCACCGGTGCTTTGCTGGGTTCGGTCATGGGCGACATGTCGGTCATCGGGCTGGATTTCGCCTTTCCCGCGGTGTTTATCGTGCTGCTCATAGGGTTCTGGAAGGGCCGGGAAACGGGCTCGGTGCTTCTGGCAAGCGCCTCCGCCGCCTTTCTCACCCATGCGCTGGTACCCGGAGCCTGGTATATCGCCGCCGGTGCGCTCGCGGGCCTCGCTGTCGCCGCCTTCGGCCATGATGAACAGGCGGAGCAGCCGGCATGACGCTCGACCTTAATACGCTGCTGACGATTCTCGCCATGATGGCGGCAACCGTCGCAACACGCCTCGGCGGCCTGTTGCTTGTCAGTCGGTTTACCCTGACCGCGCGCCTTAAAAAGGCCCTCGGCGTAGTGCCGCCCGCCGTCCTGATGGCCGTCGTCACGCCGACTGCGCTTGCCAGCGGACCGGCGGAAACCATCGCCTGCGCGGTCACCGCTGTCGCGGCGCTGCGCCTCAGCCTTCTGCCGGCGGCAACAGTCGGCGTGGCGGCCGTGGCGCTGCTGCGCGGAATCGGTTTGTGAGAAAAAGCCACCAACGTCTTGAAAGGACTCGAGCCTTGTTTCCGGAACGTGGGAAATAGCCGAGACGGTAAACATACCCTCTCGGCAATTATTGCCGCCTCAATGTTCTTCGTATTGGCTGAAGCTCGGATCGGCCAAGTCCGTAAAGCGGGTGAATTCGGACTGGAAGGCAAGCTTCACGGTGCCAGTCGGTCCGTGACGCTGCTTGGCGATGATGACGTCAGCCGTGCCTTTTACCTTGTCGAACAGCGCTTCCCACTCGGCATATTTCGGATCGGCAGGATCGCGCGGCTCCATGTTCTTGACGTAATATTCCTCGCGGAACACGAACAGCACCACGTCGGCGTCCTGCTCGATGGAACCTGATTCACGCAGGTCGGAAAGCTGCGGGCGCTTGTCTTCGCGGCTCTCCACCGCACGGGAGAGCTGTGACAGCGCGATGATCGGAACATTGAGTTCCTTGCCCAACGCCTTCAGGCCCGTGGTGATCTGGGTGATTTCCTGCACGCGGTTTTCGCCGCTCTTGCCGGAGCCGGTCATCAGCTGAACGTAGTCGACCACCAGAACATCGAGGCCGCGCTGGCGCTTCAGGCGGCGGGCGCGCGCGGAAAGCTGGGCAATCGAGATACCACCGGTCTGGTCGATGTAAAGCGGCACCTTCTGCATCATCTGTGAGCAGGCGACGAGTTTTTCGAAATCGGCCTCGGTGATGTCACCGCGACGGATTTTCGACGAGGAAACTTCGGTCTGCTCTGAAATGATACGCGTTGCCAGCTGTTCGGAGGACATTTCGAGCGAGTAGAAACCGACAACGCCGCCATTTTTCGCCTTGAACGAGCCGTCCGGCTGCACTTCCTGCTCATAGGAAGCGGCGATATTGTAGGCGATGTTGGTCGCAAGCGAGGTCTTGCCCATACCCGGACGACCGGCAAGCACGATAAGGTCGGAACGCTGCAAGCCACCCATGCGGGCGTCAAGCGAGTGGATGCCGGTGGAGATGCCGGAGAGGTTTCCGTCGCGCTCGAAGGCCGCGCCCGCCATGTCGATCGCCAGCGCCACCGCGTCGTTGAACGACTGGAAGCCGCCGTCGTAACGGCCGGTTTCCGCCAGTTCGAACAGGCGCCGTTCGGTGTCTTCGATCTGTGCCTGCGGCGGCATGTCGAGCGGCGCGTCATAGGCGATGTTGACGACATCCTCGCCGATCTGGATCAGCGCGCGGCGCAGCGCCAGATCATAGATCGCCCGGCCGTAATCTTCCGCGTTGATGATCGACACGGCTTCTGCCGCCAGACGCGCGAGATACTGCGCCACCGTCAGGTCGCCGATCTTGTCGTCGGCCGGCAGGAAGGTCTTGATCGTCACCGGATTGGCGGTCTTGCCCATGCGGATGATATCGCCTGCCACCTCGAAAATCTTGCGGTGCAGCGGTTCGTAGAGGTGCACGGGCTTCAAGAAGTCCGATACGCGGTAATAGGCGTCGTTATTGACGAGGATGGCGCCGAGCAGCGCCTGTTCGGCCTCGATATTGTTCGGCGCTTCGCGGTAATGCGGTTCCGCCGGTTGCGCGGGGGTGATCTTTCTCACAGCGTCGTTCATGGTTTGCGCGATCTCCCTTTGCCTGTTCTTACACCTCGGGTTTGGCTTTCTGTGCCATTGCAGTCAATGATATTGTTGCAACACTCCATGGCAGGCCGACGTCCGCTGAGCGAAGTCGGATCACATCTTCAGTTGTCCCCAGCAATCCACAGGCGGGATGGGGACAAAGCGGGAAATTTCCCGGCAACGTGATTCGCCGCCATGAGTTTACCGCATGGCAGACCCGGCACGAAAGAAACTTGAAAATCGTCAGCCTTACGAATAAATAGGCAGAAAATAAGTAGTGTACTAATTATAAGGCTTGCTGACATGTCCCGCGAGACCGACAAGGAACAGCTTCTCGATGAAGTTTCCGCTTTCACCCGCAAACTGCGCGCGTTTTTCGATGCGCGGGTAGGGGAAAGCGGGCTGACGCTGGCGCGTGCGCGTGCGCTTTTCGCGCTCTCGCGGCGCGGACCGTTGACGCAGACGGAGCTCGCGGAGGAAATGGAAATCGAGACGCCGACACTGGTGCGAGTGCTTGATGGCATGGAGAAGCAGAACCTCATCGAACGCCGATCCGATGAGAACGACCGGCGTGCCAAACGTATTCACATGACGGCGGAGGGCGAAGAAACCTCGCAGACGGTGCAGGAAATGGCAAAGTCGCTGCGTTCGGAAATCGCCGCCGATATCTCCTCGCAGGAGCTGGCAATGGCGCTGGATGTCATGCGGCGGCTTTCGGCCAATCTGCAAAATCTTGCAGCGGGGAGGGCGCAATCGTGAGCACCTCTTTACCGCTAACGGCAGCGTCGGACGCCGCCGAAAAGGACAGGCCCGCCAATGGCCCCACAGAGACGACGGGCCCGGCTCAATCACCGGACGCCGGCGCCGGGAGCGGCACGCAGGCTCCGTCTGCCGCAGCTGCACCTCAGCCGGTGGAGCGGCCATTGTGGCTGCGGCTGTGTTTCATTTTTGCAGGCCTGTCGTTTTTCATTACGCAGGGCCTCGGCATGAACCTCGTCATGGCCAATATCTACCAGCTGCAGGGCGAGTTTTCGGCGACGGTGGCCGAGGTCGCCTGGTTATCCGCTGCCTATATGGCACCCTATGCCACCTTTTCCATCGCCTTGTTCAAGGTGCGCGCGCAATATGGCCTGCGGCCCTTCGCCGAACTTTCGATCATCGCCTTCGTGGTTGCTTCCTGCCTCAACCTCTTCGTGACGGACCTGCATTCGGCCATCGTCATCCGCTTCGTCAGCGGCATGGCCGCCGCGCCGATTTCCTCGCTCGGCTTTCTCTATATTCTTGAGGCCTTTCCGCCCGCGCGAAAATTCTCGCTGGGATTCAGCATTGCACTGACAGGTACGCTGTTGTCGGCGCCGCTTGCGCGCATGGTGTCACCCTCGCTGCTGGCGATCGATGGCTGGAACGCCCTTTATTCAATGGAGGTCGGTTTTGCGCTGATTTCCTTCGCCATGATTTACGTCCTCAAGGTCACACCGCCGCCGCGTGCGAAGGTGATCGAGCGTATGGATATCCTCAGCTATCTCCTGTTTGCGGGCGGTCTCGGTTGCCTTGCAGTCATGCTGACGCTCGGCCGGTTCTACTGGTGGTTCGAAACCTGGTGGCTTGGCGCGCTGCTGGCGACATCCATCGCGCTTCTGACACTGATGGCTTTCATCGAATTGCCGCGTAAGAACCCGTTGCTCGACCTGCGCTGGATTTTCTCCAAAACCAACCTGCACGCCATTGCCGTCCTGCTTGTCTACCGGGCGGTCTCGTCGGAACAATCCTCCACCGCGGTCAGCTTCTATCAGCAGCTTGGCTTGCTCAACGACCAGACCACCATGCTTTATGCCCTCGTGCTGCTTGCCACCATTCTTGGCGGGGCGGCCTGCGCATGGCTGATGTTGACGAAATATGTCGAAACCGCCCATGTCATTGCGCTGACACTGATCGCGACTGGTTCCTTTATGGACAGCCAGTCGACGAACCTCACCCGCCCCGAACAGATGTATCTCAGCCAGATGATGATCGCCTTCGGTGCGGCCATGTTCCTGCCGCCTGTCATGGCGAAGGGTTTCGGCGCAGCACTGGCACGGGGTGCGCCTTATCTGGTGAACTTCATCACCATCTTCCTGTTTACGCAGATCACCGGTTCCATGCTGATGACGGGCCTGCTCGGCAGTTTCGTAACGCTGCGGGAGAAATTCCACTCCAATGTGCTGGTGGAGAACATCCTGCTCACCAACCCTCTCGTTGCCCAGCGTGTCTCCCAGCTTTCCGGTGCTTACAGCCATGTCATCACCGATCCGGCATTGCTGAAGGCGGAGGGATTGTCGCTGCTTGGCCAGCAAGTCAGCCGGGAAGCCTATGTGCTTGCCTATAATGACACGTTCCTGCTCATCTCCGTCGTTTCCGCGCTGGCGCTGGCCGCGCTTTTGATCCACCTCGCATGGTTGCGCATCCGCCCCTTCCTTTTCCCGGAGGACATCGATGCCGCACCGGCCCCCCAGTCTTGAACCTTCCAAGAGTGCCAAAATGTTGAAGAAGTTTTTTACTCCCGTTTCCATTCTCGTGCTGCTCGGCGGTTTCGCCGGTGTTGCGCTCGTGCTTTACGCCTGGCGGCTGCCGCCCTTTCTCTCGACCGTGGAAATGACCGACAACGCATTCGTGCGCGGTTACGTCACGACCATGAGCCCGCAGGTCAGCGGATATGTCGTGGATGTGCCGGTGAAGGATTATCAGGAGGTGAAGCAGGGTGCTTTGCTGGCGAAGATTGATGACCGTATCTATCGCCAGAAACAGGCGCAGGCGGAAGCAACGCTCGATACGCAAAAGGCGGCTCTCGATAATTCCCGCCAGCAGGAAAATGCAGCCAATGCCCATATTCTTTCCAGCCAGGCCGCGGTCGACAGCGCCGAAGCCTCGCTGAAACAGGCCCAACTGGCATCCGACCGGCAGGATAATCTCATAAAAAGCGGCGTGGGAACTTCCAGCCTTCAGGAAGAAGCCCATGCCGCACTGGAAAAGGCGCGGGCATCGCTCTCGCAGGCGAAAGCCGCCCTTGAGGTTTCACGGCAGGATCTGCAGACCATCATCGTTAACCGCAGTTCGCTGCAGGCTGCGGTCGCAAATGCCGAAGCGGCCGTCGAGCTTGCCCGGATCGACCTCGCCAACACCGAAATCCGTGCGCCCGTGGATGGCAGGCTCGGCGAAATCGGCGTGCGCACTGGCCAATATGTCACCGCCGGCACGCAGCTGATGGCCGTTGTGCCGCATGATGTCTGGGTTATCGCCAATTTCAAGGAGACCCAGCTTGCGGGCATGCAGGTCGGCCAACCTGTGACGATTTCCGTCGATGCGCTGCATCGCCGGAAGCTGACCGGCCATGTGGAGCGTTTTTCGCCCGCCACGGGTTCGGAATTCGCCGTTATCAAGCCCGACAATGCGACCGGCAATTTCGTGAAAATCGCCCAGCGTCTCGGTGTGCGCATCACCATCGACGCGGATCAGCCGCTGGCGGCAGAACTTTCGCCGGGCATGTCTGTGGTGGTGCATGTGGACAAGAGCAAGGCGCCCGATGGGGCGGAGACGGCGGCGAGGTAGTCTGGCGTTGAGTTTGCGGAGGGATAACCCCTCTGCAAACTCAGACCACGCAAACAAAAAACCCCGGATGTCGCCATCCGGGGTTTTCCTTTGACCGTTAGGCCAGATCTTACTCGTCGTCGCCGTCGCGGTCAGCTTCCGGATCGAAGAAGTCTTCCGGACGCAGCGCGTCTTCGTCAACGCCGTAGATGGCGTCAGCGGAGGTGAGGCTTTCGCCCTTGGCCTGACGCTCTGCTTCTTCAGCCGAACGGGCAACGTTCAGCTCGACCTGCAGCTCGACTTCGGCGTGCAGGTGCAGGGTAACGTTGTGCAGGCCGATGGTCTTGATCGGCGTGTTCAGCTCAACCTGGTTGCGGCCGATGTTGAAGCCTTCGGCAGCCAGGATTTCAACGACGTCGCGAGCAGCAACAGAACCGTACAGCTGACCGGTTTCGCCAGCCGAACGGACAACGATGAAGGACTTGCCTTCGAGTGCTTCGGCAACCTTCTGGGCTTCCGACTTGCGCTCGAGGTTACGAGCTTCGAGCGTTGCGCGCTCGGTTTCGAAACGGGTCTTGTTGGCGGCGTTGGCGCGCAGCGCTTTGCCCTGCGGCAGCAGGAAGTTACGGGCATAGCCGTCGCGAACCTTGACGGTTTCGCCCATCTGGCCGAGCTTGTTGATGCGTTCGAGAAGAATAACGTCCATCTTCTTGATCCTTTCTATGGTTTGGTTTCGTTCGTAGTGTCGGTTTTCCGCGCCGGCGTCAGGGAGATCGTGCTGCGCACGTCGCTGAGGCCGAACACGAGAATGATGAACAGCGGAAAGACAAAGACCGCCGAGAGATATGCGAGAATGAGGACCGGCAGGCGCCAGTCCTTGCCGCGGGCGCGCTTGTGCAGCGAGGCATAACCCGCCATCAGGAAGCCCGCGCCAAAGGTGCCGCAGATGACCGCGCCGATCATGGCCGCCACGCCGCCAAGGAACATGGCGAGAATGCCGGCCAGGAAAATGAAGATCGCGTTGCGATGCATGCGCAGTGCCGAGGGAATGTCCTCACGCGGGCGCAGGCCCTTGCCGAAAGAGCCGACCAGCCGGGTCGCGAAATAATAGGCCGCAAACAGAAGGATGACCCAGAGGCCGCCCTGAACGATCGGCAGCATCAGCACCAGCAGCGATTTCGTTTGCGCCAGCGCCTCTGCATTGGGTTCGAACAGCGGTTCGCGGTTCTGCACCGAGGTCATCATGATATCGACCATGCGCGCGACCAGATCAGGGCCGTAACCGATCATCCAGCCAAGAATGACGACGGCGACCGAAACCAGAATGCACAGGTGCAGCACGATGCCGGAGAGCGGATACCAGGCAAGCAGATCATCCGGGCCGCCGATTTCGGAAGCCGGGCGCGCCAGATTGGCGAGATGCGAAAGCCAGCCCGCCGGGATCAGCGTGAAGATCGCGATGGTCAGCGCAAACAGCGGCGACATGACCAGCGCACCGATGATGGCGGTGGTGATGATGGCGACGATGGCGGCGCGATTACCCCAGCCCATGCCTGCGATCAGGATCGGCATGGCGGAACCGGCATAGAGCAGGAAAGAAAAGGACGACTGTGCCGTTGCGCCAAGCGTTAAAAACGCGGCGCATATGCCGGCGAGAACGCCGGAGATCAGCACTGTCTGGTTCAACTTTTGCACTTCGCTGTCCTGCTGAAACTAAGCAGTTAGAGGATCGCTCGTGAGAGCCTCATCCCCAACATGGGATTTAGAGTATCGATCCGCGCCCAACGCGGAAGGATCTGGAAAAGCGAGGCCGCGTTAAACGCAGCCTCGCTTCAATTCATTACGCTACAACGTAGGGCAGCAGGCCGAGGAAACGGGCGCGCTTGATCGCCTGGGCGAGTTCGCGCTGCTTCTTCTGGGAAACGGCCGTGATGCGGGAAGGAACGATCTTGCCGCGCTCGGAAATGTAGCGCTGCAGGAGACGTACGTCTTTGTAGTCGATCTTCGGAGCGTTGGCGCCGGAGAAGGGGCACGTCTTGCGACGGCGGTGGAACGGGCGGCGTGCCTGGGAAGAGGATGCGTCAGCCATTGGTCAATTCTCCTTATGCACGGTCTTCGCGCGGACGGCGCGGACGGTCTTCGCGAGGACCACGATCTTCACGCGGGCCACGGTCCGGACGGTCGCCATCGCGGCGCGGACGGTCGTCACGGTCGCGCTTCTGCATCATCGCGGACGGGCCTTCTTCGTGGGCTTCGACGGCGATGGTCATGTAGCGAAGAACGTCTTCGTTGATGCGCATCTGGCGCTCGACTTCATGGATGGCGGCCGCCGGAGCGTCGATGTCCATGAGAGCGTAGTGAGCCTTGCGGTTCTTCTTGATGCGGTAGGTGAGGGACTTCAGACCCCAGTTCTCGATGCGTCCGACTTTGCCGCCGAACGATTCGATAACGCCCTTGTACTGCTCGACAAGTGCGTCGACCTGCTGGGCAGAAATATCCTGCCGGGCAAGGAAGATGTGTTCGTAAAGAGCCATTTAAGCTTTGCCTTTCTTGCGTTTCGTCCTTCACCCGGCAACGGCGCTAAGCCTCAACGACTGCTCCTGAAAAGGCGTGAGCCTTAAAGCAAGAAAAGCGTTGTTCGAGACGGTCGAGAGCGGAGACACGGGAGGCCGGAAAAACCTTATGGTTCCTGCTGTTCCGTGACCGGAACCAGCCCTCCGTTCAGCCACCAGCCAATTGGACCGGGTGTTGTGAACAGCGCGCTTATACGGATTTTTGCCCGGAATGCAAGGGCAGAGGCGAAAAAGCGCGCCGCTCGATCATCAGATCGGCATTGGATATTGCCGGTGAATGGCTGCGATGCCCGTCAGCACGTCCTCGGAAAGAGTGACATCCGCTGCCGCAATATCAACCTTCAGCTGCTCTATCGTGGTGGCGCCGATGATGACGGAGGCCATGAAGGGGCGCGTCAGGCAGAACGCAATGGCGAGCTTTGCGGGGTCGATACCATGCGCGGCGGCAAGCTCCAGATAGGCCTTTACCGGAGCTTCCTGAAGCGGCTGCAGACGGCCACCGAGATCCTTGTTGATGGTTCCGCGTGAACCGGCGGGACGGGCGCCGTTCTGGTATTTGCCGGTCAGCAGCCCTGCTGCCAGCGGTGAATAGGCGAGCAGGCCGACATCTTCATGGTGGGCGACTTCCGCCATGTCCAGATCGAAGCTGCGATAGAGCAGGTTATATTCGTTCTGGATCGTGGCGACGCGCGGCAGGCCCTTGGCTTCGGCGATGTCGATATATTTCTGCGTGCCCCAGGCGCTTTCGTTGGAAAGGCCAATGGCGCGGATTTTTCCGGCCTTTACCAGTTCGCCGAGCGTTTCCAGCTTTTCGGTAATTTCGGCAAGCGTGCGCGCCGTGTCCTGACCGGAAGCGTCAAAGCTCCATGCTCCACGGAAATGATAGGTGCCGCGATTCGGCCAGTGGATTTGGTAGAGGTCTATATAGTCGGTCTTCAGGCGCTGGAGGCTGGTATCGACAGCCTCACGGATCGCGGCTGCGTCGATATCGCGACCGCCACGAATGTAATCGCGTCCTGAGCCGGCAACCTTGGTCGCGAGCACGACCTGATCGCGCTTTCCGGTCTTTTCAAACCACGAGCCGATATAATCTTCCGTCCGGCCCTGGGTCTCCGCGGAAACGGGCGTGGTGGGGTAAAGCTCTGCCGTATCGAAGAAATTCACACCGTTTTCGACGGCGTAATCCATCTGCGCATGCGCTTCGGCTTCGGTATTCTGTGTGCCCCATGTCATGGTGCCGAGGCAGATTTCAGACACGGAAATATCCGTGCGGCCCAATAGTCTCTGTTTCATGGAAATGTCCCGGTGCTTGGCCAGATAGTTTGGAAGGTGGTGTGAAAGTAATGGGGAATTGCCGCAGTGCAAGAAAAAATATGATGAAAAGAAAGGGGAAAACAGCACGACAAAACCCCTCACACCGGGCCGGCAGGCGGCCTCAAGCCTTGACTTCGCTGGTGGGAATGTGAATGGAAGTCGACAAGAATAAAGGCAAGGCCAGACAAGAAGGACGACATCCCATGGGTATTGCATTCACATTTCCCGGTCAGGGAAGCCAGGCTGTTGGCATGGGCAAGGAGCTGGCGGATACCTATCCGGAAGCACGCGCCGTGTTTCAGGAAGTCGACGAAGCGCTCGACCAGAAGCTTTCCGACATCATGTGGAACGGCCCTGAAGAGACGCTGACGCTGACGGCCAATGCCCAGCCGGCCCTCATGGCCGTCTCGATGGCGGTCATGCGCGTTCTTGAGGCGCGCGGATTAAAACTGTCCGATACCGTTTCTTATGTCGCGGGCCACTCCCTCGGCGAATATTCGGCGCTCTGTGCCGCCGGTACTTTCTCGGTTGCCGATACCGCCCGTCTTCTGCGCATCCGCGGCAATGCCATGCAGGCCGCCGTGCCGGTGGGTGAGGGCGCGATGGCCGCAATCATCGGGCTTGAGCACGATGCCGTTTCCGCCATTTGCGACGAGGCTGGCATTCTCGGCGTGTGCCAGATCGCCAACGACAATGGCGGTGGCCAGCTGGTTATATCAGGCAGCAAGGCGGCTGTCGAAAAGGCAGCGGCAATCGCTTCCGAAAAGGGCGCCAAGCGCGCCATCATGCTGCCGGTCTCCGCTCCCTTCCACTCCGCGCTGATGGCGCCGGCGGCGGAAGCCATGCGCGAGGCGCTGGCCAAAGTCGAAAAGCACAATCCGGTCGTTCCTGTCATCGCCAATGTGCGTGCCGCCCCCGTTTCCGACGCCAATGAGATCGCCGGCCTCCTGGTCGAGCAGGTGACGGGCCAGGTGCGCTGGCGTGAGACGGTGGAATGGTTTGCCACCAACAACGTGACCCAGCTTTACGAAATCGGTTCCGGCAAGGTGCTGACGGGCCTTGCCCGCCGTATCGACAAGACGGTGAATGGCGTTGCCGTCAACGGTGCTGCCGATATCGATCAGCTTCTCGCCACGCTTATCGGCTGAGGCGGGATTTCTCCCGCAGCCGCATTCCTCAGGGCGCAACAACGCTCACCATTTTCAGTCCGAAGCTCTAAAGAAGGAATAGGACATGTTTGATCTGACAGGCCGCAAGGCCCTCGTAACCGGCGCGACCGGCGGCATTGGCGAAGAAATCGCCCGCCTTCTGCACAAAAAGGGCGCAACTGTCGGCCTGCACGGCACCCGCGTTGAAAAGCTTGAGGCGCTGGCGACGGAACTTGGCGACCGCGTCAAGATTTTCCCGGCCAACCTCGCCGACCGCGCCGAGGTCAAGGCACTCGGTGAAAAGGCTGAAGCCGAGCTGGAAGGCGTCGATATCCTCGTCAACAACGCCGGCATCACCAAGGATGGCCTGTTCGTTCGCATGAGCGACGAAGACTGGGATAACGTCATCGAAGTGAACCTGACGGCGATGTTCCGCCTGACGCGCGAGCTGACGCATCCGATGATGCGCCGCCGTTTTGGCCGCATCATCAACATCACCTCCATCGTCGGCGTTACCGGCAATCCCGGCCAGGCGAACTATTGCGCCTCCAAGGCCGGCATGATCGGCTTTTCCAAGTCGCTGGCGCAGGAAATCGCCACCCGCAACGTTACCGTCAACTGCGTAGCCCCGGGCTTCATCGAAAGCGCGATGACCGGCAAGCTCAACGACAAGCAGAAAGACGCCATCATGGGCGCCATTCCCATGAAGCGCATGGGCACGGGTGCCGAAGTCGCCTCTGCCGTGCTTTATCTCGCTTCCAACGAAGCGGCCTACATGACCGGCCAGACCCTGCACGTCAACGGCGGCATGGCGATGATCTGACGGCACGTAAGTCCGTCATGAAAAGGATTGCGGCGCTGTTTAAGCACCTTCTTGGGTAGCTGGCGCCGCAAGGCCCCGCTGACCGGTTTTCGGCGAAATTGCCTGTCATACGCTGTGCTTAGCGCGTTTTCAGGCTTTTCGACCGATTGAAACCATGTTAAGCGGGCCAAGACTGTGAACAGTCGTCCCGGAGAGACAGGAAGCCGTTGCGATTTTGCGTGACGATGTCTAGCTTGGACCGGGTTGAACGGGTTTGCCCGCAGTGCCGGATTTGAACGGCGCATGAGGGCTTCTAACAGGGCAGGGTGCCGCGAGGCATTCCCTTCAAAATAAAGGTCGAGGAAACCGACATGAGCGATATCGCAGAACGCGTAAAGAAAATTGTAATTGATCATCTTGGCGTTGACGCCGACAAGGTTGTTGAAGGCGCCAGCTTCATTGACGATCTGGGCGCTGATTCGCTCGATACCGTTGAACTGGTCATGGCTTTCGAAGAAGAATTTGGCGTTGAAATTCCCGACGACGCTGCGGATTCGATCCTGACCGTCGGCGACGCTGTCAAGTTCATCGAGAAGGCCCAGGCCTGATCGACCCGCATGGGGAGGTGCAATATCCTCCCGTCTTGGCCCGGCTTGTCCGGGCCAATGTTTTATCGGCCGGTGGCACGTGCTCCGACAGGTGCTCGTTTCCGGCGATGCATGAGGTTACGGCCCGGAACGGTAGCCGCGATTCTCATGCCGTGATTTTGAAATGCTGCGCCATTGCGTGAACACCCCGTGGTGCCCGATGTCGCAGAAGACCGATGATTTGGATAAGGGCGGAGCATTGGCGATGAGGCGTGTCGTTATCACCGGTACCGGCATGGTATCTCCTCTTGGATGTGGAACGGAAGTGACCTGGGAACGGCTGTTGGCCGGCCAGAACGGCGCCCGTCTCGTGACTGAATTCGAAGTCGAAGACCTTCCTGCAAAGATCGCCTGCCGCATTCCCGTGGGCGATGGTTCCAACGGCACCTTCAATGCCGATGACTGGATGGAACCCAAGGAACAGCGCAAGATCGATCCCTTCATCCTGTATGGCATGGCTGCCGCCGACATGGCGCTTGCTGATGCAGACTGGCATCCTGAAACCGACGAAGACCAGATCGCAACCGGCGTTCTGATCGGCTCCGGCATCGGTGGTCTGGAAGGCATCGTCGAGGCCGGTTATACGCTGCGTGACAAGGGCCCGCGTCGCATTTCCCCGTTTTTCATTCCCGGCCGCCTGATCAATCTCGTATCCGGCCAGGTTTCCATCCGCCACAAGCTGCGCGGACCGAACCATGCCGTGGTGACGGCCTGCTCGACCGGCGCGCACGCTATCGGCGACGCCGCCCGGTTGATCGCGCTCGGCGATGCCGATGTCATGGTCGCCGGTGGTGCCGAATCGCCGGTCTGCCGCATCGCGCTTGCCGGTTTTGCGGCCTGCAAGGCCCTTTCCACCCAGCACAATGACAATCCGGAAAAAGCCTCGCGCCCTTATGATCGCGACCGCGATGGTTTCGTCATGGGCGAGGGTGCTGGCATCGTCGTTCTGGAAGAGCTGGAGCACGCCAAGGCGCGCGGCGCGAAGATCTATGCGGAAGTGGTCGGTTACGGCCTTTCTGGTGATGCCTATCACATCACGGCACCGTCCGAAGATGGCGAAGGCGCCTACCGCTGCATGTCGATGGCGCTGAAGCGGGCGGGCCTGACGCCTGACGATATCGACTATATCAATGCCCACGGCACATCCACCATGGCCGATACCATTGAGCTTGGAGCTGTCGAGCGTCTTGTCGGCGAATCGGCCTCGAAGATTTCCATGTCTTCCACCAAGTCGGCCACCGGCCATCTGCTCGGTGCGGCGGGCGCCATAGAGGCGATCTTCGCTACGCTTGCAATCCGCGACAACATCGTTCCGCCGACGCTGAATCTCGACAATCCCGATGTCGAGACCAAGATCGATCTTGTGCCGCACAAGGCGCGCAAGCGGCAGGTCAATGTGGCGCTTTCGAATTCCTTCGGCTTCGGTGGCACAAACGCCTCCCTCGTGCTGCGCCGTTACGAAGCGTAAGTCGCGGCGGCTGTGGCCGTCGCGATGGCGTCCGCGCCGCATACCGTCCCCGGCGGTGCGGCGCTCTCCTGCCGGACGCTTTAAAAGAATGTTCTTTCCTTAGAAGAACGTGGTTCGGCTTGCGAAAGCCATTCCGGTTTTCGCGCCGATATTGTAGTCATTGATTGGGAGAGTTTGCCGGTCTGCTCGATTTCGGACCACAGGTATCTTTCCCCCATCGGCTTTGTCCGAGGTGATATTCGTGAGGCAGAACAAGAAGGCTTCACGGTGTCTTTATGTGGTGCAGGAAGCCATTCCGAACCTGTTTTTGCCGCATTACCTGCGCAAAAAGCGCTGACAACGCCGAACTGAAAAGGACCGACGGTGAGCGACACGAACCAGAACAGCCAGGGACCATACGGACAAAACGGCGCGGGCGAAGGCAATCGCGGTCCGATCATTCCGAAATCCCCGACGGAAGCCTTGCGGCCGGAAAAGGTGCCGGCGCCGCCGAAGCGCTCCCGCAAGGCCCATGGCCAGCTTGTCATCTTCCTGAACTTCCTGATGACGCTTGCCGTTGCCGTTTGCGTCCTGGCGATCGCCGCCTTTTATTACATGATCAATGCGTTTCAGGAGCCGGGGCCGCTTGAAACGAATACACATTTCACCGTGCGTAATGGTGCCGGTCTCATTGAGATCGCCAATAATCTCGAGCGCAACGACATCATTTCCAACGCACGCGTTTTCCGTCTGATGGCCGGCAGCTATCTGCAAAAGGACCAGACGTTGAAGACCGGCGAATATGAGATCAAGGCCGGCGCATCGATGAAGGACATCCTGATGCTGCTGGAATCGGGCAAGTCGATCCTTTATTCCGTGTCGCTGCCTGAAGGGTTGACGGTCAAGCAGATGTTCGCCCGCCTTGCTGCCGACGAGGTTCTGGATGGTGAACTTCCCGCCACCTTGCCACCGGAGGGTAGTCTGCGTCCGGATACTTACCGCTTCACCCGCGGCACCAAGCGCGAAGAAATCATCAATCAGATGAGCGCGGCGCAGGACAAGCTGATCGACATGATCTGGGAACGGCGTGATCCCGACCTGCCGATCAAGACCGTCGAGGAGTTCGTGACGCTGGCCTCGATCGTCGAAAAGGAAACAGGCAAGGATGACGAGCGCGCCCATGTTGCCTCGGTCTTCTACAACCGCCTGAAAAAGGGCATGCGTCTGCAATCCGACCCGACGATCATCTATGGTCTGTTCGGCGGTGACGGTAAACCTTCGGATAGGCCGATTTATCAATCGGATCTCCAGAAACAGACGCCGTTCAACACTTACGTGATCAAGGGCCTGCCGCCATCGCCCATCGCCAATCCCGGCCGGGCCGCACTGGAGGCGGTTGCCAACCCATGGCGCACGGATGATCTTTATTTCGTGGCCGATGGTACGGGCGGTCATGTGTTCGCAAAGACGCTGGACGAGCACAATGCCAATGTGCGCCGGTGGCGCAAAATCGAGGCCGAAAAGGCGGCTGCCGGAGCGAATCCCGAAGTTGTCGTGGATGGTCAGCCCGGTGGTGCAGAGGCGGAAAAACCGGCCAATAACTAACTGATAAATCACGGCCGGGCCTTGTGACCACAAGGCCCGGTTTCGTGCGGCTTGACGGGGGGATTCCATATATGACGTTGCAATCGATGACCGGCTTCGCGCGCAGCGAAGGCACCTCCGGCCGCTACCGCTGGGCGTGGGAATTACGCTCGGTAAACGGCAAGGGGCTGGATCTGCGCCTGCGTCTGCCTGCCGGTCTGGAAGCCTTGGAAACCGGGCTGAGGGAAATCGCGGGCGCGCATCTTTCCCGCGGCAATATCCAGGCGGGACTGGCGCTCTCAGTTGCCGAGAACCGGCTCGAGGCGGTCATCAATCGCGATGCTCTCGCCGCGGTTCTGGCGCTCAAGAAGGAACTGGGCGATGTCGTCGACGACAAGCCATTGAGCTTCGATACGCTGCTTACGTTGCGCGGTCTGGTCGATATTCGCGAGGCGGAAGACGATGTGGAGGCGCTGGCTGCGCGCAACGGCGATGTGCTGGCTGGCTTCGCTGTTGCAGTCGAAAAGCTGAAGGACATGCGCGAGCGGGAAGGGGCATCTCTGTTCGCCATCCTTTCCGGTCATATCGACCGGATCGAGCAGCTTGTGAACATCATTGAAAGCGATCCCTCCCGTCACCCGGAGCAGATCGCGGCGAGGCTTGCTCAGCAGATTGCGCTGATTGGCGATGGCATGCACGGGCTTGATCGTGACCGCCTTCATGCCGAGGCGGCGCTGATCGCCACCAAGGCGGATCTGCGCGAAGAGATCGATCGGCTGCATGCCCATGTGCAGGCCTCTCGGGAGCTTTTGGCCAATGGCGGTCCGGCTGGCCGCAAGCTCGATTTTCTTGCACAGGAATTTAACCGTGAGTCGAATACAATCTGTTCCAAATCGAACGCCAGTGCGGTAACCGCAGCAGGTATAGAGCTGAAAGTGGTTATCGACCAATTCCGCGAGCAGGTCCAAAATCTGGAGTAGACCCATGGCCCCGGTGAATATTTCTCCCGTCACGATCGCCCGCAGGGGGCTGATGCTGGTGATTTCTTCGCCTTCCGGCGCGGGCAAATCCACGATCGCGCGCAACCTGCTTGAGAAAGACAAGAATATCAGCCTTTCCGTCAGCGTCACCACACGCGCTCGACGGCAGAGCGAGATCGAGGGCATTCACTACCACTTCATCTCCAAGCGCGATTTCGAGCGCATGCGTGATAATGAGGAATTGCTGGAATGGGCCGAGGTTCACGGCAATTTCTACGGCACGCCGCGCGAGCCGGTGGAAGATGCCATGGCCGCCGGCCGCGACATGCTGTTCGACATCGACTGGCAGGGTGCCGAGCAGTTGCAGGACAAGATGAAGGCAGACGTGGTCTCGATCTTCATCCTGCCGCCGACCATGACCGAACTGCAATCGCGCCTGCACCGCCGCGCCGAAGACACCGAAGAGGTGATCAAGACCCGGCTTCTCAATTCCCGCGCCGAAATCGAGCACTGGCGCGACTATGACTACGTCATTCTCAATGACGACCTGCAGGCCGCTTTCGAGGCCGTCGAAGCAATCGTCAAAGCCGAACGCGTCCGCCGAGACCGCCGCCATGGCATGTTCGATTTCGTGCGGGCTTTGCTGGAGGAAGAGCCGAAGCTCTGATTTATGCGATGAGTCCGCGCGCCAGCCATTGCCGTGACAATCGCTCGTCCGCCGCGTCTTCCGCCCAGCCATGACCTGTATTGATCGTTTCGAGCACGGCATCAGCCCCGGCTGAGACCAGTTGCTCGGCCAAATGCGGAGCGTCGGAGGGGTGACGCCGGTCGTCGTTGACGCCTGCAAGCAGAAGTACGGGGTACCCCGCGAGGTTCGGAAGAGGCTGGTCTTTTCTCGGAGACAACGGACGAAGCAGGATGGCGCCTTTCGACAGATGATGCGCTTGGCACATGGTTTCAGCCGCGACGATCGCGCCGTTCGAGTATCCGACGAGAAGGGGCTCTTGCGCCGTCTGCTGACATACAAAGGCAACGAAGCCGCACAGTCTGGTTGCCTGATGTTTCAGATCGTCGATATCGAGTTCTCTGTCGGGTTTTCTGCGAAAAAATGCGAAACCATTCTCCCAGGGAACCGCGCCCCTCGGCGCATATAACGCACCCTTAGGAAAGACGGCGCGGCCAAAAGAAATGAGGTCGTCTTCCGTTCGTCCCGATCCATGCAGCAAGATGACAGCGCAATCCGGCGTTTCAGCGGGAATATCAAGCTTATAGTGAAAACCGGCATTCTCCACGCACTTGCTCCTCCATTCGCAGGTGTCCAGGAACCGTTGCTTCCGTTCGGAACGGCGAACATCTGCCAGATGTTACAGGCAATTCGCCAGTGTCACGAATTCCTCCACTGAGAGCGTCTCCGCCCGCCGCGTGGGATCGATACCAGCCTTTTCAAGCAGCGCCTCGCCGCCGAGGCTTTTCACGCTCTGGCGCAACATCTTGCGGCGCTGACCGAAGGCGGCTTCGGTCACTTTTTCGAGCTTGGCGACGTCGCAGGGCAGCGGCTTGTCCTTCGGCAGCAGATGCACGACGGTGGAGGTTACCTTCGGTGGCGGGCTGAAGGCCTGTGGCGGGACATCGAAGGCCATTTCGGCAACCGTACGCCAGCCGGCGAGAACGCCAAGGCGGCCATAATGGTTGTCGCCTTCTTCCGCCACGATGCGCTGCCCGACTTCCTTCTGGAACATCAGCGTCATGGAGAGCCAGAAGGGCGGCCATTGCTTCGGCAGAAGCCAATTGACCAGCAATTGCGTGCCGACATTGTAAGGCAGGTTGGCGATGATGCGCACCGGCTCGCCGACGGGGACCAGAGCCTCGAAATCGGTCTGCAGGGCGTCTCCCTCTATGACCTCAAGCCGTCCGGGGTAATGCGCCTCGATTTCCGCCAGTGCCGGCAGGCAGCGACTGTCCCGTTCGACAGCGATGACCTTTTTCGCCCCGAGCGAAAGAATAGCGCGGGTGAGGCCGCCGGGACCGGGCCCGACCTCAATGACAGTCACGCCTTCGAGCGGTCCCGCCGTTCTGGCGATCTTCTGGGTAAGATTGAGGTCGAACAGGAAGTTCTGTCCGAGCGATTTCTTCGCATCGAGCCCATGACGCTGGATGACGTCCCGTAGCGGTGGTAGTCCGTCGATGGCCGCCATTATGCGCCGGCCCGGCTGCGGAGGGAAATGTCCGCCGCCATCTTGAGTGCCGCCACGAGGCTCGCCTCATTGGCGATGCCCTGGCCGGCAATACCAAAGGCAGTGCCATGGTCTGGCGAGGTGCGAATGAAGGGCAGCCCGAGTGTGACGTTGACCGAATCGTCGAAGCCCAGCGCCTTGGCGGGAATGAGCGCCTGATCGTGATACATGCACACTGCCACGTCATAACGCTTGCGGGCGGCATCGTGGAACATGGTGTCAGCGGGCAGGGGACCGAACGCATCGATTCCGTCCTTGCGCAGCCGCATGGTCGCGGGGTGAACGATATCGCGATCCTCCGTGCCGAGTGCGCCGTCTTCACCCGCGTGCGGGTTCAGCCCGGCAACCGCCAGACGCGGAGCTTCGATGCCGAATTTCCGTCGCAGATCCGCATCGATGATCCGGCAGGTCGTGACGATCAATTCTTCCGTCAGCGCGGCCGGCACGTCTTTCACGGGAATATGGATCGTCACCGGCACGACACGGACCTTGGGGCCGGCGATCATCATGACAGGCGTGACTTGTTCACCGGTCTGGCGCAAGGCGAGATCAGCCAGAAACTCCGTGTGACCGGGGAAACCGAAGCCAGCCTCGTAAAGCACCGATTTTGCGATGGGATTGGTGACAACGGCCGCAGCCTTGCCCTCAACCGTCAGCGAAACGGCGGTTTCGATGGCCTTGATTGTGGCATGGGCGGCGCCGACATGCGGTTGCCCCGCCTGCACGTCGAAGCCAACGGAAAGAGGTAGGATCGGAAACGCGTTTTCGAAAAGGCCAACGGCACTGTCCGCATCGCAGGTCTCGATATTGAGCGGCACGCCGATCAGCGACGCGCGGCTTGCCACCACATCGGGGTCGCCGATGAAGATGAAGGGGGGCACACCGTTTTCCCGGCGCTTCGCCCAGGCGGTAATGGCGATATCAGGGCCGATACCGGCTGGATCTCCCTGTGTCAGGGCAAGCGGCAGGGATGCATATGTCACGGAAAGACCCGGCTCTTGTATCAATATCAGGTGTTGACGATCTGCGCCTTCTTGCGCAGCTCATCCATGTATTTCTTTTCGTTCGGGTTTTCGCCTTCCTTGGCCTTCATCAGGTCTTCGGACTTGAACACCATTTCCGCCGCATAGTCGTCGGAAACCTGGCGCTGCTTGCAGATGGCCAGATATTCGACGCCCTTTTCGGTCACGCGCGTGCCGGTGGTGCCGCCTTCCTTGGTCTTTTCTACCAGAGCCTTCCAGTCTTCCGGCAACTCAGGCGCCAGAATGCGGCCGAGGTCCTTGATTGCCACATCACGCATGGTCGCGGCAAAGCTCATCGCCTGATCGCAGCCGGGATAACGTTTGCGCGAGGCTTCAGCCTCCGCCTTGCGCTTGCCAGTGATGGCGTTGCGCTTTGCTTCCGGGATAACGAAGATGACCTGCTGCAGGAAATATTCCGTGGTGACCGGTTTGTCGCCTCGCTCCTTCAGGCGGGTGACAAGATCCTGCGTTGACATCTTGCCGCGCGCGCCATAACGGGCGTTCACAAGGCGCGGCCAGCTCATCTGAACGGCGATGAAGGCCTTGAAGTGGTCCGCGCCAACACCCGCCTGCGCCAGCACCTTCGTCAACTGCTCCGGCTTCATCTTGTTGTTGCCGGCAAATCGCGCGAAGGCAGCATCGACATCCTCCGTACTGACCGACATTTTGACGCGGGCGATTTCTTCGCGCTTCAGCGCTTCATCGACAAGCTGCTCACGCGCCTTTTCATTGAGGTTGCCGGACTGGCGCTGCAGCTTCAGGAAGGCGACGCGCTTGGAAATGTCGTCATTGGTGATCGGGGTCTTGTTGACGACGATCTTCACGGTGTTATCGGCAAAGGCCTGACCGGCATAGGGCACGATGGCCATGGGAACGGCGAATATCGCAAAGGCAAAAGCAGCGCCACGCAAAGCCGACTTTCCGAAATTCATCATATCCTTCTCCCTTTCGTCAGGCAGGGTCCTGTTGCCCTGTCCCGCCAATCTGTTCGTCTGGTAACAGGGATTTTGCCTTCCCCCGCCTTTCAGACCTGCACATGTGCATCCGCACCGCGAATTTGCCACGTATATATCATCGTGATCCGCAAAACGGCAATGTGTCGGTTTGTTGAAAGAAACCCGATACTGTCATGCCGGGTCGACACTGGCGCGTTGTTGCGGCAAAACCGTGACTACTACTGGTCTGATAGCAAAAAGGCAGGTCACAATGCTGTGCGGCCCGCCTTTAAACTCAGTAATTGTTCGGCTTCCAGCCAATATCCATGTCGTTCCAGTCTTCGTTCGCGGAGCCGACGCTGATATCGCCAAGGGTACGGAAGGCAAGACGGGCATTGATCGACCAGTCATTGGCGGCCTGGCGGCTGGAGTTGATGTTGCCTTCGTCGGAATAGCTGACCGTCAAGATCGTGCATTCATCCTGATAGGCGATACCAATCCGGCGTTCGGCGGCAAACTTGCCGTTCAGATCGTAGTTGATCGAGCCGAACAGCGACCAGTTATCGTCCATGCGCAGTGAACCGGATGCCTGGATGATATCGCGGTCTTCGTTATAGCCGTATTTCGGCTGCGCCTTGACCTGCGTATAGCTGAGCCTGCCGTTGATGCGGCGATCCGAATAGCTGATGCCCGTTTCAGACCGGTTGATTTCGAAATTGTCCTTGTCGAGACGCAGGCTCGAGGACAGCGAAAGACCGATAGGTGCATCGAATGCAGCCATGGCGACATAATCCGAACGATCGGATTCGAGGCCGGAATCGGCGCCGACATTCAGAAGATCATAGGAGGCGAAGGAATTATCGCCAGCGAGATGGAAGGACTGGCCGGCAATGGCGCGAACACCGTAACCATTGTCGAAAGTACCGTTGTAACGGAAGCCGATATTGGCTCGTGTGCCGCCTTCGATCCGGTCGAAGCCCGAAAATTTGTCGCGCTCAAACAGGTTTGTGGCGTCGAACACAAAGGCTTGTGAGTCCTCGTTCGGGAAACGACCGGAATATTGCTCGTTCGGCCGCACGAAAATCTGCGCGATGGGCTCGATCACGTGGCTGCTGTTGAGAGCCGTGAACAGCCAGGGATAACGCACCTCAAGGCCACCGGTGACCATGCCGCGCAAGGCAGCATCGTCATGGATCATGCCTTCATAGGCATAGGATGTGCCGCCGGAGGTGAAGCTTGCCGCAGTCATGTCGGTCCACAACGCGTCGCCGCGCGCCGCAAGGATCGGCGTGATCTGAAGACCGCTATCCATCGTGATGGTGCGCTTCCATTCCGCTTCCGTGGTCCAGCGCGTGTAAGAGCCTTCCAGACCGTTGAAGCGCGGGAAGCCGCCCATCGCGTAGGAATCCTGCGTCGAACGGCTGATGCTCGTGAAGTTCGTAGTCAGCGAGAGCTCGCCGCCATAGATCGGATCCGGCAGGAAGTAACGATAGTCAACGACCGGATGAACGATCGCCTGCTTACGTTCCTTGAGCTCGGAATTATCCGTGTCCTGAACGTTGAAGTAATAACCGCGGGCGTCGAAGCTGTTACGTTCGCCAGTGCCTGTCAGATAAATCTGATTGGTCTGGACGTCGTTCTTGTAGCCTTTCAGGCTGTAGGTACGCGAAAAATTGTTATCCGACTGCACCATGGCGTCCCAGCCGAAGGCCCAGCGCGGGTTGATGCTGAAATCGCCCTTGCTGGCAACCATGCCGCGCTGATCGTTCAGCGCGTCACTCGTTCCGGCAATGAACGTATCCGAGGACTGCTGGCTGATGCCGGCGATCGTCAGCGTGTGCATGCCGGTTTCGAAACGCTGGCGCAACTCAGCCTGAAGAAGCAGGCCCTGTTTTGTGTAGTAGGTCGGTGTGACCGTGAGGTCGGACGTATCGGAAAGAACCTGGAAATAGGGGACACCGATACCGAAGCCGAGCTTGTTGGTCATGCTCATCTGCGGGAACAGGAAGCCCGACTTCCGCTTCACCGTATTGTCCGGCACCGTCAGGAACGGGATATAGGCGATCGAATGGCCGAAAAGCTGCAGACGTGCTTTTTCAAGCCGCACCGTATGGGTCTTGCCGTCCTGAATGACGCGCTCGGCCTTGACCTGCCACAGCGGCGCCTTTTCCGGGCGCTCGGCGCAGGGCAGACACGCGGTGTAGACACCGTTGTTGAGGACCATCAGGTCGCCTTCAAGGCGCTCGGCGCTTTCCCCGGCAATGCGGGTATTGTCCGTGGTCTCGACGCGCAATGCGTTGACGAAGCCCTGACCGAAGTCGTCGGTCACGTCCATCTCGTCGGCATAGATCTTGTTGCCACCCGGCTCGATCAGCTCGATGTTGCCATGGGCGACCACGCGACCGGTCTGCTGGTTATATTCCACTTGCTGGGCCACCATACGGTAGCCCGAATATTTCATGCGAACCACGCCCTTCGCGATGACGCGCTGGGAATCGCGGTTATAGGTCAGTTCATTTGCTGTAAGCAGGAGTTTCGAATCGTCTTGGCTTGCCGACGCAAGCAAACCATCCTGGCCGAAAGCGACCGGGCTGGATGCCAAATACGCGCACACAGCGGCACCTGTCAGAAGGGCCGTCCAAAGCCGCCTGATATTCCCGCGGTCAATTACCGCCACTTAGCCGTCCTCCTGATGAAGCAGAATGGTTGCCCCCAAAGCCAACGCCACGATGACTGGAACCCAGACCGCGACGGTGGGAGGGACAACACCACCACTCCCGAATGCCCTTACGAGCACGGTTACTACATAAAGCACGAAGCCGGAAACGATTCCACCCAGAATCACGGAGCGCGACTGGGCGAAGCGGCTGAACTTTAATGAAACGGTCGCGGCGATCAAGGTCATCGCAACCAGAAGCAGGGGCGTCGATAGCAGGAAATGATACTGCGTCTCAAGCGCCTTTGAAGATAGTCCAAAGGACTTTGCAACTTCGATCTTGTGAGAAAGGTCAAAGAAAGCAACGGTTTCCGTCTGCGTCATGCGCTCTTGGACGAATTCCCGTCTCAGATTGGTACTGATCTGCATGCTCTCTTGCCGAACTGGCACATGTCCGGCCCGCGTTTCAGAAACGCCGTTAAGAAGCCAGTAACCATCTTCCAATTTAGCCGACTTCGCATCCTTCCGCGAGACGATGTTTCCGTCCTTGTCGAGGTCGATGAGAACCACGTCGAGAAGCATCGTTCCGTTGTCTTCGAAGCTCTTGGCGCCGATGATCGTATCCTGGCCGCCGCTCGACTGGCGCATCCACGGAATGATCTGCTGCTGGCGTCCGCCGCCCGCTTCGTTTCGCAGGCCGGCTTCCATGGCGAGCGACTTGTTCTGGCCCCACGCTGCGATGGGGTTCAGGACAGTGACCGACAGGATGCCGATGAGGACCGCGCCGAGCACGAAGGGGAGAATGAACTGCCAGGCGGAAATGCCGGCGGCGCGCGTCACGACCAGTTCGTAGCGCCGGTTGAGCGAGATCAGCGTCGTCATGCCGACGAACAGCGCAATGAATGGTATGGTCTGCTGCAGGATCAACGGCAGGCGAAGCGCGGTCAGGCCAAGCGCGGCCGGAACGGAATAGCCGGGCAGGCCGGACATGCGCCGCGCCGTTTCGCTGAAGTCGGCAAGGTAAATGATCGAGGATACGCCGATCACGAACCAGATGGCCGTGATGAGATATCGTTTCAGGAAGTACCGGGCGAGCGTGTTGAAGATCATGCGTTGCCGCTCCCCGAATTGCGCGCCAGCCGGCTGGAGAAGAGACGGCGCAACCGGCCCGCCGCATCGGTTACCATCCTCGGCATTTTCGGTTTACGGCCGGTGATCAGCACGAAGGCGGCCGCAGCACCGCTGAGGCCCGGAACGGCATAGACCAGAGGAATGAAGGCTGCGCTCTGCTTCACCTGGTTCGTGACGTAAAAACCGAGCCAGCGAAGCACGAAAGCCGTCACCAGCGCCGCGACCATCGGATGCATGCGCGCCTCGCGGTGCGAACGGGCGTCGGCGGCGATGACCAGCGATATCAGCGCAAAAGAAAAGGCGAACATCCAGTCCGACAGTCGCTTGTGCAATTCGCTGCGGAACGTCTCCGGCGAGCGCTTGTAGCTCGCATTGTTTTCATCGGGCGAGAGAAGGAAACCGAGGCTGGCGTCGCCCGGAGAGAGCGAAGGCTCCGAATCCTGCTTTTCCGACATGGTCGAAAGGTCGAAGGCATAGGACAGGAACTTGACGATCGAGACCTTGCCGTCAGGCGTCTTCTGCTGCACCTCGCCGTCGCGCATGGTGAGCGACGTACCGCTTTCGTCGATCATGCCTTCCTTGGCATAATAAATGAGATCGAAATTCGGATCGCGGCGGTCGGCAACGAACAGTCCCTTGAGAATACGACCCTGCCGTTGGGCAATCTGCACGTAAAGGCCGTCCTGGATGGTACGGAACGTCTTCTCCTCGATCACGGAGGAGAGAAGGTCGGCATAGGCCGCAGCCACCATCTGCCGGGCCGAACTGCGGGCAGGCGGCTCGACGAAATTGGTGATGGTGAAGGAAAGCGCGCTCAGGACGGCGGCCAGAATGAGAACCGGGCGATACATGATCGAACGCGGAGATCCGGCCGCATCGATGATCGCGAGCTCGGAATCATTGTTCATCGTCGTGAAAATCTGGGTGATGCCGATGACGAGCGCGAAAGGCAGCACGACGGGAATGAGCGTCGGCAGGATCATCGTCGCGAGCGCCATGAAGGAACCCATCGACTGGCCCGTATCGGTCACGAGATTGATTCTCTGGAGAACCTGGATGGTCCAGATGATGGCCAGCACCGGCAACAGCGCGACCAGAAACATCTGCGTTGTCCGCCGCAGGATATAGTTCTCGAGAAGCTTCATACGGCCCTGTTCGACATTGTTTTTCCCTGCGATCGCTCGCCGAGTTTCCGCCTATCTAATCGCATCGTTTGCAATTGGCTATTCCGGCAGGCTCACAAATATGTTTTGCGCGACAATTTTTCCGCCGCCTGTGTCTTTTTGTGGAACAAGCTGTCGGTTTCATGACGGGAGTTCGCATTCACTAAAAATGCATTTCCTTTAACGGCTGTGGGGCTTTAAAGAATGCGGGGTTGCGCCCGGGGCCGAAAAGGCCATGATCATGCGCATCGTGCAAGTCGTAGAAGAAGAGCAGGAAAACATGTCCGCCAAATTCGATATATCTTTCGCCAATTCCGCCTCGCTGGAAAATGCCCTGGCCGTGATGCTGCAGGCCTCGGGTGATGCGAAGGCCGTCGCCGGTGCTTCCGAAGCCGATCCGGGTGGTGTGATCGAAAGGGCGGCGAAGATCGCGGGCTTTTCCGCAAAATCCATGACGACGCTCGATGTTATCGCGCCGCAGGGTTCCGCTGCCGACCGGCTGCTGGTCATCGGAATCGGAAAGCCGTCGAAGCTGGTCGCCCATGACTGGCTGCGTGCCGGCGGTACGGCGGCTGCCCATTTCAAGAGGGCGGACAAGGTCGTTGTCTATCTCGATGCGCCGGGCGTAGAGGTTGGCGCTCAGGCGGCGGCGGATTTCGCGCTTGGTCTTCTGCTGCGCGCCTACAGCTTCGATGCATACAAGACCAAGAAAAAGTCCGAGGACGAAAAGACGCCGAAGAAGGTGGAGATCATCATCGTCACGGCCGCCCATCAGGATGCGGAAAAGGCTTTTGCCGTCTCCGAGGCGGTTGCGGGCGGCGTTATACTGGCGCGCGATCTCGTCAACCTCCCTCCGAACGTTCTCGGCCCGGTCGAATTCGCCGAAAAGGCGGAAGAGTTGCGCAAGCTCGGCGTCGAGGTGGAGGTCCTTGGCGAAAAGGAACTGAAGAAGCTTGGCATGAATGCCCTTCTCGGCGTGGCGCAGGGTTCGGCCCGTCCGCCGCGGCTTGCGGTCATGCAATGGAACGGCGGCTCCAAAAAGGATGAACCCGTTGCCTTTGTCGGCAAGGGGGTCGTTTTCGATACCGGCGGCATTTCGCTGAAGCCCGGCCTCAACATGGAAGACATGAAGGGTGACATGGGTGGTGCTGCAGCCGTAACCGGCTTGATGCATGCGCTTGCGGCCCGCAAGGCCAAGGCAAACGTTATCGGTGTCATCGGCCTTGTCGAGAACATGCCTGATGGCAACGCCCAGCGCCCCGGCGACATCGTGACTTCCATGTCCGGCCAGACCATCGAGATCATCAATACCGACGCCGAAGGACGGCTGGTTCTGGCCGATGCGCTCTGGTACACCAAGGAGCGTTTCAATCCGAAATTCATGATCAATCTCGCAACACTGACGGGCGCGATCACCGTGGCGCTCGGCAATCTGCAGGCCGGATTGTTCTCCAACGACGATGAACTGGCAACGCGGCTTTCGCAGGCCGGCGAGGTGACGGCTGAAAAACTGTGGCGCATGCCGCTCCACAAGGATTACGACAAGATCATCGATTCCAAATTTGCCGACATGAAGAACAGCTCGGGCCGCCTGGCGGGCTCCGTCACCGCTGCGCAGTTCCTCAAGCGCTTCGTGGGTGAAACACCGTGGGCGCATCTCGATATCGCCGGGACAGCCATGGGCTCGCCGCTGACCGAGATCAACCAGTCCTGGGGATCGGGTTACGGCGTGCGTCTTCTGAACGAACTCGTTCGCGCCCATTACGAAGATTGAGACGAGCGGAGCGGCACGCCAGCGCATGACTGAAATTCTGTTCTATCACCTGACGGAATCGAAGCTGGAGGACGCGCTGCCGCCCTTGCTCGAGAAATCGCTGGAACGCGGCTGGAAGGTCGCGGTCCAGACAGTGGGCGAGGAGCGCCGGGACTTCCTCGACACGCATCTCTGGACGTTCCGCGACGACAGCTTCCTTCCGCACGCCACCGACACTTCGCCAGTACCGCAAAACCAGCCGATTCTCCTGACGGCATCGGACGGGAACGCCAACGCCGCGAGTGTTCGTTTTCTCGTCGATGGCGCCGAGCCCCCGGCAGTGGAGGCTTATGAACGCATCGTCTTCATGTTCGACGGATACGATGCCTACCAAACCGAAATGGCGCGAAACCACTGGAAAAGGCTGAAAACGGAGGGGCATTCGCTGACCTACTGGCAGCAATCGCCGGAAGGGCGCTGGCAGAAAAAGGCATGACCCGTCCCCCGTCTGACTACCTTTGCAACGGGAAAATGGCCGGTAAGAAATCGCATGTGGTGTCGCCCGTGACGGTTGTTTTATGAACGCATGCAACATGTACGCTTTTAGACGCGTTATCAGCAGACAGAGGGGATATGCGATGGGACAGATGATGCCACGACCGGATCTGGAGCTGGAACGACTGGTAGCAGTGCGGTCCGTTGTGGCTTTCAAGAATGCGGAAACCGCTGAATTGAAGGCGATCTCGCAACTGGCGCAGGGCGTATTCGGGGTGGCACGCGCGGCCGTGCATATTCTGGATGAGGACTGGCTCCACATTGCCGAGCAGGCAGGGCTGCAATTCCAGGAATGCCCCCGTGACATTGCGATCTGCGACCGTGTGGTCGTCACGCAGAATATTCTGACTGTTACGGATCTGAGCGCTCATCCTGAATTCGGCTCTTTGCCTTATGTAAAGGGCGCGCCCGACCTGCGGTCCTACGCTGGCGCCCCGATCGAACTCGAACCGGGTCTGGTGGTCGGGACTTTTTGTCTGCTCGACCCGCACGTTCGGGAGTACACCGCTGCGGAGGTCGATAATCTCCAGTATTTTGCGACACTCGCGGGCGCGCTTTTGAGATTGCAGAAGGCGAACTTCACCATGAGCCTTGCTGCCCGGGAACTGCGCGATGCGGCCATGACCGATCCGCTCACGGGCTTTTATAATCGCAAGGCTCTGGACGCGATCGTTGATCTGGAACTTGGCGCCGCGCTTTGCGAGAAAGACACTTTCGGTGTTCTCTATCTCGATCTCGACGGCTTCAAGACCATCAATGACACGCTTGGCCATGCGGCAGGAGACAGGGTGCTGGTCGAGGCATCCACCCGAATCCGCGATGCTGTAAGAGAAGATGATGTGGTGGTGCGCATGGGGGGCGACGAATTCGCAATATTCGTGCCGCGTCCGGATTCATCCATGCTCATCAGTGGCCTTGCGGAAAAACTGCTCCACGCGTTTCGGCAACCGTTTCATGTGGAGGGTGAGAGCGTGCTTGCGCGCCTCAGCATCGGCGGCGCCATCGCGCCGCAGGCGGGCGCGGATCGCGCGACGCTGCTGCGGAGCGTCGATGAAGCCCTGTATCAGGCCAAAAAATCGGGGCGCGACCGGTTTGTCAGCCGCGCCCTCTGAAAGATTGCCTTGAGAAGCGTTTCGCTGCTCAGTCGTAGAAAGAATCCACGAATTTGTGGCGGCCGAGCAGGAAAGCATCGGCCACATGAGTCAGCGGCGCAAGATCGACGTCCGAGCGGCCTGACTTGATGATCTCGGCGAAGCGCTCGTAAAGGGCCGGATATTCCCGTTCCGGCTGGGATAGTTTTTCCTCGCCATTGATCGAAAGCTTCGCCCCGCCTTCCGAAAGCACCATCCGCCCCGCGGCGGTCTCGGCCACGATGTCCCAGCTCTGCTTGCCGGTCTGACGCCAGTCGAACTCGGCATGGACGGGCATTTTTGTCACGTCCGAGAAATGCAGGTCGGCCGCGATCGGCGCGTCGCGGTTTTCCGGGAATTCAAGCGTCGCCCTGGTCAGGAACAGCGCGCGCGGCAGGATATGGGTGATGATGGAAAGCGCATTGATGCCGGGATCGAACACGCCGAGACCACCCGCCTGCCAGATCCATTCCTGGTTCGGATGCCAGTGGCGCACATCTTCTTTCCAGATCACATGAACGCTGTTGATCGTCGTGGAGGCTAGAAACGCCTTGGCAGCCTCGACGCCAGGTGCATAACGCGAATGCCAGCTTGCAAACAGTGACAGGCCTTTAGAATCCGCGAGGCGGACGAGATCCTGTACCTCCGAAAGCGTCGCGCCCGGCGGCTTTTCGAGGAAGACGTGCTTGCCGGCATTCAGTGCCGCATAGGCCGCCTCATAACGATATTGCGGCGGCATGCACAGAGAGACGGCGTTGATATCGGGTACGGCCTCGAGCATCGCCTCGATGGTGCCGTAGGATGCGACGCCATCCACCGTGCCATGGCGGCTTGCGGTGCAGATCAATTCAAAATCCGGATTGCCTGCAATGGCGGGAAGATGCTGGTCGCGAACGATTTTGCCGACGCCGACGATGGCAAGCTTGGTGGCTGACATGAAGTGGAACCCGTGTGTGAGTGCTGCCTAAGATAAAGTGTGATTTTTACAGGTTTTTAGCAGAAACGCCCGCAGGAGCAAGGTGATCGTTTCGGCGCGACGCGTCTTTTCCAGCCGATGACTTCACGGAAACTTTCGATACACATTATCGATCGTGTAATGGTTGATCATGAAAATATTTCTTTGTAATTTTCAGTGATGTTTTCGATGGCCGGGCTGTCTTAATCCAATTTTTTAGGTATATTCTCATTTTGTTAGAGTTTTATGTATTTTTAACTTGAGTATATTTTAAAGAGCGGGTCGTGGTGGTTTTATTCAAGGCTGACCGTCTGTCTGGCTTCGTTCAGAAAGTCAACGAAAGCAGCCGGCAATTCAATACATACGGATTGATCTTCGGCATCATCCTCTACAATCTCTACGTATTCGTGGACATCAGTCTGGTGCCGGAAATCATCTGGCTGGATCTGACAGTCCGCCTGATGATCATCACACCGCTTCTCTTTCTTTATTTCCCCGCGCGATATTATGCGATCAGGATGCGGCCGGACGGCGTGGCGCATGAGGTCCTGCACGGGCTGGGTTGCATGTTGGTCGTCGCCTCGATCATGTTCATCTATGCCAATGCGCAAACCTCGTCGGCGAGCGAATATTACGTGGGTATCGTCACCGTCGTCCTTTATATGAACACGATACATCGCAAACCGTTTTCGCTTGCGGTCATGGGCACGGTTGGCTGCATGGCGGTTTTCATCGTCGGCATGGAATATGTCACGGTCACGAGCGAGGTGGCCAAGCTACCGGCCATCATGTGTTCCGCTGGCATCAGCGCCGTCTCGCTGTTTGCGGCCTACCGCATCGAGCAGGTGGAAAGAAAGGACTATCTGGCCTCTCTGCGGGAGAAGACCCTGCTGCAGCGGATTCAAAGTGCAAATCACGAGCTTCAGCAGCTTTCCAATACCGACCAGCTCACCGGAATTCGCAATCGCCGCAGCTTCGAGGAGGCGGCGAACGAGGCATCGGTCAGTAGCGGCCGGCCGCGGGCGCTCATCCTTCTCGATGTCGATTATTTCAAGAACTACAATGACGCAGAAGGCCACGTCGCCGGCGATGACTGCCTGCGCAGGATTGCCGGCAGGCTGCGTGGCGCCCTGCGCAGGGACGATGGCGACAGAAGTTTTATAGCCCGTTACGGTGGGGAAGAATTTGTCGTTCTGCTTGCCGATTGTACCGCTTCCGCTGCGCTTGCCATTGGCGAAAGACTGAGACTTGCCGTAATCGACGAGGCCATCCCCCATCTCAACCGTCCAGACAGACAGAAAATCGTCACGGTCAGCCTCGGCATTGCCGTTTCCGGCGACGGCAGGGAAATCATATACGAGATGGTGAACCGGGCCGATATGGCGCTTTACGAGGCAAAACGCCAGGGCCGCGACCGGCTGGTGCTGGCCTCCGGGCATATGGGAATGCCGGCGGAGCTGTACGGGGTCGAGGCCATGATGTCCGGATAGGGCTGATGGCTTGGCGGCGCCATAAATTTTGCCTCGCGCAAGCGGGATTGTTGAAGGCCGGCCACCGGAATTCCGGGGCAAGAACACATAATAATCGGGGAATGCAGATGATGGAATTGATCGCCGCACAAGCGGCAGCGTCCGCTGCCGAACTTCCATTCCTGCTGCTTCAGGCGGCCGCGGTGGTTGGCATGGTATCCGTGCTGATCCTTCTGCGGCGGAACATCGCCCTCGAGGATCCCCGCTATAAAATCTACTATGGCCTCGTCTTCGGAATGACAGGTTTTCTGCTGACGCTGCTTGTTTCCGAATTCATCAAGCTGCCCTCCAAGCCTTACATCCGCTCCGATCTGCTGTTCCTCGCGGGGGTGCTGGGCTCATGGCAGGGCGGGCTTATCAGCCTGTCCCTCGTCGCAGCCGGGCGTTTCGTGTTCGGCGGCCCCGTGCTGTTTTTTGCGGCTCTGCAGGACATGGTCGTCATTTCGGCCTGCGGCATCATCATGTATGGCTGGATGCGCGACCGACGCCTTGCCGATCTGGGAACTCGGGATATTCTCACCGTCTTCGCCGTCAGATTCATGGCCGCGCTGCTTGCCATCACAATCTCCTTCGTGTTTGGTCTGATCGACCAGACGCTGTTCTTGAGCGCAATAGGCCGCCGAACGCTGGGAGCCGTCGCCGTTGGCCTGCCGATGATCGTCTGCCTGTTCATCCTGCTGCGCAGCGAGGCGCGCGCGCGCGACGAGGCAAAGAAACGCGAGGTGGCGGCGCGGACGGATTCATTGACCGGACTGCCCAACAGGCGCGCCCTCAAGGACCATATGGAAACGGTCATGCGGCAGGAGCCGGCCGTTTCGCACGCCCTCGTTCTGATCGAGATCGTCAATATTGCCGATGTCGCCGCCTGCGAGGGGGAGGACTGGAGCGATATTTTCTGGCCCAGGCTGGCGCGGGAAATCTGCGATGGGGAATACGGCCTGCTGTGCAGCGCCCATGCACCTTGCAGCTTCATGTTCGGTGATACGACACTTGCAGTTGTCATGCGGGAGATTTCGCTGGAGAAGTCCGAAGGTACGAAACTCATGATGCATCTGCATGAGGGGTTGAGCACCTTTTGCCGCTCGGCGGAAGCGGGGCCGGTGCCGCATCTCAAAATCGGCGCGGCAAGTCTGGACAGGCTTTCCCGGCAGAACGTGGCCTCGTTCTTCAGACATCTCAGTCTGGCGCTCAAGGGAAGCGATCATCCCGTGCAGATTTTCCCCTTTTCCTTTGCCGAGAAGGCGACACGGGACGAGACGGTGCGGCAGATGCTCGTCAACTGGATCAAATCCGGCAGGCCGCCCATTTGCTATCAGCCGAAATTCGAAATGCGCAATCGCCGCATGATCGGTGCTGAGGCGCTGCTGCGCGCGGTCGATGCGCGGGGGCAGGCGCTTTCGCCCTATTATGTGCTGGAGATCGCCGAACGTCATCGGTTGCTGGCGGAATTCGAATGGTCGACGATCGAAGCCGTGGTGAACGACCTTCGCGATCTGCATGATTTCGATGCGGATTTTCATCTCGCGGTGAATATTTCCGCTTCGTCCTTTGCAACCGTGCACTTTGCTGACCGGGTCGTGGCGCTGCTGCAGGAAATGGCGGTGCCGGCGCATCGCCTGGCGATCGAAGTGACGGAGATGAGCAGGATTCCGACCAACGACGTCGTGCAGCAGAATTTCGATGCGCTGTTCGCCGCCGGCGTGCGACTGGCGCTCGATGATTTCGGGACCGGTTATGCCGCGCTCACTTTGCTGGCGCGGTTCCCGTTTGAAGAGGTCAAGATCGATCACTGGATGACGTCGAGGCTGGATCAATCGCGGTTCCGGGAGGCCATTGCGCTCGCCTTCGAGAGCGCGGAGCGTTATGGCGCTAAGCTGGTGACGGAAGGTATAGAAACCGAGGAGCAGAGCAGGCTTCTCATGCAGATGGGTATTCGCTTCGGGCAGGGTTATCTTTATTCCCCTGCCGTGCCGCTCGCACGGCTGCAGTCCCGCAGGGCGTGTGCCTAGCGCCAAGGGCGCCGCTCACGTCTTCCCGCGCCAATGATGGATCAGCAGTAAATTCGGCTGGGGCCGGATTGAATGTTCTCACTGTCTGTGCTGAGAAAAGTCACCTGTTGAACGAATGTCATGATCCGCTCTGTCGGTCATGCGGGCGAGCCGATGCTTGAAAAAAACGATGCATGGAACGACATGCCCGGAACGCCGGTCGAGCGCCGACTGAACGAAGCGGCCAGGGGCGCTGCTGCGGCCGGCCGCTCACTTGATGCCACCGCCCATTCCCTTTCCGGCAGCCGGCGCATGGCGCACGCGCCATGGCCGCTGACGGGGCGGCCGTTTCTCAAGTTGTTTCTGGTCTGGGCACTGCTTATGGCAGCCGTCGTGTCCGCACTGGCGGCTTATCAATATGTCAGCCTGCTCGGCGAATTGGCACGGCAGAGCGATGCATTGCAGGCTGAGGCATCCCGCCGGGCCGATCAGCATGATGCCCATGTGACGGCGCTTTCGGCGGTGGCGCAGGCGCAGCAGGGGGCGGATTATCGCCTCTTGCTCGATGTCGCGGCACCCATTCTGCAATTTTACCCGCGTATTGACGAGGTCCAGCTGGTTTCCCTCAACGAGGCGGGGCCTGTTGTCGGCACACGGCCGCTGGAGAGCGAGCTGGCAGCGACGATCCGCGAGGCGGCATCGGTCTTTACCGGCCGGCCGGCTCTGGTGGCGAGCGATCTCAGACCCGGCCATTACATGATCGTCAAGCGCAGCCCCAATAGCGGGTCGGCCTCGAAGGTGCTGGTGCTTGCCGTCGATGCCGGGCGGCTTCTCGCGTCCGACGCTGCGTTCTGGTCGGAAAAACAGGCGGTGATCCGTCTTAAAATGCCTGGCGGGACAGTCCTTCTCGGCCCACCCACGATGCCGGAAGCGCCGCAATATGTCCGGCAGCTCAGCAGCGCCAGCCAGCCTCTGACGCTGGAAGTCGCGCTCGCAATCACCTGGCGGGACCTTTTGCCCGGCCGCGCCCTGCTGGCGGGCGTGGCTGGCGCAAGCGTCGTTTTCGTGCTCTGTATTGTCATGACAAGACAGAGGACGCGCATGCGCGCCGCCGAGAGACGCGCCGAACTGAGCGGCATGGAAGCGAGACTGACCCACGCCTCGCGGGTTAACGCTCTCGGAGAAATGGCGAGCGGCCTTGCCCACGAGCTTACCCAGCCCCTGACGGCGATATTGGCGCAGGCGCAGGCGGGGAGACGGCTGCTTGCCCGTCAGGATGTCACGGCTCTTTCCGGTGCTCTCGACGATATGATCGATCAGGCGCGGTGCGCCGCGAATATGCTCGACCGGTTCCGCAACTGGTCGCTGCCGCACCGCCAGCCGGTCGCGGCGCATGACCTGCGCGCCGCCCTGCGCAATGTCGATGCGCTGCTTGCCGGCGAAGCCGCCCGGCATGACGCCAGCATTGATATCGCGATGCCGGAAGTGCCGCTTCCGGTGCGGGTCGATCCCGTCGAAATAGAACAGGTCATGTTCAATTTGCTGCGCAACGCGCTTGACGCACTCACTGCCATTGAAGGCAGACGTGCGATCACGGCAGGATTGAGCCGGAACGGTGATTTCGCCGTTCTCGATGTTGCCGATAACGGCCCCGGCGTAGCGCCCGAGCTGCTCGACCGGTTGTTCACACCTTTCACCACCACGAAAAACAACGGAATGGGGCTGGGGCTTGCCCTCAGCCAGAGGCTGGTGGAACGCGCCAGCGGTGAAATCCGATACGTCGCGAGTGAGAATGGTGCCCATTTCCGGGTTGTCCTACCGCTTGCACCGGAGGCACGGGACCCATGACGCTGCCCGTCTATCTGGTTGATGACGATGACGCCGTGCGCAAGGCGCTCATCCTGCTTCTCTCCACCGTCGGCATAAAGGCGAAGGGCTTTGCTGATCCCGTGGCGTTTCTCAGCCAGCTTGCCGCCCTCGAGCCGGGCTGCCTGATCCTCGATATTCGCATGCCCGCCATAACCGGATTGAAATTGCAGGAGAAACTGACGGAAGAGGGGATAGACTGGCCGGTCATCATCATTTCCGGTCACGGCAACATCGAAGCCTGCCGCCGGGCCTTCCACAATGGGGCGGTGGATTTTCTCTCCAAGCCGGTCGACGAACAGGATCTCATCGACGCGATCCAGAAAGCGCACCGGATATTGGCCCGCACGCTTGACGCAAAAGCGCTGCAGGCGGAGAATTTGGCACTCCTGTCGCTGCTGACCGCGCGGGAGCGGGAGATACTCGAACGCATCGCGCTCGGTTTTACCTCGCGCCAGATCGCAGACGGACTTGGTCTGTCGCCACGCACGGTGGACAGCCATCGCGCCGCCATTGGCCTGAAGCTCGGCACAACCTCGCAGGCGGAAATGACAAGACTTTGGCTGGAAGCGGGTGCGGATCGGTAGAACTACCGAGCAGCCGGAAAGTCTTACGGATTCGCGGCTCAACGCCATCCGCTTAAACTGCAGTCCTCATCAAGCAAGAGGACCTTTTCATGATCCGCAACCTTCTCGTTGTTTCCACTCTGCTCGCTCCTTCGGTCGCCCTGGCGCAGACGCTGCCGACCGCACCTTACCTGCCACTCGAATTGGCGGAAAAGGCTGCCAGTGCGGCACTTCAGGCCTGCTCGGCCAAGGGCAACGCTGTCACCGTTGCCATCGTCGCCCGCGACGGCGCCGTAAAGACGGTCCTGAAAGCAGATGGTTCGGGTCCGCACACGGTCTCCAGCGCCACCGGCAAGGCATTCGCTGCCGCATCGCTCGGCCGTGATATCGGCGAGATCGCCGAATTCATCGCCTCCAAGCCCGCCAATGATGGCCTCCGCAACATGGATGAGCGCATGGTCATTCAGGCAGGCGGGCTGCCGATCAAGATCGGCGACGCGCTCGTCGGCGGTATTGGCGTTGGAGGCGCGCCGTCGGGTGCAATCGATGCCGAATGTGCGCGTGAAGGTCTGAACACGATCGGCGCGAAGTAAGTTTCGTCAATGCGATATGGCGGCTTCGCAAGAGGCCGCCGCTCCTGTGCCGTTGCGCATCAGCCGGCCATTGCTTCCTCGTATTCACTGGAAAGCATCAGCCATTGCTCTTCTGCATCCGATAGCCTGGCAGCGGCTTCGCCACGCTCCTTGACTTTCTGAGCGGCTTTGGCAGGGGCTTTTTCATATAGCGCCGGGTCGGCCAGTTCGGTGTCGAGCGTCTGAATCAGTTTCTCAAGTTTTGCCGTCAGGGATTCGATTTCGTTGATCTTTTTCTTCAACGGCGCGAGTTGGGCACGCTTTTCCGCGCTTGCCTTGCGCTGATCGGCCTTGGAAGCCTGATCGGCAACGGTGTCGCTCTTGTCGTCCTTCTTTTTACCGGAGGAAACGACGAGATCGCGATATTCCTCCATGTCGCCTTCGAACGTCTTGACCGTCCCGTCGGCCACCAACCACAGCCGGTCAACGGTCGCCTCAATAAGATGGCGGTCGTGGGAAATGAGGATCACCGCGCCATTATAATCATTCAGCGCCTCGATCAGCGCCCGGCGGCTGTCGATATCGAGATGGTTGGTCGGTTCGTCGAGGATCAAGAGGTTGGGTGCGTGGAAGGCAGCAAGGCCCATCAGCAGGCGAGCCTTTTCGCCACCGGAAAGGTCTTTGGCAGCCGTCGCCATCTTTTCCGTCGCAAGCCCCATCTGCGCCACGCGTGACCGCACCTGCGCCTCCGGTGCCAGCGGCATCAGCTTGCGCACATGTTCGACCGGAGTTTCATCCGGCACCAGATCGTCGAGCTGATGCTGCGCGAAGAAGCCGATCTTAAGGCCGGGCGCGACGCGAAGATCACCCGCCTGCGGGGCGAGACGGCCGGAAATGAACTTCGCAAAAGTGGATTTGCCGTTGCCGTTGGAGCCGAGCAGCGCAATGCGGTCGTCATTGTCGATGCGCAGGTTGAGGTGTTTCAGAATGGACTTGCCCGGTTCATAGCCGACCGCGCCGCCATTGATGGCAACGATCGGCGAGGCCGGCTGTTTTTCCGGCTCAGGAAACGTGATCGGCTGCACATGATCTTCGATCACGGCGGCGACGGTGCCCATGCGCTCCAGGGCCTTGATGCGGCTCTGCGCCTGACGGGCCTTGGTGGCCTTGGCGCGGAAACGGTCGATGAAGCTCTGCAGGTGTTTGCGCGCGGCGTCGTTTTTCGCCTTGGCTTTCATCTGCAATTCGTCGGCCTCGGCCTTCTGCCGCTCGAACTGATCGTAGCCGCCGCGATAAAAGGCCAGCTTCTTCTGGTCGAGATGCACGATGGAATTGACGGCGTTGTTCAGCAGATCGCGATCATGGCTGATGATAATGACAGTGTGCGGATAGCGGCGGATATATTCTTCCAGCCACAGCGTGCCCTCAAGGTCGAGATAGTTGGTCGGCTCATCGAGCAGCAGCAGATCGGGCTCGGCAAACAGCACCGAGGCGAGCGCCACACGCATGCGCCAGCCGCCTGAAAAGGAGGAGGCGGGGCGGAGCTGCGCTTCATGATCGAAACCGAGACCGGCAAGAATGCTCGATGCACGCGCTTCCGCCGAATGGGCATCGATATCGACAAGCCGCATCTGGATCTCTGCGATACGATGCGGATCGGTTGCGGTCTCCGCCTCCGCCAAAAGCGCGCTGCGCTCCTTGTCAGCGGAAAGCACGATGGAGATGAGAGATTCCTCCGTGCCCGGCGCTTCCTGTGCCACCTGGCCGATGCGGGCCTGTTTCGGAATGGTCACCGAACCGCCTTCTGCCGCGAGATCGCCGGTGATGATGCGGAAAAGGGTGGATTTGCCGGCACCGTTGCGGCCAACGAGGCCCGCCTTCACACCGGCGGGAAGTGTCACGCTGGCGTGGTCAAGGAGCAGACGCCCGGCGATGCGGGCCGAAAGATCGGTAATCGTAATCATGGCGTCGTTTTGGCCGAACTGTGTGACCAAGGCAAGAGCAGGCACGCCACACCGCGGCAGTTATGAGGTCGGAAATGAAGAGGCGGCAAACGGGGACAAGGCGCGGGATGGCAGCTCGTTTTCCGGATATAAGCCCATCCTGAAGGCTTGCCGAAATGTCCTAGCAACCCAACTGCGCGAGATAGCTGTCGCGATTGTGCTGCGCGAGGTCCCTGCAATAACCGACGACGCAGTTGCGGGTGCCGCACCGGGCGCAAAGCAGGGCCAATTCAGCCTGGCTGAAGAATTCCGCGGGCGTTGCCGTGCCGTCCACTGAGGCGACGCCGATTGAAACCGTCAGATGCTCGCCGCCGCCCTCACTCGTCACGAAGCGCAAGGCTTCGACGCTTTGCCGCAGACGTTCAGCGATCGCCTCAGCCGTGTTTTGCGCAACGCCTGCAAACAGGAAAGCAAATTCGTTGCCGCCGATGCGGGCGACAAAATCATCCTTCTTGATCGTCTTGCGAAAGAGCCCAGCAAGCCGCCGCAGGGCCTTGTCTCCGGCGGCGGGGCCGTATTTGGCGTTGATCTCGCGGAAATGGTCGATATTGAGGAGCATCAGCGATGTCGCGGAGGCGGCCCTGTCTCCGGCAAAAAGCTCTCCGAGTTTTTCGAGGAAAGCCGCCCGGTTGGGCAGCGCCGTCAGCACGTCGCGCAGGGAACCGGCCTGCAGTTCGGCGCGCCGCCTCTCGACGTCATGTATTTTCATCAGCCCCATGGAGATGAAATGCCTTAGGCTGGTCTGTTCCTCGTGGATGTCGTCCAGCAATCGGGCGACGCGGTCGGTGGCCGGGGACCCAACAGTTTCGTCTTCGCCAAGGCGTCCGATGAAGGCTTCCGTGCGCCTCTGGCCAGCTTCCAGCCGTGCGGAAATCTGTTTCAGCGTTTCAAAGGCCTCGCTGGCCATCTGTTCCGCTTCGATGCGGGAGAAGCCGGGCAAATTGTGCCTCTGGCCAACCAGATCGATCTCGTGCTGTTGCGGCGCGTTGCCGAGAGCCAGGATGTCTCGCCCCATGGCCGGGTTATGGCCCGACAATATTTCGTAGATCAATTCATAATTGCGCGGCAATGGTGCAATATTCATCCTGGCGATGAACTGCGCGACCTTGGTAAGGACAAGACTACTTCTCGCCTGTTCGCGTTTTTTATCGCCAGCAGATGTCATCGCTGTCAGCTCCAGTATCGATGGTCTTATCAATCGAACGAAATAACCGTTTTCTGAATGGCCAAATCATAGGCGAGACGGCTTAAAATTGGCTAAACCTGCGAGCGAAATTCATCACCTCCAGGTTTTATTTCGCCCCTTGGCGAACGGAACCTTTCAAACGTCCTTTGATTGATAACATGACAAATGCTGATTTGATTTCCGGCTCCCGCCGATTTTATATCGCTTGGTCGTTATTGCAGAGAAGGTGCAGCCCATGACGAATTCCCGAACCCTCTATTCGCTCTGCGGAAGCGATGTCTCCAGGCCATTTTCCCCCCATTGCTGGAAAACCGTGTTTTCGTTGGCGCATAAGGGACTGGATTTCGAAGAGCGTCCGTTGCCCTTCACCGTCATCCCGACCGTGGAGGATGGTTTTTCGAAGACGGTGCCGATCCTGCGGGACGGCGACCGCCTGGTGAGCGACAGTTTCGAGATTGCCCTTTATCTGGACGAGGCCTACCCGGAGCGGCCATCGTTGTTCGATGGGGAGGGCGGCAAGGCCATGGCGCGCTTTGTCGAAAGCTGGTCCCAAACCCAGCTGCATCCGGCCATCGTCCGTATCGCCGTGCTGGATATCCACAATATGCTGGATGAGCCGGATCGTCGTTATTTCCGCGAAAGCCGGACAAGGGCGCTTGGCCGCCCGCTCGAGGATGTCGTCGCCAACCGCGAAGACGAGATCGCGGCCTTTCCTGCCTTGCTCGCTCCCATCCGCCGGATGCTGAGTTTTCAGCCCTTCATCGGCGGCACGTCGCCGCTTTTTTCGGATTACATCGTTTTCGGCGCGCTGCAATGGGCGAGGATCACCACCGGTGCGGATCTCTTTTCAGATAATGACCCTGTGCGCGACTGGTTCGAAGGGTGCCTCGATCTTTACGATGCAAGGGGCCGCAGTGTGACAGCGGCGTGAAATGTCTGCCGTCAGTGCCGCAATCTCGTTGATCCCCCTTGTTTTCGGGCCTTTGGGCGGGTAAAGACCGCCCACTTTCTCTGAAGGAAAAGGAAACGGACACATGGCGATTGAACGCACATTTTCGATGATCAAGCCGGACGCAACCAAGCGTAACCTCACGGGCGCGATCACCAAGGTATTTGAAGACAACGGCCTGCGCGTCGTCGCCTCCAAGCGCGTCTGGATGAGCAAGCGCGAAGCCGAAGGCTTCTACGCCGTCCACAAGGAGCGCCCCTTCTTCGGCGAACTCGTTGAAGGCATGACTTCCGGCCCGACCATCGTTCAGGTTCTGGAAGGCGAAAACGCCATCCTCAAGAACCGCGAAATCATGGGCGCCACCAACCCGGCCCAGGCCGCTGAAGGCACCATCCGCAAGACCTTCGCGCTTTCCATCGGCGAAAACTCCGTTCACGGTTCCGACGCTCCGGAAACCGCCGCTCAGGAAATCGCCTATTGGTTCGCCGAAACCGAAATCGTCGGCTGATTCAAAGTCTCAACGGCTTGAATCGCTCTATCAGGCGATTGCTCGAAGCTGCTGAAAAGACTCGAAGAAGCGGAGCCGAAAGGCTCCGTTTTTTTGTTTCTGGATGCGATAAGGGGATGCCGCACCCGCCTCCATCATCATTCCTGTGACAAGCACAGGCACGAGGAGAGGTTGCACTCGCTCCGTCAGTCCCTACGACGCCGGGCACCCCTGAGCCGGCCGCATATCAATCGTTCCGTCAGGTTTAAACACCTCCGGATTGGGCGTATAGAGCGGGCCGACGACCAGCGGCTTGGCGGGGAGAGCTGACTGGTCGGTATCGGAGCGGATGGTGGTCTCGATCGTCTGCAGAATATCGCCATCCGGCCCTTTGATGCGGACGGTGACCCTGTAGGGCCGATCCTGCTTCACACATTCGACCGGCGGGCTCTGAACGGTGATCCTTTCGTCCTTCGGAAAAATCTTCTCGCGGGTGGTGAGGTCGGGCCCTCCGCGAGGGTTTTCGAATGTTGCTTCAACGCTGCTGCCGTCGCGAATGGGGGCAATACGCTGCAGCGTCACCAGATAGGTGGCAATGGCCACGCGATAGTTGAAGACGAACATGCGACCGGAAACCTTCGCCACCTCGCGCGGTTCTTCGCGCTGACAGCCGGAAAGGGTGAGTATCGCCACCATTGCCAGCAATGGCAGGCCGGTTCTCTTCATGACCGCGTCTCCTTCCTGCGGTGATAGTGCCGGCTGGCTTTCTGCCGGTTGCCGCACACCGCCATATCGCACCAGATCCGGCTTCTGTTTCTGCTGCGGTCGATGAACAGCCAGCCGCAATTGCCGCAGATCCTCAACCGCTGCCGTGGTTCGTCCGTAAGCAGCGACAGTGCGGAGTGGGCGGTGGCATTGGCGAGATGTTCTGCCTTCGGGAACATGCGCAGGGCGGCGCCGCAAGCGAAGAGAAACTGCGCCAGTTTCCCGTCGTCCTCGCCGCCATCGGCGATGGACGAGCGAAAATAATCGTCGATTGCCTCGCGCAAATCGAAAAGAACCGGCCGTCTCTCTTCGTCGGGCGCGACGAGGGCGGGAAATCTTTCTCGCTCCGCACCAAGCCGTGTCGCCGCTTCGGCAAAGGTGGCGATCTGCCCGGCCACGGCGAAGCGGTCTACCGATCTAGCGGCGTCTGAACGCAGGATCACGCTATTGGCAACATCCAACGCCAATGCGCCGCCCGCGAAACGATGTTCTGTCCAGCGAAAGGTCATGCCGCACATTATAACTATCAAAACAGGTTTTAATAGTTATAATCACAGCAGGAGGACGCGCTTGGCCTATTTCCTGCAACAATTGCTGAATGCAGTGCCGGTCGCCGCGCTTTATGCGGTTCTGGCCTTTGGTTATGCCATCGCCTTTTCAGTCACCAGACGCGCCGATGTCACCTATGGTGCCATATTCGCCTTTGCTGGCCAGACCTGCCTGCTTTTTGCCGATTTCGGCTGGAACCGCCTGTGGCTTGTTCTCCCGGCGACATTGGCGCTGGGGGCAGGGGCGGGCCTGTTCGGCGGGCTGTGGGCGGCGGGTTTCATCGGCAGGGTGGTGATGCGGCCGTTAGCGAAAGCCTCTCCCAACGCGGTGACGGTCGCTTCCATCGGGGTGTTGATAGCGCTGACGGAAAGTGCAAGGCTGGCCGCCGATACACGGCAATTATGGCTCCCGCCGCTTTTGTCGGAGCCGATACGTTTCTGGGCCGATGGCGGTTTCGCCGTGACGCTGACGCCGATGCAAATGCTGAATACGACGGCCTTCAGCCTGCTCATTTTCGCCGGATCGTTTTATCTTGGCCGCTCCGCTTTCGGCAGGCGCTGGAAGGCAGTGTCGGACGATGCTTTTGCTGCAGCCTTGTGCGGGGTAAATGCAGGCCGGATATTTCTCATGTCCTATTGCGCGGCGGGTCTCGTCGCCGCCATCGCGGGCGTGCTGGCCACATTTTATTACGGCACCATGGATTTCGGGGCCGGTCTGGTCTTTGGCCTGAAGGTGGTGCTGATTTCTGCGGCGGGCGGTTATGCCAGTCCGCTCATCTGTGGGCTGGGGGCCGCCGCCGTCGGTTTTGCGGAAACTTTCTGGGTCGGTTACGGACCGGCCGCCTGGCGGGATGCGATGGTTCTCGCGATGCTGGTTGGCTGGCTGGTTATCATGCGCAGCAGGGTTGAAGCGCCTTAGGGCATTGACGAAAGCGGTGCCCGCTTCCACCGGACCATGCGGGCAGAATACGGCGTTATCGCCACTTTTCCCTGGCCGTATCGTCGGTTGTCTTTGCCGCAACCCACTCGCCCGCCGTTCCATCCTTGCCATGTTCCTTTTTCCAGAACGGCGCGGATGTCTTCAAGTAGTCCATCACGAAATTCGCGCCATCGAAGGCTGCCTGTCGATGCGATGAAGCGGCGATAACGAGGACGATATTTTCGCCCGTGGCGATCTTGCCATGGCGATGGATGGCGGTGAGGCCAAGCAGGCCGAAGCGTTCCATCGCGAGCTTGGCGATGCGCGTCATTTCCGCTTCCGCCATGCCGGGATAATGTTCCAGTTCCAGCGCCGCGAGCGTGCCGCCATCATCCCGGCAGAGCCCGGTGAAGGCGACAACCGCGCCGATGCTCCTGTCACCTTCCGTTAGCCGGCGGGTTTCTTCCGCTGCGTCGAAATCATCTGCCTGGACACGGACGGTCGGCTGCATTCGCTCATCCCCCCGTCATCGGCGGAAAAATGCCGATCTCGCGCGCGCCGACGATGCTTTCATCATGCTCGACGTGTTCCTGATTGACCGCAACGCGGATGACATTGGGAAATTCGAAGGCAGCCTCGTAATTTTCACCGCGTGTCGCAAGCCAGGCAATCAGCTCGCCGGCCGTAGCGATGGAGGAAGGGAGGTCCAGCTCCTCTTCATCCGTGCCGATCTTCTCGCGAACCCAGGCGAAATAAACGATCCGTGTCATCATTCTTCGTCCACGATGTGCTTGAGGCCAGCCTTGAAGTAATCATAACCGGTATACATGGTGAGCGCTGCGGCCAGCCAGAGAAGCGTGATGCCCATCTCGGTCGTGTAGGGCAGAACCTTGTCGCCGGCAGGACCCGCGAGCAGGAAAGCGATGGCGACCATCTGGATGGTGGTCTTCCATTTGGCGATGCGGGTGACGGGAACGCTGACCTTCAGCGCCGCCAGATATTCGCGCAGGCCGGAAACAAGAATTTCACGGCAGAGAATGGTGATGGCCGCCCAGAGCGACCAGCCGGCAATGGTGCCGTCGGCCGCCATCAGAAGCAGGACGGATGCGACCAGCAGCTTGTCAGCGATCGGGTCCAGCATGCGGCCGATATTCGACGTCTGGTTCCAGATGCGTGCCAGATAACCGTCGAGGAAATCGGTCAGCGAGGCGATGATGAACAGCCACAGTGCCGTCCAGCGCGCAAAATCCGAACTCTCCAGTTTTCCTTCAACGTAAAAGCAAAGGACAATGACCGGAACAGCGAGAATCCGGCCATAAGTGAGGAGGTTGGGAATGCTGTATGCGCGCGAAGCCATGGGGAAACCTGTCAGTCTGAGATCAGCTGCCTTGATGCCGCCGCTAGGGCATAGCGTCAACACGTGATTATGTTTTTTTAGCAGGTCAGCCCCGCCGTTCTGCGTCAATCGCTGCCGCTCTCGTGGAAGTGATTGTAAATTTGCCGCGCCACCGTCTCGGAAATGCCGGTGACGGCCATCAGGTCATTGAGGCCCGCGCGGGAAACCGCCTTGGCGGTTCCAAAATGCTGCAGCAACGAACGTTTGCGCCCCGGTCCGATTCCCGAGATTTCGTCCAGCGGATTGCGCACCATTTCCTTCTTGCGCCGGGCCCGGTGCGATCCGATCGCGAAACGGTGCGCCTCGTCACGCATGCGCTGAATGAAGTAGAGCACGGGATCACGTGGCGGCAGGGAAAAATCGCTGCGCCCGTCCGCGAAGAAACGTTCACGGCCCGCCTCGCGGTCCACGCCTTTGGCGACGCCGATGGCGGTCACGCAGTCGCGAATGCCGAGTTCGTCGAGGATGGCCCGCACCGCCGTCATCTGCCCCTGACCACCATCGATCAGGATCACGTCCGGCCAGGCGGGGAAGGGCATGTCGGCAGCTTCTTCTGCTGTCGGTATGCGCTCGCGATCCGGCTTTCCTTCTTCTTTCAGGAGGCGTGAGAAGCGGCGGGTCATCACCTCCCGCATCATGCCGAAATCGTCGCCCGGCGTGATGTCGGTCGATTTGATATTGAACTTGCGATACTGGTTCTTCACGAAACCTTCCGGCCCCGCCACCACCATGCCGCCGACCGCATTGGTGCCCATGATGTGCGAGTTATCGTAGATTTCGATCCGCCGAGGCACGTAGGCAAGGCCGAAAGTCTCGGCAAAGCCCTTCAGCAGCCGCGCCTGAGACGAGGTCTCCGCGAGCTTGCGGCCGTGCGCCTCGCGGGCATTGGCAAGCACGTGATCGGTAATGTCCTTCTTCTCGCCACGCTGCGGCACGCTGATCGTGACCTTGTGCCCGGCTTTTTCACCGAGGGCGGCCGCCAGCAGTTCCTGTTCCTCCACCGTTTCGGAAAGCAGGATCTGTTTCGGCACCGGCTTGTCGTCGTAGAACTGCGCCAGAAACGCGTTGAGAATTTCCGAGCCGGGCAGGGAAGGATCGGCCTTGGGGAAATAGGCGCGGTTGCCCCAGTTCTGGCCGGTGCGGAAAAAGAACACCTGAATACAGGAAATGCCGCCTTCGTGGTGGATGGCGAAGACATCCGCCTCTTCAATGCCGGCGGGGTTGATGCCCTGGTGGCTCTGGACGTGCGAAAGTGCCGCCAGCCGGTCGCGATAGATGGCGGCGCGCTCGAAATCGAGGTCTTCGGAAGCCTCGTTCATTTGTCGCGCAATTGCGGTCTTGACGCTCTGGCTCTTGCCGGACAGGAAATCCTTGGCTTCCTTGACCAGCTCCGCGTAGCCCTCGTCGCTGATCTCATGCGTACAGGGCCCGGAACAGCGCTTGATCTGGTACAGAAGACAGGGACGGGTGCGGGTTTCGAACACACTGTCTGTGCAGGTGCGTATCAAGAAGGCGCGCTGCAGCGAATTGATCGTGCGGCCAACCGCGCCGGCGGACGCGAAGGGTCCGAAATAGTCGCCCTTGCGCGCCCTTGCTCCCCGGTGCTTGAAGATCGCTGGGGCACGGTTGTCGGCGGTGATGAGAATATAGGGGAAGGACTTGTCGTCGCGCAGAAGTACGTTAAATCGCGGCCGCAAGCGCTTGATTAGATTCGCTTCCAGAAGAAGCGCCTCGGTCTCCGTGCGGGTGGTGACGAATTCCATGTGCGTGGTGTGACGCACCATCTGGGCGATGCGGTTGGAATGCACGCGGCCCTGCGCATAATTGCCGACGCGCTTTTTCAACGAGCGTGCCTTGCCGACGTAAAGCACGTCGCCCGCCTCGTTGAACATGCGATAGACACCCGGCGCATTTGGCAGGTGTTTGACGAATTCGCCAATGAGGTCCATGCCCTTCAGGCCGGATTCGTTCTTCCATCCCGCATTCCAGTCCATGCCGGCGACGTCGCGCGGAGCCTCGGCCGTTTCCGTTGCGGCGAGGCTTGCATCGTCATCTTCGTCGTCGGTGTCATCGAAGAGAATACCGCCATCAGGCAGCTTCTTTCCGTTCATTCAGGTATCTCCGCCACGTCAGGGGTTTCCCAGCCAAGGTGCTGGCCGCCGTCGAGCGCGATCATTTGTCCGGTGACCGACGGCGTGTCGTAAAGAAAGCGAATCGTCCGCCCGAACTCGTCCGGCGCAGGACCACGCTTTAATATAAGGCCGTCGATCTGCGCCTGAAAGTCCTCGGGCGCCTGTCTTTCGCTTTTGAAGGTGGGCCCAGGCCCGATGGCATTCACCCTGACGCGCGGCGCGAAGCTCTGCGCCATCGTCCGCGTGGCGGTCCAAAGCGCTGATTTCGAAAGGGTGTAGGAATAAAAGCGTGGCGTGAGCGCAAGCACACGCTGGTCGATGATGTTGACGATCAGCCCGGATTTATCGGCGGGCAACTGTTCGACAAAGGCGGCGGCGATGAGGGAAGGCGCCCGCACATGCACGGCAAAATGCGCATCGAAGATATCAGGGTCAGGCGCTTCCGCCGTGTCGCCGAGAAAAACAGACGCATTGTTGACGACGACGCCGATGGGGCCGAGGGCGGAAGACGCCTTTTCGATGAGCGCCGCTGTCGGGGCTGATTGTGTCAGGTCCGCCTGAACGGCTGCAGCCCTGCCACCTTTCTGCCTTATTTCGTTAGCGAATTCCTCCGCCTGCGCGATCGATTCATTGGCATGGACCACGATCGCAAAGCCGTGGCTGGCCAGATCGGTGGCGATAGCGCGCCCAAGCCGCCGCGCGGCCCCGGTAATCAAGACTGTCTTCGGTATATCTTCTTTCACAGCGGACCTGCATTTGCTCTTACACGCCCTATTTGCTGGATATAAATGCAAATCGCAAGCTGTCACTCGGCCCGAAAAGAATTGGGCGATTTTTTATTCACAATGCAATTTCGGTTTAATTTTAATATAACGAAGTTTAAAGGCGATCTATTTTTGTTTAGCCTTCTGTTAGGGTTAATAAAACCCTTGTGGCAATTAGGCAACGTCTAATTCTAGTCACGCGTCTGCCCCAAACAATTCACATTTTGGCTCTTTGATCTCCGCATTCTCCCATCAAATTCGGTTTCCAGAGGGGCGATCAACCCGACGAATTATGCCGCGTCTGAAAACAATGTTTTGAGTACAGAGCGGTCCTGAAAGGAGAATAACATGCGTATTTTCGTAGCAACCCTTATGGCTTCGACCATGGCCGCCGCTGGCTTTTCGGCTGCTCACGCCGCTGACGCCGTAAACGAAGTGCCGCAGGCACCGGTTTCCTACGACCAGCCAGCACCGGTCAAGGACTGGTCCGGCGCTTACCTCGGTGGTACCGTCAACTACGATTGGGGCCGTTTCAGCTCCAGCAACGACGGCCGTGACGCCAAGGGCGCTGGCGGCGGTCTGTACGGCGGTTACAACTGGCAGAATGGCCAGATCGTTTACGGTGCCGAAGCTGACGTTAACATGGGTGACGAGCGCGGTTCCGCCGGTACGGTCGCAGGTCGCTCGGTCGAAGGCAAGCAGGGCGTCAACGGCTCGCTGCGTGGCCGCGTTGGTTACGACATGAACCCGTTCCTGCTCTATGGTACGGCCGGTCTTGCTGTCTCCGACAACAAGGTTCGTGACGGCGTCAACAAGGACAGCGCCACGGCTCTCGGTTACACGGTTGGTGCCGGTGTAGAAGCCATGGTGACCGACAACATCACCGCCCGTCTGGAATATCGCTACAGCGATTACCAGAAGAAGGACTACACGCTCGGCAACGACGCCTTCTCGCGCGGTTATGACGACCACTCGGTCAAGGCCGGTATCGGCGTCAAGTTCTGATCCTTTCCGGATCGGTCAAAGAAAAGCCGGGGTCATGCCCCGGCTTTTTTGTGTCTGTAATTTGCCGTTGAACGCCCGGCAAAAAGCCGGGTGTTCTGCGCGGTCACGTCAGGCGGCGGCCTTCATTTCCGTATAGGCGTCGAAACGCTTGCCGAAGGTTTCCGGCCACGCCGCCAGCGCATCGCGCCCTTCGGCCCACTCGCCCGCAAAACGCAGGTCTAGATAACCGATCATCGCAGCCAGCGCGAAATGGCCGCCGTGCAGCTTCTTGCCGGTCTTCGGCAGGTTGGCGTTGAGATGGTCGAGCCCGCGCACCACCTTGCTCCACTGCTTGTCGATCCAGGGCTGGTGAATTTTCTCTTCCGGTCGGAAACGGCGCTCGTAGACGATGGCCAGCAGGCAATCCATGATGCCGTCGCACAGCGCCTCCAGAATTTCCACATCCGTGCGCTTGCCGTTCTTTTTGGGGTAGAGTTTACCGCCTGAAAGACGGTCGAGATAATGCATGATGGCCACGCTGTCGTAGACCGATCCGCCATCATCAAGCAGCAGCACCGGAATCTTTCCCAGCGGATTATTGTCCATCAGCGTTGCCGGCTCGGCGTTGGTGTCAACGCGAACGGAAGTTATGTCGATGTCGAGATGACGGGCCGCCATGCGCACCTTGGCGGAGTAGGGGGAGGCGGGCGAATAGAGCAGTTCCATGGTTGGGTCCCTGTGGGTTGATCAGCGAATGGGGATGATTTCGGTTGAACTCGCGCGGCAGCCCTTGCGGTCAAGCTCCGGGCAATCGCGGAATGTCATGTCCCGGTTAAGGCAGATGCGCACTTCTTCAAGGCGCTTGCCGTCGCAGCTGATGGAAATGCCGCGTTTCGACAGGCCGGGATTGGCATCGGTAAAGGCGGTTTCTATCGCATCGGCTGAAAGCGTGGCTGTTTCGGCGCCGGAGGCGATTCTCTCCGGCAGCCGGATGGCCTCGAAGGCGGCCCGCGTCGCCGAGAAATAGTCTCGCTGCGACAGGCCGGAACAGGAGCCGTGTTTGCGCCACTGATGGCCGATCAGGCCCATGGAGGGCATGATGTCGAACATGGTGCGGCCAATCGCGTCCGGAACACGCTCAGGCTCGTCGCTTCGGCAGAATTCGGGATAGCCGTTTTCGTTCTGCGGCCATAGCCCGTGCACCACGAATCCGTAACGCCTGTCGCTGCCGCACTGCTGTCGGTTGCCAGAGCCTTCGGAGCTGGCGCAGAATGCCGGTGACCATGAAAGCGAGAGCACATAAAAATCGAAGCCGCTTCCGCGCGGCGGAGGCCTCTTATCCGGCTTCGCTTGAGAAACCGAGCGCCCTGGAGCGTCCGGCCCGGAATTGCCGGCGGTCTGCGATTGGGGTTGTGTCTGCCGGTCGGCCGGTGTGGTTGGGGCCGGATTTTGCTGCGCGAACCATAAGGCGCCGAGCGACAGAAGGCCCAGAGCGATGAAACCGGCATAACGCTTCATTCCGTGTACGTTCCCCGGAAAATGGACGACCTCATATCGCCGGCAGGCGACGATCCGGTCTTACATCAACTTGTGAACGGGGCAAACCGCCAATCTTTGATGAAAAGGTTGAAAGCTTCGCCGCATAACGAATAGAGTCGAACGAATCTCCGCAAAAGATGGAACAGGCTGGGGTGAAGCTGGAGGAAATAGGCGGGCATGACCGCATGAAATTCAAGAAATATATCTGGCCCGTCGTTGGCTTTGCGACGATCGGTTTTTCCGCCTGGTTGCTCTTTCACGAATTGCGCGGCCTGTCGCTCGATGATCTCTGGGACAGCCTGAAGGCCATTCGGGTGCGGGACTGGTTGTGTTCGGGTCTCTCCACCCTGCTGGCCTATGCCGCGCTTGCCGGTTATGACCGCATCGCGTTGCAGCATCTTGGCCGCAAGGTGAACTGGCTCTTCATCACGCTCACCTCCTTCACCACCTATGCGCTGTCCCACAATGTCGGCGCGTCGGTGTTTTCGGGCGCCGTGGTGCGATATCGGGCGTATACGTCGAAGGGACTAAGTGTGGCGGAAGTGGGCGTTCTCGTCGGCCTCTGCTCTTTCACCTTTCTCATCGGCACGATCATGCTGATCGGACTGGTGCTGCTTTACGAGCCTGACATCACTGAACGGTTCACGGGCATACTGCCGGTCGAAGCCTCAACCACGACAGGCGTCGTGCTGCTCTTTTTCGTCAGCCTTTATGTTCTCGGCAGCCTGCTCAGGCTGAAGCCTCTGAAGATCGGCTCCTTCGTGTTGCCATACCCGGCGCCGAAGCTTGTGGCGCAGCAACTGGTCATTGGCCCCATCGAGCTGATCGGCGCGGCGGGCATCATCTATTTCGCGCTGCCGGAAGCCGGCAATCCCGGCTATATGGTCATTCTCGGCATATTTCTGGTGTCGTTTTCCGCAGCGCTCATTTCGCATGCGCCGGGCGGATTGGGCGTGCTGGAACTCGTCTTCGTCACCGGCCTGCCGGACATGAACCCGGCCGACGTCATCGCAGCGCTCCTGGTCTTCCGCCTGTTTTACCTCATCATCCCCTTCATCATGGCGCTGTTCGTGATCCTGTTCTTCGAACGATCACAGCTTGCCGCGGCGCAGAAAAGGGAAGGGTTGAGGTAACTCAGCCGTCTTCCGGCTTTTCCTCGCCGCGCAGCCAGAAGGCGCGCTGCGAGGCGAACCTGTCCTGCGCCAGCCTTGTCTTGAGGTAAGGCAGCAGCGTGTGCAACTCTTCTTTCAGCGTGTAGGGCGGATTGACGATGATGAGGCCGGAGCCGCTCAGCCCATCCAGCCGGTCGCTCCTGACGGAAAGTTCCGCGCATAGCATCTTCGGAATCTCGAAGGATTGCAGCCGCTCGTGGAAATCCTTGATCGGCGCGCCTTTCTTGAGCGGATACCACAGGCAATATGTGCCAGTGGAAAAACGTCGGTAGGCCTTGTTCAAACCATCGGCCAGGCGCTGATATTCATTCTCCAGCTCAAATGGCGGATCAACGAGGATGAGCCCGCGTTTTTCTTTCGGCGGCAGATGCGCGCCAAGCGACAGCCAGCCATCGAGCTCGGTCACCCGCACCTGATAGTCACCTTCGAATAGCCGCGCGAGCGCGCGGCTGTCATCCGGGTGCAGTTCCATGGCCGAAAGCCGGTCCTGCGGGCGAAACAGCATACGCGCGAGTTTCGGTGAGCCGGGGTAGAATTTGACACCGCCTTCAGGATTGAGTTCCTTCACGGCGGCAAGATAGGGCTCCAGCAGCTCGGCGATAGGGGCGGGCAGATCACCCTCCATCAGCTTTCCGATGCCGGTCTGCCATTCGCCGGTTTTCTGCGCCTCTTCAGACGTCAGGTCGTAAAGACCGATGCCGGCATGGGTGTCCAGTACCCGAAAGGCCTTGTCCTTGTTCTGCAGGTAACGCACGAGGCGGGCGAGAACGGCATGTTTGAGGACATCCGCGAAATTGCCGGCGTGATAAATGTGGCGGTAGTTCATGGATGTGTCTCGCTTGCCGTTTATCCGGATGAATGGTCAGGATGAATATTCTTGATGGACGTCACTTCGGCCTTTTTGCCGCATCGTTGATGCAATATACAAAAGACATGAACGTTGCGACCCCGATTTCCGCTGAAAAAGCCGCCCTGAAGGCCGAAGTCCGTATCGGACACACGGTCTGCCCGCATGACTGTCCGAGCGCGTGCGCGCTGGAGGTCGATATCAATGCCGATGGCCGCATCGGTCGTGTGCGCGGCGCCAATGCCAACACCTATACCGCCGGCGTGATCTGCGCCAAGGTGGCGCGGTATTCCGAGCGCATCTATCATCCCGGTCGTCTGCTGACCCCGAAGCGCCGCAAGGGCGCAAAAGGGGCGGGTGACTGGCAGGAAATTTCCTGGGAAGCGGCGCTGGACGAGATCGCCGACGCTTTTGTGAAGGCAGAAGCCCGGCACGGCGCGGAGGCCATCTGGCCCTATTTCTATGCGGGCACCATGGGGCAGGTGCAGCGCGACTCCATCGAGCGGCTGCGCCACGCCAAGAAATATTCGGGCTTCTTCGGCTCGATTTGCACCAACATGGCCTGGACCGGCTATGTGATGGGCACGGGCGCCTTGCGCGGCCCCGATCCGCGCGAGATCGGCAAGGCCGATGTCGTTGTCATCTGGGGCACCAATGCGGTCGCCACGCAGGTCAATGTCATGACCCATGCGGTCAAGGCCCGCAAGGAACGCGGCGCGAAGATCGTCGTGGTCGATATCTATGACAATCCGACCATGAAACAGGCGGATATGCGCCTCGTCGTCCGGCCGGGCACGGATGCGGCGCTGGCATGCGCCGTGATGCACATCGCCTTCCGCGACGGTTACGCCGACCGTGGTTACATGGCGCGCTTCGCCGACGACCCGGCCGGGCTGGAGGCGCATTTGAAGACGAAGACGCCGCAGTGGGCATCAGAGATCACGGGCCTTTCGGTCGACGAGATCGAGGATTTCGCGAGGCTGGTTGGCGTCACGAAAAAGACCTTCTTCCGGCTCGGATATGGGTTTGCCCGACAGCGCAACGGCGCGGTCGCCATGCATGCAGCGCTTTCGATCGCCACGGTGCTCGGTTCCTGGCAATATGAGGGCGGCGGCGCGTTCCACAATAATGGCGACATCTTCCGGCTCAACAAGGCGGAGCTCATGGGCACGGCCTATGCCGACCCCGACGTGCGCCAGCTCGACCAGTCGCAGATCGGCCGCGTGCTGACGGGGGACGCCGAAGCGCTGCGCCATGGCGGTCCGGTGACGGCGCTGCTCATCCAGAACACCAATCCGGTCAATGTCGCTCCCGAACAGAGGCTGGTGAAGCAGGGCTTCCTGCGCGATGATCTCTTCGTCGCCGTGCATGAGCAATTCATGACGGAAACGGCCGAGCTTGCCGATATCGTGCTGCCCGCCACCATGTTCCTCGAACATGACGACATTTACCGCGCCGGCGGCCAGAATCACATCTTGCTTGGTCCTAAACTGGTGGAGCCGCCCGAAACGGTGCGTACCAACCTCTTCGTCATCGAGGAGCTGGCAAAGCGTCTCGGGATCGACCACATGCCGGGCTTTGGCCTTTCAGCGCGCGATCATGTCGATCATATGCTGAAAGTCAGTGGCTGGGGCGACTTCGATACGCTCGCCGAAGAGAAATGGATCGATGCGCAGCCACCGTTCGAGGTCGCGCATTATCTTGAAGGCTTCGGTTACGGTGACGGGAAGTTCCGTTTCAGCCCCGATTGGGCAACAGGGCCGTCTCCCAACAAACCGCCGAAGAACATCGGCGTGATGGGGCCGGTGTCGGAATTTCCGAAATTCCCGGATCAGGTCGATGTCATCGAGGTTGCGGATGCTGACCATCCCTTCCGACTGGCGACATCGCCCGCGCGCAACTTCCTGAATTCCACTTTCGCGGAAACCAAAACCTCCGTGCAGAAGGAAGGTCGCCCGGAACTGATGATCTGTCCTGAGGATGCCGCCATCAACGGCATTTCTGATGGCGACATCGTCCGCATCGGCAACGGGCGAGGCGAGGTCCGGCTCCACGCGAAAATCGTGGAAGGTGCTAGGCCGGGCGTTTTGATTGCCGAGGGACTTTGGCCGAACAAGGCGCATCTGGACGGCGAGGGCATCAACGTGCTGACCGGTGCCGACGCCGTCGCTCCCTATGGCGGCGCGGCATTTCACGACAACAAGGTTTGGCTGCGCAAGAGCTGACGGAAGATTTTGAATGACGAAGTTCGACAACGTGAAAATTGAAATTCTGAAAGACGAAACGCTTTCAAAGAACTGGTATCACCTCCGCAACATAACCTATAATTACACCAATTCCCGTGGCGAAACGAAAGTCATCAGGCGCGAAGCCTATGACCGTGGCAACGGCGCGACGATCCTGCTGTTTGATCCACGACGCCAGACGGTTGTTCTGGTACGGCAGTTTCGCATGCCGGCCCATGTGAACGGTCATCCCGGCTGGCTCCTTGAAGCCCCGGCCGGCCTGCTGGACGGCGATAATCCGGCTGAAGCCATTCGCCGCGAGGTGACGGAAGAAACGGGCTACGTCGTGAGGGACGTGCGGTTCCTGTTCAAATCGTTCATGTCGCCCGGTTCTGTCACCGAGATCATTCATTTCTTCGCCGCGATTGTCGAATCTTCGGATCGTGTCGAAGAAGGCGGCGGTGCGGCCCATGAGGACGAGGATATCGAGGTCGTGGAAATCCCGCTGGACGACGCCATGAAGATGATCGAGACGGGCGAGATATGCGATGGCAAGACGATCATGCTGCTGCAATGGGCGGCCTTGAACCGCGCCTCCCTGACAGCCTGAGATTTCATCATCTTTCGGAGACTCTTATGAACGTGTCGCTCTTAAAGTCGCCCGCTGCCGGGACTGACCGGATCCGGCTGGTGGAAAAGGAAACCGTCTGGAAGGGCTTCGTGCATTTGCAGAAGCTCGTTTTTGACCAGCGCATGCCTGACGGCAAGACGATCCGTATTGTGAGGGAGGTCCATGATCACGGCCTCGCCGCCGCCATTCTCCTTTATGACCCGAAACGCGACAGCGTGGTAATGGTACGCCAGTTTCGCCCCGCCGCCTTCGTCAACGGCGACCCGCACTTCATGATCGAAGTTCCGGCAGGGCTTCTCGATGGCGACGATGCCGCTGATGCAATCCGCCGTGAGGCGATGGAGGAATCCGGTTACGCCGTCGAAAAGGTTGAATACCTCTTCGACATGTATGCCAGCCCTGGCACGCTGACGGAAAAGGTCAGTCTCTTCGTCGCCTGCATCGATCTCGACGTGCAAGCGGGCAGCGGCGGCGGGCTGGAGGATGAAGGCGAGGATATCGAGGTTCTGACCTATGGTCTCGACGAAGCCTTCGGAATGATCGCCTCGGGTGAAATTACGGATTCGAAGACGATCATTCTGCTGCAATGGGCGATGTTGAATCGCGACCGTCTTCTTTCCAGAGCGTAATTTTATCCGCGGTTACGTTTGAGCGCCCTGAGCCCTCGGCCCGTATAGCGGCAATGAGCTTGGGACAGGTCTGAGGGGTGTTGACTTTGACCAGACACTCTACGACCTCATCTTCGAGCTTAACCACCAACTCGTCCCCGCCTTCAACCTTGGTGATTAAAACCGGCCTTTGACACCAGCGCCTACGAAAAGAGACTGCATATCGCCGCCCCCCGCGTTGTTGTAGACGAGGCCGGTTGAGCTTCCGGATGGCGTAGCGGTTTTATCGCCGCGAGAAAAACTGGTATATTCGTAAGCGCCGTCGAGATAGAGGGAGGCATTGTCAGTCAGGTCATAGGCTATGCCCGCTTTCGCTCCGAACATCCCGCCTATGTCGAATTTATCGGCAAAACGTAGCGAACGCATCCAATGATCGTCCGTGGCTTTTGCATAGACCATTGCGCCGCCTTCTAGACCCGCATTCAGCGACCAGTTGCCGAATTTACGTCCACCGCTCAGGTTGCCGTAAAACACCGGAATTTGCTGTCTGTAAGTAATCGCTTTTTCGCTGTTTCCGAACGCACCGACATTATCGCGGAAACCTCGGGAGCTGTAGATGTAGTTTCCGCCATATGAGGACCATTGCACGTCGGTGTAACGAAAGCCGATGCCGGCGCTGAGGTGTTGCAGCGGGTCCTCCAGCAGGGTGCGGTTTAATTCTATACTTCCGGTCAGGTAGTGGTCCAGCCGCGTGTCGCCGTGCTCTGAACGGTGGCTCCACCCATTCTTCGATGTATCTCTGTAAAACGGGCTGAGCCAATCGTAGTCGGTCATGAAGCCATCACCTGCAAAGCCGATACGACCTTCCGTTTTGATGCGCCAATCGGGTGAAAGCTCAAATCCAAGCGATCCGCGCAGAGCCATTGCGTTTGTCGTTTTCCAGTCGAGCTGACTGTTTTTATGACTGCCGCTATAGAATTTTTCCGTTGCCTTAATGTTGAGAACGCCGGCATCCAGTGAAGCCGTAATGCCGTTTTGTTCGGCGGCGAGTGGCAGGCAGGTACCCATCAGTAAAGCCGCAGAAAGCGGCAGGGGAAATCTCGAAAATCGCATAATCGCTCCTGAACGTCCGGAGGGCCTGAAGTAGAGGCCGTTGCGGTCATTAAAGACGATTATGGTAAATGATCGGTTTATTTCACCGAAGATACCAATTCTGATTTATCTATGTACTTTAGAAATAGCTACATCACGAGGCAGAAACAAGGATGGAATACTCGGTTTTACTTTCGTTCTTGTCGAAAACGGCTTTTCCGCCTTCCATCCGTACCCTGCCTTCGGCGAGTAATTTCAGCGCCAGTGGATAGAGCTGGTGCTCGACGGTGAGAATGCGCGCAGCCAGGGTATCGGCCGTGTCGTCGGAAAGAACCGGCACAGCCCCCTGCGCAATCGTCGGGCCCTCGTCCATGCCTTCGGTGACGAAATGCACCGTGCAGCCGGAAATCTTCATGCCGCTGTCGATGGCACGCTGATGCGTATGCAAACCGGGGAAAAGCGGCAGCAGGGAAGGGTGGATATTGATGATGCGGCCTTCATAGGGGGCAATGAAATCCCCCGAGATCAGCCGCATATAGCCGGCGAGACAGATGATGTCAGGCGCAATCTCCCCAAGAGCGGCCAGAATGGCGCCCTCATGTTCCGTCTTGCTCGCATAGGTCCTGCGTTCGAAGACGAGGGTCGGAATGCCGAAACCCCGTGCCTTTTCCAGCCCGCCGGCAGTTGCCTTGTCCGAGATCACGCAGGCGATTTCCGCCGGAAAATCCGCCGTCTGGCAGGCCTTTACCAGCGACACCATGTTGGAGCCGCTGCCGGAGATGAAAACGACGACACGTTTGCGGCCGGACGACAGGGTGGCGGGCATCATAGGGCGAGGGCGCCCTTGTAGATCGTGCCATGCGCGCCTTCTTCACGGGCGACCATGCGGCCGAGCGGGAAGACGGTCTCGCCTTGGGCCGTGAGAACTTCGGTGACCTTTTCGGCATTTTCAGCCGAAACCACGACGATCATGCCGACGCCGCAATTGAAGGTGCGCAGCATTTCCTTTGCTTCGACACCACCGGTTTTCGCAAGCCAGGAGAAGACGGCGGGAACCTCTATCGCTTCGAGATCGATCTCGGCGGCGAGATGTTTGGGCAGAACGCGCGGAATATTCTCCGGGAAACCGCCGCCGGTAATATGCGCCAGTGCCTTCAGCGCGCCGGTCTCGCGGATCGCCTTCAGAAGCGGCTTCACATAGATGCGGGTTGGAGTCAGCAGCGCTTCGCCCAGCTTCTTGCCATCGGCGAAGGGAGCGGGTGCATCCCAGTCGAGTCCGGAGATCGATACGATCTTGCGCACCAGCGAGAAGCCGTTGGAGTGGACGCCGGATGAGGACAGGCCAAGAATGACGTCGCCCTCGGAAATGTCGCCGGCGGGCAGAAGCTGGCCGCGTTCGGCCGCGCCCACGGCAAAGCCCGCGAGGTCGTAATCACCATCTGAGTACATTCCCGGCATTTCAGCGGTTTCGCCGCCGATCAGCGCGCAACCGGATTCGCGGCAGCCGGCGGCGATGCCGGAAACGATCGCAGCGCCCTGGTCGGGATCGAGCTTGCCGGTGGCAAAATAATCGAGGAAGAACAGCGGTTCTGCACCCTGAACCACGAGATCGTTGACGCACATGGCGACGAGATCGATACCGACGGTGTCGTGATAGTTTGCGTCGATGGCGATCTTCAGCTTGGTGCCGACGCCGTCATTGGCGGCCACCAGAACCGGGTCGGTGAAGCCAGCGGCTTTCAGATCGAACAGGCCGCCGAAGCCGCCGATTTCGCCGTCCGCGCCGGGACGTCGCGTGGAACGCACCGCCGGTTTGATCTTCTCGACCATCAGATTGCCGGCGTCGATATCCACCCCTGCGTCACTATAGGTAAGACCGTTCTTGCCCGACTGGCTCATGGCTCTCGTCTCCGCTGGTTCCTTTGGCGTCGCCATTCGCACGGGACGGGGCCTGATGCAAGGGTTTGAGTGGCAAAACCTCCGGTTTTTAACGGCTTTGACGTTCCGCGATGGCCGCTCTCGGCAGCATTTGCCGCAATGCGGCGAAGGTGGGACCGGATATTCTGCGTTGCCGGCTTTTTCAGCCCCCCTTATCCCTTTGCCGACGCAGTCTTGACCATGTGCCCACGCCCATCCTATCTCCATGATGCGGGACGACGATGCGGTGACAGAAGGATGAACGGATGCAACCCCATGTAAGCGGTACCAGCCTGCGCCGGCAGGTGTTTTTCTGGATCGGCGTGCTTGCCGTCTTTATCCTCTTCCTGATGGTCTTCAGCTCCATTCTCCTGCCTTTCGTGGCTGGCATGGCGCTAGCCTATTTTCTCGATCCGGTGGCCGATTGGCTGGAGAGGCGCGGCCTCAGCCGGCTGATGGCCACAGTCGTCATTCTCATCTCCTTCGTGCTGGTCTTCGCGCTGTCGCTCATCATCATCATTCCGCTCATTGCCGCCCAGGCCTCGGAATTCATCACGCGCATCCCGCAATATATCTCGTCGCTGCAGCAGCTGATCGCCGGCGCGGATACCAATCTCCTGCCGGACTGGGTGAGCAGCCAGATCGACGCGGTAAAGGAGAACTTCTCGAAACTCCTCACCGAAGGTGCGGGTTTCATCGGCACATTGCTGACGCAGATATGGAATTCCGGCAAATCGCTGGTCGATGTCGTGTCGCTCCTGGTGGTCACCCCCGTCGTCGCCTTTTACCTGTTGCTTGACTGGGACCGGATGATCGACAAGGTCGACAGCTGGATACCGCGCGATTACGTGCACACGGTGCGCCAGATCGCCCGCGACATGGACAAGACCATTGCCGGTTTCGTGCGTGGGCAGGGCTCGCTCTGCCTCATTCTCGGGGTTTATTACGCCGTCGGCCTATCGCTGGTCGGGCTTAATTTCGGCCTTTTGATCGGCCTTTTTTCGGGCCTCATCAGCTTCATTCCCTATATCGGCTCCATGGTCGGCCTGATCCTGGCGGTTGGCGTCGCCATCGTGCAGTTCTGGCCGGATTATCTCTATGTCGTGCTGACCCTCGTCGTGTTCTTTTCCGGCCAGTTCATCGAAGGCAATATCCTGCAGCCGAAACTTGTCGGCAGCAGCGTCGGCCTGCATCCTGTCTGGCTGATGTTTGCCCTCTTCGCTTTCGGCGCGCTTTTCGGCTTCGTCGGGCTTCTAGTCGCGGTGCCGGCTGCGGCGGCGGTCGGCGTGCTTGTCCGCTTCGCCTTGTCGCGGTATCTTGAAAGCGATCTTTACCACGGGCACGCCGCCAACCTTCCCTGGGAAGCCAACCTCACCCTGGAAGAAAGGGAAACGTCCTCCGGCAAGGTTGACTCTCAGAGCTGACAATGACTGACCCAATCAAAACCGACAACGCCCGGTCGAAGGCCGAGCAGCTGCCGCTCGCATTTTCGCATCCGTCCGCCTCCGGCCGGGAGGATCTCCTCGTGTCGGCTTCGCTGGAGGCCGCCGTCAGCCTCGTTGACGCATGGCCGCACTGGCCCTCGCCGGTGGTCGTGCTGGCAGGGCCGCCCGGTTCCGGAAAATCGCACCTTGCCAATATCTGGAAAAATATCAGCGAGGCTCGCGAGATTCATCCGCAGGCGGGCGCGGATGCCGCGCGCGCGGCCGAAAGGGGGGCGGTGCTGTTCGAGGACGCCGATCGGCGTGGTTTTGACGATACCGAACTCTTCCATGTCATCAACAGCGTACGCCAGAATGGCACGACGCTTCTGATGACCAGCCGGCAATGGCCGTCGGCCTGGCCGGTCACGCTGCCGGATCTGCGCTCGCGCCTCAAGGCCGTGACGGTGGTGGAAACGGGTGAACCGGACGAGGCGCTGCTGGCGCAGGTGCTGGTGAAGCTCTTCGCTGACCGGCAGCTTTACATGGATGACAAACTCATAGGCTACATCGTCAACAGAATGGAACGTTCGCTCGATACGGCGCAGACGATCGTAGAGCGGATCGACAGGCTGGCGCTTTCGCGCGGAACGAGGATCACCCGCCCACTGGTCGCGGAAGTCCTCAACGCGATGGACAATGCCGAGAGACATAACGGACCGGACGACGATTGACTGTCACAGTTCCGTCGTCAAACTGTTATACGGGCAAGAAGGACGATCGCGGGATGCAGCAGGATCACGGATTGGAAATTGGTCAGGGGATGGAACAGGGCATGGACGCTGTCGCGCAGGAAGATTTCAACAAGGTTCAGCCGCAGACCGAGGGCGAGAACCTCTGGGATAGCCCCGCGCGTTTCATCAACCGCGAATTCTCCTGGCTCCAGTTCAACCGCCGTGTCCTTGAGGAAACGCTGAACACCGATCACCCGCTGCTGGAGCGGCTGCGTTTCCTGTCCATCTCGGCGGCCAATCTCGATGAGTTCTTCATGGTTCGCGTCGCCGGCCTCGAAGGCCAGGTGCGCCAGAAGATCACCGTCAGGACCCCGGACGGCAAGACCCCGGCAGAACAGCTCGAAGATATTCTGAAGGAAATCGACAACCTGCAGATGGAGCAGCAGGCCTCGCTTGCCGTTCTGCAGCAATATCTTGCCAAGGAAGAAATCTACATCGTACGCCCGGCTGCGCTTTCGGATGAGGATCGCAACTGGCTGGAGACCGAGTTTGAGGAACGCATGTTCCCGGTGCTGACGCCGCTCTCCATCGATCCGGCGCACCCGTTCCCCTTCATTCCCAATCTCGGCTTTTCCATGGGCCTGCAGTTGGACAGCGTCAACGGCCGCGAGCCGATGACGGCGCTTTTGCGCCTGCCGCCGGCGCTCGACCGCTTCGTGCGGCTGCCTGATGAAAAGAACGCCATCCGCTACATCACGCTCGAGGATGTGGTTGGTCTGTTCATTCACCGGCTCTATCCCGGCTATACCGTTCGCGGTTCCGGCACGTTCCGCATCATCCGCGATAGCGATATCGAGGTGGAGGAAGAGGCCGAAGATCTGGTGCGCTTCTTCGAAAGCGCGCTGAAACGCCGCCGCCGCGGTTCCGTCATCCGCATCGAGACCGATAGCGAAATGCCGCAGTCGCTCAGGCAGTTCGTGGTGCACGAACTCGGTGTGCCGGATAATCGCGTCGCGGTTCTGCCCGGTCTTCTCGCGCTCAACACGATCTCGGAAATCGTGCGTGCCCCGCGCGACGACCTGAAATTCGAGCCCTACAATGCCCGTTTCCCGGAGCGCGTTCGTGAACATGCCGGCGATTGCCTCGCTGCGATCCGCGAAAAGGACATGGTGGTTCACCATCCCTATGAAAGCTTCGACGTGGTGGTGCAGTTCCTCCTGCAGGCTGCGCGCGATCCCGAAGTACTCGCCATCAAGCAGACGCTTTACCGCACCTCCAACGACAGCCCGATCGTTCGCGCGCTGATCGACGCCGCGGAAGCAGGTAAATCCGTCACCGCGCTGGTCGAGCTCAAAGCGCGTTTCGACGAGGAAGCAAACATCCGCTGGGCGCGCGATCTGGAGCGCGCCGGCGTGCAGGTCGTGTTCGGCTTCATCGAACTCAAGACCCACGCCAAGATGTCGATGGTGGTGCGCCGCGAGGATGGCAAGCTCAGGACCTACTGCCACCTTGGCACGGGCAACTATCACCCGATCACGGCGAAGATCTATACCGACCTGTCCTTCTTCACCTGCAACCCAAAGATCGCCCACGACATGGCGAATATCTTCAACTTCATCACGGGTTACGGCGAACCGGAGGAGGGCATGAAGCTGGCCGTCTCGCCCTATACGCTACGCGCACGCATCCTCAAGCATATTCACGAGGAAATCGAGCACGCCAAGCGCGGCGCGCCGGCGGCGATCTGGATGAAGATGAATTCGCTTGTCGATCCAGAGATCATCGATGCGCTCTACCATGCCAGCGCCGCCGGTGTTGAGGTGGACCTCGTCGTGCGCGGCATCTGCTGCCTGCGCCCGCAGGTGCCCGGCCTGTCGGACAATATCCGCGTCAAATCCATCGTCGGCCGCTTCCTGGAGCACAGCCGCATCTTCTGCTTCGGCAATGGTTTCGGCCTGCCGTCGGACAAGGCGCTGGTCTATATCGGCTCTGCCGACATGATGCCGCGCAATCTTGACCGCCGCGTGGAGACGCTGGTGCCGCTGACCAATCCCACCGTGCATGAGCAGGTTCTTTCACAGATTATGCTGGGCAATCTCATTGACAACCAGCAGAGCTACGAGATACTTGCGGACGGAACGTCGAGGCGCATCGAGGTGCGTAAAGGCGAAGAACCGTTCAACGCGCAGCACTATTTCATGACCAATCCCAGCCTTTCCGGACGTGGTGAAGCCCTGAAATCCAGTGCGCCCAAATTGATTGCCGGGTTGATTTCGTCCCGCAAGAAACAGGCTGAATGACTCGATCAGAAGCACAGGGGCGGCTGACCGGCCTTGCCCCCGTTTCCGTCATAGATATTGGCTCGAACTCCGTTCGTCTTGTCGTATATGAAGGTCTTTCCCGCGCGCCTGCGGTGCTGTTCAACGAAAAGGTGCTTTGCGGGCTTGGCAAAGGTTTGGCGCTGACGGGGCGCATGCATGAGGAAGGTGTGAGCCGCGCGCTCCTGGCGCTCAGGCGTTTTCACGCCCTCTCCGAGCAGGCGCAGGCGCAGCAGCTTTATGTGCTGGCCACGGCCGCGGCCCGAGAAGCGGAAAATGGTCCCGATTTCATTCGTGAGGCCGAAGCCATCCTCGGCTGCGAGATCGAGGTTCTGTCGGGTGAGAAGGAAGCGCTTTATTCGGCCTATGGCGTGATCAGCGGTTTCCATGATCCTGATGGCATCGCCGGCGACCTCGGGGGCGGCTCGCTGGAGCTGATCGACATCAAGGGCAAGAGCTGCGGCGAAGGCATCACCCTGCCGCTTGGCGGTCTGCGGCTTTCGGAGCAATCGGACGGCTCGCTGGAAAAAGCGGCGACCATTGCCAGAAAACACGTCAAATCCTTCGCCAAACTTCTGGCGGCGGGTGAGGGGCGCACCTTTTACGCCGTCGGCGGCACCTGGCGAAATATCGCCAAGCTGCACATGGAGATATCCGGTTATCCCCTGCACATGATGCAGGGTTATGAATTGCCGCTGGAGGAAATGCTGAATTTCCTCGAGGAGGTCATCGTCTCCCGGGATAGCAAGGATCCCGCCTGGCAGGCGGTCTCCAAGAACCGCCGCTCGCTGCTGCCATTCGGTGCCATCGCCATGCGCGAAGTTCTGAAGATGATGAAGCCGGCCAGGATCGCTTTTTCCGCACAGGGCGTACGCGAGGGTTACCTTTATTCGCTGCTGACGGAGGCGGAGCGCGAATCCGATCCGCTGCTGGTTGCCGCCGACGAACTTGCCATTTTGCGCGCCCGTTCTCCGGAGCATGCGCGAGAACTGGCGGACTGGAGCGGTCGCACCTTCCCGGTTTTCGGCATCGACGAGACGGAAGAGGAAAGCCGCTATCGGCAGGCCGCCTGCCTGCTGGCCGACATCAGCTGGCGCGCGCATCCCGATTACCGCGGTCTGCAGGCGCTCAATATCATCGCCCACTCGTCCTTCGTGGCGATCACCCATCCCGGGCGCGCCTATATTGCACTTGCCAATTATTACCGCTTTGAAGGCCTGAACGACAACGGCACCACCGAGCCGCTTGCCGCCATGGCGGGGGAGCGTCTGCAGGAACTCGCCAAACTGCTGGGCGGCCTGCTGCGCGTCGTATATCTTTTTTCAGCCTCCATGCCGGGTGTCGTGGATCACCTGAAATTCCGCAAGACAGATAATCCGGATCTCGATCTGGAATTTGTGGTGCCGCATGATTATTGCGATTTTGCCGGCGAGCGGCTGGACGGACGTTTGCAGCAACTGGCGAAGCTGACGGGCAAGCGGCTGGCCTTCGTGTTCGAATAAGGAGCGGCGGAGTTTCCGTTCACGACAGAAACGACATTGGCCCCGTGCTAGGACCAGCGCTCGCAGAACGCTTCGATATCGTTTGACTGAAAGTCGCCAAGCCGCGCCATGATTGTCTCGAAGGGCCAGTCCCACCACGCAATAGCGGTAAGCTTCTGCGCAATCGATCGTGAAAAGCGCTCGCGAATGATTTTTGCGGGTACGCCGCCGACGATGGTATAGGGCGGCACGTCCCTGGTCACCACGGCGCCGGCGGCCAGCACCGCGCCGTCTCCCACCTTGACGCCCGGCAGGACGATGACCCCGTGTCCGATCCAGACATCGTGACCGATAACGGCGCGATCCTGCTTCCGCTGCGCGAAAAAGGCATCGTCGCGCACCGCATCGGCAGAGTAATATTCCGGGCAGTAGCTGAAACGGTGCATGGATGGCCGGTCCATCGGATGGTTGGGAGCGCCTATCCTGACCTCCGCGGCGATGGCGCAGAACTTCCCGATGATCGCATCCCCCACCATGCAGCGGGGACCAAGATAAGAGTAGTCTCCGAGCTCAACATTATGCAGCGAGGTATCGGCCAAAATCTCGCAGCATCTGCCGATGCTCGAGTCTCTTACGCTGGCTGTTGCATGAATGACGGTCTCTGCGAGCTTAGGGCGCTTGATCTGTGCGGTCGAATCCATTGCAGTCTCCCGATTTTGCGCCTGCTTAACCGGGCATGATGAAGGCCCTATGACGCGAGACGGCGGAGCATTCCATCCGTGACCGGCATACCCTGTCAAGTTCAGAACACGTCTCTTGCTTCGTGTGACATTCTCTCCTTACAGATCGGCGTCACCTGCCGGCGACATTCGGGCGCATTATCGTTTCCAGTAGTGCTCCGTTATGTTTTGAGCATTCCGAATGATATGACCGGCGATTTCTGGGTCGCCGCCCTCGAAGGTCTGCGGGTCGGCCCCGCATAACAACAAAAAGAGCTGTTGATGCGCGACCGCGGCAAAATAATCCCGGGGTGGTGGCTGCATGTCTGACCCGGCCGCCTCGAATGCTTCGGCGACTTCTTTGCTGGCGCGCTCAACCGCTGCATGAACACTCGCCATCATCGCCGCTTCCTTGCGTTCCAATATATCCTGAACCTGCCGTTCTGCCGGTGTCAGAACCGGACAACTCTCGCTCATTAAATGTCTCTCCTGTGGGTACAACCATTTCGCCAAGCAATATTATCGCGTGGATTGTGTCCGCTTTGCGGGAAACATAAATCTCGGTCTTGAAGTGTAGCGCGCCGGTTGACCTCCATGCCGTGCGGATCGAACAGCAATGGGCTGTCCTTTTTGCAAGCCGTTCAGCCGTGGCCGAGTGCCTTTCGAATGCAGGCGCTGAGATAGGCATATTGCAGCGGCGTTATCGTCGCCATGACTTCGGTCCGATTGGCGGGATGATCCTGATAACCCACCGGCAGATCGAATTGGGTGAAGGTGAAATCCCAGCGGACGCCATCAATGATATTGTAGAAGTGTTGCGCGCCGCTGACAGCGGTTTTCGCAATTTCGCCACCGAAAATGTCCTGAACCACCAGGGCAGTGACGCTTCCTTGCCCCCTGGCTGGATTTTCGCGCGACCAGAGGCCGCTGGTCTCGCCCGACCAGCTTCTCTTCAGGGCGTAGTACAGTCTTTCGGCATGGTCCTGCATGAAACGTCTTCTTTTCCGCAAGCATGTTTCTGTCGCGGCCGGAAAATCGGGAGGAGCGCCGCGCAGACGTTCGTGTCTGCCAGCGCTCCGTCCGGATCATTGGTGACCGTCAATGCAAATGACGGCAGCCGTGGCCTCACTTCGCCTCGAGCAGGTCCTTGACCTCAAGCAGAACGAATTCGTTGTCATCAGCCTTGTCCAGCGCCCGCCCGGCAGAGAAAGGCAGGTTGTTGTCATTGCCGACGATGATATGCGTGGCATCGACGCGGTCGACATTCTCGATGGTGACGAAAGGCATGTCGTAGAAACCGTTGCCGCCGCCCTGGCGCTTCTTGTTATCAGGGTCGGAGATCTTCATCAGGTCGATATAGCCGATCTTGCGGGCGGCCTTGCCGACATTGGCGTCGTTGAATTCGATCTTGTAGATGCGCTTGACCTTGGCTGGGCGGGCGAAGCAGTCCGCAGTGGGAGCCTTCGGGTCGGCGCAGGCCTTGTCGGCCGTGCCGGCGCCGTTGTCGCGTTCGATGACGAGGGCAGTGGTCTCGTCCAGCATGTTGAAGTCACCGATCGCCTCGCCGCCTTCCGCCAGCGGATAAAGCCAGCTGCGACCGGTCCACTCTTTCCTGGCGGTGTCCAGTTCGATGATGCGCAGCGCGGTCGCGCCGTCTTCGGTCTTTTCTACCTGGCCGTCCGCCATATAAAGCGGTCCTTCGAGAAGGCCGTAGAGCTTTGAGCCGTCCTTGGAGAGCGCCATGCCTTCATAACCGCCGGAGCGTTTCAGGTTGAAAGCGGGCATTTTCTGAGTCGGGTTGCCAGGCAGTGCGAGAGCCGGATGGTCGGGAGACTTCACCTCGATATCACCGGCCTTGGTGGAGATCACATCGGTCAGCTTGCCGTCGCGGGTGAATTTCAGGATGTAAGGACCGAATTCCTCACCCACCCAGAAACCGTCGGCAACAGGCTGAATGGATTCGACATCGAAATCGGCGCCCGTCAGGTAGCGCTTTTCCGTGCCTTCCAGAACGATGGGGAAGGGCGATTTCATGTCGGGGTCGGAGAGAAACACGGTTTCAAGCGCATTGACCTTGCCGGCTTCCCAGTCGAACTTCAGATGGTGAAGCATCAGCATGGCGTCGCTCGAATTGAGCTTGGAGCCGAAACCGTTGTCGGAAAGGCTCCAGAAGCTGCCGTCCGGCATGGCCTTGATGCCGGAAAAGCCCTGCATGGGCTGGCCGTTGAACGGCATGGAAAGGCCCGTCAGGCGCACGCCGTCCTTGCCGGGCACGGTGCCGAGGCCTTCGGCGCGCTTGCGGTCGGCTGTGGTGAACTTGGCGGAGGTCTTGAGATGTGCCGGCGCATCGGCAGGCGCGGCGATGATGGTGTTGGCCGGTAGAATGGCATGTGAAACCAGCTTTGCCGGAAACTCCTTTTCCGCTGCCTGCGATGCAGAAGCGAGCGCGAGAACCGCGCAAGAGGCGAAAAGAACGTGCTTCATGTTGAGACCCCTCTCAGTACCTGTTGAAGACAGGATTGACGCGATAGGGGGAGCACATGACAGAGAGGTGATTGCCGTTTGAAGCTTTGATGAATTTTGATGACGGCGCCGCTGGCAAGGTGACGGCGACGTTGCTTCGCCCTAAGCGGCGGGGGCCTGATACTGGCTGAGCGTGCAGACACCGAGCGTCTGACCACGGCCCTTGACCGCGTGCTCGCCGAGATATTCGCTGCGCACGCCCTTGGGAAGCACCAGCTGATGGGCGAGGTCGGCGGAAATCAGCACGGGATGGCCAAGCATCTTGCTCAGCGATTCGAGTCTGGAGGTCGTGTTCACCGTATCGCCGAAATAGGTGATCTTGTGATGGTCGACGCCGATTTCCGCAGTGATGACAGGTCCGCCATGGATGGCGAAGCGCAGGCGCGGCACTTCACCGAAGCGGGAAAGCCACATGTCGCGCTTTTCCTCGATGGTCGCCTGAATATCGAAAACGCAGCGCACGCAGGCCGCGCGCCTTATCGCCCTATGGTACGGCCAGGTGATGATCGCGGCGTCGCCGATGTAATCGTCGATGACGCCGCCGTGTTTCCTGACCGGTGCGGCATAGCTCGCGAAGATTTCGCCCAGAAATTCCTGTGCCTTCAGGTCGCCATGGGTTTCGGCGAAGGAGGTGGAGCCGACAAGGTCGATGAAGATGAAGACACGGTCTTCGCTCACCGGTCTGCGATAGCGCCCGAGAATGAGGTCGATGAAGATATCGCGGCCAAGAAGTTCACGCACGCGCATGATGAAGACGATGATGCCGCAGACGATGAGCGTGAAGACCAGCGTCTGTACTTCGGCATGAACGGCGCGTTTCCAGGTGCCGGGAAAGATGCCGCTCAGCCACAGGATCGTGCCGCCCAGCCCGAAGCCGCAGAAGACGAGAACGGCATAGATGACAAGACCGACGGCAATGTAAACCGGTGTCGGCAGGGCGCTGACCTGCCGCGACAGGCCGGGCATGATGTAACCGCGCTCGAAGGCGAGGATTGGCGCGCAGGCAAACAGCGCATAGGTCGCGCCGATGAGCGCGCCACCGCCATATTCCAGGAAGGCGTAGGCCACGCCGCTGCCGGCCACGGCAACGAAGAGCACCACGTAATCCAGAATGGGCAGCAATTTTCTCATGTCGATTCTTGATCTCGGGAAGGGCAGGCCCGTCGCTCCTTGCGGGCAAAGCTTCTGTTCAGGTCATATGCGACATTAATGTGGAAAAAGCGCTGGAAAAAGTGAGCAATCGGTAAGGTTGCATAAAGGATCGGAAAGCCTGTTGCCCGGTTGCCGCAACGGGCGGGGCCCGCACCCCGCCTAAGTTGATATTGTATAATCGATGGCTTCACCGATTTTGTCGCCCGACGCGCCGTCGGGCGATTCGGGTGTTCGGCCAGCGCCCTTCAGACGCAGCGCTAGCGAATGAGGCGATACGCGGTATGAGAAGGTCGCGGAAAGAGCGAGCGTTACGACTCGTTCGCCGCAACCTCTACAGCCTCGACCTTCTTGCCGGCAAAACGCAGGGCGACCTCACCATTGATGAGCTTCAGCGCCACATTGCCGAAAAGCTCCCGCCGCCAACCGGTCAGCGCCGCCACCGTTGCCTTTTCGCCCTCGGCGGCGATCTTGTCCAGATCGTCGCTATTGGCGATGACCTTGGCGGCGACGCCGTGCTTGTCAGCTGTCAGCTTCAGCAGAACCTTCAACAGTTCCACGGCAGCGCCCGAGCCTTCCGGCGCGTGGCTGTGACGCGGTGCCTTCGGCATTTCTTCTTTCGGCAGCGCCAGCGCCGCATTCACCGTCTCGACGATGGCGTTGCCGGACGCGGAGCGTTCCCAGCCCTTGGGAATGGTGCGAAGCCGCGACAGCGCCTCGGCATCCTTTGGCTGCTGCTGAGCGATTTCGAAGATCGCATCGTCTTTCAGCACGCGCGAGCGAGGCACGTTGCGGGAGCGCGCCTCCCGCTCGCGCCAGGCGGCGACGAATTTGAGGATGGCAAGCTCGGTCGGCTTGCGCAGGCGCGATTTCAGCCGCAGCCAGGCATCGTCGGGATGCATGTCATACGTGTCGCGAGACTCGAGAATATCCATCTCTTCGGTCAGCCACAGCGAGCGGCCTTCACGCTCGAGCTGGGCTTTCAGCGAGAGATAGACATCCCGCAGATGGGTCACGTCGGCCAGCGCGTAATCCAGCTGCTTTTCGGTCAGCGGGCGGCGGCTCCAGTCGGTGAAACGCGAGGATTTGTCGATCTGCACGTTTTTGATCTTCTGAACCAGCTGGTCGTATGAGATCGAATCGCCGAAACCGCAGACCATGGCGGCGACCTGCGTGTCGAAGATCGGATGCGGAATAAGCCCGCCGAGATGGTAGATGATTTCGATGTCCTGTCGCGCCGCGTGGAAAACCTTCACGACGTCGGGATTGGCCATCAACTCGAAAAGCGGCGTAAGATCGAGGCCCTTCGCCAGCGGATCGACCAGCACCTCGAGAGTCGGGCTTGCCATCTGCACGAGGCAGAGTTCCGGCCAGAAGGTGGTTTCCCGCAAAAATTCGGTGTCGATGGTGATGAATTCCGATTTCGCCAGTTCCGTGCAGGCCTCGGCGAGGGCGGCGGTCGTTTCAATCATTGCAAATGGCCACTCGTGAAAATTATCCGTCTTACTTTCCCTTTGCCGGGCGCATGTCAATACAAAGCCCGTTTTTGAAGGCCTAACGATCGTTTTTCTCCGGCGGATTGGGCTCCGACCCATTCTTTTTAGGTGGTGCGGGTGCGGCGAGCTTCTGGAAATAGGCCGAGGTGCGCAACAGCGAACTGAAACGCCAGTTCCTCTCCTCAAGCGGAACGCCCTCGCGCACCTGCAGCCGATATATGGTGTAGGCGATGAAAACGATCTGGATCGCGGCGGTATAGCTGAAGAGTGCCTTCGGACCGAACTGATCGATCAGGACGGAAGCGAGAAGCGGCCCCACGGTTGCGCCCACCGACCAGAAGAACAGCAGTCCGGCTGACATCATCGCATGTTCGCCTTCCCTGGCGTGATCGTTGCCATGCGCCGAACTCAGCGAATAAAGCGGCAGGGCGAAGGCGCCGAAGATGAAGACGCCGATGATATTGCTCCATTCATCAGTACCGGCGAAGAAAGCGAGAAAGAGCCCGACGACGACAGAGGCCGCCGTGGTGGCGAGGATGATGATGCGCCGGTCATAACGGTCGGAATAAACGCCAAGCGGATATTGCAGCACCACACCGCCAATAATGCCCGCACTCATGAATGTGGCGATGGCGGTGACGGAAAAGCCTATCTGTTCGGCATAGATCGGGCCAATATTGCGGAAGGCCGCCATGCTGAGGCCGACTGCCACGCAACCGACGACGGCAAGCGGGGAAATGCGCCAGACGGCGAAAAGGTCGAAGGGAATCTGCTTCGGCGGGGCAGGGTTGGATTTGTCGGCAAGCGAGATCGGCACCAGAGACAGCACCAGCGCTATCGCGATCAGCGAAAACACCACCGGACCTTCGACACCCATCACGGCAATGACATATTGCGCCAGTGTCACGGAGCCGAGATCGACGAAACGATAGATGGAAAGCGTGCGAGCGCGATTGGAATTCGTCACCTGGGCATTGATCCAGCTTTCGATGGCCGCAAAAAGACAGGCGACGGCAATGCCGATGACGAAACGCATCAGCATCCAGAATAGCGGGTGGATGATGAGCGGCATGGCGATCGAAGCGGCCGAGGCGACCGCTGCCATGGTCGCGAAGGTTCTGATATGGCCGATCTTTCGCAGAAGCCGCGTCACCGAAATGCAGCCGAGTGCGAATCCGATGCTGTAGGCGGCGCTGATGACGCCGATGGTGCTGGCGGAAAAACCTTCGGAGATGCCGCGCAGGGCAATATAGGTTCCCTGCAGGCCGTTGCCGCCGATCAGGATGCCGGCGGTGACGAGAAGCGGGATGAGGGGTCTGATCTGGCTCATTGCGGGCCGACTCGGTTTGGCGGGCTGAATATGCACTATCTAAAGCCACGGCGGGGGAAAGGACAGGCTGAAGGCGACATTGTTGCGCTTTGCCTTGACAAATCAGGCTGGCCATGCGCTTTTCCGGCAAATTTCGACAGTGCCGCCCATCTGGCCTCCAACGGGCCCACGACACGTTCCAGGATAAAAAAATGCATCGTTACCGCAGCCACACCTGTGCCGCTCTCCGCAAGTCCGACGTCGGCGAAACCGTTCGCCTTTCCGGTTGGGTTCATCGCGTGCGAGATCATGGCGGCGTTCTCTTCATCGACCTTCGCGACCATTACGGCATCACCCAGGTGGTTGCCGATCCTGACAGCCCGGCTTTCAAGGTTGCGGAAACCGTACGCGGCGAATGGGTCATCCGCATCGACGGCCTCGTCAAGGCGCGTTCGGAAGACACCGTCAACAAGGGCATGGCGACCGGCGAGATCGAACTTTACGCTCAGGAGATCGAGGTTCTCGGCGTCGCCAAGGAGCTGCCGCTGCCGGTCTTCGGTGAGCCTGACTATCCGGAAGACGTTCGCCTGAAGTACCGCTTCCTCGACCTGCGCCGCGAAACGCTGCACAAGAACATTGTCAAGCGCACGCAGATCATCTCCGCCATGCGCACCGGCATGGCCGATGCCGGCTTTGCCGAATATACGACGCCGATCCTCACGGCCTCCTCGCCGGAAGGTGCACGCGACTTCCTCGTGCCGTCGCGTATTCATGAGGGCAAGTTCTTCGCGCTGCCGCAGGCGCCGCAGCAGTACAAGCAGCTTCTGATGGTGGCGGGTTTCGACCGTTACTTCCAGATCGCGCCGTGCTTCCGCGATGAAGACCCGCGCGCCGACCGCCTGCCGGGCGAATTCTACCAGCTCGACGTCGAAATGAGCTTCGTGACCCAGGAAGATGTCTGGACCACGATGGAGCCGATGATGACTGCCGTCTTCGAAAAGTTTGCCGAAGGCAAGCCTGTCACCAAAGAGTGGCCGCGCATTCCCTATGATGAAGCGATCCGCAAATACGGCTCCGACAAGCCGGACCTGCGCAACCCGATCGTCATGCAGGCCGTGACCGAGCATTTCGATGGTTCGGGCTTCAAGGTCTTCGCGAACATGATCGCCTCCAACCCGAAGGTTCAGGTCTGGGCAATTCCGGCCAAGACCGGCGGTTCGCGCGCATTCTGCGACCGCATGAACGCCTGGGCGCAGTCTCAGGGTCAGCCCGGCCTCGGTTACATCTTCTGGAAGGAAGAGGACGGCAAGGTCGGCGGTTCCGGTCCGCTCGCCAAGAACATTGGCGAGGAACGCACCGAGGCGCTGCGCCAGCAGCTCGGCCTCGAGGCAGGTGATGCCTGCTTCTTCGTCGCCGGTGATCCCGCCAAGTTCTACAAGTTTGCCGGTGAGGCGCGCACCCGCGCTGCCGATGAACTGAACCTGATCGATCGCGACCGATTCGAAATGTGCTGGATCGTCGACTTCCCCTTCTTCGAATACAACGAAGAAGAAAAGAAGATCGATTTCGCCCACAACCCCTTCTCCATGCCGCAGGGTGGTCTGGAAGCGCTGGAAGGGCAGGACCCGCTCTCCATCAAGGCCTTCCAGTATGACGCCGTCTGCAACGGCTTCGAAATCGCCTCCGGTTCGATCCGTAACCAGTCGCCCGAGTTGATGGTCAAGGCTTTCGAAAAGGTTGGCCTGTCGCAGACCGACGTTGAAGAGCGCTTCGGCGGTCTCTACCGCGCCTTCCAGTATGGCGCGCCTCCGCATGGCGGTTGCGCTTTCGGTATCGACCGTGTGGTCATGCTGCTGGTCGGTGCGAAGAACCTGCGCGAAATCACGCTGTTCCCGATGAACCAGCAGGCGCAGGACCTTCTGATGAACGCGCCGTCGCCGGCAACGCCGACGCAGCTTCGCGAACTGGCGCTGCGCGTCGTTCCGTCCAAGAAAGACTGATCGTGTTGAAGACGCTGCTCGACCGTGTTCGCGCAGCCTTCACCCGTGCATTGGCGGCCGCGCTTGCGGCCGCTTTTGCGTTCTGGGTCGCGCATCGCTGGCTAGGCCATCCGCAACCCGTCTTCGCGGCAATCAGCGCGCTCATCTGTCTGGCGCCGGGAATTCCAAGCCATGTTCGTCAGGGCCTCGGCTTGATGGTGGGCGTCACCGTCGGCATTCTCGTCGGGGAAATAGCCCTCCTGGTCCCGCATGATTTCGCCGAAATCAGGCTGGCCTCGGCGACCTTCATCGCCATGATCCTCGCCTCCATGTTCGGCCTGCCGCCAGTCGTACCGATACAGGCTGGTGCTTCCGCCATGCTCGTGCTCCTCATGGGGCCGCAGGTTGCCGGCCTTGTCCGCTTCATCGACGTGATCGTGGGTGTCGCGACCGGTGTCACCGTAGCGCTGGTCTTCTTTCGCGAGCGGCTGAAACTCTAGCCGTCACCACTGGTGGATGAGGAATTTTCCGTCTTTTTCTCGCGAACGCGGCAAAGACACAATTTTACCGCGAGTCGAACCCACTTCCGCACATAATCAGCCGAAATCCGATCCCAGTATAGCCCTGCGTCCACCAGGAGGATGCAAGTCTAACGCAGATTTTAAACTTGGGACGGCGCCGACCGAACGTTGAATCCGGTTCGCGCGATAATATTGGTAAGGATTTCAGAATGGTTCATCAAACGGAAAAAGACCCTGCCATCGCGGCCGGGCATATGCATCCGGCCACGCACCGCACTCATTTCGCGGCCGGGCTGCGCTCGCCGGGCGCGAAATTTGTCATGATCGGCTTCATTTCGATGGTCTTGCTGGTGCCGCTCCTGCTGGTCTGGGCATTGACGGAAGAACGCGCCTCGCGTGCACAAGAGGTATCCGGACGGATCGCCCATGGATGGGGTGGCGATCAGGTGGTGAATGGACCTTATCTTGCCGTGCCCTTCGATGTGGAACGCCGCCGCGAGGTCAATGGCCAAAGCGTCGTTGATCGTGTGACGGAATGGGTGCTTGTCATGCCGGAAACACTAAAGGTCACGGCTGATCTCAAGGCCGAGGAAAAGCAGCTGTCGATCTATAGCTTGCCCGTTTATAAAGGCGATCTCGCGCTTGCCGGTCGCTTTGGTTCCGGCATCCTGACGGATCTCGCCCGTTTTGCTGGCACGCCCCGTCTCGATAACGCCGTCCTGGTTCTCAATATCGCTGACATGACAGGCATCCGGTCCAGCGCAGGCGTCCGGATAGACGGCGGGCCCGTTCTGCCATTTGATCCCGGCATGCGGGACATGTCCGCAACGGCAACGCATGACGACCCGCAGGCGCGAATGATGTCCGATGCCGGAGTGCATAGGCAGATTGACAGAAGCCTCATTGAAACCGGCTTTGCCTTCGATATCGCCTTTTCGCTGAACGGGTGGGGCAGTTTCGCCGTCGCGCCGGCAGGTCAGACGACGAGTTTTGCCGCAAAAGCCAATTGGCCACATCCGGGTTTCGAAGGCCTGTTTTTGCCGGAGGAAAAAACGATCACCGCCACGGAGTTCAATGCCAGTTGGACCATTCCGTATCTCGCACGGGGCTTGGATCGGGTTGTTGAAGGCCCGCGATTGCCGCTCTCCAACAGTCTGATGACAATCAATCTCGTAGAGCCAGTGAAATTTTACCAGATCATCGCGCGGACACTGAAATATTCGATCGGGTTCATCTCTCTCGTTTTCCTTGCCGTCTTTATCGTCGAACTCAAGGGCGGCACCATCGTGCACTGGCTACAATATGTGCTGACAGGGCTGGCGCTGATCGTTTTTTATGTACTTCTCCTGGCGCTTTCGGAGCACACGGGATTCACCATTGCTTATGTCGCCGCCGCACTTTCAACAGCGGTGCTGATCTCCTTTTATCTCGGCAGCGCAACCCGTAGCCGAAGGAACGGCATTGCCCTGTTCAGCGTGCTCTCACTCGCCTACAGCGTCATGTACCTGGTGCTGAATGAAGATGAATATGCACTGTTGGCCGGTGCGGTAATCTCGTTCATCGCCATAGCCGCCACAATGTTTGCGACGCGCCGCGTTGACTGGTCGGGAGCGGGCACTGCAGGTGAGGGCAGGATAATCGCACAGGGCGAAACAGCCTGAGCGCCACTGCCGCCCCCAAAAGCGGGACGCAAGCTGCGACCCGCTTTTGGCGTTGATCGTGAGATAAGTTATCGGGAGCTGACGACATTTCCGGATGTTAATTGAGCACAAAAGGAAAGCCCCGGTGCAATGGACCGGGGCTCTTTCGTCTTATTCGTTTGCCGTCACCGTGACGCCGAGCATTTTCGGCAAGGTGTTCGGCGCGCCCATGGCAGCGCCCATGATCATGGGGAAGGGGACCGGCTTTTCCGGCGCTGCCGTGATCGAGAAGTTCTTCGGATCGTCGATATAGGTGTTGATCGCCGCCGACACCATGTTCTGCAATTCGGGAACGTTGAGCGAGGCCATCATGATCGGCGCCATGCCCTTGATGGTCTGTGCAAGCTGGTCGCCCGTCATACCCTGCTGGCTCGCCGCATAATCGATCGCGCGCTTGGTGATGCTGGCGTCTTCGAAGCTGATCTCGGCGTTGACGAAGGAGAGTTGCTGCATCAGGCCGAGCATGGCAAGGCTCGCGGCCTGGTCTGCCTGTTCCTTGTTCGGGTTGGCAGCCTGCGCCTTCACCGTTTCCTGCATCGACTTGATGAAGGCGAGCGTGTAGCCGGAGAAACCGAACGACATGTTCAGGCGGCCGACATCATCGAGGTCGATCGCGTATTCCTCGACATCAACAGTGCCGGAAGCCACTTCCCAGCTGCCGCTCATGGTCATGTCGCCGGAAAGCGCCTGCAGCTTCAGTTTTTCGATTGCATCCTTGGTGGCGGGGTCGGTGACGTCGCTGAGGTCGGCCTTGAAGCCGGAGGCGTCGAGGTCAAAGCCGATCGAGTTCTTGTCGTCGCTGACCGACATCGTCGCACTGGTTTCCTCGAGCGAGAAAGCCTGCTTCCCGTCGACGGACACGGAAATCGGGCCGCTATGGGCTTCGTCGTAGAACATCAGCGCATCGACGGTGCCGGTGGTGGCATCAGCGGGGATGACGAGGCCGGACATGTAGATGTCGCTGGCCTTGATCTCGACCTTGTCCTGCTTGTAGTCGATATTGTCGAAGCGGGCGTTCTTGATCTTGTAGCCGCCGTTGTTTTCCTCGACGCCATCAAGCGTGATATTGCCAACCGGGATTTTCTTGGCCGGGTCGGCAGCGGCACTGAGGGTCACGTCGTTCAGCGTCACCGTCGAGCCGTTGACGGCGACGGAGCCTGCATCAATTTGACCGCCCTGCGCGGCATAGGCCGCATTGATCTTCTTCAGCACATCCCCACCATCCAGCGCGAAAGCCGGCGCGGAAAGGGCAAGAAGCGCGGCGCTCGCAAAAAGAACCTGCCGGGTGGATTTCAGTCTCATGATGTTTCTTCCCTCAACGTACGGCTGCAAACCGAGCCTTAATGCTAATGGTGATACTTATATTCGCTGATAATCAAAGGTCTAGGGTATTTAGATCGATTCCCATGACGGCGGCATTGCGGCATTTGCAGCGCGGTTAACAAAAAACCGCATGGAAGGGCTGGTTTCATCCACAGCCGCGACCCCTGTGTTTCTTGCCGGGAATCGCCATTTCCGCTAGTCAAGCACCATGGGAAAAAATCTTGTACCTCCGTCCGGCGGAGACGATAATATTCATCCGGTCGATTTGAAGGCAGCGCTCGAAGAGCGCTACCTCGCTTACGCCTTGTCCACGATCATGCATCGTGCGCTTCCGGATGTCCGCGACGGCCTGAAGCCGGTCCATCGCCGCATTGTCTATGCGATGAGCGAAATGGGCCTGAGACCCAATTCCGCCTTCCGCAAATGTGCCAAGATTGTCGGTGAGGTGATGGGTAACTACCACCCCCACGGCGACCAGGCGATCTATGATGCGCTGGCGCGTCTGGCGCAGGATTTCTCGCTGCGTTATCCCCTGGTCGACGGGCAGGGCAACTTCGGTAACATTGACGGTGATAGCCCCGCCGCCATGCGTTACACCGAAAGCAAGATGACGGCGGTGGCCGAGCTTCTGCTGGAAGGTATCGGGGAAGACGCGGTCGATTTCCGCGACACCTATGACGAATCCAATTCCGAGCCGGTGGTATTGCCCGGCGCTTTCCCCAATCTGCTGGCGAACGGTGCTTCCGGCATCGCTGTTGGCATGGCGACGTCGATCCCGCCGCACAATGCGCATGAACTGTGTGACGCGGCGCTGTACCTCATCAAACATCCCGATGCGACCGTTGAAAAGCTGGTGGAATTCATTCCCGGTCCCGACCTGCCGACCGGCGGCGTGATCGTTGAAAGCCGCGAGAATATTCTCGATGCCTACAAGACCGGCCGTGGCGGTTTCCGCGTGCGCGCCAAGTGGGAAACGGAAGATCTGGGCCGTGGCGGTTATCAGATCGTCATCACCGAAATTCCGTTCCAGGTGCAGAAATCGCGGCTGATCGAAAAGATCGCCGAGCTGCTTATCGCGCGCAAGTTGCCGCTTCTGGAGGATGTCAGAGACGAATCCGCCGAGGATGTGCGTATCGTTCTGGTGCCAAAGAGCCGCACCGTCGATGCGACGCTGTTGATGGAATCGCTCTTCCGTCTCTCCGATCTTGAGAGCCGCCTGCCGCTCAACATGAACGTGCTGTCGCTCGGCAAGGTGCCGAAGGTGATGGCGCTGAACGAGGTGCTGACGGAGTGGCTGGCGCACCGCAAGGACGTGCTGGTCCGCCGCTCGCGCCATCGTCTGGCGGCAATTGATCGCAGACTGGAAATTCTGGGCGGCCTGCTCGTCGCTTATCTTAATCTTGATGAGGTGATCCGCATCATCCGCGAGGAGGATGAGCCGAAACAGGTGATGATGGCGAAATGGTCGCTGACGGACCTGCAGGCCGAATCCATCCTCAACATGCGGCTGCGCAACCTGCGCAAGCTAGAGGAATTCGAAATCCGCAAGGAATTCGACGAACTGACGAATGAGAAGGCCGAGATCGAAGCGCTGATCGCCTCTGATGACAAACAGTGGCAAACCATCGCCTGGGAAATCGGCGAGGTCAAAAAGAAATATGCCAAGGCGACCGAACTCGGCCGCCGTCGCACGCAGTTTGCCGACGCTCCTGACGCCGATATCGAGGCCATTCAGCAGGCGATGATCGAGAAGGAACCGGTCACCATCGTTATCTCGCAGAAGGGCTGGATCCGGGCGCTGAAGGGTCACATGTCTGACACCTCGACCCTGACCTTCAAGGAAGGCGACGGTCCAAAGCTTGCCTTCCCGGCGCAGACGACCGACAAGCTGCTGCTGCTGACGACGGGTGGCAAGGCCTATACGCTCGGCGCCGACAAGCTGCCGGGCGGACGCGGCCATGGCGAGCCGATCCGCATCATGGTCGATATGGAAAACGATCAGGATGTCCTCACCGCCTTCGTGCATGATCCGTCGCGCAAGCTGCTGCTCGTTTCGACGGCCGGGAACGGCTTCGTCGTGGCGGAAAGCGAAATGGTCGCGAATACCCGCAAGGGCAAGCAGATCATGAACGTATCCATGCCCGATGAGGCCAAGCTCGCGGTTCCCGTTACCGGCGACCACGTCGCTGTCGTCGGCGAAAACCGCAAGCTCCTGGCGTTCCCGCTGGCGCAGGTCCCGGAAATGTCGCGCGGCAAGGGCGTGCGCCTGCAGCGTTACAAGGACGGCGGCGTCGTGGATGTGAAATGTTTCGCGCTTGCCGACGGCCTCAGCTGGTCCGACACGGCCGGGCGTCTCTTCAACAAGGTGGGTGAAGAACTGCGCGAATGGCTTGCCGACCGCGCCACCGCCGGCCGCACCGTGCCGAAGGGCTTTCCGCGCAGCGGGAAATTTGGTGGGTAAAGCCGCCTGGTATTGACAGGTTATCGATGAAGCGCCGCGCATCGGAAAGATGTGCGGCGTTTCTGTCTATTCGAGTGGGATGACGTGGTCCTTGAGGAACAGATATGCGCCGTCCTCATCGATCTCACCTGCCGCGACATCAAGAACAAAAGCCACGATCTCCGCTTGTTCGGCAACGACTTCAAGTCGGTTGATAAAAAGGAAGGTGTAGGCGGCAAGAAAAGCGGTCCGTTTGTTACCGTCGGAAAAGGGATGGTTGCGCGCTATACCGTAAAGATAAGCGGCGGCGAGTTTCAGCGGTTCCTCTTCTCCATAGGCAGCTTTGTGCAATGGACGCGCCAAAGCTGCCTCGAGTGCGTTTTCATCCTTAAGGCCCGGCAAGCCACCATGTTCGGCTAATTGCTCTTGATGTATAACTTCGATGGCGACACGGGAGAGCCACTTTATATTGCTCACTTAGCGAGTTCTCTCAGAGCTTTATGGTATTTTTTCATACCACGCCGGGCGGCTTCAAGCTGTTCTCTCATTTCCGCATGCTCGGGAATGAGTTCGATATTGCCGGCAGTTTCTCTGAGTTCCAGCGCGTCGCCGGCCTTGAGACCCATGCGATCCAGAACTTCCTTCGGAATGAGGATGCCTTCGGAATTGCCGATTTTGCGGATCGTAATGTTCATGGTAGTAACTCCTGTTATAACAGTGGTTATAACATGGCTGAAATTCGTACACAATGTACGATTTCCGGAGGTTCTCGGTATGACACTTCCAAACGCGGGTTACTTATCTTCCGGCGTATAAACCTCCCACCCGCGCGGCGTCAGATGCTCCTGCGGGTGGTAGCGGGTCTTATAGCCCATCTTTTCGGAGCCATCGACCCAATAGCCGAGATAGACGTGTGGCAGGCCGAGCGCACGGGTGCGGGTGATATGATCGATGATCATGTAGGTGCCAAGCGAGCGCTTCTCGAGTTCCGGATTGAAGAAGGAATAGACCATCGACAGGCCGTCGCTCATCACGTCGCTGAGCGCCACGGCGAGAAGCTCGCCGCGTTTGCTGGAATCGATGCCGGAGCCGGGCTCGCGGACGCGGTATTCGATGATGCGGGTGTTCACATGTGTGTCTTCCACCATGATCGCATAATCCAGCGCCGACATGTCGGACATGCCGCCAGACTGGTGCCGGTGGTCGAGGTAGCGGCGAAACAGGGCAAACTGTTCGGTGGAAGGCTCGGCCGCATGCACCGTGGCGACGACATCCTTGTTGGCGGCAAGAACGCGTCGCATCGATTTTGTCGGTTGAAACTGCTCGGTCAGGATCCGCACGGATACACAGGCGCGGCAGTTTTCGCAGGCCGGACGATAAGCGATGTTCTGCGAGCGCCTGAAACCGCCCTGGGTCAGAAGGTCGTTCATTTCCGAGGCGCGCGGGCCAACCAGATGGGTGAAGACCTTCCGCTCCATCTGGTTCGGCAGATAGGGGCAGGTGGCCGGCGCCGTAAGATAGAATTGTGGAGAGGGCGTCGCCTGCGTGTTCATCGAACCGTGATCGCCTCCTGCGTCTGTTATAAAGCGCGCCGCGATTTCACGGGGCTGACGGCGGCGCTTCAAGCGACATGCATAATGTCACAGAATGGCAAAATGACGGAAAACGTCAACTGCGGGATGAGGTATTTGGCGGGGTGAAAGCCACGTTTCCGTGGCTTTCCGTAATATTAGCGTGTTCTGACGATGACGGTGCCGAGCAGGAAGTCGTGAACGAGGCGCGAGCGCTCCGTAAACAGGCCGGCAAGCAGGATCAGCGGCGTCAAAACCGAGTTGATGACCCAGAAAAGCACGATGTGAACGGTGGACAGCAGGAAATCGATTCGCCGCCCGTCCATGCGCGCCATCGCAATACCCATCGCCCGCATACCGGGGGTGGCCTGCGACGGGCCTCCGAGCGTCATGCCGAAATAGAGTACCGCAACGATAATGAAGAGCGAAGGCAGGAGAATGAAGCCGAGACCCAGCGTGATAATGCCGAGAAAGATGACAATCACGGCGGCCGGGATGCACAGGAGGAGAACGATTGCGTAATCGATCAGGAACGCAAAGACCCGTCGGCTCAGGACGCCGCTATAGGCGCGCCAGTCATCCGGTGCGGCATAGGTGGGGTTCTGGTCGAGGCTCATCGGTCGTTTTCTCCTGAAGGAACTGACAGCTCGGCATGAGTGCCGTGTCAGCAACAATATGGGTAAGGAACCACCGAATACAATAAGCGCTGGCCTTAGCCCCTGTTGAGTTTGTGTGCGGCTTCGATGGCGAAATAAGTCAGAATGCCGTCGCAACCTGCACGCTTGAAACAGAGAAGCGTTTCCATCATCACCCGCTCGCCGTCGATCCAGCCGTTCATCGCCGCAGCCTTGATCTGGGTATATTCGCCGGAGACCTGATAGGCAAAGGTCGGCAGGCCGAAATTCTCCTTCAGCCGCCAGCAGATGTCGAGATAGGGCAGGCCGGGCTTGACCATCAGCATGTCCGCGCCTTCTTCCACATCGAGCGCCGCGTCGCGGATGGCCTCCATGCCGTTGGCAGGGCTGATGTAGTAGCTTGCCTTGTCGCCCTTCAGCAGGCCGGCGGTGGAAATCGCCTCGCGATAGGGGCCGTAATAGCCGGATGAGAACTTTGTCGCATAGGCCATGATCCCGACATTCTGGTGCCCGGCCGCATCAAGGCCGCGGCGGATGGCGCCGATACGGCCGTCCATCATCTCAGAAGGAGAAATAATGTCCGATCCGGCTTCCGCCTGCAGGATCGCCGCCTTGACGACCTGTTCCACGGTCTCATCGTTGACGATCTCGTTGCCGCGCAGAATGCCGTCATGCCCGTGGCTGGTGAATGGGTCGAGCGCCACGTCGGTGATCATGCCAATATTGGGAACGGCTTTCTTGACGGCGGCAGTCGCCTGATTGATGAGGTTATTGGCCTCAAGCGCGTTCGAGCCGGTCTCGTCCCGCAATTCCATCTCGACATTCGGGAAGGTGGCGATTGCCGGAATGCCGAGATCGGCGGCTTCCTTCGCCGCTTCGACCAGTCTGTCGACGCTCATGCGGTTGACGCCAGGCATCGCCGGAATGGGCTCCAGAATATTGCTGCCCGGCACGATGAAGACCGGCCAGATCAGGTCGTCCACAGTGAGGCGGCTTTCCTGTACCAGACGGCGCGTCCAATCCGCCTTGCGATTGCGACGCATGCGGCGATGGCCGGTGATTTCGTCGACCAGGTGGGTTTTGTCCTGCATGTCAGAATGTCCTTCGATCAAATTTGGAAGGCTGCATACCATGAAGCGCGGCGCATGCGAATGCGACAATCTTCCCTCATTGCCGTCCGGCAATGACGATGATGCTTTGACAAGGCAGGCGGCGGAATTCAGTATGGGCTGGTCGCCCGTTCGTCGAGACCGTATCTTCCGGCCATGGAACCTGATTCTCAACCTCTGCCGAAGCGCCCGCTCACTGAAATCCTGTTTCTGGTCTTCATGAGGCTGGTCGCGGTTTCGTGTTTCTGGTTCGGGCTGCAATATTGGGCAATGCTGACGGGCTATTCTCTGGGCGGTCACGGCAGGTTCGATATGCTGAACCTGCCCTGGCGTGTGGCCGGCAGCGCGCTTGCCGTCATTTTCCCGGTCGCCGCCCTCGGCCTTTGGCTCGGCGCCTCCTGGGGCGCTGTCATGTGGGTGATGGGCGCGGGCACGCAGATCGCGATGTACAAGGTGTGGCCCCACATCTTCGGCGCCAACACGCTGGTGCCCGTCATGCACGGTCTCGTGGCAACCATTTATATACTATTCCTGGTCGCTTTCTGGCTGGATCAGCGGCAGAATGAAGAACGGGCAAGAATTGATTTACCATAAGAATAAAGCAATTCGGCCTGATTTGCGGCCGAATTTCATATCTAACCCATTGATTTATAACGATCGCCTGTCAGGCATTCCCGCTTCGCCACAAGTTGGGGCCTCCAGGCAAAATGCAGGTAACCATTTGTTAATCGTAGCTTTTAAGTAGAATTTTATGCGCATTGATTAGGTTCTCACTCAAGGCGGGAGACAAACAAACACACCGCCAAACAAAACAGTGAGGCAGTCATGATCAATAGCAAAGTTAAGCCCCAGGCCGTTGTTGCCGATGCACATGAAGATACCATCCGCTCGCTCTACATGGAGTCGCTGCATCTGGTGGAACGTCTCCACCGCCGTCTCCTCGATGTCATCAAGGATGAGTTCGACCGCCAGGGTCGCGATGACGTCAACGCCGTTCAGGCCCTGCTGCTGTTCAACATCGGCAATTCTGAACTGACCGCCGGCGAGCTTCGTTCGCGTGGTTATTATCTCGGCTCAAACGTTTCCTACAACGTCAAGAAGCTGGTCGACCTTGGTCTCATCAACCACCAGCGCTCTCGCGTCGATCGCCGCTCGGTTCGCATCAGCCTGACCGAAAAGGGCCAGGAAATCGCCGAAACGGTTGCCCGCCTTTATGAACGCCACGTCGGCTCGATCGAAAAGGTCGGCGGCATCGGCACCGGTGAGTTCTCCGAAATGAACAAGCTGCTGCAGCGCCTCGATCGCTTCTGGAACGACTCGATCGCTTACCGCCTGTAATGCCGCGACGGTTTCACTGTTTAGGCCGGGGGCATTCTTGCTCCCGGCCTGCGGATTCGGCGGCTACATCTCTGCCGTTTCTTCATGTCAAGCCCAACCTGCAAAGCTCGTAGGAACCCTGTTTTGTGGGGCATACACAGCTTCGTGAGAAATGGCCCGTGACACGAATTGGCCATATTGATATGGGACCCGCAAAGCTTGAGGAGCCGGCTGTTTCTCCTGCTGTCGCGGCAAGTCCCGACCGTTCTGCCAGACAATAGCGCCCAGGCGATGGGTGTCGAGTATTCCAGGCCGGCAGGCACGTTGTACGTGTTTGTTAATCATATTGATTTAGGCATTATAGAGAATGCCGAATAGAGTGGCTGGTAGGTAGAATGACAAAGACATCCGTTTCCAATTCCGTATCGCGCCGCACGCTTCTGCGCTCGGCCGTTTCCGCTGGTGTCGCCGCGCTCGCTGCGCCGGCCTTGGCGCAGGACGCGCTTAACGATCTCATGGGTTCCTCGCGCCGCGGCAACTGGGATGACCAGTTCGACGCCAATACGTCGCGTTCGGCTGTGGGCGTCGTTTCCAACAATCCGGTCCTCGGCCGCGAAGCCCCCGTCTATATGCAGCAGGCGATCATGCAATATCAGCAGATCGTGCAGAATGGCGGCTGGCCGGAAGTTCCGGCGTCGCAGCAGCGTCTGCAGATCGGCGTCTCCGATCCCTCCGTTCAGGCACTGCGCCAGCGACTGATGGTATCGGGCGACCTGCCGCGTGAAGCCGGCATTTCCAGCGCCTTCGACTCCTATGTCGATGGCGCGCTGAAGCGTTTCCAGGCCCGTCATGGCCTTCCGGCTGACGGCGTCAGCGGCGAATATACCACCAAGGCTCTCAATGTGTCCGCGCAGATCCGTCTCGCGCAGCTGCAGACCAACCTCGTGCGCATCCAGTCCATGTCCGGCGATCTCGGACAGCGTCACCTGATGGTGAACATTCCGGCCGCCGCCATTGAAGCCGTTGAAAACGAACGCGTCGTGCTGCGCAACACTGCCGTTGTCGGCCGCGCCAGCCGTCCGACGCACGTTATCAATTCGAAGATTTACGAGGTCATCCTCAACCCCTATTGGACCGCACCGCGCTCGATCGTCGAAAAGGACATCGTGCCGCTGATGCAGAAGGATCCGACCTATCTGGAGCGGAACAATATCCGCCTTATCGACGGCAAGGGACAGGAAGTCTCGCCGACCACGGTCGACTGGTTCGCGCCGAAAGCGCCGAACCTGATGTTCCGCCAGGACCCCGGCAAGATCAACGCCATGTCCTCGACGAAGATCAACTTCCACAATCCGAACAACGAATACATGCACGACACGCCGCAGCAGGGCCTGTTCAACAAGCTGATGCGCTTCGAGTCCTCCGGTTGCGTCCGCGTGCAGAACGTGCGCGACCTGACGTCGTGGCTGCTGCGCGATACGCCCGGCTGGTCGCGCCAAGAAATGGAACGCGTCATTGCCTCGCGCGTCAACACGCCGATCAAGCTCGCACAGGAAGTGCCCGTCTACTTCGTCTACATCACCGCATGGTCGGCGAAGGACGGCGTGGTTCAGTTCCGCGACGATATCTACGGCAAGGACGGCAATGCCGAACTGGCGCTGAACACGACGGCGGGCATGGAACAGCCGGCCGGTGCCGTGGACGACGATCTGCTGCCGCGCAACTGATCGGGCATTGCTGTCAGTTTCTTATCACGAATGAAGGCCGCGCTTCGCCGAGTACGGCGTAGCCTCATACGCCGTCACCCCGGACCTGATCCGGGGTCCAGTGCGATCAAGTCCTTGATCGCGAGAGAGTCCTTTCACGGCGCAGACGCGCCGTGGCTGGATGCCGGATCTAGTCCGGCATGACGGGAGCAAAGCTTGTCGCCTTTCCTCACAAGTCTGATCCTCCCGCTGCGTGCGGCTTTTTCTCCTCTCATCGCTGCCTTCATAAAAACAACTGCCACTTTTCGTCGCGACGTCGCAGTTTGACGGGCAAATCTCGCTCTCCGTATTGCTCTTGTTCGGGCAGGGCGCTAAGACGCCATCGCATTACTGTTTCAGGAGCCTTCACCATGTCGAACACAGATGCTTTCTTCTCCAGTCCGCTTGCCGATGTCGATCCGGAAATTTTCGGCGCGATCGAGAAGGAACTGGGCCGCCAGCGCCACGAGATCGAACTGATTGCCTCGGAAAACATCGTTTCCCGTGCAGTGCTCGAAGCACAGGGTTCGATCATGACGAACAAATATGCGGAAGGTTATCCGGGCAAGCGTTATTACGGCGGCTGCCAGTTCGTCGACATTGCTGAAGAACTCGCCATCGAACGCGCCAAGAAGCTGTTCGGCGTCAACTTCGCCAACGTTCAGCCGAATTCCGGCTCGCAGATGAACCAGGCCGTGTTCCTCGCGCTGCTGCAGCCGGGCGACACCTTCATGGGTCTCGATCTGAATTCGGGAGGTCACCTGACGCATGGTTCCCCGGTCAACATGTCCGGCAAGTGGTTCAACGTCGTGTCCTACGGCGTGCGCGAAGGCGATAACCTGCTCGATATGGACGAAGTGGAGCGCAAGGCCAAGGAACATAAGCCGAAGCTCATTCTCGCCGGCGGCACCGCCTATTCGCGCGTGTGGGACTGGAAGCGCTTCCGCGAAATCGCTGACGAAGTCGGCGCTTACCTCATGGTCGACATGGCTCACATCGCCGGTCTCGTGGCTGGTGACCAGCACCCGTCGCCGTTCCCGCACTGCCACGTCGCAACCACGACGACGCACAAGTCCCTGCGCGGCCCGCGCGGTGGCATGATCCTCACCAACGACGAGGATCTGGCGAAGAAGTTCAACTCCGCCGTCTTCCCCGGCCTGCAGGGCGGCCCGCTGATGCACGTCATCGCCGCCAAGGCTGTTGCCTTCGGTGAAGCGCTGAAGCCCGAGTTCAAGGATTATGCCGCACAGGTCGTGAAGAACGCCAAGGCGCTGGCCGAAACCCTGGTTGAAGGCGGTCTTGATGTCGTTTCCGGCGGTACCGACAACCACCTGATGCTGGTCGACCTTCGCAAGAAGAACGCCACCGGCAAGCGTGCGGAGGCAGCCCTTGGTCGCGCCTACATCACCTGCAACAAGAACGGCATTCCCTTCGACCCGGAAAAGCCCTTCGTTACCTCTGGTGTCCGTCTCGGCACGCCGGCCGGCACGACGCGCGGTTTCAAGGAAGCGGAATTCCGCGAAATCGGCAAGCTGATCGTTGAGGTTCTCGATGGTTTGAAGGTCGCTAATTCGGATGAAGGCAATGCCTCCGTCGAGGCTGCGGTGCGTGAAAAGGTCGTCGGCCTGACGGACCGTTTCCCGATGTATCCGTACATGTAAGGAAAGAAGACGATGCGCTGCCCATTCTGCGGTTCCGAAGACACACAGGTCAAGGACTCGCGTCCGGCGGAGGACAACACCTCCATCCGCCGGCGGCGCATCTGCCCGGATTGCGGCGGCCGTTTTACGACCTATGAGCGCGTGCAACTGCGCGAGCTGATGGTCATCAAGAAAAGCGGCCGCAAGCTTCCTTTCGACCGCGAAAAGCTGGTGCGCTCGTTCGAGATCGCGCTGCGCAAGCGGCCGGTTGATCGAGACCGGATCGAACGCGCCGTGTCGGGCATTGCCCGTCGCCTCGAAAGCTCCGGCGAGACGGAAATTCCCTCGGAAGAAATCGGTCTTCAGGTTTTGGAAGCACTGAAAAGCCTCGATGACGTCGCCTTCGTTCGTTATGCTTCGGTCTATCGCGATTTCAGCCATGCCGAGGATTTCGAGAACGTGATTGCCGAAATCAACGCCAAGATCGCGCGCGATACCGACGCTGGAGCATAGACGTGATGAGCCGTGCCGATGACGAAAGGTTCATGGCGCGGGCCATCGAGGTTTCGCTTCGCCACCAGGGCCAGACGCTGACCAACCCCTCGGTCGGCTGTGTTCTCGTCAAGGACGGACAAATCATCGCCGAGGCCGTGACCGCCATCGGCGGACGCCCCCACGCCGAACGCCAGGCGCTGGAACTGGCCGGAGAGACGGCACGCGGCGCGACCGCCTACGTGACGCTCGAACCCTGTTCACACTGGGGCAAAACCCCGCCCTGCGCCAACGCGCTGGTGGAATATGGCGTTGCCCGTGTCGTGGTCGCGGTGGACGATCCGGATGAGCGCGTCTCCGGCCGTGGTTATCAGATATTGCGCGATGCTGGTATCGTGGTGGAAACCGGTCTGCTGCGTGCCGAAGCCCAACGGGCGCTCGCCGGTTACCTCACAAGACAGGTAAAGAAAAGACCGCATGTGATTCTGAAGCTTGCGGTTTCTGCTGACGGAATGATCGGCAGGCAAGGTGAGGGGCAGATTGCCATTACCGGCCCTGAGTCACGCCATGCAGTGCACCAACTTCGGGCGCGCTGCGACTGCATTCTCGTTGGTATCAGGACCGCTATCGCGGATGATCCTGAGCTGACCGTGCGCATTGCCGGTTTGGAAAACCGCTCGCCTGTGCGGATCGTGCTGGATCGGCAATTTGAATTGCCATTGACGTCGAAACTGGTGCGGAGTGCGCGGGAAGTTCCGGTGGTGGTTGCCGCTTTACCCCCCTCTGCCCTGCCGGGCATCTCCCCCTCAAGGGGGGAGATCGATGGAGCGCTGCTTCGCCCTGCATCGACGGCTGGAGAGGGTGCCTATAGGGCACAATTTGAACGAGCGGACAGCCCCTTGCCAATCTCCCCCCTTGAGGGGGAGATGCCCGGCAGGGCAGAGGGGGGTAACCTCGACCTCCGCCGCCAACTCCTGACCAACGCCGGCGTCGAAATCCTCGAAGCCCCCACGTTCGAAAACCTCCTCCACATCCTTGCCGAAAGCGGCATGTCGGAACTTCTGGTTGAAGGCGGCGCCTTTGCCGCAAAATCATTCCTTGAAGCTGGATTGGTGGATCGTATCATGCTGTTTGAAAGCCCCGTCGTGATCGGCAAGGGCGGCATTGAAACGCCGCTCAGCCGTGCCGACATCAAGGGCGACTATGCTCTGATCAGTGAAACCACCTACGGGCCGGATCGCTGCTTTAATTATGAAAGGCCGATTTGATGTTTACCGGAATTGTCACCGACGTCGGAACCGTTTCCGAGCTGGAAGCTCTGGCCGAAGGCGTGCGTCTGCGGGTGGCTACAAATTACGACCCCAAGACCATCGATATGGGCGCGTCCATCTCCCATGGCGGCGTCTGCCTGACGGTGACGAGACTGCCTGATGATGGCAGCAATGAGCGTTGGTACGAGGTCGAGGCCTGGGAAGAGGCGCTGCGCCTGACGACGATTGCCAGCTGGCAAAAGGGCACGCACGTCAACCTGGAGCGGGCGCTCAAGATCGGCGATGAGCTTGGCGGTCACATCGTTTCCGGCCATGTGGACGGCAAGGCGGAAATCCTGTCGGTTGAGCCGGAGGGCGAGGCTGTGCGCATCCGCCTGCGCGCGCCGGAACATCTGGCGAAATTCGTTGCCCCCAAGGGCTCCGTGGCGCTCGACGGCACATCGCTCACCGTGAACGCCGTTGATGGCACCGATTTCGACGTGCTGTTGATCCGCCACACGCTTTCCGTCACCACCTGGGGTGAGCGCCAGACGGGCGATTTCGTCAATTTCGAGGTCGACACCATGGCGCGTTACGCCGCGCGGCTTGCGGAATTCCCCTCGGCGTAATGTGACGATGCTTTGGAGAGGAGGACGCACCGACGCCTCCTCCGTCATTCCGGCCTCGAGCCGGAATCCAGTCACCCAAGTCTTTGGGCTGAAAGAACTTTTCCCGCCGCGCAGACGCGCGTCGACTGGATTCCGGCTCAAGGCCGGAATGACGGAAAGGGGAGTGGCCAACACCTGAAATCGCGGCCTATAGCAATTGTTCTCAAGCACCCGCTTCCGATGAAGCTGGAAACGCTATAGGACTTTTGGGCCGTTTGAAATCGATCGCGAGCCAAACGGGGTAGGGGAAATACATCATGCCTTCCTTCGAACTGCTGACCGCCTTTTTCATAACCACCGCCCTGTTCGCCTATATCCCCGGTCCGGCCATGCTTTACGCGGCGGCGCAGACCATGGCGCGCGGCCGGTTTGCCGGGTTGATGGCAGTGCTCGGCATCCATGTCGGCTGCTATGTCCACATCTTCGCCTCTGCGGCCGGTCTCTCGGTGTTGTTTCAGGCGGTTCCGTGGCTCTATCTCGCCGTGAAGCTCTGTGGCGCGCTTTATCTCGTCTGGCTCGGCTTCTCGATGTTGCGCAGCAAGATGGAAGGCGAGGCGGTCAATCTGACCATCGAGCCGAAATTGGCACGCCGCGCCTTCATCGACAGCATCATCGTTGATATACTCAACCCGAAGACAGCGCTGTTCTTTCTGGCTTTCCTGCCGCAATTCGTCGATCCGGCCGCCGCCTTTCCCGTCTGGCTGCAGTTCCTGATCCTTGGCATCGCCGTCAATTTCATTTTCTCCTCCGCCGATCTCGTCGGCGTGCTTGTGGCAGGCGCAATGGTCGGGCGCTTGAAGCGTTCGAGAGCGGTGCAGATGCTTGTCCGCCGTGCTGCCGGAACGGTGCTGATGGGGCTCGGCGTCCATCTCGCTTTCCAGAAAACCTGAGTCACGGGGAGCCGCGCCGGGAGCGCAAAACCCGGCCAAATGCCCTGCAAACGCGGCCGCTTGCGCCGTCGACACATGAAATTACTTGCCAAAAACGGCCAGCCGTGGTTTGACCGCCGCAAAAGCCGGTATGATCCGGCATCAAGCTTTTCAGGAAATATCATGTCCAAACCCCATCTTCTTATCGTGGAAGCACGTTTTTATGACGATATGGCGGATGCCCTTCTTGAAGGCGCGAAGTTCGCGCTCGATGAAGCCGGCGCCACCTATGACGTCATCACCGTTCCCGGCGCGCTCGAAATCCCGGCCGCCATCGCCATGGCGCTTGATGGCGCCGACAATGACGGCACCGAATATGACGGTTTTGTCGCACTCGGCATGGTCATTCGTGGTGAGACCTATCACTTCGATATCGTCGCCAACGAATCTTCCCGCGCCCTGATGGATCTGGCCGTCAGCGAATCGCTGCCGATCGGCAACGGCATCCTCACCGTCGAGAACGACGAGCAGGCCTGGGCGCGCGTGCGCCGCTCCGACAAGGATAAGGGTGGTTTCGCTGCCCGTGCGGCGCTCACGATGATCGAGTTGAAGAAAAAACTGGGTGGCTGAACGCATGTCTAATGTGGAAAATGGCGGTGAACCGCGCCAGCCTTCGGTAAAGCCCGCCAATCAGCGCGGCGCAGCCCGCCTTGCGGCCGTGCAGGCGCTTTATCAGATGGATGTCGGCGGAACCGGCGTTATGGAAGTCGTCGCTGAATATGAAGCGCATCGTCTCGGCCAGGAAGTCGATGGCGATACCTATCTCAAGGCCGACCCGTCGTGGTTCCGTTCGATCGTCTCGGGCGTCGTGCGTGACCAGACGAAGATCGACCCGCTGGTGCGCTCCGCCCTTCTAGAAGACTGGCCGCTGTCGCGACTCGATGCCACCGTCCGCGCTATCCTGCGTGCAGGAACTTTCGAGATTCTCGAGCGCAAGGACGTGCCGGTCGCCGTCATTGTCACGGAATATGTTGAAATCGCCCGCGCTTTCTTCGAGCATGACGAGCCGAAGCTGGTGAATGCGGTTCTTGACCGCATTGCCAAGCAGGTGCGCGGCGAGGCAAAACGCTGAACTAAAAGCAGATGAGGAAGAGATGAGCGCCGTTTCCGTCCCCGGACTTGAAGGTCAACTGGACGAGGCGAAGCGCAACGTCTTCCTCCTCACCATGGCGCAGGCGATCATGGGATCGGCCGCGCCCATGAGCTTTTCCGTCGGCGCGCTCGCAGGGTACCAACTGCTTGGCGCCGACAAGTCGCTGGCGACCGCACCGCTTACCGGGTTTAATATCGGTGTGGCGCTTGGCGCGATCTGCGTGGCGGCCGCATCCCGTTTCCTCGGTCGCAAGGCTGGCTTCATGGTCGGCGCACTGATGTGCTCGATCGGCGGCGGAGTTGCTGCGGTCGCGCTCTTCCGGTCGGATTTCTGGCTTTTTGCCGTCGGCCTGCTGCTGATCGGCATTTCCGGCGGCTTTACGCAGAAGATCCGATTTGCCGCAGCCGACGCATCGCCGTCCTTCTACAAACCCAAGGCTATCTCCTGGATACTTGCGGGCGGTATCATCTCCGCCATTGTCGGACCGCAGCTCGCCATCTTCGGCAAGGACCTGCTGGCGCCGGTCACCTTTGCCGGCGCTTTCATGGCGCTCGTGCCATTGGGGCTCGTTTCGATCGCCATTCTGGCGTTTTTGAAGTTGCCCGATCCCAAGGCCGCCACCCATGTTGAATCGGCAAGGCCGCTTTCTGAAATCGTCCGCACGCAGCGTTTCGTCACCGGCATGATCTGCGGCATCGGCTCTTATGCGCTGATGACCTTCATGATGACCGGCGCACCGCTTGCCATGGTGGTCGGCTGCGGTTTCCCGACCGAACTCGCCACGCTCGGCATCCAGTGGCACGTCCTTGCCATGTTCGGTCCGAGTTTCTTCACCGGGATGCTGATTTCCCGGTTCGGCGCGGAAAAGATTGTCGCTTCCGGCCTCATCGTGCTGATGGCCTGTGCCATCGTCGCCCACATGGGCATCGAATTGTGGAATTTCTGGACGGCGCTGATTCTGCTCGGGCTTGGCTGGAATTTCGGTTTCATCGGCGCGACCGCCATCATCACGTCAAGTTACCGCCCGCATGAAGCGGACAAGGTGCAGGGATTTCACGATATCGTGCTGTTCGGCACGGTTGCCCTGTCATCCTTCTCCTCCGGCAAGGTCTTCACGGCATGGGGCTGGTCGGTCATGAACCTCGTCATCTGGCCCGTTTCAGGGCTTTGCCTCCTGCTGGTGCTGTCGCTCATCTTCACGGCACGCAGAAAAGCGGCCTCAGTCGCATAGCCGGCGCTACGCCTTTCAAGTTTCAGGCAAATTTGTGGGCTTGACGCGAGACGTCGCGCCAACGCAATCTCCCGTCGAGGACATTTTTCCTTGGGAGGGGAACAAATGCCCAATAGGGGACTTCGGACAGGCCGTCCGCGTCCCGCTGCACATGGTTTCGCCACGCCGGGGTGGGAGTGAGGCCCGGCCTTTTGGGAGGTAAGTGCGCATGACCGTAATACCCATAGTCATTTTATGCGGTGTCCTGTCCGTGGTTTACGCGGTATGGGCAACCAAGAGCGTCCTCGATGCCGATCAGGGCAACGAGCGCATGCGTGAAATAGCAGGTTATATCCGTGAAGGTGCGCAAGCTTATCTCACCCGCCAATATCTCACCATCGCCATCGTCGGCCTGATCGTCGCCGTTCTGGCCTGGTATCTCCTGTCATCCATGGCCGCGATCGGTTTCATCATCGGTGCCGTCCTTTCAGGTGTTGCCGGTTTCGTCGGCATGCATGTGTCCGTCAGGGCCAATCTGCGTACGGCGCAGGCCGCGTCACACAGCCTGTCCGCCGGACTCGACATCGCGTTCAAATCAGGCGCCATTACCGGCATGCTGGTGGCGGGCCTCGCGCTGCTCGGCGTATCCATCTATTATTTCATCCTCACCTCGGTGATGGGCCATGCGCCCGGCTCGCGGGAAGTGATCGATGCGCTGGTGTCGCTCGGATTCGGCGCGTCGCTGATCTCCATCTTCGCGCGTCTCGGCGGCGGCATCTTCACAAAGGGCGCCGATGTCGGCGGCGATCTCGTCGGCAAGGTCGAGGCGGGCATTCCTGAGGATGACCCGCGCAACCCCGCAACCATCGCCGACAATGTCGGCGACAACGTCGGTGACTGCGCCGGCATGGCGGCCGATCTTTTCGAGACCTATGCCGTTTCGGTGGTGGCCACCATGGTTCTCGCCGCGATCTTCTTTGCGGGAACGCCGGTACTCGAAAGCGCAATGGTCTATCCGCTGGCGATCTGCGGCGCCTGCATCCTGACCTCGATTGCCGGCACCTTCTTCGTGAAGCTCGGCACCAACAATTCCATCATGGGCGCGCTGTACAAGGGCCTCATCGCCACCGGTATCTTTTCCGTCGCGGGTCTTGCCGTCGCCACTTATGCGACGATCGGCTGGGGGACGGTGGGCACGGTGGCCGGCACGGAAATCACCGGCACCAATCTCTTCCTGTGCGGCCTTGTCGGTCTCGTCGTGACGGCGCTGATCGTCGTCATTACCGAATATTATACCGGCACCAACAAGCGCCCGGTCAATTCCATCGCCCAGGCCTCGGTGACGGGCCACGGCACCAACGTCATCCAGGGGCTTGCCGTTTCGCTCGAATCGACCGCATTGCCGGCCATCGTCATCGTCGGCGGCATCATCGGCACCTACCAGCTCGGTGGCCTGTTCGGCACCGGTATTGCCGTTACCGCCATGCTTGGTCTCGCCGGCATGATCGTCGCGCTCGATGCCTTCGGGCCGGTCACGGACAATGCCGGCGGCATTGCTGAAATGGCTGGTCTTGATCCAGACGTTCGCAAGGCGACAGACGCGCTGGATGCTGTCGGCAATACCACGAAAGCCGTGACCAAGGGTTATGCCATCGGCTCAGCCGGTCTCGGCGCGCTGGTTCTGTTCGCCGCCTATGCCAACGACCTTTCCTATTTCGCAGCCAACGGCGACACCTATCCCTACTTCAAGGATATAGGCGAGATTTCCTTCAGCCTCGCCAACCCTTACGTGGTTGCCGGCCTGCTGTTCGGCGGCCTCATTCCTTATCTCTTCGGCGGCATTGCCATGACGGCGGTGGGCAAGGCGGCAGGCGCCATCGTTGAGGAAGTCCGTCGCCAGTTCCGCGAAAAACCCGGCATCATGGCCGGCACGGAAAAGCCTGACTACGGCAAGGCCGTGGACCTGCTCACCAGGGCGGCGATCAGGGAAATGGTCATCCCGTCGCTTCTGCCGGTTCTGGCGCCTCTCGTGGTCTATTTCGGTGTGCTGCTGATTTCCGGTTCCAAGGCCTCGGCCTTTGCCGCACTCGGCGCATCACTGCTCGGTGTCATCATCAATGGCCTCTTCGTGGCGATTTCCATGACGTCAGGCGGCGGCGCATGGGATAACGCCAAGAAGAGCTTCGAAGACGGTTTCGTCGACAAGGACGGCGTACGCCACGTCAAGGGTTCGGAGGCGCACAAGGCATCGGTCACGGGTGATACCGTAGGCGATCCCTATAAGGATACCGCGGGTCCGGCGGTCAACCCGGCCATCAAGATTACCAATATCGTGGCGCTGCTGCTGCTGGCGGTTCTCGCCCACTGAAGGCTACCGTTTCGACAAATTGAAAAGGCCCGGGGAGCGATCCCCGGGCCTTTGAATTTTCCGTTCCTGCTGAGGTCAGGGCGTATTGCCGCCCTGGCCGAGAATGCTCTTGGCGATATTGGCGCCCGAGGTGCCGCCGGAAAGCAGCTGCTGCAGGAAGGTGAGGTCCTTGCCGCCTGTCGGCGTGGTGCGCGAAATCGTGTCGAAGACCTTGCCGTCCTGCAGCGTGTAGTTGGCCTTGCGCTCGATGACGCCGTCCTTGTTGAAATAAATGGCGAGAATGTTCTGTTCGACCAGCGACGGCTTCATGAAGGCCGCACGGCGCACACGCTTCTGCGAGATGTAATAGAACACTTCATTGCCGAAGGTCGCGGTCGTGGAGGGCGTGCCCATGGTCAGGAGAACCTGCTCACGGCTCGAGCCTTCCGGGATCAGCTGGAGCGACTGCTCGTCCATGACATAGCCGTTATGGAATACATCTGTCGTGCTGGTGCAGGCGGAAAGCAGGCTGGATGCGAGCACGATTGCGATGGCGGTCTTGCTCAGAATTTTGCCGTGACTTGCGGATTTCTGCTTGCTCAACTGCTTTTCCCCGACTGCGATCATGAATGGCACCTTCCGGCATTGCGTGGTGCACAGTGTCTGTGCACATGATTGTGTCAATCCGGGGACGGAAAATCCCGATCACCCCCCAAATTCAATGCTTTCCCGGCCTTTTGGAACTCCTCCGGTTCTCTTCGACTGTTTCAGCGCAAAGACGAACGTGACCGCGACAGCATTGCAATTCGTGGATGCTTCGGTAAACCAGCTTTGACGATCATGCAACAAGTGCGATGGGCGGTAAGCGCATTCACCCGTCCCGTTCGGAAAAAAAACGATGATATTCGGGCTGTTCAAGAAGAAAAACAACAATCGCGCCATAGTTGACAGGCAATATGCGACCTTGACGGCAGCAGCCCGCACACCCGAATTTTATCTCGATCTCGGGGTACCGGACACTGTAATGGGCCGTTTCGAGATGCTGTCAGTCATGATGATTCTCTATTTCCGCCGCACCAAATCCTCCGGTGTCAGCGGGCAGGAGATTGCCCAGGAGATTGTCGACGCCTTCTTTCAGGACCTTGATCACTCCATCCGTGAGCTTGGCATTGGCGATCAGGGCGTGCCAAAACGCATGAAGAAATTCGCCGGCATGTTTTATGGCCGTCTCGAATCCTACGCGGCGGCGCTGGATACGTCCGACCTTGCGGCCCTTGCCGCGGCACTCCGGCGCAATATATATCCGCAGGCAAACGAGAACGCGCCGGCGCTGGATGGGCTGGCGGGCTGGATGATGGAGGCTTCTTCCGTCCTTGCCGCCTGTTCCGAAGAAACAATTGCAACCGGAAGCCTGACGCTGCCCTTGCCTGGACGATGAGGTTCACATGAACGCGCGACACGCCGCAAATGACGACCTGCCTTTCTCCTATCCCGTGAAGGTAGGCCATATTTCCGCCAATCCCGTCAGGATTGGTCTCGAAGCCGATGCCGAGGAGCTCAAGGCGCTGGCGAAATTCTGGGACGTGGTTTCCGTCGAATATCTGAAGGCAGAGCTGCAGGTATCCCGCTGGAAGAAGGATGGCGTGAAGGTAAAAGGCGAGGTGCATGCGGCCGTGACCCAGTCCTGCGTCGTGACGCTGGAGCCGGTGTCGAGCAAGATCGACGAGACTGTCGAGCAGATTTTCGTGCCGGAAGGTTCGAAACTGGCGCGGATGGTCACGAACGAAGAAGGCGAAATCGTGCTCGATCCCGATGGTCCCGACATTCCCGATCAGTTCACCGGCGACAGCATCGATGTCGGCGCTGTCGTTGCCGAATTTGCCGCCCTTGCCATCGATCCCTATCCGCGCAAACCGGATGCGGCGTTCCCCGAAACGGCCGAAAAAGAACCTGAAGAAGAGAAGCGGCCATCGCCCTTTGCCGTGCTGAAAGATTGGAAAAAAGACTGAATGGCCCAGCCGGGCTGAAATAATTTTATTGTAACGAAGGCCGGAAAAGGTATTTTCGCGCAAAATCCGCTTGATTGGCGGCAAGTAAGGATAAGGGACGAGTGATCAGAATTGCAATTGACGTCATGGGCGGCGATTTCGGCCCAGATGTTGCCATCCCGGGTGCCGCCAAGGCGCTCGAACGGCACAACGATGTAACTTTTCTGCTCTACGGGCAGAAGAGCAAATGCGACCCCATTCTGGCACAATATCCCGCACTTCGGGAAAAGTCGGTCTTTCACGATTGTGAAGTCTCTGTCAGCATGGACGAGAAGCCCAGCCAGGCGCTGCGCCGCGGCCGCTACGTCTCCAGCATGTGGCGCGCCATTGAGGCCGTGAAACTCGGCGAGGCTGACGTCGCCGTTTCCGCCGGCAATACCGGTGCGCTGATGGCCATGGCGAAATTCTGTCTGCGCACCATGGCGCGGGTGGAACGCCCGGCAATCGCCGGTATCTGGCCGACACTGAAGGGCGAAAGCATCGTGCTCGACATAGGCGCGACGATCGGCGCCGACTCCCAGCAGCTTCTGGATTTCGCCCTCATGGGCGGCGCCATGGCGCGCGCGCTCTTCGATATCGACCGTCCGACGGTCGGCCTGCTCAATGTCGGCGTCGAGGAGGTGAAGGGTCAGGAAGAGGTTCGCGAGGCCGGACGGCTGATCCGCGAGGCAGATCTCGGCACCATCGATTATCGCGGTTTCGTCGAAGGTGACGATATCGGCAAGGGCACGGTTGATGTCGTGGTGACCGAAGGTTTCACCGGCAATATCGCGCTGAAAGCGGCCGAAGGCACCGCCCGCCAGATCAGCACGTTGCTGCGTGAGGCGATCTCCCGCAGCTTCTTCGCCAAGATCGGTTATGTTCTCGCAAAGAGCGCCTTCGACGTGCTGCGTGAAAAGATGGATCCGCGCAAGGTCAATGGCGGCGTGTTTCTCGGCCTGAACGGCATTGTCATCAAGAGCCATGGCGGTACGGATGCCATCGGTTTTGCTTCCGCCGTCGATGTCGGCTACGACATGGTTCATAACGGCCTGACGGCCAAGATAGAAAACGATCTCAAGATTTACCACGCAAGACGGCTTCCGCCCCCGGCGCCCGAAGCACTCGTGGCTGACGAGGAATAACGGAATGATCCGCTCTATAGTTCGTGGTTTCGGGGCAGCGCTGCCGAAGCGTGTGATGACCAACAGCGAAATCGAAGGCGTCGTGGAGACGTCAGACGAATGGATCGTGCAGCGAACCGGCATCAAGCAGCGCTACATCGCCGGCGAAGGTGAAACCACCGCGTCTCTCGGCGAAGCGGCGGCGCGTGCGGCTCTCGACAATGCCGGTCTGACGCCCGACGATATCGATCTCATCATCCTGGCCACCTCGACGCCGGATAACACCTTCCCCGCGACGGCAGTGAACATCCAGAACCGCCTCGGCATGACCCACGGCTTCGCCTTCGACATGCAGGCTGTCTGCTCGGGCTTTGTCTATGCCGTCTCTACCGCCGACCTCTATGTTCGAGGCGGCATGGCCAAGCGCGTTCTTGTAATCGGCTCCGAGACCTTTTCGCGCATTCTTGACTGGAAGGACCGCACCACCTGCGTTCTCTTCGGCGATGGCGCCGGCGCGCTTGTTCTGGAGGCTGGGGAAGGCGAGGGTACCTCTGCCGATCGCGGTATCCTGACGGCGCAGCTGCGTTCCGACGGTTCGCACAAGGAAAAGCTCTATGTCGATGGCGGGCCCTCAACAACGGGCACGGTCGGTCATCTGCGCATGGAAGGCCGTGAAGTGTTCAAACACGCCGTCGGCATGATCACCGACGTGATTGAACAGGCATTCGAAGCCACGGGCACCACGGCAGACGATCTGGACTGGCTCGTTCCGCATCAGGCCAACAAGCGCATCATCGACGGATCGGCGAAAAAGCTCAACATCGACCCGGAAAAGGTCGTCATTACCGTCGATCAGCATGGCAATACCTCCGCGGCCTCCATTCCGCTGGCGCTTGCCGTTGCCGCAGGTGATGGCCGCATCAAGAAGGGCGATCTTGTCATGCTGGAGGCCATGGGCGGCGGTTTCACCTGGGGTGCGGTGTTGCTGCGCTGGTAAAGGCGCGATTTCAGCGTTTGCCGGGGCGGTGAAGCGAAATCCGCTGTGATTTTCGCGCTCACGCCCCGATAAGGCGCGTCTTGACGGCTCGGCCTGTGTCAAAACCGTATCAGTTGCTCTAAGCCCTTGCAGCGATTGCCGAAAGCCGCAAATGAATCTGGAACAGTCCCTTGACCGGCCGCCACAAGGGAAATAATCTCGGCGTCTCCTAGAGAAGAATTCAGACACGGTTTGTGGGGAAAAATGGCCGGGAAGACAGTGACACGCGCAGATCTTGCAGAATCTGTGTTTCGTAAAGTCGGGCTGTCCCGCACCGAATCCGCTGAGCTGGTCGAAACGATTATCGACGAAATATGCAACGCGATCACCCGCGGCGAAGTCGTCAAGCTCTCCTCTTTCGCGACGTTTCAGATCAGGGAAAAGAACGAGCGCATTGGCCGCAACCCGAAGACGGGGGAGGAAGTTCCGATTTCCCCACGTCGCGTCATGACCTTCAAGGCTTCGAATGTATTGAAGCAGCGCATTCTGAAAGCGCATACCGCCCGTAAAGCCAAGCAGAAGGGCCAGAAGTCCGGTACGTAAGCCTTCGCGCGAAGCAGCGCCATGGCGCGGTTTTGCGCCTCCGTAAGCCCTTTTTCCCATTCTTCCTGTGAACATGCTTGAATTTCAACGCGCAAGCCGTTGAAATCCGGTCGACTCACATCATAATCAATTTTAGTGATTTGTATCCTGCCGCAACCGGTGTTGGCGCGAAGGTCGGACCTGACCTTGCGTGATATGCGGGCCGGCGGGTGAAAAGCGTTCTCGTTCAGTGTCCGGCCGGATGCATGGCGCTCCGGTTCGGATGGGAGTGGAAATTTGGATAAAAGCCCCGACGCGTTTCGGACGATCAGTGAAGTGGCGGATGAGCTGAACCTGCCGCAGCATGTGCTGCGTTTCTGGGAAACGCGCTTTCCGCAGATCAAGCCGATGAAACGGGGCGGGGGCCGCCGTTATTACCGCCCTGATGACATCGACCTGCTGAAAGGCATACGTCATCTTCTTTATGACCATGGCTACACTATCAAGGGCGTGCAGAAGCTGCTGAAAGCCAATGGCAACCGCTTCGTGGCTGCCATTGCCTCCGGTGATCTCGCGACCATGGAAGCCATCATGGCGGCGAGCGGCGAAAAGGAAGTCAACGAGCCGCGGGTTATCGATACCGATGGCGATGAGGTCGTCGGCCGTCCGAAGGCGAAGCCAAGCGGCCGGTTTTTCGGTTTTGGCGGTGGCGGCAGCGACGCTGAAATATCGGTGGGCAAGTCCGGCATTGGCAAGGATGACCAGGCGCTTTTGCAGGAGGCCCTGTTTGATCTGCTCGAATGCAAGCGCCTGCTGGATCAGGTTCGCTAAACCTTTTCCACAGCTGTTTCGGGACGCCAACCTTTCAGAAACCCCTTTGGCCGATAATGCGGCTCCGTAAAAAGGAGTCCGACCGTGAGCAACCGAAAATCGACAGCGCGACGCCGCACGGCGAAGAAATCGAGTGGCGGTAGCGTTTGGCCCTGGGTGCTGATGCTGGGTGTGGTTGCCGGCGGCATTCAGGCCTACGAACATCGCGATAGTCTTTTGCCGCAGCGGGCTGTTGCTAAGGCGACGTCTTCGGCAGCCAACGCTCCTAAAGTCACGACGGCGGCCAAGCGCGAGGCGGTTACCTCCGAGAAAGTCGCGGCCATGCGCCCTGCTGCCCCCGTCCTGCCCGGCAACGCACCGGTTCCGCCACGCCCCATCGCCATGCCGCCTACGGCCTCTCAGAACAAGGTCGCAGCTATCCTGCCGGAAACCCGCCCGTCAGTCGAAAAGGTCTCGCTCGGCGAAAAAAGCGGCACTTTTGCCTTTTGCGGCCGCTCCGGCCTCAACAATTGTGTGGCCGATGGCAACACCTTCTGGATGAAGGGCGTCAAAATGCAGCTCGCCGGCATTGAGGTTCCGCAGATCGACCGGGCGCGCTGCATGGAAGAACGCCAGCGCGGTTTCATTGCGAAAGTCAGGCTTCGCGAAATGCTGAACGCCGGCGCCTTCGATGTCGCATCTACCGGTGCTGCGGGCGGGCAAGCTACGGAACGGACACGCCTTTCGCGTTCAGGCGTCTCCTTCGCCGATCAACTCGTGCGCGAAGGTCTGGCCCATCCGCTCTCGGGAAAAAATCAGTCCTGGTGTGGCTGAGGCCCCGTTGACCGAAACGGCCCGGACTGTGTAGATGAGGCGCGGTCGTGTTTAAGGTCGGCCTTTGCGCCGGCCACCTGAACGATGACAGCATTTTTGCAGCGACTTGACCCCAAACGGTTCATGGCGCCGCAATGCGGACGTGGCGAAATCGGTAGACGCAGCAGACTTAAAATCTGCCGACCATTGGTCTTGCGGGTTCAAGTCCCGCCGTCCGCACCATACCCCCGATTAAATTTTCTTTTTTGCTTCCCTGCGGTTTCCCGGCGTCTGGAGGATTTTATGCCGAATTTTCCAGGTTTTCGGCATGGTTGGCGCTGAGATCCGCAGGATTGCCTTAAAAGTGTGCTTGATCACGCAGGCGGCATTTTTCCGTTGAAATCACCCGAAAGAACCTATTGACCTTGCCACGATGGGAAGCCCTATCTTTTTTTTAAATGAGAAAAGAGGGGTCATACGCATGTCACAAATGGAGATCCGGGCGAGCCATCAGATTGCGATCGATGGCATGACATGCGCCTCCTGCGTCGGCCGCGTTGAAAAGGCGATCGCCAGGGTGCCCGGGGTTTTCAAGGCTTCGGTCAATCTTGCGACGGAACGCGCTGACATCTCTTTTTCCGGATCACCTGACGTGCCGGCCGTGATCGCGGCGGTGCGGAATGCCGGCTATGGGGTCGAAGAAAGAACGATAGAGCTTGATATTGAGGGCATGACATGCGCCTCCTGTGTCGGGCGTGTTGAAAAGGCCCTGAAGGCTGTTTCCGGTGTTTCGGAAGCGAGCGTCAACCTGGCGACCGAGCGCGCCACCATCCGCGTCGCCGGCAATGCCGCTTCTACCGCCACCTTGGGGGAGGCGATCAGACGGGCGGGTTACACGGCGAAGGAAATCGTCGCCGACAGGGCCGGCGAAGTGGAACAGGACCGACGCGCCGTGGAGTTGCGCAGCCTGAAAATCAACCTGGCCGTGGCCGCTGCTTTGACCCTGCCAGTCTTCGTTCTGGAAATGGGCTCGCATCTTGTCCCCGCGATCCACGACATCGTGATGGAAACGGTCGGCATGCGGGAAAGCTGGTATCTGCAATCCGTTCTGACGACGCTGGTACTCTTTGGACCGGGTCTGCGTTTCTTCAAAAAAGGCATACCCGCACTTCTGCGGCTCGCGCCGGATATGAATTCGCTTGTCGTGTTGGGCACCGCCGCCGCCTGGGGATTTTCGGTTGTCGCAACGTTCCTGCCCGAAATATTGCCGCGCGGCACGGCGAATGTCTATTACGAGGCCGCTGCTGTCATCGTCACGCTCATCCTCCTTGGCCGGTTCCTTGAAGCGCGCGCCAAAGGCCGCACCAGCGAGGCGATAAAACGATTGCTCGGGTTGCAGGCCAAGTCGGCGCGGGTGTTACGCGACGGCGAAACCATGGACGTGCCGTTGCAGGATGTGCGCGCCGGTGATGTGATCATTGTCCGTCCTGGCGAGAAAGTGCCAGTCGATGGCGTGATCCTCAGTGGCTCGTCCTATGTCGACGAATCGATGATAACCGGCGAACCAGTGCCGGTTACGAAAACGGCGGGTTCCGAGGTCGTGGGCGGTACGGTGAACCGCAACGGCTCTTTCACCTTCCGCGCCACCAAGGTGGGTGCCGATACGCTGATCGCCCAGATCATCCGCATGGTCGAGGAAGCACAGGCCGACAAGCTGCCCATTCAGGCGCTGGTCGACAAGGTCACCAACTGGTTCGTGCCGGCGGTGATGCTGGCCGCAGCCGTCACCTTCCTCGTGTGGTTCGTCTTCGGGCCGGATCCGGCTCTGACCTTCGCTCTCGTCAATGCGGTTGCGGTTCTCATCATCGCCTGTCCCTGCGCTATGGGCCTTGCCACGCCTACCTCGATCATGGTCGGCACTGGCCGCGCCGCCGAGATGGGCGTGCTGTTCCGGCGCGGTGATGCGTTGCAGACGCTCCGCGATGCCGAGGTGATCGCCGTCGACAAGACCGGCACGTTGACGCTCGGCAGGCCGAAACTGGTGCATTTTACAACGACCGAGGGCTTCGGTGCCGATGAGGTGCTGCGCCTTGTGGCATCCCTCGAAAGCCGATCCGAACACCCGATTGCGGAGGCGATCGTCGAAGCCGCGAAACATGGCGGCCTGGCGATTGCCGATGCGGAAGGTTTCGAGGCAACGCCGGGTTTTGGCGTGGCGGCGGTGGTTGAAGGGCGCAGGGTTGAAGCGGGCGCGGACCGGTTCATGGCGAAGCTCGGTTACGATACCGCGATGTTTGCGCATGAAGCAGACCGGCTGGGCAGGGAAGGGCAGTCGCCGCTTTATGCTGCAGTCGACGGCAGGCTGGCCGCGATTATCGCAGTGGCCGATCCGGTGAAGCAGACGACCCCGGAGGCGATCGCGGCGCTGCATGCGCTCGGCCTCAAGGTCACGATGATCACGGGTGACAATCGCCGCACCGCAGAGGCCATCGCCCATCGCCTCGGCATTGACGAGGTGGTGGCGGAAGTGCTGCCGGACGGCAAGGTCGAAACCGTCAAAAGGCTTGCCGCCGGTGGGCGCCGGGTCGCCTTCGTAGGCGATGGCATCAACGATGCACCGGCGCTTGCGGCAGCCGATGTCGGCCTCGCCATCGGAACGGGCACGGATGTCGCGATTGAGAGCGCCGATGTGGTGCTGATGTCGGGCGATCTGCGCGGTGTGGCCAATGCCATCGCCCTGTCCAAGGCCACGATCCGCAATATCGGCCAGAACCTGTTCTGGGCCTTCGCTTACAATGCCGCGCTCGTTCCCGTGGCGGCCGGAATATTGTATCCTGTCAACGGCGTGTTGCTGTCACCCGTCCTTGCTGCCGGCGCAATGGCACTTTCCAGCGTCTTCGTCCTGACGAACGCGCTGCGCCTGAAAAGCTTCCGTGCGCCGCTCACGGACAGACCCGCGGGCTTGCAGCTCGCAGCAGCGGAATAGGAGGGGACACAATGGCGCTCCCCCGGTCCATCCACTTGCCGCAGATTGATCGCAGCATCGCGGTGGCGGAGGGCGAGACTGTCCTTCAGGCCGCCCTGGCATCGGGCATCGCTTACCCGCACGGCTGTCGCATGGGCCGCTGTGGGGCCTGCAAATCGAGGCTGATCTCCGGTGAGGTCCACCTTCTCAAGCACACGCCTTTTTCGCTGACTGAGGAAGAGAAAGCAGATGGCCTGACGCTTGCATGCCGAGCCATACCATTAAGCGACGTGGTGATCGGCTGGCTGAATGGCGCTGACGCGCTCTCCGACAGTGATGCAGATCTGTTGTCCACCCCGGAAAGATAGGAGCAGGATCCATGAACATCGGCACAGCCGCCACCGCATCCGGCGTTTCTGCAAAGATGATCAGACATTACGAGACGATCGGCCTGATCAAATCGGCGAGCCGCACCGATTCCGGCTACCGGGTCTATACGGCCAATGATCTGGAAACACTGCGCTTTATAAGGCGCGGCCGCGACCTCGGTTTTTCAATCGAAAAGATAAGGCAGCTCATGACCTTGTGGCGTGATCCCGGCGGCGCCTCCTGCGACGTCAAACGCATCGTCATGGAACACGTCGTCGATCTCGAAGCCAAGATGCAAACGCTTCGCGACATGGCCGATACGCTCCGCCATCTGGCGACCTATTGCCCGGATAATGGCGAGCCGGAGTGTCCGATCATTCAGGATCTGGCGCAATCGGAAGATCCCGATTTCGTCCCGGCGGCGGTGGTGCCGAAACGTTCGGGCATGTTGAAGGGCACGTCCGGCCCGGTAGCGGAACTACAGCGCCTTGCGAAATGAGCGGCCGTTCCAATCGTGGACGTCGTCGATTGCGGTAAAAATGCCAATGCGGTGAAGGAGACCAGCCATGTGGATACAGATATTACAGCGCTTCCTTATCCTTTGCCTGATGTTGGCGATCGTTTCCGTCATCGCGTTTCTTTTGCCCTATATGGCCGGTGGCGATCCGGCCCGTACCATCCTGTTTTCGCGCATGCGCGATACGGCGCTTGATCCACACGCCGTTGAAGCGCTGAGAACCAGCCTCGGGCTCGACCGTCCGCTCTATGTGCAATATTTCGCCTGGCTGTCGAACGCGTTACGCGGTGACCTTGGCTTCTCCTTCACCAGCAGCCAACCCGTCGCCGGTGAGCTTTTACGTTCCCTCGGCGTGTCGGTGACACTGGCGCTGACGGCGCTGGCAATAGCGGTGGCCGTTGCCCTGCCGCTCGGCACGCTTGCCGCAATGCGTCCCGGCGGAAGGCTGGACAATTTCGCGACGCTGATGATCCAGACCTTCGTCGCCACGCCCGAATACTGGTTCGCGCCCATGTCTGCGCTCGTCTTTGCCCTCTATCTTGGCTGGCTGCCCTCCGCGGGATGGGACAGCTGGCGTTCGCTGGTCCTTCCTGCGCTGACGCTGACCCTGCGACCGCTCGCCTATTTCACGCAGGTGACGCGCGCGGCGATGGCCGAAGTTTTACGCGCCCCTTATATCACGGCGGCGCGCAGCCGCGGGCTGGGCATGCATGGCACGGTCATGCGGCACGGCATCCGCAACGGCTCGCTTCCGGTAGTCACGTTTTTTGCCCTGTGGCTTGCGGGCCTGCTGGGCGGATCGGTGGTGGTGGAGGTGATCTTCGCCATCCCCGGCATGGGTCGGCTTCTCTACGATGCGGTGGTCAACCGCGACATCCCGATGCTGCAGGGCGGCTTCATCTGCATCGTCGCGCTTTCCATCCTGATCAATACCCTGGCCGACAGCTTCTATGTCCTGATCAATCCAGCAATGCGAGGTCGCCATGACCATTAGTCACTTTCCACAGGCTGCCGCCATGACGATGACCGCGCCCAGACGTCCCTCCACACTCAACCGGTTCATGGATTTCATTCGCCGGCGGCACTGGACCTTCTATGCGGGATCGGCGATCTTTCTCGCCATCATCCTGCTGCTCATCATTGCGCCGTGGATTTCGCCTTATAATCCGGCGCAGCAGAACCTTCGGCTGCGGCTGAACGCGCCGAGCGCCGCCCATTGGCTCGGAACGGACCATCTGGGGCGTGATGTGCTCAGCCGTCTGCTCATAGGCGGCCGTTTCACGGTCACCATCGCCGCGATCACCGTCATTCTCTCGGTCGTGATAGGAGCCTTGATCGGCATCGTCAGTGGCCGCAGCCGCGGCATAGTCGATCAGATTTTGATGCGCATCGTGGACCTGCTCATAGCCATACCAGATGTCGTGATCGCGATTTTCCTCGTCGCCATCTTCGGGCCCGGATACGGCACGCTGATCGCCTCGCTGACCATCGTTGGCTGGACGCCTTTCGCACGGCTGGCACGGGGACTGACGCTTTCGATCAATTCCCGTGAATATATCCGCGCGGCAGAGGTGCTTGGATGTACGCGGAGCTTCATCATCTTCCGGCATATTATTCCCAACACGATCTGGCCCATTGCCGCTGTCGCGTTCCTGCGGTTCGGCCACAAGCTGATCACGGTGGGCGGACTGTCATTTCTGGGGCTCGGCGTACAACCGCCGGCCGCCGACTGGGCGCTGATGTTGTCCGATGCGCAGGCCTACGCCGAACGCATCCCCGTTCTGGTTATCGCACCGGGTCTGGCGATTTTCCTGGCGGCGCTCAGCGTGACCTGGATCGGCCATGGCCTCAACCTTGAAACCAAGAAAACGAGCGGTCATTGACGCCCGCGAAGGGGCAATGGTCGATTTGACTGCCGTCAAACATAGATGACGCCACGAACAATGAAGGAGAGTAATATCGTCTGAAGCCGCATGAAAATCCGTAAATGCCTCCGATTCAATAAAAATAAGGGGAACTCTTATGAATATCGAAGGACACACGCATGCCAGCACGGCCATGTCTTCCGAATGCGCACCGCTTCTGGAAATTGAGGACCTGCACGTTTCGGTGCCGGCGCAACATGGCCGGAAATTCGTCATCTCCGGGCTGACGCTTTCCGTCAATGCCGGGGAAGTTGTCGCTCTCGTCGGCGAGTCCGGATCCGGCAAGAGCATGACGGCGCTATCGCTGATGCGGCTCCTGCCACAGGGTGCGGAAATCGACTCCGGCCGAATTTCCTTTGCCGGGCGTGATATTCTCGCCCTGTCATCCGCCGAACTCGACGCGTTGCGCGGCGCAGATATCGGTATGCTGTTTCAGCAGCCACAGGCCATGCTGGATCCCACCAGCCGGGTGAGGACGCAGGTTGCCGAACCGCTATGGGTCCATCGCAAGATGAGCCGGCACGCCGCTCTCAATCGGGTCGTCGGCCTTCTGTCCGATGTCGGTATTCCCGATCCGTCTGCACGGGCGCAATGCTTCGCGCACGAACTTTCCGGCGGCATGGCGCAACGTGTCATGATCGCCGCGGCACTCTCGGGCAATCCGCAACTGCTGATCGCCGACGAGCCGACGACAGCGCTCGATGTCACCGTTCAGGCACAGATATTGCGCCTGCTCGATGACGAGCGCCGCAAGCGCCGGCTGGCCACGCTGCTCATCACCCATGATCTTTCGGTTGTCGCCGCATTCGCGGACCGGATCGCGGTCATGTATGCCGGCCGCATCGTGGAGGAAGGGCCCACCCAGGCGATCCTCAAGGCGCCGCAGCACCCCTATACCAAGGCGCTCATCAGCTGCTCGCTTCTGACCACTGACGGCGAGGGGCAGTTGCTGACAATCCCCGGCTCCAGTTCGCAGGCCCACGACATGTCCTGCGGCTGCCGGTTTCACCCGCGCTGCGCGCTCGCCAAATCCGCCGGCATGGGCAGCCGCTGCATGGCAGCCGAACCGAATCTGAATGCCCTGCCGGAAGGACGCAAGGCCCGGTGCTGGGCAGTGGGTGACGAGCAGGTCAATCATGATCATGCTGGCCACGCAATGTGCTGAAGGAGGTGACGATGTTATCGCCAACGATGAAACAGGCCACGCCATCGGCCGGCAGCGACAGCCGACCCTATGTGATTGCCAAAAATCTTTGCAAATATTACCCCATATCGGGCCTTGGTCACCGGGTGGTGAAATCCGTTGACGACGTGTCGCTGACGATCGGCGAAGGCGAGGTTCTGGGCCTCGTCGGCGAATCCGGCTGCGGCAAAAGCACCGTCGCCGGATTGATAACGCGGCTGACGAACGCGACGAAAGGCGAGGTCAGCATCGGTAATCATAATATACTGCAAATCCAGGGCGAAGAGCTTCGGCGGATGCGTCGGGTCGTGCAACTGGTGTTTCAGGATCCCTATTCGGCACTCGATCCCCGTATGCGCATCGGGCAAAGCATGGAAGCACCGCTTGCCCAGCACGGCATCGGCTCTCGCGAGGAACGCGCGACGCGGGTTTTCCGGATGCTGGAGGAGGTCGGTCTTGATGCCTCATTTTACGATCGTTATCCCAGCCAGTGTTCCGGCGGGCAATTGCAGCGCGTCGTCATAGGGCGCGCACTTCTTCTCAATCCGAGTTTCCTCGTTTGCGATGAGCCGACATCGGCACTCGACGCCTCCATGCGCACGCAGATACTGAACCTCCTGATGGACATGAAGCGTCGCCACGGTCTGACGGTTCTGATGATTTCCCATGACCTGCGTGTGGTGCGTTATCTGTGCGATCGCATCGCGGTAATGTATCTCGGGCGCGTCGTTGAAATCGCCGACCGTGAAGAGCTTTTCCGGACGCCGAAGCATCCCTACACCAAGGCCCTCATTGCATCGTCGATGCTGGACGAGACGGGGTTGTATGCACCGGAAATGCTCCTGGACGGTGATCTGCCGAGCCCTCTCAATCCTCCCGACGGATGCAAATTCCACACGCGCTGCAAATACGCGACCGCAATATGCGGAGAGGTAGAACCCGTTCTGGAAGGCGTTTCCGGCGAGCATTTCGCGCGTTGCCACCGCTGGCAGGAACTGGGTTGAAGGACGACGCAGCTACAGTTCTCTGGTGCTGTAAAAACAGATGAATTGTGTGTTTGAAGCTTAATATCGGAATAAAATTCCGAGTATAAAACGTAAAATAGATGATATTCGAATGGATAATCGAAAGATATCCATAGGGTATTATTGTTGTAATTTTATGGAATAAGCGAATTTTCGAGAAAATGTAAGAGATGTGAGCGTTGTCATCAAAAATAAAAGGGGAATTTTCTATGATGAAGCACGCACTTTTGGCGACGTGCGCCGTTGTTGTCTCATTCGGGGCACATGCGGCGACAGCCGGAACGATCACCTATGACGATTATACCGGCGTCAAGACCGGCTGGCAGATGGCTTCCGACGATGCCTATCTCGGCTCGCGGGCGGGATGTTTCGAAAGTCTGGTTCGTGTCGGGTATGACGCGACACTGGAGCCTGGCCTTGCCGAATCCTGGACGCAGACCGCGCCGAAGGTCTGGGAATTCAAGCTGCGCAAGGGTGTGAAATTCCAGAATGGTGAGCCGCTCAATGCCGCAGCCGCGGTCAATGCACTCACCAATCTTCTGAAAGCGCCTGTTCCGGCGCGCGCCTTCTCGCCCAAGCTGATCGCCGCTGTTGATGCCGATGGTGACGATATCGTGAAGATCACGACCATCGAGCCATCGGTGCTGCTGCCGGCGCAAATGGGAAGTCCGGCAACGTCGATCCTCGCGCCTTCAGCCTATAAGGATGGCAAGGTCGATCCGATCGGAACCTGCACCGGACCCTTCAAGATTACCAAGGTCGATGCCAACCAGTATATGGAGCTGACCGCAAACCATGACTATTGGGCCGGTATGCCGAAGCTTTCGGGCGGCCGCGTGAACTTTATTCCGGACGCCGATACGCGCGCCACCCAGATAAGAAGCGGTGAAGTGCAGATTTCGCGCATGATCCCGCCCTGGACGGTGAAGACCGTTGAAGCGGCCAAGGGCGTCAAGGTTGCGCCGATCACCGTGCCGCGGATCACCGAAATGCTGCTCAATAATTCAAAGGCGCCTTTCAAGGATATCAAGGTTCGGCAGGCGATCCGGGCTGCCATCGATACCGCCGGTATTGCGGACAGCATCTATGAAGGCGTGGTAAAGCCCGCAACGATGCCCTTCGCACCGGGTGAGCCGTGGGCGCCGCAAGACGTCACACCCGCTTATGACCTGGAGAAGGCAAAGGCTCTGCTGAAAGAGGCCGGAGTTGCTCCCGGCAGCCTGAAGTTGACGCTTCTCGCCTACACGGAAAGAACCGAACTCAAGGATGTTGCCGCCGTTATCCAGGCCCAATTGCAGGAAATCGGCATCAAGGTCGATGTTCGCGTTGCCGATTACACAGCGATCGAGCCCGATCTCCTTTCCGGCAACTTCGACATGGTTCTTCTGTCGCGCGGTTACGCCACTGACGTTGCAGAGCCGATCGGTTTCCTGAACGCCGACTACACCTGCACAGGCGGTTACAACATCTCGCATTATTGCAGCGAAGAGACGGACAAGCTGATCAAATCGGCCTATGCGGTGGCCGAGCCGGCCAAGCGTTACGCCATCTATGCCGAGGCGGCGAAGAGGGTTTACGATGAAGCGGTCACCGTCTACCTCATCCACGAGACGGCTTTCGACGCCTATTCGGACAAGGTCGAGAACTTCAAGCCGCATCCGATCAACTATTTCATCATGACCAAGGATCTGGCGGTGAAATAAGCCGACGTGACATTGCTGACGAGGTGTGGCCCGGTTCGCAAGAGCCGGGTCTCTTTTATAAGAAGGCCCCTGAACCTCTTCGCCGTCATTGCGGCCCTGTGCCGGAATCCAGCCAGTCCAGGTCCTTGGACTGAAAGGAGTCTTCCCGCCGTGCAGACGCGCGTCAGCTGGATTCCGGTTCAGGGCCGGAACGACGGAGGAGGGCGGATTCGATTCATTAAGCTGGGGAAACCTCCTCCGTCACCCTTGATTGAAAGGGAGAGGGCGTTTGCCGTCCAGAAGGAGAGAGGGATGGATGCCGTCCAAACCCGTCACACAATTCAGCGCGAAGCGGGGCAGGCAGTGCGATCCGGCGGCGGCTGTATGAAAGCGCCGCCGGTATCTCGTCTGATCAGGCGCGTGCTTCCGGCGTGTACCCAGCCGCGGTGATGATTTCTGCGATACTTGCCGCATCGGAGATGCCGCCAACCACGACTGTGCGGCTTGCCGGATCGGCATGTACGGCAGCGCCGGGAACGGTCTTCTCGATCGCACCCTTGATCACACCGGCGCAGTGCCCGCAGGTCATGTCTTCAACGTGGAAAGAAAGGTCGGCATTGACAGGTGCGGCAGTGGTTTCCGGGTGATGCTGGTGAGCGGTGCACATAGGCGGTTCTCCGTGATTGGGAATTCGTAACAGGGAGAGCGTGGACTATTCCAACGTGGGAAGGTCAAGCGCTTTATTCGCCAAAAGCCAGTGATTTCAGCTCTTCCAGAAAATCGGCATCAGCAGCACCAGAACCGTCAGGATTTCCAGACGCCCCAGCAGCATCAGGATCGACAGGAGATAGAGCGCCGGTTCGCTTATCGTGGAGAAATTGCCTGCCGGGCCGATGATCGGGCCGATGCCGGGGCCGACATTGGCAAGCGAGGTCGCCACAGCCGAGGTGGCGGTGAGGAAATCATAGCCCATCAGGCTCATGGCCAGACTGCCGGCAATCCAAAGTGCGATGAAACAGCTGATGAAGAGAAAGATGGTGCGGATGGTTTCCGGATCGACCACCTGCTGGCCGTAGCGCACGGAATAGACGGCGTTCGGATAGATCAGCTTCTTGAGCCCGGCCCGCGCCACGTTGAAGATGATCAGAAAACGATAGGCCTTGATGCCGCCGGCCGTCGAGCCCGAGCAGCCGCCCATGAAAGTGGCGAAAAAGGCGACGACGACGACGAAGGGCCCCCACAGCGTGTAGTCATCGCTGGCAAAGCCGCCGGTCGACAGAATGGATGTCATATTGAAGAAGGAATGGCTGAGCGCATCATCCAGCGGCACGCCGTTCCTGAAATGGTGGTAGACACCAACGGCAACCGAGATCGCGCAGAGGTAGCCGAGGAAGACCGCGATCTGCGGGTCGCGCAACGTCTCCAGCCGGCGCCGCACGGCGAGCAGGATCATGACCGAGAACGGCAGGCTGCCGAAGATGAGGAAGATGGTGGCGATCCACAGCAGGGCCGTATTGTTGAAATAGGCGAAGGACGCGTCATGGGTGGAGAAGCCGCCCGTCGCAACCGTCGACATGGCATGGTTCAGCGCATCGAAATGCGACATGCCGGCAAAATCATAAGCGATGGTACAGGCGAGCGTCATGACGATGTAGATCGCCACGAAAGCCCGGGTGAAGCTTGCCAGCCGGGCGAAGGGGCGGTCGTTGCCGGTGTCGGAGGATTCCATGCGGAAGAAGGTCATGCCGCCGACGCGCAGCAGCGGCAGGATGAAGAGGCCGAGTGCGACAATACCGATGCCGCCGAGCCAGCACAGCAGCGACCGCCACAGGAGAATACCCTGCGGCGCATTGTCGAGACCCGAAATGGCTGTGGATCCGGTCGTCGTGATGGCGGAGACGGACTCGAAAAGCGCCTGGCCGGGCGTCAGGCCGAGTTCGGACAGATAAAGCGGCACTGCACCGACGATGGAAAACACCAGCCAGAGCAGGTTGACGAGCAAAAAGCCGAAACGCTTGTTGAACGAAGCGATCGGCCCGCGCGTGGCGAGCGCGCAGGCAAGCGCGAACCCGCCACACATGAAGCCGGAAAGCGCGAACACCATCCAGTCGTCATTGCCGTAATAAAGATCCGTCAGTGCGGGCAGGAACATGGCCGTGGCGAGATAGAGCCCGAAGATGGACGCTACATATATGACCGAGCGCAGAAGGTTACTGTTCAAGAAATGAAACCCGGAGTTCGTGGCCGCGCTGAAATGAGTCTTTGTCTCGGACGCCTTCCTATGGCATAGCGGGTGCCATTATGAATTTCAATGGATTGACTATCGTGGACAAGCAGCTTGTGGAAGCAGCGCGGCGGGAAGTGCGGGAAATATTCCCGGAAACGCCGCTGCAGTTGAATGAACATCTCAGCCGTCGGTATGGCGCGTCGATTTGGCTGAAGCGTGAGGATCTGTCCCCGGTTCGTTCCTACAAGATTAGAGGCGCATTCAATTTTCTTCGCAAGGCGGTGGCCAAGGCCGGCAAGGGCAAGATTTTCGTCTGTGCTTCGGCTGGAAACCACGCCCAGGGTTTTGCTTTCGCCTGCCGCCATTTCGGCGTTCATGGCGTTGTTTTCATGCCGGTGACCACACCGCAGCAGAAGATCGAAAAGACCCGCATCTTCGGCGGCGAGTTCATCTCCATCCGTCTGGTGGGCGATATATTCGACCAGTGTTACGCTGCTGCCCGCCAGCACGTGCAGGACAATGACGGCTACATGGTGCCGCCGTTCGACCATGAGGATATCATCGAGGGCCAGGCGACGGTTGCCGCCGAGATCATGGACCAGCTCCCGGATGGCACTAAGCCTGACATCGTCGTGATGCCTGTCGGCGGTGGCGGTCTTTCGGCTGGCCTGTCCGGATTTTTGGCCGGGACGGTCCGCAAGGAAAACTTCGTGTTCTGCGAGCCGGAAGGCGCACCGAGCCTGAAGAAAAGCCTCGAACGTGGCGAACCGGTGACGCTGAACAAGATCGATAATTTTGTCGATGGCGCCGCCGTCGCCCGCATCGGCGACCTCAACTTCAAGGCGCTGAAGGATTTCCCGGCCGATCAGGTCCAGCTCATCCCGGAAAATGCCATCTGCGTGACGATCATCGAGATGCTGAATCTCGAAGGCGTGGTGCTGGAGCCCGCAGGCGCGCTCTCGATCGCCGCGCTGGAAAAGCTCGGCCGTGAAAAGCTGGAAGGCAAAACGGTCGTCGCCGTGGTTTCCGGCGGCAATTTCGATTTCGAGCGCCTGCCGGATGTGAAGGAGCGCGCCATGCGTTACACGGGCGTGAAGAAATACTTCATCCTGCGCCTGCCGCAGCGTCCCGGTGCGCTTCGCGATTTCCTCAACCTGCTCGGGCCCGATGATGATATCGCCCGTTTCGAATATCTGAAGAAATCGGCCCGCAACTTCGGCTCGATCCTTATCGGCATCGAAACCAGCGCGAAGGAGAACTTCGCCGGCCTGCTGGAGCGCTTCGAAGCGGCCGGTCTCGGTTATGAGGACATCACCGAAAATGACATCCTGTCAAACCTGATCATCTGATCGGAAGAGGCAGGGAAGGGCGGGTGTCATCCGCCCTTCAAACGTGACACGAATTGAGGGAGTGCAAGCCATGGCATCGTTTTTTTCCAAAATCCTCTCGGCCTTCGGCTCCGGCCAGCCGTCTTCCGACGCCCCGCAGAAGACGGCGCAGGCAGAACCGCATGCGCATGGCGACTATCTGATCTATGCGACCCCGATAAAGGAAGGTGGCCAGTTCCGCCTGGCTGGCCGTATTGAAAAAAAGGCCGGTGACGAGGTGCTGGTGCATGAATTCGTGCGGGCCGACGTCTTCACCAGCCTCGATGATGCGGTGGAGTTCACCATCCGCAAGGCGAAGCTGATTATCGATCAGAACGGCTCATCTCTCTTCCCAGGAAAATGATGACGGCTGCATTGAGTGCCTGAACGCTACGGCCTTCAGGGACGGGCAGTATTTCTGTGCTTTGTTATCTGAATCAGGTGCGTGGCCTACGTGGCAAAGAATAACGGCCGGGACAGGGTCCACGGCCGTTACGGAACGGAGCTCGGTCAATACCCGGCGGTCATGCCGGGATTGCCTTTGAATGAATGCCTCAGGCGGCCTGTGCCAGTTCTTCCACCTTGGCTTCGGCAGCCGCTACAGCCTTCTCGACGGCTTCGGGGCCGAAAGCCAGACCCTCGACGTAGATCACTTCCACATCGGTCATGCCCATGAAGCCGAGAACGGTCTTCAGATAGGGAACGGCATGGTTCATCGAAACGGCCGGGCCTTCGGAGTAAACGCCGGCAGCCGCCAGGACGATGTACACCTTCTTGCCAGTGGCGAGACCGACCGGGCCGGTTTCGGTGTATTTGAAGGTCTGGCCAGCGCGGGCGACGTTGTCGATCCACGACTTCAGGCCGGAATAGATGTTGAAGTTGATGAGGCCGGTGCCGATGACGACGGTGTCGGCGGCCAGAAGCTCTGCAACGAGCTTGTCGGAATAATCGGCTGCAACCGCTTCTTCAGCCGTGCGCTGATCGGGTGCCTTGCGGATTGCGGCTGTCTTGACGGTGTCGAGATGTGGGATCGGGTCAGCTGCGAGATCGCGGTGGACAAGGGTGTTGGAAGCCGACTTGGCCTTCAGCTTGCTGGCGAGCTCACCGGCGAACTTGTTCGAAACCGATTCCTCGCCGCGCGGGCTGGAGGTGATGAGAAGAATGTTGGACATGGTCTTTTCCTTGCATATGCGATGAATTGACGGGCGCCTTGGGAGGGCGGGAGAGCACGATGCCCTGCCTTTGCGCTCTATATGAAAAATTACTGCCATCAAGAAAACTGTGATAATGTGGAAGCAATCTATCGATGAAATGGATGGGACATGGACGCGAACCCAACGCTCGATCAATTGCAGGTATTCTTGACGGTTGCCGAGACCGGCAGTTTTTCCGCCGCATCGCGGGCGCTCAATCGTGCCCAGTCGGTGGTCAGTTACACCATCGCCAATCTCGAAGCGCAGCTTGAGGTTACGCTTTTTGAGCGCAACGGTGTGCGCCAGCCGAAGCTGACGGACGAAGGGCGCGCCATGCTGGAGGATGCAAGGCGCATCGTCGCTGGCCTGCAGGAAATGCGTGCCCGTGCCAAGGGGCTGAAACAGGGGCTGGAAGCGGAACTTTCCGTAGCTATCAGCACCATGGTGCCGGCGGAGGCCGTGGTGGCTGTGCTGCGGGATTTTCGCAGGCAATTCCCAACCGTAGCCCTCAGCCTCAATGTTGGCGAGCTGGGCATGGTCATGGACATGGTGCTCTCCCGCAAGGCAGGCATCGGCATTGGTGGGGCGATGCTGCGTCAGGATGATGAGCTCGTCGTCGAAAAGGTGGGCCATTCCTTCATGCTGCCGGTCGTCGCGTCGGATCACCCGCTGGCGCAGATCGAACGCCCGCTGGTTCTCGCCGACGTGCGCGAGGAGGTTCAGCTTGTCGTCACCGATGCCTCCGGCCTGACCAAGGGCCGCGATTTCAATGTTCTCTCCTACAAGACATGGCGGGTCAGCGACATCGCCACCAAATACCAGCTTATCAAGGGCGGTCTCGGCTGGGGCGGTCTGCCCGCATCGATCGTCCGCAACGATCTTACCAATGGCAGCCTCAAGGTGCTCGAACTCGAGGCCTATGAGCAGGGGGAATATCCGCTGTTTGCACTGCGACGGGTGGATTCGCCTGCGGGTCCGGCGGGGCAATGGCTCGCCGAGGCTTTTCAGCAGCGCCTGTCCGCCTGCCCGAATCATAAGGATTTCAACGGTATGCTTGCTGCCAGCAAACAGAGGACCATTGCTGTCGCCGCTGAGTGATATTGGCTAATTATATGTGGACCGGCCGGGCCTGCTTCTTGCCCCGGCTGGGAGAGGAAACGCGCGGCAACCTCGGCGCTATGCCAGCAGAGACCAATTGACGTGGGCGGATCGCCTGCCTATACCTAATCACGGTCTGCAGTTCACCGAGGCATCGCCGTCCCGCATGGGAAGCTAAACCTGCATATTTATGGTTTGACAGCACTTATCCCGTGCCTTGTCGGAAGCCGGCGATCAGCGACACCTTTTCGGAATGGCACTTGAGGGTAAGTCATGCCACGTTCGATCCTTTCCATTGATATCGCCGATCTCTCGACCTTTGCCAAATCCGTGCGCGCGCAGATCGGCAGGCTGGACCGCCAGCCGAGCCATGTGGAGATGCTCAATCTTCTGAGCCGGGCTGCCGGTTTTCGAAATTTCCAGCATCTGCGCGCTGACCGCATCTCTTCCGCCGAAAGCACAACCGCTCAGCCTGAGCTGCTGCCAGCCGTCAATGAGGGCAGGGTGCTGAAGACCGTTCGTGTCTTTGATGCCGCCGGCCGGCTGATGCAATGGCCGGCCCGCCGGTCGCATCAGGAACTGTGCCTCTGGTATCTCTGGGCAAAAATTCCCGCCGGGCAGAGTTTTTCCGAGCGAGAATTCAGCAGCTTTCTGGATAGCCTGCACCTGTTCGGGGATGCGGCAATGCTGAGGCGCGACATGGTTGGCCTGAGACTCATCCGCCGTAACCGTGACGGCAGCGACTATCGGCGTGTCGAACAGAAGCCGCCGCAGGAACTGCCGATGCTGTTACGCACGTTGGCTGGGCGCGACTAGGAAAATACCTCCCGGCGACAGGTCGCCGGGAGGGCACGGTCGTTAAAGAATCAGGCGGAACTTCGCGAAACCTTCCGCGCCGTCGCCGGCATCCTCGATCCTGGCGCCCTTGATGTCGGCTGCGTAATGGCGTCCCTTGGGCCCGGTCTCGAAGACGGCGGTGGTGTTTTCCACCGGTGCAAAGGACCAGTTGGCATCCGCGGACGGGTTGATGGTGCCCTGATCGATGATATAGCGCACGATCACGTCGCGGTTTGTATCGGGCGCGACGAAGATCACCTTGTCGCCGGCGATATCGGGGAATTTGCCGCCGCCGCTTGCACGGTAATTATTGGTGGCAACCACGAATTTCTGTTCGGGATCGATCGGCTTGCCATTGAACTGCAGATTGACGATGCGGTTGCTGTCCGGGTTGACCGCCTTGCCGTCCTTGTCAAATTTCGCCGGTTTGGAAATGTCGATCTGATAAGTCACGCCATCGATCACGTCGAAATTATAGGACGGGAAGTCTGGGTTGAGCAGTGGCGCATCCTTGGCACCGGCCTCAACCGTATTGAACATGCCGGCGGACATTTCCAGCCAGTTCTTCACCTGCGCCCCGTTGATCAGCACTGCCTGCACCGTGTTGGGATAAAGATAGAGATCGGCGACGTTCTTGATGGCGATGTCACCGGCGGGGACATCGGTGTAATAATCCGCGCCGCCACGACCGCCCGATTTGAAGGGGGCCGCTGCCGAAAGCACGGGCAGATCCTTATACTGCCCTTCCTTCAGCATGTCCTTGATGTACCAGGTCTGGGCGTTGGAGACGATCTGCACGGACGGATCGTCTGCCACCAGCGCGAAATAGGAATAGAGCGGCGCGGATGTCTTGCCGACCGGGCGGCGCACATAGGCAAGGGCCGCTTCGTGATCCACCTTGGCTGCGGCGAGAACCTCCGGCTTTTCGGTATAGTCAGCAACGACCTTGCGATTTTCATCGCGATGGTAGATCGGGCGGGCTTCTGAGGTGAAGTCGACGATCTTCCAGCTCTTGCCATCCTTTTCAAGCAGCAGGTCGATAAGGCCCATATGGGAGCCCCAGAAGCCGGCCATGACCGCCGGCTTGCCCATCAGCGTACCCTTGACCGCATCAGCACCCTCGATGCCGTCCCAGGTCTTCGGGCCGGGGAAGACAAGGTGCTGGTGGCCGGTGAAGATCGCATCAATGCCTTCAACGGCTGCGAGATACAGCGATGCGTTTTCCATGCGCTCGGTCTGGCCCTTGCCGTCGATGCCGGAATGGGAAAGGGCGATGATGATATCCGCGCCTTCCTCCTTCATGACAGGCACCCAGGCTTTCGCCGCCTCGACGATGTCACGCGTCTGCGCCTTGCCCTCGAGATTCTTGGAATCCCACATCATGATCTGAGGCGGCACGAAACCAATGATGCCGACCTTGACCGGGCTGGTGACGCCGCCGCCATCGCGGATCTGTTTTTCCAGAATGACATAGGGCTTGAAGAACAGCTCGTCGTTCTTCGGATCGGAAGCCAGCTGCCCCTTGGTGAGGTTGGCGCAGACATAGGGGAAACCGGCGCCCGCCAGCGTGTTCGACATATAGTCGAGACCGTAATTGAATTCGTGGTTGCCGAGCGTGCCGCAATCGTAGCCCAACACGTTCATGGCGTTGATGACAGGGTGCTTGTCGCCGGCCTTCATGCCGCGCTCATAGGCGATGTAGTCGCCGAGCGGGTTGCCCTGCAGGAAGTCGCCGTTATCCACCAGCATCGAGTTCCCGGCTTCGGCGCGGATGGTGTCTATGATCGAGGCAGTGCGCGCCAGACCCATCGTGTCGTTCGGCTTGTCGGCGTAATAATCATAGGGAAAGACGTGAACATGGATATCGGTCGTTTCCATGATGCGCAGATGCGCCTGGTTGGCCGCCGCACGCGCAGCAAAAGGGTGCAACATCACCAGCGCCGAAGTGGCTGCAATGCCACCCAGAAGCGAGCGCCGGGTAATGGGCTGGAGGGCGAGAAGCGACGACATGGGAACTCCTTCGGATGAAGCTTGCTCTGTCTTTAAAGACGACAGGGTAGAAGCAATCGCAGAGGAGTCCATCACCAAAATGACAGGCCCATGACAGATGGGCCGGTTTTCAACCGTTTGATAAATTTTTTGTCAGTGACGTGCGGCGCAGGTTCCGCCGCACTGGAAAATGCGCGTCATTTGTTCCGCGCATTGTAATGCTCCGGATCAGCGGGCCAGTGTCGGTTTCACGTCTTCGTGGAAGAAACGGAAATAGGAAGAGAGCTGCGCCAGCGTGTTGGTGGAAAGCTTGAGCTGCAGACCAAGACGGTTCATGTGTTGCCACTGCACGACGCCCTCGATGAAGCCCAGATCCTCACTCTGCACCTTGACCCGGCTACCCTTGGCGGCAGCGAAAGGCCCGTCCAGCTCGAGCGCCATTCCGGTTGCCGACAGATCGACGACACGTCCTCTGGTCGACTGGCTGAAATAATGCACAGTCGCAAAGATCCTTGTCTTGCTGCGAGGCGCGGTCCGGGTCGCCATATTGAGGTTGTTTGTCATTTTGCTACTCAAATCAATTGTTTCCGATGCATGCAGATTAACCTGTAAAAGTTTGAAACCCGTTTAGCCGTTCGGTTAAAATTCTAGACAATGCTGTGATTATGCTTTGGCGATACGGCATTGGTAACAGTTGTTTCGTGCGGAACGGACGTGGACATAGGCGACGTCTTCGCGCCCCAGAAGTGCCCGCGCCCGCGAGGCGATCTCGCCGGTGGCCGTTACCGCACCCGTGCCATAGACAATACGGTCATCGTCGCCATATCCGCGCACGATATAATCGGGGCTGTCCAGCATCGGCGGAAGGATATCTGTCAGTGGATAACGATCGCAGGCTTCGGCATGCAGGAAGACCGGCCCAGTCTCGGCGTAGGGCTGCAGCGAGGGAAACGGCCGGTAGGCGAGTACGAGCATGGCTTCACCCGCGCCGATCTGGTCGAGGCAGTGGCGACACGGCATGCCGCCGGGAGAAACGGCTGTTTCCGGTCGATTGCCATAGGCATCGGCGGCGCCCGCGCGGAAATCCTCGGCGTCCTTAGCCGGCATTGCGGTGAAAACGATATTGGTCATGGCGGCCTCTTCTGGCTGGGATCGGCGTTGCTTCTTTGCAGCTATGGTCCCGAAACGCGCTGCTATCCACCCGATTCTTGACAGCTGATGCAACCAGCCCATTGCGTGACTCGTTAGGTTCGGGAATCAGTGACGCTCCTCGTTCCCGGAAGGTCTGATTTTATGTTCCGTCGTTTTCTGGCCGCCGTTCCGCTGGCTTTCGTATCGTTGACGGCTCCGATTGATGCCGAGGCGCAGGTCGCCTCCGGTCTCGACGGCCTGTCCGACGATCAGCTCCAGCAGGCGGTCAATTTCGTCATCGGCAACGCGATTTTTTCGCTCTATCACGAGGGCGCGCGCATGCTGATCTCGGATTTCGGCACGGCGGACACGGCAAGTGTGCAGGCCCCGGCCGACCAACTGGCAGGAACGCTGATCCTGCAGGCCAATGAAGAATGGCTTGACACCGCGCTCGTGAACGCCACCGACAGCTGGTATCTCGCACGTGAGGCGGAGACGCTTCCTGAGCACGAAGCCCCTGTCTTCTCCGCGCTGGTGCCCGACAGGAGCCGCGACCGCAACATGGCCTGCCTGATGGTGGGCCGCGACAAGGACGGTTATGGCGACCTCGCCGCCATGATGGGGCTTCCCAATGCCGAATTTGACAAATGCGCCGCGGCCTATCCGGCGGTCGCTTCGGCCTGGGAGAATTTTCTCGCGCCCCACCGTAGTCAGACGCCTTCCAGGTTCTCCGTCAGCTACGTGCCGCCGCGCGATCCGGAACTTGAACCCTATGCCATCATGATCAAGGAATCGAAGGTCCTCGATCTCATCAGCCGCAGCTTTGGCGGTTATGGCCTGAAAGGGGACGTGAAGCTGACGGCCAAGTCCTGCGGTCGCCCCGATGTCTACTGGTCGGCGGAAAAGCGCGAGATCACCTATTGTTATGAACTCGGCAAGTTCCAGGCGGAACTCATTGCCGATCATCTATTGAACACGGTCACCGAAGACAAGGGCGCAGCCGGCGGGCAGATCCCAACTGCCGCGGTTAATCTGGAACGGGAAATCTGAGGCCAGGGTTGCAGTCGCGGATAGCCTGGCCTCCTCATGATGGAGGAGAGTGCCGTGCCGAAGGTTGTCGTTCGCAATTTCGCCATCTCGCTTGACGGATATGGGGCAGGACCAGATCAAAGTCTGCAGAACCCGCTGGGTGTGAAGGGTGAAGAGTTGCACCAATGGGCCTTCAAGACCCGCACCTTTCACCGCATGTTCGGTAAAGACGGCGGCTCGACCGGCACCGACGAGGAATTTTCCGAAAAGAGCTTTGAAAATATCGGAGCATGGATTTTAGGCCGCAACATGTTCGGGCCGGTGCGCGGCGCGTGGCCGGATGAAAACTGGAAAGGCTGGTGGGGCGACGAGCCGCCTTATCATGTTCCAGTCTTCGTCCTGACGCATCACGCGCGACCGTCCTTGACGATGCAGGGCGGTACTGTCTTCCATTTCGTGACCGACGGCATCGAGGCGGCGCTCGACATGGCGCTGGCGGCGGCAAATGGCAGGGATGTCCGCATCGGCGGCGGGGTTTCCACTATCCGGCAATATATGACGGCGCGCCTGATAGATGAGCTGCATCTGGCGCTGGCGCCGGTTTTTCTCGGGCGCGGCGAGCCATTATTCGAAGGCATGGATTGGCCCGCCCTCGGTTACCGCTGCACGGGAGCGGTGGCGGGCGAGGGCGCGACACATCTGATTATCGACAAAGCGTGAGCGCCGCGTCCCATTTTACCATCCCTCCCGTGAACGACACGGGATGATAAGGCGCGTAAACCGCTACCCCTCAATTGCGTAGCGATATCTCCAAGAGCTCCGTATCGGCCAACGGCTCCACCCAGGCCTCATAGGTGCCCACGGGCGAAAAGCCCATCATCTGGTAGAGCTGCAAGGCGCGCGGATGGTCGAGCGTGTTGGTCGTCACCGTCACCCGCTGCGGATTGTCCTGCCAGGCGGCGTAAAGCGCCTGCAACAGGAACCACTTGCCGACACCAGCGCCGATCGCTTCTTCGAGCAGCCCGAAATAGGAAAGCTCTGTCACCTCGTCGCTTGTCTTGTTCAGCTCGAAGAAACCGGCGGGCGCACCGTTCATATAAAGAACCGTAACGCTGTTTTTCGGATCGCGTAGGATGGCTGAAAGTTCAGCATCGCTCATGCGCATGCGCTTTTGCCAATGCCATCGCTTTCCAACCCGCCAGTACAGATAGCGGTAAAAATGCAGGGGAATATTGTTGACCCGCATCAGCGCCGTCTGGATGTTGACGGGGATCGGCAGGCTGACCTTCGGCGGTGCCGTCATTTCGAGCTGCGTCACGTGCGCCTTCAATGGGCCGTGCGACAGCGTGGGGATCGCATCCGCCGGACCGGTAACCACCGGCGTGTCCTGTAATCCGCCCCATTCCGACCATGAGCCGTCATAGAGAGAATTGTCCTGATGACCGAGCGATTCCAGCGCCAGGGTAATGACGGCCGCCGTCACACCCGAACCGCAGCTCGTCACGACGGGCTTCGTAAGATCGATGCCGGCATCGGTCACCATTTTGCGGATTGCCGTAAGGTCCTTGAAGTGGCCGTTTTCGGAAAAGGCTGTCGCCGGCAGGCTGCGTGCACCGGGCATATGGCCCGAACGCATGCCCGCACGCGGCTCGGCCTCCTCGCCGGTAAAGCGGCCGGCACCGCGGGCATCTGCAATCTGCTTTTCGCCGCTGTCGACAATACCGCGCATGGTGCCAAGCGAGGTCACACGTTTTTCGTTGAAATCGGGTGTGAAGATTGTGGGCTCAATTTCCGGCGCGCCGGTTTCCAGCGGCCGGCCTTCGCGCTTCCAGCCGTCCAGTCCGCCATCCAGCACATAGGCCTTGCGCACGCCCATTACCCGCAGCATCCACCAGACGCGGGGTGCGGAAAAGAAGCCCGGACCATCATAGACCACGATCGTATCGGTCTCGCTGAGGCCGAGCGCGCCGGCCTGTTCCGCGAAAAATTCAGGCGAGGGCAGGGAGTGCGGCAGGCCGGTCGTGTGATCGGCGATTTTATCCTGATCGAAGAACACGGCGCCAGGAAGGTGACCTGCCGCATATTCTTCTGCGCCGTTGCGCTTATGCGCCGGCAGATACCAGGAGGCATCGACGATGCGAAACCCGGGCGTGCCGAGCTGTTTCTCAACCCAGTCCGCCGAAACGACGAAACGGCTCTTATCCGTGCTCACGATGTCTCTCCCGATCTCAGGCAACAGCTTCAGGCGCGCCGAAACGAATGCGGAACCGCCTGTTCTCCTTGCCCTTCTTTTCTATCTTGGCAATGTGAATATCGCCTACTTCCTGCGTTTCGGATACATGGGTGCCGCCGCAGGGCTGGCTGTCTATGCTGGAATTTTCGCCGATGCAGACGAGGCTGACCCGACCGAGCCCCATTGGCGGGCGCACGTTCTTGGATTTGACGATGCCGGGATTGGCCTGAAGCTCCTCGTCCGTGATCCATTGCAGGAAAACGGGATGATTGGCTCTCACCAGTTCCATCAGCCTGGCGGTTACGTCGTCTTTGTCAATGGTCTCCGACATGTCGAAATCGACACGCGACTCGTCCTCACCAACGGCTGCTCCCGTGATCGGCCATTGGCAGACGACGGAGAGCAGATGGCAGGCCGTGTGCATGCGCATCAACTTGTAACGACGCGGCCAGTCCACATGCAGCGTCAGCTTTTCCCCGACTTCAGGAGACGGCTGATCCTCAAGCGGGACATGGATGATGACGCTCTTGTCGGTGCCATGCTTTGTAATGCCGAGCGCGATGCGCGAACCATCAGCGCGCTCGAGAAAGCCGGTATCGCCAGGCTGGCCGCCCGAGGTGGCATAAAAACAGGTCTGGTCGAACTCGATGCCGCCGTCCTCATGCACCGCCGTGACGATCGCTTCTGCGGTGGAAAGATAAAAATCGTCACGGAACAGGGCATTCACAGGCATTTCGGCATGTCCTCAAACGGTTTCGTACGGAACCGAAATATCGGTTTTCGTCGCCAGCCACAGCGGAACAGGAAGGCCCTTGGACCGCAGGAACTCTGGATTGAAGAGCTTCGACTGATAACGATTGCCGTAGTCGCAAAGTATCGTCACGATTGTATGCCCCGGACCAAGCTCACGGGCAAGCCGGATTGCGCCGGCGATATTGATGCCGGTGGAGCCGCCGAGGCACAGGCCTTCCTTCGTTACCAGATCGAAAAGGATGGGCAACGCTTCCGCATCCGGAATGCGATAGGAGAAATCCGGTGTGAAACCCTCGAGATTGGCGGTGATGCGCCCTTGCCCGATGCCTTCCGTGATGGAGGTGCCTTCCGATTTCAGGACGCCATTCTTATAGAATTCGTAGAGGGCCGCTCCCTCGGGATCGGCAAGGCCGATTTTGATGTCGGGATTGAAATCGCGAAGGCCGTCCGCCACACCCGCCAGCGTTCCGCCGGAGCCGACCGCGCAGATGAAACCGTCGACCTTGCCATCCGTCTGGTCCCATATTTCGGGAGCAGTGGTCTCGATATGAGCCTGTCTGTTGGCGATATTGTCGAACTGGTTAGCCCAGATCGCGCCGTTCTCATCCGTCGCCGCAAGCTGTCTCGCTAGCCGGCCGGAGACTTTCACGTAATTGTTCGGGTTGGAGTAGGGAGCTGCCGGGACTTCGACCAGCTTTGCGCCGAGAAGCTTCAGCGCGTCCTTCTTTTCCTGGCTCTGCGTTTCGGGAATGACGATGACCGTCCTGTAACCGAGCGCATTGGCGACCAGCGAAAGGCCGATGCCGGTATTGCCCGCCGTGCCTTCCACGATGGTGCCGCCCCGGCGCAATTGTCCGCGCCTTTCGGCGTCGCGGATGATGTAGAGCGCGGCGCGATCCTTTACGGACTGGCCAGGATTGAGGAATTCCGCCTTGCCGAGGATTTCGCACCCCGTCGCTTCAGAAGCAGCTTTCAGACGGATGAGCGGCGTATTGCCGATGGCACTGAGCGCAGAGGGGTGAATGGTCATGATTGAGCCTTCTTGTCTGAGCGGAAATTAGGTGCCGTTATGTCCCGTTACAACCGCTTCAAGGCAAGAAATTATCTTCCCGGCTTCGGCTTCGCCACGCAAAATTTTGCCGATACCCAGTTTTATGTCTTCTTCTTCACTCTGGCATAGGCAGCAAGTGCTCTCTCCCGCGCCCTGCCATGGTCGACAATGGGGTTCGGGTAGGTTTCCCCGAGCGTGATGCCCGCTTTGGTCAGCACCTCTTTCGGGGCCTCGAATGGTTTATGAATATATTTGCGTTCTAGCCTTGCGAGCTCCGGTACGAAACGGCGGACATAATCGCCGTCCCCATCGAATTTTTCGCCTTGCAGGATAGGGTTGAAGATGCGGAAAAATGGCGAGGCATCCGCTCCCGAACCCGCCACCCACTGCCAGTTGGCGGCATTGGAGGCCGGATCGGCGTCCACGAGCGTATCGCGGAACCATTTCTCACCCTTGCGCCAATCGATCAGCAGATGCTTGATGAGGAAGGACGCCACGATCATGCGGACGCGGTTATGCATCGTGCCGTGGCGCCATAGTTGCCGCATCCCGGCATCCACGATCGGATAGCCGGTCATGCCGCGCGTCCAGGCCGTGAAGGATTTGTCATCGTCCCGCCAGTTGAAGGCGTCGAAACTGTCGTTCCAGTTCTTTTCGTCCAGCTCGGGAAAATGAAACAGGAGGTGATAGCAGAATTCCCGCCAGACGATTTCCTTGCGAAAACGGCTGATATCGTTTGAGGCGATGTGGCGGGAAAGTCCCTTCGTCGCATGCCAGACGGTGGCGGGTGAGATTTCTCCTAATGCGAGGTGCGGTGAAAGCCGGGAAGTCGCGTCCTTCGCCGGCAGGTCACGGCCCTCTTCATAACCTTTCAGTGCGCCGTCAATGAAATCGGAGAGCTTCTCCCGGGCCCCGTCTTCGCCAGGCGTCCAGATATCGCTAAACTCCCTTGCCCAGTCAGGCCTTTTGGGCAGCAGCTGCCATTCGTCGAGCGTTTCCGATCTTGGCCAGTTCCTGGGCGCGTTGAGTCTGTCTGGCGCATCCGCAGGCGCGTGGGGCTCTTCGCCGCCCTCCAGAGCGCGCCAGAACGGTGTATAGACCCGGTAGGGACCACCGGATTTGGTCTGCAGCTTCGATGGCTCATGCAGCAGATGCCCGGAAAAGCTTCGTACCGTCAGGCCTTTATCCCGGAGCGCGCGTTTTAGGGTCTTGTCGGTCGAAATACCTTCAGGATCATAGCGGCGGTTCCAGAATACGGTGTCTGCGCCGGTTTCCGCGATCAGCCTGCGCAAAACCTCCTCGGCGTCGCCGCTGGCAAGCACGAGGCGGCTGCCTGTTTTCTTGAGCGCGGCATGAAGCGCAGTGAGCGAGTGGTGAAGCCACCATTTCTGCGCACGCCCCAGCGCGCCGCAACATTTTTCCCTGATATAGACGGGGATGACGGGACCTTTATGGTCGGCCGCCGCAAGCAAAGCGAGGTTGTCCGAAAGGCGCAGATCCTTGCGGAACCACACGATGACGGGAGAGGCTTTTGTCTGCATGGGAGGGCCCGGTTCACTTCCGTTTGAACGAGTGTTGAAACGCTTTGTTCCGCAAATCGGCTAGAATGGAAAGATGGGGCACATGGTTTCTCGAGGGTTATTTTTTCGCTCTTGAAACCGCAGGTGAAGGGAACCAACTGGAGGAGCCGGCGTTTGTCGCGGGTTAATAGAGCATGGAAGTGCAATCAATGTTGCTGAATGACGTTAAGTGGGAAAAGCCCGTTACCATCTCCCTTGAAAACGGTGCCCCTCGAATTTTCACAGGCGTTTACGAAGCCTTCGATTTTCTCCAACATGAGTGGCCCGAGCGGGGAGACAAGGCGCACGAACAGGCGCTTCGCCTGTGCCGCGCCTCGCTCATGGGCGATGTGGGGGGAGAGATAGCCCGCACGGCCTTCGTCGCCGCCAGCCGGCAGGCGCGTTGCCTCGTTGAGGAGCCGGAAAAAATCGCATCCTGAGCCGATTTTGGAACTGACGTGTGAAAGGCCACCCGCCCAAAACGGGTGGCCTTTTTTGTTGTGTGGCAGGAAACGGGTTGTTTCGAATGCGGGATATGGCATCGTGCAGGCGTAAAGGCGAATGAGTGACGGTGATGGGCAGCCACTACGGCTATATTGTTTTTCCAACGGCGCTTGGCCATTGCGGCCTCGCATGGGCGGGGCGAGGTATCGTGCGTCTGCAATTGCCGGGAGCGGACGCCGGCGAAACGGAAAAGCTCCTTCAGAAGCGCCTGCCGTCCGCCTCCATCGCCGTTCCCGAGACGCGGACACGTGAGGTGATTGCGATGATCACCCGTTATTTCGGCGGTGAGGCAATCGATTTTAAGGCCGTGGACCTTGATCTCGCCGGGCAGGAACGATTTTTTCTCGACGTCTATGCCGTCGCGCGACAGGTCGGCTGGGGCAACACGACGACGTATGGCGGCATCGTGAAGACACTCGGTCTTGGCATGGAGAGAGCACGCGACGTCGGCCAGGCAATGGCGAAAAATCCGGTGCCGCTGATCATTCCGTGTCACCGGGTCCTTGCCGCAGGTGGCAGGCTTGGCGGCTTCTCCGCACCGGGCGGAACCACTACCAAATTGCGGATGCTGGACCTTGAAAATGCCGGCCGTAGCCGTGCGGATGATGCGCAGGGCAGCCTGTTCTGAAGCAATGACAGATCAGCCCGCATGAATAGGCGTCTGATTTCTGCCCATTTCTCGTCAAATTGTCGCTAAATTGTCACAATACACGAACGCCCGCTAACATAAGGGCGAGACGTTTGAGAGTATCCGCGTTAATTCTATCCGTTGCCTTGTCTTTTACAGTCGTGGCACCGGCCTCGGCTGGCATGCTGAACCAGGCTGAGAAATACACCGGGCTGCATGAGTCCAAGAACAACAAGAGCCTCAAGAACATTCTTGGGGCAAATCCGAGAAGTACGCCGTGGTGCGGCCTTTTCCTGCATGCCGTAGCCAGCAAGGCCGGCCGGCAATCACCCAAATCCTACGGATTTGCGAAATCCTGGAGTTCCTTCGGTTATGCCGTCCCGGTTGGCCAGGCAAAGCCCGGTGATGTCGTCGTCATCCGCAACGGCCGGGGATATCATGCTGGTATTCTAAAGAGCATGAGCGGCAAGACCGCACAAATCCTGGGCGGCAACCAATCGGGCAGGGTGCAGGTCTCGAATTTTAACCGCAAGGCCATCGTTTCGGTTCGGCGATAAATTCCCTGCATTTCCTTGATAAAGGCGGGCCTCGACCCGCCTTTTCCTTTTAAGGCTGTTCTCTCGTGCCTGGCGCCGCCTCGCGCTGGTCGTCGTCCTCCAGATCGGTGGCGACAATGAAAGCATCCTCGTGCTGCCTTGCAGCCTGCCGGCGTGCACGCAGGTTCATGCTCTCGTCCGGATAAATCTCGCCTTCCTTGTCTTTCAACTCGCTGTCTGTCTCGAAACGCGCAACGTCGTCGTCTTCAATATCAAGCGGTTCGGTTTTCGGCTTCTGCGGGGTGTTCATGAAGCGATCTCCTGCTGGTTTCTGCAGGCCAAACGCTCGGCAGCCGATGCCGGTTCCCTTTCTCGCCAAAATGCTCATTCGTCGCAGGTCGATGCGGAACTAACTCTGGCTTTTTTTGTTTTTTCAATGGCACAATTGAAGCTGGTGCAACGCAAAGAGGGAGGTCCGTTATGAGCCACGACCGCGAAGCCGCAATCCGTGAAAAAGCGCGCGCAATATGGGAGAGGGAAGGAAGACCCGACGGGCATCATGAAAGACACTGGATCGAGGCGGAACGGGAAATCTCCGCGGAGGCGGAACCGGCAAAACCCAAAAGCGGAAATGGCGTGAAGAAGTCCGCTTCCACCACCGCGTCAGCGGAGAAGGGGCCTGCAAAAAAGTCGCCCACGAAAAAAGCCAATTCGACAAAGGCAAAATCTCCTGCGGTAAAATCGCTGGAGAAAGAGCAGAAATCCACGGACAAGAACAAGGAAGACGATTTGACCGAAAGCCTTGAGGAGAGTTTTCCGGCCAGCGATCCACCGGCATTGACCAACGCCACGAAGGCAACAAAACGGGCGGTCAAGAAAAGCTGATGGCTTGACGGCCGCACAGCAGGAAGTCACGAAAACTTCCAGTTCACGCCGGGCGAATTGCAGCTGCACTTCGCTCGGCTGACACGCTTTTGAGAAAAATGGCTCCCCGGGCCGGATTCGAACCGGCGACCTGTCGATTAACAGTCGAATGCTCTACCGCTGAGCTACCAGGGAACGTGCGCTGCTTGGCGCGGTGTGAGCGGGGTAATACAAATGCTTTTCCGATTTGCCAAGCGCTTTTTTCAAAAAAAAACGCATTCCTCTTGTTTTATCCCTCCGGAGTCCCGATTTTCCGGGCTTATCGACGCTGAAAAAATTATCCACAGGCCAGATGCTGAAGGGCGGATTGGAATGAAATTCGGAATCGACCACAGAACGGGTCGTCTCAGTCTCGGAAAATGGAGCCTTGCCATGCCACGTTCGCGCGTCGGCAGGATCGCAACGGGTTCGGCGCTGGTCGTGGGCGGGACGCTGGGCTTTTTGCCCATTCTGGGTTTCTGGATGGTTCCCGTCGGCCTCGTCGTGCTTTCCCACGACCTGCCGGCTGTTCGTCGCCAACGGCGAAGGCTGGTGATCTGGTGGGCATCGCGGCGGAACCGGCGGGAGCCCCGCGACCGACAGTAGTCCTCCTACGCCCCGATGGAGCTGCTGATGCCCTGGCCTGCCCAGAAGGCGGCATAGGCGAGTGCAGCGAAATAAATCGTCGTCAGCCCCAGAAAGAGGTAACCGCCCAGCACCGTGACGCCGTCCCGCTGGATCATGCCCGCTGAGAAAAGCAGGATCGCAATGCCCGGCAGGGTGTTGGAAAAGGGAATGAAGCCGAGCGGCATCATCAGAAGCACGCCCGCCGTCATCAGGGCGAGGCCATTTATCCTGTTGGCGATGACGCCCGTCGTCAGTGCCGGAATGCGTGGACGGATAAAGCGGTCCAGTCTCGATACGATCGCCACACCCTTCTGCAGCGCCGGGACCAGCTTTGCCGTTTCCATCTGCCGGTCAAGAATTTTCGCCGGCAGCCATGGCAGGCGGTTCAGCGTGATCGCGAGACTGACGAGAATGATTGCGGCGCCGAAAACGGTGCTGACTCCGGGAATGGAAACCGGGATCAGAAAGGGCAGGGAGGCTATGGCGCAGATGAGCAGCAGGCCCTGTTCACCGATCGCTTCCATCAATTCGCGCAATGTGATCGTCTGGCCCTGCAGTTTTCCTATCAGCTTTTCAAGCGTGGTGCTGAGCTTTTCAGACGTATCAGTGAATGCGAATTCGTTCGACATGCCGCTTCCCGGTAGTTGTTCAACTCCGGGATTGATACCATTCCTCCGGCCCGATGCCTATCACAGATGGAAACGGGCCTCTTCACATTTGGTCATGCCGTCCGAAAGATCTAATGCGAAACCCAGTTGCTATAGGCACCTGCAAGAAGAACCACCAGCAGAATGACAAGTATGACCGGATTGATTGATGTAACGAAGTTGACATAGTCCATGATAACTTCCTCCTCTTCCCGCCACCTCTTATTCTACAGCAAAAAGGCGAGTTCATCTACCTAGAGATGAAATTTCGCATCGCAGCAACCAGTCTCCGGTATGGATTGGAATCGTGGGACTTTTTCATTTTCCGCGATGCAAAAATAAATCTTCCAACATTTGCCATTCTCTTGAGTTGTCTCTAATCCTGCTTCGTGACGGGTTTCCGGACCCGCCGCCTGCCGTTGATTGACCGGGTGAAATTCCGCCTGTGTCTTGCCTCCGTCTGCCTCCTGACCATTCTTCCCCGGGGACATGAAAATGCTGAAAAACATCTATGCCTGGACGATGGCGCTCGCCGCGCGCAAAACCGCCGTGTGGTGGCTGGCAATCGTGGCTTTCGTGGAAAGCTCCGTTTTCGTTGTTCCCGCCGATGTGCTTTTTTTGCCCATGGTATTGGCGAAGCCGAAAAAAGCGATGTTTTACGCGCTCGTGGCCACGGTCGCCTCGGTTCTGGGCGGCATAGCGGGCTGGTTCCTCGGTCATTATGCGTTTGAGAGCATTGCCCGGCCGATTCTTGAATTTTACGGCAAGCTCGACAGCTTCGAGCATCTGAAGAACTCGGTGGATTATGAAACCATCGTTCTTCTGCTGGTGACATCTGGCCTCGCGCACCTGCCGCCAATCAAGGTGGTTACCATTCTGTCGGGCGCGGCCAATATCAGCCTTGGCCTGTTCATTCTGTCGGCGGTCGTCACGCGGGGCGCACGCTTTTTCATCCTTGCCGGTTTGCTGCAGAGATACGGTGAATCGGTCCGCCATTTCATCGAAAAACGCCTCGGCGCCATCACGGCCGCCGCGGCGGCGGCACTTATCGCCATCTACGCGGTTTACGTTTTCGTGCGTTGATCGAAAGCAATTTTTCTACTCTTATAATACTGTCGCATAACTTTCAGCCTACTGTCAGAATCCACCTGTATCGGTTCCCCTGTCCAATCAGGGAACCGTTTTATTATGCGAAGATTTTGGAAGTGCTCCTTTGGGGGCATGGGCCTCGTCGTGCTTGCGGCAGGCGGATATCTCTATGCCATTCAACTCCTCGGCAACTTCCACGAGGTGATGGCCGGGCAGCTTTATCGCTCCAACCAGCCGAGCAGCGAGCAACTTGTTCGCTACACCAAGGATCACGGAATAAGGACTGTGATCAATCTGCGCGGGTCAAATGAATCCCAGGCGTGGTACCGGGATGAGGTCGAGACCTCGCGCAAACTCGGATTGAATCATATTGATTTTGGCATGTCCGCGAGCCAGGAGCTCAACATGAGCCAGGTAAACGAGCTGGTCGCGATCATGCGCGACGCGCCGAAACCGATTCTCATTCATTGCAAGGCGGGTGCGGACAGGACGGGCCTCGCGACCGCGCTTTATCTCAGTCGCGTCGCGCGTCTTGGAGAAAAGGAAGCAGAAAGTCAGCTCTCGGTTCGCTATGGCCACATCGGCATTCCCTATCTCTCGCAAACCTATGCCATGGACCGGACCTGGGAAAATGTGGAGGATATGCCGATCACTGACGACTTTGCCATCGCTTCCAATGAATATTGAGCAAGGCTTCGACCGGTCGGGAAGTAACTGATAACGCCCCGTTTCTGAAGCGCCATTGGCTGTAATGCTTCTGTGAATTGTCCACCCGCGCTTCGGCTCTCTGTCGGCAGGGGAAGCTTTTATCGGAGCGTGGAATCTGTGCGACTTGACCGCGTCATGGGTATCGGAGACCAGCTGTGGATAAGGCGATTTCTAATCGCGCTCCATGTCCGGCGTCCACCCGCGCGTATATCCTTTTCCCATGATGGCGACAGCAAGGGACAGCTGCTCCTGCAAATGCTCGATTTCGCCGAGTAGCGCCTCGACGGCCGCCCTTGCATCACCGTCATGACACTGGATGACGTATCCCGCTATGTCGTCAGGCCGTATGGGAGTGATCTTTTTAGCGTCGGACATGGTAGGTGACCTCTCTTTTGTTCACTAAATGTTCTAATTTTAGCAGAGAGTCAACACGGCAATGCACATCGTCGTTTGACGGAGGGCGACGGCATATCGCGCCCGCTTTTTTTGTAGAATTTGTCGGTGAGCACCTAAGCAAAATGGGCCGGTGAGCCTGGGGTCCTACAGGAGCTTTAACCCAACCCAATCGCGGCGTCGCCCGATGGGTTAATGGACCGAAGGATCCTCGCTATCCAGAAAGCTGCGAATCCCGTCTTTTTCGCAAGTAGCCAGGAATTCTTCCCATGCGTCTTTATCGGTTGCGAAAGGTTCGTCCCAGGTGGTGACATCGTCGTGCTCGCTGATAACCTCCAGGGTCCAGTCTTGCTGGGTGCCCGCGGGCCGGTAGATGTCAACAAGGACAGTGATACCCTCGTCTTCAAACTCGCCTGAAAATTCCGAGTGTTCTATTTTCGGTTTTTTTGCCATCTCAGCACACTTCGTTTTCAAGGCTTGAATAAATGCACACCCGAACGGGATGTTTGAAACTTGCGCAAAACGCTCGCTACTGGAGCGCTAAAACAAATATAGCCAGCTCTGGGGGAACTGGCTATCTATCTGATTTAATGGTCGGAGCGGCGGGATTCGAACCCACGACCCCTTGACCCCCAGTCAAGTGCGCTACCGGGCTGCGCTACGCTCCGAACCTGAAAGCCGTTTATATAGAAGCCTGTTAGGGCGCAAGCGGAAAATGGCCTTTTCTAAAAAAAACGAACAAAGGATGTGGACTGCGGGAATGGGATCAATGGAGCACCGCGTTTTGCCAGCTGCGTGGCTGTCAAACACCTGACACATCATCTTTTCATCATGGCCGGAACCTGCCGCGATCTTTAACGTTCATTCGCAGCGGAATTGAAACTCAGGGAGACAAACAATGTCCGAACTTGTCGTTGTCGGTTTTGACGGAACGGAAGAGGCCGACCGGGTCCTTCTGAAGCTTGCGAGCCTGAAGAAGGAGTATTTGGTCGATCTGGAAGATGCCGTTGTCGTGGTTCGCGATGAAAATGGCAAGGTTCATCTGAAGCAGAGCGTCAACCTGACAGCGATCGGCGCAAGTTCCGGATTTCTGTCCGGTGGCCTGTGGGGCGGCCTCGTTGGCCTCCTGTTCCTCAACCCGCTGGCGGGATTTGCGATCGGCGGTGCCATCGGCGCGGGAACGGGCGCGCTTGCGGGCTCGCTGACGGATTACGGCATCGATGACGATTTCATCAAATCCCTGGGCGAGACCATTCCAAACGGGTCGTCGGCTCTTTTCGTATTGATCCGAAAGGTGCAGCCGGAAAAGGTTCTGGCGGAACTGGAAGGGCTGCGCGGCAGGGTTATCAAAACATCACTCTCGCCGGAGCAGGAAGCCGAACTACAGAAAGCACTTTCGGGCGGGAGCCATCAGCCCGCTACACCGGTTGCCTGAAACGGATAAAAGCAACGCTGCGGCATCATCGATGTCGCAGCGCTTCTGCGTCAGCCATTGCTGTCAAACGGTGAGTGTGCCGTCCTTAGCCTGCGGCCAGGTGAGATAATAATAACGGCTGCCGACACTGCCAAAAAACGCGTTGTCGCCGGAAATGCCATCGATATAAGCCCCGTTGGCGCCCTTTGCATAGGCCGCTCCATCGCGTTTCAGATGATCCTTCAGGAAGTCGCTCCAGCCCGCCGTTGCGATCGCTGTGGCGGGTTTCGAGGCGGTCTTGGGGTCGTCTGTCACATCCCACGCTTTGATCTTTACGCCGTCCGCCGGGTCGGACACCGTCAGCGTGCCGGCAGCCAATGCTTCCAGCATCGACTTGGCCTGCGCCGCCTTGGCGGGATCCCCGGACAGTTCTTCGAGCGTCGCTTTCAGATCCTTCATGAAGTCCGCCTGGGTGATGTCCCCGGAAGCGGCCGTCTTGTCCGTATCACCGCTCTCCGCCTCATTGCCCGAGGTTCGTGCATATTGCGCCAGAAGCTGCGTCAGCCGCGTATTGCTGGAAGAGGTGGAGGTGGTGGTGTCGATGCCATAGGAATTGAGGAGCGTCGTCCGTGATGATGTGGAAGTCGCGGCGGAGTTGTCTTCCTGTTCCCTGATGGCCTTGAGGGCCAGTTTGGTGGCGGTGAGACGTGTGGAAAGGTCGATGGAGGAGACCATTGCGCGGGATGTCCATGATCGGACCAGATACGCATCATCCGTACCGGGCCGGCGCGGCGTGAATCTGCGATTCCCGCCATTTGTCCTCTTTCATAAGAAGACCGGGTGCGTTCCGGCCGTTTTTTAGCTGGAACGCACCCGGTTTAATGGTCGGACTTTGCGCGACGCTTGCGGCTCAGTTTTCCTGAACGGAAACACCATTCGGGCCGATATTCATCTCGATCCCCTTGGGCTTGCTTTCTTCATGCCAGACGTAAATGCCAAGGCCTGCGATGACGACAATCAGCGCGCCGATGATGAGATAGAGATTATTGGTCTGCGTCATAAGATGTCTCCCCGTTTGACAATCAGAATCGGGGGCTAAACGCATGAAATCGTGGAAGGTTCCGTTAGGTCAGCTGTTTATGCGCCAACCGCGCGCCGGCGCAGGCCTTCGCGTTTTTCCAGTGCCATGCAACCCCACAATATGCCGAGCAGCAGGAAGAAGTGTCGCCAGTGGTCGGTATCGATGACAGCACCGATCATCACATGCCCGACAAAAGCCACCCACGAAATGATCAGGAAGGCCTGCCACGGGCGCGGGCGCAAGAGATGTCTGAAACCGGCGGCGATGGTCCAGCAGATCAGGACGAGATAGATGACGAAGCCGAACCAGCCATGTGTCGTCAGGCTTTTCAGCCAGATATTGTGCTCGGCTGCTGGAAAGATATTGTCGAACACCATCGGGCCGATACCGAGCGGATGTTCCATCGCCAGCAGGAAACCGAGATAATGGCGGGCGAACCGTCCCAGATGGCCGCCATCATAAGATTGCACGGCCGAGGCGCGGCTGGAGAACAAATCGGCCACCTGTTTGAACTGCAGCGCGATGAGGACAGCCGCTACCATCAGTCCGGCGGCGATGAGAAACAGCACGAGGATTTTCAGGCGAAACGCCGCCGTACGTTCCTTCAGCATCATGACGAAGACGAGCAGTACGGTGGCAAACAGAAACAGCCCCCAGGCCGCACGCGAAAACGACAGGAACACGCCAAGCGACAGGATCAGCAGGCCGAGGATTCGCCAGGGTGCGTGCATCGTCTTGCCGGTCAGCAGGCCGTAGATGAGATAAAGCGATGGTGTCACCAGAAAGGGACCGAAGACGTTCGGATCCTGAAAGGCGCCTTTGGCGCGATCGTAAAGGGTGAAGACTTCGAAGCCCGGAATGGCGTGAAAATAGCCGATGATGCCGAGCAGGGAGGTGATCACCGCCGCCGCCAGCCACGCCCGGAAAATCAAAAGCAGCCGCTGGTATCGGTCCTCGATGATTGCCGCGTAAAACACCGAAGTCAGCGCCAGAAATGTCGAAACGGCGAGATAAAGCGGCCCCTCATCCAGGTCGGCCATGGTGGTGAGCGAGAGATATCCGCCGATATTGAAGGCGAGCAACAGGCACAGCAGCAGGACGACGGTGCGTGAAAGTCGCAGGCCAAGCAGAAACCACAGGGCCACTTGCCCAACCATCATCAGCTCATAGGGCGCTGGCTCGGAGATAACGAAGCCGGAAAGAAACACGCCGAAGGCAATGAAGAACGAACCGATGAGCCGCATGGCAGCCAAAGGCGCATCGAAATCCGGGGCGTGCTGGTAACCGGTGTGGGTCAATAGGCGTTTTCCGATTTGAGCAGCCGGATCGGCGTCAGGAACAGGATCTTGAGATCGAGAAACAGCGACCAGTTCTCGATGTAATAGAGATCATATTCGGTGCGGAACTTGATCTTGTCGCCATGGTCGATTTCTCCGCGCCAGCCATTGATCTGGGCCCAACCGGTTACGCCGGGCTTGACCTTGTGTCTTGCGAAATAATGCTCCACCACTTCGGTATATTTCAGGTCGCCGGTCTGGGCATGAACCGCGTGCGGGCGGGGCCCGACCAGCGACAGGTCGCCATGAAGAACGTTGAAAAGCTGCGGCAGCTCGTCCATCGAGGACTTGCGCAGAAAGCGGCCAACGGGCGTTACGCGCGGATCGTTCTTGGTGACGGCCTTTTTTGCGGTCGGATCGCTGAGTTCCGTATACATGGACCGGAACTTCCAGACGTTGATGGTTTCATTGTTGAAGCCATGGCGCTTCTGCTTGAAGAGGATAGGCCCCTTGGACGTCGTTTTGACGGCGATTGCCGCGCCCACCATGACCGGCCACAGAAGGGCGATGCCGATGAGGCTGAAGGTGATGTCGAACAGCCGCTTCGCGACGGAATCCCAGTCCCGGATCGGTTTGTCGAAAACGTCAAGCATCGGCACCTTGCCGACGTGGGAATAGGCACGCGGGCGAAAGCGCAGCTTGTTGGCATGCGCCGCAATGCGGATATCGACCGGGAGCACCCAAAGCTTGCGCAAAAGCTGGAGAATGCGTGCCTCGGCGCTTAACGGCAGGGCAATGATCAGCATATCCAGTTTGGTCAGGCGGGCGAATTCCACCAGTTCGGCGAAAGTGCCGAGCTTGGGGTAACCCGCGACGACGTCGGGAGAGCGCGCGCTTTGCCGGTCATCGAAAATGCCGCAGATGCGGATGTCGTTGTCGGATTGCTGCTCGAGCGAGCGAATGAGATCCTTGGCAGCATCACCACCGCCGACGATGACCGCCCGGCGTTCCATGACGCCATTGCGGCCCCAGTGGCGGATGGCGAAGCCAAGGATCAGTCGTCCGGTGAAAATGGCGATCGCGGCAATTGCATACCAGATGCCGAAGGCTTGCCAGGAATGCAGCGCATCGGGAAAAAAGAGGAGAAGGAAACAGGCTGTGCCAACGAAGGACAGGCAGACCGCGCCCTGAATGCGAGCGAACATCGACAGTGGCGTGCGTAGCGTCGGCAACTGATAACAGTCGCCGGCCTGAAGAAGAAAGACGCAGAGCGCGGCCCCCAGTACGCCGCCGCCAAAAACCGCCAAGAAGGTCTCAATACCCCGATCGGCGGCGACGCCGTTGATGATGGCGGCGATCACCACGAGCATGGTGAATTCCAGAAGCCGCAACTGGCCTATCACCATGTTCGGGGAGTGATTGCCGCCGCGAAGCTGGTTGGCAATCTGCCGTGCGAGAGGGTTGAGAACGACGGCTTCCGATGTCGAAGGCCCGTTGGCCTCTTGCTCGGAAATCTGTTTGCGCAACGACGCCAGATCGAATTGCAGTCTATCCTTGTCAGCCTTGGTCATTGCTTGGTCCGCACCCTCCAGCGCATCGGCGCGAAAATCGGCATCGATTTCCGACCGGACGATACGCAACTTCAAAGTGGTGGAGCGGGCCTGATGCATCCGGACGGACGCACGGCGCTCCACGATCTGGAAACTAGCCGAAACATGCTAAGAAACGTTTATGATGGGTTTCTTGAGGATGACGGAATATACAATCAAAAATCGTGTCTTTGAAATGATTTTAGAGCAACAGCAGGTCGCGATAGAGCTTCATCATGTCATCCGCCATGACCGGCGTCGAAAACTTCGCCCTGAAGCTGTCGGGGTGGGGCATGATCCGTTTCGCCCAACCGGCATCTTCGGCATCCCTGGCCATGACCCTCGCCAGCGCCTCGACGTCGCCGGCCGGGACGAGCGCGTCGCTTTCTTCTCCCAAGACTTCGGGAATCCCGCCGACATCGGAGGCGATGACCGTTTTTCCCGCTGCAAGTGCCTCCAGCACGATATAGGGCATGGCCTCCGCGCGAGAGGGGACTACCACCGTCGTGGCCAGGGCGAAGGCCTGTCTGGCGGGCATGGCGGCATGCATGGAAATGCGCCGGGAAAGACCGGCCTTGTCGATCATCGCCGCGTATTTGTCCCTGTCCGGCCCATCGCCGACGATGACACCGGACATCGGCCGGCCGATGCCGCGCTCCATTTCCGCGAAGGCCTTGATGAAGAGGTCAGGCCCCTTAAGGTCACGGAGCATGCCGATATAGAGGAAATGCGCCGCGCCCTCTTGCGCGGGGACGGGTTCGAACTCGTTTTCCTGTACGCCGTTATAGATCATCGCGGTACGGGTGCGCGGTTTGCCAACCTTGGCTTCATAGGCCGCCTGCTCGAACTTGCAGACGAAACAGAGCGCATCGGTGAACCGTTCCTGAAACCGCTCCAGCCGCAGGAAGAGCTGTCCTTTCAGGGTGTTGCGGGCATAATGCAGGCTTCCGCCGTGCGGTGAATAGAGGCGGGCTACGCGATACCTGTTCGCCCGCAGCAATGAGCCGATCAGCCGGGCCAAAGCGCCACCCTTGGCGCTGTGCCCGTGCAGAATGTCCGGCCGCAAACTTTTGATGTGTTTGTAGGCTTTCCAAAGCGCCAGCAGATCGCCCGGGGTAATGGAGCGCCGGATGGGCAGGCGCGTCAGGCCGAGCTCCAGCATCGGCGCAATCTGCGCGAAAAGCCTCTCCTCATGCGCGCCGCCGGTGGAACTGTCGCAGACGATGCCAACCTTGTGGCCCTGCCTGACATGTTCCTCGATAAGATCACGCACATGGCGGAAAACGCCGCCCACCGGCGAACGAAAACAGTGAATGATGCGCAGGGGAGGGCCGTCGTCCGACACGTTCGCCGCGCCCCTTTCAGAAGAAGCGTTCACGTACATAGACGGTATCACCCGCAAGAATGGGTGCGGTGATACCGATCCGGCCCGTCATCACTTCCGCGTTTATCTTGCGGGTGACGTCGACATCTGCCTGATTGGCGCGCGGGCTGAAGCCGCCGGCAATGGCGATGGCGTTCTGCACCGTCATGCCCGGCACATAGGAATATTGGCCAGGACGGCCCACTTCGCCCATGATGAAGACGGGGCGATAACGATCTATCTCGATCGTGACATCGGGATCGCGCAGATATCCCTGCCGAAGCTTGGCCGCGATCGCGGCTTCCAGCTGTGGCAGCGTCTTGCCCCGCGCGGGCACCTGGCCGACGAGAGGGAAGGCGACATAGCCCGCCTGATCGACCGTATAGGTATTTGTCAGCCCGGCCTGTTCGAACACGTTGATACGCAGTCTGTCGCCGCTGTCGACGTGATAGGGTTGCAGTGCGGCCTCATTGAATGACCGCGGCGCAGGCTGATAGGCCGAACAGCCGGAAAGGGCCGTCAGAACGGCAAACGTCAGTGCGGTGACATGTCGTGATCCGGCGAGCGGCATCTCATCTGGCTCCGAGTCGAACTTTGATCATTCTTATCGTTCTGTTAGGGTTAATGCACGGTAAACGCGCAGCGTCAGGCCCGGTAATATCGGCTTTATTTCGTCGGAGTCTCGGTGATTAACGGTTGTGTTACCCGCAAGACTTAAACTTCGCGAAAATTGACCATCTTTATTTGAGCGCCCGAGGTTTATCTCGGTTACGGAGCCCGTATGAACGGCGATCGCATTGACGACAGGGATGTGGATATTGATCTTGCGCAACTCGTCGCGGCCATATGGCGGCGTCGGGGAAGAATCGCGGCCATAACGCTGCTGGCCGGCGGCGCCGCCTTTGTCGTTTCCAGCATGATGTCGCCCGCCTATAAGGGCGAGGCGCGCGTGCTCATTGAATCCCGTGCTGCTTCCTTTGGCGCTTCCCAGCAGTCCAACGCGCCGGCCGAGCCAGTGCTGGACGAACTGACAGTATCCAGCCAGGTGCAGATCCTGCAGTCCGTCGACCTCATCAAGCAGGTCGCCAGGGACATGAAGCTCTATGAACTCGAGGAATTCGATCCGGAGGCGCATCCTTCGCTGGTTTCGAGCCTGCTGGTTGCCGTCGGCGTCAAGAAGGATCCACTTCAGGTTCTGCCTGAAGAGCGGGTGCTGAAGGCGTTCCGCGAGAAATTGCAGGTCTATCAGGTCGAGAGTTCTCGTGTCATCACGGTCGAGTTTTCTTCAGAGGACCCGAAGCTCGCTGCGGCCATCCCGAACGAGATGATGAAGGCCTATCTCGCGCTGCAAAGCGGCGCGAAGCTCGATACCAGCACGGAAGCAGCGCGCTGGCTTGAGCCGGAAATAGCCACGCTGCGCGAAAAGGTGCGGGAGGCGGACAAGAAGGTCGCGGATTATCGTGCCTCCTCCGATCTTTTGTCGGCCGGGCAGGGCGAAACGCTCGCCACACGTCAGCTGAGCGACATCTCCACGGAACTCGGCCGTATCCGCGGCGAGCGCGCCAATGCGGAGGCGCGCGCAGAAGGCGTGCGCAACGCGCTTGCCAGCGGTCGTCCTCTCGATACCTTTCCCGATGTCGTCGCTTCTCCCACCATCCAGAGGCTGAAGGAAAACGAAACCAACATCCGCAGCCAGATTTCCGATCTTTCGTCTTCGCTGCTGGAAGGCCACCCCCGCATAAGGGCGCTGCGCAACCAGCTCGATGGCATCGAAAGGCAAATTCAGGAGGAAACCCGCAAGGTGCTGGCAAGTCTCGAAAATGAGGCCAATGTCTCACGCCTTCGGGAGCGGCAACTGGTGCAGCAACTGAACGTGCTGAAATCGGAAAGCGTGCGTGCCGGTGAGCAGCAGGTGGGCCTTAACGACCTGGAGCGGGAAGCATCCGCGCAGAGGCAGCTTCTGGAAACCTATCTCGCCCGCTATCGCGAGGCGACGTCGAGGGCTGGCTCTGCGGATTCCACGCCGGCCGATGCGCGTGTGATTTCGACGGCAGTTGAGCCACGCGAACCCTATTTCCCGAAAACCGGTGCCATCACCATCGTTGTCACGCTCGCAGCATTTCTGCTGTCCTGCATTGTCGTCATGCTGGTGGAACTCTTTACGGGTAGGGCGCTGAAACCGGTCGGAAGAAGTCAGGTTCCACCACTTTCCGATCCGCCACCACCTGCACGCGGGCCGGTTGAAGCGGATGAGACGACGGATGCGCCTGAGCAGCCGGCGCCGGCACCTGCTGAAAATGTGGCGCCGGGCGTCCGCGCCATGCCGGTTGCGGCACAACAGCCCGTCGCCGTAGAAGAGAAACGGCGTGACCCGCCCGCAGCCACTGCCATGCCGCCGGTATTGGCGGCAGAAGATGTCGCGGCTGCGAAAGAGGCGGTGGTGGATGAGGATGCCGATGCCGCCAGTGACTTTTCGATCGACGCCGTGGCGGGCTTTCTGTCCACACGGCTCGCCAAACCCGTCGCCGCCATTGTATCTCCGGCCGGTGACAGCGGTTCGACCACGAGCGTCATGCTGGCGCGCGCATTGTCTGAAATGGGGCGTTCGGTCGTTCTCGTCGACATGACGGCATCCGCCTGCCCGACACGGCTGATGTCGCCCGAGGCCGGACTTCCCGGTGTCATGGACCTTCTGGCAGGAGCGGCCGCCTTCGGTGAAACCATTCACGGCGACCGTCTGTCAGATGCGCATATCGTTCCACGCGGCAATGCGCAGCCCCGCGAGGCGATGCGTGCTCTGGACCGCCTGACGATGATCCTCGGTGCGCTTTCCGACGCTTACGACACGGTGCTTGTGGAGTGTGGAGCGGTGCAGATTTCGAGCCTCGAAAAAATGCTGCGCAATCTGCCGGCAGAAATCATTGTCTCGGTTCCAGACAAGGACGGGGAGATGCTGGAGAAAACGCTCGAAGAACTGGTTGCTCATGGCTACGAGCAGGCTCTGCCGATGACCGGCATGCGAAAGCCGGACCACCTGAGCGCGGCCTGACCGGCTGTTCAGTCGAGACCCCTTGTCGAAGCTGCTGTCGGCCGGCCGGCGCGGAAACGCTGAATGAGCGCATAGAGAGCCGGATTGGATTTGATCAGGCTTTTCGTTCGGGCGATCGCGACATAGGCTGCTGCGGCGACGCGACCTTTCACCGTTATCGGCAGGAATATATCGTGCTGCACGGTGAAAAGCGGGCACCAGCTGCGCTTGTAGAGCTGGTCGCCGACCCCGAAATCGAAGATCGCAGCCCTTTGGTGGCACGCCCTTTCAATCATAAGCCAGAACAGCAATTCTCCGGGGCTGAGTTCCGAAACGGATTCATCGATCGAACCGAACTGGCAGATGATGTGGTCCTGCTTGCGCGAAAGACCGGCTATTGCGGCGATGACGCCCTCGTTCTCGCCGTGCAGGCGAATGGCATGCAGCTCCAGCAGACTGTCTGTGCCCGTCTCGGGAACATTGGCCAGGTCGTAAAAAAAATCCTTTACCGATTGGTCGCGAAAGACATCCGGAATGCCCTGCGATGCAAAACGGGCGGCTTTCTGCCGAAAGAAGGCCTGCAATAATTCACATCTTTCCTGTGGAGAATGCGCGATCACATGGCTGTAACCGCCCATTTCCTCGGTTCTCCGGCTCTGGATCCGGAATTTCTTCCGCCGTCTCTTGGCATTGACCTGCCGGAGCGTGGCCTCGAAACTTTCGAGCAACGGAAGCTGGAAGGCCGGATTCTGGTTTTCGACCGAAGCTAGATGCGACAGGGGGTTGGTCCTGCCGCGCCACGTCAGCGGTATGTTCTGCAAAGCCAGAATGTCGGCCCGGCCATGCAGCAGCTTCCGCGCCTCGCGGGCAATCGCCGCCGCGATTTCCTCTCCGGCCTGTTCGGCAAAGGAGGGGTCGAAAAGCCCGGTATTGATATTGTTGAAACGGCCGCCGGGGAAACGCGCCTTGCGAATGCCACCCTCCAACACGATTTCAAGCGGAAGCAGGAAGATCGTCTTGCCGCCCTGCCGGCCGCGAAGCGTCAGGAGCGCGCTGTCCTGCGTTTGTGCCCAGATGGAGCACCACCCAAAACCCTGATGCAGGGAGTTGAGCGGATCGTTTTCCAGCCGCTTCCAATCGACATGGATGGTGGAAGCGTCATCGACGAGATCGACCGACAGACGGTCAGCGCCCCGCCGCTCGTTTTGCACGGCGGTCGGCGCTTGCTCGTCGCTGGTAAAGACCGGCCCCTCAGCCGCCATCCACTCTCTCCGGTTGTTTCGGTCGGACTATATCTTTGAGCGGCAAACAATCGGTTTATAAAATTGCGACCTTAAGGTGTCACGCGGTGGTCCCGCATTAGCCCTGTCTTTTTGGCCCGGCCATCCATTTGATGATCAGCATCGCCGGCAAAATCCACAAAATTCCTGTCAGCACGAAATAAGCGAGATGCACCCACCAGGGCGATTGCGCCAGCGCCGCCGATGCAATGGCCGTCGCCACCACGGCGTAAACGACGACGAGGCAGATGATGACGATGGTGCCGATAAGCGATCTGAGGCGAGGGTGCATGAAATCTTCCGTGATTGAACAGGTGCATGACTATAGCGCCGCGACCGGATGCCGCAAACCCTGAGGCCTTGTTTTGTGGTGCCGGTTGGGGCTAATCAACATGGCTGTATGAAGGAGACTGAAAGATGAGTTCGAGCGGCATGACGATGGCCAATGGTTCCGCGGAAATGGTGGTGCAGGCTGCCCTGCAGAAGCAGGAAAAGGACCGCCGCCTGCTGCGCGTCTGGCTGCGCCTCGTGCTTTTCACACTCTTCTGTCTGGTGCTCGTTGGTGGCGCAACCCGCCTGACCGAATCCGGCCTGTCGATTACCGAATGGAAACCGATCCATGGCGCGATACCGCCGCTCTCCGTTGCGGAGTGGGAAGAGGAGTTCCAGCTCTACAAGCGCATTCCGCAATATCAGGAAATCAACAAGGGCATGTCGCTCGACGAGTTCAAGACGATCTTCTGGTGGGAATGGGCGCATCGCCTGCTTGCCCGCGCCATCGGCCTCATCTTCGCTTTGCCGCTCGCCTTCTTCTGGCTGACAGGCCGCGTCGAAAAGCGCCTCCGGCTACCACTGGTCGGTCTACTGGCGCTTGGCGGCTTCCAGGGCTTCATCGGCTGGTGGATGGTCTCTTCCGGCCTCGTCAACCGCACGGATGTCTCGCAATATCGTCTTGCCACACATCTGACCATCGCCTGCCTCATCTTTGCGGGCTGCATGTGGATTTTGCGCGGCCTGTCCCATCATTCCCCCGAGGCCACCGACGAAAAGACGGGCAGGGGCTTTGCCGCGCTGTTGACGGTGCTCTGTCTCTTCCAGATCTATCTCGGCGCGTTGGTGGCGGGGTTGAATGCCGGCCTGTCCTATAATACGTGGCCGCTGATGGATGGTTCGCTGGTGCCGGGCGATCTCTTCCTGCAGCAGCCCTGGTGGATCAACCTCTTCGAAAACCCCAAGACGGTGCAGTTCATTCACCGCCTGGGCGCCTATACGCTGTTTGCCGCCACGCTGTGGCATATGGCATCGATGGCGCGCGCCTTGCCCGGTACGCCGCACGCCCGCCGCTCGGTGCTGTTCTTCGTGCTCGTCTGCATTCAGGCGGCGCTGGGAGTAACCACGCTGCTCATGCATGTGGATATTCATGTCGCGCTCGCCCATCAGGGCATGGCGCTGGTCGTGCTCGGTTTTGCGGTTGCCCACTGGCGCGGATTCATTGGAGAATATCCGCCGCCAGTTGCGGTTGAAGTCAGGGACTGAACTCGCTCAGAACTGTTTCAGGACGGCCTTAATGGTTGCCGCGACAGCGAGTTCGTTGTCGCGTTCTTCCGCATTTTCGTCCTCTTCATGCCACGCGGCAGAAAGGCAGCCATAGGCAAAGGCATATTGCAGCAATAGCCGTTCGTCCCGTTGGAGAGCCTTCGCAAAAATCGCCGCCATGGAGGCGATGCGCGCTTCGCTGCGGGTGAGGTCAAAACGGTCGAGCGGATTGGAGAACATGTTGGCGACATCGAGCGCCGCATCGCCGATCAGGCCAGCGGGATCGATGATGATCCAGCCGCGATCGCTGCGCATGATATTCTCATGGTGCAGATCGCCATGCAGCGGCTTGATATCCCGCTGCTGGCCGATCAGTTCCTGCGCAAGCGTGGCGGCCTCGATATAGGCGCTGTCGATGCCGTCGGAACGATCCTGTTCGGCCTTGCGGAACAGACTTTCGAAATAGAGAGGCAGCGTCAGCAGACTTGAGGGCGGCGGCTGCTCGGACGGCTGGTGATATCGAAGCAGGACTTCCGCTGCGATTTCCGTGGTGGAATCGTCGTCACCGTCGCGGAACAGCACGTCGCGCAGGGTCTCCGTGCCAGCATGTTCCATCAGAAGAATATCATCGGAGCGGTCAAGCAACTCCACGCAGCCGATCCCGGCGCGCCATTCGATGAAATCCGCGCCGCGAAGGCTGTCCGTCAATACTTTCTTCTTCAGAACCTTGGCGACCGCAAGGGAACCGTCATCGCGCACAAGCTCGTAGACCACCCCGGCAGGCGTATCCGCAATCTGCTTTACGGCCTCGATATTCCACGAGGCCGGAAAAGAGGGCGTGGTCATGGTCACGAGCAACGTCTCATGCGGAAAGCATCAGTTCCATGTTCTGCACGGCAGCACCGGAGGCACCCTTGCCGAGATTGTCGAGCAACGCGACGAGGTTGATATGCTCGCCGCCCTCGGTGCCGAAGACGAAGAGCTTCATCGTATCCTTGCCAGCCAATTCCTCGGCATCGATACGCGCCAACCCCTTGCTCTCGGCCAGAGGCACGACGCTGACGATATCCTGCCCGGCGTAATGGGCGGTGAGTGCCGCATGGATCGTTTCGATATCAGTGCCTTCCTTAAGGTCGGCGGCGAACAGCGGCACCTGGACGATCATGCCCTGCGGGAAGCGACCTACGGAGGGCGAAAACAGCGGCGCGCGGTCAAGCTGGCCGTGAATGGTCATTTCAGGCACATGCTTGTGCTTGAGCGTCAGGCCATAAAGGAAATTATTGGCACTGATGGCGTCGTCGCGGCTCTGGTCTTCCATTTGCGCAATCATCTGCTTGCCGCCGCCAGTATAGCCGGAGACCGCATTGACGCTGACAGGATAACCGTCGGGCAGGAGGCCAGCGGCCCGCAGCGGGCGAATAAGGGCGATCGCACCAGTCGGATAGCAGCCGGGATTGGCGACGAGACGGGCAGAGCGAACCTTCTCGCCCTGGTCCTTATCCATTTCGGCAAAACCGTAAGCCCAGTCCTGATGAACGCGATAAGCGGTGGAGGTATCTATGATGCGGACATTATTGTTGCCAGCCACCATGGAAACCGCTTCCCGGGACGCGTCGTCCGGCAGGCAGAGGATCGAAATGTCGGCGCTATTGAGCATATCCTCGCGCATCGCCGCATTGCGGCGCTCGGCTTCCGGAATGGACAGCAGCTCGATATCGCGGCGACCGGCAAGGCGCGTGCGGATCTGCAGACCCGTGGTGCCGTGTTCGCCATCGATGAAGATCTTCGCTGTCATGTCCTTGTCCTGACTTTTCAGAGGGTTGCGAGGGTAGTCGGAATCAGTTTGGCAAGTGCCGTCGTCTTTGTCAGCCAGCCTTGGCCAGCCGTTCGGCACGCAGGCCAAGCATATACATCGCAACGGTCGCTCCGGCAATGGCGGTAATATCCGCATGGTCGTAGGCGGGTGCCACCTCCACAACGTCGGAGCCGCGAATATCGAGCTGGCCAAGCCCACGCAAAACGGAGAGAATTTTAGCGCTGGTCGGCCCGCCGGCGACGGGTGTGCCGGTTCCCGGCGCGAAGGCGGGATCGAGGCAATCGATATCGAAGGTGAGATAGGTGGGCATACCGCCCGTGTGCTTGACGATCAGCGACGCGATATCGCTGGCCCGCATGTCCTCCACCTCGTAACCGTGAAGAATGCGGATGCCGAAATCGTCAGGCGCGTGGGTGCGGATGCCGATCTGGATCGAGCGGTCGGCATCGATCAGCCCGTCGCGCACGGCGCGGGCCACGAAGGAGCCGTGGTCGATGCGCTTGCCATCGTCGAACCATGTATCCTGATGCGCGTCGAACTGCACCAGCGCGAGTGGGCCGTGCTTGGCCACATGCGCTTTCAGCACTGGCCAGGTGATGAAATGATCGCCGCCGAGCGTCAGCAGGTAATCCGTCTTGGAGATGATCCTGCGCGCTTCCTTTTCGATCGTGTCAGGCGTTTTCCAGTGGTTGCCGTAGTCAAGCAGGCAGTCGCCATAATCAATGGTCGGCATATGGACGAAGAGATCGCGCGCGAAAGGATATTGCGGATCATTATCGAAAATCGCCGAGGCGCGGCGGATCGCCTGGGGCCCGAAACGTGCGCCGGGACGGTTGGAGGTCGCCGCGTCGAAGGGAATACCCCACACGGCAGTCGAAACGCCTTTGAGGTTCTTGGTATATTTGCGCCGCATGAAGGAGAGGACACCGGCATGGGTCGGGTCCGTGGCGGCCGATGTCAGGGACATTGCGGTGAAGGCATGGTCGATGGTTTTGGCCGGCATTGATCACCCCATTGCGATTTGCGCCGAGGTTGCTGTCTTCCCGATGAAAAAACAAGGGAGGAGGCCATGAAAAAAGGCGAAGCCGAAGCCCCGCCTTTCGAAGTTCTGAACGAACCGTTCCTGGAAGCGATTAGCGCTTCGAGAACTGGAACGAACGGCGGGCCTTGGCCTTACCGTACTTCTTACGCTCGACAACGCGGCTGTCGCGGGTCAGGAAGCCACCCTTCTTCAGAACGGAGCGCAGGCCCGGTTCGAAGTAGGTGAGGGCCTTGGACAGACCGTGACGAACGGCGCCGGCCTGACCGGACAGACCACCACCGGCAACGGTGGCGATGATGTCGAACTGACCCGTGCGGGCAGCGGCAACGATCGGCTGCTGGAGGATCATCTGCAGAACCGGACGTGCGAAATACGTGGTGAAATCGCGGCCGTTGATGATGATCTTGCCAGAACCCGCCTTGACCCATACGCGGGCTACGGCGTTCTTGCGCTTGCCGGTCGCGTAGGAGCGGCCGAGGGTATCAACCTTGCGGACATGCACGGGAGCCGAAGCTTCCGAAGCCGGGGCGAGGTCTTTCAGAGAGGAAAGATCGGCCATTATCAGGCGCTCCTTACGTTCTTCTTGTTGAGCGCGGCAACGTCGAGAACGACCGGCTGCTGTGCTTCGTGCGGGTGGTTGGAACCGGCGTAAACGCGCAGGTTCTTCATCTGACGACGGCCGAGCGGACCGCGCGGGATCATGCGCTCGACGGCCTTTTCAACGACGCGCTCCGGGAAGCGGCCTTCGATGATCTGGCGAGCCGTACGCTCCTTGATGCCACCCGGGTGACCGGTGTGCCAGTAGTACTTCTTGTCGGAATACTTCTTGCCGGTGAGGGCAACCTTTTCCGCATTGATGACGATGACGTTGTCGCCATCATCAACGTGGGGGGTGTAGGTAGCCTTGTGCTTGCCGCGCAGGCGGGTTGCAACGATGGTGGCGAGGCGACCAACAACGAGGCCTTCGGCGTCGATGATGACCCACTTCTTCTCCACCTCAGCGGGCTTCTGAACGAAAGTAGACATGAATTTCACTTTCTAACGTGGACCCGTCATCCTCTTCATGAAGAGCATACGGGCGTTTCTTGTTGCTTGGTTTGGTTGCCGATAAGGGCTACCGCAAATGACCCTATTCCGGCTGGAATCCGATCTGGCGCGCTTATACGGTGCGCGAACGAAAGCGTCAATATGATCGATTTTGGAGGTCGCAAAAATAACCAAGTAAAAACAAACGGTTGGTGATGGGGTATTATTTTACCCCATCATCTGACCTCGTTTTACCCCAGCCGCATCACCAGAACGCCCGCTGCAATGATGCCTCCGGCAAGGTAGCGCCAGATGCTGGCGCGTTCTTTCAGGATCACCACTGATATCACCAGCGCGAAAAGAATGGAGGTTTCCCGGAGTGCTGCGACGACGGCAACAGGCGCTTTGGTCATGGCGTAGAGCGCCAGCCCATAGGAGAGTATGGAGCCGCCGCCACCGATAAGGCCACGCCACCAGTTGCGCCGGACATGCTGGACGACGGGGCCAGCGCCCCGCTGGTAAAACGCGAAACCGAACAGCAGCACGGGTGGCAGCAGAGACATCCAGAGCGTGTATGAGATGGCGTTGCCGGAAAGCCTTGCGCCGACACCGTCGACGAAGGTGTAGGATGCAATCACGAAAGCGTTGAGCAGGGCGACCATGATCGCCTTTCCGCCCCCGCGCCTTGCCTCGAAAGCAAGCGTCAGGATCCCCGCGGAGATGACGCCGATGCCCGCAATCGCCAGCGGGCTCAAAATCTCGCTCAGGAACAGGCTGCTCGTCGCCGCCACGATCAAGGGTGCCACGCCGCGCATGACGGGATAGACAAGGCCGATGTCGCCGATCGTATAGGCGGCGGCGACAAGGCGGAAATAAGCGAATTGCAGGACGGCTGAGGCGATCAGGAAGGGAATGGCGACTGGCGAGGGAAACGGCAGGAAAGGCAGAAACGGCAGCGAACAGGCTGCAGCCCCCGCCGCAATCAACGAGGCGTCCAGCGATTTATCGGAACCGGATTTGACCAGCGCATTCCATCCGGCATGCAGCATTGCGCCCAGAAGCACCAGAATAAGAATGTCGAATGTCACAGTCAGAGACTCGCTCGCGGGCTTTTCGGGCAATCTACAGCATTGGCCTCAGAAACTGGAAGTCATTTTCCGGACGGGTAGGTGTACGCTTTCAATTGCCTCGCCGAGGTCGTCCCCAATCCCGTGCCTACGGGCTTGTTTTTATGGATTATGACACGCGTCAAATTTTTGATTTCTATGCGTCATGAAAAAACGAGATCCAATATCGCGCATGAGACACGCTTTCCTGCTTCTGATTTAATCCGGAAAATAACGTCTGATGCACGGCTTGCGGCTCTGCCTCGCGCTGCGGATTTCCTTGAAAAATGACAGAGCACACCATTTATCCCAGTTGTCGGTATTGCGCCTGGCGTTTCAAATGAGCGTGCGGGCGACTAAAATCGTATGATCATCAATGAAAATAAATTTCAGAATCCCCATCGAAACTCCACTATAACGTTGCAGACTTATAGAATGGTTGGTTTACGAAATAACTTTTTGAAAATTAGTCGCGGCTAAATAACCGGTGAACGGAATGAAAACAAACAGGAGACGAAGAGCGCATGGAATGCACGCTAATGTTGTTTTCCCCTGTTTCGATGGCCGTTCGGCGCAATTTTTGAAAAGTGGATGAAAATACTCAATACATCCGGTGTGTGCGCGATTTTGTGAAATCATTTTGCGTGGATGAAAACGGGGTTGCAGAGTGCCGATCCGGCGGAGATATTGTTTGTTGCGCTTTCGGGGTTCCGGAGAAGACCGGAGCGTCCCAGATGAGAATGGCATCGCATGAAACGGCGTGAAGGTTGCCGGCGCTGGAACCATGCGGGAGAGGAGAGGCTGGTGGGCATTGAAGCAACGCTCCAGACGCCTGCGCCTCTCTGGATCAGGTGGTATGCCAAAGGAATAAGTTGACATGCAGCATGATACTTACGAAGCGGATTACCTCAGGAAAATCCTGGCGAATGTCGAAACCATCGCCCTGCTGGGAGCTTCGCCCAATCCGGATCGGCCGAGCCATGGCGTCATGCGCTTCCTGCTGTCCAAGGGCTATCGCGTGTTTCCGGTCAATCCGGGTCAGGCGGGCAAGGAGATACTGGGACAGGCGGTCTATGCCCGGCTGGCCGATATTCCCGAGGCTGTTGATATGATCGATGTGTTTCGTGCGCCGGAATATCTTTCCGCGATTGTCGACGAGGCGATCTTGCTGCCGCAACGCCCAAAGGTGATCTGGGGTCAGCTATCCGTGCGGGACGATAATGCCGCCGCCAAGGCCGAGGCTTATGGCATTGACGTGGTGATGAACCGTTGCCCGGCAATTGAGTATCCGCGTCTCAATATCGCACGATAGTTGGTACGGATTGGGCTTATCATTTGGCGTCAAGGCATTATGATCCCTCCAGAATTCCATTGGAGGAAACATCATGCCGAGCAGCAATCCCGGTTTTTCAACGCTGGCCATCCATGCGGGCGCACAGCCTGATCCTACGACCGGCGCACGGGCGACACCCATCTATCAGACGACGGCCTACGCTTTCCGTGATGCGGATCATGCCGCCGCCCTGTTTGGGCTGAAAGAGTTCGGCAATATCTACACCCGCATCATGAACCCCACTCAGGCGGTTCTGGAAGAGCGTGTGGCCGCGCTTGAGGGTGGTACCGCAGCGCTTGCCGTCGCCTCCGGCCACGCCGCACAATTGCTGGTTTTTCATACGCTGCTGCAGTCCGGCGACAATTTCATCGCCGCCCGTCAGCTTTACGGCGGATCGATCAACCAGTTCGGCCACGCCTTCAAAGGTTTCGACTGGCAGGTTCGCTGGGCCGACGCCACCGATCCCGCCAGTTTCGAACAGCAGATCGATGAGCGCACGCGCGCCGTCTTCATAGAAAGCCTTGCAAATCCAGGCGGCACCTTTGTGGATATCGCCGCAATTGCCGAAGTTGCCCATCGGCACGGCCTGCCGCTGATCGTCGACAACACGATGGCAAGCCCATATCTGCTGCGACCGCTGGAACACGGTGCAGACATCGTACTGCACTCGCTGACGAAATTCCTCGGAGGCCACGGTAATTCCATGGGCGGCATCATCGTTGACGGCGGAACCTTCGACTGGTCGGCAACTGACCGGTTTCCGGCCCTGTCACAGCCCCGGCCCGAATATTCCGGCGTCGTGCTCCACCAGACTTTCGGTAATTTCGCCTTTGCCATCGCCTGCCGCGTGCTTGGCCTGCGCGATCTCGGCCCGGCGATTTCGCCCTTCAACGCCTTCCTCATTCTCACGGGAATTGAGACCCTGCCGCTGCGCGTTCAACGCCATTCAGACAATGCGCTTGCCGTCGCCAAATGGCTTAAGGCACATCCCAAGGTCGGCTGGGTGAATTATGCCGGCCTGGAGGAAAGCGACAATCACGCCCTCCAGCAGCGTTACTCGCCGAAGGGCGCGGGTTCGGTCTTTACATTTGGCGTCAAGGGCGGTTATGCGGCCGGCAAGGCACTGGTCGAAGGGCTGCAGCTATTCTCCCATCTCGCCAATATCGGTGACACGCGCTCGCTTGTCATCCACCCGGCTTCCACCACCCATGCCCAGCTGACGCCGGAGCAGCAGACGGCGGCCGGCGCCGGTCCGGATGTGGTGCGTCTGTCCGTCGGAATCGAGGATGTCAACGACATCATTGCCGATCTTGAACAATCGCTTGCAAAAGTCTGAGAGGTCGGCGTCGCGATGAGCAACCTACTGACATTCGAAGATGCTCCCCTCGAAGCAGAGCATGGTGCGCCAGCGCCGGAGCGATTGATCTCCGGCGACCCCAAATTCACCACATGGAATCTGGAGGAAGCGCAGGGCGGAATTTATGCCGGCATCTGGCAATCCACACCCGGAAAATGGCGTGTCGTCTATGACGAATGGGAATATTTCAGCATCCTCGAGGGCCATTCCATCCTGACCGAGGATGGCGGGCCCCCGCGTGACCTCAGACCGGGCGACAGGCTTGTGCTGCGGCCCGGCTTTACCGGCACCTGGGAAGTCGTGGAGACAACACGAAAAGACTATGTCATCAGGCTGTGACGGCGGAAATCCGCTCGGTCACGCTATAGCTGGTCGAACGAGATGATGGATTGAAGGAGCCCGGGAAAGCGGGCTTCCAAATCGTCGACACGGACGACGCTGATATTCTCGACACCCTGTTTGTGGGTTCGAATCAAGCCTGCCTCCCGCAGGATCCGCATATGGCTGGAAAGGGTTGAACGCGGCATGTCCTGGCAGGGTGCTGCGGCTCCACAATTCTGTCCGGTCTCGGAGCCCCATAATTTTCGGATGATGCCCATGCGTGCCGGTTCGCCAAGAGCGGCGAGCACGGCCGTGAGCGAAATGTCTTCGCGTGCGGGATGAAAAAACTGAGCCATGGACCGCCTCTAGCACATGGATTGACAAGCTTCAATATTTCAATAAAACCGAAATACCGAATTATGGTTATTCGGAAATTACGACATTCATGGAGTTTGCAATGTCTGGATTATTCAGTGGGCAGGTCGTGGTCGTCACCGGTGGGTCGACTGGAATCGGCTTTTCCGTCGCGAGATTGGCTCTGGAAGGCGGAGCCTCCGCCGTTTACGTGACAGGCCGCAATACCGCCAATCTCGAGGCAGCGGTCGCCAGGCTCGGGCAGGGGGCGATCGGCTTCGCGTCCGATGTTGCCAAGCTCTCCGATCTGGAGCGGCTCAAGGCGCGCATTGAAGCCGATGGCCGGAAGGTGGACGTGCTCGTCGCCAATGCCGGCATCGCCGAGAACAATGACCTCGGTGATACCCACGAGGCGCTGTACGACCGGATTTTCGACATCAACGTCAAGGGCGTTTTCTACACCGTGCAGACATTGCTGCCGGTCCTGCGCGATGGCGGCTCGATCGTGCTCACCGGGTCGATCGTCGGCAACAAGGGCCTGGAGAGGTTGAGCGCCTATAATGCTTCCAAGGCGGCCGTTCGCTCATTCGCCCGCAGTTTTGCCAACGACCTCAAGGCGCGGGGCATCCGCGTCAATACGGTTAGCCCGGGCGTGACCCGCACGCCGATCATGGAAAACGGCCTGAAGCTTGATGAAGAAAAGATCGCCGGTTTCGAGGCTTATCTGAAGGATGCCGCGCCGATCGGCCGGATGGCCGACCCCGACGAGATCGCTGAGGCCGTTCTGTTTCTGGCCTCTTCAAAGGCCAGTTACATCACCGGCGTCGAGCTTTCGGTCGATGGCGGTCTGGCCCAGATTTAAGGCCTGCACACGCTACCAGCTGAGATCGAGCCGCTCCAGCCCATGGAAATGATAGACATCCTTGACCTTGGGCGGCTCGGCAATTTTCAGGCGCGGCAGGCGCTTGAAAAGCAGTGGCAGGGCAAGGTTCAGTTCCAGTCTTGCCAATGGCGCGCCGATACAGAAATGAATGCCGGCGCCGAAGGAGACATTGGCGCCTTCGTTGCGCTCCGGCCGGAAGGTCAGTGGATCAGGGAATTTTGACGGATCGAGGTTGGCCGCAGCCAGGATCAGGCTCACCTTGTCGCCGCGCTTGAACTGCACGCCGTCAATCTCGACCGGCTCCAGAACCCATCGCTGGAAGATGTGCACCGGCGCGCAGATCCGCAGGGTTTCCTCCACCGTGCGTTCCGTGGCGGCCTCGTCGCTGAACAAGGTCTGCGGCGATATCCCGCTCTCCAGAATGATACGCACGGAATTGCCGATCTGATGAACGGTCGCTTCATGGCCCGCGTTGAGCAGGACGATGGTGGTGGACACCAGCTCGTCGTCGGTCAGATATTGACCCTTGTGCTCGGTATGGATCATGTGGCTCAGCAGGTCGTCCTCAGGCTTGGCCCGCCGCTCGGCGATCACGCTGCGCACATAATCCGAAAATTCCTTCGCAGCCCTGTCGGCCAGAAGCTCGTCTTCCGGTGTGCGCTTGAACATGTACATGCCGACATAGGCATGCGACCACTTCAGCAGCTGCGGCCCCATTTCCTCGGGAATGCCGATCATCCGGGCGATCATCGTTACCGGGATGATATCGGCGTAGGAGGAAAGCAGTTCCGTCTCGCCCTTCTCTTCGAAAGCGTCAATCAGCCGGTTGGCGAGTTCCTCGATCTCCGGCTTCATCTTGTCGACATGCCGTGACACGAAGGCGCGGTTGATCAGCGTGCGCAGCCGCGTATGCTCCGGCGGCTCCAGTTCCAGAAGCGAATGCTGCTCGGCCAGGTCGAAATGCTTCACATGCTCAAGCGGCTCTGGCAGGCCGATCTCTTCACGACTTGCCACATGCAGGATCTGTCGTCCAAACCGGCGGTCGCGCAGTAGCGAGCTGACATGGTCATAAGAGGTGAAAAACCATTGCCGCTGCTCTTCCCAGTAGAAAGTGGGACATTGCGCGTGCAGGGCGGCGTAGACGGGGTTCGGATCGTTGTAAAAAGCTGGGTCGCGCGCATCGAGTGAAACGTGGCGGGTGGCGGAATCGATTTTGAGAAAGGGAAACGTCGCTGTCATGCTGATGGTTTATTCCGCGCTTGGCGCTTTGGGAAGGGCGGCAGGCGTTCCTTCATATGTCACCAAATGGTTACACCTTCACCGGCTGGCAATTGCGGATATCCGGTTCAGCGCCGCGACCTGCCGGTCGGCATTGTTATCCATAGGGTTTTCGTCACGGTCCGAGGCGGGCACGACGACATTGGCCGAATTTACGTGGATTACGGTCCGATTGCGCCCGGCTTTCTTTGCGGCATAAAGCGCTCGGTCGGCCTCGGTCATCATCACATTCAGCTCGGCGTCCTTGATCATCGCTTCGGATATGCCGACGCTGGTCGTCACCTTGATGGGTTCGCCGCGTGAGGTGATTTTCGAAAGAAGCAGATTGTTACGGATGGATTCGGCAAGCGTGACGGTGCTGGAGGGGCTTTCGACCTCCGCCACCAGCGCGAACTCTTCGCCGCCCATCCTCACGAAAAGGCCGCGGTCGCCGATCGCGCGTTGCGCGATTTGACAGAAATGCACGAGGACGGCGTCGCCGGACTGGTGGCCGTATCTGTCATTGATCTTCTTGAAATGGTCGATGTCGAAGAGAACAAGCGCGACATATCGGCTGGAGCCGTGTGAGCGCTTCTTGATGCGGTCGAACTCCTCCAGCAGACCACGCCGGTTAAGGACACCGGTCAGGTGATCGGTCATGGCGAGCCGGTGGAGACGAAGCTCCGTATCCTCCATGATGATCTTGGCGCTGATCATGATGATGGCCGTGAAGCCGAGCATGCCGGAAAAAGCGAGCGCCGATGTCAGCGGAATGGCGTTGGGCGCGGCCGCATTGGCCGGGATGACAATGGAGGCGACGACGGCGCCGGCAAAAGCCTGCAGGATCAGAATCGTCGCCAGAACTTTTCTGCTGCGCGACCTGCGCTCGCCATTTGCCAGAAGCACACCGGCGAGCATGAAATAGCCCGTGGCCGCACTGGCGTGATAAAGCAGGATCCGGGCCACCATGTTTTCTCGCACGGGTGGGACGAACATTCCGGCGATCCACAGGAGGGCCGGAATGGCAATCCAGCCAGCGAGCTTGCGCTTCTCCAGGGACAAGAGGCCCGCGAGCCAGAAGCCGAAGGCGGAAAGCGCCAGCGCGTTGCCGACCTGAATGGACAGGAAACTGGAAATATCTCCGCGAAACGCCACCATGACGGTGCCGAAGCCGGTGGCGAGAAAGCCGGCGGCGAAATAGAGATTGTGCCGGCGGGAAGGGCGGTGCAGCCACAGCGTTCCCAAAAGCACGGCAAGGGTGAACGTCTCCGCCGCCCATAGTAGCGTGCTCGTCTTTGCATCCAGCATTGCAAAATCCTATCTGCGCCATCATGCGGCAAAAGCGGAGAAGCTCGCACGACGTGCGTTATTCCCGCTGAATTGTTGAGCTGCCATTTCGCCCGGATAGGGCTGTTCGCCGATGGGAACCGAAATTCGTTTTTCAGTATCAGCAGCAAATACTAACGAGTTCTTGCCGGTTAGAAGTTATATCTGTGCATGAAGTACATTTTTTTGGTCCTCGCCAGTCTTGGTAAAAAATTGATGGCGGGGAGACAAATGGCTGCGGCCGGGACGAACGGGTGCAAAAGCCCGCCGCGGCCGGCCTCCGAAGCCCTGCAAACGCTGTTGAGCCGTTAAGGATATGCGGCTTCGTGTCTTGAAGTACGGGGCAGGGACACTCTATGTAGGGAGTATGAAGGTTAGAAGTGATTCCGGGGCGGTTTCCGCAACGGGCAGAGTTGACAAAGGACGGACATGAAAAATCCAGTTGATACCGCCATGGCTCTGGTGCCGATGGTCGTTGAGCAGACCAATCGCGGCGAACGCTCCTACGACATATTTTCCCGTCTTCTCAAGGAACGCATCATTTTCCTCACCGGCCCGGTGGAAGACCAGATGGCGTCGCTCGTCTGCGCGCAGCTGCTGTTCCTCGAGGCCGAGAACCCGAAGAAGGAAATTGCGCTCTACATCAATTCGCCAGGTGGCGTCGTGACCGCCGGCATGGCGATCTACGATACGATGCAGTTTATCCGCCCTGCGGTCTCCACGCTCTGCGTCGGCCAGGCTGCCTCCATGGGTTCGCTGCTTCTCGCTGCCGGTGAAAAGGGAATGCGTTTCGCCACCCCCAACGCACGCATCATGGTGCACCAGCCATCGGGCGGCTTCCAGGGTCAGGCTTCGGATATCGAACGCCACGCCCGCGACATCATCAAGATGAAGCGCCGCCTCAATGAAGTCTACGTGAAGCATACCGGCCGCACGCTCGAAGAGGTTGAAAAAACCCTTGATCGCGACCATTTCATGGATGCAGACGAGGCGAAGGACTGGGGCGTGATCGACAAGATCCTGACCTCGCGCCAGGAAATCGAAGGCGCCGTCGCGAATTGAGGCGCGACGCTTTTTGACGTTTGTTTGACCCCGCAAAAGTAATTTCGGGGCTTTCAACCGGAACAGAAAGCGATATTAGTATATATAAAGGCTATGTTGATTTTTTATGACGCGGCCTTTGGTTTAATGGGGAATTCGTTGCCGCCGGTTATCAGCTCCTGTATCTGATACGGTTAGTACCCCGGGAAACGAGGCGGATACGGCGATGCACCCCAAGGGCGGCCGTATCTGCGGGCGGTAAGTTGACCGCGATCCGTTTGACGGACCTGCGGCGTGCTGGAAGGAAAGAGATATGAGCAAAGTCAGCGGCAGCAACGGCGGCGACTCTAAGAATACACTCTATTGTTCATTCTGCGGCAAGAGCCAGCACGAAGTCCGGAAACTCATTGCCGGACCGACGGTATTCATCTGCGATGAATGCGTCGAATTGTGCATGGACATCATCCGCGAGGAGAACAAGACGTCTATGGTGAAGTCGCGCGAGGGTGTGCCCACCCCGCAGGACATCATCAAGATCCTCGACGAATACGTCATCGGCCAGAAGCAGGCGAAGAAAATCCTGTCCGTGGCCGTTCATAACCACTACAAGCGCCTCGCGCACGCCTCCAAGAATGGCGATGTCGAGCTGGCGAAGTCGAACATCATGCTCGTCGGCCCGACGGGCTGCGGCAAGACCTATCTTGCCCAGACGCTCGCCCGCATCATCGACGTTCCCTTCACCATGGCGGACGCAACGACGCTGACCGAAGCCGGTTATGTCGGCGAGGACGTGGAAAACATCATCCTGAAGCTGTTGCAGGCGGCGGATTACAATGTCGAGCGCGCCCAGCGCGGCATCGTCTATATCGACGAAGTCGACAAGATTTCCCGCAAGTCGGACAACCCGTCCATCACGCGCGACGTATCGGGCGAGGGCGTTCAGCAGGCGCTTCTGAAGATCATGGAAGGCACGGTCGCTTCCGTTCCGCCGCAGGGCGGCCGCAAGCATCCGCAGCAGGAGTTCCTGCAGGTGGACACGACCAACATCCTGTTCATCTGCGGCGGCGCTTTTGCCGGCCTCGACAAGATCATCTCGGCCCGGGGCGAAAAAACCTCGATCGGCTTCGGTGCGACCGTCAAGGCGGAAGACGACCGTCGTGTGGGCGAAGTGCTGCGCGAGCTGGAGCCGGAAGATCTGGTGAAGTTCGGCCTCATTCCGGAATTCATCGGCCGTCTGCCCGTCCTGGCGACGCTGGAAGACCTGGATGAAGATGCGCTGATCCAGATCCTGTCCGAGCCGAAGAACGCTCTGGTCAAGCAGTACCAGCGCCTGTTCGAGATGGAAGACGTCGAGCTGACCTTCCACGAGGACGCGCTGCGCGAAATCGCCCGCAAGGCGATCACCCGCAAGACCGGTGCCCGTGGCCTGCGCTCGATCATGGAAAAGATCCTGCTGGACACCATGTTCGAACTGCCGACGCTGGAGGGCGTGCGCGAAGTGGTCATTTCCAATGACGTCGTCAGCGGCGTTGCGCGTCCACTCTACATCTATGCGGACCGTCAGGAAGAAAAGACCAACGTCTCGGCGTAATCGGCTGCTGTGATGTTTGATGAAATCAGAGGCCCGCATCCGTGCGGGCCTTTTCTATTAGATGGGTCTTACGAAACTTGCGGCTAACTTGACGAAGCCCGATTTTGCGTTTGGAGCGGATTGCGCTTTGCTGATAAAGTCTTACAACTGATTTGCAGCGCGATATGACGGAAATGTGAATTTCGTCGGCGACCCGGTTCCTGAGCCCTCGAGGATAACCGGAAATGTCGGTAGTATTAGCCAGCGCTGAGTTTTGTTGAATTTCACGGTCCTGCCGTCGCGTAAGGCCGTCTGCTCCGACGACTTGAAATCGGTGTTTCGAAACTCCACTTTCAGTCTCGAGAAATGAATATGCCGGACGCCCCCAAGACGTTCGGCAAAGTGTCCCGAAAGGGACCATGGAAAGGAAATGATATGACGAACATCACGTCTGCGGCATCTGGCGGTACCTATCCGGTACTTCCCCTGCGCGACATTGTCGTTTTCCCGCATATGATCGTTCCCCTGTTCGTCGGGCGGGAAAAATCCATCCGTGCGCTCGAGGAAGTCATGGGCTCCGACAAGCAGATCATGCTTGTTACCCAGATCAACGCCAGCGACGACGATCCGGCGCCTGAAGCCATCCACAAGGTCGGCACGGTCGCCAATGTCCTGCAGCTTCTGAAACTTCCCGATGGCACCGTGAAGGTGCTGGTGGAAGGCAAGGGCCGCGCCCAGATCGACAGCTATACCGGTCGCGAGGATTTCTACGAAGCGTCTGCGACGCCTTTGCAGGAGCCTGCCGAAGATCCGGTCGAGATCGAGGCGCTCTCGCGTTCGGTCGTTTCGGAATTCGAGAGCTATGTGAAGCTCAACAAGAAGATTTCGCCCGAGGTTGTCGGCGCTGCCGGTCAGATCGATGATTACTCGAAGCTCGCCGACACGGTCGCTTCGCACCTGTCGATCAAGATCACCGAAAAGCAGGAAATGCTGGAAACCGTCAGCGTGAAGCAGCGGCTTGAAAAGGCGCTTGGCTTCATGGAAGGCGAGATTTCCGTTCTTCAGGTCGAAAAGCGCATCCGCTCGCGCGTCAAGCGCCAGATGGAGAAGACCCAGCGCGAATATTACCTGAACGAGCAGATGAAGGCGATCCAGAAGGAGCTCGGCGACGGCGAGGACGGCCGTGACGAGATGGCCGAGCTGGAAGAGCGCATCGCCAAGACAAAGCTTTCCAAGGAGGCCAAGGAAAAGGCCGAAGCGGAAATGAAGAAGCTGCGCCAGATGAGCCCGATGTCCGCGGAAGCGACTGTCGTGCGCAACTATCTGGACTGGCTGCTTGGTCTGCCCTGGGGCAAGAAGTCCAAGATCAAGGCGGACCTCAACAATGCCGAGAAGATCCTGGATCAGGACCATTTCGGTCTGGACAAGGTCAAGGAGCGTATCGTCGAGTATCTGGCCGTGCAGGCCCGTGCGACGAAGATCCGTGGCCCGATCCTGTGCCTCGTCGGCCCGCCCGGCGTCGGCAAGACCTCGCTCGCCAAGTCGATCGCCAAGGCGACCGGCCGCGAATATGTGCGCATGGCGCTGGGTGGCGTTCGTGACGAAGCGGAAATCCGCGGTCACCGCCGCACCTATATCGGCTCCATGCCGGGCAAGATCGTTCAGTCGATGAAGAAGGCCAAGAAGGCAAACCCGCTCTTCCTGCTCGACGAAATCGACAAGATGGGCATGGATTTCCGTGGCGATCCGTCGTCGGCACTGCTCGAGGTTCTCGATCCGGAACAGAACTCCACCTTCATGGATCACTACCTGGAAGTGGAATACGACCTGTCCGACGTGATGTTCGTGACCACGGCCAACACGCTGAACATTCCCGGCCCGCTGATGGACCGTATGGAAGTGATCCGCATCGCCGGTTACACGGAAGACGAAAAGCGCGAAATCGCAAAGCGTCACCTGCTGCCCAAGGCGATCAAGGAACATGCCCTGCGTCCGGAAGAATTCTCGGTCACCGATGATGCCCTGATGGTTGTCATCCAGCAGTACACCCGCGAGGCGGGCGTGCGCAGCTTCGAACGCGAGCTGATGAAGCTGGCGCGCAAGGCTGTCACCGAGATCATCAAGGGCAAGGTCAAGTCTGTTGAGGTTACCGCAGCAAACGTTCCGGATTATCTGGGCGTTCCGCGGTTCCGCCACGGCGAGGCCGAGCGCGAGGATCAGGTCGGTGTCGTAACGGGTCTTGCCTGGACGGAAGTCGGCGGTGAGCTGCTCACCATCGAAGGGGTGATGATGCCGGGCAAGGGCCGCATGACGGTTACCGGCAACCTCAAGGAAGTGATGAAGGAATCCATTTCGGCGGCGGCATCCTATGTCCGTTCGCGCGCAGTGGACTTCGGCATCGAGCCGCCGCGCTTCGACAAGAGCGACATCCACGTGCACGTTCCGGAAGGGGCAACCCCGAAGGACGGTCCGTCCGCCGGTGTTGCCATGGCAACCGCGATCGTCTCCATCATGACCGGTATTCCGGTCTCGAAGGACGTGGCGATGACAGGCGAGATCACGCTTCGTGGTCGCGTTCTGCCGATCGGTGGCCTGAAGGAAAAGCTGCTTGCAGCGCTTCGCGGCGGCATCAAGAAGGTGCTGATCCCGGAAGAAAACGCCAAGGATCTGGCGGAGATTCCGGACAATGTGAAGAACGAGATGGAAATCATTCCGGTGTCGCGCATGGGCGAGGTTATCAAGCACGCCCTCATCCGCCAGCCGGAGCCCATCGAGTGGGATGGCAGCATCGAGACGCCGGTGATCGCAACGGTCGAAGGCGTTGATGACGGCAGCCAGACCATCGCGCATTGAGACGCGTCGTCGCGAGGGCCGGAATCGGTGCTCGCGACAGGTCCTGCGTAGATTCAATGCGTTAGGCTTCACGACGAAGATACGGCTTCAGGTCGGCGCAAGTGATGCGAAATTGGCACGATTATGGGGAAGGCCGGCAGAAATGTCGGCCTTTTTTGTGAAAAAAACCGCAGACCCCTTGTTTTTCAGGCGATTCCAGCGCTTTTGAGTTGCTGCGCGCGGATACGAACGTATTCTGCGCCGGCTTAATTTGAGTCGTTTCAAACCATTGAAAGGGGTGGAAACATGAACAAGAACGAGCTCGTCTCTGCTGTTGCCGAAAAGGCTGGTCTCACGAAGGCAGATGCTGCTTCCGCTGTTGATGCCGTATTCGAAACCGTACAGAGCGAACTGAAGAACGGTGGCGATATCCGCCTCGCCGGCTTTGGCAGCTTCTCCGTCAGCCGTCGTGAAGCCTCCAAGGGCCGTAACCCTTCCACGGGTGCTGAAGTCGATATCCCGGCTCGCAACGTTCCGAAGTTCTCCGCAGGCAAGGGCCTGAAGGACGCCGTCAACTCGTAAGGTTTCCGGAAAGCCGTAACGCCCGCGGCGGGCGGCGGCTTTTCAGGTTCACGAGGAAGCATGTTTTGACGCGCTCACGCCATCAACCGGTCTAAGGAGCGTGCCTTTCGAAAGTTCTTTCGAGCGGCGCCGTTTATGCCGAATGGTATGGAATGAAAGTCGGGCGTGCCTGTGTAGCCTCCATCCGGACACACGGCGTTTCGATATACGGAATATGCGCATAAACACGAAAGCCCGGCCTTTGCGGCCGGGCTTTTTGATTCCGGGCCATGAAGTGTCATGCCACTGTCATGTCCGTGACGCAGAAGCCTTGGGATATTTCTGGACCCAAGGGGGATAAAATGGCGTTCCGATTTTCTCAGATGGCCTTGACCGCGGCTCTACTTACATCTGCAGCCTTTCCGGCGGCCGCAGAGCCGGTTTTTAACCGCATTGCTTCTTTCCCGGTAGCGAAGAACCTGCCCGCGGACAAGGACGCCAAGTCCCTGACCTCGGCTGAAATCATCACCGCCAGCGAAGACGGTAAGACGCTGATCTATTCGGACAGCCCGCTCGGGGGCATTGGCTTCATCGACATCACCGATGCCAAGGCTCCCAAGGCCGGCGGCGCATTGCTGCTGGAAGGTGAGCCGACCTCCGTTGCCGTGGCCGGTCTCAAGGTTCTCGCCGGCGTCAATACCTCGGAAAACCGCGCCAAGCCCTCCGGCAAGCTCGTGACTGTCGATATCGCTGCCAAGAAGATCGAGGCGAGCTGTGATCTCGGCGGTCAACCGGATTCGGTCGCGGTGTCTCCGGATAAAACCTTTGCCGCCATCGCTATCGAAAACGAACGTGATGAAGAGGTGAACGAAGGCGCTCTGCCGCAGATGCCAGCCGGTTATCTCGTCACCGTCGGCCTGAAGGACGGCGTTGCCGACTGCGCGACGCTGAAGAAGATCGACGTTACCGGTCTCGCCGAGATTTCCCCTGAGGATCCGGAGCCGGAATTCGTCTCGATCAATGCCAATGGCGAGATCGCTCTGACGCTGCAGGAAAACAACCATATCATCATCATCGACGGCAAGACCGGCACGGTGAAGACGCATTTCTCTGCCGGCACCGTCAATCTGGAAGGCATCGACACCAAGACCGATGGCCAGCTGAAATTCACCGACAAGCAGGAAGGCCGCAAGCGCGAACCTGACGCCGTCAAGTGGCTGGACAATGACCGTATCGTCATCGCCAACGAGGGCGACTGGCAGGGCGGTGCACGCGGCTTCACCATTTTCGACAAGACCGGCAAGCTCCTTTATGAAGCCGGCGCTTTGCTCGAGCACGCGGTAGCGGCCATTGGCCACTATCCGGAAAAACGCTCTAAGGCCAAGGGCATCGAGCCGGAGGGTCTGGAAACGGCGACCTTTGATGGTCAAAAGTACTTCTTCGTGCTTGCCGAGCGCGCTTCCATTGCCGCTGTTTATAAGGATACCGGCGCAGAGCCGCAGCTAACGCAGCTCCTGCCTTCAGGCATTTCGCCGGAAGGCGCTGTCGCCATCCCCGCGCGCAACCTCCTCGTCACGGCCAATGAGGCCGATCTGGTGGAAGACGGCGGCGCCCGCTCGCATGTCATGATCTATGAACGCGCCGAGGGCGAGCTGGCCTATCCGCAGCTGGTATCCGCCACTGTCGATGGTGCGCCTATCGGCTGGGGCGCTCTTTCGGGTCTGGTAGGCGATGCCGAGAAGCCTGGCATCCTCTATGCCGTGTCCGACTCGGTCTATGGTAACCAGCCGTCGATCTACACCATCGACGCGACCAAGAAGCCCGCCACCATCACCAACGTGCTGCGTGTCAAGCGCGACGGCATTGCGGCGCAGAAGCTTGACATCGAAGGCATCACGCTGGATGGCAAGGGCGGGTTCTGGCTGGCCTCCGAAGGCGACAGCGCCAAGCTTGTTCCGCATGCGCTCTACAACGTCAATGCCAAGGGCGAAATCAAGGCCGAAATCGCCTTGCCAAAGGAACTGCTCGCCGGCGATACCCGCTTCGGTTTCGAAGGCGTTACCATGATCGGCAAGGGCGATGACGCGACGCTGTGGATGGCCGTGCAGCGCGAATGGGGCACCGACGAGAAGGGCTTCGTCAAGCTCGTCTCCTATAATCCGAAATCCAAGGAATGGGGCGCCGTGCGCTACCCGCTCGATAAGACCGAAGCCGGTTGGGTCGGCCTGTCCGAAATCACCGCACAGGGCGACAATGTCTATATCGTCGAGCGCGACAACCAGATCGGTGACAAGGCCAAGATCAAGAAGCTCTACCGCGTGGCGATTGCTGACCTGAAGCCGGGCGAGATCGGTGGCGAATTGCCGCTGGTCACCAAGCAGGAAGCCCATGACTTCCTGCCGGACCTCAAGGCCCAGACCAACGGCTATGTCGTCGACAAGCTGGAAGGCTTCACCTTCGACAAGGCGGGAACGGCCTATGCCGTGACAGATAATGACGGCGTCGATGATTCTTCCGGCGAGACGCTGTTCTTCAAGGTCGAGATGAAGGCGATCAACTGATTGCACACGACAGCGCCGCAACGGAAAAAGCCGGGCATAGCCCGGCTTTTTTAATGCGGTATGGGTCTGAATGCCGGGCGTTTATACGATACGTCATATGCAAGCCCTCAAAAGGTATTGCCGCTTCGCATCGGTGATCGAAAGTTCTCTCCGGAGGTCGTCCGGGATAATGGTGCGATCCCAGCGCCCGGATCACCGCCCCATGGAATTCTTGTTTTTGGAAATATCTGGTTTCTCCGAATCCTGCTGGACCCAGCGGAAAAAAATGTAAACAGGCAGCGCAATAAGCGCGAGTGTAACAAACGCGTCGAGTGACATGGTTTCATCCATCAGTTCCACCGCTCATCATGAAACGGCCTGAAAACAATGCCCCAAATCTCTTTAAAAATTCTAAATCTGCTTATTTTTCGGTATGTTGCGGGGTGAAACAGGGATGGCTGCGGCTGTGCGAATCTGAAACGAAAGTCCCGGTTTGGCACGGCGCGGCAACTGGGAAATGTGATTCTACACCGCAGTAACGCGCGACCATGGCCCCTTCCATGCCACCGAGGGCAGGGGCTGCGCATCGAAGCCAAGCATACATGGTGAAGCGCAACCGCGTACGGTTCAAACCGCGATCGGCGCGGCTGCTTTAAATCACTGTGAGAAGGAATGGTGGGCGATGAGAGACTCGAACTCCCGACATCCTCGGTGTAAACGAGGCGCTCTACCAACTGAGCTAATCGCCCTTCGCGTCTTGCGGATCATGTCCGCCGCGTCGGTGGCCGTGATGTATTCGGATCGGAAAAAAACCGCAAGGGCTTTTGTGAAGTTTTTTTGTTTTTTTTCGGGGAGGTTTTTCCCTCCACCGAAGGGGAGGGGTAAAAAGCCGGGAACTGCGGGCTTTTTGGTAAATTCAGAAACCAATGACGTCATGACGGCCCCGTAGAAATGACGTTGATAAAGCGGCTGGCTGTGGACAAGTTTTTTGTTTTCGTTGGGAAAAGCCCGCAAAACAGGGCATTTGCCGGAGCGTCGATAAAAGGCCCCAGGGTTTTTCCTGATCAAAATGAAAAAGCTTATTCTTTTGTCGTGAAACCTGCTTGACACCCCCGCACGAACGCCGTAGTTAGCCGCTCAACGAACAGCCGAGGCTGGTTCGTACGGCGGAACCAAGGTTCTGTCCGTCAGGATAAGCGGGTGTAGCTCAGTTGGTTAGAGTGCCGGCCTGTCACGCCGGAGGTCGCGGGTTCGAGCCCCGTCACTCGCGCCATCCTGTTCCTCGGAAAAAACGCAGATGAATGTCTGTGGAGCGCGGGTGTAGCTCAGTCGGTTAGAGTGCCGGCCTGTCACGCCGGAGGTCGCGGGTTCGAGCCCCGTCACTCGCGCCATTTCTCCTTCTTGAAATGTCTCCATCTGAACAATCGATGCGCGGTCTGCGCGGCTTTGTCTTCGGCGATTCCGGTCTCTGATTCCGGCCGTTTCCCGCGGGATTTTTCCTGCTTTTATTAGTCAAGTTTCGATTTCCCGATATCGTCACTTCGCCAACGTTTGGGCGTAAAAATCGTGTGACTTTTTTGCGGTTGCGTCCTTCAATCGATTATTATTGTATTTGAGGGGCTTAGGTCGGAAATGTGGCCCAAATTTGCGTCAATTCCGGCAATATTGTTGCCAATCAATGCGGCAGGTGTCTTGAAATGGTGCCTAAACTCTTGCAGAGAGGGCGCGGCTGCGCTAACCACTTTGGCGTTGCAACATATTTGTCCGCTCTTTGAGACTAAGGTCACAAAGGCAGGCCCGGCACCCGGCCGGGCAGGGAAGAGACCATGACTGAACTCCTCAGTTCCTACATTCCGATCGCAATATTCATCGGTATCGCTCTTGTCATCGGCCTGGCGCTTCTGATCGCGCCTTTCGCTGTCGCTTACAAGGCGCCGGACCCGGAAAAGCTCTCTGCTTTCGAGTGCGGTTTCAACGCCTTCGACGATGCCCGCATGAAGTTCGATATCCGCTTTTATCTGGTGTCGATTCTGTTCATCATCTTTGACCTCGAAGTCGCGTTCCTGTTCCCATGGGCGGTGTCTTTCGGTGAGATGGGCTGGTTCGGTTTCTGGTCGATGATGGTGTTCCTCCTCGTTCTCACCATCGGCTTTATCTATGAGTGGAAGAAGGGAGCGCTGGAATGGGCATGAGCCAGAACAACAGCACGCTCGTCGCGCCGCAGCCGAAGGGGATCATCGACCCCTCCACCGGCAAGCCGGTTGGCAGCAACGATGCCTACTTCACGGAAATCAACGACGAGCTGGCCGACAAGGGCTTCCTCGTCACCTCGACTGACGAACTGATCACCTGGGCCCGTACCGGCTCGCTGATGTGGATGCAGTTCGGTCTCGCCTGCTGCGCCGTCGAAGGACTGATGCAGGCTTCCGGTCCGCGTTACGACATGGAGCGCTTCGGTGTCGCCCCGCGCGCCTCGCCGCGCCAGTCGGACGTGATGATCGTCGCCGGCACGCTGACCAACAAGATGGCTCCGGCTCTGCGTAAGGTCTATGACCAGATGCCTGAGCCGCGTTACGTCATCTCCATGGGTTCCTGCGCCAATGGCGGCGGTTATTACCATTATTCCTACGCCGTCGTGCGCGGCTGCGATCGCGTCGTGCCGGTGGATATCTACGTTCCGGGCTGTCCCCCCACGGCTGAAGCGCTGCTTTACGGCGTGCTTCTGCTGCAGAAAAAGATCCGGCGTACCGGTACGATCGAGCGCTAAGGGCAAAGGACGGATTTAGAATGAGCGAAGCTCTCAACGATCTTGCTGCTTACGTTAAGGAAGCGCGCGGTTCACTCGTGGTGTCGGCCGATATCGCCTATGGCGAGCTGACGCTGAACACGACGCCTGAAAGCGTAATCGCGCTTCTGACCTTCCTGCGCGACGATGTGCAGTGCGGATTCGTCAATATCATCGATATCTGCGGCGTTGACTGGCCGCAGCGCGAAAAGCGTTTCGATGTCGTTTATCACCTGCTGTCGCCGCGCCAGAATCTGCGCGTCCGCGTCAAGCTGCAGGTGGAGGAGGACGAGGGCGTTCCTTCTGCGACCTCCGTCTACATGGGTGCGGAATGGTTCGAGCGTGAAGCCTGGGACATGTATGGCATTCCGTTTGAGGGCCATGCGGACCTTCGCCGCATTCTCACCGATTACGGTTTCGAAGGCCACCCGCTGCGCAAGGATTTCCCGGTTACCGGGTTTGTTGAAGTGCGTTACGATGACGTTCTGAAGCGCGTGCTTTATGAGCCGGTCGAGCTGAAGCAGGAATTCCGTAACTTCGACTTCCTTTCCCCTTGGGAAGGGACCGATTACGTTCTTCCTGGCGACGAAAAGGCCAAGCAATGAGCCAGGTCTCCGCGACAGAACATGGGCAATGTCTTTGCGGCGCCGTCGGCCTTGAGGCCGTCATCGGCGCCCGCGAATTCGGCGTTTGCCATTGCTCCATGTGCCGCCGCTGGTCCGGCGGCGCGTTTCTGGCTGTCGAATGCGCTGATATCTCCGTCGAAAACGAAGAGAGCCTCGGCGTCTATTCCTCGTCGGAGTGGGGCGAGCGCTGCTTCTGCAAGAATTGCGGCAGCACGCTGATGTGGCGTTCCAAGGATGGCAAGCATTTTGCCGTGTCGCTGCAGGCTTTTGACAACCCTTCCAGTTTCAGGTTCGCGTCGCAGATTTTCACGGATGAAAAGCCTTCGAGCTATTCCTTCGCTGAGATCACGCAGAACATGACCGGCCCCGAATTCATCGCCATGATCACCTCGGCGGAGCACTAGAATGACTGAGCATAACGTCCGCAACTTCACGATCAACTTCGGTCCGGAACATCCCTCCGCGCACGGCGTGCTGCGTCTGGTTCTGGAACTGGACGGCGAAATCGTCGAGCGCGTTGATCCGCATATCGGTCTTCTGCATCGCGGAACCGAAAAGCTGATCGAGACGAAGACCTATCTGCAGGCCGTTCCTTACTTCGATCGTCTCGACTACGTCGCGCCGATGAACCAGGAGCACGCTTTCGCGCTCGCCGTCGAAAAGCTGCTCGGCCTCGAAATCCCGATGCGCGGCCAGCTGATCCGCGTTCTCTATTCGGAAATCGGCCGCATCCTCTCGCACATCATGAACGTGACCACGCAGGCCATGGACGTGGGCGCGATGACGCCGCCGGTCTGGGGCTTCGAAGAGCGCGAAAAGCTGATGGTGTTTTATGAGCGCGCCTGTGGCGCGCGCATGCACTCGGCCTATTTCCGTCCGGGCGGCGTTCACCAGGACCTGCCGCCGGAACTGGTTGACGATATCGGCAAGTGGTGCGATCCCTTCATCACCGTCCTCGACAATATCGAGGGCCTCCTGACGGATAACCGCATCTATAAGCAGCGTAACGTCGATATCGGCGTCGTCTCGCTGGAAGATGCCTTTGCCTGGGGCTTTACGGGCGTGATGGTGCGTGGTTCCGGCGCTGCCTGGGATTTGCGTCGTTCGCAGCCTTATGAGTGCTATTCCGATCTGGAATTCGACATCCCTGTTGGCAAGAACGGCGACTGCTATGATCGTTACCTGATCCGCATGCAGGAAATGCGCGAATCCGTGAAGATCATGAAGCAGTGCGTCGAGCTTTTGTCCGGCAAGCACCGCATCGGCCCGGTCTCCTCGCTGGATGGCAAGGTGGTTCCGCCCAAGCGCGGTGAGATGAAGCGTTCGATGGAAGCGCTGATCCACCACTTCAAGCTCTACACCGAAGGTTACCACGTTCCCGCTGGCGAAGTTTACGCCGCCGTCGAAGCGCCAAAGGGCGAGTTTGGCGTCTATGTGGTTGCCGATGGTTCCAACAAGCCTTACCGCTGCAAGATCCGCGCTCCGGGCTATGCCCATCTGCAGGCGATGGATTTCCTGTGCAAGGGCCATCAGCTTGCCGACGTTACAGCCGTGCTCGGCTCTCTCGACATCGTGTTCGGGGAGGTCGACCGCTGATGCGTCTGCCGCTGGCCATTCCGGCTTTTCTCGCAGCGATGTCCACCCCCGTTTTCGCCCAGACGGCGACGGACGAGGGCGGTGTATCGTTGGCGAGCGGCGGCTCCTCGACCATCAAGCGGCTTCTGTCGTCGGGATACGAGATAAAGGCCTCGGTTCCCAATGGCAGCAAGTTCATCGTGTTCATGCAAAAAGACAAGGCGGCTTATGCCTGCGAATTCGTCACGGTGGCGAGATCGCGGTGTGAGACGTTAAACTGAAAAGGCGTGAGGAAGTATGTCCGTTCGTCGACTAGCCGAAGATCAGTTCCAGCCCGTGGCATTTGCCTTCAACGCGGAAAACACCGCATGGGCTGAAAAGACGATCAAGAAATATCCCGAGGGACGCCAGCAATCAGCGGTCATCCCGCTGCTCATGCGTGCCCAGGAGCAGGATGGCTGGGTTACCCGCGCCGCCATCGAAAAAGTCGCAGACATGCTGGACATGGCCTATATCCGTGTTCTTGAAGTTGCGACCTTCTATACGCAGTTCCAGCTGAAGCCGGTCGGCACGCGTGCCCACGTTCAGGTCTGCGGCACCACGCCCTGCATGCTGCGCGGCTCCGAAGCGCTGATGGATGTCTGCCGCAAGAAGATCCATCACGATCCGCTGCACACCAATGAGAGCGGCACGCTTTCCTGGGAAGAGGTGGAATGTCAGGGCGCCTGCGTCAACGCGCCGATGGTCATCATCTTCAAGGATGCCTATGAAGACCTGACGCCCGAGCGTCTGGAAGAGATCATCGATGCTTTCGAGGCAGGCAAGGGCGACACCGTCAAGACCGGCCCCCAGATCGACCGTCACCAGTCAGTCCCCGTTGGCGGCCTCACGACCCTGACGGAAGAGATCAAGCCTGACCGTTCCAATCTCGACAAGCCGGCTGAAGTGCCAGCGGATGCCGCACAGGTTCCGCCGTCCAACGCCGCCAAGCCGAAGACGGATGCGCCGGAAACCGATCCGAAGCTGAAGACGCCGGCCAATGAGCCCAAGGCTGCTGCTGAAAACGCAAAGGCTGGCGAAAAGGAATCGGTCGGCAAGGAAGCGGCAGCATCAAAGCCGTCGCTGGATTCCGCGGATCGTCCGGCAGGCATCGAAAAGCCAGCTGCCCCTGATGACCTGAAGCTCATTTCCGGCGTCGGCCCCAAGATTGAGGGTACGCTGAACGAGCTCGGCATCTTCACCTATGCGCAGATCGCCGGCTGGAAGCAGGCCGAATGCGACTGGGTCGATGGATATCTGAATTTCAAGGGCCGTATCGGCCGTGATGACTGGGTCAAGCAGGCCGAGGCGCTCGCCAAGGGTGGCGAAGCCGAGTATATCAGGGTCTTCGGCAAGAAGCCGCGGTAAGAGGTGAAGCATGTTAAAAGATCAGGATCGCATCTTTACCAATCTCTACGGCCTCAAGGACAAGTCTCTGAAAGGCGTGCTGGCGCGCGGCCACTGGGACGGCACCAAGCAGATCATCGAAAAGGGCCGTGACTGGATCATCAACGAGATGAAGGCTTCGGGCCTTCGCGGTCGCGGCGGCGCTGGCTTCCCGACGGGTCTCAAGTGGTCCTTCATGCCGAAGGAAAATGACGGCCGTCCGCATTATCTCGTCGTTAACGCCGATGAATCCGAGCCCGGCACCTGCAAGGACCGCGAAATCCTGCGCAACGATCCGCACACGCTGATCGAAGGCTGCGTGATCGCCGGTTTCGCCATGGGCGCGCACACCGCTTACATCTATGTTCGCGGCGAATATATGCGCGAACGTGAGGCTCTTCAGGCGGCCATCGACGAATGTTACGATGCCGGTCTGCTCGGCGGTAACAACAAGAATGGCTGGGATTTCGACATCTACGTGCATCACGGCGCGGGCGCCTATATCTGCGGCGAAGAGACGGCACTGCTCGAAAGCCTTGAAGGCAAAAAGGGCCAGCCGCGTCTGAAGCCGCCGTTCCCGGCCAATATGGGTCTTTACGGCTGCCCGACGACCGTCAACAACGTTGAATCGATCGCGGTTGCCCCGACCATTCTGCGCCGCGGCGCTGCCTGGTTCTCGTCCATCGGCCGTCCCAACAACGTCGGCACCAAGCTGTTCATGGTCTCCGGCCATGTTGAGCGTCCCTGCACCTTCGAAGACGCGCTCGGCCTGTCCTTCCGCGAACTGATCGAACACCATTGCGGTGGCATTCGTGGCGGCTGGGACAATCTGCTCGGCGTCATCCCCGGCGGCGCTTCCTGCCCCATCGTTCGCGGTGAGGACATGAAGGACGCCATCATGGATTTCGACGGCATGCGCGAAGTGAAATCCTCCTTCGGCACCGGAGGCATGATCGTCATGGACAAGTCCACCGACGTCATAAAGGCGATCGCTCGCATCGCGGCCTTCTTCAAGCACGAAAGCTGCGGCCAGTGCACGCCGTGCCGTGAAGGCACGGGCTGGATGTGGCGCGTGCTGGAGCGCATGGTCAAGGGCAATGCGCAGAAGCGCGAAATCGACATGCTGTTCGAAGTGACGAAGCAGATAGAAGGCCACACCATCTGTGCGCTCGGCGACGCCGCAGCATGGCCGGTACAGGCGCTGATCCGCAATTTCCGTCCGGAAATCGAAAAGCGCATCGACCAATATACCTACAGGGCCATGGATGATGGCGCTGTTCTGGAAGCCGCTGAATAAGCGTTGAGGCTTCGAGCGGAGCCGGAATTTCCGGCCTCGCGACACCATGAAGCGCCTGGCAGATGATTAAGAGTGCCGGGCGTGATTAAGGATTTGTTGCGGACCGTGTGAGACATGGGACGAACAGGCAACAGGACGTAAGTAGAACCATGGCAAAGCTCAAGGTTGACGGTAAAGAGATCGAGGTTCCGGATCATTTCACGCTGTTGCAGGCGTGCGAGGAGGCTGGCGCCGAAGTTCCGCGCTTTTGTTTTCATGAGCGCTTGTCGGTCGCGGGTAACTGCCGCATGTGTCTCATCGAGGTAAAGGGCGGACCGCCGAAGCCGGCCGCTTCCTGCGCCATGGGCGTGCGCGACGTTCGCGGCGGCCCGAACGGCGAATTGCCTGAGGTTTTCACCAACACGCCGATGGTCAAGAAGGCCCGCGAAGGCGTGATGGAGTTCCTGCTCATCAACCATCCGCTGGATTGCCCGATCTGCGACCAGGGCGGCGAATGCGACCTGCAGGACCAGGCCATGGCCTTCGGTATCGCCGGTTCGCGTTACGCGGAAAACAAGCGTGCGGTTGAAGACAAATATATCGGACCGCTCGTCAAGACGGTCATGAACCGCTGCATCCACTGCACGCGTTGCGTCCGTTTCACCACGGAAGTGGCTGGCATTGCCGAACTCGGCCTCATCGGCCGTGGCGAAGATGCCGAAATCACCACCTATCTCGAGCAGGCGATGACCTCGGAGCTGCAGGGCAACGTCGTTGACCTTTGCCCCGTCGGCGCGCTCACCTCCAAGCCTTTCGCCTTCACGGCCCGTCCGTGGGAACTGAACAAGACCGAAACCATCGACGTGATGGATGCGCTCGGTTCGGCCATCCGCGTCGATACCCGCGGCCGCGAAGTCATGCGTGTCATGCCGCGTGTCAACGAGGCCATCAACGAAGAGTGGATTTCCGACAAGAGCCGCTTCATCTGGGATGGCCTGAAGACTCAGCGCCTCGACCGGCCTTACGTCCGCAAGGATGGCCGCCTGCAGCCCGCAACCTGGGGCGAAGCCTTCGGTGCGATCAAGCAGGCTGTGGCTGCGACCTCAGGCAACAAGATCGGCGCGATTGCCGGCGATCTGTCGTCCGTCGAAGAAATGTTCGCGCTGAAGTCGCTTCTCGCTTCGCTCGGCTCGGCCAATGTTGATTGCCGCCAGGATGGCGCAGCGCTTGACCCGTCGCTCGGCCGCGCCAGCTACCTGTTCAATTCCACCATCGAAGGTATCGAACAGGCGGACGCCCTGCTGATCGTTGGCTCCAACCCGCGTTACGAAGCAGCTGTCCTCAACGCCCGCATCCGCAAGCGCTGGCGTCGCGGCGGTTTCCCGATCGGTGTGATCGGTGAAGCCGGTGAGCTGCGTTACAATTACGAATATCTCGGCTCGGGCGCTGAAACACTGTCCGATCTCGCCAATGGTTCGCACAGCTTCGTTGACAAGCTGAAGTCCGCCAAGAATCCGCTGATCATCATTGGTCAGGGCGCATTGTCCCGTGCTGATGGCGCTGCCGTTCTTGCCGCCGCTGCCAAGCTCGCCACCTCCGTCGGCGCTGTCACCGAAGAGTGGAATGGCTTCTCGGTCCTGCACACTGCCGCTGCCCGCGTGGGTGGTCTCGATATCGGCTTCGTGCCGGGTGAGGGCGGTGTTGCTGCAGCCGACATGGTCGCCTCGATGGATGTTCTCTTCCTGCTCGGCGCCGATGAACTCGACCTGTCGAACAAGGGTGCGAAGTTCACCGTCTATATTGGCAGCCATGGCGATCAGGGTGCAATGAACGCCGACGTCATCCTTCCGGGTGCGGCCTATACCGAGAAGTCCGGTATCTGGGTCAACACCGAAGGCCGCGTCCAGCTTGGCAACCGTGCCGGTTTCGCACCGGGCGAGGCCCGCGAAGACTGGGCGATCCTGCGTGCGCTGTCCGACGTCCTCGGCAAGAAGCTGCCGTTCGATTCGCTGTCCGCCCTGCGCGGCCAGCTCTACGTCGCGCATCCGCATCTGGCGGAAACCGACGAGATCGTTGCCGGCAAGGCTTCGGATATCGAGGCTCTGGCTGCTAAAACCGGCTCTCTCGTGAAGTCGGCGTTTGCTTCGCCGGTAAAAGACTTTTATTTGACGAACCCGATTGCGCGCGCCTCTGCCGTCATGGCCGAGTGCTCCGCATTGGCCCGCAACAATTTCCAGGCTGCGGCAGAGTAAGGGTAGGGGATTATGGAATCGTTTTTCTGGAGCTACGTCTGGCCCGCGCTGATCATGGTCGGCCAGTCCCTGCTGCTTCTCGTTTGCCTTCTGGTGGCCATCGCCTTCCTGCTGCTTGCTGACCGCAAGGTCTGGGCGGCCGTACAGCTGCGCCGTGGTCCGAACGTCGTTGGTCCCTTCGGTCTTTTCCAGTCCTTCGCTGACCTCTTGAAGTTCATCCTGAAGGAGCCCGTCATTCCGGCCGGCGCCAACAAGGCGGTCTTCCTGCTGGCGCCGCTGGTTGCCGTGACGCTGGCGCTCGCCACCTATGCCGTCATTCCCTTCAATGAAGGCTGGGTCGTCGCCAATATCAATGTCGGCATTCTCTACATCTTCGCGATCTCGTCGCTTGAAGTGTACGGCATCATCATGGGCGGCTGGGCTTCGAACTCGAAATATCCGTTCCTCGGCGCGCTGCGTTCGGCGGCACAGATGGTGTCCTACGAAGTCTCGATCGGTCTCGTCATCGTCACCGTTCTGCTTTGCGTTGGTTCGCTGAACCTCACTGATATCGTTCTGGCGCAGCGTACCGGCCTCGGCACCATGCTCGGCCTGCCGGCATCGTTCCTTGACTGGCACTGGCTGTCGCTGTTCCCGATGTTCATCGTGTTCTTCATTTCGGGTCTCGCCGAAACCAACCGTCCGCCCTTCGACCTTCCGGAAGCGGAATCGGAACTGGTTGCCGGTCACATGGTGGAATATGGCTCCACGCCGTACATGATGTTCATGCTCGGTGAATATGCTGCGATCGTTCTGATCTGCTGCCTGACGACCATCCTGTTCCTTGGCGGCTGGCTGCCGATCGTCGATGTATGGTTCCTGAACTGGGTGCCGGGCATCGTCTGGTTCGCCATCAAGGGCTGCATGGTCTTCTTCATGTTCGCTCTGGTGAAGGCCTTCGTTCCGCGTTACCGCTATGACCAGCTCATGCGCCTTGGCTGGAAGGTGTTCCTGCCGCTGTCGCTCGCCATGGTCGTTATTGTTGCATTCGTATTGAAGCTGACGGGGTGGGCCGGTTGATGTCTGAACTCCTCGCTCAAAGATCTGGAGACTGAGATGGCAAGCCTCTCCCAAGCCGTCAACTCGCTGTTCCTCAAGGAATTCGTCGGCGCGATCTTCCTGACCATGCGTCACTTCTTCAAGCAGAAGGCGACGATCAACTATCCTTTCGAGAAGGGTCCGGTCTCGCCCCGCTTCCGTGGTGAACACGCGCTGCGCCGTTATCCGAACGGTGAAGAACGCTGCATCGCCTGCAAGCTATGTGAAGCGATCTGTCCTGCTCAGGCGATCACCATCGAAGCCGGCCCGCGTCGCAACGACGGCACCCGCCGCACGGTGCGTTACGATATCGACATGGTGAAGTGCATCTATTGCGGCTTCTGCCAGGAAGCCTGCCCGGTGGACGCCATCGTCGAGGGCCCGAACTTCGAATTCGCGACGGAAACCCGCGAAGAGCTTTATTTCGACAAGCAGAAGCTTCTCGACAATGGCGACCGCTGGGAGCGTGAAATCGCGCGCAACCTCGCACTGGATGCACCTTACCGTTGAGGTGCAACCGTCTTTCCGGGGAGCAACCCCGGAGAGCGATGAAAAGTAAAATGCCTGCGCGGTTTTCGCCGGCGGGGACGAAACGGGCGAGGGGGCTTCCGGCCATTTCTCCCGATGAGGACAAGAAGGCACCAAAATGGGTCTGCACGCTGTATTCTTTTATATATTCGCTTTCGTCGCCGTGGCGTCTGCGTTCATGGTCATCGCATCGAAGAACCCTGTTCATTCGGTGCTGTTTCTGATCCTGACCTTCTTCAACGCAGCTGCGCTGTTCCTGCTGACGGGAGCCGAATTCCTCGGCATGATCCTGCTGGTGGTTTATGTCGGCGCCGTGGCGGTGCTCTTCCTGTTCGTCGTCATGATGCTGGATGTGGATTTCGCCGAGCTTCGCTCCGGCGTGCTGCAATATGCGCCTGTCGGCGCACTGATCGGCGTCATTCTTGCAGCTGAACTGATCGTCGTCGTGGGCGGCAGCGTGCTCAACCCGCAGGCGGCCAAGTCCATCACCATGCCGATCCCGCCGGTTGCCGAACGCACCAATACGGCCGCGCTCGGTGACGTGCTCTATACCAATTACGTCTACTTCTTCCAGCTCGCCGGCCTCGTGCTGCTGGTGGCCATGATCGGCGCCATCGTGCTGACGCTGCGTCATCGCACCGACATCAAGCGGCAGGACATTGCCACGCAGGTCGGCCGTGACCCCAAGACCGCGGTTACCACGGTCAAGGTCAAGCCGGGCCAGGGCATCTGAGGCGCGAACGGATCCAAGGAAACAGAATATGGAAATCGGTCTTTCCCACTACCTGACGGTCAGCGCGATCCTCTTCACGATCGGCGTCTTCGGCATCTTCCTCAACCGGAAGAACGTCATCGTCATCCTGATGTCGATCGAACTCATTTTGCTCGCGGTCAACATCAACATGGTGGCCTTCTCGGCATTCCTGAACGATATCGTCGGCCAGGTCTTCGCCCTGTTCATTCTGACCGTTGCAGCCGCTGAAGCGGCGATCGGTCTTGCAATACTCGTTGTCTTCTACCGCAACCGCGGATCGATCGCCGTGGAAGACGTCAATATGATGAAGGGCTGATAAGGCTATGATCTACAAGGCTATCGTCTTTCTTCCACTGATCGGCTTCCTGATTGCGGGCCTCTTTGGCCGCTCCATCGGCGCCAAGGCATCGGAATATGTCACCACCGGTCTGATGATCGTGGTTGCCATCCTGTCCTGGATCGTGTTCTTCAACGTCGCACTCGCCCATGGCGAGCCGGGCGAGGTGATCAAGGTCACTGTGCTGCGCTGGATCCAGTCGGGCGGTATCGACGTCGAATGGGCGTTCCGCATCGACACGCTGACGGCCGTCATGTTCGTCGTGGTCAACACCGTCTCGACGCTGGTGCACCTCTATTCGATCGGATACATGCACCACGATCCGCATCGTCCTCGCTTCTTCGCCTATCTCTCGCTTTTCACCTTCGCAATGCTGATGCTGGTGACTTCCGACAACCTGCTGCAGATGTTCTTCGGCTGGGAAGGCGTGGGTCTGGCGTCCTATCTGCTGATCGGCTTCTGGTTCAAGAAGCCGTCCGCATCGGCTGCCGCGATGAAGGCCTTCATCGTCAACCGCGTCGGTGACTTCGGCTTCATCCTCGGCATCTCCGGCGTCTTCGTGCTGTTCGGCTCGATCAACTTCGAAACCATCTTTGCTGCCGCCGGCACTTATCTGCCGGCTGAGGGCGCTGCCTCGACCGAAACCGTCATCAACCTGTTCGGCATGCAGCTGGACAAGGCCAATGCGATGACGGGCGTCTGCCTGCTGCTCTTCATGGGCGCCATGGGTAAATCGGCGCAGTTCCTGCTGCACACCTGGCTGCCTGACGCGATGGAAGGCCCGACCCCGGTTTCGGCCCTTATTCACGCCGCAACCATGGTCACCGCCGGCGTGTTCCTCGTCGCCCGCATGTCGCCGCTGTTTGAACTCTCGCATGATGCCTTGACCGTCGTGACGCTGATCGGCGCGATCACCGCCTTCTTCGCGGCGACCGTCGGTCTGGTGCAGAACGACATCAAGCGCGTTATCGCCTATTCGACCTGCTCGCAGCTCGGTTACATGTTCGTGGCGCTCGGCGTCGGCGCTTACGGCGCTGCCGTGTTCCACCTCTTCACGCACGCCTTCTTCAAGGCCCTGCTGTTCTTGTGCGCCGGCTCTGTTATCCATGCCGTCGATGGCGAGCAGGACATGCGTTACATGGGCGGTCTGCGCAAGCATATTCCCATCACCTTCTGGACCATGACCGTGGGCACGCTGGCGCTGACCGGCGTTGGTATCCCGGGAACGATGATCGGTTTTGCCGGCTTCTTCTCGAAGGACGTCATCATCGAATCCGCTTATGCCTCGCATTCGGTTCTGTCTGGTTTCGCCTTCACGCTGCTGGTCATCGCCGCGCTGTTCACCAGCTTCTATTCCTGGCGTCTGGCCTTCATGACCTTCTTCGGCAAGCCGCGTGCGTCTGCCGACGTCATGCACCATGTGCATGAATCGCCGATGGTCATGCTGATCCCGCTCTTCATCCTCACCGTTGGCGCGATCTTCGCCGGTGTTGCCTTCGAAGGTTACTTCTTCGGCCACGAATATGCCGAATTCTGGAAGGGCGCTCTCTTTACGCTCCCGGAAAACGAAATCCTTGAAGAGTTCCACCACGTTCCGCTGTGGGTGAAATGGAGCCCGTTCTTCGCCATGGCCCTTGGTTTCGTGACCGCCTGGTACATGTACATCAAGTCGCCTGAGACGCCGAAGCGTCTGGCCGAGACCCATCGTGGCCTCTACCAGTTCCTTCTCAACAAGTGGTATTTCGACGAACTCTATGACTTCCTCTTCGTTCGTTCCGCGAAGGCGCTCGGCCGCTTCCTGTGGAAGAAGGGCGACGTCGCCGTCATCGACCACTATGGACCCAACGGCATTGCAGCGCGTGTGGTTGACGTGACCAACCGCATGGTCCGCCTGCAATCCGGTTACCTCTATCATTATGCCTTTGCGATGCTGATCGGCATCGCGGCGCTTGTCACCTGGATGATGCTCGGGAGTGCCCTCTGATGACCGATTGGCCCATTCTTTCAACGGTCACCTTTCTGCCGCTCGTCGGCGTGGTGCTCCTGCTTCTGACGAATGAGAACGGCCCCTATGGTCGCCGCAACATTCTCAATGTCTCGCTGCTGACGACCGTTTTCACTTTTATCGTGTCGCTGTTCATCTGGATCGGTTTCGACAATTCGAACCCCGGCTTCCAGATGGTCGAGAAGCATGAATGGTTCGGCAACATCGCCGCCTATCATCTCGGCGTCGATGGCATCTCCATGCTCTTCGTTATCCTCACCACTTTCCTCATGCCTTTCTGCGTGCTGGCAAGCTGGGATTCGGTCGAGAAGCGCATCAAGGAATACATGATCGCCTTCCTGCTGCTGGAAGTTGTCATGATCGGCGTCTTCGTGGCGCTGGATACCGTTCTCTTCTACGTCTTCTTCGAAGCGACGCTGATCCCGATGTTCATCATCATCGGCGTGTGGGGCGGCAAGGATCGCGTTTACGCCTCCTACAAGTTCTTCCTCTACACGCTGCTTGGCTCGGTTCTGACCATGCTCGCGATCATGGCCATGTACTGGCAGGCCGGCACGACCGATATGACGGAATTGCTGAAATACGGCTTCCCGGCCGGCATGCAGACCTGGCTGTGGCTCGCCTGTTTTGCCGCCTTCTCGGTCAAGATGCCGATGTGGCCGGTGCACACCTGGCTGCCGGATGCCCACGTTCAGGCCCCGACCGCAGGTTCGGTCATTCTGGCTGGCGTCATGCTGAAGCTCGGCGGTTACGGTTTCATCCGCTTCTCGCTGTCGATGTTCCCGCTGGCGTCGGACTATTTCGCACCTTTCGTCTTTACGCTGTCGGTTCTCGCCATCATCTACACCTCGCTGGTGGCGATGATGCAGGACGACATCAAGAAGCTGATTGCCTACTCGTCTGTTGCCCACATGGGTTACGTCACGATGGGTATCTTCGCCGCCAACGTTCAGGGCGTGCAGGGCGCTATCTTCCAGATGCTGTCGCACGGTATCGTCTCGGGCGCGCTCTTCCTCTGCGTCGGCGTTGTTTACGACCGTCTGCATACCCGCGAAATCGCGGCGTATGGCGGTCTCGTCAACAACATGCCGAAATATGCGGTCGCCTTCATGATCTTCACCATGGCCAATGTCGGTCTGCCCGGCACATCAGGCTTCATCGGTGAATTCCTGACGCTGGTTGGTGTCTTCCGCGCCAACACGCTGGTTGCGCTGTTTGCCGCCACCGGTGTCATTCTCTCGGCCGCTTATGCGCTATGGCTTTATCGCCGCGTGATCTTCGGTGCGCTGGAGAAGGAAAGCCTGAAGAGCCTGCTCGATCTCTCGACCCGCGAAAAGGTCATCCTTTATCCGCTGGTTGTGCTGACCATCTTCTTCGGCGTCTATCCGGCTCCGGTGTTCGATGCGACAGCCGCATCGGTCGATCTTCTGGTAAACAACTATACGGCTGCATTGCAGGCGGCGCAAAATGTTGCGCTCACTATGAATTGACGACAGGACCCGTTGGACATGACCGCTGAAATCCTTTTTGCCAGTCTGCACATTGCGACGCCCGAGCTGATCCTCGCGATCGGCGCGCTGGCGCTGCTCATGATTGGCGTCTTCTCGGGCGACAAGTCGACAACGACGGTCACCGGCCTTGCCGTTGCCCTCCTGCTCGTCGTCGGTCTCTGGATCATCTTTGCCCCCGCATCGGGTGTGGCTTTCGGCGGTGTCTACATCGCCGATGCCTTCGGTAATTTCATGAAGGTGCTGGCGCTGGTCGGCTCCATCACCGCCATGATCCTGGCCGTTGGCCAGGGCCGCTTCGAACCGATCGGCCGTTTCGAATATCCGGTGCTGCTGGTTCTCGCGACGCTCGGCATCCTGCTGATGATCTCGGCCAATAACCTGATCTCGCTCTACATGGCGCTGGAACTGCAGTCGCTGGCGCTTTATGTCGTCTGCGCCATCAACCGCGAGAGCCTGCGTTCCACGGAAGCGGGCCTGAAATACTTCGTTCTCGGTGCGCTCTCTTCCGGCATGCTGCTTTACGGCATGTCGCTGGTCTACGGCTTCACCGGCAATACCGGCTTTACCGAAATCGCCCAGGTTCTGGCCTCGGAAACCCGTTCGCTCGGTCTCGTTTTCGGTCTGGTCTTCGTGCTGGCCGGTCTGGCATTCAAGATTTCCGCCGTTCCGTTCCACATGTGGACGCCGGACGTTTATGAAGGCGCGCCGACCCCGGTTACGGCCTTCCTCTCGGCCGCACCGAAGATCGGCGCCATGGCGATCCTCGTCCGCATCGTCATCGAGGCCTTCCAGCCGGTCTTTGCCGACTGGCAGCAGATCGTCGTCTTCATCTCCATCGCGTCCATGCTGCTCGGTTCCTTCGCCGCAATCGGCCAGAAGAACATCAAGCGCCTGATGGCCTATTCCTCCATCGGTCACATGGGTTATGCGCTGGTCGGCCTTGCTGCTGGCACGCAGGCTGGTGTTGCTGGCGTTATCCTTTATATGGCCGTCTACATGGTCATGACGCTTGGCACCTTCGCCTGCATCCTCGCCATGCGCCGCAAGGAAATCGGCAATGTCGAGAATGTCGAAGATCTCGCCGGTCTTTCGTCTTCCAATCCCTTCATGGCGGTTGTGCTGACGATCCTGATGTTCTCGCTTGCCGGCATTCCGCCGCTCGCCGGCTTCTTCGGCAAGTACTACGTGTTCCTGGCCGCCATCGAAGCGAAGCTTTATCCGCTCGCCATTATCGGTGTGATCGGCTCGGTTGTCGGCGCCTATTATTACATTCGCGTCGTCAAGGTCATGTGGTTTGATGAAGCCAAGGACAAGTTCGAGCGTCCGTCGGGTGAACTCAAAGTGGTTTATGCGCTGTCGGCCTTCTTCACCGTCGCCTTCATTGTCTTCGGCGGTGCACTTGGCAACGCGGTCACTGCTGCGGCGAAGACCTTCTTTTGAGCAGTACACGAAGGAATACGGGCCGGATGTCCATCGACGATATCAGGCACGAGGCGATGGCGGAAACGCCATCGACCAATCTGGAATGTTTCGCCCGGGCACGGGCGGGTGATGGCGGCAACCTGTGGGTTACCGCCATCCGCCAGACCGGCGGCCGGGGCCGCCGTGGGCGGCCCTGGGTGTCGGAGCCCGGCAATCTCTACGCTTCCCTTCTTCTGATCGATCCTGCGCCGATGGAGCGCATCGGCTCGCTGCCGCTCGCTTTTGCGCTCGCGGTCTATCGCGCCATTCGCGCGGTTTTGCCGCCGGGCGGTGAGGCGCTTGAAATCAAATGGCCAAATGACGTGCTGATCGGCCGCCGCAAGACCTGCGGCATTCTGATGGAAGCCGAGCTTTTGCCTGACGGCCGGCGCGCCATCGTCATCGGCATTGGTATCAATATCGCCCATAAACCTGATAATCCGCTTTATCCCGTTACGATGCTGTCGGAACATGGTGCGTCTTGCTCGCCCGAGGAACTGTTTGCCCATCTCTTCCGTGAAACGGCCGAGGTTCTGCGCGAATGGGATGAGGGCAGGGGCGTATCCGCCATCATCGCCAGCTGGCGGGCAGCGGCCTGCGGCATTGGCGAACATATCACCGTCAATTTCCCGGATCGTTCGATCGGCGGGCGTTTTGTCGGAATTGATGATAATGGTTATCTGCTGCTGGATGAGGACGAGGGCGCAAGACGCTCCATTGCCGCTGGCGATGTGTTTTTCGGATGAGGTGCACGGTGCGGGTAAAAAACCCGCGCCGAACCGGATCCCATAGGTTGGAGCTTTCCTGCAGCTCATGAAATGCAGGGTGACAAACCGGCTCCGCATCGGCCCGGTCGATCAGATGGTTCAACAGGTCCGATGCTGATAGCAGCGGCATGGCGCGGCGTGATGCCGTCCTGCGCGCTTTTTTGAATGGATAAGAAAAACAATGGCTCAACAGGACGAACTGGTTTTTGTGCCGCTTGGCGGCGTGGGTGAAATTGGCATGAATCTGGCGCTTTACGGCTACGGGCCGGCGAGCAAGCGCGAATGGATCATGGTGGATTGCGGCGTGACCTTTGCCGGTCTCGATCTGCCTGGTGTCGATCTCGTGCTGCCCGATATCAGCTATATCGAGGCGCAGAAAAAGAACCTCAAGGGCATCATCATCACCCACGCGCATGAGGACCACTATGGTGCGCTGAACGATCTCTGGCCCGGCCTCAACGTGCCGGTCTACGCCTCGGCGTTCACCGCTGGCATGCTGGAGGCAAAGCGCGCTTATGAGGGTAGCCGCGCGGAAATTCCGATCACGCCGTTCAAGGCGGGTGACCGCATCAATGTTGGCCCCTTCGAAATCGAAGCGGTTGGCGTCAATCACTCCATTCCCGAGCCGATGTCGCTGGTCATCCGCACACCGCTCGGTAATGTCATCCATACCGGTGACTGGAAGATCGATGAGGCGCCTTCACTTGGGCCGTTGACGGATGAGGCCCGCTTCCGCGCCATCGGTGAAGAGGGCGTGCTGGCGCTGATGTGCGACAGCACGAACTCCGTGCGTGATGGTGTATCGCCTTCCGAGCATGAGGTTTCAGAAGGTCTGCGCCAGATCATCGAAAATGCCGAAGGCCGCGTGGCCGTTACCACCTTCTCCTCCAATGTCGGGCGTATCCGCTCGATCGCGCAGGCGGCTGAGGCTGCCGGTCGTGAAGTGCTGCTGCTCGGCTCGTCGCTGAAGCGTGTCGTCAACGTGTCGCAGGACCTCGGCATTATGGAAGGCATCAAGCCGTTCCTCGCTGAAGATGAATTCGGTTATATTCCGCGTGATCGTGTGGTGCTGATCCTGACGGGTTCGCAGGGGGAACCGCGCGCAGCACTCGCCAAGCTTTCCCGTGATGAGATGCGTAATGTGGCGCTCGCCTCCGGCGATACGGTCGTCTTTTCGTCACGCGCCATCCCCGGCAACGAAAAGGCGATCATCGATATCAAGAACGGCCTGATCGAACAGGGCGTCCACATCGTCACCGACAATGAGGCGCTCGTTCACGTCTCCGGCCATCCGCGCCGTAACGAGCTTCTGAAGATGTATGAATGGACGAAGCCGCAGATCGTCGTGCCCGTGCACGGCGAAGCGGCGCATCTGGTGGCGCAGAAGGAACTGGCCGAACAGGCCGGCATTTCGCAGGTGCCGAAGGTGCGCAACGGCAACGTTCTGCGCCTCGCACCCGGCCCGGCGGAAGTGATCGATGACGTGCCGCATGGCCGCGTCTTCAAGGACGGCAATCTCGTCGGTGACATGGACGAGATGGGCATCAGCAATCGCCGCAAGCTCTCCTTCGCCGGCCACGTCGCCGTCAATGTCGTGCTGGACAGCCGTTACGACTTCCTCGGCGATCCCGATGTCGTGCCTTTCGGCCTGCCGGAATTCGATGATGAGGATGAGGCGATGGAGGACACGCTTTATGACGCCGTGCTCGGCGCCGTCGAGAGCATTCCGCGCGCCCGCCGCAAGGATCTGGAACTGCTGCGTGAAGCCGTGCGCCGCGCCGTACGCGCCGCCGCCAACCAGAGTTGGGGCAAGAAGCCGATCGTGACGGTTTTTGTAACCAAGGTCTGAGCCGGCCGTCCGGCCGATTGGCCGGCCTCCCTGTCTCTTCCTCGCTGATTTCTGAGCCGCGCCCCAAAGCGCGGCTCTTCTCTTTTTCTTTTAGTATTTCTTGCGGAGAAGTGATTCCGATCTGCGGATGAATGCGTTACAAGAAGCCCATTGCGCAGGAGGATCACATGCCGCTTCTTTCGGCCTTCGCCGTTTATTTCATCGTCTGGTGGACGGTGCTTTTCATCGTGTTGCCGATTGGCCTGCGCACCCAGGATGAAGACGGAGATGTGGCACTGGGCACGGTCGCCAGCGCACCCTCCCGCTTCAAGGGCGGGCGGATCGTTTTGTGGACGACCCTGATCTCGGCTTTGATCTGTGGCCTATGGTATGGCGGAACCTGGTGGTTCGGTGTCAGCCTTGATGATCTGCCGAGAATTATTCCCGTTTTCGACTAAAGACAGCGGGGCGGTATCCGCCCCAGTCGCGTCTTGACGGGTCGGCCCGAGAACGAACCCCGGAACTGCCTAAGCATCGGGCAGTCTGCCATCAATCCGGCCAAACACTGTCATATGGATGTCATATCTATCGTGCAAACAGCAGGAGCTTGCTGATCTCGATTCATCGCGGAGCTCTGCGGAATGACGAAGCGAGCGGGGCAATTTGCCAGGGCAAAAAAAAACAAGGCCTTTCAGCCTTGTTTTCCAGTTTTCGCGTGATCTGTAACCGTTACCGGGGCTGCGAACGAGCGCGCCTAAGATCTGATCCTCCCAAGACTGACCGCGAAAATGACAAGAATTTAAACTTCCTGCCTCTTTTGTAAGCTAAAGCTAGCTCAAACCCCCAGCCTTGTCATCTCATTTTTTGCATATTTGTTACAGTCGGCAAAAAATTCCCTGTGGTGCATTTTGTCGCACCCGATCAAGAATAATATTTCGGCCAAAGCGTTTTGGCGCGAATTAGCTATCGCGAAAATACAACGAAATGCCCATTAAACGCTCTTTTCATGGCGGGTTTTCATCCGCCCCGGAAACGGCTATATCCGGCGCCAATATCCCTCTATTCGGGGCGATTCCCGCAGCTTCGCGCGCTATCGTCCGCATCAATGGAAGCCGTCATGCGTCTCAGCCGTTATTTCATGCCCATCCTGAAGGAAAACCCCAAGGAAGCGGAAATCGTTTCTCACCGTCTCATGCTGCGCGCCGGCATGATCCGGCAGCAGTCGGCTGGCATTTATTCCTGGCTGCCGCTGGGCAAGCGTGTGCTGGACAAGGTCAACAAGATTATCCGCGAGGAGCAGAACCGCTCCGGCGCCATCGAGCTTCTGATGCCGACCCTGCAGTCCGCGGAACTCTGGCAGGAAAGCGGCCGTTACGACGACTACGGCAAGGAGATGCTGCGCATCAAGGACCGCCAGGATCGTCAGATGCTCTACGGCCCCACCAATGAGGAGATGATCACCGACATCTTCCGTTCCTATGTGAAGTCCTACAAGAACCTGCCGCTGAACCTCTATCATATCCAGCTGAAGTTCCGCGACGAGGTGCGTCCGCGCTTCGGCACCATGCGCTCGCGCGAATTCTTGATGAAGGACGCTTATTCCTTTGACCTTACGAAGGAAGACGCGATTCATTCCTACAACAAGATGTTCGTGGCGTACCTGCGCACATTCGAACGGCTTGGTCTGCGCGCCATTCCCATGCGCGCCGATACCGGCCCGATCGGCGGCAATCACAGCCATGAATTCATCATTCTGGCCGACACCGGTGAATCCGAAGTCTTCTGCCACAAGAGCTTCCTGGATCGCGCCATTCCCGCTGAAAGCACCGATTTCGACGATGTTGCAGCGTTGCAGGGCGTGTTCGACGAATGGACGGCTGATTACGCCGCCACCTCTGAAATGCACGACGAAGCCGCCTATGACGCCATTCCCGAGGGCGAGCGCCTTTCGGCACGCGGCATCGAAGTCGGCCACATCTTCTATTTCGGCACCAAATATTCCGAACCGATGGGCGCGAAAGTGCAGGGCAAGGATGGCAAGGAACATCCTGTCCACATGGGTTCCTATGGCATCGGCCCGACACGCCTTGTTCCCGCCATCATTGAAGCATCGCATGACGAGAACGGAATCATCTGGCCGGCTTCGGTCGCTCCTTTCGACGTCGTGATCATCAACATGAAGGCTGGAGACGCGGCCTGCGATGCTGCTTGCGAAAAGCTGTATTATTCGCTCTCCAACGCCGGCAAGGATGTTCTCTACGACGATACGGACGACCGTGCAGGCCAGAAATTCGCCACTGCCGATCTAATTGGCGTGCCGCTGCAGATCATCGTCGGCCCACGTTCGGTCGCGAATGGCGAAGTCGAAGTCAAGGATCGCAAGACCGGCGAACGGGAAACCGTGACGATCGAGGCGGCGATGAACAGGGTGCTCGGTTAAGCGCGAGCGGAATTGGGGCGGCTTCACCCGAAGTCCACTCTCGTTTCGTGGCGTGGATGCCGCAGAAATTTGGGCCGGTTTTCGGAAAAGACCGGCCTTGCAGTTTGAGATCAGGGAGACGACATGGCACAAGCCGAAGCTGAAAAGGGTGCGGCTGTTTCCGCCGGGGCAAAGACCGCCCGGCCGTTTTCCGCTTTTGAACGTATGGTGGCCTGGCGTTACCTGCGCTCACGGCGCAAGGAAGCCTTCATTTCCGTCATTGCCGGTTTTTCCTTTGTCGGAATCATGCTGGGCGTAGCGACGCTCATCATCGTCATGGCCGTCATGAACGGTTTCCGCACGGAACTGATCTCCCGCATTCTTGGCATCAACGGCCACATGATCGTTAATGCGATCGACCAGCCCTTGAATAATTACGATGAACTGGCGAAGAAGTTCGCCGCCGTCCCCGGCGTTACCATGGCCTTGCCGCTGGTGGAAGGCCAGACGCTTGCCTCCGGCCGCGGTGGCGCGGGGTCCGGCGCGCTGGTGCGCGGCGTGCGCCAGGAAGACATCGACAAGGTCAAGGAAGTAGCGACCAACATCAAGACCGGCGATCTCGTTGGCTTTATGGCCGGAGACGGCGTCCTCGTCGGTTCCAGGCTCGCATCGCAACTGGGTGTAACGGCTGGTGACGATATCACTCTCATATCACCGGAAGGTGATGTGACGCCGATGGGTGTCAATCCCCGCGTGAAATCCTACAAGATTTCCGGTGTCTTTGAGATCGGCATGTCCGAATATGACGCCTCTATGATCTACATGCCGCTCTCCGAGGCGCAGCTCTATTTCAATACGGAAGGGCGTGTCGGGTCCATTGAGCTTTATGTCAACCGCCCGGACGACGTCGATGGCATCCGCCCGCTGGTGGAGCAGGCGGCGGAACGGCAGATCTACATCGTCGACTGGCGGCAGCGGAACCAGACCTTCTTTTCCGCCCTGCAGGTGGAGCGGAACGTGATGTTCATGATCCTGACCCTCATCGTTCTTGTGGCGGCGCTCAACATCATTTCCGGCCTGATCATGCTGGTAAAGGACAAGGGCAGCGATATCGCCATTCTGCGCACCATGGGCGCAAGCTCAGGTGCCGTCATGCGCATCTTTTTCATGACCGGCGCGGCGATCGGCACGGTCGGCACCTTCGCTGGCGTGGCGCTTGGCGTCATCGTCTGCCTCAATGTCGAATCCATCCGCCAGTTCTTCTCCTGGATATCAGGAACGGTGCTGTTTGATCCGCAGCTCTATTTCCTCAGCCAGCTTCCGGCCGAAATGGATGTTGGTGAAACCATCACCGTCGTCATCATGGCCCTGACGCTCTCTTTCCTGGCAACGATCTTCCCGGCCTGGCGTGCTTCCAAGCTCGATCCGGTGCAGGCCCTGCGTTACGAATAAGGACCGCTTCGCAATATGGCAAAAAAAACAGTGCTGCGGCTTACCGGCGTCGAGAGAACCTATGGTCAGGGCGAGACGTCGCTTTCTATTCTGCGCAAGGCGGATTTCCAGTTGAAGAGCGGTGAGATGGTGGCGCTGGTCGCCCCCTCCGGTACCGGCAAATCCACCCTGTTGCATCTCGCCGGGCTTCTCGAACATCCAGACGCCGGCGAAGTCTATATCAACGACGCGCCCTGCAACGGCCTGCCGGATGAGACGCGCACGGCGATCCGCCGCAGCGACATAGGCTTCGTTTATCAGTTCCACCATCTGCTACCCGAGTTTTCGGCAGTTGAGAACGTGATGATGCCGCAGCTCATCGCCGGCCTGTCACAGGCGGAGGCGCGTAAACGCGCGAGCGCGCTTCTGGATTACATGCGGGTGGGGCATCGTGGCGAACACCGTCCGGCCGAGCTCTCCGGGGGTGAACAGCAGCGCGTCGCCATTGCCCGCGCCGTCGCCAATGCACCGCTCCTGCTGCTGGCGGACGAGCCGACTGGCAATCTCGATCCGGAGACCGCCTCTTATGTCTTCGACGCACTGGAGGCGCTGGTTCGCCAGTCCGGCCTCGCAGCGCTGATCGCGACGCATAACCACGAGCTCGCCGGCCGGATGGATCGCCGCGTAACGCTCGCCGAGGGCAAGATCGTCGATTTTTGACCTGACCGAGCCTGTCCCGCCATCCACCGACCCCGAACGGCGAGCAAGGCGAGGGATCGGATGCGCCCTTGACGGAGGCTAGCCGCTTGGCTGCCGCGAGCAAGGATTTTTCCAAGTTTCATTTTTTGAACCCGGAGGATTTTTCTTCCGGGTTTTTCGCTTTGGAGTCAGCGGCTTGCGGTTTTGGAAGCGGGAACCGAAAGCGATTCTGCCACGTTGGCAAGGAGAACATCAGCAGAACCCTGTTGACAATCGAACGAAATAAGAACAAAGTTGGAACATAACGAGTAAGGAGAGACCAATGACTGATTTCATCCGTGACGTTGCCGCTTTCACCTCCATTGCTGTCTTCGTTGCCAGCTTTTCGGTAATCCTCACCGCGCTGTGAAGAAGATACCGGCGCAGAAGCCTGTATGGACATCGCAAAGCGGTGGACATCAAGCGCCGGAAATCGGAAAATCGCCCCCGTGATTCAGAATGACAGGATGATGATATGGGCGATACGGTTGTGCGGGCAGAAACCTCTGACGAAAACCTGAACACCCCGGGTTTCGTTCATCTTCGGGTTCATTCCGCTTACTCCCTGCTTGAAGGGGCTCTGCCCCTCAAGAAAATCATGTCCAAGGCGGTTTCAGACGGCCAGCCGGCCATTGCCATTACAGATACCAACAACCTCTTCGTTGCGCTGGAGTTTTCCGAAAAGGCGCGGGATGAGGGTTTGCAGCCCATCATCGGCTGCCAGCTGTCGATCGACATGCAGGATGCGGCGGAGGATCGCCGCAACCACAACAGCCACCTTCAGAAACTTCCCGCTATCGTTCTTCTCGCCGCCGATGCCGAAGGGTATGAGCGGCTGGTGGATCTTGTGAGCCGTGCCTATCTTGAGGGCGAGGGCAGTGGCCATTCCGTGCACATTACCCGCGCATGGCTGGAAGAGGACTCAAATGCGGGCCTGATCGCGCTGACCGGCGCTTCCGGCGGCCCGGTGGATATGGCCTTGAGGGAAGGTCATGCCGCCCAGGCGAAGGAACGGCTGCTGACACTGAAGTCACTCTTCGGTGACCGGCTTTATATCGAATTGCAGCGCCAGTCCGGGTATGACCGTTCGCATGAGCGGCGTATGATCGGCCTCGCTTATGACCATGATATTCCGCTGGTTGCCACAAACGAGGCGTTCTTCCCGTCGAAGGCCGACTACGAAGCGCATGACGCGCTGATGGCGGTGGCGCATAATGCCATTGTTTCGGACGACAGCCGCTTTCGCCTGACGCCCGACCATTACCTTAAAAGTCGAGAAGAAATGACGGCGTTGTTTGCAGACCTGCCGGAGGCGCTGGACAATACCGTCGAGATTGCGTTGCGCTGCTCTTATGTGCTGAAGAAGCGCGGGCCGATCCTGCCACGTTTCACCGGCGCCAGCGACGATCCTGAGGCAGCGGAACGCGCCGAAGCGGAAGAGCTTCGACGTCAGGCGGTGGAGGGGCTGGATCAGCGCCTTGCCGCGCTCGGTATGGCGCCCGGTTATACGGAACAGGATTATCGCGAGCGGCTCGATTTCGAACTCGGCGTCATCTCGCGCATGAAGTTCCCCGGTTATTTCCTGATCGTTGCCGACTTCATCAAATGGGCCAAGCAGCACGATATCCCGGTCGGACCGGGCCGTGGTTCGGGCGCGGGTTCGCTCGTAGCTTACGCGCTGACGATTACCGATGTCGATCCGCTGCGTTTCTCACTGCTGTTCGAACGCTTCCTTAATCCTGAACGCGTGTCGATGCCCGACTTCGACATCGATTTCTGCCAGGATCGTCGCGAAGAAGTGATCCGCTACGTTCAGGCCAAATACGGCCGCGAGCAGGTGGCGCAGATCATCACCTTCGGTTCGCTCCAGGCGCGCGCGGCCCTGCGCGACGTCGGCCGCGTGCTGGAAATGCCCTACGGGCAGGTGGACAAGATCTGCAAGCTGGTGCCCAACAACCCGGCCAACCCGACGCCGCTTTCGAAGGCGATCGAGGAGGAGCCGCGCCTGCAGGAAGAAGCGGACAGGGAGCCTGTTGTCGCCCGCCTGCTGGATATCGCCCAGAAGATCGAGGGGCTTTATCGCCACGCCTCAACCCATGCTGCCGGTATCGTCATCGGCGACCGCCCGCTGTCGAAGCTGGTGCCGATGTATCGCGATCCGCGGTCCGATATGCCGGTCACCCAGTTCAACATGAAGTGGGTTGAAAGCGCCGGCCTTGTCAAATTCGACTTTCTTGGCCTGAAAACGCTGACGGTGCTGAAGGTGGCCGTCGATTTTGTCGCCAAGCGCGGCATCAAGGTGGATCTCGCCGCCATCCCGCTCGATGACGCCAAGACGTATGAAATGCTGTCGCGCGGTGAGACCATCGGCGTGTTCCAGGTGGAAAGTGCCGGCATGCGCAAGGCGCTGATCGGCATGCGGCCGGACTGCATTGAGGACATTATCGCTCTGGTGGCGCTATATCGTCCCGGCCCGATGGAGAACATCCCCGTTTATAACGCCCGCAAACATGGCGAAGAAGAGCTGGAATCGATCCACCCGACCATCGACCATCTGCTGAAGGAAACACAGGGCGTTATCGTTTATCAGGAACAGGTGATGCAGATCGCCCAGGTTCTGTCGGGTTATTCGCTTGGCGAAGCCGATCTTCTGCGCCGCGCCATGGGTAAGAAGATCAAGGAGGAAATGGACAAGCAGCGCGAGCGCTTCGTTGATGGCGCCATCAAGAACGGTGTCTCGAAACCGCAGGCCGACACCATCTTCGATCTCCTCGCAAAATTTGCCAATTACGGCTTCAACAAGAGCCATGCCGCGGCCTATGCCATCGTCTCCTACCAGACGGCCTATATGAAGGCGCATTATCCGGTGGAGTTCCTGGCGGCCTCCATGACGCTCGATATGGCCAATACGGAAAAGCTCAACGATTTCCGTCAGGACGCCGGTCGTCTCGGCATTGAAATCGTCGCGCCGTCCGTCCAGACCTCGTTCCGCCAGTTCGAAACGGGCGAGAACCGCATTTATTATTCGTTGGCTGCCATCAAGGGGGTTGGCGAAGGAGCGGTCGAACATATCGTCGCGATCCGCGGCGACAAGCCGTTCACGAGCCTCGAGGATTTCTGCCTGCGCATCGACCCCAAGCAGATCAACCGTCGTGTGCTCGAGAGTCTCATCAATGCCGGTGCTTTCGATTGTTTCGGCCGCGACCGCGCAGAGTTGATCGGCGGGCTGGACCGTATCATCGGTTATGCCCAGATGGCGCAGAACAACCGCACCATCGGCCAGTCGGACATGTTCGGCTCGGGCGGCGGCAATGGCCCGGAAAAGCTGGTGCTTCCTGCCTTCCAGCCCTGGCTTGCCTCGGAAAAGCTGCTGCGCGAATATCAGGTTCTCGGTTTCTACCTCACGGCCCACCCGCTGGATACCTATCGCCCCGTACTGGAAAAATTGCGCGTGCAGAATTTCGCCGATTTTTCCGCTGCTGTGAAACAGGGAGCGACTGCCGGGCGTCTTGCCGGCACCGTTACCGGCAAACAGGAGCGAAAGACGCGCACCGGCAACAAGATGGGTATCGTCACCTTCTCGGATGCTTCAGGGCAATATGAGGCGGTGTTGTTTTCCGAAGGTCTCGGCCAGTACCGCGACCTGCTTGAGGTCGGCAAGTCGTTGGTGATCACGGTGCAGGCGGAAGAGCGCCCTGAAGGTATCGGTCTGCGCATCCAGACGGCGCAGTCGCTGGAAGAAAAATCCGTGCAGATGCAGAAGGCACTGCGTGTTTATGTGCGTGATTCCGGCCCGCTGAAAACGGTTGCCCGCCACCTCAACACCAGGGGTGACGGCTCGGTCTATTTCATCGTTATCAAGGATGAGGGTAGCCGCGAGATCGAGGTGGAACTGACGGAGAAATACCGTATCTCGCCTGAAATAGCCGCTGCTCTTCGGTCAGCCCCCGGTGTCGTTGATGTGGAACTGGTGTGAGGCGCAGCGCCTTCGCGCCTCGCTCAGACCGGCCCTTCCTTCGTCACGGTGATGAAGTCCGTTCCCGATCCTGTCTCCATCTGGTGACTGAGGTCGGAAACGGTGATGGAGCTTCCGCTTGAGAGTTCCTGCTCAATCCGGGCGCGTATGTCCTGCGGAATGTCGAGACGGCTGAGCACGGCACTTAACTGGTCGAAACCGCCGGGCGCTTCGGTAACGGTGATGCCGAGCCGCTTGCGGGCAGCGGCTGGCAGATGATTGTCGAGCGTTACGCCGTTCCATTCGGCGGTTCCGGCAGCGCGATCCACGGACACCGCCTCGAAAAAATGGGTTCCGAGCGCGACTTCCGGGTCCTTGATGTCGATGGCGGCCTCAAAAAGCGGCTTGAAGTCCTGCCGCACCATGATCTGCCCGGTTGGCGGGTGGTCTTCACCGGCGGAGGCATAAAGCGCCGCCACGAAAGCGTCGGTCAGAAGGGGCCCTGACGTTTTCAGCCCCTTCCACCGCTTGAAACCGTTGATAGCGCTGATCGTCATCTCCCCGGCATAACCGTCGGCCGAACCGGCATCGAAGCCGAGACGGGTCAGCACGGTCTGAATATCCATTACCCTTTCCCGCTCGCCACGCCTTGTGATGAGAATGCGCAGCGGTGAAGGCTCTCTCGCCTTCGCCGTCGATTTGATGGCCTGGGTTTTTTCATTGACGGCGACTTCGACCGCGCCCAGAGCCGCATCGAAGCTCGCGGGCCGCAACTCTACATCCGACAGAAGCAGCTTGCCGTCATCTGCGTCGTCACGCGGCGAAAACAGCGCCGGATGTTGCACAAAGCGCAGCGAGACCGGGCGGTCGGTGATGATGACATGCACCCCGGTACGCGTATCACCGAAGAGTGACTTCGCGAATTTGGAAGGCAGACGCACACAGCCGTGGGAAGCCGGATAGTTCGGCACCTTACCCTCGTGCAGCGCGATGCCGGACCAGGTCAGTCGCTGCATGAACGGCATGGGGGCGGCCGAATAGATATTCGACTCGTGGTATTTCCGCTTCTCTAGAATGGAGAATATGCCGCTCGGTGTCTCATGCCCGGCCTTGCCGGTCGAGACTTTGGAGGTGGCGATGATTTCACCATTTTCATAAAGCGCGAGCGACTGGTCACTTTTCGATACAAGTATCTGCAGGGACCTGCTGTCAGCGGCGAGCGCCGGAAAGGCAAGAATGCTGGCCGACAGCATGCCGGCCATAAGACGGAGGCGAAGGGACATGACGCAATACACCACATGCACAAAACTTCCCTCACTCAACCACGCTAAGTTTAATGAAGTTTAAGGGCGGCGCTGCCGCGCTATCACTAATTTGTGTAAAATCTAAAATAAATAGTTCGGGAGATCGATGCGCCGATATGTCGGCCGAAGGGCTTAACGGGTTCGGTTATTTCCGCGAGCCAAACGTATAGCCGGTCTCGACGCTGCCCTTGCCGAACTTGTCGCGCAGCTTGTCCATTGCCGCTTCCGCCGCGGCCCGGCGCCCCGCCTGTCTGTCGACGAGATCGGGAGGATCGGCAAGGCCGGCATCGCGCAGATCGCTGACGCCGATGCCGAGGAGGCGAAATCTCGTGCCGTCGGTTTCCTTTTCGAGCAATGAGAGGCCGGTACGGAAAATTCGGTCGGCTAGCTGCGTGGGGTCGTCCAGCTTGCGATTACGGGTGCGAATCCTGAAGTCGGCCGTCTTCATTTTCAAGACAACCGTATGGCCGGCAATGCCATTTTTCTTGAGCCTCCAGGCGACTTTTTCCGAGAGCGACCGCAGGATCGGCACAAGGTCCTCATGGCGGGAAATATCGTTGAAGAAGGTGGTTTCGGAGGAGACGCTTTTGGCAGGGTCGTTATTGTGCACATGCCGCTCGTCAATGCCGCGCGACAGCCGGAAGAGCCGCTGGCCCATCACGCCATAACGGCGCATCAGCTCGCTTTCCTGCATCTCCTGCAGCTGTGCGATCATGCGGATGCCGTCGGCCTCCAGCGTCGCCGCGAAGGCCTTGCCCACGCCCCAGATGGTCGTGACCGGCCGCGCCGCGAGAAACGACAGCGCTTCCGCTTCGCCAATCACGGAAAAGCCGCGGGGCTTTTGCAGGTCGGACGCGACCTTGGCGAGAAATTTACAGTAGGAAAGCCCGGCTGAAACCGTCACCCCCACTTCCTTTTCCACGCGCCGGACAAATTTCGCCAGCACGCGCGCCGGTGGATCGTGATGCAGCTTCTCGGTGCCTGAAAGATCGAGAAACGCCTCGTCTATGGAAAGCGGCTGCACCAGCGGCGTCAACTCCTGCATCATCGCCCTGATTTCGCGCCCGACACGACTGTATTTCTCCATGTCAGGTTTGATGACCACGGCGTCGGGACAGGCTTCCAGCGCCTTGAACATGGGCATGGCGGAGCGCACGCCCTGAATACGGGCAATATAACAGGCAGTGGAAACCACCCCGCGCTTGCCGCCGCCAATGATGACAGGTTTATCGGCCAGTTCCGGATTATCCCGCTTTTCAACGGAGGCATAAAAGGCATCGCAATCGATATGGGCGATGCTCAGACCGTAGAGTTCGGCGTGATAGACAAGCCGCGGGCTTCCGCAGGCACGGCAACGTCTAAGCCCCTCTGGCTGGCCGACCAGACAGTCGCGGCAAAAACCGGGATCATAAGGATGCGACGTGGACATGGGCCGAAAACAAAACCAGAACGTCGCCGACCATACTCCGGTTGTAACAAGGGCTCAAGGGCTCTTCCCTTAATACACACCCGAATCCAGCCCGGGTCCGGAAAAGTGGTGCCAGGCCGCAGCCACCGTTTCGGGCGACGTGTCAGTTGCGGCGCAGAACGCCATGAGATCGGGTTCGTGGCTCATCAGGAAATCGGTGAGTCCCGCCAGAAAACCTGGATCGCTGACGGCCTGGCGCAGCATATTGGCCTGTAATCCGCTCAACGCCAGAAAGCGTCCCAGCATTTCCGGCTCGTTTGCCAGCCAGCCAAGTATGGCGGCCGCCGTTTCTTGCGGATCCTGGCTGGCATTGCCTTTGTTTTTTGTATCGCGCAGCATTTCTCACCTGAAGTTACCTATTTTGAAACCAAATCCCTCTAGCCTTGCGCAACAAATGGACGATGGAATCGGTTCTCAGCCAACTTATATGTCTGGGTGAAGGTTTCAAAGCGAAACGGGGACTGCTCACCATGCCCAAGCAGGTCATGATAGTCGAAGACAACGAGCTGAACATGAAGCTCTTTCGCGACCTGATCGAGGCGTCTGGCTATACGACGATCCAGACACGCAACGGCATGGAAGCGCTCGATCTCGCCCGCAAGCACCGGCCGGATCTGATCCTCATGGATATCCAGCTGCCGGAGGTTTCGGGGCTGGAGGTGACGAAGTGGCTGAAGGAAGATGACGAGCTGCATGTCATTCCGGTCATCGCGGTCACCGCTTTCGCCATGAAGGGAGACGAGGAGCGCATTCGCCAGGGTGGATGCGAGGCCTATGTGTCGAAGCCGATTTCCGTCCCGAAGTTCATTGAAGTCATCAAGACTTATCTGGGCGATGCGTGAGGCGACTGGGGAACGGTTATGACGGCGAGAGTTCTGGTTGTTGACGATATTCCGGCCAATGTGAAGCTTCTCGAAGCCCGGCTGGTGGCGGAGTATTTCGATGTCGTTACCGCCGAGGATGGCTTCAAGGCGCTTGCCATCTGCGATAAAGAGCAGGTCGATATCATCCTCCTCGATATCATGATGCCGGGGATGGATGGTTTCGAAGTCTGCGAAAGGCTGAAAGCCAATCCGGATACGGCGCATATCCCCGTTGTGATGGTCACGGCGCTGGATCAGCCCTCGGACCGCGTGCGGGGTCTGAAGGCTGGAGCCGATGATTTCCTGACCAAGCCGGTCAATGACCTGCAGTTGATCGCCCGCGTCAAAAGCCTGGTGCGCCTGAAGGCCGTTAGCGACGAATTGCGCGTGCGCGCCGAAGCGGCCCGTCAGATTGGCATCGAAGAGATGCTGCGCAGCGATGGGCTGATGCAGACGCCGGGCCGGATTCTGGTTGCGGATGGCCGCGCCAGCTCGCAGGAGCGCATCGTTCGGGCGCTGAAGCCGGTCGCAGAGGTGGATGCCGTCACGGAGCCGCAGGCGGCCCTGCTCAAGGCAACAGGCAATCCCTTCGAGCTTGTCATCGTCAATTCGAATTTCGAAGATTACGATCCGCTGAGACTGTGCTCGCAGCTTCGCTCGCTGGAGCGGACCCGTTTCCTTCCGTTGCTCCTCGTGGCGGAGCAGGGGGCCGACGACATGGTGGCGCGCGCGCTGGATCTCGGCGTCAACGATTACATCCTTCGTCCGATCGATCCCAACGAACTCGTTGCCCGATCGCTGACGCAGATCAGGCGCAAACGCTACAATGAACATCTGCGGCTCAATCTCCAGCACACCATGGAGCTCGCCATCGTTGACGGCCTGACCGGCCTCAACAATCGTCGTTATCTCGACAATCATCTCAAGATACTCTTCGACCGCGCCGCTGTCCGCGGCCGCCCGATCTCCATCTGCATGACCGATATAGATCGCTTCAAGCTGGTCAATGATACCTATGGTCATGATGTGGGTGACGAAGTCCTGCGGGAATTTGCGGCACGCATCCGCAGCACGGTCCGCGGCGCCGATCTCGCCTGCCGCTACGGCGGCGAGGAATTTGTCGTCGTCATGCCGGACACGCCGATAGAGCTTGCTGCGAGCGTTGCCGAACGCCTGCGGACGATCGTGGAAGACAAGCCTTTCTACGTCCGTTCCATCGATCGTGAACTGAGCATCACGGCATCGCTCGGCATAGCATCCGGCAGCGGCGCCTTTGGAACGCCGGACGAACTGCTGAGGCAGGCTGACAGGGCGCTTTACGAGGCTAAACACGCCGGCCGAAACCGCGTCGTATCGGCGGCCGCCTGAACGGCTTTGCGAAGTAGCGGTGCGGGAGAATTGCACCGCCGTCCAAAATAATTTCGGACGTCTCAAGAAAACGGTAAAGGAAAGCCCGGCCTTTAGGAGCCAAGTCCCTGACTTCGCCTGTATTTTAACTTCATGCAATGAAAAGGCGAAATCGCGCGAGGCAACTAGATTTCAAGTTGAAAAATATATTGAATTCAATCTCGTGAAAAACTATAGTGTGCCAGCGTTGTATATTTAACCATGTTTTTCAGGTGACTTGTCGCTGGCTTAAGAATTTGTTGATTTTTATTTTACTTCTGCGCACACTCCTTGTTGAGAGTAACAGTTCTTCCGGCGGTTCTTCCGTCTTTTGATGATGGAATGAGAGCGGCGTGTGCCGCTGCGGTTTCGCTTGTCAGGGGCTGGTATTGCGTAGTTTGAATGCCCCATGATGCTCAGGTCCGCCGCATCTCCTGAATCGTGGGGTCGGTCGGCTGACGATGTTCGATTCGGTTCCTCGTGCCGTAACGCATCGTTGGCCGGCCGCCTTATTCCCTGCTTGATGCGTTGGAGCATCGCTCGCTTTGAAAAGATCGGCGGGATTCCCAACGCCGTGAAGTCGACACGCCGTCGCTTTCTCTTACAATCACGGTCCACATCGTAGGGGTAGCCGTCGGCGTTTTCCGTTGCCCCGCCGGGCAATCGGACGGCCTGTGGCCGCTGACGGGGGGCAGTGGTATCAAACCTGCAACATATGTTGTCGCCGGCGCGGCGGAGAAAATCAGGTGGGGCAGCCGGCCAGGCGTGAAGCCGTGTCGACAGGGCGTTCTGCTGAGCGAATGGCCTGTATCCGCATAAACAAAAAACGCGCCCGTGGGGGCGCGCTTTTGCCGGAACACCGATCAAGAAATTACTTGATCTTGGTTTCCTTGAATTCGACGTGCTTGCGTACAACCGGGTCGTACTTCGTCTTCGTCATCTTGTCCGTGAACGTACGGCTGTTCTTGGTGGTGACGTAGAAGGTACCGGTGTCGGCTGTCGACAGCAGCTTGATCTTGATTGTTGTAGCTTTCGCCATGGTCGTCCTGCCTTTAAACAAAAGAGAAGCCGCAGGCGCTTCTCACCTCGGCTAAATCTGGCGCGAAACTACGTATCGCGCCTGAAAAGTCAAGCCTGTTTTGCCCGGAAAACAAAACGGACGGCATAAAGGACCACGTAGAGCCCGAAAAATACCGCCAGCGACCAAGCGAAGCCGTCGGTTCCGGCGACATCCATGGAAATGCCCACAGCCTGCGGCCCCGCGATCGTACCAATGGCGTAACAGAAGATGAAGGCGGCATTTGCGGCCACCAGGTCGGCACCCTTCAGACGCGACCCGAGATGGGTGAGGCCGACCGTATACATGCCGGAAACGAGGCCGCCCCAGAACAGCAGCAGTGCCGCCACCAGGATCCAGCTTTCCACCAGGAACGGCAGGGCCAGCGTGCCGCAGACGCCGGCAAGGGCCATCAGGCCCAGCATCGTCCGCCGGTCTTTCATCCTGTCAGAAAGCAGGCCGATCGGTATCTGGAAGACCATGTTGCCAATGCCCATCACGGTAAGGAGAAGGGCCGCCTGCGATTCGTTGAAGCCTTCTCTGGTGGCATAGATCGGAAACAGCGAAAGGCCGCCTGCCTGTACCGAGCCGAAGACGAAAGCGGCGGCTGATGCCATCGGCACCAGCCAGACATAACGGACGAAATGGTGGTTGGGCCGCTCGTCCAGTTCCGGGCTCTCACCACGCGCCATGAAGATGGGAATTGCCGCAAGCAATATGATTGCCGCCCCGACGAGGAAAGGCAGGATGCCTTCGCTGCCAACCGCCGAAAACAGAAGCGGACCAACGGCAAAACCGACCGCAAGGCCGGTGGCGTAGATGCCGAGAACCATACCGCGCTTCTTCGGCGGCGCCGTCATGTTGATCCAGTATTCGGAGAGGATGAAGAGCGTGGTGGTTGCGCCGTGGAAGACGATTCGCAGCGGAAACCACATCCAGAAAGCATCGGCGAAATAAAAGCCGAGCGCGCTCAGCGCGGAGATGAAAACCGCAAACAACATGGTGCGGGCCACGCCAAAATCATGGGCGATCTTGGTGGTCACCGGGGCCGCCATCATGGCCGCGACGCCGGCCATGGCCGAGTTCACCCCGATCATGGTGGAGGAGATGCCGCGTTTCTCAAGGATGATCGACAGGAGCGGCAGGCCAAGGCCGATGGCGACGCCGACCGCACTGATGGCGGAAATGGCGGCGATCAGTGAGGGCCAGTGAATGGCATCCGCTTCTTCGCATTTCATTTGTGACATGACGGCCTTTATACAAAGTCTCGAATGAACCGGCCGTGGCGCGTGACATAAAGCCGCGCGGGGCTTTCATAGGGCAGTGAGGGATCACCTATCATGAAATTTGTGACATCTTCGAGAACCGTACGCGTGATTTTCGGCATGTTCAGACCGGAAAGGTCTGTCATGTCAAGCCATTGCACGTTGTGAAGCTCTTCGGAATCCCGGGTTAGCCGGATATCCAGCCGCAATTCGTCGGCGTAACAGCAAAAGAATCGCGTGTCGTAACGCCTGACATTGCCGGGCGGTGTGATGGCGCGCGCCACATAGCGAAAACAGGAGAGGTCCGGACCTTCAGTGGCCGGCCCAAGCTCGACCCCGGTTTCCTCCACAAGTTCGCGCGCGGCGGCAAGCGCCAGCGCCCTTGCCCCGGCGGCGCTCAGGCGCCGCGAAGCCGACGCCGTCAGGCTGTCAAGGACAGCGGGATGCAGATCGCCGGAAAAGGGCAGCGCATGGTCGCGCGGGTCGCGTTTGCCGCCTGGAAAGACATAAGTGCCGGGCATGAAGACGTGGGCGCTGCTGCGCTGACCCATCAGCACCCGTGTCGTCGGGCCGGATCGGTCGAACAGAATGAGGGAGGCGGCATCTCGCGGCCGCAATGGCGCGCTTGCCGCTTCCGCCTTGGTGGAATGCCGGGGCATGTACAAGACCCGCGCGCGTCAGTGCGAGGAGCCGTCTATCTGTATCTGCGGTTTTTTCCCGTCGAAGCCATGCATGCGCAGCGCCCATTGCAGACCGATGACGCCGCCCTTGATGGGCTGCAGCGTCAGAAGCGCGGCCAGAATTGTGATCGGTACCCAGATGGCGAAATGAGCCCACATGGGAATGTTTAGAACCATGTCCGTCATCATGAAGCCGCCGACCGCGATGTGGCCGATGATGACGATGGAGATATAGGGTGGCAGGTCGTCCGACCGATGATGGTGCATTTCCTCGCCGCAGGCCGCGCAGGCGTCCACCGGCTTCAGCCAGGCGCGGAAGAGGCGGCCGCTGCCACAGGCCGGGCAGCGATTGGCCATGCCGCGCATGATGGACCGGCCAAGCGGCCGCTCGGCGCTATCGTCTCCGAAGGTAACTGTCTCCGAGCCCTGATGTGCACTCATCCTTAAGTCCTTCCCGTCCGTTCAACCGCTGAGGCGGCTTTGTTATCGTCGCCTTCTCGGCGGCCGTGTTCCGGGCTTGGCGGCAGCCCGTACTGTCCGCCGTCCGGCCTTGTGGAACGAGCGCACGCCCACCGGCATCTTCCGCCCGGGACTCAGCATATCGAATCTGAGCGCACCCGCCAGCGGCACCGCTTCCGCGAGCCTTACCTGCACCGTGTCGCCAAGCTGATAACCAAGACCGGTCTTTTCCCCCGTGAGAGCCTGATGGGCTTCGTCATACAGGAAATAATCCGTTCCGAGTGTAGATATAGGAACGAAACCATCAGCGCCAAACTGCGGAAGCGCGACAAATAGTCCCGCCTTGGTGACACCGCCGACCCGGCCCTCGAATTCCTCGCCGACCCGCTCGGAAAGATGATGGGCGATCAGGCGGTTGACGGTGTCGCGCTCGGCCGCCATGGCGCGGCGCTCGAAGGTCGAGATTTCAGCGGCGATATCGTCGAGTGTCGCTTCTTCCTGTGGCGTGATGCCGCCTTCGCCTAGCCCCAGAGAACCCACCAGCGCGCGATGCACGATGAGGTCGGCATACCGGCGGATCGGCGAGGTGAAATGGGCATATTTCATGAGGTTCAGGCCGAAATGGCCGATATTTTCGGGGCTGTAAATAGCCTGGCTCTGGCTGCGCAGCACCATCTCGTTGACCATGATCTGGTGCGGCGTGTCGAGAGCGCGTGCCAGAATGCCGTTGAAGGAATTGGCGCGCATGGCCGCACCCTTGGCCATGGTAATGCCGATCGTGCCGAGAAATTCGCGCAGCACCTCCTGCTTGGAAAGCGTGGGCGCATCGTGGACACGGTAAACCAGCGGCTGCTTCTTTTTTTCCAGCGTCTCGGCGGCGGCGACATTTGCCTGGATCATCATTTCTTCGATCAGCTTGTGCGCATCGAGACGTTCGGGAATGACCACGGAGTCGACGGTGCCGTCAGGGCGCAGCTTGATCTTCCGCTCGGGCATGTCGAGTTCCAGCGGCTGGCGCCGGTCACGGCCTCGCTTCATCACCTCATAAGCGTGCCACAGGGGCTTCAGGATCGGCTCCAGCAGCGGTCCGGTCTTGTCGTCGGGCTTGCCGTCGATCGCTGCCTGTGCCTGCTGGTAGGAGAGCTTGGCGGCGCTCTTCATCATGATCCGATGGAAGGTATGGCCGGCCTTGCGGCCTTCCTTCGAGAAAGTCATCCGCACCGCAAGGGCAGGGCGGTCGACCCCTTCCTTCAGCGAGCAGAGATCGTTGGAAATACGCTCCGGCAGCATCGGTACGACGCGATCCGGGAAATAAACGGAGTTGCCGCGTTTCAGCGCCTCGCGGTCCAGTGGCGAACCCGACCGAACATACCAGGAGACATCTGCAATGGCGACGGTGACGATGACACCATCGGGATTGTCGGGCGATGTGTCCGGTTCGGCATAGACCGCATCGTCGTGATCCTTGGCGTCGGCCGGATCGATCGTGATGAGCGGCAGGTCGCGCCAGTCCTCGCGGTGGGACATCGTCGCTGCCTTGGCCGCATCCGCTTCGGCAAGAACATTCTGCGGGAATATATGCGGGATGCCGTGGGCGTGGATTGCGATCATGGAGATCGCCTTTTCCGAGGCGACGGAGCCGATGACCGAGAGAACCTTGGCACGCGTCAGGCCGTAACGACCGCTGTTGCGCGAGGTTTCAACCTCGATCAGATCGCCATCCTTGGCATCGCCGACGCCATCGGGATCGATGACCATTTCCTCGCCGCGGCGATCGATTGGCATCAGCCGTCCGCCGCCGCCGGGCGTCTCCTTGAACACGCCGAGCAGTGCATTCTGGCGGCGGTCGATCAGCTTGACGACGCGGGCGGTGTAGGCGGGACCGGTGCTTTCCTTCGAGGGGAAGATTTTCGCGAGAATACGGTCGCCGAGACCGGCGGCCGGGGCCTTCTTGCCACGGTCCTGCGAGGACTGGCGGATCAGCACGGCCGGCGCTGCGCCCAAATCCTCAGGCCATTCCGCCGGGCGGCCGATCAGCTCGCCGTCCTTGTCGCGGGTCGTGATGTCGAGAACCGTCACAGGCGGCAGGCCGCCCGGTCGCGTCAGCGACTTGCGGCTCTTGTGCACCATGCCGTCGACTTCAAGTTCCTTCAGCAGCGCCTTGAGGACAACGCGGTTTTCACCCTTCAGCCCGAAAGCCTTGGCAATTTCGCGTTTGGAGGCCTGTTGCGGATGGTCTGCGATGAATTTCAGCAGCACTTCACGCGAAGGCACCTCGCCGTGGATGATGCCTTCACCTTCGCTCACCCGCTTGCCGCGCCCGGTGCGTCCGAAACCGTCGCTGGCGGAACCCTGTCTCTGACGCGGCGCTTTGCTCACTCTGCTGCCTTCTTGGGTTTGGCCGCTGCCTTCGGCTTGGCGGCCGTCTTGCTCTTTGTCGCCGCCTTGGCCTTGGTCGCCTTCGGCTTTGCAGCGGCGTCACCATCGGCCTTCTTGGCGGTCGTTTTCTTGGCCTTGGCGGGCTTGCCGCCGGTGCCGGTCTTGGCAATGCGCTCGGCGATCAACACGAGCGCCTCGTCCAGCGTCACGGATGCCGGATCCTGCCCCTTTGGAATGGTGGCGTTGACCTTGCCCCAGTTCACATAGGCGCCGTAGCGCCCGTCACGAACGGTGATCGGGCCGCCATCAGGGTGGTCGCCCAACTCCTTGAGAGCAGCTGGCGTGCCGCTACGGCCGCGTCCCGGACCCTTGCTCTGCTTTTCAGCGATCACGGTCACGGCGCGGTTGAGGCCGATCGAGAACACGTCCTCGATACTCTCCAAGTTCGCATAGGAACCATCATGCAGCAGGAAAGGTCCGTAACGGCCTAGACCAGCCGAGATCATCTTGCCGGTTTCCGGATGCTTGCCTATATCGCGCGGCAGGTTGATGAGCGCCAACGCCTTTTCGTGATCGATATCCTCAGGCTTCCAGCCCTTCGGCAGCGAGGAGCGCTTGGCTTCCTTGCCGTCACCGCGCTGGATATAGGGCCCGAAACGGCCGGAGCGAAGCGTCAGCTCCTCGCCGGTCATGGGATCAGCGCCCAGCGCCTTCGGCTCGTTGAGAGCAGCGGCTTCGGCTTCCGCGCCATCGGAGGTCAGCTGGCGGGTATAGTTGCACTCAGGGTAGTTCGAGCAACCCACAAAGGCACCGTATTTGCCGAGCTTCAGCGACAGATTGCCGGTGCCGCAAACCTGACAGATGCGCGGATCGGAACCATCCTCGCGCTTCGGGAACACCAGCGGCGCCAGAACCTCGTTCAGCGCATCCAGCACGTTGGTGACGCGCAGTTCCTTGGTATCTTCGATCTGCGCGAAGAAATCCTTCCAGAAATCGCGAAGAACCTGCTTCCAGTCCAGTTCGCCGGCGGAAATGCGGTCGAGCTTTTCTTCAAGGGCGGCGGTGAAATCATACTCGACGTATTTGGTGAAGAAGCTTTCGAGGAAAGCCGTCACCAGCCGGCCACGCGAATGCGGTACCAGCTTGCGCTTGTCGATGACGATATATTCGCGGTCGCTCAGCGTCTTCAGCGTTGCCGCATAGGTGGAAGGACGGCCGATGCCGAGTTCTTCCATCTTCTTGATCAGCGACGCTTCCGAATAACGCGGCGGCGGCTCGGTGAAGTGCTGGCTGGCATTGATCTTCTGCTTGGCGAGGTTCTCGCGCTCATTGATCGGCGGCAGACGGCCTTCGTCGTCACCATCGTCGCTCTGCTCGCCATCTTCCTTCTGGTCGGTATAAGCGGCGATAAAGCCGTCGAAGCGGATGACGGAGCCAACGGCGCGCAGGCCAGCCTTCTCGCCGCCGTTGCTGGCGAGAATTTCAACCGTTGTGCGCTCGATTTCGGCTGACGCCATCTGGCTCGCAATACCGCGTTTCCAGATCAGCTCGTAAAGGCGCAGCTGGTCGGCATCGAGGTAACGCTTCACCTGATCCGGTGTGCGGTTGAAATCGGTCGGGCGGATCGCCTCGTGCGCTTCCTGCGCATTTTTGGCCTTGGTAGAGTAGAAACGCGCTTTTTCCGGCACGTAACGGCCACCGAACTGCTCGCCAATAGCCTTACGCGCAGCATCGATCGCTTCCGGGGCCATCTGCACGCCGTCGGTACGCATATAGGTGATCAGACCGACGGTCTCGCCGCCGATATCGATGCCTTCATAAAGCTTCTGCGCCACCTGCATGGTGCGCGAGGCGCCGAAGCCCATCCGCGAAGAAGCCGCCTGCTGCAGCGTCGAGGTCGTAAAGGGAGGGCTGGGATTGCGTTTGACGGGTTTCGCCTCGACGCTATCCACCACGTAGGTCGCGCCTTCGAGCAGCGCTTTCAGCCGGTTCGCATCGTCGCCGGTCTTGATGGCGCGGTTCTGCAATCGCTTGCCATCGGCCGAAACCAGCCTAGCCTCGAACTCGTCACCGCGCGGTGTCTTCAAAAGTGCGCTGATGTTCCAGTATTCTTCGGAAACGAAACGCTCGATTTCGGATTCGCGATCGCAGACGAGACGCAGCGCCACGGACTGCACCCGGCCGGCCGAACGCGCACCCGGCAGCTTGCGCCACAGAACCGGAGAGAGGTTGAAGCCGACGAGATAGTCGAGCGCTCGGCGGGCGAGATAGGCGTCCACCAGCGGCACATCGATGTCGCGCGGGTTCGCCATCGCGTCCAGCACCGCTTTCTTGGTGATGGCGTTGAAGACGACGCGCTTCACCGGCTTGTCGCCGAGAACCCGCTTCTTCTTCAAAAGATCGAGAACGTGCCAGGAAATGGCTTCCCCTTCGCGATCCGGGTCGGTTGCCAGAAAGAGGCCGTCGGAGGATTTTACCGCATCGGCAATATCCTTCATGCGCTTGGCGGAGGCGCTGTCAACTTCCCAGGACATTTCGAAATCCTGGTCAGGCAACACCGATCCGTCCTTGGCAGGAAGGTCCCTGACGTGGCCAAAGGATGCAAGAACCTTATAGCCCGAGCCAAGATACTTGTTGATCGTCTTGGCTTTGGCAGGAGATTCTACGACGACGACATTCATATTGTTCTTCTCTGGAACTGGTCCGTTAACGTGGCCCCGGTTGCAGCGTGGTGCCGCAATTGGCCTTCTTTATAATTCGACATGGACAGGTAATGCCCGCTGGTCAAGAGGCAAGCCCGATTTTCTCGCTTTGAGACGACTGCAACCTATGGATAATCTATCGTTGTATTGCAATCTTTGGTAAATTGGTTATGATGGGCAACATCATTTGAATCTACTTGACGCTCTTCGTTTCAGTCCGGCATTCTCAGGATAAATATATGGTCCCGAACGCAACAAACAATAATGCCGATAATGAGGGGACCCGGGAGAACTTGGCTTACATCCGCCAGATGCTGGCGGAGCTGCGGCAGGTGGCCCACCGGGAAGGTGCCGATATGCTGTGCTATCTCATCGAGATGGCCTATGTCGAAGTCGGTGATATCCAGAGCGGAAGGCGCAAACTCTCAATCCGCGATGAAGAGCGACACGCGCCCCCCGGCATGCCGGTTTAGACGCCCGGCAATATCGAGCTCCAGCAGCACCAGATGAACGGTGGCGGCGGAGAAACCCGTGTGTCTGATGATGTCGTCGATCTCCACAGGCGAGGGACCGAGAGCAGCGGCGATGATGCTGCGCTCGTCGTCTCCCGGTGGTGACATTTCAGCGTCCTGCTGCGGTTCCTCGATCTTCCGGTCATTGGGCAATTGCGGCTCCATCAATGGTCGCAGTGCATCAAGAATATCGGCCGCTCCCGTAGTCAGCATGGCACCTTCCTTGATCAGCCGGTTCGTGCCTTCGCAGCGCAAGTCGAGCGGCGAGCCGGGCACGGCGAACACCAGTCGTCCCGCTTCACCGGCAAGCCGCGCCGTGATCAGCGAGCCCGAACGCTCCGCCGCCTCGACGATGACGACGCCGAGTGACACGCCCGCGATCAACCGGTTGCGCCGCGGGAAATCCCGGGCGCGCGGCTCCCAGCCGAAAGGCATTTCGCTGATCGTCGCGCCGCCCTGACCGTATATCTCCTGCAAAAGTCCGAAATTTTCCTGCGGGTAGGGGCGGTCGAGACCGCCTGCCAGCATTGCTACAGTGCCCGTTGAAAGGCTCGCTCTGTGGGCCGCCGCATCGATGCCGCGCGCCAGCCCCGAGGCGATCGTATAACCGGCGCGGCCACAGTCGCGCGCAAGCATGGCGGCGAATTTTGCGCCGTTGATCGAAGCGTTGCGCGAACCGACGATGCCGACGCAGGCTCTCGTCGCCGTATCCGCCGATCCTTTCATGGCGATCAACGGCGGCGCGCCGTCCACATGCCGCAGGGCCGGCGGATAATCCGGTTCGCCGATGCCGACGAAACGCGCGCCGAAATTCTCGGCCGCCTCAAGCTCCCGTTCCGCCTCTGCCTGTGTTGCGATGCGCGGACTGCGCGACGAACCGCCACGGCGCGACAGTTCGGGCAGCGCATCCAGCGCTTTTTCAGCGCTGCCGAAATGATTGATAAGTTCGCGAAAGGTGACGGGACCGATATTATCGCTGCGGATCAACCGTAGCCACGCCACCCGCTGCCGCGCGGAAAGTTCTATGCCCTGCCGTGTCGTTTCCTCATGCGGCATGGCATATCCCCGAGACGGCCTCAGCCCTTTTGACCGATCCTGCTTTCGGTGCCCGCCAGCAGCCGGGCAATGTTCTCGCGATGTTTCCACCAGGAAATCACGCTGAGCAGCGTCACGAGCAGCGCTGTTTTTTCTGGTCCGAGGACCCAGAGGGCAACGGGGATGACCAGCATTGCCACGAGCGCAGAGAGCGACGAATAGCGGGTGATGAAGGCGGTCGCGAGCCAGATCAGCGCGAAGGCCAGCATCATTAGCGGAGCGGCGCCCAGCAGCACCCCGATATAAGTCGCCACGCCCTTGCCGCCCTTGAAGCCCAGCCAGACTGGAAAGAGATGGCCGAGAAAGGCGAAGAAACCGGCTACGAGGGAGGCCTCATAACCCCAGAGCGCATTGGCGACCAGAACTGCCGCCGTGCCCTTGAGTGCGTCCAGCAACAGGGTCGCGGCGGCGAGCTTCTTGTTGCCGGTGCGCAGCACGTTGGTCGCGCCGATATTGCCGGAACCGATCTTGCGCACGTCGCCCAGCCCGGCCATGCGGGTCAGGAGGAGGCCGAAGGGAATGGAGCCCAACAGATAGCCGATCAGCGCCGAAAGCGCGAGAAGGGCAGGCGCGGTCTGCCAGTCAGTCAAAGCACTCATTCAATATCCCCTCTGTCCCGCCTGCCGCGTGATCTGTTGATGATCTTATGCCAAGGAATGAACGGCTTTGCCAGCCACATAAGTGGCGATGGCGCGACCGCTGAACCGGGCATCCTCAAACGGCGTGTTCTTGGATTTCGAGACCAGCTGTTCCTTGGCCACGAGCCACGGTTCGTCGAGGTCGATCAGGGTGATATCGGCCTGGGCACCCGCTTTCAGCGTTCCTGCATCGAGACCGAAAATCTTGGCCGGGCGAGTGGAGAGCGCATCGATAAGCCGCATCAGCGGAACTTCACCACTGTGGTGGAGGCGCAGCGCCGCCGCCAGCATGGTTTCGAGCCCGACAGCGCCGCTCGCAGCATCCGAAAACGGCAGGCGCTTGGTATCGACATCCTGCGGGTCGTGCGAAGAGACGATGATATCGATCGTGCCGTCCTTCAGCGCTTCCACCATTGCCTTGCGGTCGTCTTCGGCGCGCAGCGGCGGGGAGAGCTTGAAGAAAGTGCGATATTCGCCGATATCGTTTTCATTGAGCGTCAGGTGGTTGATCGAGATGCCGCAGGTGGCCTTCACGCCCCGCTGCCGCGCAACCCGGATCGCCTCTGCCGATTCCGGCACGGAAATCTTGGCGGCGTGGTAGATCGCCTGCGTCAGGCCGGCAATGCGCAGGTCACGCTCCAGCGGAATGATCTCGGCTTCCTTGGGAACGCCTGACAGGCCGAGCCAGCTCGCGAAAAGCCCCTCGTTCATGTCGCCGCCGCCGATATATTTGTCGCGGGTTTCGAGCGCGATGACAGCGCCGAGTTCACGGGCATAGGTCATGGCGCGGCGCAGCACCAGCGTATCGGACAGCGCCTTGCGGCCGTTGGTGAAGGCCACCGCACCGGCTTCCTTCAGCATGCCGAATTCGGTCATTTCCTCGCCCCGCAGACCCTTGGTCAGGGCGGCTGCCGGATGCACATTGACGATTGCCTTGTCACGCGCCGTCTTTTTCACATATTCGACAAGGGCGATGTCATCGATCACGGGATCCGTATCAGGCATCATGATGATGCTGGTGACGCCGCCGGCCGCTGCCGCACGCGATGCGGATTCGATGGTTTCGCGGTGTTCGGCACCGGGTTCACCCACGAAGACGCGGGCATCCACCAGACCCGGAACGGCCACGACACCCTTGCAGTCGCGCACCGTCGCACCGTCGGGCGCACCCTGATTGTGAGCGTCTTTTCCTGAAGCAAGAATGGTACCATCGGCGCCGATGACGATGCTGCCGTTCTCGTCGAGATTACGGGAGGGATCGACGATGCGGAGGTTCTTGAGAACGGTAACGGCACTCATACGCGCTCACCCTGATTTTGCGAGACAAGCAGGGTTTCCATGACGGCCATGCGCACGGCGACCCCCATTTCAACCTGGCTTTCGATGACGCTCTGCGGGCCATCGGCCACTTCGGAGGCGATTTCCACGCCGCGGTTCATCGGGCCGGGATGCATGACAAGCGCATCTTCCTTGGCCGCCTTCAGCTTTTCGGCATCCAGACCGTAATAATGGAAATATTCGCGCACTGAAGGAACGAAGGAGCCGGACATGCGCTCACGCTGGAGGCGCAGCATCATCACCACATCGGCATTCTTCAACCCTTCCTTCATATCGTGAAAGACTTCCACGCTCATGTCGCGAATGCCCGAAGGAAGAAGCGTGGCCGGGGCGACGACACGAACCCGCGCGCCCATCTGGTTGAGAAGGATGATATTGGAGCGGGCAACGCGCGAGTGCAGTACGTCGCCGCAGATCGCTACGGTGATACCTGAAAGCTCGCCCTTGGCGCGGCGGATGGTCAGCGCGTCGAGCAGCGCCTGCGTCGGGTGCTCGTGCTGGCCGTCGCCGGCATTGACCACGGAGCAGGCGACCTTTTGGGCGAGAAGCGCTGCGGCACCGGCCGAGGAGTGGCGCACGACAAGCACATCCGGGCGCATGGCATTCAGCGTCATCGCCGTGTCAATCAGCGTTTCGCCCTTCTTCACCGAGGAGTTGCCGACCGACATGTTCATCACATCTGCACCAAGCCTCTTTCCGGCAAGTTCGAAGGAGGATTGCGTCCGCGTCGAAGCTTCGAAGAAGAGATTGATCTGTGTCAGGCCCCGGAGCGTCGAGGTCTTTTTCTCGCGCTGGCGGCTGATTTTCACCGCCTCATCAGCCTTGTCGAGAAGCAGGGTAATATCCTGATGGGAAAGCCCCTTGATGCCGAGGAGATGGCGATGGGGAAAAAAGACCATGGAAATTGTCCTCCGGGTCGCAATAGTCAACGGGTCTATAAAGACAGGTGGCGTTGCGGGCAAGCATGCGATAAGCCGGGTTTTGGCATATACACGCAATAAAGCACGAATCCCGATAGAAGGATGCGAATGACAGGCATGAACCGGACAGAAGAACAGCTCGCCGAACTGAACCAGCCCAGCCTCTGGTCCGGTATCAACGCCTATCGTTCCGATCCGCTGATCGTCGATCTGACTTCCGGCCTGTCACGCAATCTGAGGGACGAGTTCGATCAGATCGGCCGCTATGTCACCTCGCATGAGGCGCAGGAACTGGCGCGTATGGCGAACCAGGGCGTGCCGCAGCTGCACACACACGGCCCGCGGGGCGAGCGTCTGGACCAGGTGGAATTCCACCCGGCATGGCACGCGCTGATGCGCCGTTCCATGTCCTCGGGCCTGCATTCCAGCGTGTGGGAAAACTCGCCCGACACGCGCGGTAACGAGCACAAGGCCCGCGCCACGAAGTTCTACCTGACCTCGCAGCTGGAAGCCGGTCATCTCTGCCCGCTGACCATGACCAGCGCCTCCGTTGCCGCCATCATGGCGTCTCCGCGTGTGCAGAAGGAGTGGGCGCCGAAGATCCTCTCGCGCAAATATGATTCCGCACAGAAGCCGGCCTTGCAGAAAACTGCCGTCACCATCGGCATGGGCATGACGGAAAAGCAGGGCGGCACTGATGTGCGCGCCAACCGCACCACAGCAGAGCGGGTGGGGGAGGGCATCTACCGTCTCTCAGGCCACAAATGGTTCCTGTCTGCGCCGATGAGCGACGGTTTTGTCATGCTGGCCCAGATGGGCGACGGCATGGGCTGTTTCCTTGTGCCGCGTTACCTCGAGGACGGTTCGAAAAATGGCCTGCACTTCCAGCGTTTGAAGGACAAGCTGGGCAATCGATCCAATGCATCCGCCGAAGTCGAATTCACCGATGCCTTCGGTTATCTGCTCGGCGATCCCGGCAGCGGCATCCGCACCATCCTCGACATGGTGACGCTGACGCGGCTCGATTGCGCGCTGGCGTCGGCCGGCATGATGCGCGCCTCGCTTGCCGAAGCCGTGCACTACGCCCGCGGTCGCTCCGTTTTCGGCAAGATGCTGGTCACCCAGCCGATCATGACGCGCGTGCTTGCCGACATGGCGCTGGACGTCGCTGCGGCGACCGCCTTGTCCTTTAGGTTGGCGAGTGCTTTTGATGCCGCCCGCAACAATCCGGCCGAGGCCGCCTATGCGCGGGTGATGACGCCGATCGTGAAATACTGGTGCTGCAAGATTGCGCCGGCGCTTATCTACGAAGCCATGGAATGCCTTGGCGGCAATGGTTACGTGGAAGAGAGGCCGATTGCCCGCCACTATCGCGAAGCGCCCGTCAATGCCATCTGGGAAGGCTCCGGCAACGTCATGGCGCTGGATGTCCTGCGGGTTCTTCAGCGTGGCAAGGACCTGTTCGATCTCGTCTTCCAGACGCTGGAGCGTGACCTCGGACCTGCCGGGAAGAAGACAACGGACGTGCTGCGCGCCGCAATCGCACTTGCCGAACGTGATGAGGGGGCAGCTCGCCTTTTGGTGGAGCAGTTCGCGCTTGCGGCCGCTGCCGCCGAGCTTTGCCGCCTCGGCGCCGGCAAGATTGCCGATGCCTTCCTCGAAACCCGGCTTGCCGGTGGCTGGCGGCACACTTACGGCATGCTCGATTCCCGCTTCGATCCGACTTATATAATCGATCTTCTTTATCCGCCTGCAGCTTGAGCGATGGATGCGGATGAAGTTTTTACAGTTCCGGCGGGAGGGGTCTCGGATTTGAAAAACAGCAATGGCCTAGGACGTATTCTTGTCTGTCACGATAGCTTCGCACATCGAGGCGCGGCAATGGAGGATGGCGGCCGATGCTGACTTTTCGCTCCGCTCGTTCCGAGGATGAAGACGCGCTCTATGCCATAAGCCTCGCCACCGGCGATGCCGGCCAGGATGCCACGCCACTTTACAACGATGGCCGCATGGTGGGGCATATCTATTCCGTGCCCTATCTGCATCTGTGGCCGGATGCTGTATTCGTTGCCGAGGATGAGGAAGGCGTCTGCGGTTACATCGTCGGCGCGCTCGATACGGCCCTGCATGAAGAGCGACTGGAGCGGGAATGGTGGCCGCATCTGCGCGCCATCTATGCCGATCCTGGGGGCGACCAGCAGACATGGGACGCCGACCAGCGCCGCGCCCATTTCATTCACCACCCACGCCGCACCCCGGCCTGGCTCACCGACCCGTTCCCCGCCCACATACACATGAACCTTTTGCCACGCACGCAGGGTAAGGGCGGCGGCACCCGGCTCCTGTCGCGCTGGCTGGATATGGCCCGACAGAACAACGTCTACGGCATCCACCTCGGCGCCAGCGAACGCAACCTGGCTGGAATGCGTTTCTGGGAAACCCGAGGTTTCAAGCGTCTGGACAGCCACGAAACCCCCGGCAGCGTGTGGTTTGGCATGGGGTTGGAGTGAGCGGCTCACGCTGAGAATGCAGGGCGATATTGTTGGCCCCGCCACGTCATCCACAGGAACCTTCCGTCCAATCTTCCCATCACATTGTCCTTGCCTTCATGCTTTGTTAACCCGTGTAGTCAGGCTTTCAGAAAACGGGTAGGGAATCATGCTGGCGACCGCAGAGGCGATTTCAGCCGACAGACCGGAAAAGCGCATCAAGGATCGCGCTCAGACCGAGAAGGCGATTTTTAATGCGGCGCGGTCGCTGCTTGCCGAAGAGGGATTTCAGGGCTTCGGGATCAATGCCGTTGCTCGCCGTGCCGGCTGCGACAAGCAGCTGATCTACCGTTATTTCGGCGGCCTCGATGGTCTGATTGAGGCGATCGGTGAGGATCTCGGGTCTTGGGTGAAGGATCGCATTCCGGAAGATACCGGCGGCATGTTCCTTTTGACCTATGGTGATCTGATGGAAAAGCTGGCGCTCTACTTCATGGATGCGCTGCGCAGCGACCCTCTTGTCTGCAAGATCATCGCCTGGGAAGTTTCCGACGGCTCGCCGCAGGTGCGCCAGCTGGCGGAAGCCCGTGCCAAGTCGCTTGGCAAATGGCTGGAGCGCATGCGCGGTTCGCTGGCGGCGCCGAAGGGTGTTGATACCGCCGCCGTCAATGCCGTGCTGTTCGCCGCCATCCAGCACCTCGTGATTTCCGCCGCCACCAGCGGCCAGTTTGCCGGTGTTGCGCTCAAATCGGATCGGGACTGGGACAAGATCGCCACTGCCGTAAAAAGGCTGGTGCGGGGCGTTTACGGCTGAACCGGTTTCAGACACGGGCCCAGGCAGCCGCGCTGGACGCTGGGCATTAAAGAAAAATCAGCCATGTTCTTACCGGGCCGGCAACCGCTCGGCGCGTCCGTCCGTTCAGCCGGTCACGTTGTTTTCCACATGCCGGCCGCCCGTCGTTAACCATAATCACAGCTTTCATTTGCCTCTCCATCCCGGCCGGTCCAGTGTGGATTAACGAAATGTTAACCATGCGCAATGACTGCGCATAAGGGAGCCGCAAGTGAGCCGCTGGACAGCTTTGGGCGTCATGATGACGTTTTTTGCTATGCTGCCGTTGGATATCGACGTGCCGGCGCTGAACCTCTGCCTGATGGCCGTGGCGCGCTGGGCGGTGCTTGCTGGCATCCCCGATACACTGTTTGTGCGGGGGCAGGCGGCATGAAGTGGTTTCTGATCCTCTGGGCCGGTCCTGTCGCGCTGCTGGGCAGCTGGTACTGGCTTTCCTATTACGACATGAGCTTCGGCTTCTACATGCTCACACGTCAGACCCACGATCTCGTCTTCGAGATATACGGGAATATTCTCGGACTTCCACCGGAAAGCCTGCCGCCGCTGGTGGCGCGTGCCATTGCGGTCGACAGCCTGATCGTTTTTGCGATTCTCGGTTTCCGCAAGCGCAGGCAGATTTACGCCTGGTGGCAGGGCCGTCAGTCGGCCGCGCGGGTCAGTGCAGAAAGCCTGTCCAGCGCACCCTGAAGAATGAAGCTAGCCGCTGCCGAATCGATGCGTTCGGCCCGCTTGGCGCGAGACACATCCATTTCGAGAAGCGCGCGCTCTGCCGCAACGGTCGAAAGCCGCTCATCCCAGTAAACGAAGGGCAGTGCGGTTTTTTCGCCCATGGTGCGCACGAAAGCGCGGGTTGCCTGCACGCGGGGCCCGGCGGAGCCGTCCATGTTCATCGGCAGGCCGATAATGAAGGCGGCGACCTTTTCCTTTTCAGCGAAGGCCATCAGCACTTCCGCATCCAGCGTGAATTTCACGCGCTTGATGACGGGGCGCGGTGTCGCAAAACGCCGCGACAGATCCGACATGGCGAGCCCGATGGTTTTCGTACCAAGGTCGAGGCCGGCAATTGCCTGCGCGGGCTGAAGCGTTGCCGCCAGTTCCTCGATGGTGAGTGTTGCCATGTCGCGTGCTGTCCTTATCGCTTGCGGACGAATTCGGTGCGCAGCACCAGACCCTTCACCGCATCATGCCTGCAATCGATTTCTTCCGGATTATCGGTCAGCCGGATCGATTTGATGACCGTGCCCTGCTTGATGACGGTGCTGGTGCCCTTGACCTTCAGATCCTTGATCAAGGTCACGGAATCGCCATCCGCGAGCACATTGCCTGCTGCATCGCGCACTTCCTTCGCGCTTGCCGCTTCTGCGGCCAGTTCGGAAGCAGGGCGCCATTCGCCGGTCGCTTCGTCGTACACATAATCGTCATTGTCAGCGGCCATTGTCGCCCCTCTTAAATACAGGTAGTGCGGTTGTTCAGGCCGTCCTATGTCATATTATACCGGCAATACAAAGGAGAACTTCCCATGAAAATCACCTGGCTCGGCCATTCCGCCTTCCGTCTGGAAAACGGCAGCGCGAAGATTCTCATCGATCCGTTTTTCACCGGCAACCCCGGTTTTGCAGGGCAGGATGGCAAGTCTGCAGCCGAAGGCGTCACCCATATTCTGCTGACCCACGGCCATGGCGACCATGTCGGAGATACCGTGCAGCTTGCCCGCGAGACGGGTGCGACCGTGCTGGCGAATGCCGATCTAGCCGCGTGGCTTTCCGCCAAGGGTGTTGCGAAGGTCGATATGGGCAATACCGGCGGCACCGTTCATTTTGACGGTTTCTCGGTTACCTTCACCAATGCGCTGCATTCCTCCGCCCAGATCACCGAGGACGGCGTTTCCCATTCGCTCGGCAATGCCAACGGCCTGATGCTGCATTTCGAGGACGGTCCGGCCGTCTACCATATGGGCGATACGGATATCTTCTCCGACATGAAGCTCATCAATGAACTGCATCAGCCTGATATCGGTCTCGTGCCGATCGGTGACCGCTTTACCATGGGCGGAGCTGTGGCGGCGCTTGCCTGCCAGCGCTTCTTCAAGTTCCAGCACGTGCTTCCCTGCCATTACGGCTCCTTCCCGATAATCGACCAGACGCCGGAGAAATTCGTGGCCGGCATGGAAGGCGCCGAAGCGCGCGTCCATACACCCAGGGCGGGCGACGTCCTGTCCTTCTAAGCGTCAACGCCGCATGTCGTGAGCGCAAAACCGCCGCCGAGTTAGCCGCGACATGCTTTCTACCGTTGCGAAGGACGGACATGGTCATTATAGCGAATGGGAAATATCCCATCGGAGTAAAACCATGTCCGTCGATCTCGCCACCGTAAAGCGTGTTGCGCGCCTTGCCCGTATCGCTGTCACTGAAGACGAAGCACAGAACATGCTCGGCCAGCTGAATGGCATACTCGGTTTCGTGGAGCAGCTTTCGGAAGTGAATGTGGATGGCGTCGAGCCGATGACGTCGGTGACGCCGGTGGCGATGAAGAAGCGCGCCGACGAGGTGACCGATGGCGACAAGGCGGACGACATCGTCGCCAACGCGCCCGCGACCGATCGCAATTTCTTCATGGTGCCGAAAGTGGTCGAGTAATCGATCCATCTTGCCGCCCGATTTTTCCGAGATTTTCGAAAGCCGTTGCCGACCATGACCGACCTGACGAGCCTGACCATTGCCGAAGCCCGCGAGAAGCTGAAGGCGAAAGAATTTTCCGCCCTTGAGCTCACCGACGCCTATCTCTCCGCCATCGACACCGCCAACGGTGCGCTGAACGCCTATGTGGCGACGACGCCCGAAAAGGCGCGCGAGATGGCGAAAGCCTCCGACGGCCGTATTGCTGCCGGTTCCGCGGGTGAGCTGGAAGGCATTCCGCTCGGCGTTAAAGACCTTTTCGCAACGCGTGACATTCACACCCAGGCCTGCTCGCACATCCTCGATGGCTTCAAGCCGAAATACGAATCCACCGTCACCCAGAACCTCTGGGATCAGGGCGCCGTCATGCTCGGCAAGCTCAACATGGACGAATTCGCCATGGGCTCGTCCAATGAAAGCTCCTGGTACGGCCCGGCCATCAACCCGTGGCGCGCCAATGGTTCCGAGCAGAAGCTGGTGCCTGGCGGCTCCTCGGGCGGTTCGGCCGCAGCCGTTGCCGCGCATCTTTGCGCCGGCGCCACCGCAACCGATACCGGCGGTTCCATCCGCCAGCCGGCGGCTTTCACCGGCACCGTCGGCATCAAGCCCACTTACGGCCGCTGCTCGCGCTTCGGCATTGTCGCTTACGCCTCGTCGCTCGATCAGGCTGGCCCGATTGCCCGAGACGTGCGCGACGCGGCCATCCTGCTGAAGACCATGGCTAGCGTCGACGCCAAGGACACGACCTCGGTTGACCTTCCTGTGCCGGATTACGAAAAGGCCATCGGTCAATCGCTGAAGGGGCTGAAGATCGGTATCCCCCGGGAATACCGCGTTGACGGCATGCCTGACGAAATCGAAAAGCTCTGGGCCAAGGGCGTCGAATGGCTGCGCGACGCCGGTGCAGAGGTGGTCGACATCTCGCTGCCGCACACCAAATATGCGCTTCCCGCCTATTACATCGTCGCACCGGCAGAGGCCTCGTCCAACCTTGCCCGTTATGACGGCGTCCGCTACGGCCTGCGCGTCGACGGCAAGGACATTGCCGACATGTACGAAAAGAGCCGCGCCGCCGGTTTCGGCAAGGAAGTGCAGCGTCGCATCATGGTCGGCACCTATGTACTTTCGGCCGGTTATTACGACGCCTATTATCTCAAGGCGCAGAAGGTCCGCACGCTCATCAAGCGCGACTTCGAAAACGTCTTCCACGAGGGTGTGGACGCCATTCTGGCGCCGATCACGCCGTCTTCCGCCTTCGCGGTCGGTGATGAGGAGCTCGCCTCCGATCCCGTCAAGATGTACCTGCAGGACGTCTTCACCATCACCGTCAACATGGCCGGTCTTCCCGGCCTCTCGGTGCCTGCTGGTCTTGATGGCAAGGGCCTGCCGCTTGGCCTGCAGCTCATCGGCAAGCCGTTCGAAGAAGAAACGCTGTTCAAGACGGCCCACGCCATCGAGCAGGCAGCGGGCAAGTTCACGCCTGCCAAGTGGTGGTAAGCAGTCTCAAGCTCAGACAGATGAACGAAGCCGATCGCGATGCGGTCGGCTTTGTCGGTTTTGCCGCATGGCGTGCCGGTGAAGCCTTCGACGCCGCCTATCTCGATTCCCATGTCATCGAGTGGGTGAGGGGCGAATTCGAAAGCTTCGCCAAGTCTCCGACCGGTGATGTCGTCGTGGCCGAAATCGACGGTGTTGTCGTCGGTTGGGGCGCTTGTGATGCCAAGCCTCATCATATTTCCGATCTGTGGGTGGACCCGAACTGGCAGGGCAAGGGGATTGGCAAAGCGCTGATCCTCCACTTTCTCGACAGGATGCGGGCTGCGGGCCTGCCGCTTGCCACCATCGACACCCATGCGAGAAATCGCGCCGCCATAGGTCTTTACCAGCGTTGCGGCTTTCAGATCGTCTGGCGCGGCATGGAATGGTCCGACATCATGAAAGTCGAACTTGAGAAGGTGAAGCTGGAGCAAAAGCTCTCTTAACTTGTGACACCGTCGATGCCGCGTCGCGAAATGCCGGGCGACGGCATTGCCGCCGCCCGGTCAGTTTATCGGTTGTCCAGCTCACCCCTCACAAGTTCCAGCCCGCGCGTGGTAATGCGGTAGGGCTTGCCACCGGAGGAGGCTATGGCTCGCTTCCGTTTCAGCTTGCGGAAGGTGAGAAGGTCGAGGCCGCTGAAAATCCATCCTTCGCGCGTGAAGAGCGAAAGTTTTTCAATGTTGCGGGCGTCGTCTCGAACGAGTTCAATTCTGCCGCCCTGGGCGAGCAGGTGAAGAATGCGCTGTTCGGCGCGGGAAATGTCCATTGTTGGAAGTCCGGTCGGCGTCTTCTAGACGCGTGAAAGCAAACCCGGGTGCCGTTAGGGCATCCGGCTCGGTTTCATTTGGCCCGGCGCGCAAGAAACTTGCGGGCAGGGCCTTTACCGGGACTCCGATTGAGCGAACATAAAAACTCCGTTCTTGCTCCTTTTGGGTAATGGGCCAAACCGGCGCGGTCAAGCCCGCAGGGAGCGGTAAAACCACGCTGGTCGAATCGCACCCGCAATGGTTTACTTCAAACGGCCAAGGAGGGCGCGGCTTGATCGTCATTCGCAACGCGTATGAGCAGGAAGCGGAGGTTCTGGCGGCCATCGGCCTCAGGGCGTGGCGGCAGGCAACCGCGGCTCTCGGCATCACACCGACGCTTTACGACAATGCGGCGAGCGCCTTTTCCAATTTCACCCGCTCATCGTGGCTTGCCATCCGCGTCGCGGAACTGGGCGGCTCGGTTGCGGGTTGGGCCGCGCGGGAGCATTTTGACGAGGCGATTTCCGACTTCTGGATCGATCCGGAGTTTCAGCGGAGGGGCGTCGGCAGCCGCCTGCTGGGCGACATCGAACGACTGATAGAGGAAAAGGGCTTCGAGACCATACGGCTTGAAACCCATGCCCAGAATGAACCGGCCGTCGCCTTTTTCCGCTACCATGGCTATAGCATTCGCTGGCTCTCGGTTTCCTATGCGCCGAAGCTGGACCGCGAGGTGCAATCGGTGGGCCTGCAGAAGCAACTGGCTGAGGTCGAGAGTGGTCTTTACGGGCCGGCGTTCTGAAACAGGGTTTGTAGAGTGGCCATCAGCCGCATCGGCCAGTCCGGCGTGATGAGGAGCGATGCGACGAGGCCCGCCTGCAAGATGACGATCGATATCAGCTTGCTGCGAAACGGTTCTTTGCGGGTTTTGTGCCGCAGCAACCTTTGCGCCGAGATAGCGCCCGCACTGCCACCCACGAGCGCGAGCAAAAGCAGCGTGCTTTCCCGGATACGCCATCCGCCATTCCTCGCCGCTTCCTTGTCCCACCAATAGACAAGAAAGACGAAGAGATTGAAGGCGATATAGGCCAGGAAGCAGAGAGCGATCGTTTGCATGGCGTGAATTGAAACCTGTAAGGGTAAAAAACGCGTATCCGATGTCTTCGAAAATTCCGGCCGTCGCGCGACGGGGTGCAAGATGTCTTGCGCCAGCGCTTCATTTGTTCTACCCACCAAGGCCAAAGAACCCGTATATCGTGAGCTTCAGATGACCCTTGTAGACGTGCGCACCCCCGACCCGAAACGCTTCATTCCCGGCGCCACCGGCGATTGGGAAATCGTGATCGGCATGGAGGTGCATGCGCAGGTTCTCTCCAATTCCAAGCTGTTCTCCGGCGCCTCCACCACCTTCGGCAACGCGCCGAATTCCAACGTGTCGCTGGTGGATGCGGCCATGCCCGGCATGCTGCCTGTTATCAACGAGGAATGCGTGAAGCAGGCGGTGCGCACCGGTCTCGGCCTCAAGGCCAAGATCAACAATCGCTCGATCTTCGACCGCAAGAACTACTTCTATCCCGATTTGCCGCAGGGCTATCAGATTTCGCAGTTCAAGGATCCGATCGTAGGCGAAGGCACCATCACCATTTCGCTTGGTCCCGACCGTCAGGGCAATTTCGAGGATATCGAGATTGGCATCGAGCGCCTGCATCTGGAGCAGGACGCCGGCAAGTCGATGCACGACCAGCACCCGACCATGTCCTTCGTGGACCTGAACCGTTCGGGCGTGGCGCTGATGGAAATCGTCTCCAAGCCGGACATGCGTTCGTCGGATGAGGCGAAGGCCTATCTCACCAAGCTGCGCTCCATCGTGCGTTACCTTGGCACCTGCGACGGCAACATGGACGAAGGCTCCATGCGCGCCGACGTCAACGTCTCCGTGCGCCGTCCGGGCGAAGGCTTCGGCACGCGCTGCGAGATCAAGAACGTCAACTCCATCCGCTTCGTCGGCCAGGCCATCGAATATGAGGCGCGTCGCCAGATCGCCATTCTGGAAGATGGCGGCGTCATCGATCAGGAAACCCGCCTGTTCGATCCCGGCAAGGGCGAAACGCGGTCCATGCGCTCCAAGGAAGACGCGCATGATTATCGCTATTTCCCCGATCCGGACCTGCTGCCGCTCGAATTTGATGATGCTTTCGTTGAGGCACTGAAGGTCGATCTGCCGGAACTGCCTGATGACAAAAAGGCTCGTTTCGTCGCTGATCTCGGTCTCTCGGTCTACGACGCCTCGATCCTCGTCTCGGAAAAAGCGATTGCCGATTATTACGAAGCCGTCGCCGCCGGACGTGATCCGAAGGCTGCCGCCAACTGGGTCATCAACGACCTGCTCGGAGCGCTGAACAAGTCTGGCAAGGACATCGAGACGACCCCGGTGTCGCCCGAACAGCTCGGCGGCATTATCGATCTCATCAAGGCTGAGACCATCTCCGGCAAGATCGCCAAGGACCTGTTTGAAATCGTCTGGAACGAGGGCGGTAATCCGGCCGAGATCGTTGAAGCCCGCGGCATGAAACAGGTGACCGACACCGGCGCCATCGAAAAGGCTGTCGACGAGATCATCGCCGCCAACCCGGATCAGGTCGAGAAGGTCAAGGCGAAGCCGACGCTCGCCGGCTGGTTCGTCGGCCAGGTCATGAAGGCGACGGGCGGCAAGGCTAACCCGCAGGCGGTGCAGGCGCTGGTCAAGGCGAAGCTCGGAATCGAAGACGAATAGGAACTGTGGGTCGGAGCGGCCCTCAGAAAAGGTTGAGGAAGACGGTAGACCTCTCCTTCGTCATCCTCGGGCTTGTTCCGAGGATCTAACGAGCCACAAGGTTCACCGTGTTTAGATCCTCGGGACAAGCCCGAGGATGACGTCCAGCAAGGGCGACTGACATCACTTCTGCCGGGATCAACGCCCGGCATTTCTGTTTCAAGACGGAGCCAGATCATGTTTTTCATCCGCACAGCCAGCCTGCGTGACATCGAGCCAGTCCGGGCGCTGCTCGCGACGACATGGCACGCGACCTATGACGCGATCTACGGCGCGGATAAGGTCAACCAGCTGATCGCAGCCTGGCATTCGCCGCAGGCCATGAAAGACCACGTCGAAAAGAAAGGCGGCGAGTTCCTTGTCGCCGATGACGGCAAGCGGATCGGCGGCATGGCTTACGGCTCCATGTCGACCAAGATGGCGAAGACGGCGCTGTTGCACCAGCTTTACGTGGCGCCCGATTTACAGCGGCAGGGTGTCGGCCGCGATCTCTTCGCAGAGCTAGAAACCTGCTTTCCCGACGCGGAAATCATGCGGCTTGAGGTTGAGCCCAAAAATACTGTCGCAATCAACTTCTATGAAGGCGTCGGATTTGTCGAGGTGGACCGAATCGAGCGCATGGCGGGTATCGAGGGGCTGCCCGGCATCGTGATGGAAAAGAGCCTGACCCGATGAACGTGACCCTGGAAAATCTGATAATTCGAACGGCCCGTGAAGACGATCTGCCGGCGCTCGCCGCCATTTTTGCCGCTGACGAGATCGGCGGCCACGGCGATACGGCCGACGAATCGGCACAGCCCGATTATCTTGCCGCCTTCCGGGCAATCGAGGCGTCGCCGAGCGAAACGCTTTACGTCGCCGAACTGGATGGCGAGGTGGTCGGCACCTTTCAGACGGCGATCCTGACCAAGCTCGTCGGGCAAGGGGCCAGGTCTATGGTCATCGAAGCGGTGCAGACACGGGCCGACATGCGCGGTCGCGGCATCGGCGCGGTAATGATCAATTATTGTCTTGATGAAGCCCGCCGTCAGGGCCTGAAAGCCGCGCAACTCACCTCCAACATGGCCCGGCTGGACGCGCACCGCTTCTACGAGCGGCTGGGTTTCGAGAAGCGGCATCTGGGCTTCAGGATGAAGCTGAAATAGCACGGATATATCTTGAAATGCTGGACAATTGGCGTGAGGGGCGGCATAAGCATGTCTTGTGCCGTGCACGGAAAATCGCTGCGGCGCATTCAAGCCTGAGGAACGTAGAATGAAGACTCTCCTGACGCAAATCTTCACCTGGTGGAACGGCCAGACGATCGGAACGCGGTTTCACACCTGGCGTTTCGGCAAGAAGGTGGGGCAGGACGAGTTGGGTAACACCTATTACGAAGGCGGCACCACCTCCTGGGGCATGCCGCGCCGCTGGGTGATCTATAACGGCTACGCTGAGGCCTCTGCCATTCCGCCCGGCTGGCATGGCTGGATGCATTACCGCACCGACGTTCCGCCGAGCCAGGAAAGCTACGTTGCGCGCGAGTGGCAGAAGCCGCACCAGCCAAACCTCACAGGCTCGTCCAAGGCCTATCGCCCTCAGGGCTCGCTGGCTGTGGCCGGGGAGCGCCCGCGTGTGACCGGCGACTACGACGCCTGGACACCCGGCAACTGAGCTATCGCGATGCGCGGTGTTGTGCAAAACGCCGCGCATGCATCCGGCCTCACCGGTTTTTGCCACATTCCGCCCTTAGGCGTTGATCCGGTCGGCGTCCCGACACAGGCAAATTTTGGAGACACATCGTATGAGGAAAATCACGCGGGACCGTTCTTTGCGTGCGCTGACGGTGACGCTGTTCGCGGCGGTTTCTGCTGCCTTCCTCATTTCGCCCGTCTCCGCCGCCCGGCTTGAAAACCGTGTTGCAGTCTTTTCCGGCATCGACAAGATCACGGGCCGCATCACGTCCTTCGATGTCTATATCGATGAGACGGTGCAGTTCGGCGCGCTTCAGGTCACGCCGAAGGTCTGTTATTCGCGCGACCAGACGGAAGCGCAGAAGATCGACGCATTTGTCGAAGTGGATGAAATCACCCTCGACCGTAAAATCCGTCGCATCTTCACCGGCTGGATGTTCGCCGACAGCCCCGGCCTCAACGCCGTGGAACACCCGATCTATGACGTATGGCTGACGGGTTGCAAACAGGACTCGGAAGTGCCTGCTCCCTCTACGGCAAGCAAATAACCCAAGGTAACGTCTAGAATTGCAGACTCGGCCGATTGACGGCGACGTCGAGCATTTTCGCATATTCAAGCTTCGGCACATCGATGGCGCCGAACGTTTTCAAATGCTCCGTCGTGAATTGAGTGTCGAGCAGCACGAAGCCACTTGCTTTTAATCTCTCCACCAGATGCACGAGGCAAATCTTCGATGCATTGGTGCGACGGGAGAACATGCTTTCGCCGAAGAATGCCGCTCCCAGCGAAACGCCGTAGAGTCCGCCGACAAGCTCCTTGCCTTCCCAGGCCTCGACGCTATGGGCATGGCCGATCTGATGCAGTTCGCTATAAAGCTTGCGAATGGTGGCGTTGATCCAGGTACTTGGCCTGTCCGGCGCCTCTGCGGCGCAGCCCGCCATGACAGCCTCGAAAGCGGTGTTGAAGCGTATGTCGAATGGCTTCTTGCGCATCGCTTTGGCGAGGCTTTTGGAAATGTGGAAGGAATTGAGCGGGATGATACCGCGCACCTCCGGCTCGACCCAGAAAAGCTCGGGATCGTCAGCCGAATCGGCCATCGGAAACAGGCCGGCGGAATAGGCGCGCAGCAGGATATCGACCGTTATGTCGTTATTTCTGCTGCGCCGCCCAGCCATATCGTCTTAGTGAGACGCGTCACCGGCCAGATATTTTTCCAGCCAGTGAATATCATAATCGCCCTTCAGGATATCCTCATTCTGAAGAAGATCCTGGAAAAGCGGCAGCGTGGTCTTGATGCCGTCGACGACGAATTCGTCGAGCGCCCGACGCAGGCGGCGAATGCATTCGTCACGGTCGCGGCCGTGAACGATGAGCTTGCCGATCATGCTGTCGTAATAGGGCGGGATCTTGTAGCCCTGATAGGCGCCCGAATCGACGCGCACACCAAGGCCGCCCGGCGTGTGGAAATAGGTCAGCGTGCCAGGCGAGGGAACGAAGGTGCGCGGGTCTTCGGCATTGATACGGCATTCGATGGCGTGGCCATGGAATTCGATATCGGCCTGCGTGACCGAGAGGCCCTGACCCGATGCGACGCGGATCTGTTCCTGCACGAGATCCATGCCGGTAATCGCTTCCGTGACCGGATGCTCCACCTGCAGACGCGTGTTCATTTCGATGAAATAGAACTCGCCGTTTTCATAAAGGAACTCGATGGTGCCGGCACCGCGATATTTCAGCTTGCGCATGGCGCTCGCGCAAATCTCGCCGATCTTCATGCGCTGTTCAACCGTCAGAGCCGGAGAGTTGGCTTCTTCCAGCACCTTCTGGTGGCGACGCTGCAACGAGCAATCGCGCTCTCCGAGATGAATGGCATTGCCTTCACCGTCGCCGAACACCTGCACTTCGATATGGCGTGGCTTGCCGAGGTACTTTTCCATGTAGACGGCGTCGTTGCCGAATGCTGCTGCCGCTTCGGAGCGGGCAGTCGCAACGGCCTCTTCCAGATCGGCCTCGGTCTTCGCCACCTTCATGCCGCGACCACCGCCGCCGGCGGTTGCCTTGATGAGGACCGGAAAGCCGATCGTGCGTGCGATTTCCAGCGCGTTCTCAGGCTTCACTTCGCCATCGGAGCCGGGAACCACGGGGATACCGAGTTCCTGCGCCGTCTGCTTGGCGGTGATCTTGTCGCCCATGATGCGGATATGCTCGGCGGTCGGCCCGATGAAGGTGATACCGTGCGCGTCAAGGATATCGGCAAACTTGGCGTTTTCCGACAGGAAGCCGTAGCCGGGGTGAACGGCGTCCGCACCTGTTATTTCGCAGGCCGCAACGATCTGGTGGATGTTGAGGTAGCTGTCACGCGAAGGCGGCGGGCCGATGCATACGCTTTCGTCGGCGAGGCGCACATGCATGGCGTCCGCGTCCGCCGTGGAATGCACAGCGACGGTGGGGATGCCAAGCTCCTTGGCGGCGCGCAGGACGCGCAGCGCAATTTCGCCGCGGTTGGCTATGAGGATCTTCGAAACCATGCTGAACCGCCTTTATTCGATGACCACGAGGGCTTCGCCATACTCCACGGGCTGTGCGTCGTTGACGATGATTTCCACAACCTTGCCGGACTTCGGAGCCGGGATCTGGTTCATGGTCTTCATGGCCTCGACGATGAGAAGTGTCTGGCCTTCCTTGACGGTTGCGCCGACTTCGATGAAGGGGCGGGCACCGGGGGCTGGCGAGAGATAGACGGTGCCAACCATGGGCGAAGACACGGTGTTTGCCGGGTTGCGTGCCGGTGCAGCGGCTGCTGCCGGTGCAGCAGGGGCCGCGATTGCCGGCGCGGCGGGCGCTGCTGCGGGAGCCGGTGCGTAAGCGGGCGGTGCTGCGGCATAAACCGTGGCTGCGGGAGCGGCGCGCGAAACGCGGATGCGCAGGTCATCCTGCTCCACTTCGATTTCCGAAAGGTCGGTATCGTTGAGGATATTCGCGAGTTCGCGGATCAGTTCCTTGTCGATACCCTGTTTCTTTTCAGACATGACAAACCCTATTCTTTGTTTCTTTTTATGCCGTGATGTTTTTCAGCGCGTGAAGCGCCATGACGTATCCATATGGTCCGAAACCACAGACCATGCCCTTCGCTGCCGGTGAGACCATCGATTTGTGGCGGAACTCTTCCCGGGCGTGGATGTTGGAAATGTGCACTTCCACGACGGGCGTGGAAATCGCGCGAATGGCGTCGTGCAACGCGATAGAGGTGTGGCTGTAAGCGCCGGGATTGATGACGACACCCGCCGCCCTTTCTCCCGCCTCATGCAACCAGTCCACGAGCACGCCTTCGTGGTTGGACTGGCGGAATTCCACTGCGAAACCGAGATCGGCACCGGCTTGAAGACAATCATTCTCGATGTCCTTCAGCGTCTTGCCACCATAGATACCCGGTTCCCTTTTTCCCAGCATGTTGAGATTGGGGCCGTTGATGACGATGATGATGTTGCTCATTCACGTTTCCATACGAAAATCAGCGACACCTATAGACTGCGCAGCCGCCAAGGAAAAGCCCCTGCAAGCCGTAAACCGGCCGCCAGGCCGGCATCTCACAGGGAATGCACTTGCTTTTTTAGCAATCAGGAGCAGGTGGCTTTACCGCAGCTGCGCATATTGGCGATTTTCTCCTTCAGCGGGTCGGCACCGACGGCGCCGAAAACCGCCTCGTCGCCGACGATATAAGACGGCGTTCCGGTGATGCCGAGGCTGTTTGCCAGCTTGTAGGTTTCCTGCACCTGCGCATCATTGGGGTTTTCCGCCATCGACTTGCGGATATCGGCTTCCTTGAGGCCGAGCGAGGTCGCGACTTCCATGGCGCTGTCCTCATTCGCCCGTCCGCGGCCGCCGAGGAGCGTGCGCTGGAACTCCGGATATTTGGCCGGCGCCAGCAGCTTCACGGCATTGGAGACCCGATGTGCGGCGACCGATTCCGGTCCGAGGATCGGGAATTCCTTGAGCACGACGCGTATTTTCTTGTCGCTCTTCAGGATGTTGTCCATGTCTCCCATGGCGCGTTTGCAATAACCGCAGTTGTAATCGAAGAACTCAACGAGTGTGACGTCGCCATCGGGATTGCCGAGTGCCAGATCGAATTTCGATTCGAAGATCGCCTTTTTGTTGTCGGCGACCGCCTCTGCCGCCTTGGCGTTGCGCGCCGCATATTGCTTGCGCTCAAGCGCATCCTGAACCTCAAGCATGATCTCCGGGTTCTCGATCAGATACTGCTTGATGAACTCGCCCATTTCCTTCTTCTGCTGCTCATCGAGCGCATGCGCGGGCAGGGAGGCGAATACCGCTGAAAGGGCCGTCACGCTGGCAAGAAGGGTGGAACGGAGAAAATGCGCCATATCGGTCCTCATTCTGTGCGGCCGGAGCCTCTTGAAATCTTATGAAGGCAATTACCTTACTTTAAGCCAAATGCCATACGGCAAAAATACTTGTCCGCATTATGGTCGCATGATTGTGAAGATTGTGATTCTGCGGCAAGTCTCTGAAATACGGTTCAGGAAAGAGCATGCCCTTGATTACGATGTCGAAGCGGAGCGCAGTCGAACCCTTTCACGCCATGGATATTCTGGCGGAGGCGAACAGGCGCAGGCAGGCGGGCCGCCCCGTCATTTCCATGGCGGTCGGCCAGCCCTCCCATCCCGCACCGAAGGCGTCGCTGGCAGCGGCTCAAGAGGCGCTGAAACATGGGCGGATCGGTTATACCGATGCGCTCGGCCTGCGCGAACTGCGGGAGGCGATTGCCGGCCATTACCGGTTGCGTCACCAGGTCGCGATTGATCCGGCTCGCATCGCCGTGACAACGGGCTCGTCAGCGGCCTTCAATCTTGCCTTTCTCAGCCTTTTCGACGCAGGCGATCATGTCGCGATCGCGAGGCCCGGTTATCCGGCCTATCGCAATATCCTGAAGGCTCTCGGCCTTAACGTCGTGGAAGTGCCGGTCACGGCTGAAACCGGCTACACGCTGACGCCGGCAAGTCTGGAGCGTGCGGAAACGAAAGCGGGCTGCAAGCTGAAGGGCGTTCTGCTGGCAAGCCCGGCCAATCCGACCGGCACCGTCACAGGCCGCGAGGCACTGAAGCGGCTTGCGACCTATTGCGAAAGCCGCGACATGGCCTTCATTTCCGATGAGATTTACCACGGCCTTACCTTCGTCGGCGAAGAGACGAGCGCACTCGAAATCACCGACAATGCGGTGGTCATCAATTCCTTCTCCAAATATTATTGCATGACGGGCTGGCGCATCGGTTGGATGGTCTTGCCGGAAAACCTCGTCCGGCCGGTCGAGTGTCTGGCCCAGAGCCTTTATATTTCCCCGCCTGAACTGTCGCAGCTTGCGGCGACCGCAGCCTTTTCGGCGGCGGAGGAACTGGATGTCTATCGGGAGAGCTATCGCACCAATCGCGATTTCCTGATGGCGCGACTGCCGGAAATAGGCCTGCCGCTGGCATCCCCCATGGACGGCGCGTTTTATGCCTATGTCGATACCAGCCGTTTTTCCAATGACAGCATGGATTTCGCAAAGCGTATGCTGGCAGAAATCGACGTGGCAGCGACACCCGGCATGGATTTCGACCCGGAGGAAGGCCATAGGGCGCTGCGCATTTCTTATGCGGGTTCCGTGTCTGACATTGCCGAGGCCGTTGGGCGTATAGCCGGCTGGCTGAAATAATCGGGTATCATACGGTGGAGAGATCAGGCGGGCGTGCAGCCAAAGGTGCTGTTGAACGCCTTTTCACCCTTGGCAGTAAATGTCAGCACACGGCCGTTTCCGCGCCGCAACCAGTCGCGCTGCTGCATCGCTTCAAGAAGCGATGCGCCAAGCCCGCCGCCGAGGTGATGCCGGCGTTCGCTCCAGTCCAGGCAATGCAGGCAGACCGGGCGGCGGGCCTTTTCGAGCGGCGAAAGGTCTATGCCGAAGTTCGAGAAGAATTCGCGTCCGCTCTCCGTTAAGGCAGGATCATCACCTAACGTCACGAGCCCCTTTGCCGTAATGGCGGCAAGCAGTGCCACGCCGCTTTCCCCGGCCAGATGATCGTAGCAGATGCGCGCCTCACGCAGCGCCTTGTCCTTCGGCCCGGTGCGCACACGTACCGCGCCAGTGCGTTGGGCAAGCCCCATCAACGCTTCCAGAACCTGCGCCACATCCTCATCGGAGAGGCGGAAATATCGATGCCGCCCCTGTTTTTCCGCTTTCAGCAATTGTGCGTCCGAGAGCTTTGACAGGTGCCCGCTCGCAGTTTGCAGGGTCACACCCGCGGCCTCCGCGAGCTCGCTCGCGGTCAGCGCGCGCCCGTCCATCAGCGCCGTCAAGATGTTGGCGCGGGCAGGATCGCCGATAAGGGCGGCAACATTGGCAATCACGGGTCCGTCTTTCATGCTTCGATGGTAACCGAAGCATCGAGGCATGGCAATGGCGTAGAAGGGAGAGGCAGAACATGAGGAGACAAACGATGCTGACCTGTTTCATCCGCTACGAGATCGATCCGTTCAAGGTCGATGCCTTCGAACGCTATGCCCGCAACTGGGGAGAGGCGATCCCGCGTTGCGGGGCTGATCTGATCGGTTATTACGCGCCGAAAGAGGGATCGAGCACCATTGCCTACGGTGTCTACAACATCGAAAACCTCGCCGCTTACGAAGCCTATAGGGCGCGGCTCGCCGCCGATCCGGCCGGGCAGGAAAATTATGAATTCGCGCGCCGCGAACAATTCATCCGTCGCGAGGACCGGCTGTTTCTGCGCCTCGCGTCCGCCCCCCACGCGGGAGCCGGACGATGATTGCCGTTATTTTTGAGGTCTGGCCAGCCGCAGGCGAGAAGCAACATTATCTGGATATGGCCGCCGGCCTGCGGGCAGAACTTGAAACCATCGACGGTTTCCTCTCCGTCGAGCGGTTTCAGAGCATCGGCAATCCGGACAAGATGCTCTCCTTGTCGTTCTTCCGTGATGAGGAGGCGGTGAAGGCGTGGCGCAACACCCTGCCTCATCGCGCCGCCCAGTCGCTCGGCCGGACTGGCGTCTTCTCCGATTACAGGTTGCGTATCGCGCATGTGATGCGTGACTATGGTTTGCAGGAGAGGGAGGAAGCACCGGCGGATAGCCGGTCTGCTCACCCAACGGGTGTCGGCCCGGGCTGACGCATCAGCATCAATTTTTCTGCATGCCTCGACAAGCCTTTCTGGTTCGAACTCGTCTTGGAAACCCGTTAAAGATGAGACAGTTTAAGCTGAAGAAGGACCGCCATACGGGCTGTCCGTCAGACCTGGAATGGGAGAAAAGCGATGTCGGCAGAAAAAGTGGCGGTGGTGACGGCAGGCGGCAGCGGCATGGGAGCTGCCGTTGCGAAACGCCTGGCCGCGGATGGTTACAAGCTCGCTATCCTGTCGTCTTCTGGCAAGGGAGAGGCGCTGGCGAAAGAGTTGGGCGGCATCGGCGTTACCGGTTCCAACCAGTCCAATGAAGACCTGCAACGGCTGACGGATCTGGCGCTTGAGAGATTCGGCCGTATCGACGTGCTGGTGAACAGCGCCGGCCATGGCCCGCGCGCCGCCATCCTCGATATTACCGACGAACAATGGCATACCGGGCTCGATGTCTACCTCATGAACGTCATTCGCCCGACGCGCATCATCGCCCCGGTCATGGTAAGGCAGAGGGCGGGCGCGATCGTCAACATCTCGACTGCCTGGGCTTTCGAACCGAGCAGCATGTTCCCCACATCCGCCGTGTTCCGCGCCGGCCTTGCCTCCTACACCAAGATTTTTGCCGATACCTACGCAGCCGATAATGTCCGCATGAACAATGTCCTTCCCGGCTGGATCGACAGCCTGCCGGCGACGGAAGAACGCCGCGAAAGCGTTCCGATGCAACGTTACGGCAAGAGCGAAGAGATCGCCGCCACAGTGGCATTTCTCGCATCTGAGGGGGCAGGGTATATTACCGGCCAGAATATCCGCGTGGATGGTGGTCTCACGAGGTCTGTCTGACGGTTGGCCTCTCCCACTCCTCATCCCGTGCCTGTTAAAGGGATCCAGCCCAGGTCTTTGGGCTGAAAGGACGCTCCCGCCGCGGGCATGCGTTGACTGCGTTCCTGTGACAAGCATGGAATGAGGAAATGTCAGTGGCCCTAAAAGGGCCCGTTCTTTGCACCGATAAAAGAAAACGCCCGCAACATCGTTGCGGGCGTCTTTTATCCAGAACGTAGCTTCTCTCAGAAGAAGCCGCGGCGCTGCCACCAGCCGCCCTTGCGCGGCTTCGGCTCATCGCCATCGGGATTGGGAGACGACGACGTAACCACCGGCTCCGAAGTCGAAACATTGCTGCCCCGGTTCGCGCGGACCTTTTCTTCGCTCGCCGGTGCATCCGCCTGCGGAGCGACATCGGCCGACGCTTCGCCTGCTTCTTCAACAGCGACATCCACGACGGTTTCCTCAACTATCACCGGCTCCACCGTTTCAACCGCTTCGGCCTTCGGCGCTTCTTCGGTTTCCGTCTTGGCCTTCGCCTTGCGGGTACGGCGTGGCTTCTTCGGTGCTTCCTCTTCCACGACGTCGGCAACGACACCTTCCACCACTTCGGCTGCGGTCGCCTCTTCGGTTACCGGTGCCTCAGTTACAGGCGCTTCGTCGCTTTCGCTTTCGCCTTCGTCCTCAGCGCCGGAAGCGTCGAGAGCTTCGTCCTCTGCACGATTGCGGCGACCGCCACGCTTCCCGCGGCGACGGCGCTTGCGCTTGCTTTCCTCTTCGGAGGTTACAGCTTCCGCAGTGCCGTTTTCGGTCTCAACGCCATTGTCATCGGTGTCGATCCCGTCGTCATCACCCTCGGCATCGTCGCCGTCAGCGTCGTTGCCGGAACCGGCCTCAAGCGAGCCGTTCTGGTCGTTCTGACCGCCCTTGCCACGACGGCGGCGACGGCGCTTGCGCTTGCGCTTGCCTTCTTCGCCATTGTCGCCCTGCTGCTGCTGGCGGGGCTGGGCGCTTTCGGTCTTGACGATTTCTTCCTCGTCTTCGTCCTCTTCCACCTCGGCGACAAAATCGTCTTCTTCTTCCACGAAGTTCGGCAGCATCTGGATGAGGCTTTCGATCTTCACGGGATTTTCGACGGCTTCACCGCGATCGATGGCGAAATGCTGGGCGCCGACGCCGGAGTCGGCGGCAATGATGATCGACACGCCGAAGCGGCCTTCATAATCGACAATCGTGCCGCGCTTGTGGTTGAGCAGATAGAGCGCCGTTTCCGGCGTGCAACGCACGGTGATGTTGTGGGTGGTGTTGCGCAGCAGATATTCCTCGACGCCACGCAGCACATGCAGCGCGATGGAGGATTCCGAACGCACATGACCCGTGCCGCCACAATGCTGGCAGACCTGCGTGGTCGATTCCAGCACCGAAGCCCGAATGCGCTGGCGCGACATTTCCAGAAGACCGAAATGCGAGATGCGGCCGACCTGGATGCGGGCGCGGTCGTTCTTAAGGCAGTCCTTGAGCTTCTTCTCGACGGCGCGGTTGTTGCGCTTTTCTTCCATGTCGATGAAGTCGATGACGACAAGACCGGCAAGGTCGCGCAGACGCAGCTGGCGTGCCACTTCTTCCGCAGCTTCCAGGTTGGTCGTCAGCGCGGTTTCCTCGATGGAATGCTCGCGTGTCGAACGGCCCGAGTTGACGTCGATCGAAACCAGAGCTTCGGTCTGGTTGATGATGAGGTAGCCGCCCGACTTCAGCGTCACCTGCGGCTGCAGCATGCGGTCGAGCTGCGCTTCGATGCCGGAGCGCGAGAAGATCGGGTGAATGTCACGGTAAGGCTGAACAACCTTGGCGTGGCTCGGCATCAGCATCTTCATGAAGTCTTTCGCTTCACGATAGCCTTCTTCGCCGGAAACGATGATCTCGCTGATATCCTTGTTATAGAGATCGCGGATCGAACGCTTGATCAGCGAGCCTTCCTCGTAAACGAGGCAGGGAGCCGTGGAATTCAGCGTCAGCGTGCGGACGTTTTCCCACAGGCGCATCAGATATTCGAAGTCGCGCTTGATTTCGACGCGGGTGCGGTTGGCGCCTGCGGTGCGCAGAATGACGCCCATACCCTGCGGCACTTCCAGATCGCGCGCGATTTCTTTCAGACGCTTGCGGTCGGTCGGCTGGGTGATCTTGCGGGAAATACCGCCGCCACGCGCCGTATTCGGCATCAGCACGGAGTAACGGCCGGCCAGCGACAGATAGGTGGTGAGTGCAGCACCCTTGTTGCCGCGCTCTTCCTTGGCCACCTGCACGAGAAGGATCTGGCGGCGCTTGATGACTTCCTGGATGCGGTATTGTTTGCGCGGCTTGCGGGCAACGCGATCCGGAACTTCTTCCATGGCGTCTTCGGCGCCGACGGATTCGATCACTTCCTTTTCGTGGTGATCGTCATCGTCGTCGTCATCATCGTCATTGCCGCGGCGAAGACCTTCGACTTCCTCGGAAATCGTGTCGGTATCGACCATCGCGGCCATTTCACCGCCGGTGCTGCCATCGTCTTCGGAAGACGCGTCTGCCGCCTCGGCTGCGATTTCTTCGGCTGTCTTCTTCTTGGCGCGGGGGCGGCGAACGCGCTTCTTCGGCTTTTCTTCCTCAGCCGGCGCTTCTTCCGCGACGACTTCGACGGCCGCTTCTTCGGAAACCGCTTCCACGACGGGTGCAGCTTCTTCCGTCACAACGGTCTCAGTGGTTTCGCTTGCGGAAACAATGCCGACATCCGGCTGATCCACCTGCGAAAGGTCGATCATCGGGGCGGCGGGCTCAGGCGCATCGGCCGATTCGAAATCGTCGCTGCGGCGATGATCCTCGGCTTCCGCTTTCAGCAGGGCCTGACGATCAGCGAGCGGGATCTGGTAATAATCCGGATGGATTTCCGCGAAAGCGAGAAAGCCGTGACGGTTTCCACCGTAATCCACGAAGGCCGCCTGGAGGGAGGGCTCAACGCGGGTGACCTTGGCAAGGTAGATATTGCCGCGGATCTGTTTTTTGTGTTCCGATTCAAAATCGAATTCTTCGATCCGGTTCCCACGGACAACGACTACGCGTGTCTCCTCTTCGTGGGAGGCGTCGATAAGCATTTTGTCTGCCATGTAAGCTGTGCTCCTCGGCGCAGCCTTGTTTTATACGAGAACAGGCCCGCCACACGGACGAGCCTTTCATATGAGTGCAAGGATGTGCCGGAAATGAAGTCTCCTGCCGGGCGTCTGTAAACTGGCAGCATCCGGACCGACGGCGAGGCGCTTGGCCTGCTCCTGGTATCCGGTTCATGTGAAAACTGCTGCGACATCATTGGCCAGGCGGAACGACAATAATATATAGACCCCTTGGGGTCCGATGAATTTGCTCTCCTCAGAGCGGCGGTGGCAGCGCCACCGGGTAGGTCTCCGGCCACGGCCGGAATTGATCGAGTTTCAGGATAAATGTAACGACGGCAGATGATTGCCCGATTTGCAGCGCCAGCGTCTTTTTCGATTGGCAGCCGGCGGGCATCTATCCCGTCAACACTTTTAACCCTCATCCATGTTGTATGTTTTCTCTGTCATAATAGCAATAGGCTGGCTAAATATGCCATATTGTTGGTGGAATTTCCGGGTTAACAATTGGTTCACCAAGGCCTGCGATGGTGAGGCGCAAACGCGCAAATTGTCGTCCGGCGTGGTTGAAACGGCACCGTTCCGGGTGTTTTACCGCGCCGGTTATCGAAAATGACTGAAATACGGAATTTCTTGAAGACCATGAATTTCACGCGCAGCGCAACGAAATCAGGTGGGGCAGGGTGGATTGGCGCGCGAATCGCGCGGCTTGCGGCTGTCGTGACATTGTCTGCCGTCGCCTCGGTTTCCGTCGTTCCGGCCGTCCAGGCCACGGAGCCGCTCGTCGCGCATCAGGCCCGCATCATCGGCGATGAGGCGCGCACGCGCATCGTTCTCGATTTTGCCGAGGAGCCGGAGTTCGACGTTCACTATCTCGATTCGCCCGCCCGCATCGTGGTGGACTTCCCGGCGGTGAATTTCAGCTTTCCCGCATCCGATCTCAGGCCGACCGGCCTTTTTTCCGATATTCGCTTCGGCGGAATGGGGGAAAACAGCGCCCGTATCGTGCTGACGGCGAAGAAGCCGGTGCGGGTGGCGGTCGCTGAAACGAAAAAGGCCGATGACGGGCAGTCCTTCCGTTTCGTCCTCGATACGGAAATCACCACCAAGGGCAAGTTCGCCGAACTTGTGAAGGAGCAGCAGTGGCAGGCGCCTGCGCCCGTTACCACCGCCGCGATTTCTCCCGCGGACAAGACTTCCCGCCCGGCGGAATTCGTCATCGCGGTCGACGCCGGTCATGGAGGCATCGATGCCGGCGCCTCAGGTGGCACGACAGGCACCGAGGAAAAGGTCATCACCTTGATGTTCGCGAAGGAGCTCGCGGAGCGCCTGAACCGCGAGCCCGGCATAAAGGCCTTCCTGACGCGTGATTCCGATACATTTCTTGCCTTGTCCGAACGCGTGACGATCGCGCGGCAGAACAACGCCAGTCTTTTCATCTCCCTGCATGCCGATACACTGAAACAGAAGGGCATACGCGGCGCGACCGTCTATACTTTGTCCGATCGCGCGTCGGACCGTATGGCGCAGGAATTGGCGGAGCGTGAAAACAAGTCCGACCAGATCGCCGGTGTCGCCGTTTCCAGCGAGCCGCCGGAAGTCGCCGATATTCTCCTCGATTTCACGCGCCGGGAAACCCAGGCGTTCTCGGTGACACTCGCCGAAAACATCGTTTCTTCCTTCGAGGGGCAGGTTGGCCTCATCAACAATCCACATCGTTACGCCGGTTTCATGGTGTTGCGCGCCCATGACGTGCCATCGGTGCTTCTCGAGCTTGGTTTCCTTTCCAATCCTGACGACGAGAAGCTGCTTCTCGATGCGGAATGGCGCAAGAAGGTGGCCGATACGCTGGCAACAGCCGTCGGGCGGTACCGTTCGAAGGCTCTGGCGAACGGTGGTTGAAGGGAAATGCGCCGCGTCGGCAGAGCTGTTGCCGCGTTGCCATTGATCGCTAAAAATGCTGTTCAATTCGGGACCTTGCGGATGAATAACGGGGCCGAGCCCTATTTTACTCACATTCGCCGCGTTACTCGGAACTCGGATTCGGTGGCGGTCCGCAAAGCGTTGGCGCGGAGTTGCGGGCTGGTGGCCCGGTAACATATCAGCGAATGCTGCCGTATCCGGCTTGTCATCGAAGGTATGGTGTGCAAAACGGCACGCGATATGCAAAGATGCGCCCGTTTCCTCGGGCGTGGATGGTTACGATTCGAATTATCGGTAGCTTGGTATGATCAGACTGATTGGATATTTTTTCGGCTTGGCCAGCGTGCTCTTCCTGTGCGCCGCCGCCGCCGGTGCGATTTATTTGCACGGCGTGACGAAGGACCTGCCGGATTACGCAGTTCTGAGCACCTATGAACCGCCGGTCACGACCCGCGTGCATGCGGGCAATGGTGCGCTTATGGCGGAATATGCCCATGAGAAGCGCCTGTTCCTGCCGATCCAGGCCATTCCCGACCGGGTGAAGGCCGCCTTCCTGTCCGCGGAAGACAAGAATTTTTACAATCACCCCGGCGTCGATGTGTGGGGCCTCGGCCGTGCCATTCTCGTCAATATCCAGAATTTCGGCTCCGGCCGCCGTCCGGTGGGCGCATCCACCATCACCCAGCAGGTCGCGAAGAACTTCCTGCTGACAAACGACCAGACCATCGACCGCAAGCTCAAGGAAGCCATTCTTTCCTTCCGCATAGAGCAGACCTATTCCAAGGACAAGATTCTTGAGCTTTATCTCAATGAGATCTTCTTCGGCCTGAATTCCTACGGCATCGCCGGCGCGGCGCTCACCTATTTCAACAAGTCGGTGACGGAACTGACCATTGCGGAAACCGCCTATCTGGCATCGCTGCCGAAAGGTCCGGCCAATTACCACCCGATCCGCCGCGAAAAGGCGGCTCTCGAGCGTCGCGACTGGGTGATCGACCGCATGGCCGAAAACGGCTATATCACGGCCTCCGATGCTGCAGACGCCAAGAAACAGCCGCTTGGAGTGAACCTGCGCCGCGGTGGCGCGCATATCTTCGCGTCCGACTACTTTGCCGAAGAAGTCCGCCGCCAGATCGTCGAGAAATACGGCGAGGAAGCACTTCTCGAAGGCGGCCTTTCCGTTCGCACTTCCTTCGATCCCCAGATTCAGATGGAGGCCCGCAAGGCGCTTCAGGATGGTCTGGTGCAGTATGATGAGCGTCGCGGTTTCCGTGGACCCATCGAAAAGATCGAGACGGCCGGCGACTGGACGGCTGCGCTTGCCAAGGTCAAGGGCTTGAGAGACGTTCCGGAATGGAAGGTCGCGGTCGTGCTTGCGGTTGCCGCAGATGGTGTCGATATCGGCATCCAGGCCGACCCCGATGCGGAAGATGGCGACAAGCGCACGCGCGGTCACATCTCTGCGGAGAACATGCGCTGGGCCTATCGTGACGCGGCAGGCAAGAAAGCCACCGCCAAGTCTCCGGTTGGCGTCCTGACAGTCGGTGACGTCATCTATGCACAACCGCTTTCCAGCTCCGGAAATGAATATCGCCTGCGGCAGCCGCCCAAGGTCCAGGGTGGTATGGTGGTGATGGACCCGCATACCGGCCGCGTTCTGGCCATGGTCGGCGGTTTCTCCTATGCGCAATCGGAGTTCAACCGCTCGACGCAGGCAATGCGTCAGCCCGGTTCCTCGTTCAAGCCGTTCATCTATGCAGCGGCGCTCGACAATGGCTATACGCCCGCATCGGTTATTCTTGATGCGCCCATTGAGGTGGTGTCGGGCGGCCAGGTCTGGAAACCGCAGAATTACGGCGGCGGTTCTGCAGGTCCCTCGACCCTGCGCCTCGGCATCGAAAAGTCCCGTAACCTCATGACCGTGCGTCTGGCGCAGGACATGGGCATGAATCTGGTGGCGGAATATGCCGAACGCTTCGGCATCTACGACAAGATGCCGCCGCTTCTCTCCATGTCGCTCGGTTCTGGTGAAACCACCGTGATGCGTATGGTTTCGGCCTATTCGGTCATCGCCAATGGTGGCAAGCAGATCAAGCCGACGCTGATTGACCGCATTCAGGACCGTTATGGCAAGACGATATTCCGCCATGAGGAGCGCGCCTGCGAAGGTTGCAACGCTACCAGCTGGCAGAACCAGGATGAGCCTGTGATCGTCGACAACCGCGAACAGGTTCTGGACCCGATGACCGCTTATCAGACCACCTCCATGCTGGAAGGTGTCGTGCAGCGCGGTACGGCCGCAGGCAAGATCAAGGTCGATCTGCCGGTTGCCGGCAAGACGGGTACCACCAATGATGAAAAGGATGCCTGGTTCGTCGGTTACACGCCGGACATGGTTGCCGGCCTGTACATTGGTTTCGACTCGCCCGCACCGCTCGGTCGCGGTGGTACCGGCGGCTCGCTGTCTGCGCCGATTTTCGGTGAATTCATCGCCGATGCGGCCAAGCATCTCCAGCCGAGCAAGTTCATCGTGCCTGCAGGCATGAACTTCGTCGCCGTCAACCGCAAGACCGGCATGGCGGCAGCGGAAGGCGAACCGGACACGATCATGGAAGCCTTTAAGCCCGGCACAGGCCCGGCCGATAGCTTCTCGGTCATCGGTGCTGAAGGCTACATGTCGCAGGAAGATATTCTGAAGACCTCGCCACAGGCGCAGCAGGCCATCACCGGCGGTGGCGGCGGCCTTTATTGACATCAGCCATGACGTTTGGCGGGGGCGCGGGTCTTTACATCCGCGCCCCCCGCATTTATTTGAGCAACGAGTTTCAATGAAGGTGAAGAACCAGCGAAATGCGCAATGAAATCGTGAACGTAGTCGACGAAATCAAGCAGGCCATAAGCCTGCTGAGGAGGCATCTTTGACTGGGACCAGGCGATAAGACGACTGGACTGGTTGAACAACAAGGCAGAGGATCCGACCCTCTGGAACGATGCCGCAGAGGCGCAGAAGTTGATGCGCGAGCGCCAGCAGCTCGATGACAGCATCAATGGCGTCAAGGCGCTGGAGCAGCAGCTCCGTGACAATATCGAGCTGATCGAACTCGGCGAGATGGAGGGCGATGATGAAATCGTCAAGGACGCCGAAGACGCGCTGAAGGCGTTGAAGAGCGAGGCAAACCGCCGTCAGGTGGAAGCCATGCTCTCAGGCGAGGCCGACGGCAATGATACCTATCTCGAAGTGCACTCCGGCGCTGGCGGCACCGAAAGCCAGGACTGGGCGAACATGCTGCTGCGCATGTATACCCGCTGGGCCGACCGTGAAGGTTTCAAGGTCGAGGTTCTGGAAGTCCACGATGGCGAAGAAGCTGGCATCAAGTCCGCGACGATCCTCGTCAAGGGACATAATGCCTTTGGCTGGCTGAAGACGGAATCGGGCGTGCATCGCCTCGTCCGCATTTCGCCGTATGACAGCAACGCGCGTCGCCACACGTCGTTCTCTTCCGTCTGGGTTTACCCCGTCGTCGACGATTCGATCCAGATCGATATCAATGAAAGCGATTGCCGCATCGATACCTATCGTTCGTCCGGTGCGGGCGGTCAGCACGTCAACACCACGGACTCGGCCGTGCGCATCACGCACATTCCGACCGGTATTGCCGTCGCCTGCCAGCAGGAACGCTCCCAGCACAAGAACCGCGCCAAGGCGTGGGACATGCTGCGTGCCCGCCTTTATGAGGTGGAGCTGCAGAAGCGGGAAGAAGCGGCCAATGCGCAGGCGGCATCCAAGACCGATATCGGTTGGGGCCACCAGATTCGCTCCTACGTCCTGCAGCCTTACCAGCTGGTGAAGGATCTGCGTACCGGCGTGGAAAGCACGGCGCCCGGCAACGTGCTGGATGGCGACCTGAACGAATTCATGGAAGCCGCTCTTGCCCACCGCATCAGCGGCGGTGCGGATGTGGACGTGGCGGATATCGACTGAGGCCCTAGGCGCGTCGATCGAAAAAGATCACCCCTCGCGAACCCATTGCGAGGGGTTTTTCATTGGAGGAGATGCATGAAACAGGCGCTCTATATCGTCGACATCCAGCCGAGCTTCAATCCTCCGGCAACGCTGGTTGCCGAGATATCCAGTCTCGCGCAGACCATGCCCAGCCTCGCGACTGTCGAACGCCATGACGAAAGCGTGACGCCATTTGAACGGCAACTTGGCTGGAAGCCGGGCAGGGACGATGAGTCGCTGGTGGTTGCCGATCGCATCTTCATTAAACATGGCTATGCGCCGCCACGGGAGGCCATCGACTATCTTCTGTCGCTGAAGCTCGACCGCGTGCTGGTCTGCGGCATACAGGCAGATACCTGCGTTCTGGCTGCCGGTTTTGCGCTCTTCGATGCGGGACTTCATCCCACGCTTCTGCCGTGGCTGACGGTCGGCTCGAGTCTCGACCGCAGCGGCGAACTGGGCGCGCGCTTGTGGAAGCATCATTTCGGTGCAGTTCTGGATGGCCCTCATGAGTTGAACACCCAGACTATTGCATGACGACTGCCCACCGGCCAATCACGGGCTAGTTCGAAGCCTTCTCAACCTTCATCTCACCCAGCTCGTCGATCAGGATCGTCCAGCTTTCCGCTTCCTTGCTCATCGGATCGGTCTTGAGATAAACCGTCACGAAAAGGCCGGGCGAGGCGGGCGCTCCATTCGAGCTTTCGGGACGAATATCCGTGACATAGGACTTCATCTGACTGAATTCCTCAAGCTCGATATTTTCGAGAAGATTCGGCCCCTCGGCGGTAAAGGCGATGCGCTGCAGATAAATTTTCGCCGTACCATCGCCCTGGCGTATGGCGATGACCTTGTAATAGCCGCGCGTTGGTGAGGCAGGTGGGGGCCGCAGCTGCCCGTCAGGCCCCTTCACCGGCTCAAGATTGCGATCTTCCCACATGCCGCTGCTGGTGACAAAGATCGCCGAGACCGGCAGCGCGTCAATCGCTTCCGTCTGCGCCCGCGCCGGAAGCGCGGCGGCGGCGAAAAGGCAGGCTGCGATGATGGTTCTTGTCAGTTGCATGGCATTGTCGATCGTTGGCTTCAGTTGTTGAACTGTTCGGCGAGGACCCGGTCCGACCACGAACGGTCCGGATCCGAGAGAATTCTGGCCGTCCTGTCCTGCGATTGTGCGATCCGTACATGACGAACGGATTTCACCTCGGTGTGGTCGGCCACCGCGTTCACCGGGCGCTTGTCGCGTTCGAGAACATGAATGTCGACCGTGACCTTATTCGGCAAAAGCGCGCCGCGCCAGCGCCGCGGACGGAATGCGCTGACCGGCGTCAGCGCAAGCAGCGGCGATTCCAACGGCAGAATCGGTCCATGAGCGGAAAAATTATACGCCGTAGACCCTGCTGGCGTCGCCACCATCATGCCGTCGCAGATCAGCTCTTCCAGTCGCACCTTGCCGTCCACCTCGACCCGAAGCTTGGCAGCCTGATGCGACTGGCGGAACAGGCTGACTTCGTTCATGGCGAGCGCCGTAAACTCGTCGCCGTCGGAATCCGTCGTCGTCATCCGCAGGGGGTGGAAATCGTTGCCGCTTGCCACCGCAATGCGTTCGATGAGGCCTTCCACCCGGTAGTCGTTCATCAGGAAGCCGACCGAGCCCCGGTTCATGCCGTAGACACGCTTGCCGGAATTCATCGTCTCGTTGAGAATCTGCAGCATGAATCCGTCACCGCCGAGAGCCACGATGACGTCCGCTTCGTCAAACGGAGTATTGCCATAAGCGCTTTTCAGCTCTTCCAGCGCCGCCTGCGCCTCCGCAGTCGCGGAGGCTACGAAGGATAGTGAATAGGTAGAATGCGACATCCGCTTCCCTCGACAACGGCGAAGACCGGGACCCGGCCTGCGACTGCAATGTAACCTGTTGAAGCGGTTCGCAATCTTCGAAAGTCGTTCAAGACCTCCGGTCGCAAGCCGCAAGACGCATCCTTGGTACATGAAGACGGCCGCCGGCGACAAGGCCTTTCGGGCAGGGAGACGTTCTCCCGGCCATGCCATTGAATCGCGCCGTTCCACAGCTTCTTGATTTCCTGTCGCAACAAGGGTTGCGGTGTAAGGCGGCCTGATGCAGTTTGCGCAAGGCAGACGAGGTGTCGAATGGCAGGAGACGGGTGTGGCGCTGCACTACAATATCTATGATGTGTTTACCGAGACGAAAATGGCGGGAAACCCGCTGGCGGTGATGTATGATGCCGATGACCTCGATCAGGGGACGATGCAGGCCATCGCCCGGGAGATGAATCTCTCCGAGACCGTTTTCATCAATCGCTCCAGCAACCCTGCGCACGCGGCTTCCCTGCGCATATTCACACCCTCGGGTGAATTGCCTTTCGCCGGACACCCGACCGTCGGCGCCGCAGTAGCGATTGCCGAGCGCAATCGAGGGGATGGCGATGACGACATCGATATGGTCTGCGTACTCGAGGAGAAGGTGGGGCCCGTGCGCTGCGCGGTGAAAATGCGCGCCGGCGCCGTCAGCTTTGCGGAATTCGATCTGCCGCGCAGATCTTCAAGGGTGGACCTGCCCCTCGATCATGCCGCCCTGGCGGATGCGCTGGGTGTCAGCGAAGGCCATCTCGGTTTTGAAAATCATGTGCCATCGATCTGGACGGCCGGCGTGCCTTTCCTGCTGGTGCCGATGCATAATATCGCCGCAGTGCGTGATATGGATTTCGACGCCGGTCTGTGGCTGCGCACCGCACCGCTGGTTGAGGGGCTGCTGACGGCGGCCTATATTTACTGTCGCGGCGGTGTCAATCACGCCGCAAAGTTCCATGCCCGTATGTTCTCCCCGGATATGGGCATTGCCGAAGACCCCGCAACCGGCTCGGCCGCCGCCGCGCTTTCCGGCGCCATCCACCATTTCGACGGGCTGACTGACGGACATTATCCGCTTCTGATCGAGCAGGGGGTGGAGATGGAAAGACCGTCTCACATCCACCTGCGCATGGACATCAAGGACGGCGAAATCGGCCGCGCCCGCATCGGCGGCCACGCGGTGCGGGTTGCATCAGGCACGTTCGAAATTTGATGCGGGCCATGCTGGTCAAATACCCAAGGTGAAAGGATGGCGAAGCAACTGGCTCGCGCAAAAGAAAAACCCCGGTCTTCACCGGGGTTTTTCTTTCAGTGTCGTTCAGATCAATTAAACCGACCCGCCGCATGGGCAAGCATCGTATAGACCTTGCCGGTATCTGAGGTGAGGTAGGATTGTGTCACGGTCCGGTCGCGGTCGGTCCGGGCCACATCGGCAAGCAGCTTCTCGAAATCGTTGATATAGCGGTCAACGGCGGTGCGGAACTCCGCTTCACGCTCATATTTGCGCTTGATCTCGTCGAAGGTCGTCTGGCCTTTCAGCGTGTAGAGACGACGGGTAAAGACGTCGCGTTCGCCACGCTGGTAACGGCGCCACAGTTCCACCGACGCATCGTGATCGATGGCGCGGGCGATGTCAACGGAGAGCGAGTTCAGCGATTCCACCATGTGGCGGGGATTACGGGTGTCGGCTGCACGGGTCGGCTGTTGCTCGGTGCTGGCGCGCGGTGCGGGGGCTGCGGGCGTCTCCTGGGAGGCGCCGCGCAACAGATCGCTGATCCAGCCGCCGCCTTCTTCGCGACGTCCCGCCTGGCTTGGTGCGACCGGCTGCGCCGGAGCGGGTGCCTGACGATTCTCGACTTGCCGGTTTTCGACCTGGCGATTTTCGAGCGGCAACGTGCCGCGCAGGGCAGGTGCTGGCTGCTGCTGCGCCGGGCGCTGCTGTTGAACCGGCGCCGGGGCTGCGGGCTGCGGGCGCGGCTCTACACGGCGCTCGACGGCCGGCTGGGTTGCGGCGATGGCGCGGGCAACCGGCTCGGACACTTCCATCTGCTGCGTCGAGCGGCCGACGAGTTGGGAAATATCCTGCAGCGCCTTGATCTGCTCGGATACGGCGCGGCGCATTGCGGCCGCACTTTCCTTGGCTTCTTCCGGCAGGTCGAAGGCACCACGCTTCAGTTCGGCGCGGGTCGCGTCAAGTTCGCGGCGGATATCGTGGCTTGAGCGACGGATTTCATCGGTCGCGCCGGCGAAGCGGCTCACCGCTTCCTCGACAGCCTGGCGCAGCGTTTCCTTGAGGTTGGCTGCGGCAGCATTGGATTTTTCGGAAGCACTGCCGAGAAGGTTGTCGACTTCCGAAAGAGAGGATTCGACACCGCCGCGCAGGCGGTTCACGAGCTCGTCGGAATATTTCTGCGCGTCGGAAAGCGTGCTCTCGATCGAGCGGCTCGCATCCTGACCGGCGGCAAGCAGGGCGCCCCGCATGGTCTGTGCCGCCGAACGGGCGCGCTGTTCGGTTTCATCAAGCGAGCGGCCGATATCGGAGAAGGAAGCCTGCAGATTTTCACGCAGGTTGCCGGCGACGTTTTGCGAACGCTCTTCAGCCTCGTTAAGTGTGGTTTCTACCACACCAATGACATTGCGCATGGCGCTTTCGATTTCCTCGGAACGCTTGACGAGGCCGACAGACAGGCTGCGCAACGCATCCTGGCGTTCTTCCAGCGTGCCGACGAGGCTCGACTGGGCGGCATTCAGCAGCTCGGATGCCTGGCTCAGCACCTTGGAATGTTCTTCGAAGCGGCTGACGATGCCAGCGACCTGCGCCAGCGTCTGGCCGGAAATATTCGACAGACGGTCGATCTTTCCTTCCAGCAGACGGCTGGAACTGGACACCATGTCGGCGGCCTGCGACGCGGACTCCGAGAAACGGGCTGCAGACGCATTCAGCGCTTCATCCGCTGCACCGAAGCCCTGAGCGGCGCGCTCAACGGCCGAATTGAAGTTGGTTGCCGACTGTTCGACGATTTCGGCCATGCTGTTATGGGTCTGCGACAGCATATCCGTGCTCTGACGAGTGGCGGCAACCAGCTTGTTGGCTGCTTCGCTTCCGGCGCGGGCATATTTGTCGATACCCTGTTCGACGGCGTCCGCCATTGCAGTATGGGTTTCCGACAACATGTCGGTGCTCTGGCGGGTGGCTGCGACCAGCTTGCTTGCCGCATCCGTTCCGGCGGCGGCATAATCGCTGATTGCCTGCTCCACCATGCCGACCATGCCGCTATTGCTCTGCGACAGAAGCTCGGCGCTCTGCTGGGCGGCGGAAACGATCTTTTCGGCGGCTTCGCGGCCGATGGTGGCATATTCGTCGACGACAGGCTTTGCCTTTTCCTCGATAAGACGCGACAGCTCCGCGGAGCGGCTGGCCAGCATCGAGTTGAGTTCGCGGGTGCGGTTGTCCAGTGCCGAACGGATCGATTCGCCGCGCGCGTCGAGGGCGGATTCAACACCCGTCAAAGTCTCGGAAATGACACCAACCTGTGAGCGGACAACGGCTTCAGCCTCGGCAACCTTGTTGACGATGATGTTGCCCGCCTCGGAGAAGGTCTGCGCCACGGCGGCAGCCTGGCCGGAGAGGCGCGTCTGTGCATCCGAAATACGGTTGACGATTTCACCCGAGCGTTCCTCGATGGCCTTGGTAAAGGCCTCGTTCTGTGCCTGCACCTGTTCGGCGAACTCCGCGCCGGACTTCGCCAGCAGGGCGGAGGAACGGGCAGCTTCGTCGCCGATGCTTTGCGTGGCAGAGGTAACCGCCCCACGCAGGCTGACAGCAAGATCGGTGGCCTTGCCTTCGATGGTGCGATTGACGTTTTCGAGACCGATCGTCAGTGCGCGGTCCATCGTGCCGAGGCGCTCATCGATGCGGGCCGTGCCGGTATCGAAGGTTTCGGCCAGACGGCTGGTGCGGCTTTCGAAGGTGTCGGCAACGCGGGTCGTCTGCTCGTCCAGGATGCCGGTGATCCGCTCGGCGGCCTCATCGCTGGTGCGCGCAAAGACGGCTGTCTTGTCTTCCAGCGCCTCGGCGAAGCGGCGGCCGGCATCCTCGATCGACGTGTTCACATTGGCGAGATCGCCGCCGACGCGTGCCTGAAGCGTATCGAGAGAGGTCTCGATGCGGGTGCCGGTTTCGTCGAGACGGGTGGTGACGTTGCCGATAGAGGTCTCGATTTTCGAGGATAGGGCGTCCGTCGCGCCGCCGATTTCGCGTGCGGCTTCGCCGATCTTGACGGCGATATCGCCGGCGCTGTTGCGAAGACGCTCTTCCAGCGTTGCCGCACTACCGTCAATCGCCTTCTGCAGCGTTTCCTGCTGGGTTTCGAGCGACAGTTCAAGCATGCTGGCGCTGGAGGCGACAGTGGTGCCGATCATCATCGCCTGCTCGGAGAGCATGTCGCCCATCTGGGTCGTGGCGGCGCTGAGCGTGGCTGCAATTTCTGCCTGACGCTGCTCAAGCGTGCTGCGGATGTCCTCGTGCGATTGCGAAAGATTGCTTTCGAGGCGCGAGACGCCTTCTTCCACGGTCTGCGCAAACCGGGTGCTGCCGTCCTCAACGACGCTTTCAATGCGGTTGGCCGCGCCCGAAACGCTTAGCTCGATCAGACCGCTGTTGCGTTCCAGCGATCCGGCAATACGCTCGGCCTGCGAGCCAAGCATGGTTTCGAGCCGCTCATGGCCGCTGGCAAGCGCATTTTCAAGCGTGAAAGCAGTGGCTTCCAGGCGTTGGCCGACGCCGGCCGCCGCAAGCGAAAGCGATGACGCCCTGGCGTCCATGGCTTCGGCGATCCGTTCTTCGACACCCGAAATGGTCATGTCGAGCGCCATGGTGCGGCTGTCGAGCGCATCGGCGATGCGTTCTTCCGCACCCGATACGATACCGGAAAGAGCCGCCGTGCGGGTGTCCAGCGCGCTGGCAATGCGGTCTTCCACGCCGGAAACGGCGCTGTGCAGGGCGGCGGTGCGGCCGTCGAGAATATCCGCGATCTTTTCCTCCACGCCCGAGAAGCTCATGTCGAGCGCCATCGTGCGGCTGTCGAGGACGTCGGTGATGCGCTCTTCCGCGCCGGAAACGACTGACTTCAGCGAATCCGTGCGGCTGTCGAGCGCGCCGGCGATGCGGGTTTCGGCGCTAGCCACCAACTCGCCGAGAACTGCGGTGCGTGAATCGAGCGTTTCGGTGATTTTTTCCTCGACTCCGGAGAAGGCCATATCCAGCGCCATCGCGCGGCTGTCGAGTGCATCCGTGATGCGTTCTTCCGCACCCGAAACCACGGCGTTGAGGGCTGCGGTGCGGCCGTCCAGCGTTTCTGCAATCCGGGTTTCGGCGCCCGCCACCACATCGCCGAGCGCGGCTGTACGGCTGTCCAGCGCGCCGGCAATTTTCTCTTCGGCGCTCGCCACGATGCCGGTGAGGGCGGAGGTGCGGTTGTCGAGCGTCTCGGAAAGCCGTTCCTCCACATTAGCGAAGGTCATGTCGAGAGACAGCGTGCGGCTGTCCATGGTGTCGGCGATACGTTCCTCGACGCCGGAAATGGTGCTGGAAAGCGCAGCCGTGCGGCCATCAAGCGTTTCGGCGATACGGCTCTCGGCTCCGGAGACGACGTCGTGCAGGGCAGCCGTGCGGCTTTCCAGCGTGTCGGAGATGCGGTCCTCGATGCCGGAGACTGCGCCGGTAATGGCTGCGGCCCGCGTTTCGAGCGTTTCGGCAAGGCGACGTTCCACGTCGGCGACGACGTTGTTGATCGCAGCTGCACGTTCGTCGAGCATGGCAGCGAGGCGTTCTGCCGTGCCGGAGACGGAGCCGGTAATAGCCATGGAACGGCTGGCGAGCGCTTCGTCGAAACGGTTCTGGCTGGCCGAAAGCGCGCCGAACAGGGCGTTGCTGCGTTCCGACAGTACGGCGTCGATCTTCTCGTGCGAATTGGCGAAGACGTCTGTGATTTCGGCGGTGCGCTGGCCGATCGCGTCGCTGAAGGCCTGAGTCCGGGCCTCAAGCGCGCTTTCCAGCATTTCCTGACCCGTGCCGAGCGCGGTGGCGAGCGCCAGCGACTGATCGGTCATGGTGGTGCCGATGCGTTCCAGACCGGCGCTCAACATGGTGTCTAGCGCTTCAGAACCGCCCGCCACGGTTTCGTTGATCCGGGCAAGGCTTTCCATCAGCTTGCTATCGAGGCTGCCGGCGCGCTGGTCGAAGGCGCTGGCGAATTGCGCCACGTGTTCATCGAAGGCCGAGTTGACCTGACCCACCGTCGCCTGCATCCGTTCCTCATAGAGGCCGGAGCGGAGATCGAGATCCATGATGGCGTCGTCGGCCGTGCTCTGCAGGCTCTGGCGGAAGGAGAGGCCTTTTTCCTCGAGCGTCGTGGAGAGCTTGTCGAGCACGGTATCCAGCGAACCGCCGATGATCTGCTGGCCGCGTTCGATATTGCGGTTGAGCTCGAGCGTGCGGCTGGAAAGCGTCTCGTTGAGCTGGCGGGTGCGTTCTTCAAGCGCGCTGTTGAGGCTTTCCACGCCGCTGTCGAGCGTCGAGGCATGGATCGCGAAGCGTTCGAGCAGCACTTCACCGCGTTCGTCCAGCGTCGAGGTGAGATTATGCAGCCGCATGTCGAATTCGTTGGAAATCGTCGTGCCGGAGGAGTTCAGCGCCTGAAGCAGGTTCTCGGTCTTGGCAGCGATCAGGCTGCCCATCGCTTCCGTCGAAGCGCGCGATTTTTCCAGGAGAGCCGCCGAACGTGTGTCGATCATCGACGCGAAGGCCTCGCCGGTCGTGGCGATCCGCATCGAAAGCTCTTCGCCGACGATGGAGAGTTCTTCCTTGATCTGTTCCTGCGCGCCGACGATGGAGGAGCGGATGCGCTCGGCATGGTTGACGATTGCGTCGCGTTCGGCGGTCAGTTCCTGCACGAGGCTGCGCACGCGCAGCTCATTGTCCGCATAGCTGCGCTCAAGCGCATTGACTTCGGAATGGACGAGGGTTTCGAGTTCCGTCGCACGCGCAATGGTGCGCTCGATACCGTCATTCATGGCCGAGACTTCACGGCGAACCGCCTGGCCAACGGACATGATGCGGTCAGAGGCAACGGTTTCGGGTTCGGCAAGCCGAAGCGCGACTTCCGCCATGGAGCGGGCGGCGTTGCGCAGATCGCGGGCACGCGCCATCATGATGGCGAAGGCGAAAAACAACATGACCGGCACCAGAATGCCGACGACGATCGCCATCAGGCCGGGGATCGCGGCAAGGTCGGAAAGCGAACCGATATTCCAGAGCGCATTGCCGTAAAGAAGATGCGCGATGCCAAGGCCGCCGAGCGCCCATATGACCGACATGATCGTGGCGTTGCGAAGCGCGCCGCCGATGGACCCGCCTTCCAGCGATTTGAGGATCATGGCCGGGCTGCGCTTGGACCCGTCATTGGCCGCTTCGAGATTGGGCGATTTCGGCGCCGGTTCGACAGGCGTGCGCGCGACTTCGGGAGCAGGGGTCGGTCTGCTGGCTTCCTTCACTCTGGCCTCCGGCTGCTTCGGCGCTGCAGTCTTCCGCGTCTCCGGCTTTTCTTCGAAAGCGCCAAGCTGCAGGGCATCTTCCAATGCCTGGAAAGCAGTCTCGTCGACAGAGTCGCTGATCTTGTTATTCGCCATGCGGTTACGCCTCGTTACACATACGCCCGGCTTCATGCCGTTGGACCGCCTGCCTATGCAGGCGGACTGCCGCCATCATGCCAGCGGAACATATCCCTCATGAGAGAACAATCCCGCCACTTACCAAATCCCGAATGCTGGTGATCCAGCTTTCGGGCGAAATTACAACACTGTGCCGCAATAACAAAGCTTGTGCTTAGGCCTCGCAGCAACAGCAGTACCGTAGTGACACATTTAGGTGTTCGAAACAATTAATGCGGATTTGCGGTGGTGGCGAAGTGTCGGCTTTTTAACAGTTTTTAAACCTAAGTTTCACGCTGAACGCCTTGTTTCGCATAAGTTTAACATAAATTAACCATAGCAGAAGATTTTCAGCCGCGTCACGCCGTAATTTAAGCCGATAGCACCGGTTAGGATGCCTGAATACGACACAGATGTGACACGAAACAGGAAACGGCAAGACAGGAATTTGAGACATGGCAGCAGTCAGTATCGCTTTCGAAGCGCCCGATAATTGCGGCGGCGCGCCGGTCACTGGAAAAAAGCCTATCGATTTCGATCATCTGGCCCGTCAGACGATGGGCGACAAGGATCTTGAGATCGAGGTGCTGCAACTGTTCAGCCGCAATGCGCGCGCCGCGCTGCACGAAATGGCGGGCGCCGGCGACACGGGCGTGAAGGCGACCGCGCATCGTCTGAAGGGCGCAGCACAGGCTGTCGGCGCCTTTGGTGTTTCTGTGGCTGCCGCCGCCGTGGAGGCTGGTGGCAATGACAGCGCCGCGATTGCAAAGCTTGCGGCCGCCATTGTCGAGGCCGAAAATTTCATCCTGAAACTTTGCCGCTGAGGCGTAATTCATCAAAATTGCGGTTTCGCAAGGCCGGTTGAGGCCCTGGGCGCCCTCCAAGCGGGTTGCCAAGGCGAACCGGCCTTTCTATGTGTTTAGAACAGTTCTTAGATCACATTCTGGATTTCGGCATGACAAAACTGACAATCGTTGCCTTTGACGGCACGCCCCATGAACTCGACGTGAGCAACGGTTCCACCGTGATGGAGAATGCCGTGCGCAACTCCATCCCCGGCATCGACGCGGAATGTGGCGGTGCCTGCGCCTGCGCCACCTGTCATGTCTATGTCGACGACGCCTGGTCGGAGCGCGTTGGCGGGTCGGAGCCGATGGAAGAAGACATGCTGGATTTCGCTTTCGACGTGCGGCCGACTTCGCGTCTTTCCTGTCAGATCAAGATGAGCGACGACCTTGACGGTCTCGTCGTTCACGTTCCTGAGCGCCAGGGCTGAGACGAAACGGCTTTGCGGCAGAAAAAGCCCCGCTCACCAAGGTAGCGGGGAGCGGGGCGAGGCGGGTACGCAGCATGCAGGCGAGGGAGGAAACACCTGCGAGCCCTCAAGTGCGCACCGGGAGAACCGGAGGCGGCTGCGACCATCAAAGCTTTTGAGACAGTATGGTCCGAAACCGTACGTAGAACGTACAATGAGTCTCACCGGACGCACCATCACCAGAAGTCACGGGTGAGATCGGACATCACGTTACGTCATGTCGGCCAATCATTCAGCTTTGTCGGAAGAAAGGCGCAGGCCTCTCAGCGGCGGCTCTGTCCCTGTTCGAGCCGGTTTTTCAGGAGCCGTGTCATGCGGGCATCGAAATTTCGCGATTCCACCACGTCGAACCGCATCTGGTCCCTGTCGTGCTCGTCCATCACCGTCTGGGTGATCTTGCCAACCATTTCCTGCAGCGTTTCACAGTTTTTCTGGGGGCGAAGCGCGGTCAACTGCCGTTCGAGCGAACGGGCGTGAGTGCGGGCGATTTCGGCGTGCCGTTCCTCGTGGCGCTTGATATCGGCAAGCAGCGTATCCCAGATGAAGGCCAGTTCCGCCGTGGTGCGGCGGCGGTTTTTCCATTGCGGCAGGAGAATCCGGGTATTCAGCACCACTTTGGCGGTTCCGACGCTGCAAAGGCCGTTTTTCTCAACATAGGTGAGTTCGCCACCGAATTTGATTTCGGTCGCGCCCGGATGGCGCGCGCCGGTATTGCGGGTCAGCGGGCCGTGCCTGGAAAGCTGCTGGTCGAGGTCGGCGGCGGTTTTGCCGCTGATCGAAAAATAGGAATAGGTCTTGCGGACGATGGTTTCGGAAAAAGCCGGTCCGGGGATGGAAAGTGCGACTGCGACCGCCAAAGCGGCGCAAAGAGCACGTGATGATTTGGTCATGACCCGGCCTTCCGGTTGAACTTGAAAAACGTTTGCTGCATAGGCGGAGCGGAACTTATAAGAATTGGCATAACACTCCGTTATTCCGAAAGGCACGTGTTACGTGATAACAGCCGGCAGCAACGCGTGGCAAGCGGCCCATGGCCGCTCCCTGAAACTTGATGGGCGTGGCCGTATTATGGCCATCGTCAACGCAACGCCCGATTCCTTTTCGGATGGCGGTCGTTATCTCGCCGTCGATGCGGCTTTTTCCCATGCGCTGACCTGCGCGGAAGAAGGAGCCGACATCATCGATATCGGCGGCGAGTCCACCAGGCCCGGGGCTGCCGCGGTAACGGAAGCCGAGGAGCAGGATAGGGTGCTGCCCGTCATCGAGAAATTGCGCCGCGAGACGGATGTATTGATTTCCGTCGATACCTATCGCGCTTCGACGGCTCGGCTCGCCATCGCGGCAGGGGCGCATATCGTCAATGACGTTTTCGGTTTGCAGAAAGACGCCGAAATGGCGGGCGTGGTCGCCGCCACCCGCGCGGGCGTCTGCATCATGCATACCGGCCGCGACCGGCAGAAGCTCGCCGATGTCATCGCCGACCAGTTCGAATTCCTCAATCATTCGCTCGAGATCGCCGAGGACGCGGGTGTTGCCCGCGATGCCGTCGTGCTGGATCCCGGTTTTGGTTTTGCCAAGGATGAGCGGGAAAATGTTGAGCTGATGGCCCGTTTCAGCGAGCTTGCCGCCTTTGGCCTGCCGGTTCTTGCCGGCACGTCGCGCAAGCGTTTTATCGGGTCGCTGACGGGCCGGGATGCGGCCGATGAACGCGATATCGGAACGGCTGCGACGACGGCGATCCTGAGGCTTGCCGGCGCTTCGATTTTTCGTGTGCACAATGTCGCCGCGACGCGTGATGCATTGGCAATCGCCGATGCGGTTCTTGCCAAAGCGTCGGCAAAGGCCGATGCCTAGATCAATGAGTGCCGGAATGTCATGTCCCGAGGAGGGTGCGGCTTTCCGGCGAAACAGTCCTGCCATGGAGGCGATGCGATGAGCCGCTATACCATCATCCTGAAAAACTGTTCCTTCTTTGCCCGTCATGGTCTTCTTGAACAGGAAGAGGTGTTGGGGCAGCGCTTTTTCGTCGATGCCGAGATGGAGGTCGAGGCGGGCGACGCGCTGGAAACCGACGATATTGAGAACACCGTCGATTATGGCGTGGCTTTCGCGGTCATCGAAAAGATCGTCGTCGGCCAGCGCCGGTATCTCATAGAGGCGCTTGCGAACGACATCGCCAAGGCGCTGCGTGCCCGTTATCCGCAAATCGTCTGGCTGCGCATCACGGTGCGCAAGCCCTCGGCGCCGGTTCCAGGTATTCTGGATTATGCACAGGTGAGCGTTGAACACCGAGCCTGAAACGATGACCGTCGCTGCCCTGGGTCTCGGCGGCAATATCGGCGATGCGGCCGCCGCCATGGCCAGGGCACTGCGCGAACTCGATGCGCATGGCGATTGCCGCCTGATGGCCGTCTCCAACCTTTACCGCACACCTCCATGGGGCAAGACCGATCAGGCCGATTTTTTCAATTGCTGCGCTTTGGTCGAGACCGCGCTTCCGGCGCCCGCGCTGCTGGAACTGTGCCTCGATATCGAAAAAGGCATGAAACGGGTACGGACGGAACGCTGGGGCCCGCGCACCATCGATATCGATGTGCTGACCTTCGGGAACCAGTCTATCGTTACGGAAAGCATTGAAGTGCCGCATCCACGCATGACGGAGCGCGCTTTCGTGCTGATGCCGCTTGCTGATATAGCGCCTGATCTCCAGGTCAGGGGAAAGTCCGTCCGGGAATGGCTTCAGCAGGCGGACAAGAGCGGCATTGTCAGCGCAAACGAAAAGCGGGAGTGGTGGACACTCCCGCCTGGCAATGGCTGAAAAACTGTAGTCTTTACGGCTTGATCGAGCCGACAGCCAGCTGGTCGATATCGCGCGCCAGCGTGACGCCGATGACCGGTATCATCTGATCGGCGACCTTCACCGAGATGGTGATGTTCATCGAATTGTCGTTGGAGACGCGGGCAACCATTGCACCGTTGAGTTTGGCGCGGTTGATGCCGACGACGACCTTGTCGCCGCTGACCTGTCCGGAGGTGATGTCCAGACCCTTGCCGGCCGCGCCATCAAGGAACCTGCCTTCGTAGCTGTTGCCCTTCTGGCTGATGACGGCGGACATGGGCTGGCTGAAGACGCCGACGCGGCAGGTGCCGCCGAGCTTTATGCCGGTCTGCTTGTCGTCAAGCGGTTCGCCCGTCAGGTCGCAGGTGAATTTCGTGCCCTTGTATTTGCCGGCGACGATTTCGCCCGGACCCTTCCAGACGCCGGCAACGGAGCGGAAAAACACGTCGTCGCGATCGCGTGATGCGGCATGCACGTCAGACATGCCGAAACCGCCGCTGACGGACAATATGGCGGCAAGTCCGCCCACAAGCGAAAAGAAGCGCGAATACATGATACTTTCCCCGGCGAAGAAGCCTGTTCGATAGGCTGCAATCTACCGGCGGAATGGTTAATGCTTGGTTTATTTCACTCTCATTTGCGGCGTCATCCGTAACCTTTTGAACCGCTCAAAGTCGAGCAATCAGGCTTTCTCGCCGCTTTTTCCACTGCTTAAATCGGGCGTGAGGTCGGACATGAAATCGCCGATTCCCGGCCGTTTCACAGCCCTGAACGGCAGCGGGCGGCAAAGATCCATTGCGGCAATGCCGATTCGCGCCGTCATCAGGCCGTTGATGACGCCTTCGCCGAGACGTGCGGAGAGTTTCGAAGCAAGGCCGTGTCCGAGAACCTGTTGAGCGAGCCCGTCACCGACGGCGATCGAGCCCGTGACGGCGAGATGGGCGACAACATCGCGCAGGAGTTTCAGCATGCCGAGCGTGCCGGGACGGCCGCCGTAAAGCTCTGCCATGGCGCGCACCAGCCGCGTCACTTCGAACAGCACATAAGCGAGATCGACGACGGCGCGTGGACTGACGGCAGTGACAACCGAGACTCGTTTCGAGGAATTGAGAATCAGCGCCCGCGCCTGTCGGTCGAGCGGCACCAGCAGTTCACGTTCGGCAAGCTCGATCAGATGCGGGCCGTCGATGACATCGCTTTCCGTTTCCTTCAGCGCCGCGCGCCCCTTGGCCGTTTCCGCCCGATGGGAAAGGACGGCATTCAGGCGGGTGACGATGGCGCGGGCGGGTTTCGGGCTCTTGTCAAGGCTTGCCGTCTCGGCATCCGCCTTGAGAGATTGTACGGCATTGAGCCGCATGATGCCGAAGACTTCGCGGCCGACGAGGGCGAGAACCGCAAAAAGCGCCACGATGAGGGCGATCGTTGCCGTGTAGCCCAGCCAGTCGGAGCGGGAAAACAGATTGCGGATGAGCTGATCCGCCCAGAGCCCGAAGGCAAGCGAGAACAGGACACCCAAAGCACCCAGCGCCAGCTTGCCGAAGGAGAAGCGGCTTTTCTTCGGTATCGCCACGGGCAGAGCGGCAGCGTCTATGTCCTCAGGTGCCAGAAACGGATCGTCTTCATCTGGCGTCAAAGATATCTCCGCATCGAAACTGCGCGGCGCTCGCTTCTGCGTGGCGGACGGTCGTGCCGTCTCTTCCGTCTCGAGCGTGAAAGCGGCGGGGCGGCGCGTCTGCGGATCGTTTTGTGTGGGAGCTTTCATGCGAGCTTGTCTCCGAACAGGAACTGCATGGCGCGGTCGAGCCTGATATGTGGAACGGAAAGCCGAATGCCGCCGCTGCCCGGCTCGTCAATGTTGGGCGGTCGAAAACGCACGACATTGACATCAGGTAGTGTCGCCTTGTCGCCATCCCGGTCTATGCTGCGGAACAATGGCTCCGGATCGTCAGGCAGGTCGCCCGGAAAGATCGCTGTCTTGCGATTGCCGTCAAATGTCTCGCCATTGATGGTTTCGCCGGTCATCGGCGTGCCCACGATGACGGGCAGTTCGTGGCCATCCTGTCGAACGCTTGCCTCTCTCGTGGCGCGAACCGAAGCCAGCGCCATGACTTCGATACCGGCGCCATTCATTCCGATGGTGGTGATGGCGCGGTCGACCAGACGCCGGGTCAGGCGCTCCAGCCGGTCATGGCTTTCGTGATGCAGATGATCGGCCTTCGTAGCCGCAATCAGCACCTTGTCGATGCGACGGCCGATCAGCGACGACAGCAGGCTGTTGGTGCCGGGGCGGAAACAGGCGAGAACATCGCCCAGCGCCCGCTCCAGATCCTGAACGGCTTCCGGACCGCGATTGACGGCCTGCAGCGTGTCGATCAGGACGATCTGCCGGTCGAGGCGGGCGAAATGCTCGCGGAAGAAAGGTTTGACGACGATCGACTTGTAGGCGTCGTAGCGCCGCTCCATCATGGCGCGCAGGGAGCCTTTCGGCGCTTTTTCGTCCGTCAGGCCGGGAAGCGGCGCAAAGGTCAGCGCGGGCGACCCTTCCAGATCGCCGGGCATCAGGAAGCGGCCGGGCGGCAGGGTGGACAGCGATCTCTCGTCGGACTTGCAGGCCTTGAGATAGGCCGCGAAGCTTTCAGCCAAGCGTCGGGCCGTCATTTCGTCGGCGGGCGCGTTGATATCGAGCGAAGAGGCGATGGCCAGCCATTCCTGTGCCAGCTCGGCGCGGACCCCGCTTCCGGCCAGCGAGACTGTGGTATCGCTGAATTGCCTGTAATCCTGCGACAGAAGCGGCAGGTCGAGCAGCCATTCGCCGGGGTAATCGACGATATCGATAGAGAGCTTGCCGGCCGAGAACCAGCGGCCCCAGCCGCTGGCGCTCTGGTAATCCAGCGTGATCCTGAGTTCTGAGATCGCCCGCGTCGAATCCGGCCAAAGCCGGTCGCGCACCAGTGCCTGGATGTGATCTTCATATTGGAAACGGGGAATGGCGTCGTCCGGCTGCGGCTCCAGCCGCACGTTAGAAACGCGTCCGGAGCGCATGGCCTCAAACAGCGGCAGCCGCCCGCCGTTGAGAAGATTATGGACCAGCGAAGAGATGAAAACCGTCTTGCCCGCCCGCGAAAGGCCGGTGACACCAAGCCGCAATGTGGGGTGAGTGAGGTTACTCGCGCGGTCGGCCAGATTATCGAACGCAATGAGCGCACTGTCTGTCAGGGACGTAAGAGAAGGCGGCAATGGCAATTTCCCGGCTGCGTTAAACGGTCACGGCTGCAATATAGGAAGATACGGTTGCCCAAAAAAGAAGCGCGCCAGCGGATTTTCAGCGCGCCTTCTTTCCGCAATTCATCGCGCGCCGAAGCGATTATTTGCCCGGTGCGAGGAAATCGATCAGCCGCCAGCGGTCTCTGCCGTTGCTGGCACCGCCGTCGTGATCCAGAACCGCGAGGCCCGATGTCGGAAAACCCGAGGGCAGGGCTGCATGCAGCAGGTCCTCGCCTATCATCGCTTCCAGCGTTGCCTCCATGGTGGGGTTATGGCCCACCAGCATCACTGACTGCGCCTCCGTCTGAGCGGCGACAAGGGAGAGATAGGTTTCGCTGCGCGCATTATACATCTCATCGACATAGAAGATGTCTATGCCTTCATTGAAGGCCCTTTGCCAGGCCTCCGTTGTCTGCCGGCAGCGAACGGCCGTGGAAGACAGGAGGACTTCGGGCCGGTAGCGGCGGTCGGCGGCGAGGTCGGCAATGACCTCCGCCTCGGCAAAGCCGGCCTCGTTCAATCCCCGGTCGAAATCCCGTTCTCCCGGCGCCGCCCAGGCGGCTTTGGCGTGGCGCAGAAGATAAACTCGGCTCGGGGAAGATGCTGTCAAGGGCGGGGACCGGCGTTCGAATGTCAGGGCACGGGCGGAATGCTACAGGATTGGGTTGCAGGACCGCAAGTCCTCTTTCCTGTTGGTAAGTCGCGTTGAAGTGATTGAAGAAGAGATCGCTTCAATACGAATAAAGAATAAAAATTAGTCATTTAGATGATTTTTGTGTCAGTTTTAAAAATGCCCGAAAACTGATCTGTAGACTTGAACCGGCCACTATCATTGGAGTATACACCGCCGCATTGAGATGTTCTTCGAGGAGAATCGCGTTGAGTGAGAAGATCGATCTTAGCAAATATGTGCTCTCGGAAGACGATGAGTTCATGAATGCCAGCCAGCGCGCCTACTTTCGCGCGAAGCTCATAGCCTGGAAAAACGATATCCTGAGAGAAGCGCGCGAGACGCTCGGACATCTCGCCGAAGAAAGCGCCAACCATCCCGATCTTGCGGATCGGGCCTCTTCCGAAACAGACCGGGCGATCGAGCTTCGCGCCCGCGACCGTCAGCGCAAGCTGATATCGAAGATCGATGCAGCCCTTCAGCGGATCGAAGACGGCACTTACGGTTATTGCGAGGAAACAGGCGAGCCCATCGGCCTCAAGCGTCTGGACGCGCGCCCGATTGCGACCCTCTCCATCGAAGCGCAGGAGCGCCACGAGCGTCGCGAAAAAGTCTACCGCGACGAATAAGGCTAAGCCGCGTCAGACCGGTGACACTATAAAAGAACAAGGGCACGGAAACGCTTCCGTGCCCTTTTTTATGCAATAGCCTCGGCCGGGTAAATTCGTCCCTTCAGCGGTCGCGGGTCACCGAAAGCTCACCGAAGATGCGTGCCATCTCCTTCTGGACGTCACCATCCGGCGATGCGCCGGTGACTGGTGGCGTGGCCGGCTGCGGTTTTGCCTGCTTTTCCGCTACGGGGAAAGTGGCCGGGTCACTATCGGCTCCCTTGCTTTTGGCGATCTCAGCTTCGAGGAAGCTCTCGAAATCGCTGGCCAGCTCGTCTGAAAATTTCGGCTCGGTGTCATTGGCGGCGACAGCCGGATTCTCAGGCTTGGGTGGGAACGGAACAGACGGTGCGCTCGCCGCCGGGTTCATACCGGGAAGAACCCGCTCCCGCGCAGCGTCGAGAAAATCGGCTGCGATGGATTGATTGATCACCGGCTCGCGCGCAGCGAAAACGGGCGGCGCAACGTCCGCAGGCCCGTCCTCTGCCGTCTTTGCTTCTATAGGTCCCTGGGCCGGGATCGGCGGCGCAACCGGTGCGGGGGCGGGTGCCGAGGGTTCGGCCCGCTTAAACTCCGGCCGCTCCGGGGTGATGGGGAGTGACGCGGCGGCGACGGGCAGAACGGTCGCGCCCGTCGGGGCTACGGTCACCGGTATTGGCGGCGGGGCAGGACGGGCCGCCTCCCGCTCGGAAGGTGCAGGTCTTGCCGGCGCGGCGGATTCACGCGCCGTCGGAGGCGGGGACGCAGGCGGCGGTGGCGTTGCCGGGCGCGGCGACGGTGGTGCTGCCGCTGCTGTCGGCGCGGGACGTTGGGCTTGAGCGGGCGGTTCCGGCCGTTGCGGCTGCTTCACCGGCTCCTCCGCTATCGAAGCGGGCGCAGGGGCCTGAGACGGTTGCTGCTGCGGCAGCACGGCGCGGCGTTCCGGTGAGATGGAAGGCTCGGTCCTTTTCGGCTCGCTTTCCTGACGCGGGAGCGCCTTGAGTTCCGGCTCCTGCACATCCCTGACGATCGGGATCGCGCCTATGCCGCTCTCGATGACGATATCGGTTGGACCGCCGATCATGACCAGATGCTCGACATTGTCGCGTCGCACCAGCACGAGGCGACGCCGCGCATCGACGGCTGTGGCGTCAAGCACCTGCAAACGTGGCTGCCGGTTGCGGCCGCCGCGGATAAAGGGCGCCGAACCGCTTCGTCTGCGCAGGATCCACAGAGCAATCGCCAGAACGAGGAGGGCCACACCCACACCGACGACGGCGACGATGAGACGGTTTCCATAGGTGCCGATAAAATCTTCCATCATGGAGATCATCCCTTCAGATTTTTGGCTTTTTAATTTCTTGGGCAATTAATATTGCCGTGGTTCTTATAATGTGAACATCAAGCACGAAAAGACGATTTTTTTAGGCGCAACACAAGGTTTATTCATTTCAGCACGGGCATCGCCCTATCGATGGCAACGGCGCCACCAAAGCGCCACATCTCGTCCTTCAATGCTGGGCGAGAGCGAAAGTTGCAATTCTTCCAATAGAAGGGAGCGCTTGCCATGTTCCGATCCCGTCTCGTCGGACCCGTACTGAGGCGCTGCAGTGCCGCCCTGTTGATTTCCTGTTCGGCAGCGGCGGATGATAAGGCGCCAGACAAGGTTTTCACGATGGATGAGTTCGTTCGGGACAACCCATCGTGTGTGGACTTTACCGATGGATGTTCGGTCTGCACCGTCAGTGACGGCAGGATTGAGTGCTCCGCGCCGCGGATCCAATGCCAGGTGAGGGAACTCACCTGCACGCGCCATTAGTCTTTTGAGGCTGATATGCGGCTTTGAAGCCGTTTTCGCTGTGCGTTTTAAGCCTTTGTGTCGCTGCGGAGCTTTTTGAGGGTCGAGCGAGTTGCTACAAGAAATTCTGCTGCCCGATTCCGTCCGGAGTGCGGGACTGTTCGAATGACGACCTGCACGACTGCGAGGCCAAGATGACACGGGTGCGCGAGACAAGCGACAACGACCTTCCGCTGGTGGACAGGCGTGCCCGTTCCGGCACGGTGTTGCGCATTCTGCTGCTGGCGCTGGTGCTGATCGCCGCTGCCGCCGCCTTTGTCTATTTCAAAGATTCTCTCGAAAACGAAATCGTGCTCGGCATTCTTGGTGTGCTGGCCATGATGGGCATTTTCTTTCTGGTTTCGTCGATCATCGGTTTCATTGAGGTGATGCCGCAATCGCAATCGGATGGGCTTGCACGCCGGTTTCTCTCTGCCCACCCCGATGGTACGCTGATAACAGATGCCAAGGGGCATATGGTTTATGCCAACGCCACCTATTGCAGGATGAGCGGCACCACCAAGGCGAGCGATATCCAGAGTCTTGAAACATTGCTGTCGCGCAGCCGGGAAGCGACGGAGGCTCTTTACCGTCTCATCAACATGCTGCGCGAAGGCCGCGACGGCTACGAAGAATTTCGCCTGCTGAAACCGCTGGGCGAGGATTCCAATGCGGGGCCACACTGGTACAGGCTGAAGGGCAGGGTGCTGAAGGATTCGGGCGGCGAGGGGCTGCATGTCTTCCAGATTGCCGATATCACGCCAGAGCGCGAAGATCAGGAGCGCTTTTTCCGCGAATTGCAGAATGCCATCGATTACCTCGACCACGCGCCGGCCGGTTTCTTTTCCGCCGGTCGCAAGGGTGAGATCGTTTATCTGAACGCCACTCTGTCGGAATGGCTCGGCATCGATCTCGCACAGTTTTCGCCAGGCTCGATGACGGTCTCGGACATCGTCGCCGGCGAGGGCATGGCGCTGATCGAATCCGTCCAGCCCCAGGGTTCAGCAAAGCGCACCGAAATCCTCGATCTCGACATGCGCCGGGTGAACGGCCAGAGCATGCCGGCCCGCCTCGTCCACCAGGTCACCGCAAAGGACGGCGCGCCGGGTGAGAGCCGTACCATCGTCCTGATGCGGCCCAAGGGGCAGGAGGATACCGAATCTTCCTCCGCCATGCGCTTCACGCGCTTTTTCAACAATACACCGATGGCGATTGCCTCGCTTGACGGCGATGGACGCATCCTGCGCATCAATGCGCCTTTCCTCAAGCTGTTCTCTGGCGTTGTCGGGCGCGACGATATTGATCGCGGCGTGGCACTCGAGACAGTCCTTCACGACAATGAAAAGCCGCGCCTTGAACAGGCGCTCGCCGAGGCCAAGGACCGTCAGGGCGATATCGCGCCCTTCGATTCCCGCCATCCGAGCGACGAGACCAGGCATTTCCGTTTCTACGTCAATGCCGTCATCGACCAGGACGACGAGGCGCCGGAAGAGGTGGCAATCGTCTATGCGATAGAGGTGACCGAGCAGAAGGCGCTCGAAACCCAGATGGCGCAGACGCAGAAGATGAACGCGGTGGGCACGCTCGCAGGCGGCATTGCCCACGATTTCAACAACGTGTTGACCGCCATCCTGCTGTCGTCCGACCATCTGCTCTTGCAGGCGCGTCCGGCCGATCCGAGCTTCGCCGATCTGATGGAGATCAAGCGAAACGCCAACCGCGCCGCCGTACTGGTGCGCCAGCTTCTGGCATTCTCGCGCAAGCAGACGATGCGCCCGGCAATCCTCAACCTGACGGATGTGATCGGCGACCTGCGCATGCTGGTGGACAGGCTGATTTCCGGCACCAATGTCAAGCTGGAGGTCGATTACGGCCGGGATCTGTGGCCGGTGAAAACAGACCTGTCGCAGTTCGAGCAGGTGCTCATCAATCTCTGCGTCAATGCACGCGACGCCATGCCCGATGGCGGCAAGATCACCATCAGGACACGCAACGTCGACGCAGAAGAGATCGCCGCGCTCGGCCGTCCCGAATTCCCGGCCGAAGACATGGTGATGGTGGAAGTTGCCGATAACGGCACGGGCATCCCGCCGGAGATCATGGACAAGATTTTCGAACCGTTCTTCACCACCAAGGAAGTGGGCAAGGGCACGGGCCTCGGGCTGTCGATGGTCTACGGCATCGTCAAACAGTCCGGCGGCTATATTTATCCCGAATCGGAAGTGGGCAGGGGAACGGCCTTCCGCATCTACCTTCCGCGCCACGTGGTGGAGGCGGTTCCCGGCACTGGACAGCAGCCAGGCGAGGCGGCGCTTGCTCCGGTCGCCGCGGCCGAGCCGGTGAAGGAAGAGCCGCTGGACCTCACAGGCAAATCCGCCGTCGTGCTGCTGGTGGAAGACGAAGAGGCGGTGCGGCGTGGCGGCAAACGCATGCTGGAAACGCGCGGCTACACCGTGCACGAGGCAGGCTCAGGCACAGAGGCGCTGGAGGTGATGGAGGAACTGGAAGGCAAGGTGGATATCGTCGTTTCCGACGTCGTGATGCCTGAGATGGACGGCCCGTCGCTGCTGAGAGAGCTGCGCAAATCCTATCCAGACCTGAAATTCATCTTCGTTTCAGGTTATGCCGAGGACGCCTTCGCGAAAAACCTGCCGGCTGATGCCAAGTTCGGTTTCCTGCCCAAACCCTTCTCATTGAAGCAGCTTGCCATCGCCGTGCGCGAAATGCTCGACGACAAGGAGTGAGACCGGCGCCGTCGAACCGAATTCGGCAGAGCGGCCGCCTGTCGCAGCCGTCCGCATTTGGCGCGAAGGCGCGCCCATGCGGACGGGGTATGTCTTCTCGGACTTCGGTTACCTCTCATATCCCGCACTTTTCGCGAGGTTTGCCTCTTCGCAAACGCAATAGTGATTGCACCGTCGCGCAAGGGGCTTAAAATCGCTTCTTAACGACCTAAATATGGAGAGGCGAAGTTCTCCCTCCTGGCAATCAGCTGTCGGTTTGAGAACAGTTTGGAGAATGATGAAAGATGATCGCTAAGCCGATCTACATGCAGGGCGAGGGCGAAGGGGAAGACGGGGGCGGTACCAACCGTGGAACGTCTGTTATCACCCGCGTTAAGCCGAAGACGAAAAGACCGAATTTGTACCGTGTTCTTTTACTGAATGACGACTACACTCCCATGGAATTCGTCATTCACATTCTGGAACGGTTTTTCCAGAAAGATCGTGAAGCGGCAACCCGCATCATGCTGCACGTGCACCAGCACGGCGTAGGCGAATGCGGGGTGTTTACATATGAGGTCGCAGAGACGAAAGTAAGCCAGGTCATGGATTTCGCCCGACAGCACCAGCATCCGCTGCAGTGCGTCATGGAAAAGAAATGAGGATCGCAACGTGCCAACTTTTTCCCCGAGTCTCGAGAAGGCGCTGCACCAGGCACTGACCTTTGCAAATGAGCGTCACCACGAATATGCGACGCTCGAACATCTACTTCTGGCGCTGATCGACGACGCGGATGCCGCAGCCGTCATGGGCGCCTGCAACGTCGATCTCGATGCCCTTCGCAAGACTGTCAGCGATTACGTCGACAATGAACTGACCAACCTCGTCACCGGTTACGACGAGGATTCCAAACCCACATCCGGCTTCCAGCGCGTCATCCAGCGCGCCGTGATCCATGTTCAGTCATCCGGCCGCGAGGAAGTGACCGGCGCAAACGTGCTTGTGGCGATTTTCGCCGAGCGCGAGAGCCATGCTGCCTATTTCCTGCAGGAACAGGAAATGACCCGTTACGATGCGGTCAACTACATCTCTCACGGTATCGGCAAGCGCCCCGGCACGTCCCAGACGCGCACGCCGCGTGGCGCTGACGAACCGGAAAGCGAAAACAAGCCGAACCGCAGCAATCCCGAGGAGGACGGATCGTCCGCCAAGAAGCAGCAGGATGCTTTGAAGGCCTACTGCGTCAACCTCAATGAAAAGGCGAAAAACGGTAAGATCGACCCGTTGATCGGCCGTCACGACGAGGTAAACCGCACCATCCAGATCCTCTGCCGCCGCTCCAAGAACAACCCGCTTTATGTGGGGGATCCGGGCGTCGGCAAGACGGCGATCGCTGAAGGGCTTGCCAAGCGTATCGTCGAAGGCAAGGTGCCGGAGGCGCTCGCCAATGACACGATCTTTTCGCTCGACATGGGCACGCTGCTGGCGGGCACCCGTTATCGCGGTGATTTCGAAGAGCGTCTGAAGCAGGTCGTCAAGGAACTCGAAGAGTACCCGGGCGCGGTCCTGTTCATCGATGAAATCCACACCGTCATCGGTGCGGGCGCGACCTCCGGCGGCGCGATGGATGCGTCTAACCTGCTGAAGCCTGCGCTTTCGTCGGGTGCAATCCGCTGCATCGGTTCGACCACCTACAAGGAATATCGCCAGTTCTTCGAGAAAGATCGTGCGCTCGTGCGTCGTTTCCAGAAAATCGATGTCAACGAGCCGTCGATCGATGATGCGATTGCGATCATGAAGGGCCTGAAGCCCTATTTCGAGGATTACCATCACCTCAGATATTCCAATGAGGCGATCAAGGCTGCTGTCGAGCTGTCGGCCCGCTATATCTCGGACCGCAAGCTGCCGGACAAGGCGATCGACGTGATCGACGAGACCGGTGCAGCGCAGATGCTGCTGCCTGTTTCCAAGCGCCGCAAGCTGATCACGGAACGGGAAATCGAGGCGACCATCGCGACGATGGCCCGTATTCCCGCGAAGACGGTGTCCAAGGATGACGAGATGGTTCTCGCCAACCTCGAGAAGGAACTGCGCTCCGTCGTTTATGGGCAGGACATCGCCATCGAGGCGCTTGCCACGGCCATCAAGTTGGCCCGTGCCGGTCTGCGCGAACCGAACAAGCCGATCGGCTCCTATGTCTTCTCCGGCCCGACAGGGGTGGGCAAGACGGAAGTGGCCAAGCAGCTCGCCGCCTCGCTCGGCGTCGAGATGCTGCGCTTCGATATGTCGGAGTACATGGAACGTCATACCGTGTCGCGCCTGCTTGGTGCGCCTCCCGGCTATGTCGGCTTCGACCAGGGCGGTCTTCTGACCGATGGCGTCGATCAGCATCCGCATTCCGTGGTGCTGCTGGACGAAATCGAAAAGGCGCATCCTGACATCTACAACATCCTGTTGCAGGTGATGGACCACGGCTCGCTGACCGACCACAACGGCAAGAAAATCGACTTCCGCAACGTCATCCTCATCATGACGACCAATGCGGGCGCTTCCGAAATGGCGAAATCCGCCATCGGTTTCGGTTCTTCGCGCCGCACTGGTGAAGATGAAGAGGCGATCAACCGCCTGTTCACGCCGGAGTTCCGCAACCGTCTGGACGCGATCATTCCGTTCTCGCCGCTCCCGACCGCCGTTATCCACAAGGTCGTGCAGAAGTTCGTCATGCAGTTGGAAACCCAGCTCTCCGAGCGCAACGTCACCTTCGATCTGCATGAAGATGCGATCTCCTGGCTGGCGGAGAAGGGTTACGACGAGAAGATGGGCGCCCGTCCTCTGTCTCGTGTGATCCAGGAGAACATCAAGAAGCCGCTCGCCAATGAAATTCTCTTTGGCAAGCTGAAAAAGGGCGGCGTCGTCAGTGTCACCGTCGGCAAGAAGGATGACGGTGCCGATGGCCTCATACTCGAGGTTCTGCCGGAGACCGCACCCGTCAAGCCGCAGCCGGAAGCCGAACTCAAGGCGGCGAAGTCCCCCGGCAAGGCAAAGGCGAAAACATCTTCCAAGGCTGCTAAAGCGAAGGAAGAGGCGGATGTCCTCGTCGCCGAAGCTGACAAGTCCGACGATGCCGAAAAGCCGCGGCGCAAGGCCAACGCCGTACCGAAGGTACCGAAGAAGAAGTGACCGCGGTCTTTGATCGATAAACAGATGCCGGGCGAAAGCCCGGCATTTTTATGCATGAAGCGTGCCGCTCTTTAATGGAATCGGCGGCAAGTCTTCATTTCTCCGTCTGTATGACGTTGCCGCGATGCCACGGCATTTCAGACGACATGCACGAGTGGGTTCGCAATGCAAAATGCCGATAGCGACACCATCCCATTGCGCGGCTGGTTTTTCAGGGGAATGCGGGGCATATTCTCGCTGCCGTCCCTTATTCTCATGACATCCTTCGTCGGTTTCAGCGCTTTTGCACTGGAATCGGGCGTAGCCCGCGGTGAAGCCGTGTTCATGACGCTGTTCATCTGGGCATTGCCCGCCAAGATGATCCTGATCGGCTCCATGGTCGGCGGCGCCAATCTTGCCGCCTGTTTTCTGGCGGTGACATTGTCATCGGTACGTATGATGCCGATGGTGGCCTCCATCGTTCCCGAAATGCGCGGCGCGAAGACGCCGACCTGGATTTTGCTGTTCCTTTCGCATTTCGTTGCGATTACGGCGTGGGTCTTTGCAACACAGAACCTTTCAAAGGTGCCGCGGGAGGCCCGCGCCGCCTGGTTTGCCGGGTTTGGCATCACGCTCACCGTCGTCAATGCCATCATCGTTGGCCTGTGTTACGGTGTCGTCGCCGCGTTTCCGCCGCTGGTTGCTGGTGTCCTGTTCTTCCTGACGCCGGTTTATTTCATCGCGTCCATCTGGGCTTCCGCGCGCCACTCCGTCGTCAAGGTCGCCTTTGTCATCGGCGTCATCGCCGGTCCGGCCTTTGCGGTCCTCGCGCCCGAATTCGACATCCTTTATGCCGGTATCGGTGGAGGCACGGTGGCTTATGCAATCGATCGCCTCATATTCCGCCGCAGGATGAAACCGGCCTCACCGGAGAGTGAACCATGATGAGCGACCATTGGTGGGCACCCTATCTCTTCATCGCAATCGCAGGCTGGCTGGCGACCGATCTCTGGCGCTGGCTCGGTGTTCTCGCCGGTAACCGGTTGAAAGAGGATTCCGAGGCGCTTTATTGGGTGAGGGCGGTTGCCACGTCACTCGTCATGGCGGTCACCGCCAAGCTGATCGTGTTTCCGACCGGAACGCTTGAGTCCTCGCCGATGTGGCTGCGTATCGGTGCGGCAGTACTCGGCTTTATTGCCTTTCTGGCCGCCGGCCAACGCGTCATCGTCGGCGTCGCGGTGCCGATCGTGCTCCTGGCAGGCGGACTTTTCGCGCTGGGTTTCTAACCTGGTATTAAAACTCCCTGTTTAGACTGCGCGATCAAAACAGGGATCCAGCGCCATGCGATTATTTGCAGCGGAACGTTTCGTCGTTGGCTTTATCGCTTTATTATTTGTCGTTGATGCAGCCTTGATTGCAGCAAGGGGCATCAGCGTGGATTATGCCGGGTACTTCCTGTGTGTATTCGCGGGTGCCGGCGTCTTTCTTCTTGGTCAATTCTATCGCAGAAGCGGGCGCGATTACCGTATAGCTGCCGCCCTCATGTCGGGAGGGCTTTTTATCCTCTTCACGCTCGCGGCCTCCATCTTCAACTATATGTTCCTGCCAATTGCGTTCCCGACGATCGATAATGTGCTCTTCGCTGTGGACGCGGCATTTGGCTATAGTTGGAAGGACATTGTCATCTGGGCGGCAACGCATTCGTGGATCGGGACAATCCTGTTCTTCGTTTATGCGACATCACTTCCCCAGCTTCTATTGATTGTCCTCACTCTGGGCTTTACGGGCAAGAACCGGCTGCTGCATCATTTCCTCGTCACCGGGGTGCTGGGCGCTTTTGCGAGCATTGTTTTCTGGATATTTTTCCCGACATTCGGACCATCTGCCTATATGGCGCTGCCCCAATGGGTCTCCCAGGCAATTCCTCTGGCGGTGGGCAATGAGTATGGGCAGGAACTGAACCGTCTTTCGACGCAGGGCGTTGACTACCTTTCCCCTAAAAGCGTCCTGGGACTTATCGGTTTTCCATCGTTCCACATCTTCATGGCGGCAATGTCTGTCTGGTTCGCACCAAGGCACTGGTGGGCGATGCTCGTCATACTGCCGCTTAACCTGTTGATGCTGCCGGCCGTCCTCGTGCAGGGCGGGCATCACCTCTCGGATGTTTTTGGCGGTCTCGTCGCTTTTGCCATCATCTGCGCTGTCTCGGGCCGGTTGCTCCAATGGTTGTCGGCAAAAGAGCGCATGGAAAGGACGGCCGAGGCGGCCGGGCAGGTCATGGTGGCGGAATAGTCGCCCCGGCTTCGCGTGCTTCTGCCAACAGCCAGTTCGCCAGAAGCCTCGCCGATGTACTCATTTCCGCCGTTTCCACCAGCCAGTAATATTTGTCCTTGTCGGCGGCGCGCTCGAAGAGAACGGTCAGTTCGCCTTTCGCAATCTCGTCGCGCAGAAGTTCTGTCGGACAGAGACCGACGCCCTGGCCGGCCTTCAGCGCTGTTACGAGAAGATTGAAATCCGCGAAAATCGGGCCGGTGCTATTCGGCGGGACCGTGCCGGCGGCGGCGAACCAGGCCCGCCAGGCCATTTCGCTATCGTCATGCAGCAATTCCGCCTGCAACAGGCTGGCAACCGCGCTGAACGGACCGAATTGGGCAGCGTAACCGGGAGCGCAGGTGGGGCGCGTCTCGGCGCTGAAAAGCGCCACGGCATTTGGCCCGGCAGACACGCCGTGCTCTATGGCGAGATCGGCCGGCACGGCCTGCCTGGCGCCGAGATAGCTGATGGACACTTGAATATCGGGATGCATCGCCCGGAAACGCGGAAGCCGCGGCGTCAGAAAATGCGCAATGACTGAAGGCAGGCTGGCGAGGCGGACCGTGATGCGATCGCGACGGCCGCGTATGCGTTCTGCGCCGGAAGCGATCTGCCTGAGGCTTGAGGAAACCGTGCCCCCGAAATCCTTCCCGGCCGGCGTCAGTGTTACGCCCCTGGCATGCCGTTCGAAGAGTGCAACACCAAGCCATGCCTCGAGATTGCGTATATGCTGGCTGACGGCGGTCGCCGTCATGCCGAGTTCAAGAGCGGCCAAGGCAAAACTGCCTTTCCTGGCGGCCGCCTCGAAGGCGCGGAGAGTGGCGAGCGGAGGCAACATCATGAGAAAAAAGGGTAAGTAAAACTTGGTCTGAGCGCAAGAAGAACCCATCTTGTCACCCGGTCATTCGTACCGCAATTTCCCTCCGACATTACATTGCTCAGAGGATTTCATGCCCCGAATGCCTGTTGCCGAACCCGAAGACGCCGCCGCGCGCCGCGCCATTTCGCCTGTCGTCGTTTACCCGAACGGCACACTTGAGACTCCCGACCTTGCGCTTTTGGAAAAAGCACGCGGGAGCATGGAAAAGATCGATGAGGTTATCGTGCCGCCGCGTGACGGCCGAACCTTCAATGTTCCGAAGGGCCATTTTTTCCGCATCGTCAGTATCGAAGGCCCGCAGGTGGGGGATTTGAACCTCTGGAATGCGCATGATCTGAATGAACGGTTTTTCAGCGGCAAGACCCGCGCGCTGCATGCCACCCATGTTTCTGTCGGCAACCGGTTGTGGAGCAACCTGCCATCCCTTCGGCCGATGGCGACCATCACCCATGACACGCTGTCATGGTATGGCTGGGACGAGGACGGCGGCGGTGTGCATGACGTGATCGGCACGCGCTGCGATCCCTACACGAACAAGCTGCTCAGCGGCGGCGATTATCATCATTGTTGCCACTCCAACCTCACGAACGCGCTTGCTTCCGCCAAGGGCCTTTCGTTCCGGCAGGCGGAGCCGCATGTTCATGATGTGTTGAACGTCTTCATGTGCACGGGGTTCACCCGCGACACCCACCAGTATTTCATGAAGGCAAGTCCGGTGCGTCCGGGCGATTATCTCGAGTTCTTTGCGGAAATCGATCTCATCGGCGCGCTGTCCGCCTGCCCGGGAGGGGATTGCAGCGCCACGCATTCCAGCGATACGGCGGCCTGTTATCCGCTGCAGGTAGAGATCTACCGGCCGGATCCGACGATGCTTGAAGGCTGGCCATGGCCGGAGAGGAATGCCTATCGCCCTCCGGCGTGACTGCAAACAATATTGCCGCCGTGTGCGTTCCCGAACAGGCCAGAGAATGATGCCGCGTGCAGCCAGGGCGCTTCTGCGCCTTAAAGCTAGCGCGATCGAGAACTTGATCGCGCCAGCCGAGGGATCGGGTCTGTGACAACGGCGTGCGGAGGCCGCGACAAACGCGCGGGTGTCTTGGCGCCCGTCACGAGGCGAGCGCCGCCTTTATCTTCTCTGCGTGAGCCTTCAGCACGTCACCATCGGCCATCACGCCCGAGTGCGGCTTCAGCGGCTCGCCTTCCTTGCGTGGAATGACGTGGAAGTGCAGGTGGAAAACGGTCTGGCCAGCGGCCGGTTCGTTGAACTGGGCGATGAAAACGCCGTCCGCATCGAAGGCTTCCTTTGCCGCGACTGCGAGTTTTTGCACCACCGGAATGGTTTTCGCCAGCACTTCGGGATCGGCGTCGAGCAGGTTGCGGGAGCCGGTTTTGGGAACGACGAGCAGATGGCCCGGGGCCTGCGGCATCACATCCATGAAGGCCAGAGTATGCTCGTCCTCGTAAAGCTTATGGCTCGGAATTTCGCCGCGCAGGATTTTTGCGAAGATATTGTTGTCGTCATAGGCGCTGGCCGTCATTCTGCTCTCTCCGTATGTCGGACTATGCGTCCGGTTCCTGTCTTTCGCCCTTGCGGAAAGGCGTGTGTTCATCAAGGTAATCGCCGATATGCTCGACCTCTTCGCGCTCCCGCTGAAGATAATCGGCAATGGCGCGGCGCAGGCCCGGGTGGACGATGAAATGCGCCGAATGGGTGGTGACCGGCACGTAACCGCGCGCCAGCTTGTGTTCGCCCTGCGCACCGGCTTCCACTCGTTTCAAACCCTTGGACAGCGCGAAATCGATCGCCTGATGGTAGCAGACCTCGAAATGCAGAAAAGGATGATCCTCGATGCAGCCCCAGTGCCGGCCGTAAAGCGCGTCCGAGCCGATAAAGTTGATCGCACCGGCAATATAGCGCCCCTCGCGTTTCGCCATGACCAGCAGCACGTCATCGGCCATTCGCTCGCCGATCAGCGAATAAAATTCCCGGGTCAGATAGGGCCGGCCCCATTTACGGCTGCCGGTATCCATGTAGAAGGCGAAAAACTGGTCCCAGATGTCCTCCGTCAGGTCGGACCCCGTCAGCCAGTCGATCTCGATGCCGTGTTCCAGCGCTGATCGGCGTTCCTTCTTGAGCCCCTTGCGCTTGCGTGATGACAGCGCATCGAGGAAATCGTTGTGATCGCGATAACCGTCATTGATGAAATGGAATTGCTGGTCCGTACGATGCAGGAAATCGCATGGCAGAAGAGCGGATAGGTCATCCTCTTCCAGAAACGTGACGTGAGCCGAGGAAACGCCGATCTTCTCGGTCACTTGTGCAAGACCGGAGGCAAGGAGCGGCTTGAATCGTCCGACATCTTCGCCGTTGGCAACCAGCAGCCGCGGGCCCGTCGCCGGGGTAAAGGGCACTGAGCATTGCAATTTCGGATAATAATGCCCGCCAGCCCGCTCGAAGGCATCTGCCCAGCCGTGATCGAAGACGTATTCGCCCTTGCTGTGGTTTTTCAGGTAGGCAGGAACGGCGCCAATAAGGGTGCCTGCAGCGTTTTCCAGCAGCAGGTGGTGCCCCAGCCAGCCAGTCTTGGCGGTGGCCGAGCCGGAGTCTTCCATGGAAGACAGGAATTCATGCGATATGAACGGGTTGTAAGATTTTCCTGATGCATCGCGCGATGTTCCGGAAAGCCGTTTCCAGCTTTCCGGATCGATGTCCGCGAAGGACTGCGCAATGCTGATGGAATAATCTTCTGTCATGCCGTGGTGGACGGGTTCTCTCTCGGGTCGAAACCTTCGAATGTCATCTGGTCCGCATATTTATAGGTCGTCTCGCGCGCATTTTCATCCCTGACCGTCCAGGTAATCACCGGAAGCCCGAGTTTTCTTTGCGCTTCAATGAAGCTGTTGGGCAGGTGACCCCAATGATAGGAGATGAAATCGAGCCCCAGCTGCATGGCGTCGTCATGTCTGAAGAAGTCCTCCGGCCTATCGCCTTCGGCCGTCAGCCCGAGCGGCCAGGGCGAGCCCGCAGCCTTCAGGTCCTTCAGCAGATGGTGGTCGAAGCTCATCAGCGCCACGTGGCCGTTATAGCCCTCGAGGTCTTCCAGCACCGCTTCGGCAAAGCCGTCATCGACGCCTTCGCCCTCGCGGCCCTTCAGCTCAATAACCAGCGGCACCCTGCCGGCCACGAGAGCCAGCAGCTGCTTGAGGCTCGGAACGCGATCCTTGGTTTGGCCGACGGAAAGCATTGCCAGCTCCGCCGAGGTGCGTTCACGCACATCGCCCTTGATGCCGGTCAGCCTTTCCAGGTCGTGATCATGGAAAACCACCGGCACACTGTCTGCCGCTAGCTGAACGTCGCATTCGATCGCAAAACCGGCCTCGACGGCGCGGGAAAAGGCGGAGAGCGTGTTTTCCCAGACCGCCTTGTTGAGATCATGATAACCGCGATGGGCGACGGGCTGGGCCGTCAGCCAGGAAAGTTTCAGTGTCATACGTCGATTTCCACGATGGCGTCGATTTCGACCGATGCATTGAAGGGCAGGGCGGCCATGCCGACGGCGGCGCGGGCATGTTTGCCGGCTTCGCCCAGAACATTGGCGATGAGGTTCGATGCACCGTTGATGACGAGATGTTGCTCAACGAACTCGGGAACGGAAGCCACAAAGCCGTTCAGCTTGATGACGCGGCGGACTTTCGACAGATCGCCATTCAAGGCGGCCTTGACCTGTGCGAGAATGTTCACGGCGCAAAGTTCGGCTGCGCGCTGGGCGCCTGCCACGTCGACATCGCGGCCAACGAGGCCCGTCACCGCAATCTTGCCCGATTCCATCGGCAGTTGACCCGATACATAAAGCAGATTGCCGCTGATGGTGAACGGAACGTAGTTTGCGGCTGGTGCTGCCGCAACAGGAAGCGTAAAGCCTAGTTCCTTGAGGCGGCCTTCGATGACGTCCGACATTTTCGTCTCCGGTTTTGTTGTAAATCCTTCAAGAATCCGGCATTCAGAAGATGTTGATCCAAAAGCCGGGCGGTTGCTTGTACAATATGAGCGGCGAGTCCAACAGGAGATATTGCATGTTTGTCAGGACGCTTGGTTTCGTTGCCGCAACAGGGCTTATGACCGGCCTGTCGAACGCCGCCAGCGCCTTGCCCGTCGCGGTTCCCGATCTCATTGCACATCGCGCCGTCTACGACCTCGAACTCAAGGATGCGTCCGATCGCTCCGGCATCGAAGGCATGACTGGTCGCATGGTCTATGAGTTCACCGGCTCCGCCTGCCAGGGTTACAAGACGGATTTCCGTTTCGTAACGCAGATCAACACGGGCGATGCCGTGCGGATGACGGATCAGCAGACGACGACGTTCGAAGACATTGCCGCCAAAAAATTCACCTTCGAGACCAAGTCCTACACCGATGACAAGCTGGACAAGGAAGTGCAGGGGGCGGCAACCGACAGCAGCGATGGCGTGAAGGTCGACCTGACCCGTCCGGATGCCCGCCAGGTCAGTCTGGTCGCAAGTGAATTCCCGACACAACACATGTTTCAGGTCATCGAGCACGCGAAGCAGGGAAAGCGCATTTTCGAATCCCGTATTTTCGACGGGTCGGATGATGGTGATGAAAGCCTGATCACCTCGACGCTGGTCGGCAAGGCGCAGACACCGAAGGACGGGGACGCGGATGCCGGCAAGGCGGGCGATTTCGCCAAGGCCGCCTTCTGGCCGGTGACCATCGCCTATTACAACGACAAGACCGGCACCGACGCTTTGCCGATCTACCGCATGTCGTTCAAGCTTTATGAAAACGGAATCACCCGCGATCTCACCATGGATTACGGTGATTTCGTTCTGACGGGAAAGCTTGCGAAGCTTGATATTCTCAAGCCCGAAACCTGCGAAAACAAGCCCGTGCGCTGAAACGGGGCCATTTGCGCGGTTTTTTCGCATAATCGCTTGCATTTTTAAGCAGGCGACTGTATGCGGCTCACCATTCCACACGCGAAGCTTGGGATGTTCCGGGAGAAATCCGGTCCGTTCCGCCCGGTGGTGTCGATGAAAATCGGCGCTGTTCGCTTCGCGGGGGTTAAACCGGAAAAGGAGTAACAAGGCATGGCATTGCCCGATTTTTCTATGCGCCAGCTTCTGGAAGCTGGTGTTCACTTCGGCCACCAGACGCACCGCTGGAACCCGAAGATGAAGCCGTACATCTTCGGCGACCGTAACAACATCCACATCATCGACCTGGCTCAGACCGTTCCGATGCTGTCGCGCGCCCTTCAGGTCGTGTCCGACACCGTTGCCCGTGGCGGCCGCGTTCTGTTCGTTGGCACCAAGCGCCAGGCGTCCGAAATCATCGCCGACAGCGCAAAGCGTTCGGCCCAGTACTACGTCAACTCCCGCTGGCTCGGCGGCATGATGACCAACTGGAAGACCATCTCGAACTCGATCCAGCGCCTGCGCAAGGTTGACGAGATCCTGAACTCGGAAGGCTCTGGCTACTCCAAGAAGGAACGCCTGAACCTTGAGCGCGAACGCGAAAAGCTTGAAAAGGCTCTCGGCGGTATCCGCGATATGGGCGGCGTTCCGGACCTGATGTTCATCATCGACACCAACAAGGAAAAGATCGCGATCGAAGAAGCCAAGCGTCTTGGCATTCCGGTCGTTGCGATCATCGACAGCAACTGCGATCCGGATCACATCGACTACCCGATCCCGGGTAACGACGATGCTTCGCGCGCCATCTCGCTTTATTGCGACCTGATCGCCCGCGCTGCCATCGACGGTATTGCCCGTCAGCAGGGCGCTTCCGGCCGCGACATCGGCGCTTCTGAAGAAGCTCCGATCGAGCCCGCTCTCGAAGACGAGGCTGGCGCCTGATATAGGCCCTGTCTGGCGGCGATCCCGTATCGCCGTCTCCTCGACCAGGATATGACAAGGCCGTCAAAGACCTTCAATGGGTTGACGGCCTTGTTCGTTTCTAACCGCTCCGCCACGGTTTCTGGAAACCACAGGCGTCCGAGGTGGTTGGAACGGCAGGCAGTCTTCATAACGCTGTCACACTAGAGCGGCACCCATCATTTCGATGTTTGGCGACGCCGCAGCACTTGGGAATGCGCATGCCCCTTGTCGGAACCTCAGGGTTTCAAAGGGTGTGCGGCCGGGTACAGTCATCACCCAGAACTTCGGCACGGCAAATTCCGCCGGCTGACCGATCGAACCGATAAGAGGCACACAATGACCGAAATCACAGCCGCAATGGTGAAGGAACTGCGCGAAAAGTCTGGCGCAGGCATGATGGACTGCAAGAAGGCTCTTGCTGAAACCAATGGCGACATGGAAGCGGCGATCGACTGGCTGCGCGCCAAGGGCATCGCGAAGGCCGACAAGAAGTCCGGCCGCACGGCTGCCGAAGGTCTGGTCGGCGTTGCCACCATGGGTCACAAGGCTGTCGTTGTCGAGCTGAACTCGGAAACCGACTTCGTTGCCCGTAACGACGCTTTCCAGGACCTCATCCGCGGCATCGCCCAGGTTGCTCTCTCCACCGATGGCACCGTTGACGCTGTTTCCGCTGCCACCTATCCGGCAACCGGCAAGTCCGTTTCCGACAGCATCAAGGACGCGATCGCAACGATCGGCGAGAACATGACGCTGCGTCGTTCCGCTGCGCTGGAAGTGCCGCACGGCGTTGTCGCGACCTACATCCACAACGCTGCCGGCGACGGCATCGGCAAGCTCGGCGTTCTCGTTGCGCTGAAGTCGGAAGGCGACAAGGCAGTTCTCAACTCCATCGGCCGCCAGGTTGCCATGCACATCGCTGCAACCAACCCGCTCGCCATCCGTGCTGAAGAAGTCGACGCTGCCGTTGCTGAGCGCGAGCGCAACGTCTTCATCGAACAGGCCCGCGAATCCGGCAAGCCCGAAGCCATCATCGAAAAGATGGTCGATGGCCGCATGCGCAAGTTCTTCGAAGAAGTCGCCCTTCTGTCGCAGGCTTTCGTCATCAACCCCGACCTGACCGTCGGCGCTGCCGTCAAGGAAGCCGAGAAGGAAGCTGGCGCTTCCATCGAAGTTACCGGCATGGTTCGCCTGCTGCTCGGCGAAGGCGTCGAAAAGGAAGAAAGCGATTTCGCAGCTGAAGTCGCAGCCGTCGCCAAGGGCTGATTATATTTACCCAATCTTGGGAAAACGGGAGGGCATCGCGTGACAACGCGGTGCCCTTCGTGTATCCGCGTTTCGGTTACATTTCCGAGGAGTCATGATGTCTTCCAAGCCGATCTACAAACGCGTTCTTCTCAAGGCTTCCGGCGAAGCCCTCATGGGTGATCAGGGTTTCGGTATCGATGTGGCGGTGGCCGACCGCATTGCCTCCGATATCGCCGAGGCAAGGGCGATGGGCGTTGAAGTCGGCGTTGTCGTCGGCGGCGGCAATATCTTTCGCGGCGTGGCCGTGGCATCCAAGGGCGGCGACCGCGTCACCGGCGACCATATGGGCATGCTGGCAACCGTCATCAACGCGCTGGCCCTTGCCACCTCGCTCCGCAAGCTCAGCATCGACACTGTCGTTCTTTCGGCAATCGCCATGCCCGAGATCTGTGAGAGCTTCTCCCAGCGTGCCGCCCTTCATCATCTGGCCCAGGGCCGCGTGGTGATTTTCGCCGGCGGTACGGGCAACCCGTTCTTCACCACCGATTCCGCTGCTGCACTGCGCGCCGCCGAAATGGGCGCAGAGGCGATCTTCAAGGGAACCCAGGTGGACGGCATCTATTCCGCTGACCCAAAGAAGGACCCGACGGCAACCCGCTTTGATGAGCTGACCCATAGCGAAGTGCTCGGCAAGGGGCTCGCGGTCATGGATATCGCCGCTGTCGCCCTTGCCCGCGAAAACCACATCCCGATCATTGTTTTCTCGATCCATGAGAAGGGCGGTTTTGCACAGATATTGACCGGCGGCGGCCGCAAGACCATCGTGCACGACAAATAATCCAAAACGATGCCGCCCCTGGGGCGAATACGGCCGCTGGCCGACAAGATGGAGTATCAAGATGAGTGGTGTTGACCTCAACGATATCAAGCGCCGTATGGATGGCGCCATCAATGCGTTCAAGAGCGATATCGCGTCGCTGCGCACCGGCCGCGCGTCGGCCAACATTCTGGACCCAGTGACCGTCGACGCCTACGGTTCGCGTGTGCCGCTCAACCAGGTGGCCAACATCACCGTTCCCGAGCCGCGCATGCTCGGCGTCAACATCTGGGACAAGTCGATGGTCAACGCTGTCGACCGTGCCATCCGCGAATCCAACCTTGGCCTCAACCCGATAGTTGACGGCCAGAACCTCAGAATTCCGTTGCCTGAACTCAATGAAGAGCGCCGCAAGTCGCTCGTCAAGGTCGCCCATGACTATGCCGAAAAATCCAAGGTGGCGATTCGCCATGTCCGTCGTGATGGCATGGACGGTCTGAAAAAAGCCGAAAAGGATGGCGACATCGGTCAGGACGAAAGCCGTGGCCAGTCGGAAAAGGTGCAGAAAATGACCGACGACACGATTTCGGAAATTGACCGCTTGCTTGCCGAGAAGGAAAAGGAAATCATGCAGGTCTGATATCGCCTGCGATAGACCTGTCTTTTCCGTTTAATTCCGCGCTGCCCTGTTACTGGATCGATATGCCGACGACGACACGTTCCTCCATACCCGAGCACGTCGCCATCATCATGGATGGCAACGGCCGCTGGGCAAAGCAGCGCGGCCTCCCGCGCGTGATGGGGCATCGCCGCGGTGTGGAGGCCGTGCGCGAGACCGTGCGCGCGGCCGGTGACTGCGGCATACGCTATCTCACCCTCTTCGCCTTCTCGTCGGAAAACTGGCGCAGGCCCGAATCCGAGGTAAGCGACCTGATGGGGCTTTTGAAGGCTTTCATCCGCCGCGACCTTGCCGAACTGCACCGCGAGAACGTCCGCGTGCGGATCATCGGTGACCGGCAGGGGCTGAAGAACGATATTCGCTCGCTTCTGGAAGAGGCTGAGCAGATGACGGCCGACAACACCAAGCTGACGCTGGTGATCGCCTTCAACTACGGCAGCCGTGACGAGATCGCTCGCGCGACGGCGTCAATCGCCCTTGATGTTGCCGCAGGCAGGCTAGACGCCGCTTCCATCACCCCCGAGATGATTTCGGCCCGGCTCGACACCTCGGGGATTCCTGATCCTGACCTGATCATCCGCACCAGCGGCGAGGAACGCCTGTCGAACTTCCTGCTCTGGCAGGCGGCCTATTCCGAGTTCCTGTTCATTCCGGAATATTGGCCGGACTTCGACCGGCAGCTCTTCTTCTCCGCAATCGAGCAATATGCAACGCGTGACCGCCGCTTCGGTGCACTCACCGAGCAGGTTGCCGTGGCAGGCGCCTGATGAGCCGAGAACTCAGACTGCGGATTGTTTCCGCGATCGTCATGGCCGCGGTCATTCTGGCCGCAACCTGGTATGGCGGCATTCTGTTCCGCATCGTTGCAGGCCTTCTGGCGATTCTCATCTATTATGAGTGGTCGACGATTACCCGGATGTCGGAGAGCAATCCGACCGGGAACGCCTGGGGCTGGTTTTCCGTCGCCGTCATTGCCGGCAACACGATTTTCGGCGAATCCTCGCTCGACCTGCCGCTTTTGTCAGGCTTCACGCTGACAGCGGCGCTGTTTCCGGTATTGCGCGGCAAAAACTGGTGGCTGGTGGGGGGCATTTTTTATGCGGGTCTGAGCGGTATATCACTGGCGGCCATCCGCGGTGACGAACTGACGGGCTTTGTATCCATCCTGTTCATTTTCGCCGTTGTCTGGTCAACGGATATTCTTGCCTATTTCGTCGGTCGCGCCATCGGCGGGCCGAAGCTGGCGCCTTCTATTTCGCCCGGCAAGACGTGGTCCGGCGCGATTGGCGGGGCGGCGGCGGCCGTGATCGGCGGCGCGGCAGTCTCCATGGCCTATCACGGACGCATCAGCTTTCTGGTACTGGGGCTTGCACTCCTTCTTTCCGTGTTCAGCCAGATCGGCGATCTCTTCGAATCCTTCGTGAAACGGCGTTTCCAGGTCAAGGATTCAAGCCATCTCATTCCTGGCCATGGTGGCTTCATGGACCGTGTTGACGGTCTTGTTTTCGCCTGCTTTACGGTATTCCTCATAGCTTTCGTGCACGCGGCGGCAACCGGCGATGTGCCCGGGTCGGGCGGCGGTCTGCTGCCGGGTTTCTAAGCGGCACGAAAGGTCACGACATGAAGGGCAGATTGTCATGAACACAGTAATGGCGGCGACCGGCTTTTTGACCGGCTATATCGTGCCCTTCATCCTGGTGCTTTCCCTTCTCGTTTTTGTCCACGAGATGGGGCATTATCTCGTCGGTCGCTGGTGCGGCATCCGTTCCACGGCATTCTCCGTCGGCTTCGGCCCCGAGCTGCTCGGTTTCACCGACAAGCACGGGACGAGATGGAAGATCTCAGCCATACCACTGGGCGGCTACGTGAAATTCTTCGGCGATGAAGACGCAGCGAGCAAGCCGGACAGCTCGGGCCTGTCCCATATGACGCTGGAGGAGAGGGCGCAGACGCTTTCCGGTGCAAAACTGTGGAAAAGGGCGGCGACCGTCGCCGCGGGCCCGATCGCAAACTTCATCCTCGCGATTCTCATCTTCGCAGTACTCTTCGGCATTTACGGCCGGATGATCGCCGATCCCGTCGTTGCAGAGGTGCGTGAAAACAGTGCCGCCGCCGCTGCGGGCGTGCGCCCCGGCGACCGTCTGGTGGCGATTGATGGCGAAAAAGTGGTGACCTTCGAAGATGTCCGCCGTTATGTCGGCATCCGGCCCGGCACGCCTATCACGGTCACCGTCGAGCGGGCAGGCGAGGAGCTCAAGCTGCCGATGGTGCCGACCCGGACAGAAACCACCGACCAGTTCGGCAACAAGTTGGAAATGGGTATTATCGGCATTGTCACCGACCAGACCAGCGGTAATTTCCGTCACATCGAATATTCACCGTCGCAGGCGCTTCTGGAAGGTGTGCGCGAAACAGGCCACGTCATCACCGGCACATTCAATTATATCGGCAATCTCGTTACCGGCCGCATGAATGCCGATCAGCTCGGCGGCCCGGTGCGGGTCGCGCAGGCTTCCGGCCAGATGGCGACGCTTGGCATTTCCGCCGTGATTCAACTTGCAGCCGTTTTGTCGGTATCGATCGGGCTCCTCAATCTGATGCCCGTCCCGGTTCTGGACGGCGGACATCTCGTGTTCTACGCCATCGAGGCCGTCCGCGGCAGGCCGCTGGAAGCGGGCGCGCAGGAGGTTGCCTTCCGCATCGGCATGGCGATGATTTTGGGTCTTATGGTTTTTGCAACATGGAATGATATCAGCAGCTTGATTGGCTGAGGATTGTGTTTTAACGGTTTTGTTAGTCGGTTGTTTACCTTGTTTTTATGCCAAAGTGGCGAATGAGCCACTCTGGAGCACGAAGTAAACAGAATTTAACGTTCGCGCTTGCTTGTAGGGGAAAAGCAGGTAAAACGACGCACATGGCCGGAGTCGGGTTCCGCCCGCTGAGGGACAACGTAAAAAGGTAAGAATTGAAATGAAGGCTGGTTCAAGATTTTTGAACGCTGTGTCGGCGGTTGCTCTGTCTGCCGGTGTTTCTTCGGTTGCGGGCCTTGGTGTGCTTGCCTCTGCTGGCGTTGCACAGGCAGCCGTCATCAGCAGAATCGACGTTCGCGGCGCCGAAAGATCGGGTGCGGATTCGGTTCGTTCCAACATCACCATTGCGCCCGGCAAGAACTTTTCCAATTCGGACATCGATGAATCGGTGAAGCGTCTTTACGCCACCGGTTATTTCTCGAATGTTTCCATGCGCGTTTCGGGCAGCACGCTTGTCGTGACCGTCAACGAGAACCAGCTCGTTAACCAGGTAGTCTTCAACGGCAACCGCAAGATCAAGGACGACAAGCTCGCCGGTATCGTGCAGACGCAGTCGCTCGGCCCGTTCAATCAGGCCATCGTGACGGCGGATATTGCCCGCATCAAGGAAGCCTATGCCGCTATCGGCCGCAGCGATGTCGAAGTCACCACCCAGACGGTTTCCGTCGGTCAGGGTCGCGTGAACATCGCTTTCGTCATCAATGAAGGTGAGCGTACCAAGATCGGCCGCATCGACTTCGTGGGCAACAATGCCTACAGCGATGGTCGTCTGGCTGCTGTCATCAATACCAAGAAGTCCAACATGCTGTCATTCCTGACGCGTAAGGACGTCTACAACGAGGACAAGCTGCGCGCCGACGAAGAGGCGCTGCGCCAGTTCTATTACAACCGCGGTTACGCCGACTTCCGGGTCGTTGGTTCCGAGGCTGTGCTTGATGAGTCCAAAAACGAATACAACATCACCATCACGGTCGATGAAGGTCAGCGTTACAACTTCGGCAACGTCGCGGTCGAATCGACCGTTCCGGGTGTTGAGGGTTCGGAGCTTCAGGGCCTCGTTGAGACCCGCCAGGGCGCAAGCTACAGCGCCAAGGAAGTTCAGCAGAGCATGGAGGCGATTTCCAAGCGCGTCGCCGGTGAAGGTTATCCTTTCGCCCGTGTAACGCCGCGCGGCGACCGCGACATGTCCGGCAACACCATTGGCGTGACCTACATCGTTGATCAGGGCGAGCGCGCTTACGTCGAGCGTATCGAAATCCGTGGCAACACCCGCACGCGTGACTATGTCATTCGTCGCGAATTCGATATTTCTGAAGGCGATGCGTTCAACCAGACGGTTATCACCGCTGCCAAGCGTCGTCTGGAAGCGCTGGGTTACTTCTCGAAGGTCAATATCTCGACCGCCGGCGGCAGCGCGCCTGACCGCGTCGTGATCGTGGTTGACGTTGAAGATCAGTCGACCGGTTCGTTCGGTATCGGCGCCGGTTATTCGCAGAACGACGGTGTTCTGCTCGAAGCCTCCATCGAAGAAAAGAACTTCCTCGGCCGCGGTCAGTATATCCGTCTCGCTGCCGGTGCGGGTGAAGACGATGCGCGTAGCTACACGCTGTCCTTTACCGAGCCTTATTTCCTCGGCTACCGCCTTGCTGCGGGTTTCGACCTGTTCAAGAGCCAGAGCCGCAGCGAAGATTATTACGACTACGACGAGCAGGGCTTCTCGCTGCGCGTGACCGCGCCTATCACCGAGGATCTCTCGACGACGTTCAAGTATACCTACAAGCAGCTCAACTATGATGGTGAGGGTGACTGGGAGACCGGTAGCAACCTTGCGGCGCCTTATAAGGACCTGATCCGCGGTGGCGATTGGACGCAGTCCATCATCTCCAACACGCTGAACTACAATACGCTCGACGACCGCAACATGCCGCGTGAAGGCTGGCAGGCTGCTTTGACGAACGAATTTGCCGGTCTGGGTGGCGATTCCGAATATTACAAGATCTACGCCAAGGCGCGCTTCTTCTATACCCTGTCGGATGAGTACGACGTCATCGGCTCGCTCACCGGTCAGGCCGGTCACGTGATGCCGACGGGCGACAATCTGCTGGTATTCGATCAGTTCAAGTTCGGCGGACGTCAGGTGCGCGGCTTCAAGAACGATGGTATCGGTCCGCGCATCGGTTCCGACTCCATCGGCGGCACGACCTATTTCGCCGCCTCTGCTGAAGTCACGGCTCCGATGCCTGGCGTTCCCGAGGATTTCGGTCTGCGTCTTGCTGGTTTCGTCGATGCCGGTACGCTTTACGGCAATAAGGTGGCCAACAGCGCCGGTGTAAAGGATGACAATTCCATCCGCGCATCCGCCGGTATTGGCGTGATGTGGGCGTCGCCCTTCGGTCCGATCCGTGTAGACTACGCGGTTCCGATCGCCAAGGAAGACTACGACGAGGAACAGCGTTTCCGGTTTGGCATGTCCAACACTTTCTGATATCGGCAGTCCAGAACTGCAACTTTGAACGTTCTGGAGTTTCCGGCTAATGGAATACAACGCGTTTTTTCCGCCCCACGAGGGACTGCGATTGAAAGACATCGCAGACCGCTTTGGGGCGGAACTGTCTGATGGGGCGGCGGGAGAGCGGATTGTCAGGTCCGTTTCTCCGGTCTATCGGGCAAAACCCGATCAGCTCTGCTATATCCTTTCGCGCAAGAACCGCGATGAGCTGCAGACCTGCGAAGCCGCCGCCGTCATTTGTGACGCTGCCCTTGTGGACATGCTTCCGTCCGACATCCCCGCGCTGATATCGAAAAATCCACACACGCTGTTTGCCCAGGTTGGTGCCTTGCTGCACCCCTCGGCGATGCGTCCCGGTCCGATCGCGCGGATGGAAAGCGAAATTTCTCATGCTGCGCATGTCGATCCTTCCGCGAAGCTGGAAGCGGGCGTCATTGTCGAGGCGCTCGCAGTGATCGGCGCCGGCGCCCATATCGGTGCTGGTACGCGGATCGGGCCGGGTGTCATCATCGGGCAGGATGTACAGATCGGACGCGATTGCACCATTGCAGGCGGCGCAAGCGTTCTTGCCGCGCTCATCGGTAATAATGTGATTATCCACAATGGTGCGCGCATCGGGCAAGACGGTTTCGGTTATGCCCCCGGTCCACGCGGCATGCTGAAGATCGTCCAGATTGGCCGTGTCATCATCCAGGACAATGTCGAGATCGGCGCGAACACCACGATCGATCGCGGCACCATGGATGACACGGTGATCGGCGAAGGCACCAAGATCGACAATCAGGTCCAGATTGGCCACAACGTTCGCATCGGCCGCCATTGCGGCATCGTCAGCAAGGTCGGCATTGCGGGCAGCACCCGTATCGGCGACGGTGTGATGATTGGTGGTGCGGCAGGCATCAATGGCCATATCAACATTGGCGACGGCGTGCAGATCGCTGCCATGAGCGGTGTTGTGGCGGACGTGCCGGCAGGCGCCCGTTATGGCGGAACGCCTGCGCGACCGATGAAATATTTCCTGCGCGACATGGCCGAAATTCTGGCACGCGCTGAAGGGCGTGATAAAAAAACAGGAGAGAAAAACAATGACTGAAGAAACGAAGACGACGCTCGGCGCGGCTGACATTCTGGAAGTCATGAAGCTTCTGCCGCATCGTTACCCATTCTTGCTGATCGACAAGATCATCGATATTGACGGTAACAATTCGGCGACCGGCATCAAGAACGTGACGGTCAACGAACCGCATTTCACCGGCCACTTCCCGGACCGGCCGATCATGCCGGGTGTTCTGATCGTCGAAGCCATGGCCCAGACGGCAGGTGCAATATGCGCCCGCAGTCAAGGTGAGGGCGGCCATCTGGTCTACTTCATGACAATCGACAACGCCCGTTTCCGCAAACCCGTGATCCCCGGCGATCGTTTGGAAATTCACGTCGTCAAGCAGCGCCAGCGCGGTAATGTCTTCAAATTCCATTGCGAGGCGAAGGTGGATGGTGCGCTGGTGGCGGAGGCTGATGTCGGCGCCATGATGATCCCCGAGGACCAGCAATGAGCACGATTGCCGCCTCGGCCAGAATTCACCCCACCGCCGTGATCGAAGACGGTGCGGTGATCGGTGAAAACGTCGTCATCGGTGCGCTGAGCTACGTCGGCGGGAAAGTCACGCTGCATGATGATGTCCGGCTGCACAATCATGCCGTTGTATCCGGCCTGACGGTCATCGGCCGTGGATCGGTCGTCCACCCCATGGCGGTCATCGGCGGCACACCGCAGGCGGTTCGCCACGACGGTTCTGAAACCACGCTTGAAATTGGCGAGCGCTGCACCATGCGCGAAGGCGTCACCATGAACGCCGGCAGCTCTGATGGCAGCGGCAAGACGATCGTCGGTAACGACAATCTGTTCCTTGCCAACTCACATGTGGCGCATGATTGCCGCCTTGGTGACCACATCATCCTGTCCAACAATGTGATGCTGGCCGGCCATGTGACGATCGAGGACCGCGCCATTCTCGGCGGCGGCTGTGCTGTTCACCAGTTCACCCGCATTGGCCGTCAGGCCTTCATCGGCGGACTGTCCGCGGTCAATTACGATGTCATTCCCTATGGAATGCTGAATGGCAATCCCGGCATTCTCGGCGGCCTTAATGTCGTTGGCATGACGCGTGCCGGCATTGAGCGCGCAGATATCCACAAGGTCCGGCGCGTCTTCAAGCAGATCTTCGAGGCGGAAGGCACTATCCGCGGCAATGCGGCAGCGATCGACCGCAGCGAATATCTGGATTGCCCGCAGGCGCTAGAAATCATCGATTTCATTGGAGTGGACAGCGACCGCGCGATCTCTTCGCCCAACCGGGGCAAGTGAGCCGTGACAGGCGGCGGGCGTCTCGCCATTGTGGCCGGCAGCGGCCAGTTGCCACTTTACGTGGCGAACGCCGCCCGTGAGATGGGAGAAGATCCTTTCATCGTGCGGCTGCGCGATGATTCCCGCTTCGACTGGAGCGGTTTCGACAACGCCGTCATCTCGGTTGGTGACGTCGCCGGGCTTGGCCGGCTGCTGCGTGACAACCGGGTGGATCGTGTCGTGCTTTCCGGGGCCGTGGCGCGGCGGCCGGAATGGCGTGAAATCCGCCCCACCGTCGCTATCCTGCTAAAACTTCCATCCATCGTCAAAACGCTATTGTCGGGCGGCGATGACGCCGTTCTGCAGATGGTCATAAAGATCATCGGCACGCTCGGTGCGAAAGTCATCGGCGCGCATGAGATCGCTCCAGGCCTCTTGGCCACGACAGGCGCTTTCGGCACGCAAAAACCGGCCGAAGACGACTTGAAGGACATAAGCAGGGCAGCTGAGGCGGCGCTTGCGCTCGGCAAACTTGATGTCGGGCAGGGTGCGGTCTCCGTCGGCGGCCGCATCGTGGCGCTCGAGGGCGTTGAAGGCACGGACGCAATGTTACTGCGCGTCGCGGCATTGCGCGCGGAGGGACGCATCTCGCCCCGCCGCCGGGGCGTGCTGGTCAAGCTCTGCAAACCGCAGCAGGATGTACGCGCCGATCTGCCGACAATCGGGATCGAAACTGTCGAAAATGCCCAAAAGGCCGGGCTTGCGGGCATTGCCGTCGAAGCCGGACGCGCACTGGTGCTTGATCGTGACGCGATGTTGAAAGCTGCCGATCAGGCGGGCATATTCGTCTGTGGCATCGATACGTCACTTCGCGGAGACATGATGGAATGACGGAGAGATTGAAGGTGGCGGTCATCGCCGGCGAAGTGTCGGGCGATCTTCTCGGCGCGGATCTGATCCGGGCCCTCAAGGCCCGATATCCCGGTTCGATCGAACTTGTCGGCGTCGGCGGCGAGGCGCTCGAGGGGCAGGGGCTCACTTCTCTTTTCGATTATTCCGAACTCTCGATCATGGGGTTCACGCAGGTCCTCAAGAAACTGCCCAAACTGATCGGCCTGATCAACCGGGCGGCTGAGGCGGTGATACGGGAAAAACCGGATGTCCTTTTGATCATCGACAGCCCGGATTTCACCCATCGAGTGGCGAAAAAAGTCCGCAAGGAACTGCCGCATCTCCCGGTCGTCAATTATGTGTGCCCGAGCGTCTGGGCCTGGAAAGAACATCGCGCAACGGCGATGTTATCCTATGTGGACCATGTCCTGGCTCTCCTGCCATTTGAGCCGGAGGCGATGCGCCGTCTCGGAGGCCCGCCGACCACATTCGTCGGCCATCGCCTCAGCGTCGATCCGGACGTCCTCGCGGTGCGTCGGAAGCGGGCAGAACGGCCACTTCCAGCGGAGGGGCGGCTGAAGACGATTCTTCTTCTGCCCGGGTCGCGTTCCACCGAGACCACCAGGCTGATGGAGCCGTTCCAGCACGCGGCGAAGGCTTTTGTGGAACGGAATGGTCCGACGCGGTTTCTGCTGCCCACCGTTCCACGTCAGGAACATCGCATCCGCGAACTGGCGGCGTCTTGGCCGCAGGAAATCAGACCCGAAATCGGCATCGATCCTGCTTTCAAGTGGAACTCCTTTGCGGAAGCCGATGCGGCTATCGCAGCGTCAGGCACGGTCATTCTTGAGTTGGCTCTTGCCGGCGTGCCGACCATATCTGTCTACAAGACCGACTGGATTTTCACCATGCTGAGCAAGCGGGTGAAGACCTGGACGGGTGCGCTACCCAATCTCATTGCCGATTATGCTGTCGTCCCGGAGTATTTCAACGAGGTGGTCAGGGCCGGATCGATGCTGCGTTGGGCGGAACGCCTGTCATCCGATACAATTGAGCGGAAGGCCATGCTCGAAGGTTATGCTCTGGTGCAGCAACGTCTGCGCACGGATGTCCCGCCCGGCGAAACCGGCGCGGCTATTCTCCTCGAGGTCGTGAACGCCCGCAGACAGCGAGGTTGAAGCCCCATCTGTGTCAGGGCCTGTGTTGCCGCCGGTCCCACCGCGTGTATCCCAATCCACAATGGCAAGCAAAAAGGCCGGCGAGTAAAACTCGCCGGCCTTTGATGTGACGTGGTTTGCCGATTAACGCTTGGAAACCGGAATGTAGTCGCGTTTGCCGGCACCCGTGTAAAGCTGGCGCGGACGGCCGATGCGCTGCTGCGGATCTTCGATCATTTCGTTCCACTGTGCGATCCAGCCGACGGTGCGGGCGAGAGCGAAGAGGACGGTAAACATGGTCGTGGGGAAGCCGAGCGCCTTCAGCGTGATGCCCGAATAGAAGTCGACATTCGGGTAAAGCTTCTTTTCGACGAAATACGGGTCGGAAAGGGCGATCTTTTCCAGTTCCAGCGCGACCTGCATGATCGGATCGTCGGAATTGCCAGTGGCTTCCAGCACTTCATACATCGTCTTCTGCATGATCTTGGCGCGCGGGTCGTAGTTCTTGTAGACGCGGTGACCAAAGCCCATCAGGCGGAACGGGTCGTTCTTGTCCTTGGCGCGGGCGATGTATTCCGGAATGCGATCAACCGAGCCGATTTCATTGAGCATGTTGAGCGCCGCTTCGTTGGCGCCGCCGTGTGCCGGACCCCAGAGGCAGGCAATGCCGGCCGCAATACAGGCGAACGGGTTGGCGCCCGACGAACCGGCAAGACGCACCGTGGAGGTGGAGGCATTCTGTTCGTGATCGGCATGCAGAATGAAGATGCGGTCCATGGCGCGGGCCAGAACCGGATCGACCTTGTATTCCTCGCACGGCACGGCAAAGCACATGTGCAGGAAGTTGGAGGCGTAATCCAGATCGTTCTTCGGGTAAACGAAGGGCTGGCCGATATGGTACTTGTAGGCCATCGCGGCGATCGTCGGCATCTTGGCGATCATGCGAAGCGATGCGACCATGCGCTGATGCGGATCGGTGATGTCGGTCGAGTCGTGGTAAAAGGCCGAGAGAGCGCCGACCGTGCCGCACATGACGGCCATCGGATGCGCGTCGCGGCGGTAGCCGGTAAAGAAGCGGCTCATCTGCTCGTGCACCATGGTGTGGCGCGTGACGCGGGTATCGAAATCTTTCTTCTGTGCCGCCGTCGGCAGTTCGCCGTAAAGCAGCAGATAGCAGGTTTCCAGGAAGTCGCCCTGTTCGGCGAGCTGTTCGATGGGGAAGCCACGGTGCAGGAGAACACCTTCGTCACCGTCGATATAGGTGATCTTGGATTCGCAGGAGGCCGTCGACGTGAAACCCGGGTCGTAAGTGAAGGAGCCCGTGTGTTTGTACAGCGTGCCGATATCGACGACGCTCGGCCCGATCGTGCCTTCCCTGACTGGGAGTTCGACCTGTTTGTCGCCAAGTGTCACTGTAGCGCTTTTTTCCGTCATACTGATCCTCCGAAAACATGCGGGTGGGGGCGTTGAGACACGCCCCGCGGTTAAGCGTCTACCGATTAGCTATATGATCCTGTCGCAGATGCCAAGCTATCCAAAGGTCAAATTGTGCATTGCGGCAAACGCAAATGCGTTGCTTTTGGCCTCGTCGATCGAAGCAATTCAATCTCGGTCAACGCGCGGTTAAAGGAAAGCATTGCAATCTCGGGCGTCCCTCTGCAAACCTGTTTACAGTGCGGCAGGGGCGCGGCGCAGAATGCTTGGTCAAGGGGAAAAACAGCATTTCGGATATGCCGAAACGATGCAGGGAAACGCCCCCGGCACGGTGGATATCCTGTTTCCGCTGCAGCGGACCGTCGCCGTCGCGATCCCTGTTCTGCCGCCTCTGGTCGACAGGCCCGAACCCGGCGTTTCCGTTTCTCGAAAAGTTGCCGTCTGGCTGACGGAAGAACGCGCATTCGGGCACGATTTTCTTTTCGTACCCGTTGTCATCGGTTGCGGAGCGATCCTCTGGTTTTCTCTCGACACCGCGCCTTCCTTGCCCCTTCTGATCGTCGCATTTTTAGTCGCGGCCCCACTGGCGCTTCTCAACCGATACCGCCTTGATACGGTGGGAAGGGCGTGCAGCCTTGTCGCCCTCTTGTTGCTCGGCATGCTTTTTGCGGAACTGGAAACCCGCCGTGCGGCGACCATCCTTCTGGACACGCCGGTCACCACCACGCTCACCGGCAAGGTGGTGCGCCGGGAGGTGGATGCGCGGGGCGACTGGCGGTATCTGGTGCAGCTCCACTCCACTGAAGCACCGTCACTAACGCGTCTGCCGGGGAGGGTGTCGCTCCTTGCGCGCGGTGGCGGCGACGCCATGCCGATCGGCGCGACCATACGCGGCAAGGCACGGCTCTCTCCACCGTCCGGACCGGCTTTGCCGGGATTGAACGACTTTGCCTTTTCATCTTATTTCCGGGGCATCGGTGCGACAGGCTTTTTTTACCAGCCGCCCCAGGCGGTGGCGACGGCGGACCTTGGGGCCGAGGGTTGGCTGGAGATGGCCGACATGTGGCTTTATCGCCTGCGTGCCGCCATCGCCGAGCGCATTCGCACGACGATCGGCGGCGATGCGGGTGCCTTTGCTGCATCCATCGTCACCGATGAGAGACAAGCCATATCGCCGAAAACCATGGAGGCACTGCGGGTCTCGGGGCTGGCTCATATCGTTGCCATATCCGGGCTCAACATGGCCTTGGCATCAGGCATCTTCTTTGTCGGCATGAGGCTCGCATTCAGCCTGTTCCCAGCCTTTGCCCAGCGATGGCCGGTCAAGAAGATATCCGCCTTCGCAGCGCTCCTGATGACACTTTGCTACTATCTGATTTCCGGTTTCGCAGTTTCCGCCGAGCGGGCCTGGCTGATGATGTCCGTGATGCTGATTGCGGTGCTCTTCGATCAGCCCTCGCTCAGCCTGAGAAATGTTGCGCTCTCCGCCCTCGTGATACTGGCGCTGTCCCCGTCGGAAGTGATGGGTCCAAGCTTTCAGATGTCTTTTGCCGCAACGATCGCGCTTGTTTCTGCCTATGCGGCCTGGAGCCGCTGGCGCATTGACCGCGAGCGTCTTTTTAGAGGGCGAAAACCGGCTTGGGTGACGGTAGCGCAAACGGCAGGTGCCGTGATCGGCGGCGTTATCACAACGTCGCTGATCGGTGGGCTTTCGACAGCAATCTATTCTGCCGAACATTTCCAGCGTGTCACCACCTATGGACTTTTTGCCAATCTCGCCGCCACGCCGCTCATGTCGCTGATCGTCATGCCCTTCGGTCTGATTGCCATGCTGCTGATGCCGTTCGGGCTCGACGCGCCATTCCTGAAGGTCATGGGCCATGGCATGGCGCTGGTCATAGAGGTCGCGGACGAAGTCGCCTCCTGGGGTGGCAGCGCCGCGACCGGACGTCCGCATGGCTGGTTCATCGGCATCGCCTCGGCTGGCTTCCTGCTGCTGACCCTGCTGCGCAGCCGCCTTGCGCTTTTGGGCATTCCGCCTTTGCTGCTTGCCTTCGGCCTCTCGGCAGCGACATCTCAGCGCGATCTGCCCGATCTCCTCGTTCATGAAGACGGTTCTCTGGTCGCGCTTCTGGACGAGAACAAGGTTTACGCCACAAAAACCCGGCCGCATGGCTTCATCTATGACCAGTGGCAAAGGGCGCTGCTGCTTCCGGAGAAACCGCTCGCGCCCGTTATCCTCAGACAAGACGTTCCAACCGCGTCCGGCATCGCACTCACCAGGAAATCAAAGCTCACGCGGGACGAAATAAAGGCTGTGGGACGAGACATGGTGGCTGCGTTGAAGGATGCAGCGCCTGGAATTTTTACATGCAAGTCAGGTCGCTGGTGCGTGGCGCGTGCGGAAAGCGGCGAATGGATCATCGTACTGGAAGACGGCCGCCTCGCCGGAAAGGCATGTGACATTGCCGACATCGTCATTGTTTCCCGCAGAACGTCGTTTGCACAGTGTCGCTCGGGCGCGTTACTCCTCAACCGCGACATATTGCGGCGCATCGGTTCCGTGGAGATAGACTTCGCGAGGAGCGATCAGCCCGGCGTTGTCGGTCGGCTACGGGCGTCGACCGCGGGCGCAAACCGCCCGTGGAGTGAACATCGATATTATGACTGGAAAACCGGACGTTTCGACCGGGAATTGCCTGAAACGATCACCCGTCTGCTGGCGGCGTCGCAATGATCGCCGCCAGCACGGATCGTCAGGCCTTTGCGCGTAGATCCGTCGTCAATTCGCCGATTCCGGCGATCTCCTCTTCATGTGCCGCGTCACGCCAGGTCTCCTTCAGTCCCGCCTCATACCATTCGCGCATGGACGGCAGAGCGAGCAGTCGCTCACAATAGGCTTTTGCCGCAGGAGAAAGGTCTGCGCCATACGTCTGGAAACGGAATGCCACAGGGCAGTAGAAGGCATCCACCGCCGTGAACTTCTGACCGGCGAGATAGGGACCGCCGAAATTCGACAGGCCCTCGCTCCACAACGCATCGACACGCTTTATATCCGCCGCAAGCCCGGCATCGCTGACGTTCGGTCTGACACGAACGCCAACGGACATGGGGTAGAGATTGCGAAGGGACGAAAATCCCGCATGCATTTCGCTTGCTGCCGACCGCGACCAGGCTCTCGCATGCTTGTCGCTTGCCCATACCCCTTGATGACGTTCGGCAAGATATTCGGCAATCGAGAGTGACTCCCAAATCGTCACGCCATCATCGACGAGGCAAGGCACCTTGCCAGTTGGGGAAAAGGTGGAGAATGACACGCCTTCACCAAACGGGACGAGTTTCTCCTCGAAGGCGATACCGAGCGTGCGCATCAGGACCCATGGCCTCAGCGACCAGGAGGAGTAATTCTTGTTGGCGATATAAAGATCGTACATTGCGGGTCTCCTGACTGTGAAGCGGGTTTTTATACCAGCGGCCCGGCCCGGAATATCGCAAAGAATCCATCGCTCCCATAACGCCAATTGATGGGTGGGGCGCCATCCCTGCCGACGTCCTCTGGCAAAGCCGCCTTCGCCGCCATTAAAAAGAAAAGGCGCATCACTCGAGTGGAATGACGCGCCGTTCATCTTGAAGGCCTGGTTTATCGCTCATCGACCGCTCCGGCCTTATCCGGACCGGCAGCAGCATCAATGATACCGGCGGATCAGCCCTACCAGCTTGCCCTGGATTTTAACCCGATCAGGTCCGAAAATGCGGGTCTCATAGGCAGGGTTTGCGGCTTCAAGTGCGATCGAGGCGCCTTTGCGACGGAAGCGCTTCAGCGTCGCTTCCTCGTCATCCACCAGCGCCACGATGATATCGCCGGGATTGGCGGTGTTGCCGTTGCGAATGATGACGGTATCGCCATCGAAGATGCCGGCCTCGATCATCGAATCGCCCTTGACCTCGAGCGCGTAATGTTCACCCGAGCCAAGCATGTCCACCGGAACCGCCACGTCATGCGTATTGTTCTGAATGGCTGAGATCGGCACACCGGCAGCGATCCGGCCCATGACGGGCACGGTTGCCGCGCCTGCTATATCGTTCGCGGGCGCCTTGGGAGCAGGGGCGGGCTCGGGCATCTTGGGCTTGCCGAGACTGCCTTCAATAACGCTCGGCGAGAAGCCCCGTTGCGGCCTCGCACCCGGCACATAGGCCTCCGGCAGCTTGATCACTTCAAGCGCTCGCGCCCTATTAGGTAGCCGGCGAATGAACCCTCGCTCTTCCAGAGCGGTGATCAGCCGGTGGATGCCGGATTTGGAGGCAAGATCGAGTGCGTCCTTCATTTCATCGAAGGAGGGCGGCACGCCGGACTCTTTCATTCTTTCATGAATGAAGAGAAGCAATTCCTGCTGTTTGCGCGTGAGCATGAGGAAAACACCCTTGAGAATCGTCGTTGAAGTCGCGAAACAAATACAGAACGAACACTATATGTTCCATATGTGTTCCGCAATCCCCTAAAATTTCGTGAACTTGGGGCGAGAAAACAAAACGGGAATGGCACGCTAAGAACCCCGGTAGGTAAGCTGGAATGAAAATCATAAGATTTCATTGTTTTTATTAGCTTTTTTCCGAAAATTAGGCGTCGCCAGTCGCTGTATTGGCAAACCTCGATAATGCGTCGTTCTCGCGCAGCAGCTAAGTAGCCGATTACTCAGAATATATTGAGCCCCGTCTTACGATTGAATGCTCTGCGATGTCGTGATTAGGAACCTTATTGGAACCCCTATAGCAACCCAAGCTTTTCTTGTCGGTCTCGCCGGGCGGGAGTGCGAGCCTGAGACGGGCCTATCCCACTATCGTTCACGCGCCTACGATCCCTCGACCAGCCGCTTCCTTCAGGAAGATCCGATCTGGTTCAAAGCCGGTGACTTTAACGTCTACCGCTATGTCTGGAACTCGCCCGCCAATTGGACCGATCCGAGTGGAATGGCGGCAGCAGGACAATATGCGAGTACACTCGCTGTGCCAGTTGCACTGATGGGTGGTACGATTGCTACACAACGCATGCTATCCACAGCCAGTGGCACCGCGCGATATCTGGCATCCGCCGACAAGAATGCATTGAGTACGATTGGTGCAGCTATAGCATGCACCTTCTACACCCTTGCCGATGCGCTGAATACAGCGATGCAACCGAAAATGCAGATTGTCGGCGTAAGTGGTTGTGGTGTTTTGGCGCGATCGACTCCGCCAAACGAACCTCCTAAAAGGCGGACCTGCAGATGATCCGGCCGAACCGTGTGATGTCCAGTTAGATTCCAATTTAATGATGTGTAAGACAATCGCAGCCATGAAGCATGGGAAATTAAATGAAACAGGAAAGACATTTCACGAAATTTCTTGATGTTATAGGGTCAACTGATAGGATTGAGGTTGAAATTAGTTGGCCAATGAACAATGGCGATTTATACGTTTGTCGTGCGCGCGTGAGGTTCAGAGGTATTACCAAAGAGCGCAGTATCGAAGGCCTTGATGGCATCAGTTCAATTGTTAACGCGATTATATATTCTTATCTAAATGTAATGAAAATAAGTGAAGAATATGGAATCGATTATGACATTGGCGTATTGAAAGTGGATGATATTTTGCCGGTTCCTGCTAGGATTATAAGCAATTTAATGATCTTACATAAGCAACCCTGACCGAAGGTCGACCTGTTCCCAAGATCAGGACTCATTTACCGCCCTTACTTACGACGCCTTGGATAGGCTTGTCTCCCGAACGGAGGCCGCAGGCAATGTTTGGACCTACGAATATGATGTGCTCGGGGGATACCTGCCCGCGCATTTTAAAAGAGTCGACCTGAAGATAGCGGCCCGCCTTCGGGTCGTAATGGTGATATCAATTGTAGTGCAAATCGGGTTCTAGCTGGATATATTAACCGGAAATAGCTGGTTGAGCGAATTATGTTCAACGACTATGGTTTGGTGACGTCGCGGAATTCAGTCCTTTTCTTACCCATTGATCAATTTCTTCTTTAGAGTAGCCAAGTAGTAATCCTATAATTCGATCAATACCCTCATCAGGGCGTTGAATATTGTCCTGTTGGGCAACCAAGGCTGTCTTTAAAGCAGGAATGCGCCAAGCTTCCTCGGGAAGACTGTAGAAAATGTAAGTCACGCTAAAGCGAGGGTGCTCGGGATTTAGAAGTGTAAATTCTTCCATTAGGATCGATCCCTCATCAACATATGGCTGGAAGTTATCGACGGGGATTAGGTCCTTATCGCCTACCGACTCAATATAGTAGAACATTGAGAGGGGTTTTTTTCCCTCTCGCATTAGTCTCAATTCATGACCAATGATCTCTTTCATTTTAATTTCAATCAATTAGGAATTGTTGGTGCTAATCTGGAAGGTGGCCATTCTACGATTCGGCAGAGGCATTGATAGCAGGCATTCGGATATTCTGGATTTATATCCGGAGGACGATCTCGTGCTCCACATTCATAGCCATAGACACCGGGGCAATATAGGATCGGTCCCCCGTTTCGATTTTTTTAGCGCCCGTCCGGATCTACGCCCATCTAAGGTGAATTAGTTACATAGGTCCACATATTTGGTCCATCGGGCATCCCAAGAGGATCGGCCTGGAGATAGCGGCCTGTCGTCGGATCGTAGTGGCGATGCCAATTGTAGTCCAAACCGGATTCCAGTTGAAACCATTGCCCCGGAAAGCGTTGGTCGAGCGTGGCGGATCCGAGGATCGTATATGCCTCCCCATAAGGCAGGTAGGTTGCGCTCCAGACCACATTTCTTGCGCTGTCGGTCATCATGATGGGACGTTCGAGATGATCGGTATGAACCTGGTAGATCATAGCTACTTCCGTACCGGCATCTGCAACCACTGCCAAAGGCTCTCGTCAAGCCAGATATACTCCCGTCCCAGCGCGCCGTTGCCGTCATATTCCGCGATGATGTTGCCGCTGAAGTCGTAAATATAGGGAAGTGTTGTGGCGCGAGAAAATACAAACGCCTGATATCGGTCAGATGCACAGTGGCCAACAGCCGACCTTGCGTTTTCCGCCTTTAACCGGCGCTACACACCTGAAGTCACTGGCCATCCAAAAACGGTCGCGACCGATCTCGCCAACAATCCGCAGGCGGATGAAAACTGGTAAACCGTCCGCATTCAGGTGAAGCCGGAGGACTGGTGAAACCCGGTAACCTCAGCCCACTGCCGATACCGGCATCGACGCGCAGGCCGGTCATTTGCATTCCCGGCGCTCTTCGTGCTTTTGTCAGCTTCAATACCCGGCACCTGCGCCGGGCGCGTCAAAAAGGCAAGATTTATGGCTGACAGGCATCGCGTCGATCATCTCGTTCTGCCCGTTCGGGACCTTGCGGTAGCGGCCGCGCGGCTCAAGGTCCTTGGCTTTACGGTCGCGCCACAGGCTCTCCATCCTTTCGGCACGGAGAATGCCTGTGTGTTCTTCAGGGATGGCACCTATCTTGAGCCTCTGACAATTGCTGACCGGGTTAGCTATATCGCGTCGGTCGAGAGAGGCGATGTTTTTACCGGCAGGGACCAGGCATTCCGGCGATCGTACGGACAGGAAGGTTTTTCTGCCCTTGTGGCCTCCACCGCTGACGCTCGTGCCGATCACCGGAGATTCGTGGCGTCTGGCGTATCGGCCGGCGAGGTCTTCGAATTTTCGCGGCCCATGCAAATGCCGGACGGATCGTCAGGCGAGGCGGCGTTCCGGCTTGCTTTCGCGGCAAGCGGATCGGCTGCGGATTTCTTCCTCTTCAGTTGTCAACGCCTGCAGGCACTGCCGGGGGACCGTGCTGCACTGGAACGTCACCAGAACGGAGTTCTGGGCCTTCGCGAGATCGTGCTGTGTTCCGGTACGCGGAGTGACACCCACTTGATAGAAGCGGTTTTCGGCTGCAACGGCGTCGTGTCTCCGGATGGTGATGTCGTTTTCGAAACCGGCAATGCAAGGGTGAGGCTGAGTGAAAGACCCGCCCTTTCTGGCGTCGACCCGAAGGCTACGGGAAAAAGCGGTGAGGGCCTGCGCGGCATGGGCGTCGTCTTTTCCGTTGACGATCTTGCCGTGACAGCGACGGCACTTGCTGCTAATGGCGTGTCCAGCGCAGAAGCGGGCGGCCGTCTGGTGGTGCCCGCAGCACCCGGACAGGGCGTCGATTTCGCCTTCGAGGAAAAAAGATGAGCGTCACGAACAATCTCAAAGTCACCGCCGGCCAGGGCGCCAGCAAGGTTTCCTTTTGCAATAGCGAGCGTTTTTCACTGATCGCCGGCCCCTGCCAGATGGAAAGCCGGGAGCACGCCTTCATGGTTGCGGGTGTCTTGAAGGAGCTTTGTGACGGGCTCGGAATCGGCCTCGTTTACAAGTCATCTTTCGACAAGGCGAACCGCACCTCGCTTTCCGGCAAGCGTGGCATCGGCCTGGACAGTGCCATGCAGATATTTGCCGATCTCAAGAAGGAATTCGGCTTTCCGGTCCTGACCGACATTCACACCGAAGAACAGTGCGCCATCGTTTCCGAAGTGGTGGATGTGCTGCAGATCCCGGCCTTCCTCAGCCGTCAGACCGATCTTCTCGTTGCCGCCGCAAAAACCGGCCGTGTCATCAATGTCAAGAAAGGCCAGTTCCTGGCGCCATGGGACATGAAGAACGTGCTCGCCAAACTGAATGAAAGCGGCAACCCCAATGTGCTGCTGTGCGAACGCGGCGCGTCCTTCGGCTACAATACGCTGGTCTCCGACATGCGTTCTCTGCCGATCATGGCATCCCTCGGCGCACCTGTTGTCTTCGACGCCACCCACTCGGTGCAGCAGCCGGGCGGGCAGGGCGGTTCCACCGGCGGTCAGCGGGAATTTGTCGAAACGCTGTCTCGCGCAGCTGTCGCCGTTGGTGTCGCAGGCCTCTTCATCGAGACCCATGAGGACCCGGACAACGCGCCTTCTGACGGCCCGAACATGGTTCACCTGAAGGATATGCCGAAACTGCTCGAAAAGCTGCTGGCCTTCGACGCCATCGCGAAAGCCTGAGCGGCGGGCGCGGTGCCGTGCCAATCGATTTTAAATGGCGGTGGTTCCCTTTCTACGGCCTGCCGTCATTGTAATTTCTTCGCCATCGTCTAAGACAGGCGACGGAAAATATCTGTTCCATTCCCAAGGGAGAGACCATGACTGCCATTACCGATATCATCGCGCGCGAAATCCTCGACAGCCGCGGCAACCCGACCGTTGAAGTCGATGTGTACCTCGAAGACGGCTCCATGGGCCGTGCCGCCGTTCCTTCGGGCGCCTCCACCGGCGCGCATGAAGCGGTTGAGCTGCGTGATGGCGGCAAGCGTTATCTCGGCAAGGGCGTGGAAAAGGCCGTTGAAGCCGTCAACACGGAAATCTTCGACGCCATCGGCGGTTTCGATGCTGAAAACCAGATCCAGATCGACCAGATGATGATCGCGCTGGACGGCACGCCGAACAAGTCGCGCATCGGCGCCAACGCCATTCTCGGCGTGTCGCTCGCCATCGCCAAGGCTGCTGCCGAAGCCTCCGGCCTGCCGCTCTACCGTTATGTCGGCGGCCCGAACGCGCATCTGCTGCCGGTTCCGATGATGAACATCATCAACGGCGGCGCCCACGCCGACAACCCGATCGACTTCCAGGAATTCATGATCCTGCCGGTTGGCGCAGAAAACATCCGCGAAGCCGTGCGCATGGGTTCGGAAGTGTTCCATACGCTGAAGAAAGAGCTCTCCGCGCAGGGCCACAACACCAATGTCGGCGATGAAGGCGGTTTCGCTCCCGGTCTTGAAAGCGCGCCTGCCGCGCTCGATTTCATCATGAAGTCGATCGAAAAGGCCGGTTACCGTCCGGGCGAAGACATGTATGTCGGCCTCGACTGTGCATCGACCGAATTCTTCAAAAACGGCAAATACGTTCTCGAGGGCGAAGGCCGCACGCTGGAATCGGGCGCCATGGCTGAATACCTTGCTGACCTCGTTGCCAAGTACCCGATCATTTCCATCGAAGACGGCATGGCTGAAGACGACTGGGACGGCTGGAAGGCGCTGACCGATCTCATCGGCAATAAGTGCCAGCTGGTCGGCGACGATCTCTTCGTCACCAACTCCGCGCGTCTTCGCGACGGCATCAAGATGGGCGTCGCCAACTCCATCCTCGTCAAGGTCAACCAGATCGGTTCGCTTTCCGAGACGCTGGACGCGGTCGAAACCGCCCACAAGGCCGGCTACACCGCCGTCATGTCGCACCGTTCGGGCGAGACCGAAGATTCGACCATCGCCGATCTCGCAGTTGCCACGAACTGCGGTCAGATCAAGACCGGCTCGCTTGCCCGTTCCGACCGGCTCGCAAAGTATAACCAGCTGATCCGTATCGAGGAAATGCTCGGCCCTCAGGCTGCTTACGCCGGCCGTTCAATCCTGCGCGGTTAGTTTGCGTTCGGGTTTCATGATGTGGCCCGCTGCCTGGCGGGCTCGTTTAAGCGGCGAGCGGTATGGTCCGCACTCCGTCACCCCGGACTTGATCCGGGGTCCAGTGCGATCAAGTCCTTGATCGCGAAAGAGTCTTCTCACAGCGCAGACGCGCTGTGGCTGGATGCCGGATCAAGTCCGGCATGACGAGCGTTCTTTTAGCGTCCCCGCCAATCCAGCCCGCCCTCCGGCGGGCTTTTTCATGCCCAATTGCCGATTGGAATTTAAGGTCAACGGATAGTTAAACAATCCGCTCTAGTCTCAGACTCACGTTACGCGTTTTGAGGCATCTCTCCGGCATGTGGACCAGGCATCATAAAAAGAGACGATTCGGTCGGCTGATCGTTCCAGCCATTACCATCGCTTTTCTTTCCTACTTCGGTTATCATTCGATCCATGGCGATTTCGGCCTTCAGGCAACGGAGCGGCTGGAACGGCAGCGTATTACCCGGACGGCGGAGCTTGCAAAGCTGACACAGGCGCGCGTGGCGCTGGAGCGTCAGGTGGAACTGTTGAGTGACGGTTCGCTTGAACGGGACATGATCGACGAGATTTCCCGGTACCAGCTGAATATGTCCCGAACGGACGAAATCGTCATCATGAACACATATTTCTGATTAACCGAGATTAGGTTAATTCAACATTTTTGATTTATTCACAGCATCTTAGCGTGAATATGTGCCATGCGTTTAAAGCATTGCTGCATGGCGCTTTCTTGCATATGGTACGCGCCACTCTATCCATTCAAACGGCAACTCAGGGAGGGATGAATGGCGCCGCGAAAATCAGCGACCGTATCCGGCCGCAAGACAACGGCAAAGTCCGCAACCGAATTCACCGGCAAGAACAGCCCCGACTTCTCAAAGGAAGAAGAGCTTCACGCCTATCGCGAGATGCTTCTGATCCGCCGTTTTGAAGAAAAGGCCGGCCAGCTCTATGGCATGGGCTTCATCGGTGGTTTCTGTCACCTCTACATCGGCCAGGAAGCTGTCGTCGTTGGCATGCAGATGGCTCAGAAAGAGGGCGACCAGGTCATCACCGCCTATCGCGACCATGGTCACATGCTCGCCTGCGGCATGAGCGCCCGTGGCGTCATGGCCGAACTGACCGGCCGCAAGGGCGGTCTGTCTAAAGGCAAGGGCGGCTCCATGCACATGTTCTCGAAAGAGAAGCATTTTTATGGCGGTCACGGCATCGTCGGTGCCCAGGTGTCGCTCGGCACCGGCCTCGCATTCGCCAACCGCTATCGCGGTAACGACAACGTCTCCGTGACCTACTTCGGTGACGGTGCGGCGAACCAGGGCCAGGTCTATGAGAGCTTCAACATGGCCGCTCTCTGGAAGTTGCCGATCATCTATATCGTCGAAAACAACCGTTATGCCATGGGCACCTCGACCGCCCGCGCCACCGCCCAGTCGAACTATTCGCTGCGTGGCCAGTCCTTCGGCATTCCAGGCATTCAGGTGGATGGCATGGATGTGCGCGCCGTCAAGGCAGCAGCCGATCAGGCGCTGGAACATTGCCGTTCCGGCAAGGGTCCGATCATTCTGGAAATGCTGACCTACCGTTACCGCGGTCACTCCATGTCCGACCCGGCGAAATACCGTTCCAAGGACGAAGTGCAGAAGATGCGTTCGGAACACGATCCGATCGAGCAGGTGAAAGCACGCCTTCTGGAGCAGGGCTGGGCCAGCGAAGACGAACTCAAGGCCATCGACAAGGATGTCCGTGATATCGTTGCCGACAGCGCCGACTTCGCCCAGAACGACCCCGAGCCGGATGCGTCCGAGCTCTACACCGACATTCTGCTCTGATCGGGAAAGGGAAACCCATGCCTGTAGAAATTCTTATGCCCGCCCTTTCCCCGACCATGGAGGAAGGCACGCTTTCCAAATGGCTTAAAAAGGAAGGCGACAAGGTCACCTCCGGCGACGTGATCGCGGAAATCGAAACCGACAAGGCGACCATGGAAGTGGAAGCCGTGGATGAAGGCGTCATCGGCAAGCTGCTGATCGATGCAGGCACCGAAGGCGTCAAGGTCAACACCCCGATCGCCGTGCTCATCCAGGAAGGCGAAAGCGCCGACGACATCTCTTCCTCTGCCAAGAAGGAAGAGCCGAAGGCCGAAGCTGCCAATTCCGGTTCTGATGCCGCTGGTGGCAAGACCCGCGAAGCGACCGAAGAGCCGAGCGCTTCCAAGGAAGCCGCGAAGGTTCCGGCAGCGCCCAAGATCGAGGTTGCCGCTGACCCGGACATTCCGGAAGGCACCGAAATGGTGATGACGACGGTGCGTGAAGCGCTGCGTGACGCCATGGCCGAAGAAATGCGCGCCGATGAAAAAGTCTTCATCATGGGTGAAGAAGTCGCCGAATATCAGGGCGCCTACAAGATTACCCAGGGCCTGCTGCAGGAATTCGGCGAGCGCCGCGTCATCGACACCCCGATCACCGAACACGGCTTTGCCGGCATCGGCGTCGGCGCAGCCATGACCGGCCTGAAGCCGATCGTCGAATTCATGACCTTCAACTTCGCCATGCAGGCGATCGACCAGATCGTCAACTCGGCAGCGAAGACCCTGTACATGTCGGGCGGCCAGATGGGCGCGCCGATGGTGTTCCGTGGTCCTTCGGGTGCTGCTGCCCGCGTTGCGGCCCAGCACTCGCAATGTTACGCCGCATGGTACAGCCATATTCCGGGCCTCAAGGTTGTCATGCCCTATACGGCTGCCGATGCGAAGGGTCTTTTGAAGGCCGCCATCCGTGATCCGAACCCCGTCATCTTTCTCGAGAACGAAATTCTCTACGGCCAGAGCTTCGAAGTGCCGAAGCTCGATGATTTCGTGCTGCCGATCGGCAAGGCGCGCATTCATCGCAAGGGCAAGGACGCAACCATCGTTTCCTTCGGCATCGGCATGACGTATGCGGTGAAGGCTGTTGCGGAACTCGAAAAGCTCGGCATCGACGTCGAACTGATCGACCTGCGCACCATCCGCCCGATGGACCTGCCGACCGTTATCGAATCGGTGAAAAAGACAGGCCGTCTCGTCACTGTCGAAGAAGGCTTCCCGCAGTCATCGGTCGGTGACTTCATCTCCAACCAGGTCCAGCGCGCTGCTTTCGATTATCTCGACGCGCCGATCCTGACGATTGCCGGCAAGGACGTTCCGATGCCTTACGCGGCCAATCTGGAGAAGCTGGCGCTTCCGAATGTCGATGAAGTCGTCCAGGCCGTCAAAACCGTCTGCTACAAGTAAGGGGAGGCGTTTCGATGCCTATCAACATCACCATGCCTGCCCTTTCTCCGACGATGGAAGAGGGCAATCTGGCCAAGTGGCTGGTCAAGGAAGGCGACAAGGTCGCACCCGGTGACGTGATCGCCGAGATCGAGACCGATAAGGCGACCATGGAAGTGGAAGCCGTCGACGAAGGCACCGTTGCCAAGCTGGTCGTTCCGGCCGGCACGGAAGCCGTCAAGGTCAATGCCCTCATCGCAATCCTCGCCGCCGATGGCGAAGATGTGGCCGAGGCGGCAAAGGGCGGCGATGCCGCTCCTGCCAAGGCTGAGGCAAAGACGGAGGCCCCCAAGCAGGACGCCGTCAAGGCGGAAGCGCCGAAGGAAGAGGCTGCCCCGGCGAAGGCTGAAAAGCCGGTTGCCGACCAGCCCGCCGCCTCGTCCACGCCAGCGCCGGTTGCAAAGTCCGGCGAGCGCATCTTCGCTTCGCCGTTGGCACGTCGTCTCGCCAAGGAAGCCGGTCTCGACCTTTCGGCCCTTTCCGGTTCCGGCCCGCATGGCCGTATCGTCAAGACCGACGTCGAAAAAGCTGCTGCTTCCGGCGGTGCAAAGGCTGCTCCCGCCGCTGCTGCATCCGCAGGCACACCAGCTCCGGCGCTTGCCAAGGGCCAGTCGGACGAAGCCGTTCTCAAGCTGTTCGAAGAAGGCTCCTATGAGCTCGTGCCGCATGACGGCATGCGCAAGGTCATTGCCAAGCGTCTGGTCGAATCCAAGCAGACCGTTCCGCATTTCTACGTTTCGGTCGATTGCGAACTGGATACGCTTCTGGCGCTACGCGCCCAGCTCAACGCCGCTGCCCCTGAAAAGGACGGCAAGCCGGCCTACAAGCTGTCGGTCAACGACATGGTCATCAAGGCGCTGGCGCTGGCGCTTCGTGACGTGCCTGACGCCAACGTCTCCTGGACGGAAAGCGCCATGGTCAAGCACAAGCATTCGGATGTCGGCGTTGCCGTTTCCATTCCGGGTGGCCTGATAACGCCGATCATCCGCAAGGCCGAGCAGAAGTCGCTCTCCACCATCTCCAACGAGATGAAGGACTACGGCAAGCGCGCAAAAGAGCGCAAGCTGAAGCCTGAGGAGTATCAGGGCGGCACGACCGCCGTGTCCAACATGGGCATGATGGGCGTCAAGAGCTTCTCCGCCGTCATCAACCCGCCGCATGCCACCATCCTTGCGGTCGGCGCGGGTGAAGAACGCGCTGTCGTCAAGAATGGCGAGATCAAGATCGCCAACGTCATGACGGTTACGCTCTCCACCGACCACCGTTGCGTCGATGGCGCGCTCGGAGCCGAACTGATCGGCGCCTTCAAGCGCTACATCGAAAACCCGATGGGCATGCTGGTTTGATCGGAGAGTAAGATGGTGAAGTCGGTCCTCTGCTTTGGCGATTCCCTCACCTGGGGATCAAATGCGGAAACGGGTGGCCGGCATAGCCATGACGATCTTTGGCCGAGCGTCTTGCAGAAGGCGCTCGGTCCTGACGTGCATGTGATTCACGAAGGTCTGGGTGGTCGCACCACCGCCTATGACGACAACACCGCCGATTGCGACCGCAACGGCGCGCGGGTTCTTCCGACGTTGTTGCACAGCCATGCGCCGCTGGATCTGGTGATTGTCATGCTCGGCACCAACGACCTGAAGCCGTCAATCCACGGATCGGCGATCGTTGCCATGAAGGGTGTCGAACGGCTGGTGAAGCTCACGCGCAACCACATCTGGCAGGTGCCGGACTGGGAAGCGCCTGACGTGCTGATCGTCGCACCGCCGCAGCTGTGTGAGACGGCCAATCCGTTCATGGGCGCGATCTTTCGTGATGCGATCGATGAATCGGCGATGCTGGCGTCCGTTTATCGGGATCTGGCCGACGAGCTTGATTGCGGCTTTTTCGATGCGGGTTCCGTCGCCCGAACGACGCCGGTGGATGGCGTTCATCTCGATGCTGAAAATACGCGGGCCATCGGGCGGGGGCTGGAGCCCGTCGTCCGCATGATGCTCGGACTTTAAGAACAATTCCCGGTCGTGGCGCTGCTCGCGACCCGATAGGACAAGGCAGGATTTCCAATGGCTCAATCATATGACGTCATCATCATCGGTTCGGGACCGGGCGGTTACATTGCCGCGATCCGCGCAGCCCAGCTCGGCATGAAGGTTGCCGTCGTGGAGCGTGAGCATCTGGCCGGCATCTGCTCCAACTGGGGCTGCATTCCCACCAAGGCGCTGCTGCGCACCGCCGATGTCATGCACACCGCCACCCACGCCAAGGATTACGGCCTGACGCTGGAAGGCTCGATCAAGCCTGACGTCAAGGCAATCGTGGCGCGCTCGCGCGGCATTGCAGCCCGCATGAACAATGGCGTCGGTTTCCTGTTCAAGAAGAACAAGGTCGATATCATCTGGGGTGAAGCCAAGATCACCAAGCCGGGCGAAATCGTGGTCGGCAAGTCCACCAAGCCGGTGGTGCAGCCGCAGGGTCCGGTTCCGAAGAACACGCTGGGCGAGGGTACTTATACAGCCAAGCACATCATCGTCGCCACGGGCGCCCGCCCGCGCGCGCTGCCCGGCATTGAGCCCGATGGCAAGCTGATCTGGACCTATTTCGAGGCAATGAAGCCGGAAGAAATGCCGAAGTCGCTGCTCGTCATGGGCTCCGGCGCGATTGGCATCGAATTCGCCAGCTTCTACCGCACCATGGGCGTGGACGTGACCGTTGTCGAAATCATGAGCCAGGTTATGCCTGTCGAAGATGCGGAAATCTCCACCTTCGCCAAGAAGCAACTCGAAAAGCAGGGCATGAAGATCCATCTGGAAACCAAGGTTTCCAAGGTGGAAAAGGGCGCAAACTCCATCACCGCGACGCTGGAGAAGAAGGACGGTTCTTCCGAAAAGATCACGGCTGATCGCATGATCTCTGCCGTTGGGGTCGTTGCCAATATCGAAGGCATCGGCCTCGAAGCTGCCGGCGTGAAGACCGATCGCGGCTTTATCGTCATCGACGGCTACGGCAAGACCAACGTTCCCGGCATCTACGCCATCGGCGATGTCGCAGGTCCGCCGCTGCTTGCCCACAAGGCTGAGCACGAGGCTGTCATCTGCGTCGAAAAGATCGCCGGTCTGCCGAATGTTCACCCGATGGACAAACTGAAGATTCCCGGCTGCACCTATTGCAACCCGCAGGTCGCTTCTGTCGGTCTCACCGAAGCCAAGGCCAAGGAACAGGGCCGCGATATCCGCGTCGGCCGCTTCTCCTTTGCGGCGAACGGCAAGGCTGTCGCGCTGGGTGAAGATCAGGGCATGGTCAAGACCATCTTCGACAAGAAGACCGGCGAGCTGCTCGGCGCGCATATGGTCGGGGCGGAAGTGACCGAACTCATCCAGGGCTTCGTCGTCGCTATGAATCTGGAGACGACAGAAGAAGATTTGATGCACACGATCTTCCCGCATCCGACCATTTCGGAATCGATGAAGGAAAGCGTGCTCGATGCCTATGGACGTGTGCTTAACGCATAAGTGCCGCGTGATGCCCGGCATTGTCTAACCATGCCGGGTGTCCCATATGTCTCGATACAGCCTTAAGGCGGGCTGTTATTTCAGGGAGCGTGGGAATGGAAAGTGTAGGCTGGATTGCAGCAATCATCATCGGCGGTCTCGCCGGCTGGCTCGCCGGCAAGCTCATGGACATGCGTTTCGGCATTTTCATGAACATTGTCCTTGGCATTGTCGGTTCGGTGGTCGCTGTTGCGGTACTGCGAACCTTCGATGTTTTCGTGCAGGATAGCAGGCTCGGTTATTTCGTTACCGCCTTCATCGGCGCAAGCCTGTTGCTGTTCGTGGCTAAGCTCGTGCGGCGCTGACAAGGCGTCGTGACCGGAAGGGGCTTACGCTTTTTCTGGAATTGTTCTAAAGCATCGCACCAAAGATGTCTGGATCGCCAAGGGCGATGGAAGCAGGTTTTTATGGTCACTATTCTCGACAGGACGTCGTCTGACGAAAAGCGTATCCGCCACCCGGAAAAGGCGCACAAGCCTGATACCGAGGTGATGCGCAAGCCCGAATGGATCCGCGTCAAGGCGCCGACCTCCAAGGGTTACCACGAGACGCGCGAACTGGTGCGCAGCCACAAGCTGGTGACCGTGTGCGAGGAAGCCGGCTGTCCAAATATCGGCGAGTGCTGGGACAAGAAGCACGCGACCTTCATGATCATGGGTGAAATATGCACCCGTGCCTGCGCCTTCTGCAACGTCGCGACCGGCAAGCCCAATCCGCTCGACATGAATGAGCCGGAAAATGTCGCCAAGGCCGTCAAGCAGATGGGACTTTCCCACGTCGTCATCACCTCCGTCGACCGTGACGATCTCGCCGATGGCGGTGCTGAACATTTCGAAAAGGTGATCTGGGCAATCCGCGCAGCCTCTCCCACGACCACAATCGAAATCCTCACGCCCGACTTCCTGAAGAAGCCCGGCGCGCTGGAACGTGTCGTTGCCGCAAAGCCCGACGTCTTCAACCATAATCTGGAAACGGTTCCGGGCAACTACCTCACGGTCCGCCCGGGTGCGCGCTATTTCCACTCGGTGCGCCTTCTGCAACGGGTGAAGGAACTCGATCCCACCATGTTCACCAAGTCGGGCATCATGGTTGGCCTCGGTGAAGAGCGCAATGAAGTGCTGCAGCTGATGGACGATCTGCGCAGCGCTGACGTCGACTTCCTGACCATCGGCCAGTACCTGCAGCCCACCCGCAAGCACCACAAGGTCGAGGCTTTCGTGACGCCGGAGGAATTCAAGTCCTACGAGACGGTGGCTTACACCAAGGGCTTCCTGATGGTTTCGTCGAGCCCGCTGACCCGTTCTTCCCACCATGCCGGTGACGATTTCGAACGCCTGCGTGCGGCACGCGAAAAGAAGTTGCTGGCGGCTGCGGAGTAAGCGACGCAAAGGTTCGCCAATACGGCATTGAGATTTGAAGTCTTCATGTTCTCACCATCGTCATGCTCGGGCCTGCCCCGAGCATCTGCAACCTATGGAAATGACAATGGGTGATTAGATCCTTGGGATATTCCCGAGGATGACGGTGCGTGAGACGCGGCGCCTGTGGATCAATACAATAGTCTTGACCCTCAGGCCGATCACGCCGCAACCTTTTCAGGCCTGTGCGCCCGCATGCAGAGCACGACGCTCAGCACGACCGAGCAGATCGCCAGGACCTCGACCAGCGTCGGGCCACGCCCTTCCCAGAGAAAACCGTAAAGCAGCGCAAACAGCGTTTCAAACAGGATCATCTGCCCAACCATGGTAAGCGGCAGCATGCGGCTCATACGGTTCCAGAAGGCATTGCCGAGGATGGACGCGGTGAAGCCGAGCCCGGCGGCGATGGCGACGAAATACAGCCAGTCGCCCGTGCTGTGGCTTTCTCCACCCAGTGCGAAGGCGGGGATGGCGAGCGCCAGCGCAAGCCCGCCGGTCACTACACCCGTCATCATGTTCCAGTCATCGGCGCTCACATCGTGAAGGCGCGACAGCCAGCGGGCATTGCCTACGGCGAAAGCCGTCCATGAAGCCAGCGCCCCGAGCGCGCAGGCAAGGCCGATGACACGAGAAATATCCAGACCCGCATCGTTTTCCGTCAGCGACTGCCATGAGATGCCGAGAATGCCTATCGCGCCGAAGGCAAGCGATGGCCATAGCCGCTTCAGCGATACGGCGCCGTGGTCGCGGCTGCCGATGATGGTAACGGCAACAGGCAGGAAGCCGATGATGATTGAGGTGAAGGCGACGCCGCTCAATTTCACCGCGGTCGAGATGAAAACATAGTAGGCGATGTTGCCGATCATGCTCAGCCAGCCAAGCGCTAACCATTCGCGCGCGCCAAACCGCGCCGACACTTGTTTGAGGCGTGGCCCGATAATGACCAGCGAAATCAGCCCATAGGTCAGGTAGCGCGCCGTGGAAAGCTGCAGGGCGGAAAAATCCGGCACGAGTTTCGGAGCGAGAAATATCCCGCCCCAGAGCGCACCCGCCATTATGCCGTAAAAAACACCGAGACCAGTCCTGTTCATGTCCATCACATCCGCATTCACATTTGTCAGCGATGTGCCACAGGCGGTTGCGGCTGTCTTGACAAAAACTCCTGACGAATGTGAGCGTTCTAATGAATGCCGTGGCGGCGGCGATACGCGGCGGGGGTCTCTCCCACCGCAAGGCGCATGGCTCGTGTCAGCGCCGTCTGGTCGGAAAAACCGGACCTAAGCGCGATTTCGGAAATCGGCACGACGGAGTTGCTGAGCAGGGCGCACACCTTCTCCATGCGCAACCCGGAAAGCCACCGATGCGGCGGAACACCGAATTCTTCGAGAAACAGCGTATGCAGGCGGCTGTCGCTGAGCGTCATGCAAGAGGTCAGCATCTCGATCGTCCACGGAAAGAAGGGCTCGGCCCTCACGACTTCGCTCAGCTTTCGCAGGCGCCGGCGCACATCGCTCTTGTTGTTGGCAAGACTGTCAACCAGCAGCGGCGCCCAAATGGCGGCAATATCGTCGCGGCGTCCATCCGTTCCAACCACGCTGTGCATATAGGCGATCAATTGACGTGTCTCAGGCGCAATATCGAGAAAGGGCGCGTGAGCGAATTTTTCAAGCGTCTGTTCGGGAATCACGCATTCATCGATATCCACCACCAGCGAATGATTGATGGCCGTGGCTTCCTGGGTATGCGGAAGATCGCGGTGGATAAAGACGCCGCGCCCGATGGACAACTCATCTTGCCGTCCTGCCACATCGATACGCAGGCAACCCGAGACCGGCAGAACGATCTGAACGAATGCGTGTCGCTCCTTCGGTCTTTCCTGTCTGTAGGTTCTGATGTCGGCTGATGCGGCTGTCATGACGCTGTCGTTTCCATTGGGCAAAGAAACGGCCGCCTGGAAAAGCGGCCGGTTTCATTGGGTGATTATGACATTGTCTCGAAGATTGGGCCAGCCGGCTTTATCGGTCGGCCAGGCGCCGGCAATTAACAGTCTTCCTTGGCGGTCGATTCGCCGCGCTTGCGCTTGCGCAGAACCGGCTTGTTTTCTCTCGCCTCGCATTTGGCGACGTCGATCAGATAGGCGAGCACAGGCATGCCGTTCATCGATGCAAGCTGTTTGGCGGATTCGAGAAGGTTGATGATGTTGGAAAAATCGTCCATCGGCTCACTCAGTGGCTCAAAGCGGTTATGTGTCGGGTCTGAACCCAAGGATGAATAGGCTGGGCGAAATAGGGAGCTTCCAGCGCCGTTGCATCCAATGGGTGTAATATTAGTCGCAAATAAATAGCAATCCCCCGCAAGGGGTTGCAATAGTCAATTTTCCGTAACTGCCATGCGCCACCCGGATATCGATTGAAAGCAATCGCCAGATGGGAGAGGGGCGCGCAGCGCTCGAATGGGGCTCAGAATATGCCAAACTACCTCGAAAAGGCGGATGATGCGGCCGCCATCATCGCTGGCGCGCAACGCATCATGATCGTCGGCTGTTCCGGCGGTGGCAAGTCCACGCTCTCGCGCAAGCTCGTGCGGCGCTTTGGACTGGAATATATCTCGATGGACCGGGAGATTTTCTGGCTTCCGGGCTGGCAACTGCGCCCGCGTGCGGAACAGCGTGAAAGGATCGCGGACTTCGTTGCGGGCGAGCGGTGGTTGATGGATGGCAGCAATCCCTCGTCGTTTGATCTGCGTCTGCCGAGAACCGATATCGTGATCTGGGTTCGCATGCCGCGCTGGCTCTGTCTCTGGGGTGCCACCAGCCGAATCGTGAAAGGCTACGGCAAGGCGCGACCGGAAATGGCGCAGGGCTGCCCTGAGCGACTGGACCGCGAATTCCTGCGCTATATCTGGAATTTCGAGCGGCGACACGCACCACTTTTCGAGCAGAATTTCGACCTCTATGGGCCGGATGTGCCGGTATGGCAGCTGAAAAGCCGAAAACAACTCCGCCGCCTTCTTGATCTTCTGCACATCGAGGATTAACTGCCGCTCATGCCCAAGTTCGAAACGCATCGTTTTGTAAAACACTCGCCGGACCGCATGTACGACCTCGTCGCCGATGTGGAGAAGTATCCGCAGTTCCTGCCCTTATGCGAAGCACTCACCGTACGCTCCCGCAAGGAGCGCGATGGCAAGACGCTGCTGGTGGCGGATATGACCGTGGGTTACAAGGCCATTCGCGAGACCTTCACCACGCAGGTTCTGCTCAATCCCGCGGAACGGGCCATCGACGTCAAATATATCGACGGGCCGTTCAAATATCTCGACAATCGCTGGCGTTTCGACGCCGCCGAGGGCGGCTCCAACGTGCATTTCTTCATCGAATACGAGTTCAAGAACCGCCTCTTGGGCGCAGTCATGGGGTCCATGTTCGACCGTGCCTTCCGCATGTTCGCAGAAGCTTTCGAGACCCGCGCCGACAAGATCTACACCAATCCCGCCTGACGGAGGGCGATCAGCATCTCGAGCGCCGTCCTGACCGTTGCAAGACGGATGTCCGTGCGGCCGATCTCGCCATAATGCATTTCCTGATGCAGGCTCCGGCCGTGACGGGCCTTGGCGGCCAGATGAACGAGACCCACCGGCTTTTCAGCGGATCCACCCCCCGGACCGGCAATGCCGGTAACGGCAACCGCGAAATCGGCGCGTGACCGGAACAGGGCGCCGTGCGCCATCTGCAGTGCGGTTTGCCGCGAGACCGCGCCAAAGCCCGTCAGCGTTTCAGCGCCAACGCCAAGCATGTCCATCTTGGCCTCGTTCGTATAGGTGACAAAACCGCGGTCGACCACCGCCGAGGAGCCCGAAATCTCCGTCAACGCACCCGCGATCAGGCCGCCCGTGCAGCTTTCCGCGGTCGAGACCATGAGACCGTCTGCTGCAAAATCAGCAATGATCTGCCGTGCGAGCCCTTCAATATCCGCTGGAAACAGGCTCATGGCGGTCTGCCCCTGTAAACGACCGTGGCGGTGGCGATTGCTGCAATCCCCTCCCTGCGACCAACGAAGCCGATGGTTTCATTGGTCGTCGCCTTCACCGAGCAACGCTCCAGCGAGATGCCGAGCATGTCGGAGAGCGCTTCCCGCATGGCCTGCCGATGCGGCCCGATGCGCGGCGCTTCGGCGATCAGCGAGACATCGGCATTCATGATCGTGCCGCCATTGTCGCGCACCACTTTCGCCGCGTGCTCCAGAAATATGCGGGAAGGAGCTCCTTTCCATTGCGGATCGGAAGGAGGGAAATGGTCACCGATGTCGCCGGCGCCGCAGGTCGCCAGCAAGGCATCCGTCAGCGCATGCAGCGCAACGTCCGCATCCGAATGACCTTTGAGCTTCTGATCATGCTCGATGAATATGCCGCACAGCGTCACGCCTTCGCCGGGCTCCAGCTGGTGTACGTCGTAGCCGTTCCCGGTGCGCACGTCCGGCATTGCATGAGAGAGCTTTTCATCGGCCATGGCGATATCCCGCTTGAGAGTGAGTTTCACATTATCGACCGAACCTTCGGTCAATGTTACTGCCAGACCCGCCCAACCGGCAATCGACGCGTCATCGGTAAAATCCGATTTTCCCGAGGCGGCAGCAGCGCGATGCGCGGCGAGGATGTCGTCATAGTCGAAACTCTGTGGGGTCTGTGCGGCATAAAGGCCCTGTCTCGAAACCGTGTCGGTGACACGATTGCCCGCGCCGCGTTTCAGCGTGTCAGTGACGGGCAGGGCGGGTAGAACACCGCCCGCTCCCTCCCGGTGCAGGGCGACAATACGTTCAAGCATATCGACGGAAACGAAAGGCCGCACCGCGTCGTGGATCATTACGTGGCTCAGGCCATGGCGGGAAAGCGCCTCCAGCCCGGCAAGAACAGACTGCTGCCGTGTCACGCCGCCAATAACCGTGGTGACGCGCTCCCCGGCATCAAGTCGCTGGAGAACCGGAGTGAGCAGCGCCGTATCGTCCGCATGGCGCACGACGACGATATGGGAAGCGTTCTTCCACTGGAGGAACGTCGACAGAGTGTGCTCGATCACAGCCTTGCCGCCGATCGGACGATATTGTTTCGGACCCTCCTCGGGAGAGCCGGCTCTTTCCCCGCGTCCCGCGGCCACGATGACGATGCCGAGTTTCATAGTACGTTCCTGCATTGGTCGTATGCTTTGCGTGCAACCCTTCGTGGTTGACAGTCATGCTCTAGCGTTTCAAAACCCGGATGGCCAGCCCGATAAGGCGGGCATCAGCCCCGCAAAGCGCAGGACATGACGTTGCTGCGCTTTCGAAGCTGCACAATTTGCCGCCGACAGCAAAACAGGCAGGCAGCCGCTCAGCAAATAAAAGGTGCAACCTTCTAAAAGTGCTTGGCAACTGCGCAAACACTGTCTAAAAATAATGCAAATAACCCTTCTGCATGAAAGATCATCATTTGGCCCTTCCGGAGTTGTCAGAACCGTTCAGCATCGGCTCAGTTACGATCCGTAATCGGGCTGTGCTGGCGCCCATGTCGGGCGTGACGGATCTGCCTTTCCGACAGCTCGCCTGGCGTTATGGAGCAGGCCTCGTGGTGACGGAAATGGTGGCAAGCCGGGAGCTTGTTGCCAATCGCGGGGAATCCTGGGCGCGGCTGAAAAATGTAGGCATGGTTCCGCACATGGTGCAGCTTGCGGGGCGCGAGGCGCATTTCATGGCCGAGGCGGCGAAGATCGCTGCTGGCAATGGCGCCGGTATCATCGATATCAATATGGGCTGTCCTGCCAAGAAGGTGACGGGCGGTTATTCCGGCTCGGCGCTGATGCGCGATCCCGATCACGCGCTTTCGCTGATCGAGGCGACTGTCAATGCGGTCGATGTGCCGGTGACCTTGAAGATGCGGCTCGGCTGGGATGAAAACAGCATTAACGCACCTGATATAGCTCGGCGCGCCGAAGCAGCAGGCGTTCGCCTTATTACCATTCACGGTCGCACCCGCATGCAGTTTTACGAGGGGCGGGCGGATTGGGATGCCATCCGCGCCGTGCGTGAGGTGATTTCCGTGCCGCTGATCGCCAATGGTGACATCGAGACGGCGGAAGATGCTCGCGAAATCCTGCGGCGGTCGGGTGCGGACGCCGTCATGGTCGGTCGCGGCGCGCAGGGGCAGCCGTGGTTGCCGGCGGTGCTCGCGGGGCATGCAGCGCCGCATCGAGAGGATATCCCCGCCATCGCCGTCGAACATTATGAGATGATGCTGGAATTTTACGGAAGGGAAGCCGGCCTCCGGCATGCCCGCAAACATCTCGGCTGGTATCTCGACCGTTTCGCGCCAGGTATCGCCACGACCGACAAGGCAAAAATCATGACATCGCGCGAGACGGGGGAGGTGGCAGACCTGCTGCGTTCCGCCCTTTGCGAAAATGCGGGCGAAGATGCCGCAAGGAAGGCCGCATGAGCGCTGATAAACACAGCCCTGCAGATGCGAACCCGCTCGCCATGGCGGTTCTGAACGCGGTGCAGAATCCCGTCATTCTGGTGGATGCCGAAGGTTTTATCGCCTTCGCCAACTGGGAAGCCGAAGCCTTTTTCGGCGCCAGCGCCTCCCACCTCGCGCGCTATAGGGTTTCCACTTTCATCCCCTTCGGCAGCCCGCTGCTTGCCCTGATCGATCAGGTGCGGGAGCGCCGCGCGCCGGTCAATGAATATCGCGTTGATCTGAGCTCGCCGCGTCTCGGCCAGGACAAGCTGGTCGATCTTTATGTCGCGCCCGTCGTCAGCGAGCCTGGATCGGTCGTCGTCGTCTTTCAGGAACGGTCTATGGCCGACAAGATCGACCGGCAGCTGACCCATCGCGCTGCTGCCCGTTCAGTCACCGGTCTTGCGTCCATGCTCGCGCATGAGATCAAGAACCCTCTGTCGGGCATTCGCGGCGCGGCCCAGCTTCTGGAGACCTCGGTTGCGGATGAGGACCGGGCGCTGACCCGGCTGATCTGCGACGAGACGGATCGCATCGTTTCGCTGGTCGACCGCATGGAGGTGTTTTCCGACGAGCGGCCGGTGGATCGCGTGCCGGTCAACATCCATTCGGTTCTCGATCATGTAAAGGCGATCGCCAAGGCCGGTTTCGCCCGTAACATCAAGATATCGGAAAATTACGACCCGTCGCTGCCGCCGGTCTACGCAAACCGCGACCAGCTGGTGCAGGTCTTCCTCAACCTGGTGAAGAATGCGGCCGAAGCGGTGGCCAATCAGTCGGATGGCGAGATCGTGCTGACGACCGCCTATCGTCCCGGGATCCGACTATCGGTTGCCGGCAGCCGGGAGCGCATCTCGCTTCCGCTGGAATTCTGCGTGCATGACAATGGCCCGGGCGTACCCGCCGATCTCTTGCCGCATCTTTTCGATCCGTTCATCACCACCAAGACGAATGGTTCGGGCCTCGGTCTAGCGCTTGTCGCCAAGCTGATCGGCGCCCATGGCGGCATTGTCGAATGCGACAGCCAGAACCACCGCACGACTTTCCGCGTATTGATGCCCGTCTCGCCGGAAGTGGCGCTCGACGACAGCACTTTGCCGAACACGACAGGGAATGACCAATGACAGCTACGATCCTCGTCGCCGATGATGATGCCGCAATCCGCACGGTGCTCAACCAGGCGCTGAGCCGCGCCGGTTATGACGTGCGCATCACCTCCAATGCTGCAACGCTCTGGCGCTGGGTTTCGGCAGGTGAGGGCGATCTTGTCGTCACGGACGTCGTCATGCCCGATGAGAACGCCTTCGACCTTCTGCCGCGCATCAAGAAAGCCCGTCCGGACCTTCCCGTTCTCGTCATGAGCGCTCAGAACACCTTCATGACCGCCATCAAGGCCTCGGAAAAGGGCGCCTACGATTACCTGCCCAAGCCCTTCGATCTGACAGAACTGATCGCCATCATCGGCCGCGCACTCTCCGAGCCGAAGCGCAAGCCGGCCAAGCTCGATGACGACATGCAGGACGGTATGCCGCTTGTGGGTCGTTCGGCGGCGATGCAGGAAATCTACCGTGTTCTTGCCCGCCTGATGCAGACCGACCTGACGCTGATGATCACGGGTGAATCCGGTACGGGTAAGGAACTGGTGGCGCGCGCGCTGCATGATTATGGCAAGCGCCGCAACGGTCCCTTCGTTGCCATCAACATGGCGGCCATCCCGCGCGATCTCATCGAATCCGAACTCTTCGGCCATGAAAAGGGTGCCTTTACCGGCGCTCAGAACCGCTCGACCGGCCGTTTCGAACAAGCTGAGGGCGGCACGCTCTTCCTCGATGAAATCGGTGACATGCCGATGGACGCCCAGACGCGCCTGCTGCGCGTATTGCAGCAGGGTGAATATACGACGGTCGGCGGACGCACGCCGATCCGTACAGATGTCCGTATCGTCGCGGCAACCAACAAGGATCTGAAGCAGTCGATCAATCAGGGCCTGTTCCGCGAGGACCTCTATTACCGCCTGAACGTGGTGCCGTTGCGCCTGCCACCCCTGCGTGACCGCGCCGAGGATATTCCCGATCTGGTGCGCCATTTCATCCAGACGGGCGAGAAGGAAGGCCTGGAAGGCAAGCGTTTCGAGACCGAAGCTCTTGAAGTCATGAAGGCCTATGCCTGGCCGGGCAACGTGCGCGAGCTGGAAAACCTGATCCGCCGACTGATGGCGCTTTATCCGCAGGAAGTCATCACCCGCGAGATCATCGAGCAGGAACTGCAATCGGATGTTCCCGACAGCCCGCTCGACAAGATGGCGGTCCGCACCGGTTCACTCACCATCTCGCAGGCTGTCGAGGAAAACATGCGGGACTATTTCGCCAGCTTCGGCGATGGCCTTCCGCCGCCCGGCCTTTATGACCGCGTGCTGCGCGAACTGGAGTATCCGCTGATTCTGGCTGCGTTGACTGCCACGCGCGGCAACCAGATCAAGGCTGCCGATCTTCTCGGTCTGAACCGAAATACCCTGCGCAAGAAAATCCGCGAGCTGGGTGTTTCCGTCTATCGCAGCTCCCGCCCCAGCTGAGAATGTTGACAAGGCCGCATTTGTCGTTGCATTTTCGCCACATTGTGTTGCTTGGAAAACACTAGGAAGGACAGAGATTCGCGGGACACGCGCGAACCTCGCCTGACTTCATGACTGTGGCGCTGGCTGGCCAGCGATTGGGAGTAGTGCATGCGGAAACCTGCCGCCGAAAACGCCGTTGCCGACGAAGCAGCGGGAATGGTGGTCGCCGATCGCAGGATGTCTTTCGCTCTGCCGGGGCTGGTGCTCGCCGGCGTGGCCCTCGTGTGCGCCATCATCACGCTTTTCGTGCTGCTGGGCGTCACGCCAATCGCGCCGACATCGAATGTGGTCATCGCTTCCGTCGTCATCAACTCGATTTTCGTGATCGGCCTGATCTTCCTGATCGGCCGCGAAATCAACCGGCTGCTGAAAGCGCGCAAAAAGGGCAGGGCGGCGGCGCGTCTGCACGTGCGCATTGTCGTCCTTTTCTCCATCGTGGCGATCACGCCCGCAGTGCTCGTCGCCATCTTCGCCAGCCTGACGCTGAATGTCGGTCTCGATCGCTGGTTTTCGCTGCGCACCCAGTCGATCGTCGATTCATCAAGTAATATCGCCCAGGCATACATGATGGAGAATGCCGGTTACCTCCAGGGGCAGACCCTGTCGATGGCGACCGACCTCGACCGCAACCGCGCTCTCTTTTATCTCGACCGCACCGGATTCGTTGATCTTATGACCCGCCAGGCGAAGGGGCGCGGCCTTCTTGGTGCGTTTCTCGTGCAGGAGGATGGCGACGCCGTCGCCCAGGCCGACATCAAGACGGAAAAGCCGCTTCCTGCGATACCGCATGACGCGCTCGAAAAGGCGGCCGCCGGCCAGCCGACGCTGATCCCGCCCGGTATTACCAACCTCGTAGGCGCCATCATCAAGCTCGAAGGCATCAGCGGCACATTCCTTTATACGGTGCGTGCGGTCGATCCCAAGGTGATGGGCGCGATGCGGCTGATGGAAGAGAACCGCGCCGAATACAAGGCCATGGAGGCAGGCCGCGCCCCGCTGCAGATCGCTTTCGCAATTCTCTATCTCGGTTTTGCGTTGATCGTGCTGCTCGCGGCAATCTGGACGGCCATTGCGGTGGCCGACCGTATCGTGCGGCCGATCCGCCTTCTCATCAGCGCCGCAGACAGTGTCGCCACCGGCAACATGCATGTTCTCGTTCCCGTTCGCGCCGTCGATGGCGACGTCGGGCGCCTGTCCCGCACCTTCAACAAGATGGTGTCGGAACTGCGCAGCCAGCAGGAGCAGATCATCGAGGCCAAGGACGACATCGATGATCGCCGCCGTTTCATCGAGGCCGTGCTGTCAGGCGTGACCGCCGCGGTTATCGGCGTTGACGAAAACCGCAGGATAACCATCGTCAATCCGTCGGGCGAAGAGTTCCTCGCACAAACGTCGGAACAGCTCATTGGCGCACAACTCTCCGAGATCGCGCCTGAGATCGAACAGGTCGTCAACGAGGCCAACAGCTGGTCGCGCGGCAACTTCCGCAAGCAGATCAACATTATGCGGCGTGGCAAGGAACGAACGCTGAATGTACAGGTAACGCGCGAAGACGCCCGCGACAGCCGTGACAGCTACGTCATCACGCTCGACGACATCACCGATCTCGTCATCGCGCAACGCTCGACGGCGTGGTCGGATGTCGCGCGGCGTATCGCGCACGAAATCAAGAACCCGCTGACGCCGATCCAGCTTTCCGCCGAGCGCATCAAGCGCCGTTTCGGCAAGCAGATCGACGAAAGCGACCGCGCCGTCTTCGACCAGTGTACGGACACCATCGTCCGGCAGGTCGGCGATATCGGCCGCATGGTGGATGAATTCTCCGCTTTTGCGCGTATGCCGAAGCCAACGAAGGAAAAGTCGGACCTGAGGGCGATCCTGAAGGACGCAGCGTTTCTCCGGGAAATCAGCGCCGCTGACACCAAGTTCACGACGGAGCTGGGTGACACCCCGCTGGAGGGCATGTTCGATGCCCGCATGCTGGGGCAGGCCTTTGGCAACCTCATCAAGAACGCGACGGAAGCCATCGAAGCGGTGGAAGGCGAAAAGCGGCCGGGCAAGATCCTCGTTCGCGCGTCCTTCGACGAGGCCAACTCGCGTTTTGTGGCCGACATCATCGACAATGGCCGCGGTCTGCCGGTGGAAAATCGCCACCGCATTCTCGAACCCTATATGACGATGCGGGATAAGGGCACGGGCCTTGGCCTCGCCATCGTCAAGAAGATCATCGAAGAGCATGGCGGGTATCTGGAACTCCATGATGCCCCGCCGGAGTTCGATCATGGCCACGGCGCCATGATCAGAGTGCTGCTGCCCTATATCGAGGCGGTCGGCGGCGAAAATAACAAGGAAGCAGCATATGGCGTCTGATATTCTGGTCGTGGATGACGAGGCGGACATTCGCGAAATCGTGGCGGGCATTCTCTCCGATGAGGGGCATGAAACGCGTATGGCGTTCGACAGCGACAGCGCGCTGGCTGCCATTTCGGAACGCGTGCCGCGCCTGATCTTTCTCGACATCTGGATGCAGGGTTCGAAGCTCGACGGTCTGGCGCTGCTCGACGAGATCAAGAGCCGCCATCCCGAAATTCCGGTCGTGATGATCTCGGGTCACGGCAATATCGAAACCGCCGTCAACGCCATCAAGCGCGGCGCCTTCGACTTCATCGAAAAGCCGTTCAAGGCGGACCGTCTGATTCTCATTGCCGAACGCGCGCTGGAAAACTCCAAGCTGAAGCGCGAGGTTCAGGAGCTCAAGAAGCGCACGGGGGATGCGGTTGAACTTGTCGGTGCGTCACTTGCGGTATCGCAGCTGCGCCAGACCATCGACCGGGTCGCGCCCACCAACAGCCGAATCATGATTCTCGGCCCGTCAGGTTCCGGCAAGGAACTGGTGGCGCGGATGATCCACAAAAAGTCGTCTCGGGCGACAGGTCCCTTTGTTGCCCTTAACGCCGCGACGATCACGCCGGATCGCATGGAGATTGCACTCTTCGGCACCGAAGGCCTGCCTGGACAACCCCGGAAGGTGGGCGCACTGGAAGAAGCCCATCGTGGCGTTCTTTATCTCGACGAAGTGGGCGAGATGCCCCGCGAGACCCAGAACAAGATCCTCCGCGTGCTTGTCGACCAGCAATTCGAGCGTGTGGGCGGCGGCAAGCGCGTGAAGGTGGATGTGCGCATCATTTCGTCGACGGCCCATCACCTCGAAAGCCTGATCGCCGAGGGCCAGTTCCGTGAGGACCTCTACCACCGTCTCGCCGTCGTGCCGGTGAAGGTACCGGCGCTGTCCGAGCGACGTGAGGATATTCCCTTCCTCGTCGACATGTTCATGCGGCAGATTTCCGAACAGGCTGGCATCCGTCCGCGCAAGATCGGCGACGACGCAATGGCCGTTCTTCAGACCCATGACTGGCCGGGCAACATTCGACAGCTTCGCAACAATATCGAGCGGTTGATGATACTGGCGCGTCCCGAAGGCGGTGAAGCCCCGATCTCTGCTGACATGCTGCCGTCCGATATCGGCGACATGCTGCCGAAGATATCGGCTCAGGGCGATCAGCACATCATGACGCTGCCGTTGCGCGAAGCTCGCGAAATGTTCGAGCGAGACTATCTGGTGGCGCAGATCAACCGATTCGGGGGCAATATTTCGCGAACGGCGGAATTTGTCGGCATGGAACGCTCTGCACTGCATCGCAAACTGAAATCTCTCGGCGTATAAGGGGCCAGGGCTAGGTCGCCGTAACCGATTATCCGTCAGAGAGACAGCATGAGAGTCATCATTTGCGGCGCAGGGCAGGTGGGTTACGGCATCGCCGAACAATTGTCGCGCGAGGACAACGAAGTATCCGTCATCGATACCGCCGCGTCCTTGATAACCGCCATCACAGAGACGCTTGATGTCCGCGGTTACGTCGGCCATGGCGCGCACCCAGACATGCTGGCCAAGGCCGGAGCGGACCAGGCGGACATGATCATCGCCGTGACGCTGCATGACGAAATCAACATCGTCGCCTGCGAGGTTGCGCATGCCTTGTTCAGCGTGCCGACCAAGATTGCCCGCATCCGCGACCAGAGCTATCTTAAGCCTGAATATGCCGATCTCTTCAGCCGGGAAAACATGTCCATCGACGTGACGATCTCGCCGGAAGTTGAAGTCGGCAAGATGGTGCTGCGGCGCATCGCCTTTCCGGGCGCGACCGACGTGGTGCGTTTCGCGGACGACACGGTCTACATGCTGGCCATCGAATGTATGGAGGATTGCCCGGTCATCAATACGCCGTTGCAGCAACTCTCCAGCCTCTTTCCAGACCTCATCGCGACGGTTGTGGGTGTCTACCGGGATGGTTTCCTCAAGGTGGCGCATTCTTCCGAACAATTGCGGGTCGGCGACCTTGCCTACGTCATCTGCCAGCGGCAACACGCCCGCCGCACGCTCAGCCTGTTCGGTCACGAAGAGCAGGAGGCGCAGCGCATCGTTATTGCGGGCGCGGGCAATATCGGCCACTTCGTTGCAAGCAAGATCGAGGAGTTGCAGCCAAAGACGCGGGTGAAGATAATCGAAGCGGATCGCGACAGGGCAGTTGCCGCATCGGAACAGCTCAGCCACACCATCGTCATGCATGGTTCAGCGCTGGACCAGAAAATTCTCATGCAGGCCGACATTCAGGACGCGGACCTGATCGTCACCCTGACCAATAACGACCAGACCAATATCCTGGCTGCGGTCATGGCCAAGCAACTCGGCTGCAAGTCGAACCTCGCGCTTTTGAACAGTTCCTCCTTTCACGAGGTTGCCGACTCGCTCGGACTTGACGCCTATATCAATCCGAGGGCGGTCACCATTTCCCGCGTTCTCCAGCATGTGCGCAAGGGTCGTATTCGTTCCGTCTATGCCGTGCAGCGCGGTTCGGCAGAGGTGATCGAGGCGGAGGCGCTGGAAACGTCACCGCTCGTCGGTCAGTCCTTTCGTGACGTTGAAATGCCCGAAGGCGTCCGTATCGGCGCGATATATCGCGATGGCGTGGTCATCCGGCCGGACGGGAGCACCAAGATCAAGGCGAAAGACCGTGTCGTACTGTTCGCCTCCGCCGACGCGGTGCGGGACGTGGAACAGCTTTTCCGCGTTTCGATACAATATTTCTGACTGTTTCGACGGCAGAAAACGGGTCAATACTCGTACCCATTCGGCTGTTTTCGCCGTTGCCGAACAAGACACGATTTGATACCAGAGTTTGAGGTCGGCCAAACGGGGGACGAGATTTGGCCGGCTTATTATTGATTGATTATTTTCCGGTATCCCTGCCGGCAAAAAAGAAAGAAGCGGCGCCATGGCGGAACGTTCTCAAAACCTTCAAGATCTTTTCCTCAACACCGTACGCAAGAAAAAGATTTCACTGACGATCTTCCTGATCAACGGTGTGAAGCTCACGGGCGTGATAACGTCCTTCGATAATTTCTGCGTTCTGCTGCGCCGGGACGGTCATTCGCAGCTGGTTTACAAGCATGCGATCTCGACCATCATGCCCGGACAGCCGCTGGAACTCGAAATCGAAGAAGGTCCGGACCGCTCGCAGAATCTTCAGGATCTGTTCCTCAGCACGGTTCGCAAGAAGAACATTGCGCTGACGATCTTCCTGATCAACGGTGTCAAGCTCACGGGCGTGGTCACGGCTTTCGACAATTTCTGCGAGCTTCTGCGTCGCGACGATCACGCACAGCTTGTCTACAAGCACGCTATTTCGACCATCATGCCGGGTCAGCCGATGCAGATGTTCGAAAACGAAGAAGGCGCTGCACGCGAGGCGTCCTGACCTTCTCGTCTTAATGGAACCAGCCGCGCCGGGAACTTATTTGCCGCTGGGCGGTTGCTTCCTATTGACGTCCGCGCCGGCGCGGACGAATTCCAACCGTCTTTCCCGATGAGGACTGCCATTTCGACCCGCGACACCTCGAACGAATCGATCATTCCCGAGCAGGAAAAACACCGCGACGACATGCGCGCCGTGGTTCTTGTGCCGGTCCTGAAGCAGCGCGACACCCGCGACGCGGCTGCATTACCTGCCGCGGCTGGCCGCTCGGTCGAGGCGAAGCTTGAGGAAGCGAAGGGGCTAGCGCTCGCCATCGATCTCGAGGTGACCCAGGGGCTCATCGTCGCGGTCAACCAGCCACGCCCGGCGACATTGTTCGGCACCGGCAAGATCGAGGAAATCGGTCATCTTCTGGATGAAACCAATTCCGGCCTGGTCATTGTCGACCATCCGCTGACGCCGGTGCAGCAGCGCAATCTCGAAAAGCATTGGAATGCCAAGGTCATCGACCGAACGGGCCTGATCCTGGAAATCTTCGGGCGCCGAGCCTCCACCAAGGAGGGTACGCTGCAGGTCGATCTTGCGCATCTGAACTATCAGAAGGGTCGCCTCGTTCGAAGCTGGACACACCTTGAACGCCAGCGCGGTGGCGCGGGCTTCATGGGCGGCCCTGGTGAAACGCAGATCGAGGCTGACCGGCGCCTGCTTCAGGAACGCATCGTCAAGCTTGAGCGGGAACTGGAGCAGGTGGTGCGAACCCGCCAGCTTCATCGCGCCAAGCGCCGCAAGGTGCCGCATCCGATCGTGGCGCTGGTCGGGTATACCAATGCCGGCAAGTCGACGCTGTTCAACCGCATTACCGGTGCGGGCGTTCTGGCCGAGGACATGCTGTTCGCCACACTCGATCCGACATTGCGGCGCATGAAACTGCCGCACGGCCGCACGGTGATCCTGTCTGATACGGTCGGCTTCATTTCGGATCTGCCGACACATCTGGTCGCGGCTTTCCGTGCGACGCTGGAAGAAGTGCTGGAAGCCGATCTCATCCTGCATGTCCGCGATATGTCCGATCCGGACAATGCCGCGCAGTCGGCGGATGTGCTGCGTATTCTCGGCGATCTCGGCATTGACGAAAAGGAAGCCGAGCACCGTATCATCGAGGTCTGGAACAAGGTTGACCGCCTCGATCCGGAAGCCCACGACGCCATCATGCAAAGAGCCGAAGGCAGCGCCAATATTCGTGCTGTCTCTGCGATCACCGGCGAGGGCGTCGATGCCCTGATGGACGAGATTTCGAAACGCCTCTCCGGTGTCCTGACGGAGACGACCGTGGTCCTGTCCGTTGAACAATTGCCGCTGATTTCCTGGGTCTACAGCAATTCCATCGTCGACGGGCGGGAAGATCACGAGGATGGTTCGGTTGCCCTCGATGTTCGCCTGTCCGAAGCGCAGGCCGCAGAGCTGGAACGCAAGCTCGGGAAGACGACCACACGCGAGCGGGAGGACTGGGAACGCTGAGCGCTCCCGGCCGCCCCTTATTCCAAGTCATTATTCCGCGCAAAGCCGAGAGTTGACGTTTGCTGAAACGTCTTACGCCGCAGACCAGACCGCCAGTTCATATCCATCGGGATCGGTAAAATGGAACCGGCGTCCGCCGGGAAAGGCGAAGATTGCGACGGTTATCTCGCCACCCGCCGCCGCCACCTGCCGCTGGGCATCGTCGATATCAGCCGCATAGAGAATAACCAGCGGTCCACCCTTCGCGGAAACCGGCGCCGTGGTGGTAAAACCGCCGGTCAGGCGGCCGTCGGAAAATTCGCAATATTGCGGACCGTAATCCTTGAAAGACCAGCCGAAAGCGCCGCCGTAAAAGGCTTTGCTGCGCTCAATATCGCTCACGTTGAATTCGACATAGTCGATTCGCCGGTCGTTGCCATTTTCCGTCATCATTTACTCCATCACGTCTCTTCGAGCAGCGCCTTCAAGGCTTCGAGATCGGCTGTGACAGCCCTCGCATCCCCGTTGAAATCCTCGTCCGTCATCCCCTCAAGACGAAGCAGCGTGAAACTGACCTCGGCGCCACCGCCGTTCGGGGTCACCCTGAGCGCGTTATAGACCTTGAGGCCATCGGGCAAGGTGACGACGTGATCCACGACCCCGAATTCGTTTGCTGGCGCAAAATTCACCCTGACCTCGCCGAGTGGTCCGCCTTCGGCGATCCAGTCTTGGCCATCCGGCCTGAGGCCACCTGCCAGTCCGGCAGCCCAGCGAGCCATGTTGTTCGGATCGGAAACGAAGTCATAGACGTGACTCCACGGCTTCTCGATAGACAGATGAATGATTCTCGACTGCATGACAGACATTTCATCCTCCTCGTGCGGCACGCTCCTCTTGCTGCGCCACTTTGTCGTCACTTGATGCAAGTCAAGGATGTTTCACCGCAGAGATGGGAGAAAGCAAGGAGATAAAAACCGGACTCCTATCATGAACATCTATCGCGCCGGACAGGAACGCCCGCAGCAGCCCGTTGAAAGGCTGGACGCGGAGGCCGTCAATTCCGCAAAAACGCGCAAACCGCTTTACGAAGCACGCAGGAAAATTTTTCCCAAGCGCGCGGAAGGTCGGTTCCGGCGGTTCAAATGGCTTGTCATGCTCGTCACGCTCGGCATTTATTATCTCACGCCGTTCCTGCGTTGGGACCGTGGCCCCTATGCGCCCGATCAGGCAGTATTGATCGATATCGCCAATCGACGCTTTTATTTCTTTTTCATCGAAATCTGGCCGCAGGAATTTTTCTTCGTCGCGGGATTGCTGGTCATGGCGGGGTTGGGGCTGTTTCTCGTTACCTCCGCCGTGGGACGTGCATGGTGCGGTTACACCTGTCCCCAGACAGTGTGGGTGGACCTGTTTCTCGTCGTCGAACGGGCGATCGAGGGTGACCGAAATGCACGCATGAAGCTGGACGCCGCGCCCCTTACAGTCGGCAAATTCCGCAAGCGAGTGTTGAAGCACGCGATCTGGCTGGTGATTGGCGCCCTGACCGGCGGCGCCTGGATTTTCTACTTCGCCGATGCGCCGACGCTGGCGCGGGAATTCGTCACCGGCCAGGCGCCCATGATTGCCTATTCGACCGTCGCCATCCTCACCGCCACGACCTATGTCTTTGGCGGGTTGATGCGGGAACAGGTCTGCACCTACATGTGCCCTTGGCCACGCATTCAGGCGGCGATGCTGGATGAGAATTCGCTTGTCGTCACCTATAACGACTGGCGCGGCGAGCCACGCTCACGGCACGCCAAAAAGGCCGCCGCAGCGGGGGAGAGCGTCGGCGATTGCGTCGATTGCAACGCTTGCGTCGCGGTCTGTCCCATGGGCATCGACATCAGGGACGGGCAGCAGCTGGAATGCATCACCTGTGCGCTCTGCATCGATGCCTGCGACGGGGTGATGGACAAGATCGGCAAGCCGCGTGGCCTGATCGCCTATGCCACGCTTGCCGAGTATCAATCCAACATGGCGCTCGCGACCGGCAACGGTCAGCACGCAATCCGCCCAGCCAACGTGCGTGAGGAAGACGGCAAGTTCAGCAAGCGCGTGCGCCACTTCAACTGGCGCATCATCTTCCGTCCGCGCACGCTGCTTTATACTGCCATCTGGGCGGCTGTCGGCATCGGCATGCTGTCTGCGCTGGTGACGCGCGAGCGGCTGGCGCTCAATGTTCTGCACGACCGCAATCCGCAATATGTGCTGGAATCGAACGGATCCATCCGTAACGGCTACACCGTGCGCATCCTCAACATGGTGCCGCAGCCGCGCACAATGAGCCTGACCATCAATGGCCTTCCTGATGCCGTGATGAAGATAAACGGTATGCCCGATGCGGCCGCGCGTGCCTTTGAGGTGACGGTGGAGCCGGATGAAGCGACGACGCTGAAGGTCTTCGTCACCCGGCCGGGCGGGCGCGTCGCTCGGGCCGCGGAAAATTTCGAGTTTATCGTCAGCGATACGGGCGGCCATGAGACGGCCCGCTATGACGCTGTTTTCAACGCTCCGGGAGCGACAAAATGACCGTGAACAATCGTCACACGTCCGGTTTCACTTTTACCGGCTGGCATATGCTGGGCGTCATGCTGCTGTTTTTCGGCACCGTCATCACCGTCAACATGGTGATGGCCTGGAACGCGGTCAACAGCTGGAGCGGGCTTGTCGTGCCGAATACCTATGTGGCCAGCCAGCAGTTCAACGCGAAGGCGGAAGCAGCCAAGGCGAGGGCGGCGACCGGCATCAAGGGTAAACTTGCGGTGGACGAAAGGACGGTCCGCTACGAGGTCTTTCATCCCGATACCGGCCCGGTCGATACCGATCAGGTGATCGCGCATTTTCGCCGGCCCGTCGGGGAGCGCCAGAATTTCGACATGGAGCTGACCCCGGTTGCCAAAGGGGTCTTTACCGGCCCGCATGACATGCTGCCGGGTCAGTGGATCGTAGAAATTACAGCCGTCAAGAACGGCCGGATCATCGTGCACGAGGGTACGCGGATCGCCGTTGTCAGGGGGCGCCAATGAGCTGTTGTGCACCGGGGACGGAAGGATCGCTGCAGCTTGCCGATCCGGTCAATCCACCGTCGTCAGAGGAGCTGATGCTGGCAAGCCGTGATCTCGGGCAGGGTCTCCGCCAGACCGATCTCAGCGTGCCGGATGTTTATTGCGGCGCCTGCATTACCACCGTGGAGAGCGCGCTCGGCCGCTTGCCGCAGGTGGAGCGGGCGCGGTTGAACCTTTCGTCCAAGCGTGTTGCGATTGTCTGGAGACAAGAGGTCGAGGGTGTCAGGACTGATCCCGCCGACCTTGCCCGCGCCATTCTGGCGACGGGATACCGCACGCATCTTTTCGCCAGTGGTCAGGACGCTTCCGACGCGTTGCGTTCGCAGCTGATCAGGGCGGTTGCGCTATGCGGCTTTGCCTCGGCCAATATCATGCTTTTGTCCGTTTCCGTCTGGTCCGGGGCGGATGCGGCGACGCGCGACATGTTTCACTGGATTTCGGCGATGATCGCCGCCCCGGCGCTGATCTACGGTGGGCGTTTCTTTTATCAGTCGGCCTGGAGCGCGCTGAAACACGGCCGCACCAACATGGACGTGCCGATCGCACTGGCCATCACGCTGTCCTATGCCGTTTCGCTGTGGGAGACGATCCACCACGGTGAACATGCCTGGTTCGATGCGACGGTGTCGCTGCTGTTCTTCCTGCTGATCGGCCGCACGCTCGATCACATCATGCGCGACAAGGCTCGTTCGGCGATTGCCGGGCTCGCCCGGCTCTCGCCACGGGGCGCGACCGTCCTCGGTGAGAACGGAACACGCGAATACCGCCCGCTTGCTGATATCGAGCCGGGAATGTCGATTGCGATAGCGGCAGGAGACCGTGTGGCGGTGGACGCGGTGGTCGAGAGTGGCAGCAGCGATCTCGACATGTCGATCGTCAATGGTGAAAGCGCGCCACGGCGGGTTGCGGCGGGTGACAGCCTGCAGGCGGGTACGCTGAACCTTACCGGTTCGCTGGTGGCCCGGGTGACCGCCTCGGCCAGGGATTCATTCCTGTCGGAGGTCATCAGTCTGATGGAGGCGGCCGAAGGTGGGCGAGCGCGTTACCGCCGTATTGCCGACCGGGCCGCAAGCTATTATTCGCCCGTCGTCCATCTTCTGGCGCTTGTGTCGTTTCTCGGATGGGGCTTCTTCGGTGGCGACTGGAAACAGGCGATGCTGATCGCCATCGCGGTTCTCATCATCACCTGCCCCTGCGCGCTCGGCCTTGCCGTTCCCGTCGTGCAGGTGGTGGCCGCGGGAAGGCTTTTCCGGCACGGGATCATGGTCAAGGAAGGGTCGGCCATGGAGCGACTGGCGGAGATCGATACCGTACTGTTCGACAAGACCGGCACATTGACCATCGGCAGGCCGCGACTGGTCGAGACGGGCGAGGTGAAGCCCGCCACCATGGCAATTGCGGCAGGACTTGCTGCCCATTCCCGCCATCCCCTCTCAAAAGCTCTGCATGCCGCCTACAGCGGCCCTTTGCCGGCGTATGAGACGGTGCATGAAATCCCGGGTTCGGGCGTCGAGGCGAAGACTGATGTGGGAACCTATCGGCTCGGCAACCGCCGTTTCGCGTGCCCGGATGATGAGGGTGCCGACAACGGCAATGCGCGGTCGGAGGTGGTGTTGTCACTCGATGGCCGCCTTCTGGTGAGCTTCGGTTTCGATGACAATCCGCGCGCAGGTGCGGCTGCGGCATTGCGCAGCCTGTCGGTGCGGGGTTTGGCTCAGGAAATCGTTTCGGGTGACCGGGCAGCAGCTGTCAGCGCCATGGCCGACCGGCTGGGGATCGCCAACTGGAGCGCGGACCTGTCGCCGAAGGACAAGGCGGCGCGTTGCGCCTCGCTTGCCGGGGAAGGGCACAAAGTCCTGATGGTGGGAGACGGTATCAACGATGCGCCGGCGCTCGCCGCCGCACATGTTTCTGTGGCGCCCGCCACCGCGGCCGATATCGGCCGGCAGGCCGCCGATTTTGTTTTCATGCAGGAGGACCTCGATGCCGTGCCTTTCGCGATCGAGACATCGCAGCAGGCCGGAAAGCTCATCCGGCAGAACTTCGCGCTTGCCATCGGCTATAATATCATTGCTGTGCCGATCGCGATTGCTGGTTATGCGACGCCGATGATCGCGGCCATCGCCATGTCGACATCGTCGCTGATCGTCGTCGCCAACGCATTGCGCCTCGCCGGATCCGCCGGTCGTCGGAATGAACCAGAGACCGGGTTTGCGGGCGAGGGGGCGCAACTGGCATGAACATGCTGATCTATCTCATTCCCGTTGCGCTGCTATTAGGCGCACTCGGACTTTTTGCCTTCCTCTGGTCGGTGCGTTCGGGCCAGTATGAGGACATGGATGGGGCCGCCTGGCGGGCGCTGGACGATGGTGATAACCGGCCGCGATCCTCGATTTCGAATGGGCCATGACCTGCCGCAAATATGCAAAGCTGATTTGCGTCATCAAAATTTAATCGTTTCAGTCACGCCCAGCCTTGCCGTTTGGTGATTACAGTGCCACAACACGACCACCAAAAAGCAAGATGGAGGCACATCCGTGGAACAGGCAGAAATCGGTTTGATCGGTCTCGGCGTCATGGGCTCTAACCTGGCGCTCAACATCGCCGAAAAGGGCAACAAGATCGCCGTATTCAACCGAACCCCTGAAGCGACGAGAAAATTCTACGCTGAAGCCGGCGAGTTGCAGGGACAATTGATCCCTTGCGAAACCATCGAGGAATTCGTTGCCGCCATTCGTCCTCCGCGCCCGATCATCATCATGATCAAGGCTGGCGATCCGGTCGACCAGCAGATGGAAATCCTGAAGCCGCATCTTTCGAACGGCGACATCATGATCGACGCGGGCAATGCGAATTTCCGCGACACGATCCGCCGTTTCGACAATCTGAAGGACAGCGGCCTCACCTTTATCGGCATGGGCGTTTCGGGTGGCGAAGAGGGCGCGCGTCATGGACCGTCCATCATGGTTGGCGGCACCGAGGACAGCTGGAAGCGCGTCGAGAAAGTGCTCACCTCCATCTCGGCCAAATATAATGACGATCCGTGCGTGGCATGGCTCGGCAATGATGGTGCTGGCCACTTCGTCAAGACCATCCATAACGGTATCGAATATGCCGACATGCAGATGATCGCGGAAATCTACGGCATCCTGCGTGACGGTCTGAAGATGAGCGCTGCCGAAATCGCCGATGTGTTCGGTGAATGGAACAAGGGCCGTCTTAATTCCTACCTGATCGAAATCACCGAAAAGGTTCTGCGCGCCGCCGATCCGATCACCGGCAAACCGATGGTCGATCTGATCCTCGACAAGGCCGGCCAGAAGGGCACCGGCAAATGGTCCGTCATCGAGGCGCAGAACATGGGCGTCGCCGCAACCGCCATCGAAGCGGCCGTGGCTGCCCGTATTCTCTCCTCGCAGAAGGATGAGCGCGAAGCTGCCGAGAAGATCTTCGGCCTTCCGGCCCTTGCAGCCGCACCGGCCGACAGGAAGGCCTTCATCGCCGATCTGGAAAGCGCGCTTCTGGCCGCCAAGGTCGGTGCCTATGCGCAGGGCTTCGCCATCATGTCGGCCGCTTCGAAGGAGTTCAACTGGAACCTGCCGATGCCGACGATTGCCCGCATCTGGCGCGCCGGCTGCATCATCCGCTCGGAGTTCCTCGATGAGATCACCTCGGCCTTTACCAAGGATCCGCATGTGGCCAACCTCATCGTGACGCCGGCTTTCTCCGCCGTCGTCAAGGAAACCGATGCGCCGCTGCGCCGCGTCGTTTCTTACGCTGCCCTGTCGGGCCTGCCGGTTTCGGCGCTGGCTTCCGCCCTTGGCTATTTCGACGCCTATCGTCGCGGCCGCGGCAGCGCCAATCTCATCCAGGCGCAGCGCGACTTCTTCGGCGCGCATGGTTTCGAACGCACCGACGGCGTGGACAAGCCGCATGGCCCGTGGGGCAGCGGCGCCGATATTTTCTGATCGGCCATTGGATAAAGATAAAGGCCCGCGCAAGCGGGCCTTTTTCATTTCACCGGTGCTTGGAATTAGCGAGCGGCGGCAAGGCCGACGATCAGGCCGCTGACGGCATTGATGAGCAGGAACTGGTTGTCAACGCGCACCCAGCGCTGGTCGCGGCGCGGTTCGGCCAGGCGGTAACGGCGATAATCGCGACGATCGACGAAATGACGACGCTCTGCTGGCGAGAGGCGCTGACCACGATCCCAGCGGTGCTTCTTGACGATGACCTTTTTCGTGACATGACGCTCGACGGTGACGCCGCGGTGGCGATCATCGTGACGGCCCTGCGCCTGAGCCATCGGGGCCGCGAGAACGGTTGCAGCCAGAAGAATGGTGACGAACTTTTTCATGGAAGTTTCCTCTCGTGTTTCAATGAGAAGAACTTACGAATAAACGAATGAACGGAAACTGAATTTAAAATTACAATTATGTAATGGTTGTTAAGGCTTAGAGGCGGAAGTTAATCTTTTGTTTTGAAGTTTCTTGACGCGGTCGGACCGCCCGGAATAACCGGGCGGTCTCTCCTCGGTCAGACGCGTTCGGCAGATTTTGCCCAGAGGTTGATATCCGCGTCCTTGGCATAGCGGTCGATTTCAGCGAGTTCTTCGGTCGTGAAATCCGGTTTGTCCAGCGCTTTCACACAGTCTTCAACCTGCTCGACGCGGCTGGCGCCGATCAGCGCCGAGGTGATGCGACCGCCACGCAGCACCCAGGCGATGGCCATCTGCGCCAGTGTCTGGCCGCGGCGTTCGGCGATGCCGTTCAGCGCACGGATATTCTCGACATTACGTTCGTTGAGGAAAGCCGGGTTCAGCGACTTGCTCTGCGATGCGCGGCTGCCATCGGGCACGCCGCCGAGATATTTCGTCGTCAGCATGCCCTGCGCCAGCGGCGAGAAGACGATGGAGCCAATGCCTAGTTCCTCCAGCGTATCAACGAGACCATCTTCTTCAATCCAGCGGTTGATCATCGAATAGCTCGGCTGGTGGATGATGCAGGGCGTGCCGAGGTCCTTCAGGATGGCAGCTGCCTCGCGGGTGCGCTTCGAATTGTAGGAAGAGATGCCGACATAAAGCGCCTTGCCCGAACGCACGATCTGATCGAGCGCACCACAGGTTTCCTCAAGCGGCGTGTTGGGATCGAAACGGTGAGAATAGAAGATATCGACGTAATCCAGCCCCATGCGTTTCAGGCTCTGGTCGCAGGAGGCGATAAGATATTTGCGGCTGCCCCATTCGCCGTAAGGGCCTGGCCACATGTTGTAACCCGCCTTGGAGGAGATGATCATCTCGTCACGATAACCCCGGAAATCCGTCCTCAGGATTTCGCCGAAGGCGGTCTCGGCGCTGCCGGGCGGCGGGCCATAATTGTTGGCGAGGTCGAAATGGGTAATGCCGAGATCGAAGGCACGGCGGCAGATGGCCTGTTTCGTCTGATGCGGCGTATCGTTGCCGAAATTATGCCAGAGTCCCAGCGAGATCGCCGGCAGTTTCAGTCCGGTCTTTCCGCAATAATTGTATTTCATGGACGTGTAACGGTTTTCGGCCGGTTGCCAAACCATGGGTCTTCCTCCACTTGCTGATGATCGGCTGCCGAAGAACCCGGCAACCATTTGAACTGATGAGGGCAGGCCGCGACGCCTGTCTTCCCGAACAGGATGGTTATGCCTTTCTCCGCGTCGTTTCAATGCGGGGACTGGCAGCCATGAAGATCGAAGACACGGAAGTGCGGCTGTCCGCCGCCCGCTTTCGGGGTGAAGATGATACGCCGCGTTTCGCCGGCGGCGAGATCGAAAAGGTTGTCGGAATAACGCCCGGGCTGATCTGCCTCCAGCATGACGAAGAGCGCAAGCCCGCTTGCGGTGACATCTATTTCGAACTGCCCGTTTTTCAGTGAGCTGGTGGTGAATGTCAGACCGGCGGGCAGAAGTTCCAGCGCTTTATAGGTGTCGCGCACATGGTGGCCTTCCCCGGTCATGCCGTTGGAGGCGATGAAGCTCCAGGCAAGGATGGTGCCGTCAGGCAGGCTGCTCATGTCGATGTCGGTCAGCGTAGCGGCCTTGTCGGTCGTGCAGGTGCCGTTGGCGGATTTCAACGGCACTCGGTTGCCGTCCATAGTCAGGGCAACGATATTCATGTCGATCTCGACGTCTTCCGCCGTGTCGTTCACCATGGAGAAGTTTATTCGGCGTCCATCCTCCGCAGGGATAGCCGAAACCGTTACTGGCTGGAAGAAGCGGCGGGCGGCATAATGCAGCGCCTTCCAGCCGCCGCCATAATCGAGGCTTGACCACGAGGCGACCGGCCAGGTGTCGTTCAGCTGCCAGTATAGCGTTCCCATGCAATGCGGCTTCAGCGAGCGCCAGTAATCGACGGCCGTGCGGATAGCCAATGCCTGCTGGACCTGGCTCAGATAAACGAAATTCTCGAAGTCCTTTGGGAAGCGGAAGTAGCGGAACATCGTACCGGCGATCCGCTCGTTGCCGCCGGCATTTTTCTGGTGCAGTTCGATGACGGGGGAGGCGATGTTCATGTCCTTGTCTTCCGCATAGGTGCGGATGACCGGCATGGAGGTGTAGGACTGGAAACCGAATTCCGAGCAGAAACGCGGCTTCACCGAACGGTAATTGTCGAATGACTTGTTCTCGTGCCACACGGACCAGTAATGCATGTCGCCGGAACCATCCGCGTGCCAGGCATCGCCATAATCGAGATAACCGGAGGCGGGGCTTGATGGCCACCACAGGGCTTCGGGAGCGGCCTTTTTCAGGGCCTTTTCAATGGTGCGGTTCAGTCGGTCATAAGCCACAAGGTATCGGTCGCGATTGTTGCGGGACTCATCGAACCAGGTCAGTGCACCCACCAGCTCGTTATCGCCGCACCAGAGCGCGATGGAAGGATGCGAGGAGAGGCGTTTCACCTGATAATCAACCTCGTGTTCGACATTATCGAGAAAGTCCTCGCTGCAGGGATAAAGATTGCAGGCGAACATGAAGTCCTGCCACACCAGCAGGCCAAGATGGTCGCAGAGATCGTAGAACCAGTCTTCCTCATAAAATCCGCCGCCCCAGACCCGGATCATGTTCATGTTAGCCTCGACCGCGGAGCAGAGGAGGTCTTCGGTCTTTTCCCGGCTGGTGAGCGAATAGAGCGCATCTGCGGGAATCCAGTTGGCACCGCGGCAGAAGATTTCCCGGCCGTTGATGCGGAACGCGAAGCGGCTGCCAGCCTCATCCTTATCGGTCAGAAGCTCGATGGTCCTGAAGCCGATCTGCCGGGTCACAGTCTCATCGGGCAGCTCAACCATCAGCGTGTAGAGCGTCTGCTCGCCACTGCCGGCCGGCCACCAGAGCTCCGGATTTTCCACGAAGAAGACGTGACGCACCACGGTTTCGCCTGCGCCGACGCCGCAATCGAGCCTCAGCCTTTCATCGTTGAGAGACAGATAAACCGGCAGGCTTGCCGGTCCCTCGGCAAAGAGGGTGACGGCGACATGCAGCTCGACGCCGCCGTCGATATGGCGCTGTGAGGTAACGACATGCTCGATCCGGGCCGTATCGAGCCGTTTCAGCAGGATTTTGCCGTAAAGCCCGAGTGGCGCGATCGCGATGTTCCAGTCCCAGCCGAAATGGCATTGCGGCTTGCGCAGCATATTGCCATTGGCGATGGGCGAATTCCCCGGGTGATAGGGTATATAAAACGGCTGGCGCGCCTGCCGCTCCGCCCCGGCGGTTATATTGGAGTGGAAATGGATGCGAATGGTGTTTTCACCGGGGCGCACTGCACGGGAAATGTCAGGGCGGTAGCGACGGAAGCAATTGTCCGCGCTGAGCACCGGAACGTCGTTCACGAAGACAATCGCGACGGTGTCGAGATAGTCGATGTCGAGATACCAGCTTGCGTCCGCCTCATCGAGGATGAACGTTCGCTCAAGAACCCAGTCCTGTTGGGCCACCCATTGCACGGCCTTTTCATTGGCTCCGTGGTAGGGTTCTGGAATGATGCCCGCATCTTTGAGTGCCGTATGGATATCCCCAGGGACGGTAAGCTCGGTCGTATGATCTCTGTCCACTGATGTCAGACGCCAGAGCCCTGCCAGATCGATGACGGTTTCGGGCGTGGAGGAAGAAATCATGACGGAACCCTGCATTTATGAATTCAAATAAGAAAGCCGGCATTGTGATGCAGGCTTGTGTCAGAATCTGGGGAGGATGGACGCCGCAAGTGGCTAACCGCCCGCTTGCTCGGTCTCATGATACCCTCCCTTCGGCAACGTTACCGTAAAACCTCCATTCCGTCATGTCTTTCAGGTACAACATATGTCAGGAAAAATTTCTGGAACGGAGCATCAATCGCGGCCGGATGGATCGGTCTAAAGGTTATTTTATTTTTCGATATTATATCAATAAGTTATTATAATTTTTCAATGTTTATGATTAAATCATATATTGGCTACGCAGCCATCACGGGCGGGCGAGAGAAAAGCGCAGTAAGAACCGGACATTTTTTCGAGCTACATCGTTATAGCCCAAACAGGGGCTCCCGCGCGGAAAGCGGATCCCGGTTGAGGACCTTTGCCTTTGCAACGACGTAAAAGCTATCTATGATCACCGTTCGGTCAAGCATGGCGAAATGACATGAACGATACTGGTAAATCCGGCGGGAGCGAAGCGCCCGTGACGACGGGCGAGCGCCCGACCCTGAAGACCATCGCTTACATGACGGGCCTCGGCATCACCACCGTTTCGCGCGCTCTCAAGGATGCGCCTGATATCGGCGCGGAGACCAAGGAGCGCGTGCGGCTGATTGCCCGCCAGATCGGCTATCAGCCAAACCGCGCCGGCGTGCGCCTTCGCACCGGCAAGACCAATGTGATTGCCCTCGTTCTCAGCGTCGATGAAGAGCTGATGGGTTTTACCAGCCAGATGGTGTTCGGCATCACCGAGGTTCTGTCCTCGACCCAATATCATCTGGTCGTAACGCCCCATATCCACGCCAAGGATTCCATGGTGCCGATCCGCTACATTCTCGAAACGGGATCGGCGGATGGCGTCATCATTTCGAAGATCGAACCTAACGATCCGCGAGTCCGTTTCATGACGGAGCGCAAGATGCCCTTCGTCACCCATGGACGTTCGGACATGGGCATCGACCATGCCTTTCATGATTTTGACAATGAAGCCTACGCCTACGAAGCGGTCGAGCGATTGGCTCAATGCGGACGCAGGAAGATCGCCGTCATCGTGCCGCCGTCACGTTTTTCGTTTCACGACCACGCTCGCAAGGGGTTTAATCGGGCAATCAGGGATTTCGGCCTTACCGAATTTCCGTTGGACACCGTTACAATCGAAACGCCGCTGGAAAAAATCCGCGATTTCGGTCAGAGGCTCATGCAGTCCGATGATCGTCCCGATGGCATCGTTTCGATCAGTGGCAGCAGCACCATAGCGCTGGTGGCCGGGTTCGAGGCCGCGGGCGTGAAAATCGGAAAGGACATCGACATCGTCTCGAAACAGTCCGCCGAATTCCTGAACTGGATCAAGCCGCAGATCCATACCGTCAATGAGGATATCAAACTGGCGGGCAGGGAGCTTGCGAAAGCCCTTTTGGCCCGCATCAACGGCGCGCCCGCGGAAACTCTGCAGAGTATCAGCCGCCCGGTCTGGTCCTCCATGGCGCCGAAGCCTTAAGGCACACGCAAGACCGAGCCGGCATGGCGCATTGGCCATGCCGGGCTTGATGAGTGCCAATCAGGACAAACAATTCTTCAGCGACCCGGCGATACCGCGCATCAGCTTGAAGTAAAGCTCCGGGCCTGGCTCCAGCGTTGCCGCTTCCGGATCAAGCGTAGCCGACTTCGCTGCCGTACCTTCGGTGATGACCGAGACCAGCTTAGGCTCGAATTGCGGTTCGGCAAAAACGCAGGTCGCGCCGAGCTGGCGAACCTTTTCTTGCATCTGTTTGACGCGATCCGCGCCCGGCAGGGTTTCGGGGCTGACGGTGATCGATCCCGCCGTCTTCACGCCATAGCGATGTTCGAAATATTGGTAGGCGTCGTGGAAGACAATGAACGGCTTGTCCTTCACCGGCTGAACCGTTTTGGCCAGTTCGGCGTCAAGTGTATCGAGATCATCGATCAGTTTCTTTGTGTTGGACTGATAGATCGCGGCATTGCCGGGATCGGCCGCGATCAGCGCGGTTTCGATTGCCTGGGCCATGGCCTTGGCATTGGCGGGGTCAAGCCAGAGATGTGTGTCATAGGTGCCATGCTCATGGTCGTCGTGGCTCTCACCGTCGTGACCGGCGTGACCGCCTCCGTCATGCTCGTGACCATGCTCGTGCGCGTCCGGCTTTTCGGCATGACCGTCATTCGCCTCATGGCCTTCTTCACCATGATCATGCGCTTCAAAGGGCCCCCCTTCACGGAAGGGCAGCTTTTCCAGCCCCTTGGCATCTTCCAGTTCCACAACAGTCGCCTTGGCGGCCAGCGCTTCCAGCGGCTTCTCCAGAAATGCTTCCAGTCCGGGACCCACCCAGAAAACCACATCCGCCGTTTCGAGCTTGCGTGCATTCGACGGACGGAGATTATAGGTATGCGGCGAGGCCGCGCCATCGACGATGAGCTGTGGTTCCCCGACACCTTGCATGATGGCCGCAACGAGGGAGTGGACGGGCTTGATCGACACCACGACCTCGGGTGCAGCGGTGGCGCCCGAAGCGGCGACCGCGATTGCCATGGAGGCCGCGAGCGGGATCAGGATCGATTTCATGAAATGCACTCCACTTGAAGAACGTTAGTTATGTTATTACATTTATTGCGTAACTCTATAACGTATGCGATAGCGGTAAGCAACATCGCCAAACGGACAATCCCATGCTTCATTCCGCCCATCCGGGTAACGAGATACTGGTCTCCCTTGCCAATGCCGGCGTCCAGCGCAACGGCCGCTGGCTGGTGCGCGGCGTGGAGTTTTCCGTCAGCAAGGGCGAGATCGTCACACTGATCGGGCCGAACGGATCAGGCAAGTCCACGAGCGCGAAAATGGCGATTGGTGTCGTCAAACCAACCGAGGGGGTGGTTACCCGCAAGGCTGGTCTGAAAGTGGGTTATGTGCCGCAGAAGCTTTCGGTCGACTGGACAATGCCGCTTTCGGTGCGCCGACTGATGACACTGACAGGACCGCTCGCTGCCCGCGAAATAGACGCCGCTCTGAATGCGACCGGTATCGCGCATCTTGCCAATGCCGAGGTGCAGCATCTGTCCGGTGGCGAGTTCCAACGCGCGCTTCTTGCCCGCGCCATTGCCCGCAAGCCCGACCTTCTGGTTCTTGACGAACCCGTGCAGGGGGTGGACTTCTCCGGCGAGATCGCGCTTTATGATCTGATAAAAAATATCAGGAATTCAAATAATTGCGGAATTCTGTTAATCTCGCATGATCTGCATGTAGTGATGGCGGAAACCGATACGGTGATATGCCTCAACGGCCATGTCTGCTGCCGCGGCACACCGCAGGCGGTGAGCCAGAGTCCGGAATATATGCGCCTGTTTGGCGGCGCGGCGGCGAAGGGGCTGGCCGTCTACAGTCACCATCATGATCACACCCATTTGCCGGACGGCCGGGTGCAACATGCGGATGGCACGGTGACGGACCATTGCCACCCCGAGGATGGTCACCATCACGGGCATGATCTTCATCATGACCACGGGCATGACCATCATGACCACGGCCACCGCCACGATGATCATGGAGAATGCGGCTGCGGCCATGAACGTGACGACGACGCCCACCTTAACCAGCGGCAGGGAGAACGCCATGTTTGACGATTTCTTCGTCCGCGCCATGGTCGCCGGCATTGGGGTTGCATTGACAGCCGGTCCGCTTGGCTGCTTTGTCGTCTGGCGGCGCATGGCCTATTTTGGCGATACCATGGCCCATTCGGCGCTTCTGGGTGTTGCCCTGTCTCTGCTGCTGCAGCTGAACCTCATTGTCAGCGTGTTTCTGGTCGCGTCGGCCGTGTCGCTCCTTTTGATTTTCCTGCAACGGCGGCAGGCGCTGTCCGCCGATGCGCTGCTGGGCATCCTGTCCCACTCCGCATTGGCGATCGGCCTTGTCATCGTTGCCTTCATGAGCTGGGTCCGCATCGATCTCGTCTCGTTCCTGTTCGGCGACATTCTCGCCGTCACCCGCAGCGATATTGCACTGATCTGGGGCGGCGGACTGGTTGTCATCGTCTCCATGGTGTTCCTGTGGCGATCGCTGCTTGCCTCCACCGTCAATACGGAGCTGGCGGAAGCCGAGGGGCTGAAACCGGAACGGGCGAAATTGATCTTCACGTTGCTGATGGCGCTGGTGATCGCCATCGCGATGAAGGTGGTCGGTATCATGCTCATCACATCGCTGCTCATCATACCGGCTGCGACCGCCAGACGTTTCTCCGCTACACCGGAGGTAATGGCGGTGGTGGCTTCGCTGATCGGTGCGGTTGCCGTTGTTGGCGGCCTCTTCGGATCGCTCACCTATGATACACCGTCCGGTCCATCCATCGTGGTTGCCGCGGTGATCCTCTTCGTTATAAGCCTGTTGCCGGCGCCGGGTTTGTCCCGCTCCGCGGATGAAGGAGGCAAGTCATGAATGCGCAGACCCAGCAGAACCTCACCAAGAACCAGTCGCTGGTCATGAACGCCCTTTCAAACGCGCATCAGCCGCTCAGCGCCTATATGATCCTCGACAAGTTGCGCGATGATGGTTTCCGCGCGCCGCTGCAGGTCTATCGGGCGCTGGAAAAACTGGTGGAATATGGCCTTGTGCACCGGCTGGAGAGCCTTAACGCCTTCGTCGCCTGCACCCATACCCAGGCGGAGTGCTGCTCCAGTCACCATGGCACCGTCGCCTTCGCCATCTGCGAGTCCTGCGGGCAGGTCACGGAATTCCACGATCACGAGATCGATCACCGGCTGGAGCGCTGGGTGAAGGACAGCAAGTTCAAAGCGGAAAAGACCACCATCGAAATCCGCGGTCTTTGCGCCGCCTGCTCGGCCTGACGGACGATGGATGGAATGGGTATTGTTGCCCGCTCCCGATCACCTTTCGATGACCGCCAGATCCTGCGAGAAACGCTTCCAGTTTTCGACGTATTTTTTCGCTGAGCGGCGAATCCCCGCCACGGCGTCGTCATCAAGCGTGCGGATAGCGCGCGCGGGCGAGCCGACGATCAGGGAATTATCCGGAAATTCCTTCCCCTCCGTCACCAGAGCATTGGCGCCGACGAGGCAGTTTCGGCCGATCTTTGCGCCGTTCAGGATCGTCGCGCCCATGCCGATCAACGAATTATCGCCGATGGTACAGCCATGCACGATAGCGTGGTGGCCAATGGTGCACATTTCGCCGATCGTTGCGGCAAAGCCGGGATCGCTGTGAACCATCACGCCTTCCTGAATATTGGTGCCGCGCCCGACGATGATCGGCTCATTGTCTCCACGCAGCGTTGCACCGAACCAAATGCCGACGTCTTCGCCGAGCGTGACTGAGCCAATGACATTGGCGTCGGGAGCGATCCAGTAGCGATCCGCTGCAGGCGTTTGCGGCACACGGTCGGCAAGGCGGTAAAGCGGCATGTCGATGTCCTCCCTTATGTTCGTGCGTCAGACGACCGTCACCGACAGTGTGCCGACACCCTCGACGCCGCATTCTATGCGGTCACCGCGAACGATTGGACCAACGCCAGCCGGCGTGCCGGTCATGATGACGTCGCCAGCGGCAAGGGTGAACAGCTTGGAAAGCTCGGCAATCACTTCCGGCACCTTCCAGATCATCTGGGCGAGATCGCCCGTCTGCTTGCGCTCGCCATTGACGTCGAGCCAGATCGCGCCGGTTGCGGGATGCCCGATCCTGTCCGCTGGGACGACGGGGGACACCGGCGCGGAATATTCGAAGGCCTTCGCGCCCTCCCAGGAACGTCCCATCTTCTTCAGCCCGTCCTGCAGGTCGCGGCGCGTCATGTCGATACCGACGGCGTAACCCCAGACATGGTTCAGCGCTTCCGACGCCGGAATATCCGCTCGGCCGCTTTTCAGCACCACGACGCACTCAACTTCGTAATGCACATTCGATGAGAGCGACGGATAGGGAAAATCCTGTCCTGCGGGCAGCAGGTTGTCCGGGTTCTTCTGAAAATAGAAGGGCGGCTCGCGCGAGGGGTCGTGGCCCATCTCAATGGCGTGATCGGCATAATTGCGGCCGACACAATAGACCCGCCGTACAGGGAACAGATCGCTCGTGCCTTCGACGGGCAGGAGAACGGGCTTCGGGGCAGGGATGACGGTAGCGGCCATGTGGATTTCCTGTCGTCTTTTAGGGTGCAATTCTTGTCCCGCGATTCCGGCGCGATTTCCAGTTCAAAATTGCCTCGCCTGCAAAACTGGCTTTTTACGGTCCTTTGCTGTAGAAGCCGGCGCAAAGAGGTTAATCCATGTACAGACAAGCGCTTGCAAGCGGCGAAAAAATCTTCGCCGTGGCCCCCATGATCGACTGGACCGATACGAGGTGCAGGTTTCTGCACCGGCAATTGTCGAAGCGTGCGCTGCTTTACACCGAAATGATCGTTGCCGACGCCATCATCCATGGCCAGCGTGACAGGCTGCTCGGTTATCACCCTCAGGAACACCCCGTCGCGTTGCAGCTCAGCGGGTCTGATCCGGCCAAGCTTGCCGAAGCGGTGCGGATCGCCGGGGACTACGGTTATGATGAAATCAATCTGAATGTTGGCTGTCCCTCGGATCGGGTGCAATCCGGCACCTTCGGCGCTTGCCTGATGCGCGAGCCTGATGTGGTGGCGCAATGTGTGGCCGCAATGAAGGCTGCCGCCAGTGGGCCGGTTACCGTGAAATGCCGGATCGGGGTGGATGAGCAGGAGCCGGAAGCGGTTCTGCCTGATTTTCTGAAGAGGGTTGTTGCGGCGGGTGCGGACGCGGTCTGGGTTCACGCGCGCAAAGCCTGGCTGCAAGGGCTTTCGCCGAAGGAAAACCGCGAAGTGCCGCCGCTCGATTATGACCTCGTCTATCGCATGAAGCGGGAAAATCCTGACGTCTTTATCGGCATCAACGGCGGCATCGCCGATCTCGATCAGGCGAGCGGACATCTCCAGCATATGGATGGCGTGATGCTCGGCCGGGCTGCCTATCACAACACCTCCATCCTTGCCGACGTCGACCATCGCATCTATGGCGAGGAGGCCCGCCACCCGGACTGGATGGCGTTGCGTGACGCGATGATGGCCTATGCCGCCGATTATATCGCCGCGGGCGGACGTCTCAACCACGTCACCCGCCATATGGTCGGACTGTTTCAGGGCATGCCCGGCGCGCGCCGTTTCCGGCAAATCCTCTCCAGCGATGCCACGAGGCCCGGGGCAGGGCCGGAGGTCATCGAGGCCGCTTTCGCCAGCATCGATGTCAGCACCACGAAAGACATGGCGGGCTGAAAGCGCTCAGACCGCCTTTTGCAGTTCCTGCGCACCATTAGGCGCATTGACCTTGCCGCCGGTAATGAAGAAAGCGAAAACATCGCGCGGGGTCTTCTCAACCTTCCGATCCGGCGCGATCAGCGGCAGATCGTCCGGCACACCGCCACTGGCATAGGTCTTTACCCGCTCAGCCCAGTGCGCGATCTCTTTTTTCGGGTAACAGGTCTCGATGTCGTCCTCGCCCTTCTGCAGGCGGCAATAAACGAAATCGGCCGTTACGTCAGGCAGCATCGGATAATCATGATGGTCAGCGCAGACGACGGCGACCTTGTGCCTGGCAAGAAGTTCGATGAATTCGGGAACCTGGAATGTCGGGTTGCGCACCTCCACGACATGGCGAAGAGTGAGCCCGTCCTGCTTTTCGGGCAGCAGCGCCAGAAATGCACCGAAATCCTCCGCATCGAATTTCTTCGTGGGCGCAAACTGCCAGAGGATGGGACCGAGATGGGACCCGAGTTCCGTCAGCCCCTGCGTCAGGAACTTCGTCATCGACTCACCTGCCTCGGCCAGAACCCTGCGGTTGGTGACAAAGCGGCTTGCCTTTAGGGAAAACACGAAGTCCTCGGGCACTTCGGATGCCCATTTCGCAAAGGTCTCCGGTTTCTGGCTGCTGTAATAGGTGCCGTTCACCTCGATTGCCGTGAGCTGCCGGCTGGCGTGTTCCAGCTGGCGTTTTTTCGGCAGTTTTTCGGGATAAAAAGTGCCTTCCCAGGGCTCGAAGGTCCAGCCGCCGATACCGGTGCGGATCGTGCCTGATGTCGACATATCTAGTTCCTCCTCCGGCCTTCGGCCTTTCGAACCTTTGCGACGAAAGCTGCGGCTTACTCCGCAGCCTCCCGTTTTCCGGCCGGCCGGCGCTCCAGAAGCTCCTTCAGGAAGTGGCCGGTATAGGAACGCTCCACCTTGACGATGTCTTCCGGCGTGCCCGTGGCCACCACTTCGCCGCCGCCCGTGCCGCCTTCAGGCCCGATATCGATGATCCAGTCCGCCGTCTTGATGACTTCGAGATTATGCTCGATCACCACCACGGAATTGCCCTGTTCCACCAGCGCATGCAGCATTTCGAGCAGCTTGTTGACGTCGTGGAAATGCAGGCCCGTCGTCGGCTCGTCGAGAATATAGAGCGTGCGGCCCGTCGAGCGCTTCGACAGTTCCTTGGCGAGCTTGACGCGCTGCGCCTCGCCGCCTGAAAGCGTATTGGCCTGCTGTCCGACCTTGATGTAACCGAGGCCGACATCGAAGAGCGATTGCAGCTTGTCGCGCACGGCGGGAACGGCGGCGAAAAATTCGACGCCCTCCTCAACCGTCATATCCAGCACGTCGGCGATGGATTTGCCCTTGAAGGTGACGTCCAGCGTCTCGCGGTTATAACGCTTGCCGTGGCAGACGTCGCAGGTGACGTAGACGTCAGGCAGGAAGTGCATCTCGATCTTGATCACCCCGTCGCCCTGGCAGGCCTCGCAGCGGCCACCCTTGACGTTGAAGGAGAAACGGCCGGGCGCGTAACCACGAGCCTTGGCTTCCGGCAGGCCGGCGAACCAGTCACGGATCGGCGTAAAGGCGCCGGTATAGGTGGCCGGGTTGGAGCGCGGCGTGCGTCCGATCGGCGACTGGTCGATATCGATCACCTTGTCGATGAATTCGAAACCATCGATGCGGTCGTGTTCGGCCGGGATTTCACGCGCGCCCATGACCCTGCGCGCCGCCGATTTATAGAGCGTCTCGATCAGGAAGGTGGATTTGCCGCCACCCGAAACCCCGGTTACGGCCGTGAAAACACCGAGCGGCACAGCGGCCGTGACATTCTTCAGGTTGTTGCCGCGTGCGCCGAAAACCTTGATCTCGCGGCCCTTCTTGGGTTTGCGGCGCTCAGCCGGCACGGCAACGCCGAGTTCACCGGAGAGATATTTGCCGGTCAGCGATTTCGGATTGGCCATCACTTCCTGCGGGGATCCTTCGGCAATCACCTGGCCGCCGTGAATACCGGCCGCCGGGCCGATATCGACCACATAATCCGCCGTCAGAATGGCGTCCTCATCATGTTCGACCACGATGACGGTGTTGCCGATATCGCGCAGATGTTTGAGCGTATCCAGCAGGCGCGCATTGTCGCGCTGGTGCAGGCCGATCGAGGGCTCATCGAGAACGTAGAGAACGCCGGTGAGGCCAGAGCCGATCTGCGAGGCCAGACGGATACGCTGGCTCTCCCCGCCCGACAGCGTGCCCGAATTGCGCGACAGGCTGAGATAATCCAGCCCTACATCGTTGAGGAATCGCAGGCGTTCGCGGATTTCCTTGAGAATACGGACGGCAATTTCATTCTGCTTCGCGTTCAGGCTTTCCGGCAGCACCTCAAACCAGTCGCGCGCCGTCCGGATCGACATTTCGGTGACTTCACCGATATGCAGCTTGTTGATCTTGACCGCCAGCGCCTCCGGCTTCAGGCGGTAACCGGCGCAGGCCGGGCAGGGGGCTGCCGACATATAGCGCTCGATTTCCTCGCGCGCCCAGGCGCTGTCTGTCTCTTTCCAGCGCCGCTCCAGATTGGGCACGATGCCTTCGAAGTTCTTGACTGTCTTGTAGGAGCGGGCGCCGTCCTGGTAATTGAACTCGATCTTGTCGTCAGTGCCCTGAAGAATGGCGTGCTGCGCCTCCTTCGAAAGATCGGACCACTTGCTCGAAAGCTTGAATCCGAAGGCTTTGCCGAGCGCTTCCAGCGTCTGGTTGTAATAGGGCGACGATGATTTTGCCCAGGGAGCAATGGCCCCGTCACGCAGGGTACGGGCCGGCTCCGGCACGATCAGGTTCTCATCCACCTTCTGCTGCGAGCCAAGGCCATCGCAGCTGGGGCAGGCGCCGAAGGGGTTGTTGAAGGAGAAGAGACGCGGTTCGATTTCCGGAATGGTGAAGCCGGAAACGGGGCAGGCGAATTTTTCCGAAAACAGCACCCGCTCATGGGTCTCGTTGAGAGACTTGTTGGCGGAACCACCGGCGGCTGTCTCTTCGGGCGGCAGGGGCCTGTCGGCAAATTCGGCAATTGCCAGACCATCGGCAAGCTTGAGGCAGGTCTCGAGACTGTCGGCAAGACGCGCGGCCATATCCGGGCGCACGACGGCGCGGTCAACCACCACGTCAATGTCGTGTTTGTACTTCTTGTCGAGAGCAGGAACGTCGGCGATCTCGTAGAACTGGCCGTCCACCTTGACGCGCTGGAAGCCCTTCTTCATCAGCTCGGCAAGTTCTTTCTTGTACTCGCCTTTGCGGCCGCGCACGATCGGCGCGAGGATGTAAAGACGCGTGCCTTCCTCGAAAGCGAGGATGCGGTCGACCATCTGGCTGACCGTCTGGCTTTCAATCGGCAGGCCCGTGGCCGGCGAATAGGGGACACCGACACGCGCGAAGAGAAGGCGCATATAGTCGTAGATCTCGGTGACCGTGCCGACCGTGGAGCGCGGGTTGCGCGAGGTGGTCTTCTGTTCGATGGAGATTGCCGGCGACAGGCCCTCGATCTGGTCGACATCCGGCTTCTGCATCATTTCGAGGAACTGGCGCGCATAGGCCGAGAGGCTTTCGACATAACGGCGCTGGCCTTCGGCGTAGATCGTATCGAAGGCGAGCGACGACTTGCCTGAGCCGGAAAGCCCGGTCATGACGATCAGCTTGTTGCGTGGCAGATCGAGATCGATACCCTTGAGATTGTGTTCACGGGCACCACGGATGGAAATCGTCTTCAGTTCACTCATGACAAGGCTCGGACAAAAATAACAGGCTGGATGGCGGCGCGTCCTTATGTAGTGACGCAGCCGGACGTGTCGAGGTCTATTCCCTATCGGTCGCAGCTTTTCACGATGCTTGACTCGAAATCTGCAATTCAATAGAACAAAAAAGGAACGAATTGCAAGCGCGAATGTCTGCCCCCACAGCTTAAGATTATTCTTTGTGGATAGTTCCATGCTTGCGGTGCCCTTTGCGGGCGGCGGCAGCTATTGTGTGCCGAATTTTTTGAAATGCAATTGCCGGTCATGATGGCCGGCGGACAGGATGACGAGATGGCTGGTAGCGTAAACAAGGTAATTCTGATCGGAAACGTGGGCGCTGATCCCGAAATCCGCCGGACGCAGGATGGCCGACCCATCGCCAACCTGCGCATCGCCACCTCGGAGACCTGGCGGGACCGCAACAGCGGCGAGCGCAAGGAGAAGACCGAGTGGCACACGGTCGTCGTCTTTAACGAAGGCCTGTGCAAGGTCGTCGAGCAATATGTGAAGAAGGGCGCCAAGCTCTATATCGAAGGCCAGTTGCAGACCCGCAAATGGCAGGACCAGACCGGTAACGACCGTTACTCCACCGAAATCGTGCTGCAGGGCTTCAACTCCACGCTGACCATGCTCGATGGTCGCGGTGAGGGCGGCGGCCGTAGCGGCGGCGGCGACTTCGGCGGCGGTAATGATTATGGCAGTGGCGGCGGCTCCAGCTATGGCGGCGGTTACGACCAGCAGTCCTCCTCGCGCGGCGGTTCTTCCCGTGGTGGCAACCAGCCTTCGGGCGGATTCTCCAACGACATGGATGACGATATCCCGTTCTGATCGGACCGGGGACGAAGAAACGTGTGACAGGAGGTGAGCTTGACTGACGAAACCCTGCAGCCAAAACAGCCCGCCACCTGGCGCATCATCCTCGCTTTTTTTCTCGACTTCTGGACGGCGTTTTTCGCCGCCGGATTTCTTGTCGCGACGGTAGCGGGAGGGCGAACGCCCGAAGGTTTTGCCCTCAACGGTGCGCCCGCCTTTATCGCCTTCGTGCTGATCATTGCCTATTTTGTGGTGCTCGGGCGGTTCTTCGGTGGCACACTGTGGCAGCGCCTTTTAAAGGCGAGACGCTGACATCGGGCCTTGCCGTTTTTTTAAGAGAAGAACACTTCGACGCCCGGGGCAATTTATGCCGCGACTTTGTCGGCCAGCATCGCCACCATGACATCGGATTGCGACACGATGCCGACCATCTTACCCTTGGCGTCGATGACAGGCAGATAATGCAATCCTTCCTCCGCAAAGTGGATGATTGCTTCCTCGATCGGTGTTTCCGGCCGCACGGTTTTAACGGGCGATGTCATGATGTCCTTCACCGTATCGTTGGGGGCACTTGCGCCTGACAGGATGAGGCGAAGCCGCTGCAGGAAACCGATTGAGGGACGACCGTTTCTCCAGCTCGCCTTTTCCAGAAAGTCTGTCTGGGTGACGATGCCGACGATTTCGGCGCAGTCATTGGTGACAGGCAACGCCTTGAAATGATGGCTTTGCATCAGGGCATGCGCGTGGCGCAGGCTGTCATCAGGGGCGACGCCGACCACATCCCGGGACATGACACTTTCGCAATCGAGATGCAGCGCGCGACGCCGGTAGGAGCGCAACTCTGTCTTCCGCAGGATGGTTTCCAGCGCATCGCGGTCGATATCGATGAACTCGTCATATTCCTTCAGCACGTCGTCGAGATCGGTGGAGGAAAAGCCGATTTTCTGGATGGGTGTCGGATCGGCTGTCCCGTGCGCGGCCTTGCCAAGCTTCAGACCGTGTGGATAGGCGCGGCCGGTGGCATTGTTGTAAGCGACGGCCAGGGCAAGAAGGATCAGCGAATTTCCGGCGACCGGCCACAGCAGGAAACCATAGCCGAGGCCATGTATGGCAGGGCCGCCCAGAACGGCAGTCAGCGCCACCGCACCGCTCGGCGGATGCAGGCAGCGCAGCGCCATCATGGCGGCGATGGCCAGGCTGATGGCGAGCGCGCTTGCGAGGAACGGATCCGCAACCAGCAGCGCCACCGTCACCCCGACAAAAGCCGAGACGAAATTCCCGCACAGGATCGACCAGGGCTGCGCCAGCGGGCTGGAGGGTACGGCGAACAACAGCACGGCCGAAGCCCCCATCGGCGCGATCATGGCGGGCAGCGTGGGATCGAAACGAAGAGCGAAACTGGCGAGAATGCCAGTCAGCAGTATGCCTACGAAGGCGCCTGTGGCGGAGCGGAGCCTTTCCCTGTTGCTGACGGGTGCGGCATCGGGAATGATGCGGCGCAGCGTGGAACGCATGGAGATAACTTTCGAATCCGAAATGACACGCGTCTTTTAGCCGAAGCGCCAGCTGAATTTAAGGGAGGATTTTCCGGCATTTCAGCGGTGGGCAGGAATTTATTGCGTTGGTGTCGCGCAGGAACGGCTCAGAAAGCGAATGCGGATTTGATCCCGTCGACCACGAATTGCACCGACAGTGCAGCCAGCAGCACGCCGAGAAGCCGGGTAAGGATGGCGCGGCCGGTATTGCCGAGAAAGCGGTCCATCCGTTCCGAGACGATCAAGGCCGCGTAAACGAGAGCCATCGCGAAAGCGAGGATAAGGATGAGCACCACCATCTCGACCGTGGTCTTCATTGAGCCGGCAAGCAGAACGGTGGCGGAAATAGCACCTGGCCCGGCAATCAACGGCAGGGCCAGCGGGAAGACCGCGAGATTGTGGAGATGGTCCTTGGTAATGGCGATTTCCGAGGTCTTTTCCTTGCGCTCCTGGCGCTTTTCGAAAATCATTTCAAAGGCGATCCAGAACAGCAGAAGGCCGCCGGCGATGCGGAAGGCGCCCAGCGAAATACCGAGCAGACTGAGGATTGCGAGGCCGAAGAGGGCAAAGACGGCAAGGATACCGAAAGCGATGATGGAGCCGCGCAACGCCACCTGGCTGCGCTGGTCACGGGTCATTCCGGCAGTCAGCGCCAGAAAGACGGGCGCAAGCCCAGGCGGATCGAGTGTGACCAGAAGTGTGGTAAGCGCATTGATGAGCGTTTCGCTGCTGGCCATTCTTTCCCCGTTGGTTTTGTTTTTAGGCCGGAGCCTACGCAAGTCGCGGGCACTTTGAAAGAGAGCGCCACGCATTTGGGCGGCTAAATCGTGAAAAGCGGCGTTCGTCTTGCAAATGACGCAAAAGCCTGTTCAAAACTCGCCGGGAAATTGGCTTAACGTGGCTGTTTCCGCTATAAAAATCCATCCGATTCTTAACAGAGAATGTGATCCGTTTTGACTGACCAGAGCCCCCCCGGCGGCGGAAAGCTTCCGCCAGGCATTGAACCGATTTCCATCATGGAGGAAATGCAGCGGTCGTATCTCGATTACGCCATGAGCGTTATCGTGTCCCGCGCGCTTCCCGATGTGCGAGACGGCCTGAAGCCGGTTCATCGCCGTATTCTGTACGGCATGTCCGAACTCGGCATCGACTGGAACAAGAAATACGTCAAATGCGCCCGCGTAACCGGGGACGTGATGGGTAAATTCCATCCGCACGGCAACTCGGCAATCTATGACGCGCTGGCGCGTATGGCGCAGGACTGGTCGCTCCGCCTGCCGCTGATCGACGGCCAGGGCAACTTCGGCTCCATCGACGGTGATCCGCCGGCCGCTGAACGTTATACCGAATGCCGTCTGGATAAGGCCGCGCATTCGCTGCTTGACGATCTCGACAAGGAAACGGTCGATTTCCGTGACAACTATGACGGCACCTTGCAGGAGCCGGTCGTCATTCCGGCCAAGTTCCCGAACCTGCTGGTCAACGGGGCAGGCGGCATCGCGGTCGGCATGGCCACGAACATCCCGCCGCATAACCTGTCAGAGGTTATCGATGGCTGTATCGCCCTGATCGACAATCCGGCGATCGAGCTGCCGGAACTGATGCAGATCATTCCGGGCCCTGATTTCCCGACCGGTGCGCTGATCATGGGCCGTTCCGGCATCCGCTCGGCTTACGAAACGGGCCGCGGATCGGTCATCATGCGTGGCCGCGCGACAATCGAGCCGATGCGTGGCGACCGCGAGCAGATCATCATCACCGAAGTTCCCTATCAGGTGAACAAGGCGTCGATGATCGAAAAAATGGCTGAGTTGGTAAAGGAAAAGCGCATCGAGGGCATTTCCGACCTGCGCGACGAATCCGACCGCCAGGGTTATCGCGTCGTCATCGAATTGAAGCGCGACGCCAATGCAGACGTCATCCTGAACCAGCTTTACCGCTACACACCGCTGCAGACCTCGTTTGGCTGCAACATGGTGGCGCTGAACGGCGGCAAGCCCGAGCAGATGACGCTGCTCGACATGTTGCGTGCATTCGTGTCCTTCCGCGAAGATGTCGTCAGCCGTCGCACGAAGTATCTGCTGCGCAAGGCGCGCGAGCGGGCGCATGTGTTGGTCGGTCTGGCGATTTCCGTCGCAAATATCGATGAGGTCATCCGCGTCATCCGGCATGCTCCCGATCCGGCTTCGGCCCGAGAAGAACTGATGACGCGTCGCTGGCCTGCACAGGATGTGGAAAGCCTGATCCGCCTTATCGATGATCCGCGCCACCGCATCAACGAAGACGGGACTTACAACCTTTCCGAGGAACAGGCGCGCGCCATTCTCGAATTGCGCCTCGCACGTCTTACAGCGCTCGGCCGCGATGAAATTGGCGACGAGCTGAACAAGATCGGCGCTGAGATCAGCGAATATCTGGAAATCCTGTCATCGCGCCTGCGCATCATGCAGATCGTCAAGGACGAGCTTTCCGCCGTCCGCGACGAATTCGGCACGCCGCGTCGCTCCGAGATCGTCGAGGGCGGTCCCGATATGGACGATGAAGACCTCATCGCCCGCGAAGACATGGTCGTGACCGTTTCGCATCTCGGTTACATCAAGCGCGTGCCGCTGACGACGTATCGTGCACAGCGTCGCGGCGGCAAGGGTCGCTCCGGCATGGCAACGCGCGATGAGGATTTCGTCAACCGTCTGTTCGTCGCCAACACCCACACGCCGGTCCTGTTCTTCTCCTCGCGTGGCATCGTCTACAAGGAAAAGGTCTGGCGTCTGCCGATCGGCACGCCGCAGTCCAAGGGCAAGGCCCTTATCAACATGCTGCCGCTGGAACCCGGCGAGCGCATCACCACCATCATGCCGTTGCCCGAGGACGAAACGACCTGGGAAACGCTTGACGTGATGTTCTCGACGACGCGCGGCACGGTTCGCCGCAACAAGCTCGGCGATTTCGTACAGGTCAACCGCAACGGCAAGATCGCCATGAAGCTGGACGAGGAGGGCGATGAAATCCTCTCCGTCGAAACCTGTACGGACCGCGACGATGTGCTGCTGACGACCGCGCTCGGCCAGTGCATCCGCTTCCCCGTGGACGATGTACGCGTCTTTGCCGGCCGCAATTCCGTCGGCGTGCGCGGCATCAACCTGGCCGAAGGCGACCGCATCATCTCCATGACCATTGTGGGCCATGTGGAAGCGGAGCCGTGGGAGCGTGCGGCTTACCTCAAGCGCTCGGCTGCCGAACGGCGTGCCGCAGGCGTGGATGAGGACGATATCGCGCTCGTCGGTGAGGAAGTAACGGAAGAGGGCGAACTCAGTGAGGAGCGCTACCAGGAACTGAAGGCGCGCGAAGAATTCGTGCTGACGGTTTCCGTGAAGGGCTTCGGCAAGCGTTCATCGTCTTACGATTTCCGCACTTCAGGCCGCGGCGGCAAGGGCATCCGCGCCACCGATACCGCGAAGACGTCGGAGATCGGTGAACTTGTTGCGGCCTTCCCGGTGGAAGAAGGCGACCAGATCATGCTGGTTTCCGATGGCGGACAGCTCATCCGTGTGCCTGTGAACGGCATCCGCATCGCCAGCCGCGCGACCAAGGGTGTGACAATCTTCTCGACCGCGAAGGATGAGAAGGTGGTTTCCGTGGAGCGCATCAACGAGCCTGAAGGCGACGACGAGGCTGAAAATGGCAATGGCGAGGAGGCGGATGACAATCTGCCGACCACGCCGGAGGCACCGGAAAGCGAGGCGTAAGCCGCCTCGTTTTTCACATCAGGATCAACAAAAACCCCGCGGTGCCTGTGCGCCGCGGGGTTTTTCTTTGGGTTTCCGTCTGGTGCGGTCTGTTAGCGAATACGTATATGAACCGGTGAGCGCCCCGACCGACGGGCGACGTGCAGGTGAATGCTGGCTTCCGGCTGGTTGGCGCGCCAGGCACGGGCGCCGTGCGAGAGCAGCAACGCCACGAGATCACGCGTTTTTGCCTTGGAACGGTTGAGACCGAGATCGGCGATACGCATCGCCGCCTCATGAATGGGATGCAGAACCGACAGGCTGCCATGCCCGTTGCCAGACGCAATGTCCGAATAATTCTCGTTGACTGCCATCTTGGAAAGCCTCGCTACTCATTACACAATTCGAGGAGACAGGCGATGTTCGAAACAGAGAGCACCGCCTGCGGGAACGTCTTCACTGAAGGGATGCCCAGCAGCTGACGCCTTTCTTTTTCAATGCATTGCATGCATTCACCGCGGCGTTCTGGCCATCGAAGCCGCCGAAACGGGCGCGGTATATCTGGGAGCCATCCTTGCTGTAGGCCACTGTGAAGGGCTTGGCTGAACGCAGCGCCGCACCACCTTTTTCCTGGGCGCTCTGCAGCAGGCCGCGCGCGGAATTTTCGTCCGGCGATGCGCCAATCTGGATGACCCAGCCGCCCTGCGGCGCGTCAGACCTTGCCGCAACGGAAGGTACGGAGGCTGCGGAAGCCGAGGTGGAAGCCGTGACGATATTATCGACCTTGGTGGAATTGGTTATCAGCTTGCGATCGGGCGCGGAGGGCGCTTGACGGATGGGGTCTTTACCCTTCTGCCAGGTAGCCGCTTCCATTGCCTTGACGGCTGCATTGGAAGAGGAGCCAGCAAAGGCGGTAACCGGCGCTTCCTCGTAACGCGTCTGCGGAACGGGTCCGGCATTGGGCAGGCCGGCATCCGTGGCGGCGACGGCGACAGAGGGAACGGCGGCGGCCACAGCGACCGGCTCTTCGACCGGGGCGGAACGCGTCTGTGCAATCAGGTTGCTGTTGCCGCCACGCGACGCCTGCGGCAGATAGGTTGCAACCAGTTTGCGCATGGTGGCGTCACGGGCGGCGCTGGAGCGACCGCCGAGAACGACGGCGACAATGGAGCGCCCGTCGAGCTGCGCGGAGGTGGCAAGATTGCTGCCGGCTGCACGCGTGTAACCCGTCTTGATACCGTCGACGCCCTTCACGGTTCCGACGAGGCGATTGTGATTGCCGATTACCTGCTTGCCGAAATTAAAAGTGCGGGTGGAGAAGTAACCGTAATATTGCGGAAAATGCTGGCGAAGCGCGATGCCGAGGCGGGCTTGGTCGCGCGCCGTGGTCATCTGGGCTGTATTGGGCAACCCGTTGGCATTGCGGTAGGTCGTGCGCGTCATGCCCAGCGCACGGGCCTTTGCGGTCATCATTCTGGCGAAACGGTCTTCTGAGCCGCCGAGATATTCACCGAGCGCCGTCGCCATGTCGTTGGCCGACCGGGTAACGAGAGCAAGGATCGCCTGCTCGACCGTAATGCTGCCGCCAGCGCGCACACCGAGTTTGGACGGCGGCTCCTTGGCTGCATTCGCCGAAACCGGCACCTTGGAATCAAGAGAGATACGTCCGGCACTGAGGGCTTCGAACGTCAGATAAAGCGTCATCATCTTTGTGAGCGAAGCCGGGTAACGCAGCCCGTCGGGATCCTCGCCGTAAAGCACCTTGCCGGTCTTCGCATCGATGACGATGCCCGCATATTTCGGATCGGCCTTTGCGGTCTGGACGGATGTTGCGGTTATGAACGCCGCCGCAAGTGTCACCGCCACAAACCTTACAAAAGACCCTGTACCCGCTTTGCGCGAATGTGCCCAAGATAGACTTTTCAACACTGCTGAACTCTTCAATCGCATATTTATGTTCCGCTCGGACACGCCCCGCCCGAATGCTCCGGGTGGAAACTTTATCGGGATGGCGTTACCAAGTGGTTTATGAAAGGTATCCGCCTTCCATAAAATGCGACTTTTCACACGCGATCTGTCTCGTGCCGTGTCACGGGTTTTCGTCTTTTACGAGGCGTTTCTCGACATAGCGTGTCACGGCCGCGTCTAGCGCCTGCCATTGCGGCAGCAGGTTGGCCGAGAATCGGTAGAACAGGCTCAGGTCCTGGCCGACGTGGATATCTCTCTGACAATCGCTACCCGTTGTTTCCTGAGGCGTCTGCGGCAGCAGGCAGCGCACCACATAGACGCTTTCGCCGTCGCGTCGGCCGGTCAATATGACTTCCTTGCCATAACCGGAATCAGCGCGCAGCCGATGGAGCAGCAGACCGTGCTTCAGGGGCGTCGGCTCACCTTCTATAAGTCTGGTATAAATCGGCTCGAAACGTCCTGACATGTCCTGCGACATGGTGCTTTGCGACAGCTGAACGAAAATCAGCCCGACTGCATTTTTCGGATCGTCGAAAAGGGCACGATTCGAATCTCGATACCCCGCAAGGTCGGGCCAGGTGAGGTAGAGGTCGGCGCGCTCATGTGCACCACTGTCACGATCAGACGGATTCCGAAGGGTGTTTTTTGCGAGTTTCAGCCGGTCGTTGCCGATGGTGATCTCCACTTCGTCGGTCGACGTGGTGTGTCCCGCCTGAATAATTCTGTCGCCATACCATTTCATGCCGAAATTGAGCGCAGTGAGAAGGGCGGCAAGGGCTCCGCATATGACGATGACGCGTCTTATGAGAGAAGAGGAAAGGAAGCCTGTGTCGCTATGCATGAGCTTTCAAACTCGTTCTGTCCGCCGGGTTTCGGCGCGGAAATAACAGGCAAAGCTTTAACCCGCGGCGATCGCCATTGAAATGATGTTTTGCCGCTGCTACCTGATAAGCGCAAGCAAAGGACGGCATATGGCAGCGCGTGACAGATATTCCCGGAAACTCGAATGTTCCAAATGTGGCCATCAGGGTTTTGCCGAGGCGTCCGAGTCGGATGACAAAACCCGCCGGGACGTCGATTTCCGCATTGACGAAATGCCTCGGGGATTTCGCGCAGAACGCCCGTCGGGCGACCCAACCGACTTCATGATCCGCTGCGCCCAATGCGGCAACATATTCCGCTTCCTGCAGAAAACCGCCTATGCGCCGGGAGGCGAGCCGCGCGTCAAGGCCTGAACGGAAGGTGCCGGCATGACTTTACCGCAACAGCCCAACGGAGCGCCGCAAAGGCGCAAACCAATCTGGCCCTGGATCGTTCTGCTGGTGCTCACGCTCTGCGCGATCTATTCTTATAACCGCGCCAACGAAATCATCGCCGAGTTGTCCGATACCTTACCGCCGGCGCTCCTGAACCTCTTCGAGGACCTTCTCCGGGGGGAAGGCCGGCACGGCCATGGCGGGCCCAGCATCGGCGTTTGAGTGAGACGCCCGCCGTAAAGGGTCGCCCATCCTCCGGCCGCACATCATGTCATGACCATAAAAGAAAAAAGCCCCGCAAAGAGGCGGGGCAGGTTGATCGCTCGGGGAAAGTTGGGCAATGCCCGGGAGCGATGAGTGGGATATAAGAGACAATGATGCGGACGCGATAGGCCACTTCCGTCCCAAACAGTACGCCAATGCACAAATTTCACTTAATCCGCAGATTTTTGAACGATGAATTTGACGGATCTGTAAGACAACTTGACAGGCTTTCGCTTTATTCTTTGCTTGCCTCGAATTGCACATATTCTCCTTTAACGTAACGTGACATGAGCAGACGCATGGATAAATCCGGAATCCTCTTTGTGGCGCTTTTGTTGGTGCTTGTTGCAATCGTTTTGAGCCTCACGCTGTTCGATACAGCGCAGCAGGTCCCTTCGATACCTTCAAGTGACGGCTCCCTGCTGCCGCCCGCAGCGACCCCGGGGCAATGATCCGCCAACTGTGAGAGAAGGACGACGATGCTCGTCGGAGCGGGATTGACGCCCTTTTTCAAACCGCTATAAAGCCTCACCACCATGGATGGGTGTCCGAGTGGTTTAAGGAACCGGTCTTGAAAACCGGCGTGCGTGAGAGCGTACCGTGGGTTCGAATCCCACCCCATCTGCCATCAAGCGCAACATCATTCCTAATAATGTCGCGACGAGGCATGTTCCCGCAGCGTTTGGGCATCGCGAAAATTCCGTACGAATAAGAAACCCGCCTTTCGGCGGGTTCCAGGCAGCGGTCGTGGATCAGATTTCCGGACAGCCTCGTTCATTTGCGAAGGTGATCCGGTCGGGTCCCCGGCGCGTGAAGCCTTCGACAACAACGCGGCCCGGCGTGACGCGCACGACTTCGGGATCACGAAGGCCTGCTTCACGGGCCGCGGCGCGGGCTTCGCGTTCGCTGCAGCCACGCATGCGTGGAGGACCCCGGCGGTCCATGTCCCGATCACGGTCGCGGATGACGGGACGGACGCCATCCGGGCCGATTCTGAGCTCCATATCCTGAGCGCCGGCTGGCATAGGTGCGGCGAAGGATACCAGGGCGATGCCAATCGCCAGACCTGTGGTTTTCATAAAATTTATCATGTTTCCTCCCTCAGCCGAAACCGGCGGAAGCTCGTTTGTTTGCGCGGAGAAAACGCGGTTACCGCTGCTTTGTTCCTTGCGAGGCTGCCAGAGGAGGACTGACGGCGGGCGGATTCCGCCGTGGCGGGCGCGCTGAAAAGATAGAAATCATTAACCACGTTCGTTACAATTTTATCGAATTTGCAAAAGTCGTTCGCATTTTCGCCACGTTATGCACAAGATTAAGCGACTGTTAGGTGCTTCGATGGCAGGGGCAATATCGAGGCAAGTGAGGGTGCGGTTCTCCGAGCCAATAGCAGCGTGGGGCAGACGATTTGAATTCTACGGTCAAGAAAACAGGCATCAGCGCCAGGTCGGGCGTGAAGTGGCTTGCAATTTCCGTGCTTTGCGCTGCAACGGCGTCGTGTTCCACCACCTCCGAGACAAAGCCTAAGCCCAAGCGCAGCAAGGAATATTTCTCCGAATCCGAATATGGCGTGAAGGCCAGCCCGCGCGTTGCCGATGGAAAGAACATCCCGAAGGGTGGCGGACGCGAGCTGCTGGGTAACGCTTATACCGTTAAGGGCCGCCGTTACTTCCCGAAAGAAGAGCCGGGCTACAACAAGGTTGGCCTTGCTTCCTGGTATGGCTCTGCCTTCCATGGACGCCTCACGGCCAATGGCGAGGTTTACGACAAGGAACATCTTTCTGCCGCACATCCGACATTTCCGCTGCCGAGCTACGCGCGCATCACCAATATGGATAATGGCGCGTCGGTGCTCGTCCGTGTCAACGACCGTGGTCCGTTCCACGAGGGCCGTCTGATCGACGTTTCCAGCAAGACGGCAGATCTTCTGGACATGAAGGCGACGGGGACGGCCAATGTACGGGTTCAATATGCGGGCCGTGCGCCGCTCGACGGCCATGACATGCCTTACCTGATGGCTTCCTATATTCCGAAGGGTTCGCGTTCGCCGGGCGTTGTGCCTGAAGGGCAGATCGCAACCGGCGTGATGGTTGCTTCGGCCTCGCCGAATTTCGTGCCGGCGCCGACATCGAACCCGAATTATGCCGGCTCGGCTCAGACCGCGCTCGTCGGTTCCAAGAAGAACGCGGCGCTTCAGGCCATGCCACTCGTCAACGGTGTACAGCCCGCATTCGAACAATTCGCGATCCTGCCGGAAATCGGCCCGATCCTGGCGGAGCGCCCCGAAGGTAACTTCCTGCGGGAACCAGCAGCTCCAGGCGGCAATTATCTGCGTGTGCCCACGCCGTCTTCCAAATATGCAGCGGCCTATTCCGAAGAATCCGCCGCCGTATCCAAAACCGCAAAGGTGTTCGACACCGTGCTCGTCAATCGTGACGGCTTGAGCGAAGAGTCGATCCTCGCCCATGTGAAGCGTCAGCAGGCGAAGTCACGCTGACGGATTAAGGACACCGGCACACCGTTCTCATGGCGGGCGGCCGGTTGTGGCAGACAGCACTGGGCGGTTTCATGCGCAAGACCTTTCATCGCTCCTATCTGTCGGCCGTCGCGGCGGCCGCTTTTGCATTTTTGAGCGCAGGCGCGGCGCAATCGCAGACAGCGCCCTTCATCGCCAAGGCCGAGCAGGCCTATATGATCGATGCCGAAACCGGTACGGTGCTTCTTGCCCAAAATGAGGATCAGTCCTTTCCGCCCGCATCACTTGCCAAGCTGATGACGGTGGAGGTGGTGCTGGATGCGCTGTCGAAAGGACAGCTGGCGTCGGAAACGGTCTATCCCGTTTCGGAATATGCCTGGCGCACGGGCGGGGCCCCATCGCGAACGTCAACCATGTTCGCCGCCCTGAAATCCTCCGTTGGCATCAATGACCTTTTGACCGGAATCATCGTGCAGAACGCCAATGACGGCTGCATCATCATCGCCGAAGGCATGGCGGGATCGGACGCTGCCTTTGCCAAGCGCATGACGGCACGGGCCGGCGAACTTGGCATGAACCGCAGCACGTTTGCCAATTCCACCGGACTTCCCGATTCCGGAAACCAGACGACTGCCAGGGACATGGTGCGCCTTGCCCAGCATCTGCATGACACCTATCCAGACCGCTACTCGTTGTTTACGAAGCCGGACTTCGAATGGAACCGGATTTTCCAGCGCAACAAGAACACGTTGCTGATGCCGGGAAGCGGTATAGACGGTCTTGGCCTCGGTTTTGCAGAAGGCAGCGGTTTTGCCGCCGTGGTTTCGGCGGAGCGGGAAGGGCGCCGCATTTATCTGGCGCTTGCCGGCATCGCAGACGACAAGACGCGGCAGGAGGAAGCGCGCAGAGTGGTGGACTGGGGCCTGACCGCCTTCGAAAAACGCCGCCTGTTCAGCAAGGATGAAGTGGTTGGCTCCGTCAGCGTGTATGGCGGCGATGCCTCCTATGTCGACCTTTCTCCGAAGGACGATATCAGCGTCCTGGTGCCCGTCAACAATCCGGAACGCCTCTCCGGACGTATCGTCTATCGCTGGCCGCTGAACGCGCCGCTCGATGTCGGGGCGAATGCCGGAACGCTGAAGATATTCTCGGGCGAGCGTCTATTGCGCGAAGTGCCGCTCTATACGAAGAGCCGGGTGAACAAGGGGTCGCTCACCCAGAATGCCGCAGGAGCATTGAAGGAACTTCTGCTGTTCTGGCTGTGAAGTGCGGTTCAGCACGCGCCATTTCTCCTATGCTTTTGTTCAGGCACCGGTTTTTCTGAAAAGCGCTTCACACATTTCGGTCCGATGCTGTAAACAGGCATTTCAACATTGACGTGAATTCCTTGCAGGACGTGACATTGGCCGAAAAGACCGGATTGTTCATCAGCTTCGAAGGCGGCGAAGGCGCCGGCAAATCGACGCAGATTCGCACGCTTGCCGAGGCGCTTCGCGATCGTGGCTTCAAGGTGGTCGTAACGCGTGAGCCCGGCGGTTCGCCGGGTGCGGAGGCCGTAAGACATGTTCTCCTTTCCGGTGCGGCGGAGCCCTTTGGCGTCCGGATGGAAGCCATCCTGTTCGCCGCCGCGCGCAACGATCACGTCGAAGAGGTCATTCGCCCTGCGCTGGAGCGCGGCGAGATCGTGCTCTGCGACCGGTTTCTCGATTCATCCCGCGTCTATCAGGGCACGACCGGCAATCTGGAGCCGGATTTCATCGAGACGCTGCAGCGCATCGCGATTGATGGCGTCGTTCCGGAGCTGACACTGATTTTCGATATCGCTGCCGAAAAAGGCCTTGCCCGCGCCAGAAAGCGTGCGGATGAAGGCGCGAAGCCCGATCGCTTCGAGAAAGAGGAAATCGAAACCCACGAGAAGCGGCGGGAAGCCTATCTCGATATCGCGCTTGCCGAGCCGCGTCGCTGCCGCATCGTCAATGCCGATCAGCCGGAAGAAAAAGTTGCGGAGGATGTCATGTCCTTCGTCGAGCCCTTGCTCGAACAGCTGGGGACCGAGGCGGGCAGGGCCCATGAGTGAGGTCCAGGGCGTTCTCGACGGTGCAATCGCGCCGCAGCAGAACACGAGGCTTTTTGGCCATGAGGAGGCGGAGGCGTTTCTCGCGCAGTCCTATCGCTCTGGCAAAGGCCATCATGCCATTCTCATCGAAGGGCCGGAGGGCATCGGCAAGGCGACGCTCGCTTTCCGTTTCGCCAATCATGTGCTGAACCATCCCGATCCTTTGTCGGCGCCGGAGTTTCTGCCAGACCCCGATCCGCAGTCGCTGGTCAGCCGGCAGATCACCGCCGGCGCCTCGCATAACCTGCTGCATCTCACCCGGCCCGTGGATGAAAAGACCGGCCGCGTGAAATCCGCCATCACGGTGGACGAGGTGCGACGGGCAGGGCATTTTTTCTCGCAGACCTCGGGCACCGGCAACTGGCGCATCGTCATCATCGATCCCGCCGACGATCTCAACCGCAATGCCGCGAACGCGATCCTGAAAATACTGGAAGAGCCGCCCAAAAGGGCGATGTTTCTCGTGCTCTCCCACGCACCGGGAAAATTGCTGCCGACAATCCGGTCACGCTGCATGCCGCTCAGGCTGCTACCGCTTTCGGATTCGGCCATGGTGCAGGCGCTCGATCATCTCGGCATAAGTCTCTCGGAGGAAAAGCGCGATGCCCTGCTTGCCGCCTCCAAGGGTAGCGTTGCGCAGGCGCTGAAGCTGATGAACTACGGCGGCTCCGATATTGTCGAGGCCCTTGCCGCAGTCATGAATGCCGACGGGCCAGGCGCCCGCAAACAGATGCACAAGCTCGCCGAGATCCTGGCCCAGAAGGATGGCGACATCGTCCTCGGTTTTTTCATGGAACATGTAACGGAAGATCTGATGGCGCGCGCGCGCGAGGCGGCCATGACGGGCGATATCACGGCTGCGGAAAGGCTGGCACGGCTTTCTTCGGCGCTCTCGGAACGCATCACCGTGGCGCAGGCCTATAATCTTGACAAGAAACAGATGGTGATTTCCATTCTTGAGGATATCCGGGGCGTCTAAGGCCGGAAAATCGTGAGGACCGAAGTTGCCTTTTCGGATTGGCCCACTCTAAGCCGCATTACCCCCGGGATTGACACGGGAATCCACAACCCGCTGAAATTAATGGATACTCGGCTCGAGCCCGAGGATGACGAATAGTCGGCAATATTGATATCAGTGTACCAATTCGGTAGCTTTTTCTTTCGCTGCTGCGAACAATGGTTTAAGAGCGGTCTATCCAAAAAACAGCGCGTAAAGTCGATAGACCGTCATGACAGACAAGACACCATTCTACATCACCACCGCGATCTCCTATCCCAACGGCAAGCCGCATATCGGCCATGCCTATGAACTGATCGCAACGGACGCCATGGCACGCTTTCAGCGCCTGGACGGAATGGATGTGTTCTTCCTGACGGGCACCGACGAACACGGCCAAAAGATGCAGCAGACGGCACGTGCGGAAGGCGTTTCGCCGGAAGAACTCGCGGAGCGAAATTCCAATCAGTTTCTCGAGATGGGCAAGCTGCTCAACGCCTCGAACGACGATTTCATCCGCACGACGGAAGAACGACATCACGAGACCTCGCGCAATATCTGGAACCTGATGGCCGAGAGCGGCGACATCTACAAGGATAGCTATGCCGGCTGGTATTCCGTTCGTGACGAGGCCTATTACGCCGAGGACGAGACGGAAGTGCGCGCCGATGGCGTCCGTTACGGCCCGCAGGGCACGCCGGTGGAATGGGTGGAGGAGGAAAGCTATTTCTTCAAGCTCTCCGAGTACCAGGACAAGCTGCTGAAGCTCTATGAGGAAAACCCCGACTTCATCGGTCCGGCGGAACGCCGTAACGAAATCATCTCCTTCGTGAAATCCGGTCTGAAGGACCTGTCGATTTCCCGCACCACCTTCGACTGGGGCATCAAGGTTCCCAATGATCCGAAGCACGTGATGTATGTCTGGGTCGATGCACTGACCAACTACATCACCGCAACGGGTTACCTCGAAGACAGGAACGGTCCGCGGGCGAAGTATTGGCCGGCCGACGTGCATATCATCGGCAAGGACATCATTCGTTTTCACGCCGTCTACTGGCCAGCCTTCCTGATGAGCGCGAAGCTGCCGCTGCCGAAGCGCGTTTATGCACATGGCTTCCTGCTCAACAAGGGCGAGAAGATGTCGAAGTCGCTCGGCAATGTCGTTGATCCCGCCAATCTGGTGAACCATTTCGGCCTTGATCAGGTCCGCTATTTCTTCATGCGCGAAGTCTCCTTCGGCCAGGACGGCAGCTATAGCGAAGAGGGCATTGCCACCCGCATCAATGCCGATCTTGCCAATGGCATCGGCAATCTCGCCAGCCGTTCGCTGTCGATGATCGTCAAGAATTGCGACGGCAATATCCCCACACCCGGTCCGTTCACCGACGAAGACAAGGCGATGCTGGCGTCTGCAGACGGTCTGCTTGCCATTTGCCGGGAGGAGATGGGCAAGCAGCTCATCCACCGCGCGGTAGCCGCCATCATTGCCGTCGTTTCCGAGACCGACCGCTATTTCGCCTCTCAGGAGCCTTGGGCGCTGAAAAAGACCGACCCTGAGCGGATGGGCACCGTGCTTTACGTCACGGCGGAAGTTGTGCGCCAGATCGGCATTCTCCTGCAGCCCATCATGCCGGGTTCCTGCGAAAAGCTGCTCGATCTCGTTGCGGCGCCAGCCGACAAGCGCGACTTCGCGGCGTTGGGCGAAGCCGGTCGTCTGGTGCCGGGGACACCACTGGAAGCTCCGAAGCCAGTCTTTCCGCGTTACGTCGCGCCGGAAGCGTGAAGGCGACCACGATGCTGATCGATACCCATTGCCATCTGGATTTTCCTGATTTTGAGGCGGAGCGCGAGGACATCATCGCTCGCGCGCATGCCTCCGGCGTGAGCCAGATGGTGACGATCTCGACCCGGGTGCGTCGTCTGCCGGAGCTGTTGAAGATCACGGAAAAATATCCGTCAGTCTTTTGCTCGGTCGGCACCCATCCGAACAATGCCGATGAGGAACTGGATATCTCCGCCGATGAGCTGGTGCAGCTTGCCGAAAGTCATGAGAAGATCATAGCGATCGGAGAGGCGGGTCTGGATTACTTCTACGACACGCAGAAGCCCGAAGACCAGAAGACCGGCCTTCTTCGCCATATCGAGGCGGCGAGACGAACGAAGCTGCCGCTTGTCATTCACAGCCGCAGTGCCGATGATGACATGGCCGCCATCCTGCGCTCCGAAAGCGGGAAGGGCGCATTTCCGTTCATTCTGCACTGCTTTTCCGCTGGTCCCGAGCTCGCAAAAACGGGTGTCGAGCTTGGCGGATATGTGTCTTTCTCGGGCATTCTGACCTTCCCAAAGTCGCAGGATATTCGCGATATCGCTGCAACCGTGCCTCTTGACCGGCTGCTTGTAGAAACGGACGCACCCTATCTTGCGCCGAAGCGCTGGCGTGGCAAACGCAACGAGCCTTCCTACGTCGTCAATACCGCGGAGGTTCTGGCCGAGGTGCGTGGCATCTCCTTCGAGCGGATGGCCGAGATCACCACCGAAAACGCCTTCCGCTGCTTTTCCAAGATGACAAGGGTGTAGGCGTGGCAATCTACCGTCGCCGCTTCACGGTTCTCGGATGCGCCTCGTCACCCGGCGTGCCGCGCATTAACGGCGACTGGGGCGCCTGCGACCCCGATAATCCGAAGAACCGGCGCACTCGTGCGGCCTTCATGGTGGAACAGATCGGTCCTGATGGCGGCAAAACGACCGTTGTGATCGATACTGGTCCTGATTTTCGCGAGCAGATGATCGCCGCGAAGGTGGAAGCTATCGATGCCGTTCTCTACACCCATGCTCATGCCGACCATCTGCATGGCATTGACGATCTGCGCATCTATTTCGCACTCCAGAAAAGCCGCGTCCCGATCTATGCCGATCCCATTACCATGGCGCGCATCCGCGATGGTTTTGCCTATTGTCTCGAGACGCCGGCGGGCAGCAATTATCCACCGATTGTCCGGCCTTATCTGATTGCCGATATCAACGAGCCGGTTGTTATTGATGGAGCAGGAGGACCAATCGCCTTTGGGGTGCATATGCAACAGCATGGGGACGTCCATTCTTTGGGTTTCCGCATTGGTGATGTGGCCTATTGCACCGATGTCAGCGATTTTCCGGCCGAAAGCCTGCCGAAACTCGCCGGACTTGAGGTGCTCATCATCGACGCCCTGCAATATCGCTACCACCCCAGCCATCTATCACTCGAACAGGCGCTCGGCTGGATCGAAACACTGGCACCCAAAAGGGCGATCTTGACCCACATGCATATTCCGCTCGATTATGAGACGGTGATGCATGAAACGCCTGATCATGTTGAACCGGCTTATGATCAGATGCGTTTCGAAATTGAGATCGATCTCGAAGCCGCCTGACGCCGCCTGAAAAGGAACAGCATGTCGACTAAGCCTTTCCGTGCACCGAGTATGGCGAGCTTCTTCGACAATCTGCGCGCCAGCCGCCTGCGCGCCATGTTTCGACGCGGCGAACTCGGCCTCGTCGCGCTTGCCGTGCTCATCGGCATCGCAGCCGGCCTGCTGGTGGCGTTGATCGGCGCTTTGAGCACGGCATTGCATGTGCTCGTCTTTGGCGTCGAACGTCTGAGCAGCAGCGATCTTTCCGGACAGATCGTGCTGGTGGGGCCGATCATGGGCGGTGTCCTGCTTGGGCTGATCATCTTCATCCTCTCCAAAACCCGCAAAAAGCCGATGGTCGACCCCATCGAGGCAAATGCGCTGCATGGTGGCCGCCTGTCGCTCACGGACAGCATCATTGTCTGCGTGCAGAACATCGTTTCCAACGGTTTTGGCGCATCTGTCGGGCTTGAGGCGGGCTACACGCAGATTGCCAGCGGCGTCGCATCGAAGATCGGCATCAAGCTGAAACTGAGGCGAGGGGACATGCGCATCCTCGTTGGCTGCGGCGCCGCGGGCGCCATCGCGGCCGCCTTCAACGCGCCTCTGACTGGCGCATTTTACGCCATCGAACTCATCATCGGCACCTATACAGTCGTCACGCTCGCCCCGCTGATCGTTTCGGCGCTGGTGGCGACAACCGTTATCGGCCTGATTGGCGGCCATGGCCTTTCCATCGATATCGTCGATGCCAGCCGCGTGACGCCCGCCGATTACGTGCCGGCTATTTTCCTTGGGGTTGTGTGCGCGGCAATCGGTATCGTGCTCATGCAGGCGGTGTCCTTCATTGAGGAGACGGCGCGCAAAAGCGCTATTCCTGGCTGGCTGCGTCCTACGCTTGGCGGCATCGTTGTCGGTGGGCTGGCGTTGATTTCACCGCAGGTTCTCTCGAGCGGCCATGGAGCCTTGCATCTCAACATCGATGCCGACCTGACGATCTACGGGCTTGCAGGATTGTTCCTGTTGAAGGCGGCGGCCAGCGCGATCTCGATAGGTTCGAATTTCCGCGGCGGCCTGTTTTTCGCCTCGCTGTTCATGGGATCGCTGCTCGGCAAGATTTTCGCCCTCTGCGCGCCCTATATCGGCTATGGCTCGACAGCGCCGATCGTCTACGCCGTGATCGGCATGAGCGCCTTTGCCGCCGCCATCATCGGTGGTCCGCTGACAATGACATTTCTGGCGCTGGAACTAACCGGCGACTTCCAGATTACGGCGCTGGTGCTTGCCGCCGTCATCACCACATCGCTGGTGGTGCGCACCACATTCGGCTACTCCTTCGCCACCTGGCGTTTTCACCTGCGCGGTGAGAGCATTCGCAGCGCCCATGACATCGGCTGGATCCGCGACCTGACGGTGGGCAAGATGATGCGCGCTGACATCCGCAAGGCCAATGTCAGCATGGGGCTTCCGGCCTTCAAGGAGAAGTTCCCGCTCGGTTCAACGCAGCGGGTCATCATGACCCACGATGACGGGCGTTATGCCGGGATCGTTCTCGTGCCGGAAATCTATGCCGATCCGATGGATCGCGACCCAAGCAAGATCAGCCTCGAGACCTATCTGCACTACAAGAACGACGTATTGCTGCCGACCATGAATGCACGGCAAGCGGCGGCAGCCTTTGACGCGGCGGAAAGCGAAGCACTCGTCGTCGTCAACGACAAGATCGAAAATCGTCCCGTTGGCCTGCTTACCGAAAGTCACACGCTGAGACGCTACAGTGAAGAGCTCGATCTGCGACGCCGAGAGGCATCAGGAGAGTTATGATCGACCTAGATATGGATCTTTCAATGCGACAAGCGGCGCTTTTCAATGATGAGGGCAACGGCGCTGCGATCTGACAGCTTACGGCATTCCCGGTAATTCAGCACAAAAAGTTCCATAATCTATCTTATGCGATTATTGTATGCGCGCTGGCGGGTTCGAGAATGACGTCAACCTGTAAATGTTCCTATGGGTTGTCTCCTGCAAGGCACATTCAGTGAAACACGCCTGTCCCAATACCGGCATGGATGAGAGAAGCCAGATCGCTCGCTGGCATAAATGGCCCCTCGTCTAATCACACAGAACCTTTAAAACTCGCTGATGGAACGCTTCTTGTGAAACCTCAGCGGCAGGCCCTTCGATCCATTCCAAATCGAGATGCAGTTTTCCTGCAGGAACCATTTGCTGTGCGATCTCAGCCGGTGTGGTTTCGTCGCTGGTTCCGTTCTCCCAGTCCTGAAAGGCTGATGAGTATCGAACGACCGCTCCACTGGTCGGCAAATCGAGCAACCCTCCCTCAGCAAAAAACGTCAGGCCGTCGCCCATTTCTTCCCCGACGAGCTTGAGCCTGCGTCCCAGACGATGTTTGAGAATGGCCACAAATACTGTCGCTGCAGAAAACGTGCACTTATCGACAAGCACAACAACCTGCCTGCCTGCGTTTTCAGAGATGGCGTCGATCAAGGGCATAGTTTGAAGAAAATCGCCACCGGTGTTTCCGCGAACATCAATCAAGAGTTTGTTGTTCCCGCAGGTTCTCACGCGCTCCGCTGCAGCGGCGATGGCTTTCGGCAGCGCACTTTCGCTTGGGTCGAAGAAACTCGGCAATAATATTGAAAGCCCAAACTCCTGCCGGTCCTCAATCTCCACAAATGCCCGAGGTTTCCAGGCCGGGTCAGCCTTGCCATGCTCGTTTCTCGGGTAGAGCATCGATGCCGGAACGGTAAGCCGGTTCTCCACTTTCAGGTCGGTGATCTGCGCATTCTCGCCTTTCAGGCGATATTCAGTGCTACTCTCTTTTGAAGAAAACCCGAGATGAGCCAATGCATATGGCCATGCGAGGAGAATCGGTCCGATCACCCGTTTCCGCTGGCGCGTTCCCGCCAGAAATTTCCCTGCGGCGGCTTCAATCTGACCAAGGGGTATGCCGTTGACTGCTATCAGCTCCCCTCTTGGGACAGTTGTTTCCAGTGCCGTGTCAGTTAACTGCACCCCCGTTCCAACGCTTACAAACCTCAGCGGGAGCACCGAAATGGAATCGTTCGGGATCAACCGTGTGTGTCCATTGTCGGGAAGCGCAAGCAGGCGCATCGCGGAAAACAGAAAGGCCTCTTTGGAGCCCTCCAAAGCGTATCGTCGGGTATCATAAATGCAGCGGTCTATCATCGCCGGTTCGATGCGCCGAAAGCTGGGATCGATTGGCAGGACAGTGTCCAGAATTTTCTCGAGGTCTTGCATCAGCGACATGATCCACGATGCGCACAGCTCTCTGTCGATGTCCAGATTGGGCTTGAGCCAGACCTTCCCCTCTCCCCGTAAAATGCATTTCTGCTATGAGTTTAATATTAGCCGACAAGCCATTGTATTTATTATAAATAGTCCAAAGATGAAAACTTGGTCGTCTTTTCTATGAGGGACTCCATCTGCCGCCGTTTATCTGTTATTGCTTCGTAGCGAAGAGCATTGGCGCATCGAGGTAGACTTTGCCTAAGTAAATACCGGTCTCAATCCAGTTTCACCCTGTGCGGATAGCCACCGGCTATTGGCCGCATGATCATGTTCATCGGGTGGTGGCAAGAGACCGGTCTGGCATTGTTACAATGTGCCCTGCGCAGCTTTGCTGTTTCAGCTCTTCACCACTCCAGAACACCGCCACGCCGTTCCCGCATGGGTTTTCTCCTGCACCATCTTGGTGGACTTCCGAATGGAAGACCAACCGACTATGTGCAATATATTTCGGGTCCAGTGGACCGTTACACCCAGAACCGCGCCGCAGCCCTGGATTGCCTGCAGCGGATGCGGAGAAGCGAGGCCATTTCAGCCGAGCGGCAAGATCCGCCTCAATGCCAATGGCCGCAAGCTGGATGCCTGGCTCATATACAGATGCCGGATATGCGACAGGAGCTGGAACCGGCCGATCTTTGAGCGGCGGACTATTCGCGACATCAGCCCTTCTGTTCTCGAGGCGCTGCAGAACAATGACCCGCAATGGATAAGGTTGGAAACGTTCAATCTCGAGGCGTTGAGACGCAGATCGCCGCGCGTCGACGAGTTTCCCGAATTCGATATCGTGAAACAGATACGGGATGAACCTCCCGATTGGGCCGTGGCGGAAATTGATCTCATCGTTCCGTTCCAGACCGGTATACGCCTCGACCGCCTGCTGGCGTCTGAGCTCGGGCTCTCGCGGTCGCTTCTACAAAGGCTTCAGCGCGGCGGCCGGATTCGCACGCACGGCGACGCCTCCGATCCATGGCGACGCCAGGTGAAAAACGGCACGCGGATCGTGATCGAGCGGTGCGATGGCCTCGATCCGGTATGTTTGTGGAAATCTGTCACGGCGGAGTGCTAGCGCACAGCGAGGGCCTGAAGTTCGGGCCCTCGCGATGTGCACCAATCAGTTCGATGCGGCTTTGAAAACCGCCAGCTGATCGGCAAATGCGCGTCGATAGCCGGGACGCGCCTCGCCTCTCGCCACATAGGCTGCAAGGTTCGCATATTCATCGAGAATGCCCGAGCTTTTTATCCGTTGCAGCACCGATATCATCAACAGGTCGCCGGCGCTGAACGCGCCGTCGAGCCACTCGCCCTCACCCAGTCGCTGGGACAGTTCGCCAAGTCGCTTGCGAATACGTTCATCGACGATCTCCAGGCGTTCACGATGCCAGCTCTTGTCCCTTTCGACAAAACCGGCGACAAAATGCTCGACTATCGGCGGTTCCACGGTGCTGAGCGCCGCAAACATCCACATGATCGCGCGCGCCCGCGCGTTCGCTTCCCGCGGCAACAGGCCGGCGTGGCGCTCGGCTATGTGGAATATTATCGCACCGGATTCGAACAGGACGAGATCGCCCTCCTCATAGGTCGGGATCTGCCCGAAGGGCTGAAGTGCAAGATGCCCTTGCTCCCGCATCGCCTTGAAGGAAAGAAGGCGAACCTCGTACGGTTGCCCCACTTCCTCCAGTGCCCAGCGGACACGCATGTCGCGGGCAAGACCCTTGCCGCCATCGGGCGAGCGTTCAAAGGCGGTAATGGTGATTGTCATTGCTGTTCTCCATCACTCCCCCATGCAAAATTGCCCCCCGCAATTCTGTTACCTGGCGTTGTGTCACAATAGGCGCCGGAATGAGCGAAAACAACGCATCGTGTTGTCGGCACACGCTAAAGGGCTGGCCATTTCACGCAAAAACTCTAAGCTCCTGCGCTGGAGACGGATTGCCGCACCATCAGTTTTCAGTTCAAATGATTAGGGAGAAAGCACCAGATGAGCCTGCGTATCAACGATATAGCGCCCGACTTCACCGCCGAGACCACCCATGGTCCGATAAGCTTTCACGACTGGATTGGCGATGGCTGGGCGGTCCTGTTTTCGCATCCGAAGAATTTTACGCCGGTCTGCACCACCGAACTCGGCGCCATGGGCGGCCTGCAGCCGGAATTCGAAAAGCGCGGTGTGAAGATCATCGGTATCTCGGTCGATCCCGTCGAAAGCCATGAAAAATGGAAGAACGACATCCGCGCCGCCACTGGCTTCAATGTCGATTATCCACTGATCGGCGACAAGGACCTGAAGGTCGCGAAGCTTTACGACATGCTGCCGGCCGGCGCCGGCGACAGCTCGGAAGGCCGCACACCGGCCGATAACGCCACCGTACGCTCGGTCTTCGTCATCGGTCCTGACAAGAAGATCAAGCTGGTCCTCACCTACCCCATGACCACCGGCCGCAACTTCGAGGAAATTCTCCGCGCCATCGATTCCATCCAGCTGACCTCGAAACACCAGGTGGCGACGCCAGCCAACTGGAAGCAAGGCGAAGACGTCATCATTACCGCCGCCGTCTCCAATGAGGATGCGATTGCGCGTTTTGGTTCCTATGACACGGTTCTTCCCTATCTGCGCAAGACGAAGCAGCCGGGCTGATTTGAAGCCTGATGGGGCGGCGAACATCATCGCCCCATCATCGCAATTCTCATGGCTTTATGATCCCGCCATGATAGTCGAGCCGGTACGCCTCGAAATGTCCGAGATAAATGCGCTCGACGCCGGTGAACGACTGGAATTCGCCTGCATTCGTGTCGACATAGACCAAATTCTCCACCGGGTGCGTGAAGCCGCCCAGAAACCGCCCTTCCCGATAGAGCGTGGAAAGCGAACGTTGAATGACCATGCCGGCCGTTGTGGCGTCGATCATATCGGGCCGGAGGATGCGGCCGTGATAATTCATCGCCCACATGGCTGTCCCCTGGTGCCAGACGACCTCTTGACCGATGAAATCGGTTCCGCCGAAATAGCTGTCGATATAGTGCCAGTCCCCGTCGCGATAGCCGAGATCATGCGATCCCGTGCGAGTGGGCGTGGCGGATTTGTTGCCCCCGCCAACATATGTGGCGGACTTGGCCCTCACTATGAACTCTTCCAGCATGAAACCCTCTTGGGAAAGAACATAAGGGGAACATAATTCATTTCCGGATCCTTCGCAAGCGCCACGCCCTGCCCTTGCCTCGCCCGCGATTTACCAATCGCGGGCTTGGTAATCGCAGCATTTGCGCTTAGAAGCGTGGCAGAACGATCCAAAAGAGTGTCCATGCAGCAAAATCCGCAAATCTACGTCGATGCCGATGCCTGTCCAGTGAAGCCGGAAATCCTCAGGGTCGCGGAGCGGCATGGGCTGGAGGTAACATTTGTTGCCAATTCGGGTCTGCGCCCGTCCCGCGACCCCATGGTCAGAAATGTCATTGTTTCCGCCGGTTTCGACGCGGCGGACGACTGGATTGCCGATCATGCCGGCGAGAACGATATCGTCGTTACCGCCGATGTGCCGCTGGCCGGGCGCTGTGTTGCCAAAGGCGCACTGGTGACGGGTCCGACGGGCCGCGTTTTCGACCAGTCGAATATCGGCATGGCAACGGCGATGCGAGACCTTGGTGCACATCTGCGCGAAACCGGTGAAAGCAAGGGCTATAATGCCGCTTTTTCGCCACGCGATCGATCCGCTTTTCTGGAGACGCTTGACCGTTTTTGCCGCCGTGTCAAAAAGTGATGCCGCAAGCAGAAAGGCCCAGCCCATGACCCCGGCCAGTTCCAACAGCAATACCTATCGCCGCCATCAACCTTTTTTCATCGCCGTTCTTGTCGGGGCTTCCGGCCTCGGTATTGCATTGGCTCTCGCGCCTTCCGTGGCAATAGAAATCGCGGCAGTTTCTTTCTTCCTGACCTATCTGACGCTGGTTGCCTTTCGTCTTTCCAAATTGACGGCGCAGCATCTGAAAGCCCATGCCGACAGCGACGATCTCCCCGCAATTGCCATCATCGCCGTGACGCTGCTGGCAGTGACCGTCGCCGTGGTGTCCCTTTTTCAGGCGCTAAACCATACTGGTGAAACCGTCTGGACGCTGGTCATCGCTTTCGCCTCGGTGATTTTCGGCTGGTTGACCATCCACACCATGACGGCCCTGCACTACGCGCATCTTTACTGGCGTCCGCACACGGTCGACGGCAAGCGCCAGCATCGCGGCGGCATGGACTTCCCCGCGACCAAAGAGCCCTGCGGTTACGACTTTCTCTATTTCGCCGTGGTGATCGGCATGACGGCGCAGACCTCGGACGTGGGTGTGACCACGACCGCCATGCGCAAGGTCACGTTGCTGCACTCCATCGTCTCTTTCTTCTTCAACACGGTTCTGGTAGCGGCAGCCGTCAATGCCGCAGTCTCGCTTGCCGGTTGAACCGGGATTTTTTCAAAGGAATGGCTTCATGAACATTATTTCGCAAAATACGGCCTTTGGTGGCATGCAGGGCGTATTTTCCCATGTATCCGAGACCCTGAAATGCGAGATGACCTTTGCGGTTTACGTACCGCCGAAGGCAATCCACGAGCCATGCCCCGTACTGTGGTATCTCTCCGGCCTCACCTGCACCCACGCCAATGTCATGGAGAAGGGCGAATATCGCCGCATGGCTTCCGAACTTGGTCTTATCGTCGTGTGCCCCGACACCAGTCCGCGCGGCAATGACGTACCGGATGAACTGACCAACTGGCAGATGGGCAAAGGCGCGGGATTTTATCTCGACGCGACCGAGGAACCCTGGTCGGAGCACTACCGGATGTACAGCTACGTGACGGAGGAGTTGCCTGCACTGGTCGGCCAGCATTTCCGCGCCGATATGAGCCGTCAGGGCATTTTCGGCCACTCCATGGGCGGCCACGGCGCGATGACCATCGCCCTGAAAAACCCCGAACGGTTCAAAAGCTGCTCCGCTTTCGCGCCGATCGTGGCTCCCTCCTCCGCTGACTGGTCGGAACCGGCGCTGGAAAAATATCTGGGACCGGACCGGGCAGCATGGCGTCAATACGACGCCTGCTCACTGGTGGAGGACGGTGCGCGCTTTCCCGAATTCCTGATCGATCAGGGCAAGGCCGATAGTTTCCTGGAAAAGGGCCTGCGGCCATGGCTGTTCGAAGAGGCGGTCAAAGGCACGGATATCGGCCTGACGCTGCGCCTGCACGACCGCTACGATCACTCCTATTATTTCATCTCCACCTTCATGGACGATCATCTGAAATGGCATGCCGAACGGCTCGGATAAGCCGCAAACACAAAGCGGGCGGCGCCTGCGAACGCCGCCCCTTTAGGCCGACCGCACCTTACGGGATGCGGGCGATCACCTTGATCTCGAAATCGAAGCCCGCAAGCCAGTTGACGCCGACGGCGGTCCAGTTCGGATAAGGCTGTTTGCTGAAAATCTCCTGCTTAACGGCCATGATCGTCCCGAACTGGTTCTGCGGGTCGGTATGGAACGTCGTCACGTCGACAATATCGTCGAACGTGCATCCCGCGGCCTTGAGCGTGGCCGCGAGATTTTCGAAAGCAAGCCGAACCTGACGCTCAAAGTCGGGTTCGGGCGTTCCGTCGGCACGGCTGCCGACCTGGCCGGAAACGAAAAGAAGGTCACCCGACCGAATTGCCGCGGAGTAACCGTGCTGTTCGTAAAGCGCGTGCCGGTCTGCGGGAAAAATTGCCTCGCGTTTGCTCATCTTGCATCTCTCTTTTTGGCTGAGTGGCGTCGGAAGAAAAACTCCGGACGCCCAATTCACATACGTTGCGTATGTGAGATAGTAACCTACACGACGCATGTCAATTGAGATACGTGACGTATGTGAATATCGAGACGCACTTTGTCAAAGCAGAAGATGGTTTCCGGCGATGGCGCGCGGATGACTGCCGCAGTCCCGCTCACGCCTTTGGTCCAATCTATGGAAACAGCGCCGTCGCCAGCGTGGTCGGACCCGGCCGGTTCAATCTGAATTCGCGGATCACCCGCTCGGCAACGCCATAAGCAAGCTCCTGCTCTAAAGCCTCGTCATCGAAGCTTACGACGGTGGCGGTGAATTTGGCTTCGGCGATCACCTCGCCCGTGGCCACGGCGGCGGCCCGCACGATGACCTTGGCGGAGGCCTTTTCACCGAAAAGGAAGGGACCGCGTGTGACGGATGCAAGGCGGATGGTCAGCACCACGCGCGGTCGGGTCTCTCCCCGTGCTGTGGTCTTGATCGCATTCTGAACCTGCGCATGAATGGACTGCATCAGCGCCGGCGCCACATCCGGTCGTGCTGCAACAAACGCGCCGCGCACGTCGTAAAGCAGCCGATCGGCATTGGTCGCTTCCGGTTCAAGCCTGAAAGACATGAGCATGAAACACGCCAGCACAATGATGCCAAGGCGTTTCAGCGTGGTTGTCATGATCTGTGGCTCCCCTTACGTGAGGTAGCCTGATGATCGTCGATCAGGGTTAGAAAAGCGTTAAGATGCGCTCGTCAGAGACTCCAGAACATTGACCGCGGCACGCATGTCGATGAGACGGACGGCCCGGCGATCCAGCGCCTCCTCATCCTCACCCCATTGTTCCGCAGTCCAGTCTTCATCCAGATGGGCAAGCGCCCAGGCTTCCTCAAGCGTCAGCTCTCCTTCCGCCAGCGCCAGCGCCAGAATGGCAGACCCTGTCAGCGACGTCATGGTGTGGAGTGCCGCGAGCGCGATCGGTGTATCGTATTTTTTCAGCGTCACTGCAAAGGCGGCGATGGCCTCCCGCGGCTGGTCGCGATGCATGACTCCCTCCACCAGAATGAAGCGCGCGCCAAGTACATTGGCCGCCCAGTCGAGCACGGGATCCCAATGGTCCGTCTGGCGCGCGACCAACGCTTCCGGTTCACCAGCGCGGTAGCAGAGGAGATCGGAGGAGGAAAACCGCAATATATCTTCGAAAACCGCCTGCGTATCATTGGCGACGCCGTCGATGGCCGTGTTCACGTGGCGCGACACCGGCATGACAACCGGATTGACGACCTCGGTCTGGGCGTCCCATTCATCGCGAAGCAATTCCGCGAGCGACCTCGACGGCACGACCAAAGGCTTCTTGGCGGGGGTGCGCAACGGCTTACCGTCGAGAAGGATGGTGAAGCCTTCCTCCGCCGCCTCGCCGACCGTCACATCCTTGTAGAACCGCTTGGGCAGCGGTTTCTGCATCTGGATCTGCGCGCGCAAGATCGGATCGGGGTGGCTCAGGCCTTCCGAAAGGTCGTTCAGGAGATCACGCATGGCACATCCTCATCGGTCGGTAGAAAGGATAATTAGGGATTATCGGTCGGAACATAGACCGGGATTTCACGCGGGTGGCTGACGACCGCATCGGCACCCGCCGTCCAGAGTTCGTCGACGGACGCATAACCCCAGGCGACGCCGATCGCTTTTGCGCCCGCAGCTTTTGCCATCTGCATATCATAGACCGCGTCGCCGATAACGACAGTATCGGCCGGAACCATGCCGGTTTCATGGCAGCATTCCATCACCATGGCCGGATGCGGCTTGGAAGGGCAATCATCCGCCGTGCGCGAGACAATGAAGTGCCTGGCAAATCCATGGGTTTCGAGAATGTGGGTCAGCCCGCGCCTCCCCTTGCCCGTCACCGCACCGATCAGCACGTCATCCCGCCTTGAAAGGGTGTCGATCAGAGGGGCAATGCCCTCGAAAAGCGGCTCGATCATGCCCGGACGTGCACGGATCGGATGGTAGATTTCCTTATAACGCTGGGTCATCGCCTGAACCTCGTCATCAACATGCGCCTTGCCGAGCATGCGGGCGATGGCGATATCCAGCGTCAGACCGATGATCGCCTTGGTTTCGGAGATATCGGGGCGCGGCTTGCCGAAATCGGCGAACGTATCGGCCATGACCGCATGGATCAGGCCCGCGCTGTCCACCAGCGTTCCGTCGCAATCGAAAAGAACCAGTTTCATCTGCCGTCAGTCTTCCCTATCGCCATCGGCCACGTCGAGACCGAGCAGGTTCCAGGTCTGTACCATATGCGGCGGCAGGGGTGCGCTGACCCGAAGCCGGCCGCCATTCGGATGCGGAATGTCGATATGGCGCGCATGCAGATGCAGGCGCTTCTGGATGCCGCCGGGAAAATCCCAGTTTGGATCGTCGATGTAATATTTGGGATCGCCGATGATCGGGTGCCCCATATGCAGCGCGTGCACGCGAAGCTGATGGGTGCGGCCGGTATAGGGCTCCATTTCCAGCCAGGCGAGGTTCTGCGCGGCGGTATCGATGACGCGGTAATAGGACACGGCGTGATCGGCGCCCTCCTCGCCATGCTTGGCGATGCGCATGCGGTCTCCGTCGATCGTCTGTTCCTTGACCAGCCAGGTGGAAATCTTGTCCTGGTGCTTGCGCGGCACGCCTTTGACGAGCGCCCAATAGGTTTTCTTGGTGTCGCGTTCGCGGAAGGCGGCGGTCAGTTTTTGCGCGGCACCTCTGGTACGGGCAACCACCAGCACACCCGACGTATCACGATCCAGCCGGTGCACGAGACGCGGCTTTTCGCCCTTCTGGTTGGTCCAGGCTTCCAGCAAGCCGTCAATATGCCGGGTAACCCCCGAGCCGCCCTGAACGGCGATGCCAGCAGGCTTATTGAAAACGAACACCTTGTCGTCTTCATGCAGCAGCATTCGTGCCAACAGCTCGCCATCGGCGGAATGTTTGAGGTCCTTCGAGCCGATCGGACCGCTCTTGGTCTTCATATCGGAATCGACCGGCGGCACGCGCACCATCTGTCCCGGCTGCAACCGCGCGTCCGTCTTCACCCGGCCGCCATCCACACGCACCTGGCCGGATCGCAGCAGCTTCTGCAACTGCCCGAACCCAAGCCCCGGATAGTGAATCTTGAACCAGCGATCGAGGCGCATACCGGCCTCGTCGGCCTCGACCTTGATATGCTCGATACCTGCCATAAATTTTCCAGTCTCTCTGTCCTAATCGCGCAGCCGTTTCTTCGGCGCGCCGTTTGGATCAAGCCTTTAGAACAAGTTGCGGCCCAAGGCCAGCCCGGCGAAAACCGCAGCGATGGAAACCGAAAGGCTCGCAAGAACGTAAACGGCAGAAAGGCCGAGCGCGCCGCGTTCATAAAGCGAGACAGCATCGAGCGAAAAAGATGAAAACGTCGTGAAACCGCCGAGCACGCCGGTCACGAGAAAAAGACGCATTTCCATCGAGGCATTCAGACGTCGCGCCACGAGCTCCACCAGGAGACCGATCAGGAAAGAACCCACCACGTTGACCGTAAGCGTTCCCCAGGGGAAATTCACCCCCGCCAGCCGGACGCTCCAGACGCCGACCAGATAACGGAAGACGGAACCGATGGCGCCGCCCGCTGCGACGAGGACTATATTGATCATGCATTTATCTCCGGAGGGAACGGCCGGACCTCACGGTCCGCTTAGATTTCTAGACCACGTAAACCGCCTGCGAAACCCTTGGCCGGGCACTGCCAGCTGTTAAAATACGATTAAATTGCGCCTCCGCGATTTAGCCTTCCAACAACACGCAGATGCTAACCTGCGGTTTTTGAAGGTCGGCAACGATGGCCGGAGGTTGGATGACACAGGTTCTTTCCGTTTCTGCGAACACGGCAGCCTATGCGCTGGAGGCTGTAAAACCGTCACAGCGCGTGCCGCGCCGGAGCGAGGTCGAAGAGGCCATTCACGAACTCGCGCGCAAGGCCGAGAACAGCGACGACTTCCAGCTTCGCGGCATGATGACTGTCATCAAGCCACCAGCCCTCACCCTCTATTTCCTGACCGTCGCCAGCCAGCATCAGGAACCGCAGGCGACGCTTGAGCAGGCCGTGGAGGCATACGAGGAAAACAACCTCCCCAAAAAAGCAGATGATATTCTTTTGAATCAGGATGATAGACAGACATCCTGATGTCGCTTGTTAGAGGTCAATCCTGTCGTTGCGGGAGTGGCATTCAGCTTGGTGTCAGGTTGAGTTTCTAGATATCTACACCCGGCTTCCGGAAATCACCAAAAGCGAGCGTCATCCCTTTTCCGCCGCGGCGCCGAAACAATAGACCGGACAAATGAGAAATCTTGCGGCTACCGGACCTGTCACGCGTTCCGGTAGCCGCTTTTCTATTGGTCAATTATGTTGATGGTCGCCGCCGCCCTTGGCAGCTCCCGCAGACAGTATGACGTCGACCTTCCCGGCTTTTTCGAAGATCAGCGTTACCGGCACTTTGTCTCCTTCGGCAAAGGGCTTCTTCACGTCGAAGAACATCATGTGCAGGCCGCCGGGTTTCAATTCCACGGTCTGACCGGCGGGGATGACGATGCCCTCGTCCAGCTTGCGCATCTTCATCACGTCATTGACCATGGCCATTTCATGGATTTCAGCGCGTCCGGCGGCAGACGATTCGACACCGATCAGCTTGTCGTCGCTATCGCCGCCATTCTTGATCGTCACATAACCGCCACCGACGGGCTGGCCCGGCAACATGGCCTTCGTCGCGCCGCCAGACACTTCGAGATTGCCAGCCTTCACGATATCCATATCCATGCTCATACCCGCGTGATCGTGGCCGCCCGCATGGGCTTTGGCGGTGACCTTGATGGTCGGCGCGGGATTTTTCAGCGAGTGGGGATCGACACCAGCTGCAGCCACTTCATCCCAGGAAACCTTGCCCTTGTCGCCGCAAAGCTGTGTCACCTTGAAGGGTAGTTCCTGCCCCACCTCGACGCCGGAAACCTTCCCCTGCACGGCAAAGGTATCGTAGAATTCGTCCGGCAGATTGCCGCCCTTCCAGCGAATTTCGACGGGCCCACTTTTGATCTCCTTGCCGTGATTTTTATAGGCCTTCTGGTAATCGCCTTTGATGACCTCCAGCTCCCAGCCGGCCTTCGGCTGCGGCTTGGCGGAAATGAAGCCCTCCGGCAGCTTGATCTGCACTTCCGTCGTGGCAAGCCCGCCTTCGCAGCCATGCGGCACCTGAAGCGCGGCGACGACAGTGCTTTCCTGTTCGGCCGAGCCGTCAACGAAGGTGGCGTGGGCAAAAGCCTGCGCGGTGGAAACCGCGGCGATAAAAAGGGTCGATGTGATGATCTTGGTGGTTTTCATTTGTCTGTCCCTGCGACTGCCAGCCCTTCGGGTTCAAGCAGCCGTTTCTTGCCACCGGTTCGGCGGCGATGATCCTGTAAGATGAAAAATCAGGCGGACAAGGCTGGCGGGCCGCGTGCGACCGGTTTGCGGATCGTCGGGACGGGATGGAAACGCCAATCGGTGGACGGGCGGTTCTCAAGCCAGGCAAATTCGGTCTTCAGCCAGCTTTCCTTGTCGGGGACCGGCAGAAGAATGGACGAGGCCAGCAGGCAGGCCTCGCAAAACAGGATCGCGTCGCCCGAATGGGCGGGCCCCTCCTTGGCATGCGAGGCATTCACCCCGCTGCCATGGCCGAGGCAGATCTCCGCAAAGGTGCCATCAGGCAGCCGGTAGCTCTCATCGAGCGCGACTGCGGGGGCTGCGGCAAGCGCCGGCCTGTGGGCAAAACCGAGCGACAGCATCAGGGTTGCACAGAAAATGCGAAGCATTTTCTCGATCCCTGTCAGCCGTCTTTTTCGATGTGCGCCCATGATCTCATGCGATATCGCGCTTCCCTTCGATTTCAAAGGGGAATTTTGCCGCAGGCTTGACGTGTATGAGGAACAATCGCCGCAAGGCGGCATTTTCCTGCAACACGGATCGTTCAAGGGAGACATGACATGCCTGCCAAATCGAAAGCCCAGCAGAAAGCCGCGGGTGCAGCACTCGCCGCCAAAAGGGGCGAAACGAAGAGATCCAGTTTAAAAGGTGCTTCAAAAAGCATGGAGAAGTCCATGACAGAAAAGGAACTTGAGGATTTTGCCTCAACGAAACGCAAGGGTCTGCCGGCAAAAAAATCGGAATGACGGCGTCTTTCCACCGCCATTCCATTCGTTGGAATGATGACGGAACGACAATATCAAAACGTCGTTGCGAAAGAGATGAGGGATGATGGCGCAGATGGAGCAAGAATCTGTTCAGATGCGTCATTTGGTCCTTGCCAATAGCGGGTCTTCGAAGATAATGAGCGTCGCATCATCGTTGGGAGAAACCGCTTCAATGCGGTGCCGAAGGAGCAACCGCCCCGGAAACTCTCAGGCAAAAGGACCAGCGATGACGACGGAACTCTGGAGAGAAGCCACCTTTCATAAGGACGGCTCGCCGAAGGGATAACAATCTCAGGCGACAAGGACAGAGGGGGCTCTTGAACCGGCGCATCTGCGCCACGACCTGAGCCCGCGCGATTGCTCGCGCAACCCTGGAGGCGTCCTTGGACGATACCGCCGCGCTGAAAACCACGCCGCTTCATTCCCTGCACCTATCGCTTGGCGCCCGCATGGTGCCATTCGCCGGTTACGACATGCCCGTGCAATATCCGGCCGGCGTTTTGAAGGAGCATCTTCAAACCCGCACCTCAGCCGGTCTCTTTGACGTCTCCCATATGGGTCAGGTGATTGTGAAGGCAAAGTCCGGCAACAACGCCGATGCCGCACAGGCACTGGAAAAGCTGGTGCCGGTGGATATTCTCGGCCTCAAGGAAGGCCGCCAGCGCTACGGTTTCTTCACCGACGAAAAGGGCTGCATTCTTGATGATCTGATGATCACCAATCGCGGCGATCACCTTTTTGTCGTCGTCAACGCGGCCTGCAAGGATGCCGACGTCGCCCATATGAAGGCGCATCTTTCAGACAGCTGCGAAATCACCCTTCTCGAGGACCGCGCCTTGATCGCGCTGCAGGGCCCCCGCGCCGAGGAGGTACTGGCCGAACTCTGGACGGGCGTTTCCGAGATGAAATTCATGGACGTGCAGGAGGTGCCGCTGCACGATGTTGCCTGCATCGTCTCCCGCTCCGGTTACTCCGGTGAAGACGGCTTTGAAATTTCCGTGCCGGCAGACAAGGCAGAAGAGATCGCCAGGGCCTTGCTCGAACATCCCGATTGCGAAGCCATCGGACTTGGCGCGCGTGACAGTCTGCGGCTGGAAGCAGGCCTTTGCCTTTACGGTAATGACATCGACACCACGACCTCCCCCATCGAAGCATCGCTGGAATGGGCGATCCAGAAGGCGCGCCGCGCCGGCGGTGATCGCGAAGGCGGTTTCCCGGGCGCGGAACGCATTCTTGGTGAACTGAAGGACGGCACATCGCGCCGCCGCGTCGGCCTGAAGCCCGAGGGCAAGGCACCGGTGCGTGGCCACTCGAAGCTTTTCGCGGATGCTGAAGGCAAGACGGAAATCGGCGAAGTGACCTCGGGCGGTTTCGGTCCTTCGGTCGAAGGCCCCGTCGCCATGGGTTACGTGCCTGTTTCTTACGCCGCTCCCGGCACGGCGATCTTCGCGGAAGTGCGCGGCAAATATCTGCCCGTCACCGTCGCCGCCCTGCCCTTCATAAAGCCCACCTACAAACGATAATTTCATCCCATCTCCGGAGAGAACACGATGCTGAAATTTACTGCAGAACACGAATGGCTGAAGTTCGAAGGCGATGTCGCCACCGTTGGCATTACCAGCCACGCCGCTGAACAGCTCGGCGATCTCGTTTTCGTCGAATTGCCGGAAGTGGGTGCCACCTTCTCCAAGGATGGAGAAGCCGCAACCGTTGAATCCGTCAAGGCGGCTTCCGATGTCTATTGTCCGCTGGATGGCGAAGTGGTCGAGATCAACCAGGCCATCGTCGACGACCCCTCGCTGGTCAATTCCGATCCTCAAGGCGCCGGCTGGTTCTTCAAGCTCAAGCTTTCCAACGTTGCTGATGCCGATACGCTGCTCGACGAGGCAGCCTACAAGGAGCTGATCGCGTAATGACGACGCCCACCGAATTCCATTTCACCGACTATCAGCCCTATGATTTCGCCAACCGGCGTCACATCGGGCCGTCGCCGTCGGAAATGGCCGAGATGCTGAAGGTCGTCGGCTATAAGAGCCTCGACGCGCTCATCGACGCCACCGTTCCCTCCTCCATCCGTCAAAAAGTGCCTCTCACCTGGGGTGCGGCCTTGACCGAACGTGAGGCGCTGGATCGTCTTCGCGAGACGGCAAACAAGAACCAGGTCCTGACCTCGCTGATAGGTCAGGGCTATTACGGCACCATCACGCCGCCGGTCATCCAGCGCAACATTCTGGAAAACCCGGCCTGGTACACGGCCTATACGCCATACCAGCCGGAAATCAGCCAGGGCCGTCTTGAGGCGCTGCTGAACTACCAGACCATGGTCTGCGATCTGACCGGCCTTGACGTCGCCAACGCCTCGCTGCTCGATGAAGCGACTGCGGCCGCCGAAGCCATGGCCATGTGCCAGCGCGTCGCGAAATCCAAGGCGACCGCCTTCTTCGTGGATGCCAATTGCCATCCGCAGACCATCGCGCTGATCGAGACCCGTGCGGCCCCGCTCGGCTGGAAGGTGATTGTCGGCAACCCCTTCACCGATCTCGATCCGGTCGACGTGTTTGGCGCGATCTTCCAGTATCCCGGCACGCACGGACATCTCAGCGATTTCTCCGGCCTGATTTCCCGCTTGCATCAGACGGGCGCGATTGCCGCCGTCGCCGCCGATCTTCTGGCCCTGACGCTGCTGAAATCTCCCGGCGAAATGGGCGCTGACATCGCCATCGGCACCTCGCAGCGCTTTGGCGTTCCGGTCGGCTACGGCGGTCCGCATGCCGCTTACATGGCCGTCAAGGATGCGCATAAGCGCTCCATGCCGGGCCGTCTCGTCGGCGTCTCGGTCGATGCGCGCGGCAACCGCGCCTATCGCCTGTCGCTGCAGACCCGCGAGCAGCATATTCGCCGTGAGAAGGCCACCTCCAACATCTGCACGGCGCAGGTGCTGCTGGCAGTCATGGCTTCGATGTACGGCGTCTTCCATGGCCCGCAGGGCATCAAGGCGATTGCCCAGCAGACCCACCAGAAGGCCGTGCTGATGGCCAAGGGACTGGAAAAGCTCGGTTACACCATCGAGCCGGAGACCTTCTTCGACACGATCACCGTCGAAGTCGGCCATATGCAGGGCGTTATCCTGCGTTCGGCCGTCGCGGAAGGGGTGAATCTGCGCAAGGTCGGCGCCACCAAGATCGGCATGAGCCTTGACGAGCGTACGCGCCCGGCAACGCTGGAAGCCGTCTGGCGCGCTTTCGGCGGCAATTTCTCGGTCTCGGATTTCACGCCGGACTATCGCCTGCCGAAGGAGCTGCTGCGTACCAGCCAGTACATGACGCATCCGATCTTCCACATGAACCGTGCCGAAAGCGAGATGACGCGCTACATCCGCCGTCTTTCGGACCGCGATCTGGCGCTCGACCGCTCGATGATCCCGCTCGGTTCCTGCACCATGAAACTCAATGCGACGGCAGAGATGCTGCCGATCACCTGGCCGGAATTTTCCGACATCCATCCCTTCGTACCGGCCAATCAGGCACTCGGTTACAAGGAGATGATCGACGATCTCTCCGAAAAGCTGTGCTCGGTCACAGGTTACGACGCCTTCTCCATGCAGCCGAATTCCGGTGCGCAAGGCGAGTATGCCGGGCTTTTGACCATCCGCAATTATCACCTCGCCAATGGCGGGACACACCGTGATGTCTGCCTCATTCCGACCTCGGCGCATGGCACCAATCCTGCCTCGGCGCAGATGGTGGGCATGAAGGTGGTGCCGGTGAAAGTGCGTGATAACGGTGATATCGATATTGATGATTTCCGTGCAAAAGCAGAGCAGTACGCCGAAAACCTCTCATGCTGCATGATCACCTATCCGTCCACTCACGGCGTGTTCGAGGAGACGGTTCGCGAAATTTGCGAGATCACCCATAAGCATGGCGGTCAGGTGTATCTTGATGGCGCGAACATGAACGCCATGGTGGGCCTTGCCCGTCCCGGCGATATCGGCTCCGACGTTTCGCACCTTAACCTGCACAAGACCTTCTGCATTCCGCACGGTGGCGGTGGTCCGGGCATGGGGCCGATCGGCGTCAAGGCGCATCTTGCCCCTTACCTGCCCGGCCATCCGGCGACCGATGGCCGCGAGGGTGCGGTGTCTGCCGCCCCGTTCGGTTCGCCGTCCATCCTGCCCATTTCCTGGAGCTACTGCCTGATGATGGGCGGCGAAGGGCTGACGCAGGCAACCAAGGTTGCGATCCTCAACGCCAACTACATCGCCGAGCGGCTGAAGGGTGCTTATGACGTGCTCTACAAATCCGAAACGGGACGCGTGGCACATGAATGCATTATCGACACCCGCCCGCTGGCAGACAGCTGTGGCGTGACTGTCGATGACGTGGCCAAGCGCCTGATCGACTGCGGTTTCCACGCGCCGACCATGAGCTGGCCGGTTGCCGGCACGCTGATGATCGAGCCGACGGAATCCGAGACCAAGGCGGAACTCGACCGGTTCTGTGATGCCATGCTGGCCATCCGCGAGGAAGCCCGCGACATTGAGGAAGGCCGCGCGGACAAGACGAACAATCCGCTCAAGAACGCGCCCCATACGGTCGAGGACCTCGTCGGCGAATGGGACCGTCCTTATAGCCGCGAAAAGGGATGCTTCCCGCCCGGCGCATTCCGCATCGACAAATACTGGTCGCCGGTCAACCGCATCGACAATGTCTATGGCGACCGCAACCTCATCTGCACCTGCCCGCCGATGGAGGCCTATGCCGAGGCGGCCGAATAAGCTGTCCTTCGTTCGAGCCAGAAAGCCCGGAGCGATCCGGGCTTTTTCGTTTTCCGTCCCGTCGCAGGACGAACCCCCGGCTTCCGCGCGCTGGGACCATGTTTTAAATCAGCCATTTATCCTTTTTTCCGGCTCGCCTGAAACTTTGCGAGACCGGCTTCCGTCTCTTGTGTCGCTACGGATAACCGATAGCGGCCGCTGGAAGAGCCACCTTTCGGGGCCTTGGATGTCACAAGGAGGAATAATGATGTACAAGCTTTCCGTTCGCGCCCTGACGTTGGCTGCAGCTCTTTCCATCGGCACGGTTTCGGCCTATGCCGCAAACCCCAAGGTGGGCGGCGCGGCGATGTTCGAGGACAAGAACATCGTTGAAAATGCGGTGAACTCGAAAGACCACACGACCCTCGTCGCCGCGGTAAAGGCCGCCGGACTTGTGGAAACACTTCAGGGCAAAGGACCGTTTACGGTTTTTGCACCCACCGACGAGGCTTTCGCGGCCCTTCCGAAAGGCGCGGTCGACGATCTTCTGAAGCCAGAGAACAAGCAGAAGCTGGTCAAGGTTCTCACCTGCCACGTCGTTGCAGCCAATGCACTGTCATCCGCCATCGAAAAAATGATCAAGGATGACAAGGGCGAGCACGACGTGAAGACGGTCGGCGGCTGCGTACTCAAGGCAAAAGAAAGCATGGGAAAAATCACACTTACCGATGAGAATGGCACGGTCGCCCATGTCACCATCGCTGATGTTAAACAATCCAACGGCGTCATACATGTCATAGACAAGGTGCTGCTGCCGAAAATGTAAGGCAGCGCCGCAGCGCCAATCTGGGCTCGAACGACTAAGGCCCGAAGCAATTCGGGCCTTCCTCATTCAGGTGGGCGTAATCCCGGCCGTGAAAAGGAACGGGGTGTGATTGATCTTCATCGCTTCCATGCTAAATCGGATCACACAATCAAGCGATGGAGTGTGCATGCGCCTTATCTGCCTGAACGGTTGGGGCGGAAAGCTCCACGACGAACTCGTACCTTATATCTCCCTGTCCGACCCGGATATCTTGTGCCTGCAGGAAGTGGTGCATACGCCCGCTGCCCAAGAGGATTGGTTGACCTATCGTGATCACGGCATCGAGCTTCCGCAGAGAGCGAATTTCCTCCGCGATGTCGCCGATGCCCTGCCGGATCATGTAGCGATATTCTGCCCCGCGGCACAGGGTGATCTCTGGCACGGTACGACTAGATACTTTTCCCAATGGGGACTGGCCACATTCGTTCGCAAGTCCATCACCATCGTTGCCCAGGCACAGGGCTTCGTCCATGGGACCTTTTCTGCGGACGGATATGGCGATCATCCACGGTCACGCACCGGCCATGCCATCAGGGTTTTCGACTTTGCCACCGGACAGCCGGCTGTCATTGCCCATATGCATGGGCTACGCGACCTCGACGGCAAACACGATACCGCCGCCCGCTTGGCGCAGGCAAAACGACTTGTGAACCTCGTCAAGAACATTGCCGAGAATGGCGACCGGGTGATCGTTTGCGGTGATTTTAATGTCCTGCCCGACAGCGAAACCTTTACCGTGTTGAATGAACTCAATCTTGTCGAGCTCGTCACGACCCGCGGTTTCACAGATACCAGAACCTCACATTACGCCAAGCAGAACAGATATGCCGACTACCTGCTTGTCAATCCGGCTGTGAAAGTTGATCATTTCGACGTCGTTAGGCAGCCCGAAGTCTCGGATCATTGCCCGTTGCTGCTTGAATTCAGCTGAAGAACTGGAGATGCTATCCGTAAGCTCTTCAACGCACCAGCTGGATGTCGCTCGTCACCACCGTCTTGCCGGTCCTGCCGTCCTTATCGGTCGTGCGCAGCCGCAAGCCGTTGGCACCGACCTTTTCGATGGTCATGGCGGCAACGCGGTCGCCGTTGATATCGCGGTTCCATCGCACCGTCAGATTGATGGCGTTTCCTTTTCTTGTGCCCGATAGTGCGGACGGCCGACCAGAAGGGCCCGTATAGGCGCCGCTATAGCGCCCGCCCTTCTCCGAGAGATCGGCTGCGATCGCGCGCCTTACCACCAGAAGACCGCGGCAAGTGCCGGACATGTTGAGTGACGATGATCCCGCGTTGGAATTCAGCGTGCAGCTGACGTTAATGGGCGGTGTGCCGATCCGGGTAATTACGGTTCCCTTTCCCGCCCACGTGCCCTTCAGCGAGGAGAGAAATGCGCCCTCGTCCGCGTAAGCAGGCTGGGTTGCGAGCAATCCGACCGAAAATAAAACTGCAAGAGCCTTGATCTTCATCGCGATTATCCGTTTTTCCACGAAGCCTAACTCACAAATGCCGTTAAACGTTCCTCCAGCTAATCCCGCAACGGGCAAAAATATCGGAACATCCCTGCTGATGTCGTGCCAATGCAACCAAATGCGGGCACAGATGTTTCCGCCAACCTCGATCAATTTTTCGATTCCCTGCATATTTCTCGGAGTATTTTCATGACGACTGTAGGCGTTGCGGCACCACACGGCCGCCTTCCTTCCGGCGGCCTGCCGCATAGCGGTGGCATCTCGGATCGCACGCTTTTTGCCCTCGCTGCACTGAATTTCTTTCTCGCCGACGCCCGCGACGGTCTCGGGCCGTTTCTGGATGCATTTCTGGCGACACGGGGCTGGTCTTCGATCTCGCTGGGCATGATCGCCACGGTCGGCGGCCTTGTGGGTCTGCTCGCCACGCCGCTTTGTGGCGCCCTGGTAGATGGAACGACGTGGAAAAGGACGCTGATTGCCATACCCGTCGTCCTCGTGACCATCGGCGCGCTGATCACCTTGATCTTTCCCGATGTTTGGATCGTCTGGACCGGCCAGATCATGACGGCCGTCGTCGGCGCCGTGGTCGGCCCGGCGCTTGCCGGCCTCACGCTCGGCCTTGTCGGCGAGCGCCTGTTTTCCCATCAGATTTCGCGCAACGAGTTCTGGAACCACGGCGGCAATTTCGCATCGCTCTTCGCGACTTATGTCGTCGTCACTTTCTTCGGCATGGACGGCATCATCGGCCTGATGCTGCTGACCGCTGCGGGTGCTCTGGTCGCGACGGCGGCCATCGACCCCGAACGCATCGACCACAAGGTGGCGCGCGGCCTTGGCGAAGACAGGGGCGAACCCGGTCCATCCGGCATCGCGGTCTTGCTGCAGGAACGCGGACTTATCTTTCTGGCCATCATCCTGCTCGTCTTCCACTTCGGCAACGCGCCGATGGGCCGGTTGATCGCGCAGGATTTCGCCATCGAACTTCAGACACCCTTCCGCACCACTGCGATCATTACCGGCGTCGCGCAATTTGCAATGATTTTCGTCGCCGCCATGGCCCCTTGGCTGATACGACGTTTCGGTCTCTCAACCGTCTTTATCATCGCGCTCGTCGCACTGCCGATCCGCGGCGTTCTCGCTTCCGCCTTTACGGACTTCTGGGTCATTTTCCCCGTCCAGTTTCTGGACGGTGTCGGAGCGGGGCTGCTCGGTATAGTCACGCCGGTTGCGGTGGAGAGAATTTTGAAGGGCACGGGCCGCTTTAATGTCGGTCTTGCCAGCGTCATGATGGTTCAAGGCATCGGCGCGTCATTCAGCAATGTCGTCGCAGGTTGGCTGGTGACGAAGGGCGGTTATTCACTGTCGCACCTTGTCGGCGGCGGCATTGCGGCAATCGCCATCGGGCTTTTCCTGCTCTATCGCAACGAGATAGCGCCTAAACAGAATAATGATGGCCTGTCTCAAGGAAGGCAGTAACGGCGCAAACATAAAAGGAGGCCATCTGGCCTCCTTTTATGTCGTAGACCGTGTTCCGTCAGCCGACGAAAGCGCGTTCGATCACGAATTCGGCAGGCTTGTTGTTGGCGCCTTCGGTAAGACCGGCATTCTCAAGCAGTTCCTTGGTATCCTTGAGCATCGCCGAGGAACCGCAGATCATGCCGCGGTCAATGGCCGGATCGAGCGCTGGTACGCCGAGATCGGAAAACAGCTTGCCGTTTTCGATCAGCGTGGTGATGCGGCCCTGGAAAGGATAATCTTCGCGGGTCACCGTGGCATAATGCTTGAGCTTGTCGCCGACAATCTCGCTGAGGAACTCGTGGTTCTTGATTTCCTCGACCAGATCGAAACCGTATTTCAGTTCGGCCACATCGCGGCAGGTATGGGTGAGGATGACCTCTTCGAACTTCTCATAGGTCTCGGGATCGCGGATCAGGCTCGCGAAAGGCGCAATGCCGGTGCCGGTGGAGAACATGTAAAGCCGTCGGCCGGGCGTTAGCGCATCGAGAACCAGCGTGCCTGTCGGCTTCTTGCGCATCAAAACGGTATCGCCAGGCTTTATCGCCTGAAGATGGGAGGTCAGCGGGCCATCCGGGACCTTGATCGAGAAAAATTCCAACTCCTCGTCCCAGGCGGGGCTGGCGATGGAATAGGCGCGATAGATCGGCTTGTCGCCGACCATCAGGCCGATCATGGCGAATTCGCCGGAACGAAAACGGAAGCCGGCCGGACGCGTCATGCGGAAACGGAACAGATGATCCGTATAATGTTCCACCGACAAAACCGTCTCGGCATAAACACCATCGGGTATCTTGATCGCGAAATCTTCCGTCTTGGCTGGCGCGTTCATTTAGGTTCCGTCCATTCTATTCGATGAGCGACATTCTCCGACCGGGCAATTATACCATTTCTGCTCCGGTTTGAAGGCATGAGAATGTCAATACTGCCATGTGCGTAGGAAATATGTATCAGAAACTCATATTTCCGTGCAACGTGTCACAGAGACGCACGCCGACGCCAGCTATAGGCCTCGCCGTCGCTCGCAGGCCTGGCCGTCGGCTGGTAATAGACCGGAATTTCCGGCAGGCGATTTTCGGACAGGCGGCGGATCGCCGTACCATTCGTCACCGCAAAGCTTGTGAAGCCGGTACGCAGCATGAGCGGCACCTGATCGATCAGCACGTCGCCAATCGCCCTCACCTCGCCTGTGAAACCGAGGCGGCTGCGCAGCAGCGACGCGTGGCTAAAACCACGGCCGTCGTTGAAAGCCGGGAAACTCACCGCGACAAGCTCGATACGGTCAAGATAAGGTTCCAGCCGGGTCACATCATCGGCCGGCGCAATCAGCACCCCGAGACCGATATCGTTGCTTTCGGCCGCACGAACCAGAAAATCGGCAAGCGGCAGCACGGACTTCTGCTCAGCCACCGCTTTTAATTCTTCCGTTTCGATCACCCAGGGATCGTTCTCCACGAAGCCGTCGCGGGTCCAGATTTTCGTCATGACATTCTCCTCAGGCGGCTTCGGCGGCGGAACCGTAGAGCGCATCCTTGAACGGTTGCGGCCCGACGCGGCGATAGGCTTCAAGGAAATTCTCTTCCTTTGAAAGGCGAAGCCCGAGATAGGTGTCGACGATGGTCTCAACCGCGTCGGTCACCTTTTCCGGTTCGAAGCCGCGACCGATGATCTCACCGATCGAGGTGTTTTCGTCACCCGATCCGCCAAGCGTGATCTGGTAGAGTTCCGCACCCTTCTTTTCCACGCCCAGCAGCCCGATATGACCGACATGGTGGTGGCCGCAGGCATTGATACAGCCGGAAATCTTGATCTTCAGCTCACCAATTTCCGCCTGACGCTCCGCCGAACCGAAGCGGGTGGAAATTTCCTGCGCCACCGGAATGGAGCGTGCATTGGCAAGCGCGCAATAATCCAGCCCGGGACAGGCAATGATATCGGTGATGAGCCCGGCATTGGCGGTCGCAAGACCCGCGCCTACAAGTGCACGATAGACCGGCTCGAGGTCAGCCAGCGCCACATGCGGCAGGATGATGTTCTGCTCGTGGCTGATGCGGATTTCGTCGAAGGCATATTCCGCAGCAATATCGGCGACCAGCTCCATCTGCTCATCCGTCGCGTCGCCCGGAATGCCACCGATCGGCTTCAGCGAGATCGTTACCATGCCGTAGTCCGGATGCTTGTGCGGGGCGACGTTCTGCTCCACAAAACGGGCAAAACCCTCGTCGGCCCGCTTCCAGCGCGCCAGGCTTTCCCAGCCTTCCGGCCGGTCCTTCAGCGCCGGCGGCGCGAAATAGGCGGTGATGGCGGCGATATCGGCATCCGGCAGCTTCAATTCGGAGTTCTTGAGTTCCGCAAATTCGACCTCGACCTGACGGGCCAGTTCTTCCGCACCCGTCTCATGCACGAGGATCTTGATGCGCGCCTTGTATTTGTTGTCACGACGGCCATGCAGGTTATAAACCCGCATCACGGCCGTGGTATAGGACAGGAGATCTTCTTCCGGCAGGAAGTCGCGGATCTTCTTGGCGATCATCGGCGTGCGCCCCTGTCCACCACCGACATAAACGGCAAAGCCGATCTCGCCCTTGTCGTTCTTTTTCAGATGCAGGCCGATATCGTGAACCTGAATGGCCGCACGATCGCGTTCGGCACCCGTCACTGCAATCTTGAACTTGCGCGGCAGGAACGAAAATTCCGGATGCACGGAAGACCATTGACGCAGGATCTCGGCATAAGGACGCGGATCAGCAACCTCGTCGGCCGCAGCGCCAGCGAAATGATCCGCAGTGACGTTGCGAATGCAGTTGCCAGAGGTCTGCAGCGCGTGCATTTCCACGCTTGCCAGTTCGGAGAGGATATCCGGGGTATCAGAGAGGCGCGGCCAGTTATACTGGATGTTCTGACGGGTGGTGAAATGGCCGTAACCCCGGTCGTATTTACGGGCAATATGCGCCAGCATTCGCATCTGCTTGGAATTCAGCGTACCGTAGGGGATGGCGACGCGCAGCATATAGGCGTGCAGCTGAAGATAGACACCATTCATCAGGCGCAATGGCTTGAATGCGTCCTCGGCCAGCTCACCGGATAGCCGGCGCTCCACCTGATCGCGAAACTGCGCCACGCGGCCTTCAACAAATGCGTGATCGAACTCGTCGTAACGGTACATATTCTTCCTCAGACTGCGATAAATGCTGCATCGGCCGGCTTGTAGCCGGTCGCATAGTGCACGGTCGGGCCGGCGGCGCGAATGCGCTCGCGCAGGCGCGTCGGCCAGAGCTTGCCGTTCTCTTCCACAACGTCAACGATATTCACGTCAACGACCTTGTTGGCGGAAAAATCCCGTTTGCCGATCTCCTCGAACGAGGCGACCGCTTCCGCATGGCGGGCGACGATTGCGCCCTGCAGGTTTTCCGTCCATTCGCCGTTGGCGTCGAGCCAGACGGCAATGCCATCGCTCAGGCGGTTGGCGGTCAAAACCTTGTCAGCCATTTACATACTCCCGTTTGAGGTCCGCCGGCCTTCCGGCAAGCGCAAGCGCCTCGGACCTGTCGAAATTGGCGCCCGCCACCGCATCGCCGATGATGACCATGACAGGACCGGTCAGTTCATCGCGATGTTCAAGGTCGGGCAGATCGTTTAATGTTCCGTGCAGCAGGCGGCGATCCGCGCGGCTGGCGTTTTCGATAACGGCGACGGTGGTTTCCACACCGAGCCCCGCTTCGATAAGCCTTGTGGCCACCGAGGCAGCGACGCTGCGGCCCATATAGACGGCAATGGTCGCACCGGAAACGGCAAGCCGGGCCCAGTCGGGCAGAACATCGCCTGTCAGATCGTGACCGGTGGTGAAAATCAGCGACGAGGCGACACCACGCAGCGTCAGCGGCAGTTCGAAATCCGCAGCGGCGGCGAAGGCCGACGTGATGCCAGGCACGATTTCGTAAGCGATGCCGGCATCGCGCAGCGCTGCCATCTCCTCGCCCGCACGGCCATAAACCAGGGGATCGCCGGATTTGAGGCGTACGACGCGCTTGCCGTCCTTGCCGAGACGCACCAGCAGGCGGTTGATCTCGTCCTGCGACTTGCTATGGCAGCCCTTGCGCTTGCCGACCGATAGCCTCTCGGCGTCGCGACGGCCCATATCGATGATCGCCTGCGGCACCAGCGCATCGTAAACGATGACGTCGGCTTCCATCAGCACGCGCTGCGCGCGCAGCGTCAGAAGATCTTCCGCACCGGGCCCGGCGCCGACAAGCCATACGCGGCCTTCGCTGCGTTCGGGCGACCGCAGAAGACGGTCGACAGCCTCATGGGCGGCCGGAGCGTCGCCGACGGCGACGGCATCCGCAACCGCACCGGAGAAAAATCGCCGCCAGAAATTGCGCCGCAACGCGCCCTTCGGTACGGTTTGTTCCGCTGCACCGCGATACTGCACGGCAAGATGTGCGAGCTTGCCAAGTGAAGGCGGCAGCATCTGGTCTATGCGCGCGCGGATCATCTGCGCGAGCACCGGCCCTGCCCCTTCGGTCCCGATAGCCACCGCGACGGGTGCCCGGGACACAAGCGCCGGCGTGAAGAAATCGCAGAATTCCGGCTGGTCCACCGCATTGGCGGGGATTTTCCGGGAACGCGCGGCAGCAACGATGTCCCTGTCCAGAACAGCCTCGCCAGTTGCAGCAAAAACCAGGGTCGCACCGTCGATCAGATGGCTGGCAAAAGCATGAGGCCGATGATCGATGCCGTGTTCGCGGAGATAAGTTGCGTAGTCAGCCTCCGGCTCGTCGGCATAGGCAATGATATGCGCATTGGTATTGGCAAGAAGCCTGACCTTTGCGAAGGCCTCATCGCCATTTCCGAAGACCGCAACCTGCCTGCCCTCAACCCGGAAGAATGCGGGGAAGGTTGAAAGGCGATCGCCGACAGCGGAAAAATCATGTTCGTTGTGCATTGGACATATATCCCGCATCGCGGCGCAAGATTGAAGAAACAGAAATTCAAGCCTTTCCGGCACCTGGATTTTTATTTCTCGAACACCCCGGTTTTGGAGGAAAACAAACCGGCCTCTGTTTCCCGCACGCCTGGAGGCTTCCAAGCGCAGCGCGAATCCCTTGACAAACCCGGCCCCCGCGCCGAACAAGGGAAGACAATTTGCCATCTGTTTTCCATGCGAAGACCGCTTTATACAAGCGGCAAGAAGGACCGCCCCCTTGACCAGCCAGCCACTTTCCGCCCGCCTTCTTGATGTCATCGAACACGATATTCTGCCATTGACGGCGCGTGGTGTCAGCCTTGGCAACAAGGTTTTCGGCGCGGCAATCCTGCGTAAGTCCGACCTGTCGCTGGTGGTTGCGGAAACCAACAACGAGCTGGAAAATCCGCTCTGGCACGGCGAGGTGCATACGCTGAAGCGGTTTTACGAACTGGGCGAAAAACAGAATACGAAGGACCTGATTTTCCTCTCCACCCACGAACCCTGCACCATGTGCATGTCCGCCATCACCTGGGCCGGTTTCGACAATTTCTACTCCTTCTTCAGCCACGAGGATTCGCGCGACGCTTTCGCGATCCCGCATGATCTAAAAATTCTGAAGGAAGTCTTCGGGTTGGAGCCGGGCGGCTATCGCCGCAACAACGCTTTCTGGAACTCGTATTTCATCACCGATCTGGTGGAAGCCGAGGAGGATCCGCTGAAGAGCACGTTGAAGGCGCAGACCGCCCGCATCAAGGCGGCCTATGACGATCTGTCCACCAGCTATCAGTCGTCGAAGGGCGGCAACGATATTCCTCTGAATTAAGCGCGGAACTGGACGGCCGGACCGGCATAAACACAAGCGAAGGTTTGAGCATATGGAAGCCTCGAAGGACATTTCCCGCCTGATCGAGATCATGGAAGCCCTGCGCCAGCCGGAAACCGGTTGCCCGTGGGATGTCGTCCAGACCTTCGAGACGATCAAGCCCTATACGATTGAAGAGGCTTATGAAGTCGCCGACGCCATCGAGCGCAGGGACATGGACGATCTTTGCGACGAACTGGGCGATCTTCTGTTGCAGGTCGTCTTTCATGCACGTATCGCAGAAGAGCGCGGTGAGTTTGCCTTCGGCGATGTGGTGCATGCCGTCACCTCGAAAATGATCCGCCGACACCCGCATGTCTTTGCCGCCTCCGAGGCCGATACGCCCGACAGCGTCAAGCTGCAGTGGGACCGGATCAAGGCCGAGGAAAAACGCGAGCGCGCAGCGCGCCGTGCGCGCCGGGGCATGACGGAGGATTTCAAGGCCGGCTTCCTCGGCGGCGTGCAACGCAGCCAGCCGGCGCTGACCGAAGCGCTCAAACTGCAGGAGCAGGCGGCGCGCGTCGGTTTCGACTGGTCGGACCCCGCCCCCATTCTCGACAAGATCGAAGAAGAAATCGCCGAACTGCGCGAAGCGCTGGAGGAAGGAAGGCCTGAAAAGGTCTCAGACGAACTGGGCGACCTGATCTTCGCCCTGGTCAATATCGGCCGTCACGTCAAGGCCGATCCGGAAAACGCGCTGCGCGGCACCAACACGAAATTTCGCAGGCGCTTCAACCACATCGAAAAGTCGCTCGGCGAAAATGGCGAGACGCTGGAGGAAGCAAGCCTCGAGAGGATGGAAGACCTCTGGCAAGCGGCAAAGCGCATCGAACGCTCGCTCGATAAGGTCACGTCCTGAGCGGCGGGACGCCTCGCGGCTCGAGCGCCGGTTTTCTCCGCCCGCAGCCGAGCTGCATCATCGAAGAAGAATGGAAACAGTCGAGGGCCGCATGATGCGGCCCCTGCTTTTGCTCAGACGCTCTTATTCGCCGCCGCCCAGCGAGTGCACGAAGATCGCAAGCTGCTTGACCGTCGTGTCACCGAGGCGCTCACCCCAGGCGGGCATGACGCCATGCTTGGGAGAGCGTATCTGCGAAACGATCCCCTCTTCGCCATGAGATTTCAGCCAGATGGCGTCGGCAAGATTGGGTGCACCGAATTCGCGGTTGCCCTTGGCATCTTCCCCATGGCAAGAGGCACAATTGTCGGCAAACAGCTGCCTTCCGGGTTCCACTAGCACCGGGTTGGAAGGCGTTCCCGTCAGGCTGAACACATAAGCGGCAACCTGACGAATTTCATCCGGCTGTAGTATATCGCCAAAGGCCGGCATTTCCGAAGCACGTGTGTCTGGATCATCCTGAAAGCGGATGCCGTGCTTCACCGTCGTATAGATATCATCGACGCTGCCGCCCCACATCCAGTCGTCGTCATTGAGGTTGGGATAACCCTGCCCGCCCGCCGCGCCAGAACCGTGACACTGAATGCAATTGACCTTGAAAGCGGCAGCACCGCCCGAAAGGGCAAATTGCATCAGCGTCGGGTCCGCCTGGATGTCGGCAAGCGACGAGTTGCCGATCTTGTCGACATAGATGCTCTGAGACTGTCTGGCATCGGCCAGATCCGCGGCGATTTCGGCACGGCTGTTCCAGCCGAGGACGCCCTGGGTTGCACCTGAAATCAGCGGCCATGCCGGAAAAGCGATGGTGTAGCCGATGGCCCAGACAATCGTGGCGTAGAATGTCCACACCCACCAGCGAGGCATGGGGTTGTTCAATTCGCGAATACCGTCCCACTCGTGGCCGGTGGTTTCGACGCCACTGATTTTATCGATGTGTTTTTCGGACATGTTCAGTCCTCCCTGAGCGGAATGCTGGCCGCATCGTCCGCGGCCCTTTTCGAGCCTGGGCGAAGCGTGAAGATGACGACGCCGGCGAAGAACAGGGTCATGGCAAGCAGGCCCCAGCTATCGGCGAAGTGGCGCATGGCCGTGTAGGTTTCCATCGTTCCGCCTCCTCACCGGTAACCGGCGGCATCGTCATAGGTCGAGAAATCGACCAGCGTGCCGAGCATCTGGAGATAAGCGACCAGCGCATCCATTTCCGTGAGCTTTGCCGGATCGCCGTCGAAATCGCCGACCTTGGCCTTGGGATAGCGCGCCAGCAGTTCCGACGAATCCGCATTCGGGTCCGCCTGGGCGGCGAGATCGGCCGCGGATTTCTCGATCATCTCGTCGCTATAGGGCACACCGACAGCACGGTTGGCCTTCAGCTCCATGGAGATGTCAGTGATCTTGAGCGGCGTTGTCTTGAGGAAGGCATAGGACGGCATGATCGATTCCGGCACCACCGAGCGTGGATCAGCCAGATGCTGCACGTGCCACTCGTTCGAATAACGGTCACCCACGCGCGCCAGGTCAGGCCCGGTGCGCTTCGAACCCCACTGGAACGGATGGTCGTACATGGATTCCGCCGCCAGGCTGTAATGCCCGTAACGTTCCACCTCGTCGCGGAACGGACGGATCATCTGGCTGTGGCAGACATAACATCCCTCGCGAATGTAGATGTTGCGCCCGGCCAGTTCCAGCGGCGTGTAGGGCCGCATGCCTTCCACCTTCTCGATGGTGTTTTCGAGGTAGAAGAGCGGTGCGATTTCAACGATACCGCCGATCGAGACCACCAGCAGCGAGCCGACCAGAAGCAGGGTGGCGTTACGTTCGATGACGCCGTGTTTGTCGAGTATGGACATCGGCCCCTCCTATTCAGCGGGCTGCAGCGAAGGAGCCGCGCCTTTGCTGGCGCCCTCCTCGCGTTGATGACCGAGGATGGTCATGGTGACGTTGTAGGCCATGATCAGCGCGCCGCTGAGGAACATCAGGCCGCCCAGTGCACGCATCACATAATAGGGGAACAGCGCTGCCACCGATTCCGCGAAGGAATAGACAAGGAAGCCCTGGCTATCATATTCGCGCCACATCAGCGCCTGCTGGATGCCGGCCACCCACATGACGGCGGCGTAGATGACGATGCCGAGCGTGGCGAGCCAGAAGTGCCAGTTCACGAGTTGCAGGCTGTATAGACGGTCCCTGCCCCACAGCTTGGGCGTCAGATAATAGATCGCGCCGAAGGTGATCATGCCGTTCCAGCCGAGCGCGCCCGAATGCACATGGCCGATGGTCCAGTCGGTATAGTGGCTGAGCGAGTTGACGGCCTTGATCGACATCATCGGGCCTTCGAAGGTGGCCATGCCATAGAAGGCAACCGCCATCACCATCATGCGCACGATGGGATCGGTACGGATCTTGTCCCAGGCGCCCGAAAGCGTCATCAGGCCGTTGATCATGCCGCCCCAAGATGGCATCCACAGCATGATCGAGAACACCATGCCAAGCGTCTGCGCCCAGTCCGGAAGTGCCGTGTAATGCAGGTGGTGCGGGCCTGCCCAGATATACATGAAGATCAGCGCCCAGAAGTGGATGATCGACAGGCGGTAGGAATAAACCGGGCGGTTCACCTGCTTCGGAATGAAGTAATACATCATGCCGAGGAAGCCGGCCGTCAGGAAGAAGCCGACGGCGTTATGGCCATACCACCATTGCGTCAGCGCGTCCTGCACGCCCGAAAAGGCGGAGTAGCTCTTGACGCCGAGAAAAGAGACTGGAATGGCGAGGTTGTTGACGATGTGCAGCATGGCAATAGTCACGATGAAGCTCAGGTAGAACCAGTTCGCCACATAGATATGCGGCTCCTTGCGCGTCAGGATCGTGCCGAGGAACGTGATGAGATAGGCAACCCAGACGATCGTCAGCCAGATATCGACATACCATTCCGGCTCCGCATATTCGCGTCCCTGCGTTATGCCGAGCAGATAGCCGGTGGCGGCCATGACGATGAAGAGGTTGTAGCCCCAGAACACGAACCAGCCGAGATCGCCGCCGAACAGGCGTGCCCGACAGGTTCTCTGCACCACGTAGAACGAGGTGGCGATCAGCGCATTTCCCCCGAAAGCGAAGATCACCGCCGACGTGTGCAGCGGCCTTACACGGCCGAAATTGAAATAGGGTGCGATGTTGAGATCCGGAAAAGCAAGCTGCAGCGCCACCACGACGCCGACCAGGAAGCCGACGACGCCCCAGAAGACGGTGGCGATGACACCGTATCGTACGACTCCGTCGAAATATTCCGACTTGCGCCGGGCCCGCGCGGCCGGATCGACGGGCGCAAAGGAGACACGGCGCAACAGAAGCACCGTGCTGACCAGCAGCGTAAAGAACAGCACCCACATATGGGCGGCGAAAAGATTGTCATGGGCGAATGCCGCCCCGAGCAACGCGAGAAAGGCCCCAAGGGCCACGATCGCGGTTTCCAGTGTGTAGTTCATTGTTGGTTTCCCCCAACGTGCAAGCCGACCGACGAAAGGCACTGCATGCGCCTGGGAGAGCGGACGTGCGCCTTTGCGTCGGTTGGAGCATTGCCACCGGGAATGGGAAGCGACCTTGATCCAGATCAAGAAAGCAAAGCTGCCGCAGCCTCGCCAAAATGCGGCTCGCATTTACAAGGGAAATTTGCCTCTAAGCTGGAGTGCGGCGCTGTCGACCGCGCTTTCGCGGGTGCCGCTTCAGCCCTTCATTTTCAGGGGCAACCCGGCGGCGACGAAAAAGACCTCACCGGCAATGGCGGCGATTCGCTGATGCAGCCGCCCCGCATGATCCCGGAATTCCCGCGCCATCCGATTTTCCGGCACGATGCCGAGACCGACTTCATTGGAGACGAAAATCAGCTTCGCCCGAGCCGACAGGATCGCCGCCTCAAGTGCCGCGAAGGCAGCATCGAAATCCGCATTTTCCATCATCAGATTGGTAAGCCACAAAGTGAGGCAATCGACGAGAACGACATTGTCCGGCCGGTCCAGCCGCTCCAGCATGGCGGCGATATCGACGGGCGCTTCATGGGTGGTCCATTCGCCGCCACGCCGCGCCTGATGATGGGCGATCCGGTCACGCATCTCGTCATCCCAAGCCCGGCCGGTGGCCAGATAATGCAGGTTTCCGCCCGCCTTTATGGCAAGCTCTTCCGCAAAACGCGATTTGCCGGAGCGCGCGCCGCCAAGAATGAAAACGGAGCGGTTATTATCTGTCATGGGAAACCTGAAGGAAGAAAATAAACGGACCGGCATCTTCGCCGGGTCGCGAGCCAGTGACAGGCGGACATGAAGGGAACGATTCGTAGAAAAGGCGTCCCCCGGTTGCTCACGCCGGACTGCCGCTGATACCGGGCCGGAAAAACAAGACCTGCCTGCAGGATGCGGGGCATATCAGTCTTGATGCTCCGGATACCGGAAACACCGGTCCGGAAGAAAAGCTAGGTGCGAACGTCCATCCTGTCAATCCGTCCCTGCCGTTGGTGAAAAACCAGGCGGAACCGGTACGCAAAACCTTAACCCGGAACCGGCAGACCTGTCGTCCGCGACAGGACTGATAAAGCGACTTGGTTACCGGAAAGTTAGCGTTAAACCGAATGATGAAACCGCAACGCCAAAAGAGAATATGGGAGTGACGTCAGCCGCCGCCATTGCCTTGCCATGGCCTTCAAATCAATATGGTTTCGAAGATTCGCAAACAGCAAGGTGGCCTGCCCGTAATGACCGTCATCGACTATATCGCGATTGTCGTTTTCATCCTTCTATGGGCCGCCTACACCCATGTGACGACGGGAACGAGGCTGTTTTCGCGCGCCAGCCTCAACCAGGCCATGGCCGAGCGCCGTCGCGACTGGATCATGAATTCGCTGAAGCGCGACCTGAAGATGATCGACACACAGATCATGGCCGGCCTGCAGAACGGAACCGCCTTTTTCGCTTCCACCTCCATCTTCGCCATCGGCGGATGTTTTGCCCTTCTGGGGGCGACCGAGCAGGTCGAGTCGGTGTTTCGCGACATGCCTTTCGTGCATTATGCCGGTCGCACGGCTTTTGAACTGAAGGTCATCGGGCTCACCTGTCTCTTCGGTTACTCCTTCTTCAAATTCGGCTGGTCCTACCGGCTGTTCAACTATTGCACCATCCTCTTCGGCGCCATTCCCATGGTGCACGACGTCGGCGCCGACCGCGAGGCGGCGGAACGCGCGGCCGAGAACGTCATCAAGATGAACATCATCGCCGCCAAGAACTTCAATGACGGCCTGCGGACCATCTTTCTGTCCATCGGTTATCTCGGCTGGTTCATCAGCCCCTATGTCTTCATCGCCAGCACGGTCATCATCATTGTCGCGCTCTTGCGCCGCCAGTTCTTTTCCGAGGCGCGACTCGCCATCATGGAAGAAAACAGGCCTTGAAATAGCCGCACTTCAAGGGCCAAGCCGAGCAAGACACCGGCCTTACCGAAAGCTGAAACACGGAAACCATGGACACAAACACAGTCTCCGACGAAAACCGCCGTAAAGGCCGCATAGGCGGCCTCGACACGCTCCGCGGGCTGGCCCTCATCGCCATGGCGTCCTACCACTTCACGTGGAATCTGGAATATTTCGGTTATCTCGAACCAGGCACGGCAACCACGGGCCTCTGGAAGCTGTACGCACGCGGCATCGCCACGTCATTTCTGTTCCTTGCGGGTTTCAGCCTGTTTCTCGCCCACGGCAAGGGCGTGAACTGGCCATCCTTCGGCAAGCGTTTCGCCATGGTGGCCGGTTCGGCGCTGCTCATCACCATCGCCACCTATTTTGCCTTTCCGGACAGCTTCATCTTCTTCGGCATACTGCATAATATTGCCGCCGCAAGCCTCGTGGGACTGTTGTTCCTCAGGGCACCCGCAGCCGTGACACTGCTTTTCGCTGTGATTGCTTTTATACTGCCGCAATATCTGCAATCCGAACTGTTCGATGCAAAATGGCTGGCCTGGATCGGCTTTTCCACCCAGCCACCCCGTTCGAATGATTATGTCCCGCTGCTGCCATGGCTTGCGCCGTTCCTCGCCGGGCTTGCGGTCTCGCAATTCGTCACGCCGCGCGGCTGGCTCGACCGCTTTCGAAGCCCGAGTTCACCTCGCAACCTTCTTGCAAGCGCCGGCCGTCACAGCCTTGCCTTCTATCTCATCCACCAGCCAGTATTAATCGGGCTTGTTTACACCCTCTCGCTCGTCGCCCCACCCCCGCCTGTCGATCAGGTCGAACTATACAAATCAAGCTGCGAAAAAAGCTGCGTCGAACAGGCGAACGGGCTGGAGCTGTGCCAGCGCTTCTGCCGCTGCACGCTGGAGAAGCTCCAGGCGGAAAGCCTTTTCGACATCATGATGGAAGGCAAGCTGACCGCGGATCAGCAGACGAAGGTCAGCGAAGTGGCACAGCAGTGCACTGTTGAGGCGCAGTAGCGCAGGCAGCCAGAGCGTCAGCGGTCGCCGTCTTTTCTCCCCCTTTCCGGGGAGAAGGTGGCCCGAAGGGTCGGATCAGGGGGCGAACGTCGGTGATAAATCGAGATCATGTCCCACATCCCGCTGCCGCGACATTCTCGTCGGCGGGGCAAGCCGAACCCGCTCGTTTCATATGAAGTAAAGCGGAGAGTCTTGGAGCCGTTCCCGACAGTTGCGTCAACGGAATATGCGATACCGCTAAAAAGCAGTGCTCAGGTCCCGACGCCGATTTCGGCAAGACGCGTCAGACAGGCCTCTTCGACATTGTCGAGCTCCGCCAGCGTCTCCTCGATATCCTTGCGCTTCTGCCGAAGATCAGCGCGCTTTTCATCGACCTTCTTCATCAGGAGCACAAGCTGGCCCGATTCCCCCGGCGGCTCCTTGTAGACCTGAATGATCTCGCGGATTTCGGCTATCGTGAAACCGATACGGCGACCGCGCAGGATTTCCTGAATGAGACGGCGGTCCGCTGCACGGAAAAGCCTGGTGCGCCCGCGCCGCTCAGGATGGATCAACCCTTCATCCTCATAGAATCTGAGTGTGCGGGTGGAAACACCGAATTCTCGGGTCAGTTCGGTTATGCTATAATATTTGTTCACGGGCCTATCCGATTCCTAACCGGATCATTATTATTTGACCTTCACGTAAAAGTCAATTTTATGGCCGCCCTCGCCTATCCCGAAATTCCGTACCACCAGGTCGCTATTCCCAGGAAGGCAAAAAACCCGACAATGTCCGTTACCGCCGTTACGAAGACGGCGGATGAGACGGCAGGGTCAGCTCCGAACTTGTCGAGGACGAGCGGAATAAGAATTCCCGCCAGGGCCGCCGCGAGCATGTTGAGACACATGGCCGTGGCGATGATGCCGCCAATATGGATGTCCTGAAACCATAGCGCCGCGACAACACCGATGGCGCAGCCGAACAGCATGCCGTTCAGAATGCCCACCCCCGCCTCGCGCCGAATAATGCGGGCGGCATTGTTAATATCGAGGCTTTTGGTGGCGAGCGCGCGCACCGATACCGTCATGGTCTGCGATCCGGCGTTGCCGCCCATGCCGGCAACCGCAGGCATCAGGATCGCCAGCGCGACGATCTGCTGGATCGTCGCATCGAACAGGCTGATGACGGAAGCGGACAGAAAGGCAGTGATGAGATTGACGGCGAGCCACGGAACGCGGGAACGGGACGTGCTGGCGATGGAGTCCGACAGCTCTTCGTCACCCACACCGCCGAGACGCAGAAGGTCTTCCTCGGCCTCTTCCTGGATGACGTCGACCACGTCATCGATGGTCAGCACGCCGACCAGCCGGCCGTTATTGTCCACCACGGCGGCGGACAGAAGGTCGTATTGCTCGAAGAGCTGCGCTGCTTCTTCCTGGTCCATTTCGGCTGGAATGGAATGGTTTGTCTCGTGCATGATCGTTTCGATCTTCACCTGGCGCTTGGCCCGCAGCACCTTGTCGAGATCGAGCGCGCCGACCAGCTTGAAAGTGGGATCGATGACAAAAATCTGGGTGAAGGAGTCCGGGAGTTCCTCCTCCTCTCGCAGATAATCAATAGTCTGCCCGACAGTCCAGAATGGCGGCACGGCGACGAATTCCGTCTGCATGCGCCGACCGGCCGAGCTCTCAGGATAGTCCAGCGCCCGCATCAACCGCACGCGTTCGGTGAAGGGCAGCTGCGAGAGAATGTCCTTACGATCCTCGTCGTCGAGGTCTTCAAGAATGTAGACGGCGTCGTCCGAATCGAGTTCGCCGATACCGGCAGCGATCTGCTCGTTCGACATCTGATCGACGATATCGAGGCGGATACCTTCATCCACCTCGGTCAGCGCCGTCATATCAAAATCGGAACCGAGCAGCCGCACAAGCGCGTGGCGCTGTTCCGGGAGAATTGATTCAAGCAGGTCTCCGAGTTCGGATTCATGCAGTCGCGCCACATTCTTGCGCAGGAACAAGAGGTCGCGATCGGCGATTGCCGCACCCACCATCGTCAGAAAATCGGAACGCACCGAGCCATCTTCGGCATAAATATCCGACGGGGCATCCAACGGCTTCAATTCATCGGGCGCGACAGCGTCGTCGTCACGGTCTGTCATCTGGCGTCCCCTTGTATTCAAATGCCGCAATGCTCGGATTCGAAGGCAGAATGGCGTTAAAAAGCATATTGTCAACAACCGGATAGCTGCAAATACCTAAGCTTCGCGCGTGTCGCGAAAATTCCATTCGTCATTCCTCTTCGCCTCTCCGGCAGGACCGGGCGGAGTGCGGCTTATAAGCATGAATAGCCGATCCGTGCCGCTTGTTTTACGACAACGCCCGCACCCTTTACGCCGTTCCGCAGCCAAGGTTGATAGCCATGACGCTGGTTTTACCGCAACGCACAACAAAGGCGTTGACAGCCGATGCGGATGGGCGCTTCTGAAGATATTTTTGACAAAGGACAAACCGCGCCGACCGGACGCGGAAAGTCAGTTTCGGGGTGGCAAACCATGAGCAAGACGGGTTTCATCGGCAAGGCATCGTCCGCCGCAGGCGGTTGGGGCGCACTTAAAAGCGTCGGCAAGCGCCTTCTGGAATCCGGGGCACCGATCTCGGGCGTCCGCACCCTGTTGAAGACCAATCAGCCGGATGGTTTTGACTGTCCCGGTTGCGCCTGGGGCGATCCGGAACACGGCTCCTCTTTCGAGTTCTGTGAAAACGGCGTCAAGGCGGTATCCTGGGAAGCGACCGAAGCCCGCGTGCCGCCGGCGTTCTTCGCCAGCCACACCGTCTCCGAACTGCGCGGCTGGTCCGATTACGAGTTGGAAAAACAGGGGCGTCTCACCCATCCCATGCGCTATGACCGGATGAGCGACAAATACCTGCCCGTATCGTGGGACGAGGCCTTTACCGAAATCGGCAGCATCCTCAACGGTCTCGACAACCCGAACCGGGCTGAATTCTATACGTCCGGCCGCGCTTCCAACGAGGCGGCTTTCCTTTATCAGCTGATGGTGCGGCTTTACGGCACCAATAATTTCCCCGACTGCTCCAATATGTGCCACGAGGCAAGCGGTGTCGGATTGAACGCATCGATCGGTGTCGGCAAAGGAACGGTGCTGCTCGAGGACTTTGAAAAGGCCGACGCGATTTTCGTGATCGGGCAAAACCCTGGCACCAATCATCCGCGCATGCTGGGCGACCTGCGCCGCGCCGCCCTGCGCGGCGCCCGGATCGCCGTCTTCAATCCCATTCGCGAAAAGGGGCTGGAGCGCTTTGCAGACCCGCAGGACAAGATCGAGATGATCAGTGGCGGCAGCACGAAGATTGCCACCAATTATTACCAGCCGCGCCAGGGCGGCGACATGGCGGCGGTGCGCGGCATGAGCAAGGCGGTCTTCGCCGCTGACGACGCCGCAAGGGCGGCGGGCGAACCCGCCATCATCGACTACGACTTCATCGCCGAACATGCAGCGGAGTTCGAGGCCTACCGTGCCGCCGTCGAAGCGACGAGCTGGGAGACCATTCTCGACCAGTCCGGCCTCACCCGCGAGGAGATCGAAGAAGCCGCCCACATCTACATGAAGGCCGGCTCCGTCATCGCGACATGGGCCATGGGCGTCACTCAGCATCGTCACTCGGTCGTCATCGTGCGCGAGATCACCAATTTCATGTTGCTGCGCGGCAATGTCGGTCGTCCCGGTGCGGGCCTTTGCCCCGTGCGCGGTCATTCCAACGTTCAGGGCGACCGCACCGTCGGCATCGATGAAAAAGCACCGCCCGCACTTCTCGATGCGCTGGAAAAGGAACTCGGCGTTACCATGCCGCGCAAGCCCGGCCACAACACGGTGGAGGCTGTGGCGGCCATGCTTGAGGGCAAGGCGCAAGCCTTCATTGCGCTCGGGGGTAATTTCCTGCGCGCCACGCCCGATAGCCCGCTTATTATCAAGGCATTCGAAAATCAGAAGCTCACCGTCAACATCGCCACCAAGCTCAATCATTCGCATCTCGTGCCTGGCGAAACCTCGTTCGTGCTGCCTTGCCTGGGGCGAACCGAGATCGACCGCAATTCGGCAGGCCGGGCGCAGATCGTCACGGTCGAGGATTCCATGAGCATGGTGCACGGCTCCGGCGGCATCAATCCACCGGCGTCGGACGAATTGCGCTCGGAAGTCGCCATCATCGCCGGCATCGCAGAAGCGACGCTGGGCAGCGGGCCTGTGAACTGGAAAGCGCTCGCTGATGATTACGATCTTATCCGCGACATGATCGAGCGGGTCATACCCGGCTTCGAGAATTTCAACGAACGCGTTCGCGTGCCGCGCGGCTTCCGTCTGCCCAATAGGGCTGCGGAACGGCAATGGAACACACCGGCGAAAAAAGCGATCTTTTTCAGCGGCCCCCTGCCGGAACAGACCGAACACCAGCAGGCGCTCACGCGCGAGAACCTTTTCGTCCTGCAGACCTTCCGCAGCCACGATCAGTACAACACCACGATCTACGGCATGGACGACCGCTATCGTGGCGTTTATGGCGAGCGCCACGTCATCTTCATGAACCCGGTGGATATGCAAGCGCTCGGCGCCCATTCCCGCCAGCGTGTCGATGTCGTTGGCGAATATGGCGATGGGGTCGAACGCATCGCACAGAATTTCCGGCTGGTGCCCTACAATATTCCGCGGGGCAGCATCGGCGGTTATTATCCGGAACTGAATGTGCTGGTGCCGCTGTCGAGCTATGGCAAAGACAGTTTTACACCGACGTCTAAATCCGTGCTCGTGTCCGTCCGCCTGCGCCCGGATGCCTCCTGATGAATGAGGAACAGTCCGCTGATGCCTTCATGGCTGCGGTGGCACGGGTTCAAGAGCGATCGCAGCCCTTGCTGACATCCACCGGCGCGGCGATACTGATTGCGGTCGACTTCAATATAGCCACAGACAGCCGCGGCATTGCCAACAGGCTGGGTCTTGCACATGCCCTCGTTCTGCGCGAAATCGCCGGTCTGTCACCGCGCTTCGTGCAGGTAACGAGACGCGATGCCCGCACCCAGCGCAGCTTCCTGGAAGCGACAGCGGAGGGAAAGTCGCTCGCTGCCGCCGCCCGGATTTGAAACGAACGGAGCATTTCCTTGGCAATCAGGCCTATCCTGCCCTATCCGCATCCCGGCTTATCGGAAATCTGCGAGCCGGTCACGGTGTTTGACGGGCAATTGCAGGATCTTGTCAGCGACCTGATCGACACGATGCGCGCCGCCCCGGGTGTCGGCATCACCGCCGCCCATATCGGCGTGAAGCAGCGTGTTTTTGTGCTGGAACTGACGCCGGGAACCGTTCTCACCTACGTCAATCCCGAAATCATCGGCCGCGCCACGCAGACCATGCGACATGTGGAGGGCAGCGTCTCGATGCCGGGCTTCACGGACGAAGTGGAGCGGCCATCCAAGATCGAAGTGAGGTTTCAGGACATCGACGGCGCGGAGCACCGTCAGGCCGTCGAGGGATTTCACGCCATTTGCATCCAGCACGAGATTGACCAGCTTGACGGCATTTTCTGGGTGAAGCGGCTTTCGAAGCTGAAACGCGACCGGCTGGTGAAGAAATGGGAAAAGTCGAGAAAGCCGTAACCGTCAGCTGGTAATCGACAGCACAAATTCCGCATCGCCCTTCAGCGTGTTGCTGACGGTGCAGATATCCTCCGCCCTGTGCGCAAGCGCCAGTCGCTCCGCCGCGTTGAAGTTTCCGGCGATCTCCATCCGAATGTCGAAGCGGATGATGCGATAGGGCTCATCGGCCGATTTCTCGCCGGAGACATCAACACGAACACCCTCGAACAGATCGAGCAGTCCCAAGCTGCTGGCTGCGATGCGGACGCTGAGCGCCAGGCAGGCGGCCAGCGAGGAGTATAAGAGATCGATTGGGTTAAACCCTGGCTCCGAAATCCCCGTGACGATGTCCAGAGCGCCACCGGTGACCGACGACACATGAGGACGGCCAAGCCGCCCCACGCTGACGGAAGCGCCGACCGGCCTCGATTTCATCCTCACGCTCTCGGTCATTCAGAAAATCCTAATTTAATCGCGCAATCGACCACATGGAACAAAATACCGGCTGGCGCCTTTTTACTCACGCAACGGTGAACCATCGTTGAATATCGAATTTCAATAGGGAGCTGGGACATATGGTTACATCTACGCTCGTCAGCATTCTGATCACCTTCCTGGTGATTGTGCTTGTCTTGTGGCTCATCGCGCGACTGCCCGTTGGCGGCGGCGCCAAGCAGATCGCACAGGTTATCGTCATTATTATCGGCATCATTTCGCTGTTGAAATATCTCGCCGTGTTCTGATGTCCCGGCAAGGCGCAGACGAAAAAAGGCGGCGAAAGCCGCCTCTTTTTTGTTGTCGTTACTGGCGTGGTTCAAACTGGTAAGGTTTTTTCAGCGTGATATCCCGGACGCTGCCTATACCGAGAAAAGGCGTGCCCTCCGGATCGAAGATCGCCCTGCCCTTTGCCGCGATCCATCGGCTTGAGCCGTCAGGCAGGTTGACCTTGTAACGCTGATCGAAAAAGGCGCCCGTGGTGATACTGTCGAAAATGGCCTGTGCCACCCGATCGCGCATCTCAATATCGATCCTTTCCAGAATCTCCTCGATCGTTACCCCGCGTGATGCAACCGGTTCGGAAAATCCATGGCATTCCGCGGTAATCGCATCCATGATCAGCCTGTTGTCGGAAATGCTCCACATGTAATAACCGAGCGCATTGTCTGAATCCGTCTTGTCCCCCTGCACGAAAACCCCCGGATATTATTTCCTGACAAAAGCTAACATCAGACCTCTCATATTCCACCCCTCGTTTTGTGGGGGGAGCAGACGAGCTACCAAAGCGTGCATCAAAATCCACCGGAATTTTCCGGCAATCCAAATTGTTGCGCCGTTCTAAAACGGACGACAAATTCCGACGAGGTATCGCAAACATGCGGGCGGGCGCCTACATGGCTGGGATGACATTTCGAGGAGTTCAAGATGATGCGAGCCGCCCTTACTTTCGGATTGCTGACCGCAACCGTCTTTCTGGCCGGATGCCAGACGTGGCATAGCCCATATCGTGGAAACGAGTGGCGAATGGATCAGGTAATGGATGGGGACCCCTACCGTGTCGGGGACGGACAGCGTTACCGACGCTAGTTCAGTCCGGCCATTCAATTCGGGCGGCGTCGGGTCAATGATTTGCCGCCCGTAATTTTTATAATGCCGACGGCAAGATAAAACACAGTAGCCGAATTGGCTCAGAGGCAGCCCGGCGTCTTGTGGGGTCAGGGCTAACCGATTGGCTAAAAAAGAAAAAACCCGCCGAAGCGGGTTTCTTTGGTGCGGTCGAGAAGACTCGAACTTCCACGGGTTGCCCCACAGCGACCTCAACGCTGCGCGTCTACCAATTCCGCCACGACCGCATCGTGGTAGGCGTCGACTTGCGCCGACGGGGGTGCATGTAGCAAAAGGATTTTGGGTGCACAAGAGCGTCGTGACAGTTTTTTGAAATTAAAAATCGCACTGCACCATCCTATATGCAGGAAGCCCGGAAATGCTGGGGTTGCGGCCGTGACGCCATTTTGCGAGAAGGCTGTGGAAAGGACTTTTTCATGCTTACACGCACGGATATCGAGACAAAAATGCTCCCCGCCGCCGGTTCGCCGCCCGTTCGCTGGCGAATCTCCGATGGCCTCGTGCCTTACGAGCAGGCGGTAGAGGAAATGGAGCGCGAGGTTAGTGCCATCGCAGCTGGCGAGGCGGACGAACTCGTCTGGCTTCTGGAGCATCCGCCGCTTTATACGGCCGGCACCAGCGCCGATGTGGCCGATCTGATCGAACCGGATCGTTTCCCGGTCTTCGCCACGGGGCGCGGCGGCGAATATACCTATCACGGCCCCGGCCAGCGGGTCGCTTACGTCATGCTTGATCTCAAACGCCGCCGCCAGGATGTCCGCGCCTATGTGGCGGCACTCGAGGATGTCATCATCCGCACGCTTGATAAGATGAACGTGCGTGGCGAGCGGCGGGAAGATCGCGTCGGCGTCTGGGTCAGGCGCCCCGAGAAACCTCTCCTGCCGGATGGCGGCCTGGCAGAAGACAAGATTGCCGCACTGGGTATCCGTCTGCGCAAATGGGTGAGTTTTCACGGGCTCGCGATCAATGTCGATCCCGATCTCTCGCACTTCACCGGCATCGTTCCCTGCGGCATCAGCGCCTATGGCGTCACCAGCCTTGTCGATCTTGGATTGCCGGTTATGATCGGTGATGTCGACGTCCTGCTGCGCGAGGCCTTCGAGGAGGTTTTTGGCCCGGCAGTCCCCGAAACCGGCGCTGGTGGCTGACCGCCGCAACCCTTGCCGCAGGCCGGTGTTTGATGCATCGATCAACACAAGAGGAGGAACGACCATGTTCACAACATCCGCTTACGCCTGCGACGACGGTTCTTCACCGATGAAGCTCGCGACCATCAAGCGTCGCGATCCCGGCCCGCGCGATGTCGAAATCGAAATCGAATTCTGTGGCGTCTGCCACTCCGATATCCACACGGCCCGCAGCGAATGGCCGGGCTCTCTTTACCCCTGCGTTCCCGGCCACGAAATCATCGGCCGTGTCGGCCGCGTGGGTTCGGATGTCACCGGGTTCAAGACGGGTGACCGCGTCGGCGTCGGCTGCATCGTGGATAGCTGCCGGCAATGCGCAAGCTGCGCCGAGGGGCTGGAGCAATATTGCGAAAACGGCATGACCGGCACCTATAATTCGCCTGACAAGGCGATGGGCGGCGGAGCCCATACGCTTGGCGGTTACTCCGCTCATGTTGTGGTCGATGACCGTTACGTTCTCAGCATACCCGAAGGTCTCGATCCGGCCGCTGCCGCACCCCTGCTCTGCGCGGGCATTACAACCTACTCCCCGCTGCGCCACTGGAATGCAGGCCCCGGCAAGCGGGTCGGCGTTGTCGGTCTCGGTGGCCTTGGTCATATGGCGGTGAAGCTCGCCAATGCCATGGGCGCGACGGTGGTGATGATCACGACGTCGCGCGGCAAGGCTGAAGACGCAAAAAAACTCGGCGCCCATGAGGTGATCGTCTCCCGCGATGCGGATCAGATGAAAAAGGCCGCTTCGAGCCTCGACCTCATCATCGATGCCGTCGCCGCCGACCATGACATCAACGCTTATCTTGCCCTGCTGAAGCGAGACGGCGCGCTGGTGCAGGTGGGTGCGCCGGAAAAGCCGCTGTCGGTAATGGCGTTCAGTCTCATTCCGGGCCGCAAGACCTTTGCCGGCTCGATGATCGGCGGCATTCCCGAGACCCAGGAAATGCTGGATTTCTGCGCCGAAAAAGGCATCGCCGCCGAAATCGAGATGATCGATATCGATCAGATCAACGATGCTTATGAACGCATGATAAAAAGCGATGTGCGTTATCGTTTCGTCATTGATATGAAGAGCCTGCCGCGCCAGAAGGCCGCCTGACCTGCGAAGGGGGCTGCCTTTAGCGCCCCCTTCTCTCAATGGACCTTCCGGTCGAAAGCGCTATTCGAACCATGACCAGCCAGACCGGTTTCAGCGATGTCGCCAAGGGCATGACGATCATGGCGACCTGCATGTTCGTGCTGCCCGTCATGGACGCAATAGCCAAATACATGGCCGTGGTTGGCGGCATGTCACCGGCGCAGGTAACCTTCTATCGCTTCTTCTTCCAGGTGGTCTGCACCCTGCCGCTGCTGCTCATGGTCTCACCGAGCGCGCTTTTCAGCGCGAAGCGTCCCTGGATGAACTGCCTGCGCGGCGTATTGCACGCTTCGGCCAGCCTGATGTTCTTCGCCGCAGTCAAATACATGCCGCTTGCCGATGTGTTCGCGATCTATTTCGTAGAACCGTTCATGCTGACGATGATGTCGGCTCTGTTTCTCGGCGACAGGGTCGGCTGGAAGCGGTGGACGGCGATCGTGGTCGGCTTCGGCGGCGCGATGATTGTCATTCAGCCGAGCTTCGAAATCTTCGGCTGGACCTCGCTGCTGCCGGTGGCCTGCGCATTCCTCTACACGCTCTATCTCTTCCTGAACCGAGCCATCGGCGACGCCGACAGCCCGCTTGTGATGCAGACCATGTCGGGCATTGCCGGCACGGTATTCATGGGAGCGGCCCTTCTTGCCGGCGATGCGCTCGGCGACAAGGATTTCGCCGTCTCGCTGCCGCAATCGGGATTGGCCCTGGCTCTGCTCGTGCTGCTAGGATCGATATCCGGCTACATGCATCTGCTGATCGTCAGGGCTTTCAGGCTGGCCCCGCTCTCGCTGCTGGCGCCGTTCCAGTATTTCGAGATCATCTCCGCGACGATCCTCGGTTATGCGCTGTTCTCGGATTTTCCGACGCCGTCGAAATGGCTCGGTATTTTCATCATCGTCGCATCCGGCCTGTTCATCATCTGGCGCGAACGCCAGCAGGCGGGGGCCAATCGGCCGCCGCTCGACGGGCAGTGACGGGCCATGCGATAGCCATCAGGTGCCGGAAGGCAGCGGCCCTTCATCGTGATGATCCTGCGCCTCGACGAGACTGCCGAGCAGCCAGAGAGAGACTTCGGCCGCCTCTCCTGCCGATTTGAAGCGGTATGAACCGCTATATTTCGGCATGTCGAAGAAGGTAACGACGAAACCGTCTCCGCTTTCCAGGCTCTCCACCCGGATCCGCTCGGGATCGATCATCACGCAAACGTAATGAGAACCCATGTTGCGCATGAAACCGGCCTTGTTGTCGTGCAGCCGCACGAAGGCAGCGCCTCCATCTGCCGTCATGTGCAGGCTTCTGATCGCCTCATTGGGAAAGGCGCGGGCGAAATCCATGATCGCCTGCCCGACATCATGGCTGTTGTCCTCATCCGTCGCCCGCGACATGCGCCAGGCATAAACGGCAAAGACCAAAAGCAGCACGAAAACGATAATCCAGATCGCCATATTCATCCGGAACGCTCCCTCAGCAACCAAACATCATGGGTCGCGAATCGAAACGAAGCGAACCCGGTTCGCTTTGATAGGAAACGAGGCTTGCGCGAAGTATGGCTCCCGCATCGGCGCCAGGAGTGACGATCAGAAGCGCTTGAGGAAAGAGGCTTTTGCCAACAGCCATTGCCGACGAAGCTGCGATAATTGCACTTCGCCTTCAAACACGCCCGCGCCAGCCTTTCTCGCGGCCGTTATGACCGGTCCGGAAATGGCGACGGGCAAATAGGCCGCAAAGACGTTGCCCGAAATGCGAGCGCGTCTTGCCTTCTCGATATGATCCAGCGCATGGGCCGCGAACAGTTCGATGGCAATGCCGATCCGCTGTCGGTCCGTGCCTTCCAGGAACGTCTCCCGGTCAAGCCCGGCGGCCGAGAGCATGTCGGCTGGAATATACACCTGACCACGGCGACGGTGCAGTGGCATGAGCAGCATCATGCCGGCCATGGCCTGCGCCACACCCGCATGTCCGGCCGCTTCCGCGCTTGCCGCGGCCTCTTCCGGAGACAGAACGAGGCTGGCAAGCTGGATCAGCGCCGAAGCCGTTTCCCCTGCATAGCCTTCAAGCGCGTTGCGATCCTCGAAAGGATCGTCATAGAGATCGAAGATGCGCGCCTCGATCATGTTGGAAAGCACCGATCGTGGCAGCCTGTAACGCTCGATCGTTTCCAGAAGCGCCGACGCGACGGGGTGCGACTGGCTGTCCCCATGGGGACTTCCCTCGAGCAGATCGCGCCACCATTGCATGCGCACCTCACCTGGCAGCGCTTCACGCACGGAATCGCGAATACGCGCAATCTCGGCGTTAAAGGCATAAAGCGCTGCAAGAGCGTTGCGCCTGTCCGCGGGAGACAGAAGACAGGCGAGATAGCGGTCACGATCCGTATCGCGCAGCGTCGCAAGGCAGACGTCGAGATTTTCTGTGGGTGCCATGGTTCCCCGCGCGGAGCGTTACGTCAGCCTTCGACGGCAATCAACGCCGCAGCCACGGCGCGCGATTCCGAAAGCATGATATTGTAGGTGCGTACGGCGGCACCCGTGCTCATCGGATCAATGGAAATGCCCGCTTCCTTGAAAGCCGCGCGCAGCTCCTTCGGCAGAACCCGCATACCATCTCCCGTGCCGATCAGCAGCACTTCGATATCCTGCGCTTCCGCCAGAACCTTTTCGAAATGCCCGACGCTCAGTTGTTTGGCGTCAACGGGCTCCCACCCGTAAATGCCCGAAGGCAGGAGCAGAAGCGAGCCTCGATGCGACATGTCGGCAAAGCGGAAGCCGCCATTGCCATAAGCATCTATGGGCGCCCGGCCGGGAAAATGGGCCGGGCGTATTTCGATCCCGCCGGCCATCAGACGGCAGGCTTGCCGCCGATGGCGTTGCCGGACTTTTCATCCTTCTCGTCTTCCGCGTCCTTGCTATCAGGACGAAGCTTGAAGGCGATCAGCACCGGAGCGGCAATGTAGAGCGACGAGAACACGCCGATACCGACACCGAAGAGCATGGCGAAGGTGAAGGAGCGGATGACCTCGCCACCGAAGAGGTAGAGCGCGAGCAGCGCCAGAAGCACGGTCAAGCCGGTGAGGATGGTGCGCGACAGCGTCTGGTTCAGCGACACGTCGATAATCATCGACAGCGGCATCTTCTTATAGCGCCTCAGGTTTTCGCGGATACGGTCATAGATGACGACGGTGTCATTCAGCGAATAACCGATAATCGTCAGGATCGCCGCGATACTGGTAAGGTTGAACTCTATCCCCAGGAACACGAAGAGGCCGATTGTGAAGACCACGTCGTGCACCATCGAAATGACGGCGCCGAGCGCAAACTGCCATTCGAAGCGAACCCAGATGTAAATCATGATCGCCGTCATGGCGAGCAGGATGCCGATCGTGGAGGTGAAGGTGAGGTCACCGGAAACGGCGGGGCCGACAACTTCAACGCGGCGGAAGTCGTATTTGTCCTCAAGCTCGCCGCGCACCATGGTGATGGCGGATTGCTCGGCATTTTCGCCGCCTTCCTGCGCCTGAATGCGGATGAGAACATCCTGCGGCGTACCGAAATTCTGAGCCTGGATTTCACCCAGGTTGAGCTGGTTCAGACGATCGCGGATATCGGCCAGATCGGCCTCACCCTGCTTGGCACGGACTTCGATGACGGAGCCGCCCTGGAAGTCGATACCGAGGTTCAGGCCCTTGGCGATGAAACCGCCAACACAGGCAAGCATGATGACGCCGGTGATCATGAACACCACGCGACGGTAGCGCATGAACGGGATGTCGCGACCATCGAACATGGCGGTACGAACGCCCTTCGGCAGATGCTTCGGACGGCTGCGGCGGACCCAGTAACCGAACATCCACGCTGTCAGTGTATAGGCCGTGAAGACGGTCGTGATGATACCGACGGCCAGCGTAACCGCAAAGCCCTTGACCGGGCCCGTGCCCATGTAGAACAGCACGCTCGCCACGATCAGCGTCGTCAGGTTGGCGTCAATGATGGTCGCAAAGGCGCGGGTAAAGCCATTATCCAGTGACTGGATCAGTGGTTTGCCGCTTTTCACCTCTTCGCGTATTCGCTCGTAGATCAGAACGTTGGAATCGACAGCCATGCCGATGGTCAGGACGATACCGGCGATACCCGGTAGTGTCAGTGTCGATCCGATCACGCTGAGGACGGCCAGCAGCATGATGACGTTGACCACAAGAGCGATATTCGCCAGCAGGCCGAAGAAGCCATAGAACACGAACATGAAGATGAGGACGCCCACGGCGCCAATGGCGCTTGCCGTCAGACCCGCGGTAATGGAGTCGTTACCGAGGCTCGGACCGACGGTACGCTCTTCAACCACCGTCAGCGTCGCCGGCAGCGCACCGGCGCGCAGCAGCACAGCAAGGTCGTTCGCGCCCTGCACCGAGAAATTACCTGAAATCTGGCCCGAACCGCCAATGATCGGCTCACGGATGACAGGCGCGGAAATGACCTGGTTATCGAGCACGATGGCGAAAGGCTTGCCGACATTCTGCTGCGTCGCCTGCGCAAACCGCTGCGCGCCGCGGCTGTCGAAGCGGAAGGTGACGACGGGTTCATTGGTCTGCTGGTTGAAGCTTGCCTGCGCGTCGACGAGATTGTCGCCGGAAACGAGCGCACGGCGCTCCACGAGATAGGGAACCGGCGGATCGTCCTGCGAATAGAGAACCTCGGACGTCGCTGGCGGACGGCCGTTCATGGCTTCCTGCACCGGCATGGTGGTGTCAACCATGCGGAAGGAGAGCTTTGCCGTCTGGTTGAGAAGTGACTTCAGGCGCTGCGGATCCTGAAGACCAGGCACCTGCACGATGATGCGATCGGAACCCTGACGCTGGATGAGCGGCTCGGTCGTGCCGACTTCGTCAACGCGGCGGCGCACGACTTCGATGGACTGCGAAACCGCTGATGACAGGCGGTAATCGATGCCCTCATCCGTGAGATTGAGACGCAGCAGATTGTCGCCACCATCATTCATCGTCACTTCGGTAATGGAGCCGCCGACCAGCGTACCGGCGGATACCGGCTGCGTCAGGTCGCGAAGTGCGTTCTTGGCGGCTTCCAGCTGCGCCGGATCGCTGATGCGGACCTGAATCTGCTGGCCGTTGCCGGTCAAGCCCGAATAACGGATGTTGGCATCGCGAAGCTGCGTTCGCACATCGCCCACGATGGTTTCGAGCCGTTCCTTGACGATGTCGGAACGCTCGATCTTGAGCATGATGTGGGAACCGCCCTGAAGGTCGAGACCGAGCGTTACCTTGTTGTCCTTGTACCAGGCAGGCATGCCCTCCAGCTGTTTGTCCGTAAACAGATTGGGAGAGGCGATGACGACGCTTGCCAGCACAAGCAGCCAGATGAAGACTGTTTTCCAACGGGAAAAATGAAGCATTTCGATCTCGGTCAGGGTTGGGGTCGCGCTCTGCGCAACCCGTCAAAATTCGCAATCGGGCATTCGGTTGTCCGGCAGGATCAGGAAGCTGCTTCCGTCTTGACCACTTCGCCCTTCACGCGCACTTCGGCAATGTAAGCACGGGCAGCGCGGATTTTCACGCCTTCGGCGATTTCGACTTCGAGTTCACTGTCATCGATGACCTTGGTCACCTTGCCGACGATGCCGCCGCCGAGAACGACCTGATCACCGCGGCGAATATTGGTCAGCGTTTCCTGGCGCTTCTTCATCTGTGCGCGCTGCGGACGGATAAGGAAAAAATACCAGACCACCATGAGCGGCGCAAACAGGAAAAGCATTTCAAGGCCGGAACCCAGCGCCGACGTGCCGCCCGCTGCATCCTGGGCAAAAGCTTGACTAATGAACATATAAAACTCCTCAACGATTACGGCACGACCTCGTATGCCGCCCCAGCTTTCAAGCCGCCGGAATATAGTGGGGAACGCCGGGATTGCAACAGATGCAGGGCCCTCGCCGTACCGATTCCGGACCTCTTAACCTTTATGGGCGCCAAACACCATGCTAGGCCGGGCGCAAAACAGAGTTTTGAACATCAGACAAGCGGAAGAAACACCATGATTCGAGAAGAAACGGCCTCCCTGCTTCTTTCAGAACTGCGCCGGCTCACCGATGCCGTCGAACGGCTGGCGGGACCGGCGCCCGCCGCAAACGACTGGAATGCGGCGGATTGTTTTGTCTGGGCGCCGCTGAACTCTTTCCTGCAGCCTGTTGCCCGCCCCAACCGCATCGCGTTGAAACTCATCCGCGGCGTCGATCATGTCCGCGACATTCTCCACGAAAACACGCTGCGTTTCGCGGAAGGTTTCGCCGCCAACAACGTGCTGCTGTGGGGTGCGCGCGGCATGGGCAAGTCTTCGCTGGTGAAGGCCGTTCACGAAGATGTGCGTGCGGCAAGCGGTGTTTCGCTCAAGCTGGTGGAAGTGCACCGCGAGGACATCCACACCCTGCCCGCCCTGCTCGACATCCTCAAGGCCTCGGGCCAGCGCGTCATCGTTTTCTGCGACGACCTCTCCTTCGACCATGACGACACCGCCTATAAATCGCTGAAGGCCGCGCTCGACGGCGGCATCGAGGGACGTCCTGACAATGTGCTGTTTTATGCGACCTCCAATCGTCGCCATCTTCTGCCGCGTCACATGATGGAAAACGAGCAGTCCACTGCCATCAACCCATCCGAAGCGGTTGAGGAAAAGGTGTCGCTCTCCGATCGCTTCGGCCTCTGGCTCGGTTTCCACAAATGCGGTCAGGAAGATTATCTGACGATGATCGACAGCTATGCCACGCATTTCGATCTGGGTCTCGACCGCGAGACACTGCATCACGAGGCGTTGGAATGGGCAACCACCCGCGGCGGCCGCTCAGGCCGTGTCGCCTGGCAATATATTCAGGACGCCGCCGGCCGCCTCAGGAAACCGCTCGACAGATAACACCACGGTGACATCGGGCGAAACGCGGTGTCGTTACGACCACACCGCGTGTCGTATTCCCGAACGCCACATCTCCCCTCTCATGGTTTGCTGCACCCATGAAGTCATCTGCCCGCGGAGGAGCGGACAGGTACGGTGTTCAACCATGGAGGAGATGGATATGAGCAGGAACAGAGGCGTCGTCTACATGCGGCCGGGTCAGGTCGAAGTCCGCGACATCGACGACCCGAAGCTTGAGGCGCCGGATGGCCGGCGCATCGAGCACGGTGTCATTCTCAAGGTGATTTCCACCAATATCTGCGGCTCCGACCAGCACATGGTGCGCGGCCGCACCACGGCGATGCCGGGCCTCGTTCTCGGTCATGAAATCACCGGCGAAGTCATCGAGAAGGGCATCGACGTTGAGATGCTGCAGGTTGGCGACATCGTTTCCGTGCCGTTCAACGTCGCCTGCGGCCGCTGCCGCTGCTGCAAGTCGCAGGATACCGGCGTGTGCCTCACGGTGAACCCGTCCCGCGCCGGCGGCGCTTATGGCTACGTCGACATGGGCGGCTGGATCGGTGGTCAGGCGAAATATGTCACCATCCCCTATGCCGATTTCAACCTGCTGAAATTCCCGGATCGTGACAAGGCGATGTCGAAGATCCGCGACCTCACCATGCTCTCCGACATTCTGCCAACCGGCTTCCACGGCGCAGTGAAGGCCGGTGTCGGCGTCGGCTCCACTGTTTATGTCGCCGGTGCCGGCCCGGTAGGCCTCGCGGCTGCCGCCTCCGCCCGCATTCTGGGTGCTGCGGTCGTCATGATCGGCGATTTCAACAAGGATCGTCTTGCCCACGCTGCGAAAGTCGGCTTCGAACCCGTCGATCTCTCGAAGGGCGACCGGCTGGGCGACATGATCGCCGAGATTGTCGGCACCAACGAGGTGGACAGCGCGATCGACGCGGTCGGCTTTGAAGCGCGCGGCCACGCAGGCGGCGAACAGCCGGCGATCGTTCTCAACCAGATGATGGAAATCACCCGCGCCGCCGGCTCGATCGGCATTCCAGGCCTTTATGTCACCGAAGATCCGGGCGCGGTGGATGATGCTGCCAAACAGGGCAGCCTGTCACTGCGTTTCGGCCTCGGTTGGGCGAAGGCGCAATCCTTCCACACCGGCCAGACACCGGTGCTGAAATATAACCGCCAGCTCATGCAGGCGATCCTGCACGACCGCCTGCCGATTGCCGACATCGTCAACGCCAGGATCATTGCGCTCGACGATGCCGTACAGGGCTATGAGAGCTTCGATCAGGGCGCAGCCACCAAGTTCGTGCTCGATCCGCATGGCGACCTGCTCAAGGCGGCCTGACGCCTGCACCGGAAAACCGGTGTAATGAAACCGCCCGCTATAAACGGGCGGTTTTCCATTGGCGCAAATGTCCCCTGTCGGAGACACTATTTCTCGCCTTCTCCCAGTGACTCCAGCTCGGCCATTGCCTCGGAAGAAAGATAAGGCCTGAACAGACTGGATACCTGCCGCAGCCCCCACTCCAGTTGCTGCGACCCGAATTCGCTGACACCTTCCTGCAGATTAAGATAGGACGCCCAATAGGTCGAGACGATCCACAAATTCGTCAAAACCGCCTCGCGCTCCGCTTCGGGAATGTCCACCAGCTCCGCATTCTGCATCCGCGTGACGATGTGGCCGACCGCCAGACGCATGGCGGCGCTTATGGTTCGGACGGGCTCCACCAGCCCCGGTGCCAACGCCACCAGACCGACAAGATCGCGAAAAAGGAAGCGGTAGTTCCAGACGAGAGAGAACCACTGCCACAAAAAGCCGGCATAAGTCGCCGCAGCCGCCTCGTCCGCTCCGTCAACAGTCGCGACGAGCGCCAGCGCATCGTTTTCGAAGCGGGCGAACAGGGCAAGGACCAGCGATTCCTTGGTGCGGAAATGATAATAGAGATTGCCCTCGTTGATTTTCACATCGCCGGCGATTTCGGCCGTTGTCACACGGTCCGGGCCACGTTCGTTGAAGAGACCGAGTGTAACATCTAGAATTTTTTCACGTGTCAGGGATCGCCCCGGCCGTTTCGCGCCGTTTATCATAGAAATTTCACCCCACCATTGAAAATTAAGGCGTACACCTTAAATTACCGGTATAAGGTAAACACCTTAACAGCATGTTGCCATTGTTCAACGCGCATAAAGGACCCGCAGATGACCGACACCGGCCTTCGCAACCCCTCGCCCGAGGCGATCGGGACACAAACCGTATCGAAGCTCGCCACCGCGCGTCTCGCTCTCTCCATTATCCGCAATCCGTTGAAGGCGTTGCCGCCGGAAATCTTTCATGAACCGGCGGTTTTCACTCGCCTTGGCGATACGATGCGCGTGCATCTCGCCGATCCCGTTTTGATCCACGAGGCTCTGGTCAAGAACGCCCATCTGCTTGGCAAGGGTGAAGATGTGCGGCGCGTCCTCGGCCCGGCCCTCGGTCAGGGACTTCTGACCGCCGACGGGGACCATTGGAAATGGCAACGGCAATCCGTCGCAGGCGCTTTCCGCCACGAAAAGCTGTTGGATCTGCTTCCGGTCATGATCGAGACGGCACGACGCACGGAAGCGCGCTGGCGCTCTCCTTCCATTGGTGACATCGACGTGGGCCACGAAATGATGCGAACCACGTTCGACATCATCGTCGAAACGATGATGTCCGGTGGATACGGAATTGATGTTGCGCGGGTCGAACAGAGTATTACCGATTATCTGAAACCGACAGGCTGGACCTTCGCGCTCACCATGCTGGGGGCGCCGGAATGGCTACCTCATCCTGGCCGGCGCAAGGCCCGGATCGCCGTCGGTTATCTGCGCGAAAGCCTTGCGAAGGTGATTGCCGGACGGCGGAAAAATCCATCCGAAAGGAACGACCTCGTCTCGATGCTGCTGGAGGCCAGGGATCCTGAAACCGGACGCATGATGACCGACACGGAAATCGTCGACAATCTCCTGACATTCATCACCGCCGGCCACGAAACGACGGCGCTCGGTCTCGCATGGACGTTTCACCTTCTGTCGAAGAACCGTGAAACGGAGAGAAAAATTCTCGAGGAAATCGACACCGTCACCGCCGGTGAACCGGTCGCGGCGGAACATATCGCCGGCCTGACCTATACCCGACAGGTGTTCTCGGAAGCTATGCGGCTTTACCCGCCAGCTCCGGTCATTACACGCACGGCGCTTGAAGACTTCAGGCTCGGCGGGCATGATATTCCGGCGGGCACCGTTCTTTACGTGCCCATCTATGCCGTGCACCGCCACGCCGCCTTGTGGGACGAGCCCGAGCGCTTCGATCCGTCGCGCTTCGGACCGGAAAAGACGAAGGCGCGCCACCGCTATGCCTATATGCCATTCGGGGCGGGACCCCGCATCTGCATCGGCAATGCTTTTGCGATGATGGAAGCCGTGACGATCCTGGCCGTTCTTCTGCAAGGCCTTCACCTGGAAAACAGGTCAACGGCAACTGCGGCACCGCTGATGCGGGTAACATTGCGGCCGGAAAGTCGCCTGACGATGCGGATCGTGCAACGGAAAAACAAATCGCCCGCGGCGTGAACCACCGCGGGCGATGAATGGAGGCCCCCTGGGTCACCGAACGGTGACGATCACAGGTCGACGTCGAGGATCGCCATCGAGAAATTGTAGGAACGGTCGCCGTCTTCGTCATCGATGTAAACGACGCCGAGAAACTCTTCGCCAAGATACACTTCGGCGGAATCGTCCTTGCGCGGACGCGCCTTGACCACCATCGTCGGGTTGAAGGTACGCTTGAAGTAGGCGTCGAGTTTTTTGATTTCGTCGGCTTTCACCACTATTCTCCTGTGCGGTTCGCGTTGGCCCGCTTTTGGCATGGGACAAAGGCCAAAGTAAAGTGAAAGCGGCAGGTCATCCGTGTCTTCCACACGGACGACGGCAAAAAACCCGGCCACCTGTCAACGCGACAGTGCCGCTCAGATATCGGCTCCGATGAGCTGGTCCATCAGGCGCGAGGGTTCAGAACACCCTGCTTCTCCCACCACCCGCGCCGGCACTCCGGCAACCGTGGTCTTCGGCGGAACCGGCTTCAGCACCACAGATCCTGCGGCGATGCGCGAGCAGCTGCCGATTTCGATATTGCCGAGGATTTTCGCCCCCGCGCCGATCATCACACCGTTGGCGATCTTCGGGTGGCGGTCCGCCCCTTCCTTGCCGGTACCGCCGAGGGTGACGCCATGCAGGATGGAGACGTTATCGCCGATGACTGCCGTCTCGCCGACCACCAGCCCGGTGGCGTGGTCCAGGAAGATGCCCTTGCCGATGCGTGCTGCGGGGTTGATATCGGTCTGGAAAATGCTCGAAGACCGGCTCTGCAGATAAAGCGCGAAATCCTTGCGGCCTTTCTGCAGCAGCCAGTGGGCAAGCCGATGGGTCTGGATGGCCTGGAAACCCTTGAAATAAAGCAGCGGTTCCATGAAGCGCGTGCAGGCCGGATCGCGATCGTAAACGGCCTGGATGTCGACGCGGAGAACGCTTCCCCATTCCGGCCAGTCATCCAGCATGTCCTGGAAGGTCTGACGCAACAGCACGGCCTGTATGTCCGGATGGTCGAGAAGTTCGCAGATACGGTAGATCACACATTCTTCGAGAGACCGGTGGTTGAGGATCGTCGAATAAAGAAAGGCTGAAAGCAGCGGATCCTGTGCGGCGGCGCTGCGCGCTTCATGCAGCAGGCTGCCCCAGATCGGGTCGACGATCGCCAGCTGTTCAGGCTGACGGGCCTCGGTACGTGCGACCATGAACGGTCTCCTCGTTTGCAGTGGTCGTTCTTTATACAGAAAAAGACGTGCATTAGAAATGGGATTCGAATGACGACTTTAAAGGCGGCACGGCTTCAGTTTTTCTTCATGCAGCTTGAAAAACCGTTTCTTGCCGAACTGCGCTTTGCCGCGCTTCTGCGCGGAAAGCCTGCCCCGTTTTTCCTCGAAAATGCGTCAACTCAGAACGAACGGTAGAAATCCAGCACCGCCGCCTTGAACACGCGGTCGCCGACGGCCAGCATGTGGTCGCGGCCGGGAATGTCGATCGCCCGCGCGTGCGGCATGATGGCAGCGAGCTCTTCACCGGAGCCAGCAATATCGTCCTTCGTTCCGACCGCGATCAGCGTCGGCGCATCTATCTTTGCCGCCTGGTCGCGCGTGACGAGAACCCGCGATGTCTCGATGCAGGCGGCAAGCGCCAAGCGGTCGCTTTTCGTCTGATCGGCAAAGGCTCGGAACATGCGGCCGCGCTCATGGGTCACGACATCGAGCGAAGGCGCGAGAAGCGCCTCTGCGATCGGGTCCCAGTCGCCCACACCTTCGACCATGCCGATACCGAGCCCGCCGAAGACCAGAGAACGCACGCGCTCGGGATGCGCCATGGCCAAGAAGGCGGAAATGCGCGCACCCATGGAGTAACCCATCACATGCGTCTCTGCGATGCCGAGATGGTTGAGCAGCGCCACCGCATCTTCGGCCATGACGGACGGATAATAGGCCTCCGTATCATGCGGCTTGTCGCTTGCGCCATGGCCGCGATTATCGATGGCGATCACCCGGTAGCCGGCATCTCCCAGCGTCTTCAGCCAGCCAGGATGGACCCAGTTGACGTTGGCGCTGGATGCAAAGCCATGGATGAGCAAAACCGGGTCTCCCGCCGGATCGCCTTCGTCAAAATAAGCGAGGCGAAGGCCGTCATGGAAAAAATCGGAAAACTGCGGCGTGTTGAGATTCATCAAGGACATCCTTTTTGCCGGACCATATGGCAGGAATTAGCAATGTTGAACATGTTTTGCTGACGATTTTTATGGAGATGCAATGCGTTTGAGGCTACATATCCGCAACGACGAGCCGGCATGCGAAGCCGGATTGCGGCTCTACAACGATATTGCATTTGGAGACGAACATGGCCGGGCATACCATTCCCCACTTCCAGAACGATGGCGGACACCGCATGATCGAGATCGGCGTCAAGGAATTCATGTGCACCGGCGCTTCCGTTCCTTACGATCATCCGCATATCTTCATCGATATGGGCGACGACAATGAGAAGGTCTGTTCCTACTGCTCCACCCTTTATCGCTACAATCCGTCGCTGAAGGCCGAGCAGACCAATCCTCCGGGCTGCGTTTTCCACGTGAAGGCTGCCTGACCTCCACTTTTCCTGATCGGGGCGCATCATGCCCATGAAATCCGTAGCCATTATCGGTGCCGGCATTGCCGGTCTCACCGCTGCCCTTTCTTTTGCCCGGCACGGTATAGACTGCGACATCATCGAACAGGCCGGCGAACTGACGGAAGTTGGCGCCGGCCTGCAGATTTCGCCCAATGCCGCCCGCATTCTCGCCACGCTTGGCGTGCTGCCTGCCATCGAGGCGCGCTGGACCGAGCCCGTCAGTGTCGAACTCGCCTCCGGAAAATCGCTCGCAACGCTGCTCTCCCTGCCTGTGGGCGCGGTGGCGCGTACACGCTGGGGCGCACCCTATGGCGTGCTGCACCGCTCCACCCTGCAAAGCGCACTTCTCCACGCGGTGACAGATAATCCCCTATGCCGGTTGCATCTCGGCAAACGCATCGAAAACGCGACGGCCGATGTGATTGCCGCAACCACATTCCGCGACCATGATCTGATTGTCGGCGCGGACGGTGTCTGGTCGGCGGCCCGCTTTGCCGTTCCTGCCGCTCCCACCGCTACCTTCTCCGGCAATGTCGCCTGGCGCTTCACCGTTGCCGCCAATGCCGTGCCGTCGGCCATCAACAAAAGCGCCGTCACGGCCTATCTCGGCTCGGGTGGCCATATCGTCGCCTATCCGCTGAAAGAAGTCGGCGGTTTCAACATCGTCGCCATCGCGCTTGGCGCCGATCCCGGTGCAACATGGCGGGCGGAATCGAGCGGTCGGCAGAAAGCCCTGCTTCTTGAACAGTTTCGCGGCTTCAGCCCTGACATCGTCCGGTTGCTCGATTCGTCCGAAAACCCGACCTTCTGGCCGCTCTATCAGGCCGGCCCCGGCCGCTGGCACAATGGCCGGGACACGGTGCTGATCGGCGACGCAGCGCATGCCATGATGCCGTTCGCCGCCCAGGGGGCAGCCATGGCGATCGAGGATGCGTTTGAACTCGCGGGAACCATGGTGGGCAGCGATGCTTCAGCCACCCTGCCCGCGCCGCAGGCTCTTGCCGCCTTCGAGGCCCTGCGCCTGCCGCGCATAGAAAAGGCCCGCAAGCGGGCCTCTCTCAATCGTTTTGCCTATCACGCCACAGGCCCGGTGCGTATCGCGCGGGACTTCGTGTTTTCCACGCGTCCCACCGACGCCTTCCTGAAGGACTTCGACTGGCTCTACGGCTATCGCGCCACGGGCTGAGGTCAAACCGCGGCCGCGGCTGCAAAGCCGGCCTCGAGGTCCTTCTTGAGATCGGCGACATCCTCAAGCCCGATCTGCAGGCGGATGACCGGTCCCTCCGAGGGACCCTTGGCGATGGTCCTGTCGACAAGCGAGACCGAAACGGCAAGCGATTCGTAGCCGCCCCAGGAGTAACCGAGCCCGAAAAAGGTCAGCGCATTCAGGAACGCGGCCGCCGTCTGCTTGTATCTGCCTTCTTCCGCCTTCAGCACGAAGGAGAAGACGCCGCTTGCACCCTTGAAATCGCGCTTCCAGAGATCGTGCCCTGCAAAGCTCGGCAGCGCCGGATGCAGCACGCGCACGACGTCGTCCCGGCTCTCCAGCCATGTGGCGATGTCGAGCGCGCTTTTCTGATGGTGCGCCAGCCTGATTCCCATCGTGCGCATGCCGCGCAGGATCTGATAGGCATCGTCCGAAGTGACGCAGATTCCGAGATTGGTATTGGCCTGATAAAGCGCCTTCCAGTGCTTTTCATTGGCCGAGACGAAGCCCATCAGCACATCCGAATGGCCCGAGGGATATTTGGTGGCAGCGTGGATGGAAACATCGACGCCAAAATCCAAAGGTTTGAAATAAAGCGGCGTCGCCCAGGTATTGTCCATCGTCACAACACAATCATGCCGATGAGCGATATCGGTGATCAGCCTGACATCCTGAATTTCGAAGGTGTTGGAACCCGGCGCTTCCAGATGCACCAGCTTCGTGTTCGGCCGGATGAGAGCCTCTATGCCCTCCCCTATGGCCGGATCGTAATATTCCACTTCGACACCCAGCTTCTTCAGCATCATATTGCAGAAGCGACGTGTCGGAAAATAAACGGAATCGACGATCAGCGCGTGGTCGCCAGCGCCGAGATAGGCAAGGAACGGGACCGTGATGGCCGCAAGGCCCGAAGGCACGAGAATGGTTCCGGCAGACCCTTCCAGCTCATTGACGAGATTGCAGAGCGCATCGGTCGTCGGCGTGCCGTGGGTGCCATAGGTATATCTCTGGTTTTCGGTCGAAAGCGTCTCCGCGTCGGGAAAAAGCACCGTCGAGCCGCGCACGATTGGCGGATTGACGAAACCGAAACAGTCAGCGGGATCATTGCCGCCATGGGTGAGGCGCGTATTCACACCTGCGGCGGAAAGCAGGTCATTTGTCTTGGTCATTTCAGATCAGCTTTCGAAGGAACATTGACGCGTGCGACAATGCTGAGAGCGAACCGCAAGGTCAAGTCCCGCCGGGACGCAACAACCGCCGGGATTGATCCATCGCCAGCCAGAATACAACAAGTATACAAATACTGTGCAAGTGCAAATTTCCGCAAAAATATGCTTATATTTTCACCCTTTGCACACTTCACGACCAAATTTTGGAAAATTCCGTTTTATAGGCACAATTATTGCCCGCACGTCTTGACCCCGCTGCCAATTGCGATTGTGATAGAAAAAGCGGATCGAAAAGATCTCGCTGAAGGGGGAGCTGGGGCAGAACAAACATGCCGGTCCTCTTCCAAGTGACGATAACAAACAAAGGTTGGGAAAAATGAAAAAGGCAATTCTGTCGGCCGCCATCGGCGCAGCAGTTTTGGGAGGAGCCTCGGTCGCTTCGGCTGCGACGCTTCAGGATGTGAAGGGCAAGGGTTTCGTCACCTGCGGCGTCAGCGCCGGCATTCCGGGATTCTCCAATCCCGATGACAAGGGCGAGTGGTCCGGTATCGATGTGGACTATTGCCGTGGTATTGCCACAGCGGTTTTCGGCGATCCTTCGAAGGCCAAGTTCGTCGCACTTTCGAGCAAGGACCGATTCCCGGCTCTCCAGTCCGGTGAAGTCGACGTTCTGACCCGTAACACCACCTGGACGATCAGCCGCGACACGTCGCTGGGCTTCAACTTCCGTACCGTCAACTACTACGACGGCCAGGGCTTCATCGCCAAGAAGAGCCTCAACGTGAAGTCCGCTCTCGAGCTTTCCGGCGCCGCCGTCTGCGTACAGACCGGCACGACCACGGAGCTCAACCTCGCCGACTACTTCAAGACCAACAATCTGCAGTACAACCCGGTGGTTTTCGAAAAGGAAGCCGACGCGACCTCTGCTTATGATGCCGGCCGTTGCGACGTCTACACCACTGACCAGTCTGGCCTTTACGCGATCCGCCTGAAGCTGAAGAACCCGGAAGAAAACATCGTTCTGCCTGAAGTCATCTCCAAGGAGCCGCTTGGTCCGGCCGTTCGCCAGGGTGACGACCAGTGGTTCGACATCGTCAGCTGGGTTCATTACGCCATGGTCAATGCCGAAGAACTTGGCATCACCTCCAAGAACGTCGACGAGCAGAAGAACAGCGCAAATCCGGACGTGAAGCGCCTGCTCGGCACGGAAGAAGGCACCAAGATCGGTACCGATCTCGGCGTGACCAATGACTGGGCCTACAACATCATCAAGCTGGTGGGCAACTACGGCGAAGTCTTCGACCGCAACGTCGGCGCCGGCTCGCCTCTGAAGATCGAGCGCGGCCAGAACGCGCTCTGGACCAAGGGCGGCCTGCAATACGCACCGCCGGTCCGTTGATCGGCCCCATCATCGGCTAGATCATAAGGAGGCTGGGCAACACCCGGCCTCCGCTTCAAATTATATAAATAAGCTCGCAAAGAGCATATAAAAGGGAAAGGTGCCTATGGCAGGCAACGCGGTCAGTTCGCAACGATCGCGCGCGCAAAGCGCGTCGTCACTTATCTACGATCCACGCATACGCGGCATTTTTTACCAGGTCCTGACGGTCGTCATCCTGGCCGCCTTCGTCTGGGTCATCGTGACGAATACGATCACCAATCTTCAACGTTCAAACATTTCATCCGGCTTCGGGTTCCTCAACGGACGCGCCGGCTTCGACATCGGCCAGTCGCTGATCGCTTATACCAGCGATGCGACCTATGGCCGGGCGCTGCTCGTCGGCATTCTCAACACGATCCAGGTTGCGTTTTTTGGCATCATCGCCGCCTCGATCATCGGTTTCATCGTCGGTATCGCCCGGTTGTCCAACAACTGGCTGATCTCGAAGCTCGCGCAGGCCTATGTGGAAATCTTCCGCAACATCCCGCCGCTGCTCGTGATCTTCTTCTGGTACAAGGGCGTCATCTCGGTCCTGCCGCAGGCACGCGAATCGCTCGAGCTGCCGCTCGGCACCTACCTCAACAATCGTGGCTTCTTCTTTCCGAAACCGCTCTGGGGGGACGGAATCTGGCTCGTGCCGCTGGCCTTTCTTGTCGCCGTCGTCGTCAGCGTGCTTGTTTACCGCTGGGCGAAAGCCAGACAGGAAAAAACCGGACAGCAATTCCGCACCGGAATAACGATAACGCTGCTCGTCATCGGATTGCCGCTCGCCACGTTCCTCGCAATCGGCGCGCCGCTGACATTCGATTACCCCATCGCCGGACGCTTCAACCTTTCGGGCGGCGCCGTCGTCGCGCCTGAATTCATGTCGCTGTTCCTGGCGCTGTCCTTCTACACTGCCTCCTTCATCGCCGAGATCGTTCGCGGCGGCATCAAGGCCGTGGCGAAGGGGCAGACGGAAGCTGCCGACGCGCTTGGGCTTCGCTCCAGCACCACGACACGTCTCATCGTCGTGCCGCAGGCCATGCGCATCATCATTCCGCCGCTGACAAGTCAGTTCCTCAACCTCACCAAGAACTCGTCGCTTGCGGTCGCGGTCGGCTTTGCCGATATCGTCTCCGTTGGCGGTACGATCCTGAACCAGACGGGTCAGGCGGTTGAAGTCGTTGCCATCTGGCTGGTCATCTACCTCTCGCTGTCCCTGCTCACGGCCGTGGTCATGAACTGGTTCAACGCGAAAATGGCTCTGGTGGAGAGATGACGATGACGATCAGCAACCACGCCTTCGTGCGCCAGACCATTGAGGAAGCCCGCCCCGCGCCATCGAGCGCGGTGGGCGTAACCCACTGGCTGCGTACCAAGCTCTTCGCCACGCCCAAGGATACGGTGCTCACCGTCCTTGCTATTGCCCTCCTCGTCTATATCGTGCCGCCGATCATCGAGTGGCTGTTTATCGACGCGGTTTGGACCGGCAGCGACCGTATTGCGTGTCTCACCGCTTCACAGGGCGGCGCGCTTCCGGACGGACAGTCCGGCGCCTGCTGGGCCTTTGTCTCGGCCAAGCTCGGACAATTCGTCTTCGGCCGTTACCCCATTGACGAGCGCTGGCGTCCCATCCTCGTGATGGTGACGTTCGCGATCCTGCTGGTCCCGATGCTCATTCCCAAGGCGCCGTTCAAGCGTCTCAATGCGCTGGCGCTCTTCATCATCCTGCCCTTCATTGCGTTCTTCCTGCTCATCGGCGGCGTCTTCGGCCTGCCGAAGGTGGAAACGCAGCTCTGGGGCGGCCTGATGGTCACGCTCATCCTGTCCTTCTTCGGGATAACGGTGTCGCTGCCCTTCGGCATTCTTCTGGCTCTCGGCAGACGCTCGAACCTGCCGGTCATCAAGATGCTCTGCGTCCTCTTCATCGAGGTCATCAGGGGCATCCCGCTGATCACCGTCCTGTTCTTCGCCAGCATCATGCTGCCGCTGTTCCTGCCCGACGGCTGGACTTTCGACAAGTTCCTGCGTGCGCTGGTCGGCGTGTCGCTGTTCTCCTCCGCCTATATGGCGGAAGTGATCCGCGGCGGCCTGCAGGCCATTCCGAAGGGACAATATGAAGGTGCGGACTCGCTCGGCCTGAATTACTGGCAGAAGACGAGGCTGATCGTGCTGCCGCAGGCGCTGAAGCTCGTCATTCCGGGCATCGTCAACACCTTCATCGGGCTTTTCAAGGACACGTCGCTGGTCTCGATCATCGGCATGTTCGACCTGCTCGGTATTGTCACACTCAACCAATCGGATGCGAACTGGGCCACGCCCGTCACCGCCATGACTGGCTATATTTTCGCAGGCTTCGTATTCTGGATATTCTGCTTCGGCATGTCGCGATATTCGCTGTTCATGGAACGGCACCTCGACACCGGGCATAAACGATAAGGGACGCTCAAAATGGCAGAAACCCAGGCAAAAAAACTGACCGTCTCGGCGACGGACGTCGCAATCGAAATCACCGGCATGAACAAATGGTACGGCGATTTCCATGTGCTGCGTGATATCAACCTGAAGGTCATGAAGGGCGAGCGCATTGTCATCGCCGGTCCTTCCGGGTCGGGCAAATCGACCATGATCCGCTGCATCAACCGTCTGGAAGAGCACCAGTCGGGCAGCATCGTCGTTGATGGCATCGAGCTTACCAACGACCTCAAGAAGATCGACGAGGTGCGCCGCGAAGTTGGCATGGTGTTCCAGCACTTCAACCTCTTCCCGCATCTGACGATCCTCGAAAACTGCACGCTGGCGCCGATCTGGGTTCGCAAGATGCCCAAGAAGGAAGCCGAAGAAGTGGCGATGCACTATCTGAAGCGCGTGAAGATTCCCGAGCAGGCGCATAAATATCCGGGCCAACTCTCCGGCGGTCAGCAGCAGCGTGTGGCGATTGCCCGCTCGCTCTGCATGAAGCCGAAGATCATGCTCTTCGATGAGCCGACCTCGGCGCTCGACCCGGAAATGGTCAAGGAAGTGCTTGATACCATGGTCAGCCTCGCAGAAGACGGCATGACCATGCTGTGCGTGACCCACGAAATGGGCTTTGCGCGTCAGGTCGCAAACCGCGTTATCTTCATGGACCAGGGCCAGATCGTCGAACAGAACTCGCCCGCCGAATTCTTCGACAATCCGCAGCACGAGCGTACCCGCCTGTTCCTCAGCCAGATACTGCATTGAGAACAAGCATCATCGGACGGGGCCTTTGGGCCCCGTTTTTTTATGACGACAACCCAGCTCCAGATCTGGCGTGATCTTTGGCTACTCATGACGCCGCGCTTCTCCCGTCCCGGAGCCACTTGAGTGAATCACTGCCCATCCACGCGTTCCCACACATCATTCTCTTCCGTTAGAAGCGCAAAACCGCGGGACCAAGCACGCTTTAACCTTTTGTTACGAAACAAGAATCCTTGTTTTTCAGGGCTTCTGGCCACCCGTGTCATTTTTTTGTCAAATCATGCGTTTTTCCGCTTGCGGAGCAACCGGAGCCTGACTATAAGGGCGCCACACCACAAGCGCACGCGCCCTTCGTCTATCGGTTAGGACGTCAGATTTTCATTCTGAAAAGAGGGGTTCGACTCCCCTAGGGCGTGCCACTTCCTTTGCTGGTTACCTCCGACACGACGAAATCATTCGATAAAATCGCAATAATTCCAGCATCTCATCATTGCTGCGGAACCGATTTGCCGTCGGCACGTTAGATGCCTGTCCCCCCGATGGAAGGCAAGCCGGACGAAATGCCGCCGCGCAATTCACCCGGCTTGCCTTTCCCCTCTCCCAGATCATCAGGAAGTCCCGGGCTTCGGCAGAGCGTTGCCAGCTCAACGGCCACGATGCTGGGCTTTGCCCACTTGCACCGCTTCGTCGCGTCCCGTGCCGCGCGAGATTGGAGCGATAATTCAAGGATTTGGGCCGGTCCGACCGGGTTTTCCACAGCCCGTTCCGCCCTGCCAAAAAAACTCGCCGCAAAGCGAAAAAAATCAGTTTTTCCGCTTGCGGAGCAACGGGAGCCTGACTATAAGGGCGCCACACCACAAGCGCACGCGCCCTTCGTCTATCGGTTAGGACGTCAGATTTTCATTCTGAAAAGAGGGGTTCGACTCCCCTAGGGCGTGCCACTTGCTTCTCCCTTAAAATCAGCAGCATAAACGTATATCTTCACGCATCGCGTAAAGATATCCCGTTGTAGTGCATAGGTCAGCGACAACCGTTGGCCGGTGACAGCCGAGATAGATTGGTGGCCCCTCTCAGGGCGCGAAAGCGGCGTCCAGAACACGCAGTTGAACCCGCCTTTGCCCCTGCCAGAGATCGGCGCCCACAGTACCCGCGACGTGAATATTCCGTCCGCGGGCATTCATGAGCATCTGTCCCAGGGGCGCCTCGGCGGCGCGGAACGCGATTCCGTCCAGCCGTGAGCCATCCATGGCCTCCAGCGTGATCTTGACGTGGGATGCGCCCACCAGCCGCACATCACGCAGGCGATGCGCCGGAACAGCAAAGATCGGCTGAGAATGACCGGAACCATAGGGACCGGCCTGTTCTAGCTGGTCGACAAGCTGCAACGTAGCCCCCGAAGCGCCGATGGCGCCATCAATCTTCAATACGCTGCTCTCTACCAGCTCGTTTACGGTCTTTGCCGCGGCTTCTTCGAAAAAGGTCCTGAGCTTGCCGAGATTGGCGCGCTCAACCGTGAGGCCTGCCGCCATGGCGTGACCGCCGCCCTTGACCAGCAGGCCGGCCTCCACGGCAGCGCGCACCATCCGCCCCATGTCGAAGCCGGCGATCGAACGGCCGGAGCCGGTGCCCTTGCCGGAGGGATCGAAGGCAATGGCAAAAGCCGGGCGGCGGAAGCGATCCTTCAGGCGCGAGGCCAACAAGCCGACAATGCCGGGATGCCAGTTTTCACGCGCGGTGACGATAACACCGGCACCCGAGCCGTCGCCATATTCGAACAGGGCCTCCGCTTCGGCCTCCGCCAGCATCGCCGCTTCCATCGCCTGTCGCTCGCGGTTCAGCTCGTCCAGCCGCTCGGCAATCACCTCGGCCTGCGAGGAATCATCGATCGTCAACAATCGGCTGCCAAGCGCAGCGTCGCCAATACGCCCCCCGGCGTTGATGCGGGGTCCGATCAGGAAACCGAAATGATAGGGTGTCACAGGCCCGCCCAGCCCCGCCTTCTTGAACAGCGCGGCAAGGCCGGCATTTTTCATGTGGCGTGCGGCAATCAGGCCCTTCACCACATAGGCGCGGTTCAGCCCTTTCAGGGGAACCACATCGCAGACCGTCGCAAGCGCAACGATGTCGAGCAATGACAGCAGATCGAGCGTGAAGGCCTGGCGGTGCCGCCTGTCCTTGAGAACGCGAAGCGTGGCGACGAGCACGAGGAACACCACGCCGGCGGCACAGAGATGCCCCTGCCCCGACAGATCGTCCTCCCGGTTGGGATTGACCAGCGCCACCGCCGGCGGCAGTTCCGTACCCACCTGATGGTGGTCTATGACCACAACGTCCGTTCGTGCCTCTTTTGCCGCCTTGAGCGATTCATGGCTGGTGGATCCGCAGTCCACCGTCACGATCAGCGTCGCGCCATTGGCGGCCAGCTGCTGCATCGCCGCCGGGTTAGGCCCGTAACCCTCGAAAATTCTGTCGGGAATGTAGATCTCGGGCGTCAGCCCGAAATGTGCAAGAAACCGGTACATCAACGCGGAGGAAGCAGCGCCATCGACATCGTAATCACCGAAGATCGCCACCTTCTCACCCGCTTCAATGGCGCGCACAAGCCGCTCGGCGGCCTTCTCGCAATCGGTCAGCACATGCGGGTCGGGCATCAGGGAGCGAACGGTGGGATCAAGGAACGCCAGGGCATCATCCACCCCCACACCGCGCCCGGCGAGCACCCGGGCGATCAGTTCCGGAATACCGTGGACCTGTGACATCGCCAGCGCACGGTTCTGCCCGGCCTGATCCAGCCGAGACACCCACCGCTGTTCTGTTGCCGACCGCTCCACGCTTAAAAATGCGCGGGCCACGGTATCGGCCGGCTCCATCATTACCATCCTGTCCATTCGTCCTGTCATTCGCGCCAACAGGCGCTCTAATGGTTAGAACGGGCTAAATGGCGATGCTGCGTTTTTCAAGCAAAAACGCGCCTTGACGAAATCACGTCGAGAAAATCGAGAAAAAAGGGCTGACAATCGAGACGGCCGCGACAAGCAGCAGCAGCGAAAATACCGCGAGCGAACACCAGTTACGCTCATATTCGGCCATATCGAATTCCATGCTGCGAATATTGTCATTGGCATTGTGCGGCCGCGCCCGGTGATGGCTCGCCGGAGCGCCCTGGCGCTTGTTGTCCTTGAACAGGATGATCGATGTCACGGCCACGCCTCCCTCGCTTGGTGAACACGATTAACCATAAGGCCGAATCGCCCTGCTTTCCAGCGCTTCACGCACCGTCCCCTCAAATTTTGCGGCCACCAGACCGCAGGAAGGCGCCGGTCCCCCAAGCAACAAAAAACCGCGTTTCCGGATGGAAACGCGGTTTTTGATCTCACGACAGTAGCGTCGCGCTTCAGGTCCGCTCGATGCGGATGACCTGGGGCTCGCTGACGAGATATTTCTCGTTCTTGATCGCTTTTACCGCCTTGCGGATCGCATCTTCCATTGTCGCGTGCGTAACAAGGATGATTGTCTGCGGCGCGCCTTCCACGTGCACGCGCTGGCGCTGCACGATGGATTCCAGCGAAATGTTATTGTCAGCCATGCGGCTGGCGATGGAGGCGAACACACCGGCCTGATCCTTCACCGTGAGGCGGATGAAGTAACCGCCCTCGTGGCTCTTCATCTTGGCGCGGCGATAGTCCGTCAGCGATTTCGCCGGACGGCCGAGTACCGGCACACGCTGTGCACCGGGACGGCTCTTGGCGATATCGGCGATATCGCCGAGCACGGCGGATGCCGTGGCGTTGCCGCCGGCGCCGGGTCCGACCATCAGCAATTCACCGAGAATATCGGATTCGATCGCCACGGCGTTGGTGACGCCATCGACCTGCGCGATGACGGAATCAAGCGGCACCATGGTCGGATGGACGCGCTGCTCGATACCGGATTCGGTGACCTGCGCCACGCCGAGAAGCTTGATGCGATAGCCTAGATCGGCAGCCGCCTGGATGTCCTCGATCGAAATATTGGTGATGCCTTCGAGATAAATGTCGTCGGCAGCGATCTTGTTGCCGAAGGCAAGCGTGGTCAGAATGGAAAGCTTGTGCGCGGTGTCGTTACCTTCGATATCGAAGGCGGGATCAGCCTCTGCATATCCCAGCCGCTGCGCTTCCTTCAGACAGGCCTCGAAGGACAGGCCTTCTTTCTCCATCTTTGTGAGGATGTAGTTGCAGGTGCCGTTCATGATGCCGTAGATGCGCGTCACGTGATTGCCGGTCAGCGATTCACGCAGGGCCTTGATGACGGGAATGCCGCCAGCGACCGCCGCCTCGAAGTTCAGAAGCGCGCCCTTGTCTTCGGCAATGGTCGCCAGTTCGACACCATGCTTGGCCAGCAGCGCCTTGTTGGCTGTCACCACATGGAGACCGCGCGACAGCGCTGCCCGCACCGCATTTTCGGCCTGTCCGGAAGCACCGCCGACCAGTTCGACAAACACATCGATGTCGGCTTCGCTCGCCATCTGTTCCGGCGTGTCGAACCAGGTAATACCCGTGAGATCAATGCCGCGGTCACGCGAACGATCACGCGCGCTTACCGCAATAATCTCAATTGCGCGTCCGCAGGTAATCGCAAGTTCGTTGCTTCTCTGCTGGAGGATGCGCACGAGCGAAGCGCCGACAGTGCCGAGCCCCGCTATGCCGATTCTCAATGAATCTGCCATGGGTATGTTCCTGATTGCTGGTGATGGTGGCGGCCGAGACCCGGCCGCCCTGGGTTTGCCCTTATCTGTGGGCGTTGAGCGAAACGACGTTGTGCATCGTTTCGTCTGCGGTCGACAGGAAACGCTTCAGATTGCGCGCTGCCTGACGAATTCGATGCTCGTTTTCCACGAGCGCGAGACGGACGTAATCATCGCCCATCTCGCCGAAGCCGATGCCGGGAGCAACGGCAATATCGGCCTTCTCGACCAGAAGCTTGGAGAATTCCAGGCTGCCGAGATGGCGGAATTTTTCCGGGATCTTCGCCCAGGCGAACATGGTGGCCGCCGGCGGCGGTACTTCGAAGCCCGCCTTGCCGAAGGTGTCGACCATGACATCGCGACGGCGGCGATAAACATTGCGCACTTCGGCAATGTCCGAGCCGTCACCGTTCAGTGCATGGGTCGCAGCAACCTGGATCGGTGTGAAGGCGCCGTAATCGAGATAAGACTTCACGCGGGTCAGCGCCGCGATCAGCCGCTCGTTGCCAACGGCAAAGCCCATGCGCCAGCCGGGCATGGAAAACGTCTTCGACATGGAAGTGAATTCCACCGCAACGTCGATCGCACCGGGAACCTCGAGAACGGAGGGCGGCGGATTGCTTTCGTCGAAATAGATTTCCGAATAGGCAAGGTCGGAAAGCACGATGATCTCGTGCTTCTTCGCAAAGGCGATGACGTCCTTGTAGAAATCGAGCGACGCGACATGCGCCGTCGGGTTCGAAGGATAATTGACGATCAGCGCCAGCGGCTTCGGAATGGAGTGGCGCACGGCGCGCTCCAGCGGCCCGAAGAAGCTGTCGTCAGGCTCGACATTCATCGAGCGGATAACGCCGCCCGCCATCAGGAAGCCGAAGGCATGGATCGGATAGGTGGGGTTCGGACACAGGATCACGTCACCCGGCGCGGTGATGGCCTGCGCCATGTTGGCGAAACCTTCCTTGGAGCCGAGCGTGGCGACGACCTGCGTGTCGGGGTTCAGCTTAACGCCGAAGCGGCGTGCATAATAGGCCGCCTGCGCGCGGCGAAGACCGGGAATGCCCTTGGACGAGGAATAACGATGGGTACGAGGGTCCTGAACGACCTCGCAAAGTTTGTCGACGATGGCCTTCGGGGTCGGAAGGTCGGGATTGCCCATGCCGAGATCGATGATATCGGCCCCGGCCGCTCGCGCGCTCGCTTTCAAACGGTTGACCTGTTCGAAGACGTATTGCGGCAGACGCCGGACCTTGTGAAACTCTTCCATCTCTTTCCTCATGGGAATGGACCGGTTCTTCCGGTCCATAACGAAGGTTCGTTTTTGTTGTTAAACGCCGCCGACACGAACCGACCCGGCAGGCGTTATTCATTGTAGCGCAAAGCACGGGAAAACCCACAAGGGTTTTCTCGCGCCAACGACGCCTAGCGGTGATCCGCCCGTCCTACCGGCACCGCCTTTTCAAGCCCTCCGGCAAGGCGGATCGCGCACTATGATCAGGGAACTTGCATAACGCCAGATTCTGGGAAAATGCAAGGCAAGCCATGCTCAAGAACGGCCATTCCTGTCGTTCAGCCGCGCTCGCCCTTCACAATTGCCGCGCGGATGACCGAAAGCACGCGCTCCGGCTTGATATCCGTGCAGACCAGCTGGCTCGGATGCCCGTCCCAGTCGCCCGGCGGAAAGGCGCGTCCGTCCGGCTTCTGGATGGTCTGGCCGTCGGCAAGACCGCCGCAGACGACGCGCACCGGGCCGCTGCGGGTGGTAAACAGTTCCGGCGCGACGAGATAAACACAGGCGCAGCTGTCGTGCACCACCATGCCGTCACCGGTACGGGTCTTGTAGAAATCGATGTAGAATTGCGACAGGTCCGAAAGCAGCTGCACCGGCTTGCCGCCCGCCTCTGCCATCTCAGCCATGAAGGCGCTGGTCATCACGGTTTTTGTCGTGACATCGAGACCGACGACAACCACGCGCCACGGCGCGGTGAAGACAAGATCGGCCGCTTCCGGATCGCCATGAATATTGGCCTCGGCTGCCGGCGAGACATTGCCGTTGATGTCGAAGGCGCCGCCCATGACGATGACTTCCTTCACCAGCGCCGCGAAATCAGGTTCTTCTCGCAAAGCCAGCGCCAGATTGGTCATGCGGCCAACGGCAATAAGCGTCACTTCACCGGGATTGGCCTTAACCGTCTCGATGATGAAGCGATGCGCAGGCCGCGGGTCGAGCGGCAGGTCGATGGTCGCTGGAATGTCGATATCGCCAAGGCCGTTTTCACCATGGATAAAGGTCGGCCAGTGGCCTTCCTTGCGGGCCGGATCGAAGGTCACGCCCGCCCCTTTCGCGACCGGCGCGGTCATCTGCCATTCCCGCTTGAGGAAAAGCGCATTGCGGGTGGTGATGTCGATGGGCGCATTGCCGAAAACGGTGGTGACGCCGATCAGATCGATATCGGGGTGGCGGTGCAGGAACAGAAGCGCCATGGCATCATCCACACCGGGGTCCGTATCGAATATCACTTTATGCATAATGCCCTCATCCACATGTGTCAGGCGCCATCCGTCGTTCCGGCGACGCGCCACGGAAACATAACGATAAGCGGCAGCACCGCAATCCCCCGGCGCCCCTCAGACCATACAGAAAAATATTGCGCGACCGCGTTTTCGGTGAAAGAAGGGGCCTCTCCTTCCGCCTGCCCGGACATGCCAAGTGCAAGACATCGCCCTCAACGTTTTCCTCGTCCTCTTCTGCGTCGCCATTTTCGCCGGCTTTATCGATTCCATTGCCGGCGGCGGTGGTCTCATCACCATTCCGGCAATGATGATCATGGGAATACCGCCACTCGATACGCTTGGCACGAACAAGCTGCAGGCACAGTTCGGTTCGGCCTCCGCCACTCTCGCTTACGCAAGACGTGGCCATGTCAATCTGAAAGAGCAATTGCCGATGGGGTTGATGGCGATGGCCGGCGGAATGCTGGGGGCGCTGACGGCCGCCTTCGTGCCTGCCGATCTTCTGCGCACCATCATGCCCTTCCTGCTGATCGCCATAGCGATCTATTTCGCCTTCAAGCCACAGCTCAGCGATGTAGACAGCCATCGCCGCATCACACCGCTGGTGTTCGGATTTACCGCCGCGCCGCTGATCGGCTTTTATGACGGCGTCTTCGGTCCGGGCGCCGGTTCCTTTTACATGCTCGCCTTCGTGGCACTTGCCGGTTTTGGCATGCTGAAGGCGACAGCCCATACCAAGCTTCTCAATCTGGGCTCCAATTTCGGCGGGTTCGTCGTCTTCGCGATGGGCGGCGCGGTTTTGTGGAAGCTTGGACTGGCAATGGGGTTCGGCCAATTCATCGGGGCGCAGATCGGGTCGCGTTTCGCCATGAAAAACGGCGCGAAAATCATCCGCCCGCTTCTGGTTCTGTCGTGTCTGGCCATGGCGACGAAGCTTCTGATTGACGCCTCGTCCGCCTGGTCCATCGCCACGATCTGGGAAACCGTCTTCCCGAAATAAGGGACTGATAGGGCGCGTTCAGCCCGTCCTTCGGATATCAGGGGAGCTTGGGGTCAACCCGCAGCGCGGCGCCTGCGATCGGCAATTTCGCGGATGACCACCATGGCACCCACGAGCTTGTAGGCGGAAGAGTAACAAGGCGACATTTCGAGCGACTTGACGATTGTGCGACCGTTCTGGTCTTCCGCATAGGTATATTTCGACGTATCGCCCTTGAAGCAATTATCGAGCTTTTCCCTGAGTGCGTTCTGGAAACGGTGGACACCGACGAGTTCGGCGATGTGGCAGCCGACGAGCCCTTCCGGCGCATTACGCTGGAAGGCGTCGAGCGCATTGGCAAAGGACACGCGGTAACCGGGGGACACGATGACGACAGGCTCATCGAGATCGTTGAGCATATCTTCATCGAGGATCAGATGGCGGTGGTGCCATTCGAGGCTGTCCGCATCTTCGTCACCGATCACTTTTGCCTTGAGCGGCATGCCGACGTAACGGTCGACGAGCGTTCGCAGAAGTTCGGAATTGCGCTGCACGCAGCCAAGGTCTTCCGCCTCGTGGTTGAGGAGATCGATAGCAAAACGGAACTGCTCGCGAATGTCTTCGGAGCTTTCGGTCTTGCGTCCGACGACGCGCTCGAGAAGCTGCTCCAGTTCACGCTCCAGCACTGCGATCTTGTCGGCCTCGTTTTTACCAACGGCAGATTGCAGTTCCGTATAACGCAGCCAGAACAGCTCAATCAAATCTTTCAACCCAACTCTCCCTGAACGGGCAAACATCCCGATCCTAATCCGAAAGGATAGACCAATTATCCCTGATAATAGCGTCTCCGCGCTTAAAAATGACGTAACGAAGCACGAAAACACGGCGGGGATTGTTGTTCAAAATATCACAGCCGCTGCTATTTTTTCAATTTCGATAATCCATGAACGAAAAATGAGGTTCCACTACTATGGAAAAATTTCGAAAAGCACAGTTCCTGCGCCTGATTTTGTGAAAATTGCTCTGAGAGCACGAGCCAGCCGGCATCCTCAAATCTGGTGCTTAACGTCCCACCGGTCGTGATACCACAGCCATTGGCCGGGATATTCGCGCACCCAGCTCTCCACCTTGTCGTTCAGAAGCTGCGCCGTCGCCTGAATGTCGACATTGCCCTTGTCATCGCGCGGAATCTCAACCTTCGGTTCGATTTCCAGCCGGTAGCGATTATCGGGCAGGCGCACGCAACGGGCAGGATAGACATCGCAATTGAACTGCCGCACCAGCTTGGCGAGAAGCGGATTGGTGCGAACCTCAAGTCCGAAGAACTTCGTCGTCAGTCCCTTGCCGAATTTCTGGTCGACGAGCACACCCACACCACCGCCCTTTTCCAGCTGCCGCGCCAGCGCGAAGGAGGAGCCGGCATGCGAGGGCACGAGATTGCCCATGCGCTCCTTGCGGAAACTGAACACTTTCTCGGCCACAAAGGGATTGTTCGGTGGCCGGAACAGCACCGTCACATCGAGACCGAAAGCCGAGCCGGCAACCGGCAGCAGTTCGAAATTGCCGCTATGGGCGGTAAAGACGATGAAAGGCCGCGGATTGTCGCGCAGCTCGAGGAAGGTCGGGATGCCCTGGACCTCGATGCGTCCCGGCTCGTTCTTTTCCGGATCGAAATCGAACAGCCGGTCGAGAAAGACATATTCCGCCGCCAGCCGACCCATATTGGCCCAGCTGTCCATGGCGATCTCGAGCCGCTCTTGTTCGGACTTCTCCGGAAAGGCGCGCGCCAGATTATGGAGCATCAGCTTGTGGCGGCCGGTTTTCGGCCCCACGAAACGTGCCAGCCTGTCAGCGGCGCGAATGCCCGCATCGGCGGGAAAGAGCTTCAGCAGGTTGAGAAGGCCGAAGGCGAATGTCGCAATCAGCCACTGCCGGAAGTGGTCCAGTTTCAGGACGATCCGTGTCAGGAACAGCTTCAAGATGCTCAGTCCATCCGCAGCACGATCTTGCCGAACACCTGACGCGTCTCCATGCGCTCCAGCGCCCGGTCAATATCGTCAAAGGTCACTTCGGTGTCGATAACCGGATGCACGATGCCACGTGCCATCTTCTGCATGGCGTTGGCCATGTTCTCCATACGGCAGCCGAAGGAGCCGAGCAGTTTCAGCTGCTGCTGGAACAGCATCATCAGGTTGATGTCGGTGGAAACACCGGATGTGGAACCGCAGGTGACGAGACGACCGCCGCGCTTCAGCGAGAACATCGAACCCGCCCAGGTATCCTTGCCGACATGCTCGAACACGACGTCGACGCCCTTCTTTTTCGTCAGCTTGCGCACGACGCCTTCGAAACGGTCGGTGCGATAGTTGATCACATGATCGGCCCCGAGCGCCTTCGCCCGTTCGATCTTGTCGTCGGAACCGACTGTCGTGATGACGGTGCAACCCATCTTCTTGGCAAGCTGGATCGCCGCCGTGCCGATGCCCGAACCGCCGGCGTGAATGAGGATGGTTTCGCCGGACTCCAGCTTGGCATTGTCGAACAGCATGTGCTCGACCGTGCCGAACGTCACCGGCGCGAGAGCGGCACCGACGGCGTCGACGCCATGCGGCGCCGGCACGAGCTGGCGGGCAGGAATATTGATCTTTTCCTGCGCGAAACCGTCGAGATGGAAACCGTGCACGCCCTGGACATGTTCGCACAGATTGTCACGGCCTTCGCGGCAGGGTTTGCACAGCCCGCAGGTGCGCGCGCCATAGATCGCGACCAGCTGGCCGGGCAGCACGTTGGATACGCCCGGACCGATGGCTTCCACCACACCCGAGGCTTCCGCACCGATTGTGAGCGGCATCTTGCGCTTGGCGAAAGCCATGCCGCGCCAGCCCCAAACATCGATGTGGTTGAGCGCCACGGCCTTGACGCGCAGCGTTACCTCGCCCGGCGCCGGCGCATCCGGTTCGGGCAGATCCACTTTTTCGAGCTTCCGGTCGTCGACGAGTTGAAGAGCGCGCATATATAAGTCCTTCGCCCGAAGGCGTTATCTAAAATCATTCCAGCAAAACTCTGTAACGGTTTTGCGGCTGGAATGCGAAATCAAAGAAACGGGCGCGTTTCCGCAAGTCATTCGGAAACGCCCCTGTTGTAACGAACCGGTTAAGCCGGTTCCCGCGTCATGACAAGGCTTGCATTCTGCCCGCCGAACCCGAAGGAATTCGACAGAACCGCACCCACCTCGGCATCCCGCTTCACATTCGGCACCACGTCGAGCGTGATGGTCGGATCGGGATTGTTATAGTTGATTGTTGGTGGCAGCGTGCCAGTCAGCATGGTCTGCAGCGAGAACACCGCTTCCACAGCACCTGCGGCGGTCAGCGTATGGCCGATCATCGACTTGTTGGACGACAGCGGAATGTTCTTCAGGCCTTCACCGAAGACCGCAAGCATCGAGCCATATTCCATCTTGTCGTTCTCAGGCGTCGAGGTGCCGTGGGCGTTGATATAACCGATATCGCTTTCGGCCACGCCCGCATCGGCCAGTGCCGCACGGATCGTCGCAATCGCCGGGCCGCCATCGGGCGAAGAGCGTGTACGGTGGAAGCTGTCAGCCTTTTCCCCTGCACCCTTGATGATGCCCAGCACCTTGGCGCCGCGAGCGACGGCGGCTTCGAGCGATTCCAGCACCAGCGTTGCGGCACCTTCGGCGATCACGAAACCATCGCGGTCCTTGCTGAACGGCTTGGAAGCCTTTTCCGGCGGATCGTTCTGGGTCGAAAGGGCAGACAGCAGCGAAAAGCGGATCAACGCCTCGGCACTGACAGAACCATCGGTCGCGACCGTCAAAGCCCGTTCGGCGCGGCCCTGTCGGATGGCCTCGACGCCAAGCTGGATCGCGGTCGCGCCGGATGCACAGGCGGTCGACAGGGTAACCGGCAGACCGCGCGTACCGAAACGGTCAGACAGACGCTCGGAGATGGCACCAAACAGCGCTGCTTCCTGGAATGCCGGATCGGGACGCTGACGGAAGGCCGTCAGGAACCGCTCATAGGCATCACCCGGCTGGGCGGCTGGCGGAGAGCGGTCGGCAAGCTCGAAACGGGCACTCCATTCCGGCTCGATCGGCGGCGCTGCGAGAAACAGCGGGCCGTCAAAGTCACCGGAAATGCCGGCCTGCGCCAGCGCCTCGATGGTGGTTTCGCGCGCGAAGGCATAGGAACGTTCGACGGAATTCGGAACCGGAATATCGATGAAATCCACCGTGCCGCTGATCCGGGTCGAAAGCCCTTCAGTCGGGAAACGGGTGATTTTGTGAATGCCTGACTTACCCGAGGTCAGCGCCGCCCAGTTATCGGCAAGCCCCTGACCGAGCGAGGTAATGATGCCCATGCCGGTGACGGCGACGATCGGGCGACCGAGATGATCCTTAAAATTGGTCATGGTCTTTCTCCTCACACGTCACGGGACAGAACGGCGACACCTTCGCCGCGGACATGGCCAACAGTGGTGACGACAGCCTCGGTCGCCGCCTCGCCCATTGGCTTTTCCGCATTCGCGTCGAAGGTAGGAACCTTGGCACCGCTTTCAAGCGTCAGCGCCGCCAGAGCGAGGCCGAGCGGAAACTGCGCCTCAAGTCCATGGCCCGTGACACCGCCGAAACCGCGGATGGCAGCCTTCGGCAAGGTCTTTTCGAGAATGTGCTTCTCACGGGCCGTAACGCCGTCATAACCGCTGGCGCCGGAGAAGACGACGGTCGCGGCGCTGTCCGTTGCCGGGGCCAGCAGACGCTCCATGCGCTTTTCCATTTTGCCGTCGTCGCGGCTGCCGCGATCACCTTCGATGGCGTCGATGCGGGCATAGATGCGCGCACCGCGCTCGCTGGCATGCTTGCGTGATTCCAGCACGAGGAAGGCTCCGAGCGAGCCGGAAACCATGCCGCCGCCTTCCTGGCCTTCGCGCGACCACAGGGGCTGCCATTCGCCCTGCGCATGCGCCCCGATGGCTTCGAACAGCAGGATCATGTCTGGACGTTCGGCAGAGAAGGCGCCGCCCACGAGAGCGTGGCTCGATTCGCCCGAACGAATGCGATGGAACGCGGTTTCGACGGCGGAAATGCCGGCCGCTTCTTCGCCCATGAAGGTCCGGGAAGAGCCGGTGACCTTGTGCACGATGGAGATATTGCCGGCCATCAGGTTGGAAAGCTGGGCGAGAAACAGCGTCGGGCGCAGTTCCGTCGTCAGCTTTTCGTTCAGCAGCTTTTCGCGGTCGTTGCGCTTCAAAGCCTCGTCAACGATCAGCGTATCGACATTGATGTCGCGCTCGCCGCCGCCGGCAGCAACGATCATATCCATGGTGGCGCAGGCTTCGACATTTTCCTTCAAGCCGGCATCATCAAGTGCAAGACCGGCGGCAAAAACGCCGAGACGCTGCCAGTTTTCCATCTGGCGCTGGTCGCCGCGCTTGGCGATCTGTGCCGACCAGTCGATCTCGGGCATGGGATGAACCGGATATGGCTTGAATTTTTCCGTCTCGACAATCGTCGCCGGCGCGGCGGTTCCCGAAAGAAGCGCCACATGCGCCTGGCTGCCAACGCCGTGACAGGTCACGATGCCGACCCCTGTTATCACCACATCATTGTCAGATTTCATCGTCTGTCATCCTTTGCAGCCGGCCCCGCCGAAACGGTCACGGCTATCCAACAGCGGTTGCGAACAACCACTTCATGCGTTGCGGAATAAAGCGCGCGGTGCGGATTGGCAATGGCGAAGACCCGATCCACCGTCGCGAGCCCACGATTTTCGTGCATCAAAACCGGGCCGACAGGAAAAACTGTCTTCTCCGAAACGAATGAAAAAGCTTATTTCCGTGCATCGGCGGCAATCGCCGCCATCAGGCCAACTTCTTCCGCCCGCTTCTTGACGATAGGCCCAAGCGGGATCTCGCTGAAGGGCATGGTGCGCAGTTTCAGCTGCGCGTCGCAGACCTTTTTGCCATCGGAGGTGATCTTTGCCTTGGTAACCGCAAAGCCCGAACCGTCATGCTCAAGCACTGCCTCGATGTCGAGAACAGCACCCGGCTCCACGAAAGTCCGCATCTTGGCGCCATCGACCGACATCAGGAACGGCATGGACGCGAAATCGGAAAATGCCAGAACCAGCATGCCGGAGGCCTGCGCCATTGTCTCGATCAGAAGCACACCCGGAACCAGCGGCATGCCGGGGAAATGGCCTTCGAAAACCGGGCTTTTATCGGGAACAACGGACCGCGCCTTCAACGTGCGCGCCGTCATGTCCACGGCCTCGACCTTGTCGATCATCTGGAAATATTCAAGCAGCATCCGTCCGGCCCGTCTCTGGTCGGTTAGTCATGGTTTGCCCGCAGGCGGCATCAAAAGAAAATGCCCGCCGGAAGCGGGCACCGTCACGTCAGCCCTTGGCCGCGCGCAATTCGTCAATCTTGGCGCAAAGGTTCTTCAGCACGAAGTATTCTTCCGTGGAAACCTTGCCTTCATTGACTTCCTGCGTCCACTGCTCGAGCGGAATCTTGATGCCGAATTCCTTGTCGATCGCGAAAACGATATCAAGAAAGTCGAGGCTGTCGATGCCCAGATCGTCGATCGTGTGGCTCTCCGGCGTAATGGTTTCGCGGTCGATTTCGCTGGTTTCGGCGATAATGTCGGCAACCTTGTCGAATGTAGCTGTCACGCCCATAATCCTTATTGTCGTTCGTATGAATTATTCTTTCTGACGCACCACATAGGCAAGTCGCACAAAAAAGCCAATGGTTTCGTGACGTAACTTTGAAATTTGCCCCAAAACTGTTGCCTAAACAGCAACCGAATGACGGCCGCGCCCATTGCCGAGATAGGTATCGAAGATTGCCGCGATATTACGTACAAACGGCCTTCCCACCTCCGTCACGGCAAAAATATCGGCATCCAGCCGCACCAGACCGTCCCTGTCGCCTGCGGCAAACTGCTGCGCCTGATCCCTCACGGAATGGCTCACCTTGCCGAAACGGTGCTGCAAGTCCGAAAGATCGATAGAGAAATCGCACATCAACCTTTCGATCACATGCGAGCGCAGATGATCGTCCTGCGACAACTCAATGCCTTTCACGGCGGCAAGACCGCCCTCACCCACCATGCGCTGATATTCACCGGTTGCCACCATGTTCTGCACATAACCCTGCGGCAGCCGGCCGATGGATGATGCGCCAAGCCCGATCAGCGCATCGGCAGTATCGGTCGTATAGCCCTGAAAATTCCGCCGCAGGGCGCCGGCTTCGGCGGCCTGGGATAATGTATCGGTCGGCCGGGCAAAATGATCGATGCCGATCTGGCTGTATCCGGCCTGCCTCAGCATCTCCCCCGCCATCGTCATCTGGCGGTAGCGTTCGGCAACATCGGGCAGCGCATGTTCGGGGATCAGCGACTGGTGTTTCTTCATCCAGGGAACATGGGCATAGCCAAAAAGCGCGATGCGATCAGGGGCAAGCGATACGATCTGATCGACGGTTCTTTTCAGTGTCTCGCATGTCTGGAACGGCAACCCGTAAAGAATGTCGCAATTGACTGAGTGAACGCCCCTCGCCCGCACCGCATCCACCACGGATCTCGTCTGCTCGAAAGACTGGATGCGGTTGATGGTTTTTTGCACTTTGTCATCAAAATCCTGCACCCCGAGGCTAGCCCGCGACATGCCGATGGCGGCAAGCGCGTCATAGCGGCTGTCGTCCAGATCGTTGGGATCCATCTCAACGCTGATTTCTGGTGCCAGCCCGAAAGTGAAGTGACGCCGCAGACAGTCCATCAGGTCCTGCATGTCCTGCGGGTCAAGCATGGTCGGCGAGCCGCCGCCGAAATGCACGGCACTCACCACGGCGTCAGGCGAAACAAGTGCGCCGACCGCAGCAATTTCCTGCTTAAGTGCTTCAAGATAAATAGCAATCGGCTCGTATTTCAGCGTATGCTTGGTATGGCAGGCACAGAACCAGCAAAGCCGGTCGCAATAGGGAATATGCACGTAAAGCGACAGGCGATTCCTGTGACCGAGTGCGCCGAGCCAGCCGCGATAGGTCGTATTATCGATTCCCTCGTGGAAATGCGGCGCGGTCGGATAGCTCGTGTAACGCGGCACTGCCCCGGAATATTTGTGAAGAAGGTCGATATTCATCACCCGATTTGCCTTTTATCAAGAAAATGTCGATTTCCCCTCTTTCAGTAGCGGCTGCGACAGTTTGCAACTTTGACTTCAATCAAATTGAGCCATAAGTTCTTGCTAAAGTAGACGCGGGGACGACGGCTACAGCGCACACGCCTTTAAAGAGACCGGATTTGATATCCAGGGTCGCAATCGTCCCGCAAAGCCAGCATTGGAAAAGGCTTATGGACACGCTGCAGAAGACCATCCACAATTCGGAAGAGCCGGTTGTTTGCCGCTCCTGCGAGGCGCGTCACGGCGGTCTTTGCAGCACGCTGACACCGCAGCAGCTTTGCGATCTGAACCGCCATTCCAGCCGCAAAAAGCTGGAGGCCGGCAATGAGCTTCTCGGCCAGGGCGAGCTCGTCACCTCCTACGGCAATATCCTGAATGGCGTGGTAAAGTTATCGAAAATGATGTCGGATGGCCGCCAGCAGATCGTCGGCCTGCAATTCGCACCGGATTTTCTCGGCCGTCCGTTCATGGCGGAAAGCAAGATGACGGCGGAAGCCGCAACCGATGTGGAAATATGCCTCTTTCCGCGCCGCGTCGTCGACCGCATGGTCTCCGAAGTGCCTGATATGGAACGCAAGCTGCACAGCCAGTCACTCAAGGAACTGGACGAGGCACGTGACTGGATGCTGACACTGGGGCGCAAATCGGCGCAGGAAAAGGTTGCCAGCTTCCTTTATATGATCGCCACCCATATCGATCCGGAAAACGACGACAAGTCATGCTTCGACCTGCCGCTCTCGCGTGCCGACATTGCCGATTTCCTCGGTCTCACCATCGAGACCGTTAGCCGGCAAATGACAAAGCTGCGAAAGGAAGGCATTATCCGCATCGAGAACAACCGTCACATCACCGTGCCCGATCTCGATGCGCTGAGTGAAGCGGCGGGCAACGACTGACAGCCGCCCCCTCGATCATCGCCCCTGAAGTGCGGACGTTCCGAAATTGATGTGCGGCGCCCGCGCCTGAGCTGGTGCGAGCGCAAAACCGGCAAGGACCAGCAAAGCGGCGATGCATTTCATGATATTTCACCCTGTGCGCCGCTTTTTCAGCGGCCTGTTTGTTATGGCTGCACCATAAGCTGCAAACCGCATCCATCCGCTTAACATCTTCGGTAAGCGGAAGGTTCAAAGGCAGGGTAAAGAAGGAGTTATGATTGCCGGGCCGACAGGACCTTCAGCCGTGATTGTCGCTGTAGGACGTTCGGCATCCCCGCTTGTTTCTTCTCCCCGGCGGGGAGAAGGTGGCCCGACGGGCCGGATGAAGGGGCAAACGCGGAGATATGCGGAGAGCTTGCCCCTCATCCCGCTGCCGCGGACTTCTCCCCTATGGGAGAAGAAACAAGTGACATGCACTCGCCCAGCTCGTCACTGCGATGCAGGCGTTGCAACCGGCTTCTGATTTTCTGCCAGCGCCCGCAGCTCGGCCACCCGGCGCTTATATTCGGCTTCCGATATCTGGCCGTTGCGCCGTGCCGCGCCGAGGCGAGACAGGCTCGATTCCATGGTTGAGGCTTCGTCGTCGCCCATCTGCGTGCCAGCGGCCGTCAGCGGCTGCGAGAACGTCGGATAGGTCCCGGTGTCGCGCTTCTGGCTTACCGCGGTGTCGCTGACCGGACGAGGTCCGACGATTTCAGCCGTCGGACGGCGCATATGGGCGGGCGCGACAATCGGCTCGGGCGCCTTGCAGGCGGCAAGCGTGGTGACGAGCATGGCGCCGGAGAGCGAGAGGAACGCGATTCTTGCGGCGCTTTCCGCATATGTTCCCCATGTGCCGCATTTGCCCATGTGCTTGCCCATCGTCATGTTCCGCCTGTAAGGATATCTGCCGATATCGAATTCGACCGCGGTTCGGCCCTTTGCGGCCTCCCCTTGCTGGTGGAACTTGTATTCGTTTTCATGCAGAATGTGCAAACACAAATTTGGTGGAGGATGGTGCATGGCAGGTGTTGACGGCGGGGGCACGAAAAAGGGTGACAAAACGCCCGGCTTCGACGCCAGTACCGCCGAGGCCTACCTGATCCGCGACCCCGAAACCTTCGCGATCAACATCGCACGCGCGCTCGAAAATCTCGGCAAGGCTGCCGGTGAATGGCTGGCGCCACGCGAACGCGGCGAAATTCCGCAGACGAGCGCCGATCCCGTGACCGATCTGGTCAAGACGCTCTCCGATGTCGCCGAATATTGGATGGCCGAGCCGAAGCGGTCACTGGAAGCGCAGACCCATCTGCTGTCGAGCTATTACGATCTGTGGTCGAAATCGGTGGCGCAATTTTCCGGAGCCTCCGATTCGACCTCGGAGAAAACGGCCGAAAGCGGCCCTGCACAGCGCAGAAGCAAACGTTTTGCCGATGCCGACTGGCAGGCCAACCCGTTCTTCGATTTTCTTCTCAAGGCCTATCAGACGACCGTCGGTTTTGCAGACCGGATGGTGACGGAGGCGGAGGGGCTGGATGAGCACACCCGCACCAAGGCGCTGTTTTACATGCGGCAGGTGACAGAGGCGCTTTCTCCGGCCAATTTCGTCTTCACCAATCCGCAGGTCTTCCGCGAGACGGTAGCCTCCAGCGGCGCCAATCTCGTCAAGGGCATGGCGCAGCTGGCGGAGGATGTCGCGGCCGGAAACGGCCATCTGAAGCTTCGCCAGACCGATTACAGCAAATTCGTCATTGGCCAGAACATTGCCGTCACGCCAGGCAAGGTCGTTGCGAAAAGCGCGCTTTGCGAAATCATCCATTACGAGCCGACGACGGAAAAGGTCTTCAAACGGCCGCTGCTGATCGTGCCGCCCTGGATCAACAAGTTCTACATTCTCGATCTCAACCCGCAGAAATCCTTCGTCGGCTGGTGCCTCGAACAGGGCCACAGCGTCTTCATGGTATCCTGGATCAACCCGGATGCCGGTCTGGCCGAAAAAGGCTGGGACGATTATATCAGCGAAGGCATCGACTTTGCGCTTGATACCATCGAGGAACGGACTGGCGAAAAGGAGATCAACGCCGTCGGTTATTGTGTCGGCGGCACGCTTTTGGCCTCGGCGCTGGCGCTGCATGCACAGCAGGACAATGAGCGCATCCGCAGCGCCACGCTGCTCGCCGCCCAGACCGATTTCATCCATGCCGGAGACCTCAAGGTCTTCGTGGACGAAGGTCAGCTGGCCGCGCTCGACAGACACATGCAGGCCGTCGGTTATCTTGACGGTTCGATCATGGCCACCGTCTTCAACATGCTGCGCGCCTCCGATCTTATCTGGCCCTATGTGGTCGATAATTACCTGCGCGGCACCGAACCCCTGCCATTCGACCTGCTCTACTGGAACTCCGATTCCACCCGGGTGACGGCTGCCAGCCACTCGTACTATCTGCGCAACTGTTACCTCGAGAACAATCTCGCCCGCGGTCTGATGCGCGTTGCCGGCAAGCGCATCAATCTCGGCGACATCAACATACCCGTCTACGATCTCGCCACCCGCGATGACCATATCGCGCCCGCGAAATCGGTGTTCACGGGTGCTGCCCTGTTTGGCGGGCCGGTGGAATTCGTGCTCGGCGCTTCCGGCCACATTGCCGGCGTCGTGAACCCGCCGCAGCTCGAGAAGTATCAGTATTGGACGGGGCCATCACCAGCCGGAGACTTCGACGCCTGGCAGGCCGCCGCCACACCTCATAAGGGTTCGTGGTGGGTGCACTGGCAGAACTGGATCGAAAGCCAGAACGCCGAGAAGGTAAAGGCGCGGAAACCGGAGGACGGCAAGCGCCCGGTGCTCGGCGATGCGCCGGGAACCTATGTTCTTTTGTAGAATATTTGTGAAAAAGATGACCAGTACACGGCAGAAAGGCCTCTTCCACAGGCGTTCCCCGTCACCCTCATCCCTGTGCTTGTCACAGGAATCCAGTAGGCGCCGGTCTACGCGGCGAAAGACTTGCTTCAGCCCAAGGACTTGGGCTGGCTGGTTCTCTGTGACAAGCACAGGGATGAGGGATAAAAAGACCCTGCAAACACGCAAGCTTACCTCAAGGCATCATGTTCTTCACGCCCCCGCTCGTTCCCGCAACGCTGATCTCCCGCTACAAACGTTTCCTCTTTGACGCAGTTCTGGAAGACGGCACGGCGATAACCGGGTCCTGCCCCAACACCGGCTCCATGCGTGGGCTGACGACGCCGGGTTCCCGCATCTGGCTGTCGCAGCATGACAGCCCCACCCGCAAATACCGTCATATGCTGGAAATGGTCGAGGCCGACGGCACCGTCGTCGGCATCAATACCGGCATGCCGAACCGGCTGGCGGAAGAGGCGATCCTGAACGGCCGTATCCCGGAACTCGCCGGCTATTCGATAATCCGCCGAGAACAGAAATACGGGCGCAATTCCCGCATTGATTTCCTGCTATCCGAACCCGGTCGGCCGGACGCCTATGTGGAAGTCAAGAACGTGCATTTCATGCGCGAGAAGGGCCTTGCAGAATTCCCCGATACCGCCACCAAACGCGGCGCAAAGCATCTCGAGGAACTGGGCGATGCAGCGGAAGCCGGTCACCGGGCGGTGATGCTTTATCTCATCCAGCGCGGCGATTGCGACCGGATGCGCATCTGCGACGATCTCGATCCGGTCTATGCGCTGGCTTTCCAACGGGCAATGGCGCGGGGCGTGGAGGCTTATGCCGTGAAATGCGCGGTCACCCCGGCACAAATTTCAGTCAACGGAACGGTTAAGATGGACGAGTGGCGTCCGGCTGTTTTATGAACAGGGACGTAAAGAGACAGAAAGCACTATGATGGTCACCTATATCGACGCCGCCTCCGCCCCCCTCAAGAATACAGGCGTCATCCGCCTCTACACCCCTGAGGATTTCGACGGCATGCGCAAGGCGTGCCAGCTGACGGCGCGTTGTCTCGATGAACTCGCCGCAATCGTCAAGCCGGGTGTGACAACGGACGCCATTGACCGTTTCGTCTTCGAATTCGGCGCCGATCACGGCGCGCTGCCGGCAACGCTCAATTATCGTGGTTATACCAAATCCGTCTGCACTTCGATCAACCATGTGGTCTGCCACGGCATTCCCGATGAAAAGCCGCTGCGGGAAGGCGATATCGTCAACATCGATGTTACCTATGTGCTCGATGGCTGGCACGGCGATTCAAGCCGCATGTATCCGGTCGGCCAGATCAAGCGCGCTGCCGAGCGGCTGATGGAAGTGACCTATGAGTGCCTGCTGCGTGGTATCGCGGCTGTAAAGCCCGGTGTGCGCACCGGCGCGATCGGCGCGGCGATCCAGACCTATGCGGAAGCCGAACGTTGCTCGGTGGTGCGCGATTTCTGCGGGCACGGCGTTGGGCGGCTGTTCCACGATACGCCAAACATCCTGCATTACGGCCGTCCGGACGAAGGTCCGGAAATCCGGGAAGGCATGATCTTCACCATCGAGCCCATGATCAATCTTGGCAAACCGCATGTGAAAGTGCTTTCCGACGGCTGGACGGCGGTGACGCGCGACCGTTCGCTGTCCGCCCAATATGAACACGCCGTTGGCGTCACGGCCACCGGCTGCGAAATCTTCACGCTGTCGCCCGGCGGCTTCGACCGTCCGGGCCTGCCGCCGCTTACCCCTTCATAAGGCCAGACCGCCCATGGCAAGACGCCCCGCCCCGCCTCCCGCCGAGCTTTCCACGACGTCAGGCTTTCAGGCGGGCGAAGGCGATCTCTTCGAAGGGGCGGACGAGCGCGGTTTTTTCGCCGAGCCGCGAAATGCGGTGAAGAAGCCGGTGCCTGTCATCGAGCCGCCGGCGGATGCCGCCCATTATCATGGTCACCGGGACCGGCTGCGGGCGCGGTATCGCGATGGCGGCGACGCGGCGCTTGCCGATTATGAGTTGCTGGAGCTTTTACTGTTCCGGCTGATACCGCGGCGCGACACAAAGCCCATCGCCAAGGCGCTCCTTGCCCGTTTCGGCACGCTGGGCGGTGTACTCGGCGCACCTCTGCCGCTGTTGCAGGAGGTGAAGGGCGTGGGCGAAGCCGTGGCGTTCGACCTGAAACTCGTCGCCTCCGTTTCCCAGCGCATGCTGAAAAGCGAAATCCGCAACAAGCAGGTTCTGAGTTCCTGGTCCTCGGTCATCGATTATTGCCACGCCGCCATGGCCCATGAAACGCGCGAACAGTTCCGCATCCTGTTCCTCGATAAGCGCAATGTCCTCATCGCCGACGAAGTGCAGGGGCACGGGACCGTGGACCACACGCCGGTCTATCCCCGCGAAGTGGTGCGCCGCGCTCTCGAACTATCCGCTACTGCCTTGATTTTAATACATAATCACCCGAGCGGCGACCCGACACCGTCGCGTGCTGATATCGAGATGACCAAGACCATCATCGATACGGCAAAGCCGCTCGGTATCGCCGTCCACGACCATATCATCATCGGCAAGGATGGCCACGCCAGCTTCAAGGGCCTGCGCCTGATCTGAAGCAGACGCGAAGGTTTACACAGGCCTGCAACCCATAAGCGCACGTCAACACAAAATTAACACCTATAAATTAGCATTTCCGAAAATAATAAATCAAGGCATCGAACCTTGGTGCCTTAAGGAACGGGGGTGCTTTATGCGTAATGCAGTGCGTTTCCTTCGCGATCGGTCCGGCTCGAACGCTGTCGAGTTCGCCATTGTCGCGCCAATCTTCTTTCTCGTCCTCCTGACCATGATTGCCTACGGCATTTATCTGATGGCGGCCTATTCGGTGCAGCAGATCGCCGCCGACGCGGCAAGAACGGCGGTCGCCGGCCTTAACACAACCGAGCGCCAGCAGCTCGCCCGGGATTTCGTCGCCAAGAGCGATCTCGGCTACGCCTTCCTGGATAAAAGACACTTCACGGTCGACGTCGCCACTGATCCCGCCAATGCCAACCAGTTCACGGTGAAAGTCGAATATGACGCCCGTGATCTGCCGATCTGGAGCCTCTACAGCTACACCCTGCCCGAGCCGGTCATCCGGCGTTTTTCCACCATCCGGATCGGAGGAGCATGACATGAGGACCATCCATTCCCTGCTCTCCGGTTTCCTGAGGGATCGCGCCGGCAACATCGCCATCTCCGCCGGCCTGACGGCGCCGCTTTTTATCGGCATCCTGGCGATTGGCGTCGATTACGGTTATCTGACCCTGCAGAAGCGGCAATTGCAGCAGACCGCCGATCTCGCGGCCATTTCGGCAGCAGCCAACGTCACCGACGCCGAAAAGACGGTGCAGCAATATTTTGCACTCAACGGCCTGGACCTCGGCGTCAGGACGGCGCAGGGGCTGCTAACGCCAACCGGGCTGCAGCCTTTCGATCCCCGGAATGAGTTTGCCAAAACCCACGGCTACGCCGAGGTTGTCAAAGGCCATTACGAACCGGATGCCAGCCTCCCGGTCGGACAGCGGTTCGTCGAAAACGCCCAGCCGACCAATGCGGTGAAAGTAAACATCTTCGAAAAGGGCCAGATCTTCTTCGCTTCGGCCTTTACAACGCCGCCAAGGATTTCGGCCGCCGGAACCGCCTCATCTCAGAAAGTCGCCGCGTTTTCGGTGGGATCGCGGCTTGCCAGCCTCAATGACGGCCTCCTGAACAGCCTGCTCGGCGGTCTGCTCGGCACCACGGTCTCGCTCAAGCTCATGGACTATCAGGCCCTCGTCGATGCCGATGTCAACGCGCTGCATGTCGTCGAAGCTCTAGCGATCGATCTTGGCCTCACCGCCGGCACCTACAAGGACGTGCTGCAGACGGAGATTACCTACGGCAAGTTCCTGAACGCGCTGACGAAAACGACGGGCCTGCAGCCAGCCGTCGTCACCGTTTTGAAGACATTGGAAAAAACCGCCGGCAAGAGCAACATCAAGCTCAAGCTAGAAGAAATCGTCAATCTCGGCCCCTTCACCGAAAAGCTCATTGGCAGCGGGGAAAATCTCAAGGTCAATGCCAGCGTCTTCGACCTTCTCAATGCCGCAGCCGTTGCCGGTAATGGCGGCAACCAGCTGGCGCTTGATCTCGGCGCTAATGTTCTCGGCCTCGCCTCGGCCAAGGTGACACTCGCCATCGGCCAGCCGCCGGTCGAAACGCCTTCGCTTGCCGTTGGCGGCCAGGGCACCGTGGTCCGTACCGCCCAGACCCGCCTTGCGGTCAATGTCGTGGTGGATGGGCTCCAGGCAATCGCCGGCCTCAAGGTCAATGTCCCGCTTTATGTGGAAGTCGCCCACGCGGAAGCCCGGCTTGCGGACATTCGCTGCACGGGCGGCGGACAGGGAACCGTGGATGTCGAAGTTGTTCCCGGCGTTGCAGAAATTGCACTTGGCAATGTCGATACCACGGCCTTCGCCAATTTCGGACGGGACCCGCGCGTGACAAAGGCGGCAATCGTGGATTCTGCCCTGCTTGCCGTCAACGGCAGCGCCCTCATCAACGCCACCAACATGACGAAGACCAAGCTGACCTTCACGCAGCTGGATATTGCCCAGGGCAAGATCAAGAGCGTCTCCACGAAGGATACCGTCACGACGCTCGTCAGCTCGCTGCTGAAGAACCTTGATCTCGACATCAGGATTCTCTTCCTCAACCTTGGCGGCCTCGGCGTCATCCAGACGGCGCTCGCCAACACGCTGTCCCTCGTCACCGCACCGGTTGATACGCTGCTTTACAACACGCTTCTGGTTCTCGGCGTCAAGATCGGCGAAGCCGATGTTCGTGTTACCGATGTCCGCTGCCAGCAGCCGGCTCTGGTACAGTAAGCCTATAGCCACAGATAAAAATAGCCGCCGAAAATCCGGCGGCTTTATCATTACCAGAGGCTGAAGCGTCCGCGAGCGGGAGCCTCACACTCCCGAAGCCGGACCAGATCTTCAGTCCGGCACGATCAGACCTCGCGCAAGCGCAGAGAGACTTTCAGCTCTTCCATCAAGCGCTGGCGATTGCCAGGCGCTTCTCGTCGCGCCCGCTCTTCATGCGCTCTGACAGCAGGAACGCCAGTTCCAGCGCCTGATCGGCATTGAGGCGCGGGTCGCAATGGGTGTGGTAACGGTCGGACAACGAATCCGCCGTCACGGCGCGCGCGCCACCCGTGCACTCCGTCACGTCCTTGCCGGTCATCTCGATATGGATGCCGCCCGGATGCGTGCCTTCGGCGCGGTGGATCTGGAAGAAGCTTTCGACCTCCGACAGGATACGCTCGAACGGGCGCGTCTTGTAGTGGTTGAGCGTGATCGTGTTGCCATGCATCGGATCGCAGGACCAGACGACCTTGCGGCCTTCCTTCTCGACAGCACGGATGAGCTTCGGCAGGCTGTCCGCCACCTTGTCATGGCCGAAACGGCAAATCAGCGTCAGACGGCCGGCCTCGTTTGCCGGGTTCAGCGCGTCGATCAGCTCGATCAGATTGTCGGGCGTCAGCGACGGACCACATTTCAGGCCGATCGGGTTCTTGATGCCGCGGAAATATTCCACATGCGCATGGTCGAGCTGACGTGTGCGGTCACCGATCCAGATCATGTGGCCCGACGTGGCGTACCAGTCACCAGAGGTGGAATCGATACGGGTCAAGGCTTCTTCGTAACCAAGCAGCAACGCCTCATGGCTGGTGAAGAAGTCGGTCTCGCGCAGGCTCGGATTGCTGTCCGCGCTGATGCCGATGGCCTTCATGAAGTCCATGGTTTCGGAGATTCGGTCGGCCAGCTTGCGGTAACGGTCGGCCTGCGGGCTGTCCTTGATGAAGCCGAGCATCCACTGGTGAACGTTTTCGAGGTTGGCATAACCGCCCATTGCGAAAGCGCGCAGCAGGTTCAGCGTCGCCGCCGACTGGCGATAGGCGTCGAGCTGGCGCTCCGGGCTCGGAATGCGCGAGGCTTCGTTGAATTCGATGCCGTTGATGATGTCACCGCGGTAGGACGGCAGCGTCACGCCATCCTGCACTTCCACGTTGGAAGAGCGCGGCTTGGCGAACTGGCCGGCAATGCGTCCCACCTTTACGACTGGCAGCTGTGCGCCATAGGTCAGCACCACGGCCATCTGCAGGAAGGCACGGAAGAAGTCACGGATATTGTCCGCGCCGTGCTCGAGGAAGCTCTCGGCGCAATCGCCGCCCTGCAGCAGGAAGGCGTTGCCTTCCGCCACATTGGCAAGCTGCTTCTTGAGGCGGCGGGCCTCACCGGCAAATACCAGCGGCGGATAGGTTGCAAGCGTGGCTTCCGTTGCCGCAAGCGCTGCCGCATCAGGATATTCGGGAACCTGCTGGATCGGTTTCTGCCGCCAGCTGCCGGGGGTCCAATTCTGTGCCATGTTCTTACCCTTCTTTCGACCGCGCAAGCGCCGCGCGACCGCCTCGGAAATTTGAGCGGCTTATAGCTCCAAGCACAGGCTTTGCATAGACATCCGCGCGCCGCCCGCCCTCTTTCGGACTGTTTTGATCCGCCATGAAGGAGAAAAATGATTTCAAACGATTTAAATAGTTTCCGTGGATGGTTGCCCATCCCTCCGAAGTCACCGACTTCCGGGCTTGATGCAGAGATATCGGCGCAGGGAATGGGGCAGATGCAAGAGAAACACCACAAGCCGGTCCAGTGGCGAGCAAGGCCAGTTCTCCCATTCGGAAACACACCCGCCTCTTCCGTGGCGGATTTCCATGTGTCTAATCTTCTCCATAAGGAACATGGTTTCGGGTAACATGTCTGTCTCCTTTGTTGGAGACGAGTTAGGTTGCGCCCTGCAGCAAGCATAGAGGCAGGACTGAAAGACCCGTTTCATATCTGAACGGAGAAGACAGGCCCTGATGCGGCTAAGATGCTGCCATGATGTGGAGAGGATGCCGTGACAGAAGTGGACTGGGACGAGTTGAGGCTTTTCGACATTGTCGCCACAGAGGGCGGCCTCGCCGGCGCGGCGGGTAAAGCCGGGCTCAGTGCGCCGACGATTGGCCGAAAGATGATGCTTCTTGAACGCAAAATGGGGCGAACGCTCTTTATTCGGAGTCAGAACGGATACCGGCTCGCACCGGACGGCCAGGTCCTGTTCGAGAAGGTAAGGTCCATGCGCAACAGCGCGGCGGAAATCACTCAATGGCACAGCGACGCTTTTTCGCTACCGATCGTTTCTCTGTCGAGTGACATCTGGATTGCCGGATTCATAGCCACCAATGCGGCGGCCATTCGCGGCCCGTCGGACGCTTTCCGCCTGTGCTGCAAGCAATGTGAGAATGACGACGAGTTGACCTACAAGCGCGGCATGATCGCGATCAGGCACGTCAGGCCAGCCGCCGGGAATTTCGCCGTCCGGAAATCGGTCGACGTTGCCTATTGCGCCTATCGCGCGCGCGACAGCTCAGGCAAGAATGTTGAGCAATGGATTTCGATCGGCACCGAGGTCGCGAAATCCGACGCCGAAAAATGGGTGTTCCGGCATCGGGAACCGCTGATCCACACCTGGACGAATGCCCCTGCCCTTTTGCCGAGCCTGATCCAGAGCGGGGCCGGAAAAGGCGTCCTGCCCTGCTTTATTGGTGACAACGTCCCCGGCCTCGTCCGCGACGGCGAGATCATCGAGGAACTGTCCCATCCGCTCTGGATCATCGTCAACGACGACGACCGGCACGCCCCGGAAATGCGGCTCGCCATAGATCGCCTCGTCGCTCTCCTGAAGGGCAACGAGGTGTTATTCGATGGCAGCCGCCATTATCAGGCAGAGACGAGCTGGAAGCCGGAGCGGAAGATGAGCTAGACCCGCTCGCCGTTTACGACGCGATAGCTCGGCGAATACATCGTCACCAGTTCCTCTGCCGCCGTTGGGTGAACGGCCATGGTGCGGTCGAAGTCATCCTTCGTGCAGCCGGCTTTCAGCGTGATGCCGAGAAGCTGCGCCATCTCGCCGGCCTCATGGCCGAGGATATGCACGCCGACGACCTTGCGGTCAGCGGCATTGACGATCAGCTTCATGATCGTTTTCTCCTGACGACCAGATAGCGTCGCCTTCATCGGACGGAACTGGGCGCGATAGACTTCCAGTTCCGGATATTTCTTGCCGGCTTCCTCTTCCGAAAGGCCGACAGTGCCGATTTCCGGCTGCGAGAATACCGCCGTCGCAATCAGCTCGTGATCCGGCTTGGTCGGGTTGTTCTTGTATTCCGTCTCGATGAAGCACATCGCCTCGTGGATCGCCACCGGCGTCAGTTGTACCCGGTCGGTGACGTCGCCAAGTGCGAAGATGCTGGGCACGTTCGTGCGCGAATAATCGTCAACGACGATCGCGCCGCGGGCGTCCACCTCCACACCGGCATTCTCGAGACCGAGCCCCTTGGTATTCGGATCGCGGCCAAGCGCCAGCATCACCAGGCCCACATGCAGCGAAGCGCCCTGCTTGGTGCGGGCCACGAAACCGCCGGCGCCATCCTTGCTGACTTCCTCGATGATGTCTTCCAGAATGATGCGGATGCCCTTGGCCTCCATCGCCTCATGCAGGCCCTTGCGCATATCCTGATCGAAGCGCGACAGGATTTCCTTGCCGCGATAGATCAATGTCGTTTCAACGCCGAGCCCGTGGAAGATATTGGCAAATTCGACCGCGATGTAACCGCCGCCGGCAATCAGGATCGATTTCGGCAGCTCCACGAGATCGAAAGCCTCGTTGGACGAAATCGTCAACTCATGGCCGGGCAGCGCCTTGTGTTCGTTCGGCGTGCCGCCGACAGCGATGACGATGCGCTCGGCGGTGAAGGTTTCTCCGGTTTTCGTCAGCTTGACGGTATGGGCATCCACGAGTTCCGCCCGGCTGTCGAAAATATCGGCCTTGGCGTTTTCCAGACCCTTACGGTAGAGCCCTTCGAGACGGGTGATTTCCTTGTCCTTCGCCGCGATCAGCTTTTTCCAGTCGAAGCTGCGCTCGCCGACGCTCCAGCCGAAACCTTCGGAATCCCCGAAATGCTCGGGGAACTGCGAGGCGTAGACGAACAGCTTCTTCGGCACGCAGCCGCGGATGACGCAGGTGCCGCCATAGCGGTATTCCTCGGCGATCGCCACGCGCTTGCCGAGCGAGGCAGCCACACGGCCGCTGCGCACGCCGCCGGAACCGCCACCGATGACGAAGAGATCGTAGTCATAAGCTGTCATAGTCAAAACCCCTGATCAAAACCGCCATCAGCCGCAAACGGGCAGCGGTGCATTCACGCCACATATAGGTGCTGCGGCGCACAAATGAAAAGCCCGGTCTTGCGGCCGGGCTTTGAATATTTCTGAACCTGGAAAAGCGCCTTATGGCTTGGCAGCCGGAGCGCCACCCGTGGCATTGTGATCCGCCGGAAGCGGCTTCAGATCAGCGCCGGCGACCTTCTGCAGTTCGGTCATGCTGGCAGCGTTGAGATCGCGGTTGATACCGGCGGCCCAGATATCGGCAGCCTTCATCAGTTCGCGGGTCGCAATCGGGCCGTCCTTCAACAGCTTCTTGCCAGCTTCGCTGCTGTAGAAGGTGGAGATGGCGTTCAGTTCCTCGACCGAAAAAGCACGTGCATAGGTCAGCGCGGCCTCACGCTCGAGATCGGCGCGGCGCGGTGCAAGCTCAAGCGCCTTGGCGTCAACCGTCGCGGTAATCGCATCCTGAACATTCGGCGAAGCCTGAATAAGTTCAGCCTTCAGACGTTCGGCCAGTCCCGGCAGAATGTCGTCGAAACGGTCGGTAACGCCAAGAGAGGCGATCGCCTGCCGCGCGGCAGCAACATGCGCTTCGGAAATTTCCTGGGCGCGTGCGGCAGTACCGAACACGATGCCGGAAATGAGGATCGAAGCAGCGGCAGCTTTGCCCAGTCCCGCTAGTTTGATCATGAAAATCTCGCTCCTGTTATACTGCCTGCATCACGCGGGCGCCTTCAGGGCCAGCGATAATGGCAAGCGATGCCAAATTTATGAAAAGTCCGTGCTCGACGACACCGGGAATCGTGTTCAGCTCGCGTGCTAGCGCTTCTGCATCAGGAATACGGCCAAAAGATGCGTCGAGAATAAGGTGTCCGCCATCCGTCATGAAGACGCCGTCACCGGAAGAGCGAAGCTTTAAGTCACCCGACAGGCCGGACCGCGATGCCAGCTTTTCGATGGCGATGCGGCTCGCAACCTGGCCAAACGGATTGATCTCGATGGGCAGAGGAAAGGCGCCCAGCGTCTCCACAACCTTGCTCTGGTCGGCGATGACGATCACGCGTGCGGATGCCGCCGCGACGATCTTCTCGCGCAGCAGTGCACCGCCGCCGCCCTTGACGAGCCGCAACGCGTGGTCAACCTCATCCGCACCGTCAATGGTCAGATCCAGTTCCGGCAATTCATCGAGAGATTTCAGCGGAACGCCAAGCTCGACGCACAGACGCGCGGTGCGCTCGGATGTCGGCACGCCCTCGACCTTGAGGCCGGCGGCGACCTTCTCGGCCAGAAGCCGGACGAATTCCTCGGCCGTCGAACCCGTGCCGATACCGAGCCGCATCCCATCCTGTACATGGGACAATGCGGCCTCGGCGGCCTTGATCTTCATCTGGCGGGCATCCATGTGCCTGAAACTCCGGTAGCTTTGTCGTCGCCGTGCTGTTTACACGGGTCGAAAGCCAAACGAAAGCCTTTTTCAAGGCAACGAACAGAACGTTGTGATGCGGTTGCAAAGACAGGAGGCTTTGCCTAGGCTTGGCGCGAATGAAAGCATGAATAGCTCAGCCCGCATTCTCCAAGAGGCCGTTTCCGTGACATCCCGCCCGCTCTCCCCGCTCGCCATTTTCGATCTCGACGGTACGCTGGTCGATACCGCCGCTGATCTCGTCTCGAGCCTCAACCATACCATTGCCGCCGCCGGGCTTGCGCCCGTCACCTATGACGACCTGACGCATCTCGTCGGCCAGGGCGCACGGGTCATGATCAAGCGCGCCTTTGCACTGCGCGAAACGGAACTGCCGGAAGCCGAAATCGATCCGCTCTACGAACGCTTCATCACCCATTACCGCGCTGAAATGCCCGGCGAAAGCCGCCCTTACCCCGGCATCGTCAACACCCTGGATGCGCTTTCGCAATCCGGCATCACGCTTGCCGTCTGCACCAACAAGACCGCAGTCCTCGCTGTACCGCTGCTCGAAAAACTCGGCCTTACGCCGTATTTCGCGGCCATAACCTGTGGCGACACGTTCGAATTCCGCAAGCCTGACGCCCGCCATATCTTGGGGACCATCGAAAAGGCCGATGGTGACCCGGCGCGCACGATCATGGTCGGCGACAGCATCAACGATATCCTCGCCGCGAAAAACGCCAACGTGCCCTCCATCGGCGTCACCTTCGGTTACACGGATATACCGATGGCCGAGCTCGAGCCAGATGTCGTCATCGATGATTTCGAAGCCCTGACACCTGATTTGTTCGCGAAGCTGATTGAAAGAGGCGCTGCTGCGGCTTGAGTGCTGCGTGCTGACGAAATCGGGATGGTCGACGAAAAGTTCTTTTTCCCGCGCAAGGCTGTAAGCATCATCGCGGTGGGCGACACAGGCGAAGCTCTACTTTTGCGCGCTATATTGGAGAGCCTGGGAGCCGCGGTTCGCCTGCACCTCCCGGGAACGCCGGAAGATATTCTGGCGTGCCTGAATCAACCTGATAACCCGCCGCCCTATCTCATCATCAGCGGCCATGGCGATCAAAATGGCCTCGTGATCGGAGACATCAATCCCGACGTGACCCAATTGAAATTGCGCGAGGGCAGCCTGCCTGTTGAAGCAATTCTGGGAAAAGTCCACCTGTCGGGCACTGTAATTTTCAGCACGGCGTGCTGCACGGGCTACGATGCTTTCGGGAAGGCCTTTATTGAAGGCGGCGCGAAAGCCTACATTGCTTCGGCGGGTTACCCGGACGGTGCGGCGACGCCACTTTTCGTCCATATGTTGTTTTACGAACTGCTAGTCGGCAAATCATCGCTTGAAGACGCGCTTAGCCGCGCTGCAACGATCGATGACGATGGCGACCTCGCATTCGCACTTTTCAAGCAGTAGCCAGAACCGCAATCGCCGGAACAAAAAAGCGCCGTTTCCGGCGCTTTTTCTAGGTGCGACCCATCAGATCGAGCTGGCCCTTGCCTTCGTCGTCACCGCAAAGGCCTTCTGCACGTAGCTGTCGCGATCATAGACATCATCGAAGAACTGGACCTTGCCGTCCTTATCCGGCCAGGCGGTGAAATAGGCCACATAAACCGGAATCTTTTCCGGCACCTGCACGGCGCGGTTCTTGCCTGACGCAATCTGCTCGCCAACCTTGTCAACGCTGGTGCCGAGAACGGCAGCCGCCATGCGGCGCGGGTCGACCAGGCGGATACAGCCGTGGCTCAGCGCCCGCATGTCGCGGTTGAAGAAGCTTTTGGCCGGCGTGTCATGCATGTAGATGGCATGTGCGTTGGGGAAGAGGATTTTCAGGTCGCCCAGCGCATTGTCGCTGCTCGGCGGCTGGCGCACGGAAACGGCGTTGGTCGAGCCATACCAGTTGACGCTGGAGGACGACACGGCGCGCCCGTTCACCTGCACTTCGTAACCCAGGCGATCGAGGTATGATGGGTCACGGCGCAGCTTCGGCAGCATTTCGTTGATGATGATCGACTGCGGTACGCCCCAATAGGGGTTGAACTCGACGGTCTGAATCTCGTCCTGGAAGAAATAGGTCTGGTTGGCCTTGGAGCCGACCACGACCTTCATGCCGAACTGTTCGACGCCATCATTGTGGTAATAGGCCATGAAGGCGGGCTGGTTGATGAAGACATAACGCTGGCCGAGATCGGCCGGCAGCCAGCGGATCTGCTCCATGGCCACCTGCACCTTGGCGATCTTCGCGTCGTTGCTTTCGCCGACCATGGCGCGCACGGTCGCACGACCGATGACGCCATCCGCCTTCAGGCCATTTTCGCTCTGGAACGCCTTCACCAGATCGACGAGATCGGGCGTGTAATCCGGCGTCTGCTGGTAAGCGGAGATCGTTGCGGCATGTTCCGCCTTGAAGGCGGGAGAAGCCCGATGTTCGATAGCCTTGACGACACTCGCCATGTCAGCGCTGCTGTTGCCGGGCTTCAGCACCAGATCGGCGGGAACACGAACGACATGGGCGGCATCGCCCTCGCCACGCAGGCGGGCAAGCTCTGCCTTCAGCGCCTGATACTCGGCGCTGGAGGGCTCGCGGCTGCGCAGATAAGCGGCCACATCTGGGCTAAGGCCAGCAAGCTTCAGCACGGGAGCGAGGTTCACCGTCTTGCGCTTGAAATCATGGTAACCGGACAGCCGGTTCGGATCGACGCGGCCACGGGTCGTATCCTGCACATAGGCGAGAACCTTGGCAGACAGCGCCAGCTCGAACTGCATCTGCGCCCGCTGATAGGCATCGGAAACAGGCGCCGAAGCTGTCTCGACCGGTGTGCCGTTCGATGTGGTGCCGGCAACATTGCTGCTGATACTCGCGGTCACATCCTTGGCCGGTGCGGAAATGCTGTAATCGGCGGGATCGAGACCGCTTTCGCCAACCGTCTCCAGGAAAGCGATGGCGGCGTTGGCGCGCTCGGTCAGTTCGCCACCGGATACCCACAACGTCTTTCCGCCAGCGCCGTAATAAGCCTCAAGCGCCTTGGCGATCTCGGGCGTGGCGCTGAACTTGAGATTGGCAAGGCCTTCGCCGAAATTCGCGGTGTTCACCGCCCGGGCTGTATCCGCCTTGTAATCATAATAGCGTGGGCCGGAAACGCGGGGCAAAGGCTCGGGATCGGAAGCATCAGCACTCTGACCGGCGCCCGATCCGGAGCCGGATGGCGAGGTGACGATGCCGGCCGGCGGCAACTCGCCGCGATCCCGCGCGATCTTGCCGGGCCCGCCGCGCAGGAGGTCCATCAGAGTCACCGCACCGGCGGTGCCGGGAAGAGCGGTGGAAACGGAAAGACCGAGAGCCAGCACCAGTGCTGCCGATGATTTTCCAGATGTGACTTGCAATTTGATCCTCGTAGCACCCAGCACCACCGGGAAAACGGCGGGCATTAGTTTCATGCCTGTCTAGCCGATCAACGGCCTGTTGAAAAGAAAACGCCCAAAGCCCAAAATCGTGCCGAAATGAACCTCATAATACAGCCAAAGCCATAAAAACGTAATTTCCAGAATTGGTGAGAATGGTTAAATTTCTATTTATTTCATTTACTTTGCTTTGAGCGCCCGCCCCGGTACAAGCCCGGTTTCCCTGCCTTTTCATGACGTAGTAAAAATGCCACGCGGCCGGGTTTTTCGCCTTGCTGCATTCGCTGCAGGCAAATCGCCGCGGAACGACGGGAAATATCTTCCCGCGCCGCATTGCAGCGGCTTTCTTTGCCGCCGCGATGATTCTATATATCGGCCGCGCAAGGCGGGCGAAGGCGCCGTTTTGGCGGAGGAACACGAGTAAAAAGGCAAGATTGATGACAGCCACACGGACGGAAACCGATACATTTGGCCCTATTGAAGTTCAGGCCGATCGCTACTGGGGCGCGCAGGCGCAGCGCTCGCTCGGCAACTTCAAGATCGGCTGGGAAAAGCAGCCCGCCTCTGTCGTTCGCGCGCTCGGCATCGTCAAGCAGGCCGCCGCCCGTGCCAACATGGCGCTTGCCGGCCTCGACCCGAAGATCGGTGAAGCCATCATCGCCGCCGCACAGGAAGTCATCGACGGCAAGCTGACTGAGCATTTCCCGCTCGTCGTCTGGCAGACCGGCTCCGGCACCCAATCCAACATGAACGCCAATGAGGTGATTTCCAACCGCGCAATCGAGATGCTCGGCGGCGAAATGGGCAGCAAGAAGCCGGTTCATCCCAACGACCACGTCAACATGAGCCAGTCTTCGAACGACACCTATCCGACGGCGATGCACATCGCCTGCGTCGAGCAGATCGTTCACCACCTGCTGCCGAGCCTGAAGCACCTGCACAAGGCGCTGGAAGCCAAGGTCAAGCAGTTCGAAAAGATCATCAAGATCGGCCGCACCCACACGCAGGATGCAACGCCGCTGACGCTCGGCCAGGAATTCTCCGGTTACGCCGCGCAGGTCGCCTCCGCCATCGCCAACATCGAAACCACCCTGCCCGCGCTTTCCAAGCTCGCCCAGGGCGGCACGGCCGTCGGCACGGGCCTCAATGCCCCTGTTGGTTTTGCCGAAAAGGTAGCCGAGGAAATTTCGAAGATTACCGGCCTTTCCTTCGTCACCGCGCCTAACAAGTTCGAAGCGCTCGCCTCGCATGATTCCATGGTCTTCTCGCATGGCGCGATCAACGCGGCAGCAGCGGCACTCTTCAAGATCGCCAACGACATCCGCTTCCTCGGCTCCGGCCCCCGCGCCGGTCTCGGCGAACTCTCGCTGCCGGAAAACGAGCCCGGCTCGTCCATCATGCCGGGCAAGGTCAACCCTACCCAGTCGGAAGCACTGACGCAGGTTTGCGCCCACATCTTCGGCAACAATGCAGCGCTCTCCTTCGCCGGTTCGCAGGGCCACTTCGAGCTCAACGTCTATAACCCGATGATGGCCTATAACTTCCTGCAGTCCGTCCAGCTTCTGGGCGACGCGGCCGTCTCCTTCACCGACAATTGCGTCGTCGGCATCGAGGCCCGCGAAGACAACATCAAGAAGGGCGTCGAAAACTCGCTCATGCTGGTGACGGCACTGAACGGTAAGCTCGGCTACGACATCTGCGCCAAGATCGCCAAGACCGCCCACAAGAACGGCACGACCCTGCGCGAGGAAGCCGTTGGTGGCGGATACCTCACCAACGAGGAATTCGACCAGTATGTGCGCCCGGAGAACATGATCGGGCCGAAGTAAGCCTGTTTGAATTTTGGTGGAATGCAAAACGGGCCTTCGGGCCCGTTTTTTTGTTTGCTCAACTAAAGACAAGCCCATTCCGAACGAATCTCAGGATGGTCAGTCGGGGAAGAGTTCTCCGTCATGCCGGACTAGATCCGGCATCCAGCCACGGCGCGTCTGCGCCGTGAAAAGAGTCTTTTGCGATCAAAGACTTGATCGCACTGGACCCCGGATCAAGTCCGGGTGACGGAGGAGATGTCCAGACTTCCCACAATAAAAAAGGGCCGCTTTCGCGGCCCTCTTCACAATCTTTCAAACCGTCAAACCAGCCGGCTCTGTTCCACCGCCGCTTCGATGAAGCTGGCGAAAAGCGGATGCGGGTCGAGCGGGCGGCTCTTCAATTCCGGATGGTACTGAACGCCGATGAACCACGGATGATCAGGATATTCCACCGTTTCCGGCAGCACACCATCCGGAGACATGCCGGAGAAGACGAGGCCGCATTCTTCCAGCCGGTCCTTGTAGTCCACGTTCACCTCGTAGCGGTGACGGTGGCGCTCGGAAATATCCGTGGAGCCATAAATCTCGGCGATCTTGGTATCCTTCTTCAGCGCCGCCTTATAGGCGCCGAGGCGCATCGTGCCGCCGAGATCACCCTTGGAGGAGCGCTTTTCGAGCTCATTGCCCTTCACCCATTCGGTCATGAGGCCGACAACCGGCTCGGACGTCGGACCGAATTCGGTCGAAGAGGCATTTTCGATGCCGGCCAGATGACGCGCCGCTTCCACGACCGCCATCTGCATGCCAAAGCAGATGCCGAAATAGGGCACGTTGCGCTCACGCGCAAACTGCGCCGCCATGATCTTGCCTTCCGAACCGCGCTCGCCAAAGCCGCCCGGCACCAGAATGCCGTTGACCTTTTCAAGATATGGCGTCGGATCTTCCTTTTCGAAGACTTCCGACTCGATCCACTCGAGCTTGACCTTGACGCGGTTGGCGAAGCCGCCGTGATGCAGCGCCTCGATCAGCGACTTATACGCGTCCTTGAGGCCGGTATATTTGCCGACGATCGCAATCGTCACTTCGCCTTCCGGCGTGCGGATACGGTTGCAGACCTCTTCCCACTGCTCCAGACGCGGCTTAGGCGCCGGCTCGATGCCGAAAGCGGCCAGCACTTCCGAATCGAGGCCTTCCTTGTGGTAGGCAATCGGAACGTCATAGATATTCGCCACATCCAGCGCCTGGATGACGGCGGAGGGACGCACGTTGCAGAACAGCGAAAGCTTGCGTCGTTCCGCTTCCGGGATTTCCCGGTCGGCGCGCACCAAAAGGATGTCGGGGTGAATGCCGAGTGCCTGCAGTTCCTTGACGGAGTGCTGGGTCGGCTTGGTCTTCAATTCGCCTGCCGCCGGAATATAGGGCATCAGCGTCAGGTGAAGATAGATCGCCGTGCCGCGCGGCAGGTCGTTGCCGAGCTGACGGATCGCTTCCATGAACGGCATCGCCTCGATGTCACCCACCGTGCCGCCAATCTCGCAGATGACGAAGTCGTAATCGTCATTGCCTTCGATCACGAAATCTTTGATCTCGTTGGTGACATGCGGAATGACCTGAACCGTTGCGCCGAGATAATCGCCGCGCCGTTCCTTGTCGATGATGTTCTTGTAAATGCGACCGGTGGTGATGTTGTCGGTCTTGGTGGCCGAACGCCCGGTAAAGCGCTCATAGTGGCCAAGGTCGAGGTCCGTCTCGGCACCGTCGTCAGTCACGAACACTTCGCCGTGCTGTGTCGGGCTCATGGTGCCGGGATCGACGTTCAGATAGGGGTCGAGTTTGCGAAGCCGCACCCGATAACCACGGGATTGCAGCAAAGCTCCGAGTGCAGCAGCTGCGATGCCCTTACCGAGAGAGGAGACCACGCCGCCTGTGATGAATACATATCGCGCCATGGGATTCACCGGATACCTTTTTACCTCTGATTCCGCCAGCCCAAATTTCATGCTGTTGCAAATTCGCTGTTGACGAATTCACAATTCAACTGGCCGGAATGCGAACAAAAGAAAACCGGCAGGCTTTTGGCCTGCCGGAGCGTTAAGTCAGAACCGGGCTTATTGACCGGTCGGAACTGCGTTCGGATCGGCGGGCTGCGCCGGGGCCGGAGCGGCCGTGCCGGAAGCGGCCGGAGCCGGTGTGGTCTGTGCGGGAGCAGCAGCACCGTTATTGGTCGGAACACCATTTTCAGCCGGAGCCGGCGTCGAAGGCGTCGTCGACGGGCCGAGCGTGTCGAGAATGCCGTTGCCTTGGCCCTGCGTGGCCGGAATACGGTTCAGGATATCGGTCGGACGCGATTCGTAACGGGTCAGAAGACCAAGGCCGAGCGACGTTGCAAAGAACAGCGCCGCAAGGATCGCGGTGGTGCGCGTCAGGGCATTGGCCGTTCCGCGCGCGGACATGAAGCCCGAACCGCCGCCGATACCGAGGCCGCCGCCTTCGGAACGCTGGATCAGGACCACGCCGACAAGCGCCAGCACGATCATGAGGTGAATAACAATCAAAACGGTCTGCATGACAATCCATTCCATGCCCCGCGCGGAGCACCATAAAGAAGGTTTTGCGGCTCTTTACATGAGGCGAAGGCTTATTCCAAGCCCCTTTCCCGATACTCTTTCAGGAAAGCCTCATTCAGGCCGTCAGTCGCTCATATGCCGCATAGATGGACAGGAAGTCCGACGCTTTCAAGCTCGCGCCACCAATCAGCGCGCCATCGACGTTTTCAACGCCCATCAACTCCAGCGCATTGGCCGGCTTTACCGATCCACCATAAAGGATGCGTATGGTCTTTCCGGCATCGCCGAAGCGCTTGACGAGCTCGTCGCGCATGAAGGCATGAGCCTCGCGCACATCGTCCACCGTCGGCGTAAGGCCGGTGCCAATCGCCCAGACGGGTTCATAAGCGATAACGGTATTTTCCGCCGTTGCCTCATCCGGCAGCGAGCCGGCAAGCTGGCGCTTCAAAATATCGAGCGTCTGGCCCGCCTTGCGCTCATCGGCCGTTTCGCCAATGCAGACAATGGCGATGAGATCGGCCGCATGGGCGGCAGATGCCTTGGCGCGAACCAGATGGTCGGTCTCGGCATGGTCGGTGCGGCGCTCGGAGTGACCAACGATGACGTGGGTGCCGAAGCAGTCGGCAATCATCTCGGCGGAAATATCGCCAGTATGGGCACCGGAGGCGTTCTGGTGGCAATCCTGCGCGCCGATCATCAGCGGGCTGTCGTCACAGAGCGCGGTCGCGACATAAAGCAGCGTTGAAGGCGGGCAGATCAGCGCATCCACCTTCCCGGACAGCGCGCCCTTGACACCCTCTGCCATGGCCTTGATCTGGTCGAGCGAGGCACGCGTGCCGTTCATCTTCCAGTTTCCGGCAACAAGCGGTCGAACATTCGGCGTCATGCGTATCCCATTCCCTTTGTCTCGGGGCGCAGCCCTGGCGGCGCCCTATCCCTCAGCCGCTGACGGCCCTTGATCACGACAGAAGCTCTGCCGCAATTTCCCGGATATTCCTTTAACCGCAGCGGGCAGCAATTGGTACAAAAAAGCGGCCCAAGGGTTAAAACCAGCGGCAAATCTGGCAAAATTTGTCGTGACCGAGCCCGCCGCGATCCCTTATCGGCTCAAAATCCAGTTCAGAACCGCCCGCCAGTCGGTCATTCGCACCGGCGTGCCGTGGCTTCCGGTCTCGTAACGCGTGAACCGCGCGGGCTCCCCAGCCTTCAACAACGTGCGGAAGATCGTCGCCTGCTGATCGGCCGAATAAACCTTGTCGGCGCTGCCATGGGTAAACCAGACCGGCTTCTTCGCCTTCGCGAAAGCGCTTTTCGGAAAATCGGGATCGACCGCGCCACCCAGGATCGCCATTCCCTTGAGATTGGCAACGGCTGCCTTGTCGCGGCTAATGCCATAGCAGATGAAACTGCCCATTGAGGCGCAGGTCAATATGACAGGCTTGCCGCCGGATTTTCTGGCCGCGTCGGCAATCAGCGCCGCAATGTCGGCAACGCCGTTCTCATCGAAGGAACGAACACTCGGCACGTAATAGGTGCCGCCATTGGCGACGGCCAGATTCTTCAGCCGGTTGAAATTTCCGCCGAACGTATAGTCGTTCATGCCAAGCCGCCGGTCACCGCCGCGCCCGTGGATGAAGATGACGGTGAACGCCTGCCCGCTGGCCGGGCCGACGCGGCCGACCTCAAGCGCCCTGCCCGCGAACGTCACGGTTTCCAGTGCCTGCACCTTCTTCGGCGCCATATCCACATATTGCCGCTTCACCCGCCGCTCCGGCACCTCGTCGCGGCCGTTGATGTCGCGCATCTCCTTGTAGTCGATGACTTCGGATGCGCCGCCATCGCCAGTGGAAAGCACCGTCTGCGCGGAAAACAACTCGTCCTTGAAAGGCCGCAGCGGCCCGTCGGCGGCGGAGGCTGCGACGGGCATGGCCGCCACAGTCAGGCTGAAAAGAGTACAAAACGTGAAATGAGCTGTGGACATGCCTTGGCTAACCGTTCATTCGTGGCTGCGAGACTTGCCACCGCAAGGCCGGCAGCGCAATCCTCCTGTTGCGAAACCCTGACACAATCGTGGCATAGGATGCGCCGCTCTCGCCCAGGCGGACCCGGTTCAATCGGACGGGAACCACATTTGGCGGTATATTGACGCTGATGGCAAAATGATTCGCATGGCGAAATTCTGACACACGCTTTTGAACTTTGGACATGATGGACGACAGCAACGATCTCTTCTCCGGTCTTCCGGCGGCACGAAACAGCGACACGGACACGAACGAGGACGCGGCGAAGCCCGCGAAGGCCCCGGCGACCTCTGCTGCCAATGTGAACGTGCAGCAGAAACCCGCAGCCGTTGCAGCCGCGGCCCCCGTCGCGTCGTCTGCCCCTCCGCCGCCCGCGTCTCCAGCCGGTGACGACTACGGCGCATCATCGATCCGCGTGCTTGAGGGCCTCGAGCCGGTGCGCATGCGTCCCGGAATGTATATCGGCGGCACGGACGAGAAGGCGCTGCACCACCTCTTCGCCGAAGTCATCGACAACTCCATGGACGAGGCCGTCGCCGGTCACGCCAATTTCATCGAGGTTCATCTCGATGCCGAAGGCTTCCTGACGGTCACCGATAACGGCCGCGGCATTCCCGTGGAGAACCACCCGCAGGTTCCGGGCAAATCGACGCTCGAAGTCATCATGACCAAGCTGCATGCCGGCGGCAAGTTCGACGGTAAGGCCTACGAGACCTCTGGCGGCCTGCACGGCGTCGGCGTCTCCGTGGTGAATGCGCTCTCCGATCTTCTCGAAGTGGAAGTGGCGCGAAACCGCAAGCTTTACCGCCAGCGTTTTTCGCGTGGCCTGCCGATCGGTCCGCTGGAAGAGCTTGGCGACGTGCATAATCGCCGCGGCACCCGCGTGCGTTTCCATCCCGATCCGCAAATCTTCGGCGATCACGCGAAATTCGAACCGGCCCGCATCTTCCGCATGGCCCGCTCCAAAGCCTATCTCTTCGGCGGCGTCGAAATCCGCTGGAGCTGCGATCCCGGCATGGTGCCGGCCGATGGAGAAATCCCCGAAAAGGCGGTGTTCCATTTCCCGGGCGGCCTGAAGGATTATCTGGCCGCCACGCTCGGCAAGGAATTCACCGTCACGCGCGAGATTTTTTCTGGCCGCACCGAAAAGACCGGCGGCCACGGCGCGCTGGAATGGGCCGTCACCTGGTATGGCGGCGACACGCAGATCCATTCCTATTGCAACACCATTCCCACACCCGAAGGCGGCACGCATGAGGCCGGCCTGCGCATCGCGCTCACCAAGGGTCTGAAGAACTATGCCGACCTGACGCAGAACAAGCGCGCCAAGGACATCACCACCGATGACGTGATGATTTCGGCTGCCGGCATGCTCTCCGTCTTCATCCGCGAGCCGGAATTCGTCGGCCAGACAAAGGACAAGCTCGCCACCGTCGAAGCCCAGCGCATCGTCGAAAACGCGCTGCGCGACCCATTTGACCACTATCTGACCGGCAACCCGGCCGAGGCGGCAAAGCTGCTCGACTGGGTCATCGAGCGCTCGGAAGAGCGTATGCGCCGCCGCAAGGAAAAGGAAGTCAACCGCAAGACCGCCGTGCGCAAGCTGCGTCTGCCCGGCAAACTGGCGGATTGCTCCCAGAACACGGCCGAAGGCGCCGAACTTTTCATTGTCGAGGGTGACTCGGCTGGCGGCTCGGCCAAACAGGCGCGCAACCGCGCCAATCAGGCCATTCTGCCGCTGCGTGGTAAAATCCTCAACGTCGGCAGTGCCAGCCGCGAAAAGCTTTCCGCCAACCAGCAGATCGCCGATCTCATCCAGGCGCTCGGCTGCGGCACCCGCACCAAGTACCGCGAAGAAGATTTGCGTTATGAGCGCATCATCATCATGACCGATGCCGACGTCGACGGCGCCCATATCGCCTCGTTGCTCATCACCTTCTTCTATCAGGAAATGCCGGAACTCATTCGCGGCAACCACCTCTATCTGGCAGTGCCGCCGCTCTACGTCATCCGTCAGGGCGCGAAATCCGCCTATGCCCGCGACGACGCCCACCGCGCCGAGCTGATGGAAACCGTCTTCAAGGGCAAAAAGGTCGAAGTGGGCCGCTTTAAAGGCCTCGGTGAAATGATGGCGGCCCAGCTCAAGGAAACCACCATGGACCCCGAAAAGCGCACCCTGCTGCGCGTCGAGATCGATGACGTGGACTTCGAGGGCACGCGCGAGGCTGTCGACAATCTGATGGGCACCAAGGCCGATGCCCGTTTCCGCTTCATTCAGGAGCGGGCGGCTTTTGCAGATAATCTGGATATTTGATCATCCGGATAGACCTTTGAAAGGCAGCGCATTGGCGCTGCCTTTTGTGTTGATATGGAAACAACATCTTGCGGATAGTACCCGGCACTACGCCGCGATATCCTCACGAACGCCCAGAACGCGGTCGATCAGACCCCATTCCAACGCTTGCTCCGCCGTCATGAAAAAATCCCTATCCATGGCCGCTTCGAATTTCTCATAACTCTGTTTGCAATGTTCGGCGTAAAGCCGCGTCATGCGGTGCTTGGTCTGCTGCATCTCCTCGGCGTGGATCAGCATGTCCGATGCCTGTCCCTGGAAACCGCCCAGCGGTTGATGAATGTGGATGCTGGCATTGGGAAGTGCTGTGCGCTCGCCCGGTTCGCCTGCCATTAGCAGGAACGATCCCATGGAACGGGCCGTGCCCATACAGAGTGTGTGAACCGGGGCGCGGATGTAATGCATCGTATCATACATCGCCAGACCGCTCGTCACGACGCCACCCGGAGAATTGATATAAAGATGGATCGGCTTCTTCGGGTTTTCCGCTTCGAGAAACAGTAATTGCGCGCAGACGAGCGCTGAAACTGCATCGTTGACCTCGCCATTGAGAAAGATGATCCTTTCCCGCAGCAGGCGCGAATAAATGTCGAAAGATCTTTCTCCCCTTGATGATTGTTCGACGACCATAGGGACGAGTTGCATCACTTCGCGCATCGGCGAACTCCTGTGTTTGGAAATGTCGGGAAACGAGTGGGATCAGGCGGCGAGCTTGATCGGCGGGCCGTTGTGGTTTACAGCGGCCTTCATCGTCCGGCCGGTATTTGTGGGCAGTTCATGAATGATGCGAAGGCTGGTGCCGCCCTCGGCATTGGCCGCGATCCTGAAGGTTACGGTGCTTTCCAGAAATGGTGGAATGTCTTCGCGCAGCCGGTAGCGCACTTCCTCGCCGGGTTTGATGTCGATCGCGTCAGGTTCCGCCAGAGCCTCGTTCGGCAGCCAGTTTTCACGGAACGCTGCAATGCTGATGGCGCGCCAGACCTTTTGCGGCGGCTCGTCCAGATCATATTCAAGTTCAATGCCGTTTTTCGTCGCTTCCGCTGCATCCCTGTTCATTGGTCCATATCCTTCAGCAGGAGTTTGAGAGCCTCAATGCGCTGTGGCCAGTAGGCGCGATATTTGCCGAGCCACGCAGCAATGCGTGTCAGCCCCTCCGGATCGACCTCGTAATTGACGAAACGGCCCTGCCGTCTTTCAACCACTAGCCCGGCGCCGCGAAGAACCGAAAGATGCTGCGACATGGCCGGCTGACTGATCTCGATCCCTTCGCGCAGGGCAGAGGCATTCATGGCACCATCCGCCAGCTTTTCGAAAATGGCACGGCGCGTGGGATCGGCCAGTGCCCGGAATATATCGTTCTCTGTCATAAACACACATAAGCACGCACTTATGTGTTTCGCAAGCCCGTTGTCGCGCCTGTACCGGTTTTTCGTACTGCCGCCGAACCGAAATGAACGCTTTATTCCCTCGCGCGTTTCCATCCCGCCTGATACTCTCCAGGCCGGGAGCGATCAAAAAAAGTGACTGCATTTACGGTCTTCATCATCATTCTTCTGCTGCTCGTCGGGCCGAGCCTGTTTGTCGTCATCGGTAAACAGCGGGAAAAATCCATTCCCAAACGCCCCTCCGCCGCCCTGCCCGTCACTGAGGACGAAACCGTGCTTGATCGGCACTGGCAGACCATAAAGAACGGCTGGAGCGAAAAGAATGCGCTGTGCCTGCTACATTCCAATCTCGATGCATTTGCGGTGCGCGTCGCGGCGGCGCGCGCGGCCGGGCGTAGCCTCGATCTCATGTATTACATGTGGAATGCGGACCTGACGGGACGGCTGATGATGCGCGAGGTCATCACGGCGGCCGATCGCGGCGTGCGGGTACGGCTGCTGCTCGATGATCTCGGCGTCTCCATGTCAGACCGAATTTTCCACGCCATCGACAGCCATCCCAACATCGAACTTCGCCTGTTCAACCCCACCCGGGCGCGGGAGAACATGCTCCATCGCGGCATGGAACTTTTGCTGCGCTTTCGCAGTGTCAATCGCCGCATGCATAACAAGGCCTGGATTGCCGATGGCCGCGCGGTGATCGTTGGCGGTCGAAATATCGGCGACGCCTATTTCGATGCGGCCGAACGGGCGAATTTCCACGATTTCGATATTCTCGGCTTCGGTGACGTCGTGGCCGACGCAACGGAAATCTTCGATGATTACTGGAACAGCGCCGTTTCCGTCCCCGTTCGCTCGCTTCTGGCGCGCAGGCCGAGCAAACTCGCAAGATTACGGCGCGAGCTGGACGCCCTGCCAAAAAGCGAAGCCGCAAAACCTTATCTGGAGCGCGTTGAAAGCCAGTATGACCGAGATCATTTCCTGATGTCGGACCGCATGCACTGGGTGGATTCCGTGGATGTGCTTGCCGATCCTCCGGAAAAAGCGGCAGGCAAGCGGCGGAAGGGCCACAACTTCCTGATGGAAAGCCTGCTGCCCCTGCTGCAGGCGGCAAGCGACAGCCTGCACGTCACATCCCCCTATTTCATTCCCGGCAAACAGGGCGTTGAGATTTTCCTTGATATTGCCGAACGGGGCGTATCGCTGGCCATCCTCACCAATTCGCTGGCGGCAACGGATGTGGCCGCCGTTCACGCCGGATATGCCCGCTATCGCAAGCCGCTTCTCTCGGGCGGCGTACGCCTGCACGAGCTGCGTTCGCAGGTGGACCAGCCGAACTTCACCCTGCGCGGTTCCGGACAGGCGAGCCTGCACACCAAGGCATTCACGCGTGACGGCATGACAGGTTATATCGGCTCGCTGAATTTCGATCCGCGCTCGGCCTCTCTCAATACGGAGATGGGCGTGGTCTTCACATCGCCGCCGCTGGTCGCTTGCATGGACGAAATATTCGCCGAGGAAATCCGCCGCACGATGAGCTTTGAACTGGAGATCGACAGCAGCAACCGCATCGTCTGGACGACGGAGGAACAGGGCCGTACCAAGACCTACCGGCGCGAGCCAGACGCCGCTATCGGCCGCCGCCTCATCGCCGGCATCATGCGTTTCCTGCCGCTTGAATCTCAGCTTTGAAGACGAGCGTCCGGCTTACGCAGCCGGCCGCACCCCGGACTTCGCCAGCTGTATCTGCACCAGCGTATCGAGGTTCTGGTTGACGCGGCAATAGAACTCTTCATCAATGAAGGGCCGCAGCATGAAATCATTGCCGCCAGCCTTCAGGAAACGCGCCGACAGCAGACGGTTGGTGGAGGAGGAAACACCGATGATGCGCAGTTCATGGGAGCCGCGCACGGTGCGGATGCGCCGCGTCAGCTCGAAACCGTCAATGTCGGGCATGTTATAGTCGGTGACGACGAGGCCGATATCGGGATTGGCCCTTAGAATATCGAGCGCCTTCGCACCGCTGTCTGCCAGGCTGACGCGGAAATTATAACGCTTGAGACGGCTCGAAAGCAGCGCCCGCGCCGTCGGGCTGTCGTCAACGATCAGCACATGATGGCGGTGGTTGGTGAGGAAGCGACAGACGGATTCCGTCAGCATATCCACGGCGAAGATATTGTCTTTCAGAATATAATCCACCACGTCCTTGGCGATCAGCGTTTCACGCGTCGCCTCGTGAAAGGTGCTGGTGAAAACGATGGTCGGGATCGATAGATCGATCAGATATTCCAGCGCTTCGCCCTTTTCCGCGCCCGGCAGGTTGATGTTGGAAATGGCGAGCGTCACCGGCTCGGAAGAATGTTCGTAGCAGGCCTGCAATTCCTCGAAGGAGCGGCATACTTCCACGGTAACGCCCAGCATCTCGTTGAGCCGCCTGCTCACCATCTGGGTAAACACGTTGCTGTCTTCCGCCAGTAAAATGCGGTTATTGGTAAAAGGCACGCCCGAATATTGCATGCCCGTGATGCCCAGGAAATTCATTCTGCCCCGATCCCCCATCGTATGTCAGCGGAAGATAGCAGGCTCATTTTTCAGAATGATTAATAGCACTTTTCCTGACGCATCAGTTGAGCACATGCTTACTTAAACGGAAATACGGCCCGCGAGGGGCCGTATTCCGACTTTGGGAGGGGATTTTGGTCTTATGCGCGCAGAAGCGCGTTGTCGGTGTCGAAGGGGCTTTCTTCCACCACTTCGGCGTCATAGGAGGTGCCGAGAATACGGATCTTCAGCTTGGTGCCGACTGCGGCATATTCCGGCTTGAGCATGGCGAGCGCGATCGACTTGCCAAGACGCCAGCCGAAACCGCCGCTCGTCGCGCGCCCTGCAAGTGCGCCGTTTTCATCGAAGATCGCTTCCGAACCGCGCGCATCGACATCCGTATTGCCCGACACGGTGAGCGTCGAGAAGACCGACTTCAGGCCCGCCTCCTTGTAGGCCACCAGTGCGTCGCGGCCGATGAAGCTCTTCTCCGGGCGCAGGAAACGGTCGAGACCCGATTCATAGGCATTGTATTCCACCGAAAGCTCGCGGCCCATATTGCGATAGGACTTTTCGAGCGACATGGAAACCATGGCGCGGATACCGAAAGGCTTGATGCCGAATTCGGCACCGGCTTCCATCAGCCGGTCGAAGATGTAGTTCTGCATCTCGATCGGGTGATGCAACTCCCAGCCAAGTTCACCCACGAAGTTGACGCGCAGCGCATGCGCCGTCGCAACGCCGACGGAAATCTGCTTGCCGGTGAGCCAGGGGAAGTCCTTGTTCTCAAGGCTGGTGCGGGTCAGCTTCTTCAGGAGATCACGCGATTTCGGACCGGCTAGAACCAGCACGCCGTATTTCTGGGTGATCGGCTGCAGCACGACCGAGCCATCGGTCGGCGCCAGGCGGAGTAGCACGTCATGGTCATGCGCTTCGAGACCACCGGCCGAAACCATGTAGAAGCGGCCCGGCGCCCATTCATAGACCGTGAACTCCGCCTTCACGCCGCCATTCGGCGTCAGAAGATGGGTGAGCGCGATGCGGCCTCGCTTCTTCGGCACCGCGTTGGCGAGAATGCTGTCGAGCCAGGCACGCGCGCCGGGGCCGGAAACCTCCATCTTCGCGAAGGCAGACATATCGAGCACGCCGACATTCTGATGGACGTTCTTCACTTCGTTGCCGACATGCTCGAAGTAGTTCGAGCGGCGGAACGACCACTTCTCAACGATACGGCCGTCATCCAGAGCCGGTGCATGGTTATGACTGGTGATGACGTCGGCGCCAACGCCGAGGTCTTCCTCACGCAGCGCGTAACCTTCGGGCGCATACCAGTTGGCGCGCTCCCAGCCATAGACGGAGCCGAACACGCCGCCGAGCTTCTTCAGACGGTCATAAACCGGCGTCGTCTTCAGCGGACGGGCGGCAGAGCGCTCTTCATCCGGGTAATGCATGGTGAAGACGTTGGCATAGGCTTCCTCGTTCTTGGCGATGAGGTAACCTTCCGTTGCGTAAGGGCCGAAGCGGCGCGGATCGACACCCATCAGGTCGAGCGTCGGCTCGCCATCGACGATCCATTCGGCCAGCTGCCAGCCAGCACCACCAGCGGCGGTGATGCCGAAGGAATGGCCTTCGTTCAGCCAGAAATTCTTCAGGCCCGGCGCAGGACCGACAATCGGATTGCCATCAGGCGTATAGGCGATCGCGCCGTTATAGACCTTCTTGATGCCCACTTCGCCGAAGGCCGGAACGCGCACCATGGCTGTTTCGATATGCGGCATCAGTCGATCGAGTTCTTCCTGGAACAGCTCATATTCGCTGTCATCGGATGGACCGTCGACATAACAGACCGGCGCGCCAACTTCATAAGGACCGAGGATCAGCCCGCCCGCCTCTTCACGCATGTACCAGGCCGAGTCGGATTCGCGCAGCACGCCCATTTCCGGCAAGCCCTGGCGGCGGCGTTCCTGAATGGCCGGATGCGGCTCGGTGACGATATATTGATGCTCGACCGGAATGACCGGAATGTTGATGCCGACCATCTCGCCGGTCTTGCGGGCAAAGGAGCCCGTGCAGGAGATGATGTGCTCGGCGATGATCTCGCCCTTGTCTGTCGTCACCTTCCAGTGACCGTCTTCAAGCTGCTCGATGGCGGTGACTGTCGTGTTGCGATAGATGGTCGCCCCGCGGTCACGCGCGCCCTTGGCCAGCGCCTGCGTCAGATCGGCGGGCTGAATATAACCGTCATCAGGATGCTGGATGGCGCCGAGCAGGCCGTCCGTCTCGCAGAGCGGCCAGATCTCCTTCACCTGCTCCGGCGTCAGCATATTGACGCGCACGCCGATGGTCTCGGCAATGCCGGCATAATACATATATTCGTCCCAGCGATCCTTGGTGCGGGCGAGACGGATGTTGGAGACCTTGGAGAAACCGACATTCATGCCGGTCTCTTCCTGCAGTTCCTCGTAGAACTTCACGGAATATTTGTGGATCTGGCCAACCGAGTAGCTCATGTTGAACAGCGGCAGAAGCCCGGCCGCGTGCCAGGTGGAACCGGAGGTCAGCTCCTTGCGCTCGATGAGCACGCTGTCGCTCCAGCCCTTCTTGGCCAGATGATAAAGCGTCGAGACGCCGACGACGCCGCCACCGATCACCACCGCCCGTGCATGTGTCTTCATTTACAGAACCCCTGAAAAGCGCCGGCCTTGCCTTATTCCGCCAGCTTTGGATGGGAGGAATATGAAGCGCTTGCGGGTCGTTCAGCCGCCTGATTGCGACATGGCCATAGGGTGCTGCGACAGGGAAGAAATTGCGGAGCGTGCCGGACGAACGTTGCACAGCTTTGCCGCTCTTTTCTTCTCCCGCCGGAGAGAAGCTGGCGCGAAGGATCGGATGAGGGGCAACGTTGCCGGACTCCGCAGAGCGCGCCCCCTCAACCCGCTGCCGCGACCTTTCTCGCTGGCGAGGAGAAGTGGAAAAGCGGCGAGCACCCTTGGCCGGAACTCAATGTCCGCGATCAACAGCGATCTACGCTTTCGCGCCGGGTTTCTCCTTCGGCTCTGTCGCCTTGTCGTTTTTCGGTGCCTCTTTCTCCGGCGCAGCTGCCCCCGTATGGGCCACCACCGCCTTGTCGCCCTCCTCCGAAAGCAGGGCTGCCAGCATCTGCGGATTGGCGTCGCCTTCCACGTGGATGTTGAGGTTGCGCTGCGGGAACGGGATGGCGATGCCCTCCTCGCGGAAGCGCTGGAGAATGGCGATCCTCAGGGAGTTCTTCACGGCAAGCCCATTCGAGAGGTCTGCGAGATGGAAGCGCAGTTCGAAATCCAGCGAAAAGTCGCCGAAACGGAGGAATTCCACATGCGGCTCGGGATTGCGCAATACCGGCGGCTGGGCGCGCACCAGCTCAAGCAGAATGTCCATGACCCTCTGCGGATCGGAATCATAGGCAACAGAGACCGGGATTTCAGCGCGCATGATGCGGTTGCGGTGCGTCCAGTTACCGACGGAGGAATTGATGAATTCGGAATTCGGCACGATGATCGATTGGCCGCGGAAGGTCTCGATTTCCGTTGCGCGCACCGAAAGCCGCTTGACCGTGCCTTCGGTCGTTCCCGTCACCACCCAGTCGCCCACCTTGAAGGGGCGCTCCACCAGCAGGATGAGGCCGGAGACGAAGTTCGATACGATATTCTGCAAGCCGAAACCGATACCGACCGAAAGGGCGGAAGCGACCAGCGCCAGGCTGGAGAGGTTGAGGCCGGCGGAAGACACGCCGAAAATGGCCGCAACCGCAATGCCGAGATATCCGATGCCTGTTTTGACGGAGTTACGCACGCCGGCATCCACCTGGCCGCGCGCCATGACGTTGCTGTCCAGCCACTTCTGGAACCAGCGCGTGATGATGTAACCGATGGCGAAGACGAGAATGCCGCCGAAAATGCCGATCAGCGAGATCGAGGCATTGCCGACGGTGATGCCCGTCAGCAGGCGATAAGCCCAGCTTTCTATATCGCCGGGCTGGAAGCCCCAGGAAAACAGGATGAGCGGCACACCGAAGGTCAAGGCCACGGCATAGATGCCAAGCCCCGCCACAAGCCCGGCCTGATCAAGCGGCACGGGTCCAAGGCCATAACGGCGGGCAAGGTAACGGCCGACGAGCGATTCGGCGAAGGCGCCCTGCCGGGAAATGGCCTTGCCTGAGAGAATGCCGATATACATGGTGGCCAGCACCGCGCCTGTCGCAACGATCTGCGTGGCGAGGAAGCGCGCAAGACCGACATAACCCGTCAGGCACGCGCCGATGAGAACGAGGCCGCCGATGCGCAGCAGAATGACGAGCCAGCGCGGCAGGCGCTGGTTGCCGGTCTCATAATCCTGCCCCTCGCCGATCACCGGCCTCAGGAACGATACGGCGAGCAGAATGAGACCGATGATGATCGAGGCGACGAAACTCTTGGCAACGGTGACGATAAGCGGCGAATAAAGCGTCTCGCTGATGGTGCCGAACAGATAATCGAGACCATTCACCAGCGCCATCAAAAGCACGGCCGAGGACAGCTGATGTGCGCCGCGATTGGAAACCTTCAGCAGGCGCCATTCCGGCTGCGTCGGCGCAAAGATCGCATAGCTCAGCCGCGACACGAAATAAACGAAGCCCGTGACCGCCATGGCGCCGAACAGGATCGGCGCGATGTCGGACCGCAACACGTTGAAATTATCAAGGAAAAACGCCGACGTGAGCAGAAACAGGAACAGCGACAGCGACTGCACCATGGTGGACCAGAAGGCCACCGATAGCCGTCTCAAATAGGATGGTGCCCCCGTAAAGGCGCGCCGCTCCATACGACTGCCGAAAAGACGGTAGCCGCCAACCAGAAACAGCAATGCGGCCATGATCGACAGCGTCACCGCCCCGAACATCGGCAGCCGCTTGTAATTCCATACATAGGCTGCCCAGCTGCTGAACGCATTGTTGAGGTTGGTGAGTTCCGTCAGGAAGGCGGACGAGGCATCACCGAGCGTCTCGGCGGAGACTTCCGTTCGCTTGAACAGCGTTGCGGCAAACAGCGCCCGGCGGACGGCTGTTATATTGTTGGAAATTTGTGCGGCATTATTGGCCGTGGCCTCCACCTCGCCGGCCATGGCATTCACTTCGCCGCGTTCCGCCGTCAGCCGGTTACGCTCGTCCGTCACCATGTCGGCTTCCGGAGGCTGCCCTTCGCCGGGCGCGGCACCCAGTGCATCCAGCCGGGTTTTGATCTGGTCCAGCCGCGCTCGAAGCTTGGTGTTGGTTGCGGCAGCATCGGCGGCGATACCGTCCGCCCGCCCCTTGAGATCGACAAGCTGGGCGTCATCGCGTCCGCCTGCCTCCACCTGTCCCGAAATAAACGCCAGATCCGATTTCCATTTTTCCAGATCGGCTTTTGCCTGCTCGATGGTCGAGGGCTGGATGGCGCCCGGCGCCGTGGGCGTCGTCGCCTCCTGCGCCGAGACAGGCGCAACGCTCAAGACGCTGAAAAGCGCAAAAATCGCGACCAGAAAGGCGGCAAGTCCGCCGCTCCGCCGGCCACGGCCCGCCCGCTTGTGAAGCACTCGCCTGCCGCTCATCCATCCGCCAAACATCAACCGCACATCCACGCCTTTCATCTCTTGCACCGCATCAGGCTATTTAGCGCCTGCAGCGCGGAAAACCACCCGCATGAAGCGAGGTTTTCAGGAGTTTACCTTGCTTTTCCCCGCGCGAATCATCACCTTTGATCGTGCAGCAAACATGGGAGGAAATCATGGAATCTGCTGGCATTGGCTGGATTGCAGCCATCATCATCGGTGGCGTCGCGGGGTGGCTCGCCGAACAATTCATGAAAAGCAATATGGGTGTTTTCATGAACATCCTTCTCGGAATCGTCGGCGCCATCATCGCCAACGCCATCCTTTCGGTCTTCGGAATCGTTTTGACCGGCTGGCTGGGATATTTGATCGCCGGCTTCATCGGCGCTTGCATCCTCATCTTTATCGGGCGGGCGTTCAGGCGCGGATGACGAAAAGAAAAAATCCGTAAAACACCGGATTTCCAGGCTTTTCCAGCGCGGCCGAAATTTTTTCGTCACAAAAATCGAAGAAATTTCATTTACGCGCTGGACAAGCCCAAACTTCCCCTTTATACGCCCCCTCACACCGCCACACGGTGCCGGTCGGGTGATTAGCTCAGTTGGTAGAGCAGCTGACTCTTAATCAGCGGGTCGTAGGTTCGAGCCCTACATCACCCACCAAAAACCTCATCTCAAAGCATTGAATATACAGCGCAAATTGAAATGAGCGATTCTCGCTTAGGCGAGCCTGTTTTCAGCAAATTGGAAACCGTTTCCAATTCCTGTTCCGTTCTGTTCCTAATATTGACTCAGCGCATGGCGTGAACATATTAAGAACATGCTCAAGAGTGAGATCGATAAAAATTTTGAGAAATGGTGGGAGACTGTGAGGGGAGCAACCGAGCAGGACAAAGCCAAGATGCGCCTTGCGTTTGTCGCGGGATGCCAGTTTGTCGAAAGCGCTAAGCCGAAGACATATCGGTTCCAGTCCGGACGGTGGGTCATCAACGTTCAAGCGACGTCGAAACGTGAGGCAAAGATTATCGCCTCAGCAAAGCTCACACAGCGCGCCACTAAGCTGCAGGCTTCTCCACCTCCGGGAGGCTGGAAACTGCGGGAACTGGATATTCAACAATGAGCGACCAGACCAATAAGGCCGGCGACGGCATTCACGAGAACCACTGGTGTGAGCAACCGGGCTGTCGCAAGTGGGGCGGCTTTGGCTTTAGCCGGTCGAAGGCCGATAAGTCATCCTGGCACTGCTGGGAGCATTATCCGCAGCGGGATATCTTCAAGGATTCAACGCGAGCATGATCGTGGCGCCGGATACGAGACCGGCAGTGAACAGAGCCACCCCAATCAGAAATCGGCTTTTGGCTGGGATGTGGCCGTTCTCAATATCTGGAGCCACCAAAGCCAGCGTGCAAGACCAAGCCAGCATCCACGCGACAAATGAACTGATAGGCGAGTTTACCAGCCAGTCTGGCCTCTCCAGATAGCGGAGCGCCATTACCCATATGCGCTGGAAGAAGACGATAGCGACAATCGAAAAGACCGCGACAATCAGGAAGTCAGAACCGGCTCGACCAAGCCGCATGGATCGGGCTGCATCGCGGAACCACCTGACGAGTACGGCAAGCGACACACCGAGAACCAGAGCCGACGACACCTCGGTCATATTCGACTGCGACAGAAACTCGTTGATGATCCAGAACGAGACCACGGCGAACAATGCGGACCATGCCGCCACACTGGTTTTCAGTCGCCTCATTACCGCACGCCTTTCATGCTGCTCACTGCTTCGTCCGCGATACTCTGAACACGGTTCCGGCGGCGCTCGAATGTGACGACCGCTTTTGCCAGTTCAGCTTTGCGGTCGCGCTTCTCTCTCTCAATCTCAGGGTCCGGGCTCGTTTGAACCTTCGGCAGTCGCCACCAGGAAAGCAGCCTCATTCGCCCCTCCTGTTCGCATTGGACACGACCATAGGGAGGACAGTGTCCATGGTGCTGGTGAACTTCTGCACAAGCGGGAGAACAATCTTCATCGTCTCCAGATGCTCATCCTGAAGCTCCTTGATCCGTGCGTCAGAAGCCTCGCGATCCTTGCCGCGGCCAACGCGCTCGTAGATGTAAAAGCCCGTCATGAGCAGAGCTATCCCACCCATTGGACCATGCTGAAGGAACCAGCCGGTCAGTTCGCCGGGTATCGCTTCCATGCCCCTGCCCTTCGCCGCTACTTCCAACAGCCTTGTTTCGTGCCGTGTGCGTTGTGGCTCGCCACCTGGTTGGCGAACTGCCTATCGTCCATTGTGATCTTGACCGCTGTTTCGAGCGTCGGCTGAAGCTTGCTCCACCCGGCGCACACACTTGACGCGTTCCTCGTCTGGCAGCCCGTAATGAGCGCACAACTCAGCAGCAGCGGAAGAAGTAATTTCCACATTGGTATCGTTCCTTGATTGGAGAACTTCGACGGTCTTCGTCAGTGTCTCTGTGGCCATCTCGGCGCGCTGGACGCGCTTTCCTACGAGGTAAGATGAGACAGCCACCACACCGACGCAGAGAAGCCCACCAGCGGCGATCTTGAGCCAGCTGGGGATGAGTGCCCAGATCATGCCTGTTCCACCGTCTGCTTGCTCTTCCACCACCCGTAGACGCCCCAGATCGTAAGACCGAGACCA